>Ga0210410_10000007_pt1 | contig 533175 bp, 479 predicted proteins | sample IncBWC4MmetaG_FD_161058 | JGI IMG/M metagenome (GOLD analysis project Ga0210410, IMG submission 161058) | Forest soil microbial communities from Barre Woods Harvard Forest LTER site, Petersham, Massachusetts, United States - Inc-BW-C-4-M | ecosystem: Environmental > Terrestrial > Soil >...
ATGCTTGCGGCCAAGAGGCATGCCGGGGTGCACACACCCGTAATCGTGGGCAAAATGATAATTGCCAATCAACAAATGGCATACGCAGCCTAATTAATTAGGCAGCCGCTTTCCACCGCTTCGCCCTCGGGCGGTGAGCGAGCGTCACACAGAGGGCTGGTCTTCCCGACTACGTCTGGGCCGGGAGGGCGAGATCTTCAGGCTAGCGGTTGACGTTTCTTGTCCGTTCTGAGCGCCAACCGCGAACGTCCTGGGGTAATGCCCAGGGCATGAACTGGAATAAGCATGTAGTCTCTTGACCAGTAACATTTTCGGACGCGGGTTCGACTCCCGCCGCCTCCACCAATTCACTCCAGCCCTTCGGTGGTCTTCATACTCTTCAGCACATTCAAGCGCGTGTTCACCCGCTGCTCTGGGTCAGCGGTTGTGGCGGGATCCCCGTAGTATTCGATGATGTTTCGTTTTATGTCTACGGGGATAATCCGGTCTGGTCTGGAAGTTAGACGATCCAGCAGGCGCGCGTAGGTTTGATCGGCGAGCGGATAATCGCCGCGTTTCACTCGCTCTCCAGTGTCGAGGTCGATATTCGCGAGCAGGAGAGGCGGGTTCGCGTCCGCTGCTAATTTCTGCAGTACGCCGTGAAATGCGTCGACGGTGTGGTTGACGCTGCGCAAGTACCATTCTTCCGTATCAGCATTAGGAATCTTTATTGCCAGATCCGAAACCGAGCCAATCTTCGGCACAATCAGGACCACAATCGCGAGCAGATGCGCCTTGAACCCAGGTCCCTTGTATGCGCGCTTCCACCGCCGCTCATAGCTAGTACGCGCGACGCGCTCGGCGAAAATGTGATAGGCCTCGTCGTTCGGATGAGGCGGAAATTGATGCCGATACAACACTATCTCTGCTTCCGCAAACGCGGGAATGAAGCTGCGTACCGACGTCTGATAGCTTCTCAAGGCCGGGTGGGCACGACCCAAGATTTCATGAATATCAAATCCATAAATATTAATGAAAGCCTGTTCCAGAAACTTCCTCGGCACATTGAAACCAATCGATCTCAAATATGCGGGAGGAGCAAATTCTTCGTCAGCGAGCCCTTCAACATCAAACGCGAATTCTGTTCGAATGTGACCATGAGGACTTTCATCATAGGTCACGACGCGTCCAAACTTGCGCCGCAGTTTGGGGAATTCGACCGCCGTGGCGGGATTAATCGCCTGCGAATGACCAATGGAATCGCCCATATAATGGGACAATGCTCCAATCGCAAACGCGTATTCATCGATGGTGTGAGCGTTCCGCAAGAGCCACGCGATGAAATCGCCACTGCGTACGTAATGCGTCAAGTTGCTGAAGAATTGTTTGCCGAAGGGATAGTAGCCCATGTCCTGAATGGCGCAGCCGCCGTAGGCATAAGCGTGTGCTACACGTAGTTGCTCGTCCGTTGCGCGCGGAAAACGCGCTAGCAACAAAGGTCGAATGGAGTCGTTCCAGGCTAAGTCAATCAGTTCTTCATGAGTAAGAACCGAGTACGCCGGGCACCTGCCCGCAAAAACAATCATCGCCAACAAGACCGCCAATGTGCCGCGGCAAGATCGCAGCAATCCTGTCACCCCCTCGTATGATCGGCTCCCGAGCCTGAACATGTTACAACGTACATCAAAGATGGATGGGTATCTTCAGGAGTTGCAAGCTATTCTCACACGGCGCGGGGGTCCACCAATTTATAACAGTTGGATAAAGTTATGTTGACGCTTTTATAAAGCGTACCCGCCAAAGAATCGGATTAAGCAGTGCAAAGCATTGACCCACCGAACAAGCGGTGAGAGACTGTCTGCGCCTGCCTGACCCCGTTTGCGAGGTTGTATGAATCCACGACTCTTCAAAGCCATTGCTCTCGGATTAATCCCGATGCTGTTCGACGTTAGCGTCCTCGCGCAGCGAGGTAGCACCCCCAATGCCGGCGTCGTCACGAATCCAGTCATCACCGATGGCCGCCTGCCGGTCGACAGCAACGGTACCATCCTCCAACTGGCAGTGCACGATGATGAGAAACGAAAACCGCTCGATCGTCAGGCCCTGGTGCAGCTCACCAACAAGACTACCGGGCAGATGCAGGCACAGGTCACGCAAGACGGTTCCATGGCCACGATCGCCAACCTCGAGATGGGTGCGTACGACGTCGCGGTAAGCGCCCTCGGTTACTTGACCTCGCATCAGGAAATCATGATCAGCGGCAGCATTATCACAAATCACATGGAGGTCGCTTTAAAGAAAGATCCTTCCGCGATCGACCTGGGCGCGGTGAATGCCAAGGAGATGCCCACCAAGGTACGACGGAACATGCTGCATGGCTTGGCCGCGCTCAAGTCCTCGAAGTTCGATGAAGCACAGAAAAAACTCGACGCCGCTTATAGTTCTGATCCCTCTAACCCAGAAGTGAATTTTCTGTTGGGTTATTTGTATTTTGCGAAAGGGGACATGGAACGAGCGCAGAGTTATCTAGCTGCCGCGACCCGGCTGGCACCGCACAATGTTCAGGCACTCAACCTGCTCGGACGAGTGCAACTCCGGCGCAATGACGCTGCCGCAGCTCTAGGCCCGCTGGAACAGGCGATTGCGACCGACCCGGATTCCTGGATGGCGCATTATCTCCTCGCTGATGCCTATCTGCAGCAGAGGGACTTCGACAAGGCGCAAGTACAAGCGCAGCTTGCGATTGAAAGAGGAACGAGTACGGCGAATGCAGCCCAATTGATCCTGGGGCAGGCGCTGGCGAATCTGAAGCGCTACCCCCAGGCGATTCAGGCGCTGGAAACATTCATGAACGGCGCGCCAACCGATGCGCACGCATCGCAGGTTCATCTGTTGGTGGCTGAACTCGAGAAACGGCAGTCTCAGGTACCGGATGATGCCGGCACGATGGAATCCCTTACTGCAGCAGCGGTGACGGAGCCCATTATCGCCGCCACCGACCCGGGAGTGACCATGAAGAGTTGGGGGCCTCCGGGTGTCGAGGACGCAAAACCCCAGGTGGCTTCTGGCGTCTCCTGCCCGACCGAGGAAGTAATTCGCCAGGCAGGGGAGCGCGTCAAGGAACTAGTGGATGATTTGGCAAAGTTTGATGCCGTGGAAGATGTATACCATGAAGAAGTCGACCAGCTGGGGATGCCCAAGAAACACACCACGGTCAGGTTCGATTATGTTGCGTCGATCGCGGAGCCGAAGCCCGGCAGGTTCAAAGTCGAGGAGTATCGCAGCGGGCGCTCCGGGACAGAAGACTTCCCCGACCAGATCGCCACGCGCGGATTGCCGACTCTGGCATTTATCTTCCATCCCGATATGCGCGACGATTTCGAGTTGAGCTGCGAAGGTCTGGGCACGTGGAACGAGAAAGCCACCTGGCTGGTTCATTTTCAGCAACGCGCGGAAAAACCGCATCGCATTCAAGCCTACATCGTCAATGGCATAGAACATGACATCAGCTTGAAAGGACGAGCCTGGGTTTCTGCCGACACGTTCCAGATCATTCGACTGGAAACGGATTTGATGGCTCCGGTAAAGGAAATCCAGTTACTCAGCGAGCATCAGACCGTGGAGTATGCTCCAGTCCGGTTCCCCAAAAGCAAAGCCCAACTCTGGCTGCCAAAGAACGCAGAACTCTACTTCGACTTCCGCAAGCACCGCTATTTCCGCCGCCACAGTTTCGACCACTTCATGCTCTTTTCCGTCGATACCGAAGAGAAACGCAAGGAGCCCAAAGAAGCCAAGATTCCAGAGTCGAGATCCCCAAAATCCAAATCCCGCAAAAGACACGCCTGATGACAAGGATCTGACAACGGGTGCCCCACGTCCCGCGACCCAAAGGTGGGCCAGCTCCCGAGACACTCCTCAACTCAAGCGTTGAATCTTGTTGACAAGCAAAATTCCGGGAGGATAATCGCGTCACTGCCTCCGGCCAATTCAGCCGAGTCACAGCTACCGAAGGGAACCCGTCTCAAATTTATCAGATGAGGAGGTCGTCCCCATGAAGCTCGCGGCCCGAAGCCTATTTGTCCTGATTACGCTAGCCGCAACGCTAGCGTACGCCCAAACCTTACACCATTTCGATCACATCATCATCGTGTTTCAGGAAAACCGCACGCCCGACAACCTGTTCGGCAGCGTACCTTCAGTCTCGCCTTGTAATACGGATGATCCGTTCGAAGCGGGAGTAGACGTCAGGAACTGCGTTAACCATTACGGCGTCGCCCAATACTTCCAACCCCTTCACCTTAATGACGCAGAAGATCCGGGGCATTTTCATGGGGACTGGTTGACAGAGTGTAACGCCAACAGTAGTGGGGCCTGTCAAATGGACGGAACCTGCGGCAACGCTGGCGGTTGGCAAAAATGCTACTCATATGTCTACCGTGCGGACGTGCAGCCGTACTTTGACATCGCCACGAGCTATGGATTCGCGAACTATATGTTTCAAACGAATCAAGGGCCGAGCTTCCCCGCTCACCAGTTCATCTTTGCCGGCACGTCTGCCCCGGTCCCCTACAACGACCCCAGCGGGCAGTGGACATGGTTCGTCGCTGATAACCCTCAGGGAATCCCGTTCGCTGGGGACAACACTGGCTGCACGACTCTCGTCACTCAACCGAATGAATTCGCTCGGACGATCGATCCAATAGGCACCGAGAAGACGTCAAGCTACTGCTCCACCCATCAAGGCACCCCCTATTGCTTGAGGACGTGCTACGAGCGTGCGCCTTCCCCGTATAACTACGGCAGTCTCGGGGACCTGCTTAATGCCAACGGCTTCAGTTGGAAGTACTACACTCCTACATTCGACCCAACGACCGAGAATATTCACAATGGGCTTTGGGTTGCGCCCATCGCAATCAACCACTTCTGTCAAGCGGGATATAGTGGCAACAATTACGAATGCCTCGGACTGCTCCCGGGCGGTCAGTACTACAGCAATATGAGGTACGAAACCAAATCAAACCCCTACCCTATCGTGGATGACATCAACGGATGTCACCTTGCCGCAGTCAGTTGGGCGATCCCCGATAGGAGGTGGTCCGACCACGGCGCGGAGAACAATGGAACGGGCCCCGCTTATGTTGCGAACATTGTGAATGCGGTCGGCAACAGCAATTGCGACGGCGGAGCCGGATACTGGAAGAACACCGCCATATTCATCACCTGGGACGACTGGGGCGGCTTCGCCGACCACGTCCCACCTTTCGCGAATCTGAACCAGCAAAACTGCAATCAGTGGGGCTGTAACTACGTGTACGGCTTCCGCGTGCCAATGCTAGTGGTCTCGGCCTATACCCCGGCGGGTTACGTCTCGGGAGCACTCCCTCCTAACGGCAATGGTGAAGATGCCGTCCACACGCACGACTTCGGCAGCATTCTGGCGTTCATCGAAAACAATTTTCTGGGCTTCAGTTCGATCGGAACGATTGGTCCACCACAGTACAAATTTGCGGATGCCTTCGCGCCCGACAACGTCAACGGGAACATTCCGCTGTCGGATTTCTTCCCAAACACACAACCACGAAACTTCGCGCCGATCACGATACCCTCTGGGTACGACGCAAGCTACTTCCAGAACTATTTCGTGAACAACCCCAGCGACACGCCGGACGGCCCTGACTCGGATGACTGAGTTGCTGGGCGTGTTACCATGAGTGGGTGCTTGCTCGGTTCGGCCGGCGCCCGCTCTGGAACCTCCAGGTTGATTCCCGGCGGTCAGAGGCGGCTTCCCTGGCTCCCCGTCGGTTGTGTTGAGCCAGAGGTGTCAGATGAAACTCAGCCAGTTAATACCAAAGAAGAAGCCTTACGCCCTTGTGATGTCGATGGTCTTTGTGTTGCTCTCAGGTGCTTGGGGGAGCACCAAATTCAAGGTGCTGCACCGCTTTTACGCAGGCAAGAACAACAATGGCGGCTTGTATGCCAGCCTGACTCTGGACGCAAAAGGCAACCTCTACGGGACGACCTGGGGCGGCGGCGTTTATGCGAATGGTACTCTTTTCGAATTGGTACCTACTGTCGGCGGCAGCTGGAGAATAAAAGTGCTGCATAGCTTCGATCCGAGTACGGACGGCGATTCTCCCTCTGGCGCACTGTTCGTCAAAGGCGATGCAACTCTCTATGGAACGACGAGTGCTGGCGGCGAACACGGCGGTACGGTCTTCCAGATGACGCGCACTTCTGGCAGCTGGACATTTGAGGTAATCGATAGCTACGGTTCCCGTGGAGGCGTAGTCCTCGATCAGACAGGCAATCTTTACGGGAATGTAGGTCCAGGTGAATACGATTATAACGGTGCGGTCACCGAGTTGGTGGACAGCTCCGGAGTCTGGACGCAGAGCTACTTGTACAGCTTTTGCGCCAAGCCCGGTTGCCCGGACGGGTCCATTCCGGTTTCCGGGGTCATCTTCGATGGTGCGGAGAACCTCTACGGCACTACCGAGTACGGCGGCATGGGCCAACTCGGCGGCCTCGGTGGGGGCACCGCGTACGAGTTGAAGCATAAATCTGATGGCACATGGGAGCACTTAGTGCTGCACAACTTCCCCGCCTTCAACGGCGATGGTTTTCGCTTGCTGGCCGGACTGGTCCTGGACAAATCAGGCAATCTTTATGGGGCAACCATCCAGGGAGGCAGTGCCGGCTGTGGCATGGTGTTCAAGCTGACCCACGGCGCAAACGGCTGGAAGGAAAGTGTTGTCCACGATTTCATCCAACCCACCAGCGGCTGCGGCCCGAGCGGCGTCACCTTCGATCAGGCCGGAAATCTGTATGGCACCGCAGGCGGCGGCACTGGCCAATGCGAGGCCGGCTGCGGCGTCGTATTCAAACTGACGCACAACTCAGGCAGCAAATGGAATTACAGCGTGCTCCACCACTTCACCGGAAACGACGGAGCCTACCCCGACGCAGGCGTAATCCTCGACCCGAAGGGGAACCTCTACGGTACGACTGAACTCGGCGGCGGCGGCCACAGTGTGGGCGTGGTCTTCGAGATCACCCCCTGAGCCGCGGGCTTGCCCACCTTTGCGTGATCGGGACACAACCGGCCCAGCAGCCGCACATCACCAACCCCGCATTGCGCCGGCCAAACGTCGCGAGTACGAATCTGCTGGAGATATCCATACAGATACAACGGGGGCAGCGAACAAAAAGGCCGCGACGAAAATCGCAGCCTTTGCAGTCCTAAATAAATCCTCCCAAATCCGTGGCCGATTGTCTAGTGTCTTGGCCCGCCATGACCACCCCGGCCGCCCCCGCCACCCGGCCTGCCGCCACGGCCACGCCCGCGTCCGCCGCCGCCACCACCCGGTCGACGGCCGCGGTCTCCACCACGTTCTGGACGGTCTCCGGGTGGACGTTCTCCACCTCCACTGCCAGCCACGCCCGCCACTGCGTCGCGATTGAAGTTCGGTTCGTCGTCAGGAAAATCCCCGCCGCCTTCGATGGTCAACGCGGGCGCCCCAGCAACTTCACCGTTGCTCGGCTCGCCGCCTTCAGGTCCAGTCTCGCCACCACCCATCTTCGCTCGTTGCTCTTTAAGGATGGCTTTGCGTGAAAGACGAATGCGATTGCCTTCAACCGCGAGCACTTTCACCAGCACCTGATCGCCCTCTTTGAGTTCGTCACGCACGTCTTTGATCCGATGCTCAGCCACTTCGCTGATGTGCAACAACCCGTCGGTTCCAGGAATGATCTCGACGAAAGCGCCGAAATCCGCCAGCCGCGTCACAGTCCCGAGATAAGTCTTCCCCACCTCGGCCGTAGCCGTAAGATCGCGAATGATCTGCAGCGCCCGGTTAGCCGAAGCTTCGTCGTTCGAGGCCACGTTAACCTTGCCCGTGTCTTCGACGTCGATCTTCACTCCGGTCTGCTCGATAATGGAGCGAATCATCTTGCCACCGGGCCCAATCACGTCGCGTATTTTATCCACCGGAATCTGCAGCGTATAAATTCGCGGAGCATAAGCCGAAACCTTCTCCCGATGCTCGGTAATCCCCTCGCTCATCTTCTCCAGGATGTGCAACCGCCCGCGCTGCGCCTGAGCTAGAGCCTCCCGCATAATCTGAGCGGTAATGCCTCCGACTTTAATGTCCATCTGCAAAGCGGTGATGCCATCTTTGGTCCCAGCAACTTTAAAATCCATGTCGCCGTAGTGATCTTCGGCTCCGGCAATGTCAGTCAGGATGGCGTAGTCGTTCCCCTCCTTAACTAACCCCATCGCCACACCGGCCACAGGAGACTTAAGCGGTACGCCCGCATCCATCAACGAAAGCGAAGCCCCGCAGACCGTAGCCATGGAAGAAGACCCATTCGACTCCAGAATGTCCGACACCACGCGCATGGTGTAAGGCCAATTCTCTTCAGTCGGAAGCATTGCCGATATAGCCCGCTCCGCCAAAGCTCCGTGCCCAATCTCGCGCCGCCCCGCCCCCCGCAAAAACGAAACCTCGCCCACCGAAAATGGAGGAAAGTTGTAATGCAAAAGGAAGCGCTTTTTGGCTTCGCCTTCGAAGGTTTCCAGGCGTTGTTGGTCGTCGCTGGTGCCTAACGTTGTTGTGACCAGCGCTTGGGTTTCGCCGCGGGTGAAGATGGCGCTGCCGTGGGTTCTTGGTAGCACTCCGACTTCGACCCAGATGTCGCGAACCTTATCGAAGGGGCGACCGTCGGGTCTTCGCTTGTTGTTGATTACTTGTTCGCGGAAGATTCTTTCGCGAAGGATCTCGTAATAGGCTTTTAGTTTGGCCTGGGCTGCTTCGTCTTCTTTGGGGATTTCCGCTTGCAGCTTCTTCTTCAGGTCGCGGACTAAGTTGTAGCTTTCTGCTTTCGGGTGCTTCTCGGTGTCGAGGCCTTCGGCCAGTTCGCTGCCAACCTTCGCTCTCAGTTGGTTGTAGTAGGCCTGGTCGAATTCTGGGGGAGTGACGGCGCGCTTGGGCTTCCCTGCTTTCGCTTTCAGATCGTTGATCGCCGCGCAGATCTTCTTAATTTCGGTGTGGGCGAATTCAATCGCGTCCACTACCGTCTCTTCTTTTACTTCTTTAGCGCCGGATTCGATCATCACAATCCCGTCGGCTGTCCCCACGACCATGATGTTCAAAATGCTGTCCCGCATTTCGCTGTAAGTCGGATTAATAATGAACTGCCCGCTGACCAACCCTACACGAACCGCGCCAATGGGCCCATTAAACGGAATATCAGAAATAGTCAGCGCCGCCGAGGCACCATTAATGCCAGCTACATCGGGATCGTTCTCCGTGTCCGCCGAGAGCACAAACGCAATGACTTGCGTCTCGCACTTGAATCCATCAGGAAACAACGGCCGAATAGGACGATCAATCTGCCGGCTGGTCAGAATCTCGCGTTCGCTGGGACGCCCTTCGCGCTTAATAAACCCCCCAGGAATCCGTCCGCCAGCATAGGTATATTCACGATAATCGACGGTTAGGGGGAAGAAATCGATGCCTTCGCGCGGGTCGGGATTGGCCACGGCCGTGGCCAGAACGACGCTGTCTCCGATGCGCACCACGACCGAACCGTGGGCCTGTTTAGCTAGCTTGCCTGTTTCAAATGAGAGGCTTTTACCGCCGGTGAGTTGAACCGATACATCATGCTTCATGTTTTATTTCCTTCTGGGCAGGAGGGCACGCCGGTGCCGTTCTGGGAGGTTGCACAATGTGAGCAGGCGCCAGTCGTGACTTGGGATTTACTTGGAGACGCACTTTCTCCGCTTCTCATTCAACCACTGCGGTCCCTCGGGACGAACGAAGCACGATTCGAAGGACGGCAGAACAATTCCGTTGGTACAGCCGTTAAACGCACAAAAATCCCGAAACGGGTCCGGCCGCAATTACTTGCGGAGACCGAGTTTCTGGACCACAGTCTTATAGCGATCGGAATTGTAGGTTTTCAGATAGTCGAGCAGGCGACGCCGCTTGCTGACCAGCATGAGAAGACCGCGGCGCGAGCCATGGTCCTTCTGGTGCATCTTGAAGTGTTCCGTCAATGAACCAATGCGTTCGCTGAGCAACGCGATCTGGACTTCCGGGCTGCCGGTGTCGGTAGCATGCGTGCCGTACTGGTCGATGAGGGATTTCTTTTGCTCTCTGGCTAGCACTAACCTGGTGCACTCCTGTCTAATTTTTCAATTGTTTTGTAACGTTATTGAGGTTAACACGTTGCCGGGAGGGTGTAAAGACGCGCCGGGAGTTCACCCCAGAGTCTCAGAGTCACAGATGAGTCTGGGCAAATCGCAGATTGGATTGCGAGCGCACAGCACAACTCTCGACCACCGAGCCACCAGGAGGGCACGACTTCAGTCGTGCCCTAAGCGTGAAAATTCTTTGGGCTTTAGCTCCTGACGGAAGTGTTATCCTACGCGGAACAAGCTCCAGATCGAAAGGAGAATCGCAAATGAAACTCAGCGACGCGATTCTGCTCGGCAGCACCATCCTCGCCCCCCAGGCAGGCCGGCAATATTCGGCTGAGACCCAATCCGGCTGCGCTCTCGGTATGGCGGCCATCGCCGAGGGATGCACTTTCCGGCGCGTGTCCCGCCCCATTGACGATCCCGACCGGCGCACCCTCGGCGTCGAAGGCGTCTGGGGAGACTGGGTGCTGCAAAACGTCCAACGCCCCTGCAACTGCTGCCGTCTCTGGATTCCGCGCAAGCTGCGAGTCAAGGACGTCATCACCCACCTCTTCGACTACCACATCATGGCTCAGAAGGATTGGACTCTGGAGCAATTGGTGATGTGGGTGAAACAGGTCGAGAATGACTTCGATCCGCCTCCGGCCAGCAGCCGCATTTCCGACGACCCGACTCTACGGCGGTTCGTAGAAGAAATGTGGCGCAAGGAACTTGAGTGGGACATGGCCCGAAATCTCGCGGCCTAGCAGGGATTTCCCATACTCTTTGACGGCTAGGACCGCACGAGACCAAGCCACACGGGTTTCTCCCCTCCCACCCTTCGACGAGGTCTAGTGACGACCGTCCTCCCCGGCGCTTCCAGACTCGACATAACCCACAACGTCAGCCGCGAAGCGGCGCAAGATTGCAGCCCACGGCGTAAGCCGTGGGTAAGAAGTGGAAACTGGCGAGCCCCAGCGGGGCGAAAGAAGCTAGCCCCAAATGTATCTCTCATCGTATTGAATGTGGTTCTTTTTGAGGAATGCTAAGAACTCCTCCTGAAATGTATGCTTCTTATGATGTTCTTCCTGTCCTGCGATATATTTTGTGACCGCTGCGACGTTTGATTCGCCGACGCTGAACACTCCGTATCCCTTTTGCCAAGCAAAATCAGGGCTCCATTTCGAGCGCACCCATTTGGAGGAGTTCGCTTTGATCACGCGGGCGATTTCCGCGGCGGACTGGACTGGTCGAATGCGAACGAGCAGATGAACATGATCGACGGTGCCGTTAATGATCAGCGCCGTTCCTTGCATCTCGCGAATGATCCCGCCGAGGTAGGCGAACAGATGTTGGCGCACGTCCGGCGTAATTAGAGGACGCCGCTCTTGGGTACTGAAGACCAGATGTAGCAGAATATTGCCGGATGTATGAGACAGGCGTCTTTCGCCCCTGCCGGGGGCTACTCCCTTCGTTCTAACCTACCCACGGCTTGCGCCGTGGGCTGCATTCTTGTGCCGCTCCGCGGCTTTCCCCATCATCAGGGTTGAACGGGTCCCTGATCTGTGACAACCATCACATCAATTGTTCTCAACTGGGAAAGGCAGACCTTTTAGAAAGGGCAGGCTGGCCCAGCCCCCGATCCATGATTCGAGCCATGGGAGGCCAGTTGAAGATTGAAGCCGTGTTCCCCGAGGGCAAGGTGGAGATCAATCAGTTCCGCAAGTTGAAGAAAGCTGCGGGGGCGGCTTGAGATTGCTGGGCTGAACTGCCCCAGCCTCCGCAAAGAACGCGGAAGGCTGGGCCACCCGTCCCGTGTCGAATTGAGGATTGTGGTAGTCCGCAGCTCCGGGAAAGATAAAGTCAGGTTTGTTTTGCGCTTCTGTAATTGCTTGCGCTTCATATCTGAGCCTTTGGGAGTCATACCTCTGTAGGGATTGTGAAATTCGAGGTCACCGAGCTCGCGGAAGCAACCTGTCCTGCGGGTTGAACGCGCGCCAACCGCGCGCCGCTTCTTTGGCGGCCTCTTCCATGAACTCGCGGATCGAGCGCCTGCATGCGTCGTTTGGGGCATCGCAGGTGGCCTCGACCGAGGCGAACTCGTGGAAGCAGTGGTCATCGAACGTAAGCTCGTCTTCGGCGGCGAGAAACACCTCGGGGATACGAACTTGGTGGGCAATGAGAGTCCGTCCTCCAAAAAGGCGTCCCGCAATACTCTCGTGATCACATCAGCGGACAAGCCGTCGGCGTTGGAAAAGACAAGCTCGGCCCACTTCTTGTAGTTGCTGCCGTCGCGGTAAAGATAATGAAATTTAACGTTGCTCATCGGTAAGGCCTCTATCGGCCGAGAAATACCTTTTCATTATGGTAGCGCAGGAAGTTTTCGTCAGGCGCAAAACGACGAGGAAGGGAAATGGATTCGTTTTCGAATCGCCACAAAAAGTCTCGAACTGCTGTATCGACCTTGCTTCCTTTCACCTTAGGCGAAAGCTTGATCTTCAGGTCCGGTGTGACCGTCAGCAGGCCGCAGTCGAAAGCTCGGTCATGAATGGCGCTTAGGCACAGTCCATTCCGCGGATTCGTTCGGTTCTTTACGTCAACTACCCATGGCACGATGTGGCTGGCATTCAGGAGTTGCGGAACAGAAAGCCCTGTAACGCAGCACCGGGCTCCATATGCGGCCAGAACGGATGCGCGGAAAAAGCCTTGATTTATTCGCGCTCGAACCAATGTTTCGCGGGTTCTGCCTTCCGGGAATTCGTGCCTCTCCTCCGCGACCTCCGGAACTCGTCCTGTCATGTCTTCCAGCAAACGTTCGCTCTCGAACGCTAGGCTCTCCCAGTTGTCATTGAACTCGTTCCAGATATCAACTTCTGCCTGTGCTCCATGCGCCGCGCCTGCGATGTTGCGCCTCTTCAAAGCAGGATCAAGCCGCGCGAAGTTTGCGAGTTTCCATGACACTGCCGATGGTGTGCGACCGATGGCCTTTGCCAGTTCAATGATCAGAGGGTTCCGAATGTGGATTCTGCCGAAGGGAATCTTGCAGTAGAGATTAAAGGCGACAATGAGCTCTTCGCGAGTCCAGTCACGTCGACGCATAAGGTCACCAACCCGCGGAAGGATAGCACAGGCCAATTAGCAAAGGGGGCTGGATACGTCACTTCGCCGTTACGTTTCTCTGACAAGCTCACAAGTCAGCCGCAGGGCGGCGCAAGAATGCAGCCCACGGCGCAAGCCGTGGGTAAGAAGCACGAACCGACAAGCCCCAGCCGGGGCGAAAGAAGCTAGCCCCAAATGTATCTTTCGTCGTATTCCACGTGGTTCTTCTTGAGGAACGCCAAGAACTCCTCCTGAAATGAATGCTTCTTGTGATGTTCTTCCTGTTCGGCGATGTATTTCTTAACCGCTGGGACGTTCGATTCGCTGACACTGAACACTCCGTAGCCGGTTTGCCAAGCAAAGTCTGAGCTCCATTTCGCGCGAACCCATTTTGACGAGTTCGCTTTGACGACACGGACGATCTCCGCAGCGGACTGGGCTGGCCGAATGCGGAGCAGCATATGAACGTGATCAGCTGTGCCGTTGATGATCAGTGCGGTTGCATGAATTTCGCGGACGATGCCTCCGAGGTAGGCAAACAAATCGTTACGAAACTCTGGCTTAATCACGGGACGCCGCCCCTGGGTGCTGAAGATCATATGCAGCAGAATATTGCCAGAAGTATGGGACAGGCGCCTTTCGCCCCTCACGGGGCTTCTCCCTTCGTTCTTGCCTACCCACGGCTTGCGCCGTGGGCTGGATTCTTGCGCCGCTATCGCGGCTTCCTCATCGTCACACTGACGAGGGTGAGCAAGCTGTGACAACCATCACATTAATTGTGGTTGATTTGCTGCGGCACGACATGCCGTGCGTCAAGAACCTTCGGTTCGACACGTGGTAGCCAAGGTCGCCTGAAAGCGTTTCGAGGATGATTTCGATCGTCCTGCCCTTGTCAGGACGAACAAGGTGTTTGACCTTTTCGAGCAGGAAAGCACGAGGGGCGTTCATCGTTGATTATTCGCGCAACCTCGAAGAACAGCGTACGCTAAGTTTTGTCAGCAAATCCGTTCGCACGTCCAAGACTGTTTTTCTTCGACACCCCGGAGATTGAGAACGGTTGGCACGGGAAACCTCCGACTAGAATGTCACGGTCGAGAATTAATGAGGAACTAACCTCGCGAATCTTTCCAACAGGCACATCTCCGAAATTCGCCGCGTAGGTCTGCTGCGCATACTTGTCCCAGTCGGAGGAGAAAACGCACTTACATCCGACTTGCTCGAAGCCGAGGCGCATGCCACCAATCCCGCAGAAAAGGTCGACGAAGGTTAGGTCATGCCCCATTTTGGCTTGGCTGGTCGCTCCAACATAGCATATGTGCCCCTGTGGAGTATTAGTCACAAATGGACGTAGAGGACAGCCAGCTATGCCGCCAGGGGATGGCCAATCTCCCAGTGGAGGCCGAACGGGTCTACCAATCGTCCCAATCGCCAGTTGTGCTCCTCGCCTACCGGGAACACCTCGGACGCGCCGGCTGCCAGTGCTTGCGCGAAAACTGTATCCGGGTCGGCGACGGTCAGAATCATTCGCACCGATCCGCCCCCGAGAGACTCCCGGCGCGATCCATCAAGCTGCCCGTCGCTCACCCAGAACTCCGCGCCCTCGACCGAGAGTCGCGCCACTATTCCTGCATCGGGATCCTCGAGCCGGTAGACCACCGTGGCTCCGAATGCCTCCTGGTAGAAGCGGAGAGCCTGCTGGCCGTTTCGAACCGTCAGCCAAGGTGCGATGGTGCAGGGGATGGGCGGGTGTGGTGAGCTCATGGATATCCTGATTTCTTGGAAGGCCGAACATACTCCGGGGATTTCGGGGAGTCAAGGGGAGTGGGTCTGCGAGAGTTTTGGTCCCCCTCGACTTCGCTCGGGGCAGGCTCTGCGGGGCTTGAATCAAATCTGTGGGCTTTATCGCAGCGCTGGAAGTGTGTGCCACCCAGAAGCCCGCACAGCCAAAAAGTCAGGGCACAAATGGAACGGCCCCGGTAATCAGCCGGGGCTGTTCAAAGTGGTACCAAACGCTGTTTGCCAAACACCTTTATGTTAATCCCGCGGCAGGCCACGTTCAAGAAGATTCGTTGTAAGTCGAGTGACTACGGAGGGCGAGGGAGTTGAACCCTAATGGCTGAAAGGCCACTCGACTGTTTGGCAAACAGCGTCCAGTACCCACTGGAAACACCCTCCAAACGCTGCGGGCCTGCGAGGATTGTATGGGTCGGAAGTGGCGGGTTGGCGTGGTTGGCAAATTAAATTGGGGCTTGGTTTCCGAATTGGGAGGTTGGACCTTGGTCACTCAGGCGAAGGCCTGCGGAGCTTTGCTCCGGCTGGACCCTTCGCTTCGCTCAGGGCAGGCTCGCGAGGGCGCCCGTCCCGATATGAGCCTGGGTCCACTCGAGCGAAAAGGCTACTTGGGTGGACGGAGGAGGTGCCAGGCTTCGCGGTAGGGTTCGCGGATTCCGCGGCGGTGGCCCTTTGGGCGGAGGGCGAGACAGGTGGGAGTGTCTCGAATCGGAAAGATGAAATAGGAGTCGTCGGGAATGATGTGGACGATCACGAAATCGACTTCGGTGGGCTGGTAGGGGATGACGCTTCCGCAGGAGTGCCGGGCTGGGCTGATGTGGTAGAAGCCGTTGATCAGGCTGGCGGTGCATTTGACCTGGACGCGCCAGAGCTTGTCGCCTTCGGGCCAGTCGCGGCTGATGAGAATGAAGTCGAAACGCTCGCTGTCGCCGTAGGGCTTGGCGACTCCGAAGCCGAGGCTGGCGGCTTTGTGGGCGAAGGCAAGTTCGGAGAGTTCTCCGCGGCGCTTGGTGTTGAGCTCCTGCTGGCGGGCAGTCTTCGGGCCGGACGCTGAGGGGCGTCTGGGCGGAGAGCTGCGTTTGGGCATGGGTTGAAATGCAAAAGGCGCAAGCTTGGGAGCTTGCGCCTTGGATCATTGCTTAGTTTTCTTGGAGATTATTGAACCACTTCTAGAATATCACATTGGAAAGGGTAAATGTGCCATGTTTTCAGATTTATTTTCCTCATCGAATCAGGGCTTTGCGGGGAAAAGCGGCGGTTAGGGGGCTTGACAAGATTTTTGCCTCGAGACGGCCGACCGGGTAGTTTTTCTGTGGAGTGTGGGGACGGGCGACTGGCCCGTCCCCACAGGTTTAGTGCATGATTTCAAATATCAGGCCGGAGCCGGTGGCTCCGCCCGCTTGCGTAGTGCCGTACATATTGCCGGCGGAATCCAGAATGAGATCGCCGGTAGGATGGAAGCCGTCGGTGCCGACTCCGAATTGGTGGATTACTCTGTAACTCCAGCCGCCTCCGGTAGCGGGCGACAGCTTGAAGAGAGTTCCGCATCCTCCACCGCACGAACTCTCCGTGACTCCTAGCATTGTCGTCCCGTAAAGATTGCCCGCGCCATCCATGACCAGGCCGGCGACAGGATTTCCTGCTGGGGCGTTAACGAAACCGTGGACCACCCTTTCCTTCCAGCCGCCCTTGGGGTTGGGCTGCAATTGGTACACCACGCCATATCCCACACCGCCTTGAAAAGCTGTGCCGTAAATGTTGCCAGCGCCATCGAGGATGAGGTCGCCGTAAGGATATTTTCCGTCGTAGCCGCCGCTGAAGTTGTGCAGGATGCTCTCAGTCCATCCGCCGGAGCCAGGCGTCAGCTTGAAGATGGTGCCGTAGCCCGACTTGCCTCCAGCGTAGGTTGTGCCAAGGAGATTGCCTGCGGCGTCAAAGGTCAAGCCTGCGTAGGGGGAAGCTCCGTCGGTTCCGCCTGCGAAAGCATAGATCACGCTTTCAGACCATCCGCTCGAACCGTTCGTCAGCTTGAACACGGTGCCGCATCCTGAGCTGCAAACCGAGCCTACGTCCCCGCCTTGCACAGTTGTGCCATACAGATTGCCGGCATTGTCGACAACCATTCGCGCGGAGGGTTGGCGGCCGTCGCTGCCTCCAGTGAAAGTGTAGAGGACGCTTTCGGTCCAGCCGCCGGAACCGGGTGTGAGCTTGAAGACGGTGCCGCATCCGAGATTACAGTTCGTGCTGCCGCCGAAACCGGTTGTGCCGTAAAGGTTGCCGGCAGTGTCGAAGACCAAACTGCCAAAAGGCTGACCTCCATCGGAGCCGCCCGTAAAATCATAGAGAATGTTTTCCGTCCAACTCCCGTTGGTGTTGGGAATTATTTGGAAGACCGTGCCCTGACTGTTATTTCCCCCAAGCTCCGTAGTCCCGTAAAGATTTCCAGCCTTGTCGAAAACCAGACCGGCATACGGAAGCTTAGGATCGCTGCCTCCTGCAAAGTTGTACAAAGCGTTCTCCGACCCCGACCCCCCGCTCGGAATAATCGCTTCAGTCTGGTTGGAATACTCACTCTCCACCCCCTGGTTGTCTACGGCTGTAGTTACGTAATAATAGGTTTGGCCTCCTTGGACTGTGGTGTCGGCGTAGGTGGTATTGGGGTCCAGGCTTGAATTGATTTTCGTGTATGGTCCGGTGACCGTCGGGCCGCGGTAGACGTTGTATCCGACTATATTTTGCGAGGTGCTGGCATCCCAGGACAGGTTGACGGTGTGCGCGTCGGCGAGAGCTGGGAATAACAAAGTTAAGAAAGTAAATAGGCAAAGTATGAGTTTCGATTGCGGCGGGAGGAATTTCACGGATCGCCTCTCTTGCTCCGTGCTCGCGCACGGCGGGGGTTTGAAGAGCTACTGCACCGCGATCCTGAGCGCGATTGCAGCTTCGCGATCAAAACAACGTAGAGTGCAGATTCCTCATTATTCGGATTAGCGCTGACTTCCAGTAGGTCACGGAAGGACATGTGCTCGCGGCGACGAGTGAATGTCGGAAGGACAGTAGCTTGGTCTAATTCGGGAAACCGGCTGGGCTAAGAGCTGAAGTCTTAAATCGCCGAGCGCGCGGAGAACATCCGCAGCGCGTGCAGAGAGAGAAAACAATCTTAGGCTTGTCTGCTGAGGTGCTCCATGAGTTGCGCGGCTTCGTGGAGGCGTTTGATTTCGTCGGGCTGTAATGCTTGAACTGCGGCGGCCAGCGTTTCTACGCGCCGTCTGCGGCCTTCCTGCATGATGCGAACCCCCTTCTCTGTGGCTTCGATGATGAGAGCGCGCCGATCCTGCTTATCGGTTCTTCTATGTATCAGCTTCGCCCGCAACAAAGCGGTCACCATGCGGCTCATGGTCGGAGGCTTGACTTGTTCCGCTTCGGCCAAGCTGGCCAATGATTGCGGCCCTCCAAACACCAGCACCGACAAGGCCGACAACTGGGCCGGACCGATTCCGAGCTCACGATCCCGGGTGCGCAAGCGGCGCAGGAGATGAATGGCGGCGGAGTGCAGGCGGTCGGCGGCTTCCAGGGCCTCGGGGCGAGTCAGCTTATCTCTGTTTTTATTTGTACTGGGGGCTTGCATTTTATTAGTTAGCTATGCTAATTAAATATACATCAAATTCGAGATGAGGTGAAGCCATGACAACCAGTGCCGCCTCGAGCGGAATCGCCATTACGCAAATCGGCCAGATCGCGATCAACGTACACGACACCAACCGCGCAGTCGAATTCTACCGTGACACTCTTGGACTGAAACTGCTGTTCACGGCGGGGCATCTCGCATTCTTTGACTGCGGCGGGGTGCGTCTTATGTTAACGCCGCCGGAGCGGCCGGAGTTCGATCACCCGGCGTCGATCCTTTATTTCAAGGTGGCCGACATTCAGGCTGCCCACGCGCGTCTGCTGGAACGCGGGGTGAAGACGGAAAGCAATCCGCACATGGTTGCCAAGCTGCCAGACCATGAGCTTTGGCTGGCGGAGTTCCGCGACTCCGAGGGCAACATCATGGCTTTCATGAGCGAGGTCCGGGGCTAGGCGGAGTTTAGGTTGGGCGCAATCAATTCACGAGCTTGAGCTGCAACCGGGATTCGGCGGGTTTGTCGCGATGGAAACGTCGCAAGCTACGTCTCTAAAATCAACCAACCGAAAACGGGGATTGGTCATCAAAGATCGTATATTCTTATGCCAGTCTCCATGCTTGTAAAATGCGAAAAGTGCGGTTACGAAAACTTCCCACAGCATCGTTATTGTGGGATGTGTGCCGCCCCGTTGCGTCTTCCGGGTCCCGGGGGAGGTCCTTCTGTGCCTCCGCCGGAGCGAGTTCCCTCGCCTGTTGTGACCGAGTACCCGCCACCCAGATACAAAAAACGCGAAGATGTAGTGACTCCGGCGAAAGAAGCCGCGCAGCGGCAAGTCAGCGGGCCCTCATTTCTTGGCTTGGGGAATGAACCGGCTGAGGATAAAAGCGCGAGCTACCTACTGGAAGATGAAACGCCGAGCCATCGCGGCAGAAACCTTATTCTGATATTGCTGATCGCTGGGCTCGCTGTGGCGGCCTGGCAGCGGCGTCAGGATTTACAAACCGTGGCTTACCGAGTTCTTAATCCACAGGCTCCCGCCAAGGCTGGAGCCCCGGACAATCCAGCGGCAAATCCTCCTGCGCCGGCAGCTGCGAATTCTCCTGCGCCGACGCCGGTGGATTCGACTTCGAGCACAACTCCTGCCATTGGTCGGAGTACTCAGACCGAGCAACCGGGAACTGCGGCTAACCCTCAAGCGCCGGTGACGCAGGCGGCACCGCCGCCAGCGCCAACAGGCGCGGCGGATCCGTCTCAGCCTGCGCAAGCGGATCAGTCGGAGCCGTCTAACCCACCTCCGGCAAATGATGCTGTGACTGCGGCCCCGAAGCCGGAAGTGCCGCCGCCTAGTCGTGCGCGGAAGCCTGCGCCGACACGAGCTGAGCGCGCGGCGGCATTGACCTCGCGAAGTGATGATCTGGAGGCGCAGGGCGAAAAATATCTTTATGGAAACGGTGTACCGGAAAATTGCGCTCGCGCCAGGACCAATTTGCTGGCCGCGGCTGAGCACTCAAGTGCTCAGGCGGCGAGCGTGCTGGGCACCATGTATGCGACTGGTCACTGCGCGACCCGTGATTTGGCTACGGCTTATCGCTGGTTCGGGCGATCGCTGCGCGAGGATCCTAAGAATACACGCATCGAACAAGATCTGAGAGTTTTGTGGAATCAGATGACGCCAGCAGAGCGGCAAATGGCGATGCGGAGCGAGCGGTGATGCGGAGATGGGGCTATTCGACATCTGACGTCAACACTACCCGCCCGGTCGCACCCAGCGCGCAAAAAGTAGCGGTGCGCGGGGTCTGATCTATCTGTGGTCTCCTCGCTTGTCTAGCCTTCGACTAGCCTTCGATCAAAAGACTCCCGTTTCTGATCCCGCCTCGATTTCGTCCAACTACAAAGAAATATAGGAGTCGAGAGCACAGTTAACCGGTGTAGAATCCTCGCGCGCATCTCCATCCGACTACGGGCGCCTGTTCGAGCCTCGCATTTGAACGTCCATGAGGTGATCCCGATGGAACGAAAAAAGTCCTTTCACTGCACGACTCCACCGCTCGCGATTTTCATTACGATAATGATGTTGACGGGTACGATGCCGTTGTACGAATCGAGCATTTGTCAGCAGCCCGTAAAAACCCGTGGAGCTTTGTCCCACCACATCGCGAACTTCTAGTCCTCACAGATCGAAGGCGCTGCACCGCCGAAACTCCTAGCACGGTACTAGTGGTCATGCCTTGGGAGAAATCTCGGGCCAGGGAAAGCTTAGTTGTGCTTGTCTTTATAGATACTCTTGCTGATGCGGTTCTGTTGGCGATTAATTCCCTTTTGTTCTGCTTTGGTGAGATGGCCGTTGTGAGCGGCCATGTCTTTTTTCTCGCGATTTTGGACGCTGGCTTCGCGCTTCTCCAAATTGCTGGCTTGTTTCGCGTTTAGTGAACCGTTGTTGATGCCTTTGGCGATGCGATTCTGCTGACGGGCTTCGCGGTTGTTCACCTGATTCACCCGAGGGTGGCCTGGATCGACAACGCCCGGTCCGGCACCCGAAGTAGTCGCGGTTTGGGCGATCGCGGAGCCAGTAAGCGTCATGCCGCCGATGGCCAGGATCATGAGCGAGTTCCAGAATTTGTTGATCATATGGTTGTAAACCTCCGGCGAATAGAGTAGTTGCCTTGTCCCAAACCGGGCCAGTTACGGAAGTAGCTGGCGGGTCGGTCCTATCAAAGTCACGCCTTTTGTCATCCTGAGTGGATTTCGCGACTCTGAGGAATACATCGGGTGCACATGCGGAATCTTTGATTCGATTGTCAGGTAATTTTCACAATAACTTGACATGCGCATTGCAAGTCTGTCGCGTCTATAGATCAGACTTGGCGAAGTCGTTTGGAACGGGGAGGCATCATGGATGCGAACTACCTGGTCTTATGCGGAATGGTGTGGGCACAATTCGGTGAGGAAACGGCTGGGCGCGAACTGATCCGGGCGCTGGCTTCGTCGGATGAGATCGTGCGCGTGCTGGCGCGAACCTTGCTGGAGCAAGGGGGCGGCTGCTCGAAGGAATTGATCGGACAGGCGCTGGCGGAAGATGAGATATCCGAGAGCATGGCAAGCATTTGCGCCTTCGAACAGGGGCAGCTGTCGAAGTTCAAGAGTTGGGATGGCACGGCTTGGCGGACGGCGGGTTTGGCATAACTGCGGAGGCTTCGCCGGGCGATTAGTGGCGAAGCCGAAAAACTGTTCCGCATCCCGAGTTTCTCGTAACCGCACGAAATTGTGAATTTCCGGCTTGTGTCCACTTCGAATAGCCGCTCCTCCGTTATTGACTCCGCCATAAGCATTCCCGCCGAAAACATTTCCGGCTGAGTCTCGTACCGGCATCAACCCTAAAATACGCTTGGATTTGACCCATGTGATAGCATGCGTGGGAGTTTTTGCCCCGGACTAAATTCCGTAGACCAGAAAATGGAATTTATCGGCCACTTTCGCAGACTCACCCCGGTGCAGCGGAATACCTTTGTTGCCTGCTTTCTTGGCTGGTCGTTGGACGCCTTTGATTTCTTCATCCTTATCTTCTGTGTGAACGCGCTCGCCACCCAGTTTCAGACCAAAGTCTCGGCCATCACGGAGGCGATTTTTCTGACGTTGGCGATGCGCCCGGTGGGTGCATTTCTGTTTGGATTGATGGCCGACCGTTTTGGGCGCCGTCCGACACTGATGGTCGACATTATCGCTTATTCGGTGTTCGAGCTAGGTTCGGCGTTTGCTCCTTCGCTGAAGATCTTTCTCATTATGCGGGCGCTGTTTGGAATCGCGATGGGCGGAGAATGGGGAGTTGGCGCGGCCCTGGCTTTTGAAACGCTGCCGACTGAAGGGCGAGGGTTCTTTTCGGGGTTATTGCAGGAAGGCTACGTGGTGGGCTATCTGTTGGCGGCCTTGGTGTACGGGACGTTGTTCCCCATTGTCGGATGGCGGGGAATGTTTGTGATCGGAGCGCTGCCCGCGTTTCTGGTGATTTATATTCGCACCAAGGTGGAGGAATCGCCGGCTTGGCTGCAGGGCCACCGGGCGCGCAAAGCGGAGAGAAATCTGGGAAAGGATATTCTGGCCCACCTTGGCAGCTTTCTCTTTTTGGTTGTGCTCATGTTCGCATTTAATTCCTTCAGCCACGGCACCCAGGATCTGTATCCAACTTTCCTGCAGAAGAACCTGCACTTCTCTCCGCATACGGTTGGCTTTATTGCCATTATTTACAACATCGGTGCGCTGCTGGGCGGGATTGTTTTTGGCACGTGGTCGGAGCGAATCGGCCGCCGCAAAGCTATCGTCATCGCCGCGCTGCTTGCGATTCCTGCGATTCCGCTGTGGGCTTATTCTCGCACCGTTCCTATGCTGGCGTTGGGCGGATTCCTGATGCAATTTATGGTGCAGGGCGCGTGGGGAGTGATTCCGGCGCATCTGAATGAACTTTCTCCTTCTGCGGTGCGCGGCACTTTCCCCGGCCTTGCTTATCAGTTGGGGAATTTTCTGGCGTCGCGGAACGCGGTGATCCAGGCCAAACTGGTGGAGCGACGGTATGGCGGCAATTATGCTCCGGTGCTGGCCTGGACGGTTGTGATTGTGGCGTTGCTGGTCGCTATCGTCACCTGGAGTGGTCATGAAAAGAAAGGCGCGGACCTTTCTGATACCAGCTGAATAAGGGGCCACCCTTATTGCAGATCCAGAAACCTGCGACGATCTTTTTCGGATGGGATGGGGCAAGAATCGTACTTGCCGAATATGCGGTAACGGTTTCGCGCAACGAGATTGTAGGCCCAATTTCGTAACCATCGCGGCAGCCACCGCAGGGAGACACTCAGAACGCTCCATCCTCCACCCAGTTCGTGCAGAGCCACAACGGCGGCATCGGATCGGGTTGCGAGGCGCTCGCTTCGCAGGGCGTGATCGGAGACTACGTACACGGTGTCGAGATCTTCGGGCGCGGCGCCATGCCGGCGGAGTACCTGGGCGGCGAAATCACTCTGCAGGGAGGCGAAGCGGAGGCGGTCGTGCGAATCATGCTTCAAAAGGAACTGGACCAGGCGGTTGCAAAGGCCGCAGACGCCGTCGTAGAAGATGATTGGGTTGGAGATGGAAGCGGGCATTGCGCTTCTTTATGCTACGCCTCGCAGTCGAGCAGAAACGAAATCAGCGCGAAATGTCTGGCCGACGCATCTCGGGGACGTAGTCTTGGAGTTTCACCTTTTCCAATAGATAGACGCCTGGGCCCTGCTGGCCTCGAACCGTGCGGCAGAATTCCGCGACGAAGAATTCGGCTTTTAGCGCTTCGGTAAAAGCCCAGCGCGTTTGTTGGCGCCATTCTCTGGCCAGGGCTGGATCTTTCTGTTCCACGTCTCCGATGTCGCTGGGAATCTCGATTGCAATTCTTTGGCGGCTTAAGGCAGAGGCAAGGTCGGTGCGAACCGGCTTGCCATCGCCATTGAACCGAATCAGAGGAGTTAAGGTTGACAGCGCGTCCAGAATTTCGAAGCGGAGGTCTCTACCCTGCAACCGCTCCTGCACTCTGCGACTCGTCAAGGGCCACGTCACCCACAGGCGATCGGTGCTGTTGCGGTGCAGGACGCTGGACGTTTCCAGTCCGTAAAAATCGGGCTTGTAAATTTCAGACACAACTCCGAGCCTGGCGAAATTCAGATGGGCGTTTTTGCTCTGGAGCGGGTCGAAGGTCCATGTCATTTCGTGGATGCGAATGTCGTTATGGCGAAGGTCGTTGCTGCGAGCATCAGTGTTTCGACCATCCTCGATGCGCAGGGCCAGCGCGCGCTCGCGCTGTGCCAATTTGAGCTTGTAGCCCAGATGCGAATCGCGATATGGCTTCCGCACCGCCAACATGTGGGAATGCACCATCAATTGACCGCGCTCCATACCCAAAAAACCGAAGGCAAAGCCGGCAAGTTTTGGGCCGTCGAAGGCGCCCACCCAAATGCTTCCCGCCTCCTTGGTGGCAATGGCCAGGGTTATTGGCGTGATGTCCAGTTCAGAGAGTTCCCAGACTTCCCTTTCGACCTCCGCCGCCTGCTTTAAGTCGTCGAGGCTTTGCAGGTCACGGATTGCGATCGCCGGTCTGGATTTGGGATCCGTCATTGGGAGACTGCGGGTAGAGTCGAACAATATACGCGAGAAGCGATGCGCGCGCCAGTTTTGCCAAGCGGCGGCGTTGCAAGCAAGGTCGCTACAAAGTAAAGAATGGGAAAGGGAAGGTAATTTTTTGTAAAGATCCAAGTGCTTGTTTTATTTGAGGATAAAATTGATAGTGGACGATTTATAGACCGTGTTCCGTCTCGGTTCTTAGCGCAATTTTCCGAAACCGAAGTTGAGATTTGGACGTCCAAAGGTTGGGCACGATACAAGACTACAATTATGGAGAATTCATCTGACTTTGTACTGGAAAGAGGTTTGCGAATGACCACGGCTTCCGCCGGCCCGGAATCGGCAGGGGAAAGGCAGAGTACCACCGAACTCCCAGACCTCAAACCAGTCTGGCGTTCGCCCAAGATCGCGAACTCCTTAATAGCGTTAATCGTCTTACTGAGCGTGATTGGGTCGGGCTGTGGTGGCAGCGATCCTAAGCCTGCATCCGCGCGAGCGAGTGTCGCGCAAGTGGTTCCTGTGTCGGTTTCAACCGCGGAACGCCGTGATATGCCCTACTACCTGAGCGGTCTGGGATCGGTCAACGCGTACTACACGGTCAGCGTGAAAAGCCGCGTGGATGGTCAATTGATGCAGGTAAATTTCAAAGAAGGGCAGACGGTCAAGAATGGCGATCTGCTCGCCGTTATCGATCCCCGACCCTATCAGGTTGTCCTCGATCAGTCGCAAGCCACGCTGTTCAAAGATCAGGCAACCCTGCGCGATGCCAAGCTCAACTACGAGCGCTACAAAGGTCTTCTGCAAAGCTCGGGTGCCATGTCGCAGCAGCAAGTGGATACACAGCAGGCATTGGTGGACCAACTGGAAGGAACCGTGCGCAATGACCAAGCCACCATCGACAATGCCAAACTAAACCTTATTTATTGCCACATCACGGCGCCGGTCAGCGGACGAGTCGGCCTGCGACTGGTCGATCCGGGAAACATCGTCCATGCGTCCGACACCAATGCCATGTTCGTGATTACGCAGCTTCAGCCGATTGCGGTCCTGTTCACCCTGCCGGAGGACAACCTTCCAGACGTATCTCGGCAGATGGCGAAGGGCGCGCTCGAAGTGGATGCGTACAGCCGCGATGATCAGACCAAGCTGGCTACTGGGAAGTTGCTCACTATCGACAATCAGATCGATCAGACCACAGGCACCGGCAAGCTCAAAGGTGTGTTTGACAATAAAGACGACGCACTTTGGCCGAACCAATTCGTGAATGTCCGATTGCTGCTGGAAATTCGCAAGGGAAGCACCGTGGTCCCGGCGGCGGCGATTCAACGAGGCCCGCAAGGCACTTATGTTTTCGTCGCGAAATCGGATAACACGGTGGAGGTGCGCCCGGTGACAGTTGCCTTCACGCAAGAGAATGTTTCCGTGATTGCCAGCGGACTCGCACCTGGCGATGTGGTGGTGACCGACGGCCAGGACAAGCTGCAACAGGGCAGCAAGATCGAACCTCGTTCGGCAACTCCTGGCAACCAGCCGCAGCCAAGTGCCGGGACTCATGGTTCGGGAAGTCCCGCGAAAGGTTCGACTCCTGGTACTGGGCGTGCAGGGACGCAATGAATCCGTCTCGTCTGTTTATTCTCCGGCCGGTGGCCACAGCGTTGCTGATGGTGGCGATCATGCTGGTGGGCATCGTGGCTTACCGGCAGTTGCCAGTATCCGCGCTGCCCGAAGTGGACTATCCGACTATTCAGGTAATGACGTTTTATCCGGGCGCCGATCCGGATGTGATGGCGTCATCGGTAACCGCGCCGCTCGAACGGCAGTTTGGCCAAGTGCCCGGCCTCAGCCAGATGACCTCGACCAGTTCGTTTGGCAGCTCCGTTATCACGCTGCAGTTCAACCTCGATCAGAATATCGATGTGGCCGAGCAGCAGGTGCAAGCTGCGATCAATGCGGCTCAAACTTACTTGCCCACGGACCTTCCGAATCCGCCGATCTATAGCAAAGTAAATCCCGCGGACTCGCCGATTCTTACCTTGGCGCTTACCTCGAAGACACTGCCGCTTTCGCAGATCGAAGATCTCGCAGATACGGCGATGGCGCAGAAGATTTCGCAGGTCACGGGCGTGGGTCTGGTTTCGATCAGCGGCGGACAGAAGCCAGCGGTACGAATCCAGGCGAATCCGACAGCTTTGGCGGCTTACGGGTTGAGCCTGGAGGATGTGAGAACTGCCCTCGCGGCTGCCAACGTCGATCAGGCCAAGGGTACGCTGAACGGTCCACGCCAGTCCTTTACCATCGGCGCGAATGACCAACTCACATCCGGTGACCAGTACCGCCCCATCGTCGTGGCGTATCGAAACGGTTCTGCGGTGCGTCTCTCGGACGTGGCCAAGGTCACCGATGGAATCGAAAATGTGATGCAGGCTGCATGGATGAATCTTGATCCAGCGGTCATCGTGAATATTCAGCGCCAGCCCGGCGCCAACATTATTGGCGTCGTGGACCGGATCAAAAAGCTGTTGCCGCAGCTTCAGGCTGGATTACCGGCCGCGGTCAACGTCGCGATTCTGACGGATCGCACAGTCACGATCAGAGCTTCGGTTAAGGATGTGCAGTTCGAATTGATGCTCACCATTGCGCTTGTAGTGATGGTGATATTCCTGTTTCTGCGCAACCTTTCCGCGACCGTTATTCCCAGCATTGCCGTGCCGCTTTCTATTGTGGGAACTTTCGGCGTGATGTATTTGCTTGGCTACAGTCTGAACAACCTCACGCTGATGGCATTGACCATTTCCACCGGCTTCGTGGTGGACGATGCCATCGTCATGATCGAGAACATCGACCGGTTCTTAGAACAGGGTGATTCTCCTCTGGACGCCGCGTTGAAAGGCGCCGGGCAAATCGGATTCACGATTGTGTCGCTCACGGTTTCGCTGATCGCCGTGCTGATTCCGCTTTTGTTCATGGGTGATATCGTCGGCAGGCTTTTCCGAGAATTTGCAGTCACACTGGCCGTAACCATTCTGGTTTCCGCGGCGGTCTCGTTGAGCTTGACGCCAATGATGTGCGCGAAGTTGCTCAAGCACCGGGATCCTTCGAAACGCAGCCGCTTCTATAACCTTTCCGAGGATTTTTACAACCGGGTGATTGGATTCTACGGACGCACTCTGAAGGTTGTGCTTCGACATCAGACAATCACTTTGCTGGTCACGGTCGGCACGCTCGTACTCACATTGTTCCTCTACGTGGTCGTGCCCAAGGGCTTCTTCCCTGTTCAGGATACGGGTCTGATCCTTGGAATTGCCGATGCTCCGCAGAACATCTCGTTCAAGGCCTTGGCCGAGCGGCAACAAGCACTCAGCCGCGTAATTCTTAAAGATCCGGATGTCGACAGCTTATCCTCCTTTATCGGTGTGGACGGCACGAACCTTACGCCTAACAGCGGACGTATCCAGATCAACCTCAAACCTCGCGATCAACGCACCGCCAGTGCATCCGACATTATTCGCAGATTGCAGCCCCAGGTCGCACAGGTCGAAGGCATCACGCTTTTTATGCAGCCGGTGCAAGACCTGACAGTGGAAGACCGTGTAAGCCGCACTCAATTCCAGTACACGATGGAAGATGCGGACGCAAAGGAGCTCGCGAAGTTGTCTTCGCAGTTGGTGGACAAGCTGCGCACTTTGCCTCAACTGCGCGATGTAGCAAGCGATCAGCAGGCGGGGGGCCTTCAGGCGAATGTGATGATCGATCGCGATACGGCGTCGCGGCTCGGTATTTTTCCGCAGCAGATCGACAATACGCTATACGACGCATTCGGGCAGCGCCAGGTCTCGACCATCTTTACCCAGCTGAACCAGTATCACGTCATTCTGGAAGTGGATCCCCAGTTTCAGCAGAACCCGGGATCGTTTAAGGATTTATACGTGAAATCGAACAGCGGACCCCAAGTGCCGCTTTCGGCTTTTACTCAGATCCATACGTCGAATACTTCGCTGGCAGTCAATCATCAGGGCCAATTTCCGGTGGTGACACTCTCATTCAACCTTGCGCCCGGAAAGTCGCTGGGCGACGCGACCAAGGCGATTCAACAAGCGGAGGCCGAAATCGGGATTCCGCCCAGCGTTCATACTGCATTCCAGGGCACCGCAGCCGCTTTTCAAAACTCTCTTTCCAGCGAGCCGTGGCTGATCGTCGCGGCCATCGTGACCGTGTACATCGTGCTGGGAGTTCTTTACGAAAGCTACATTCATCCCATTACGATTCTCTCCACGTTACCGTCTGCGGGCGTGGGCGCAATCCTGGCGTTGCTGCTGACGGGGAACGATCTCGGTGTCGTGGGACTGATTGGAATCATCCTGCTGATTGGAATCGTGAAGAAGAACGCGATCATGATGATCGATTTCGCGCTGGAGGCTGAACGCGTCGAACACAAGCCGCCTGAGGAAGCTATTTTCCAGGCGTGTTTGTTGCGCTTCCGTCCGATCATGATGACCACGATGGCAGCGCTGCTGGGTGGTTTGCCGTTAGCTCTCGGTTCGGGGACTGGGTCAGAACTTCGCCATCCCTTGGGGATTACGATCGTGGGCGGTTTGTTAGTGAGCCAGGCGCTAACGCTGTACACGACCCCGGTGGTTTATCTGTGGTTCGACCGGTTGGCCAAGCGGTTCGAAGGAATGGCTGTGATACATCCGGTCGACGAGCCGGCGGTTGGAGACTGAGTATGAATATCTCGGCTCCCTTTATTAAACGGCCGATTGGAACGTCGCTGCTGACATTGGCATTGTTGATGTCGGGAGTGCTTGCCTTCACCCGGCTGCCGGTCGCGCCGCTTCCGCAGGTGGAATTTCCAGTCATTCAGGTTTCGGCGAGTCTGCCGGGCGCGAGTCCAGAAACTATGGCTTCGGCGGTTGCGACTCCGCTGGAGCGGCAGTTCGGGCGAATTGCCGGCATCAATCAAATGACATCCGTCAGTCAGCTGGGCTCGACTGGCATTGTTCTGCAGTTCGACCTTAGCCGCAATATTGATGCGGCTGCCCGCGATGTGCAGGCGGCCATCAATGCCGCTCGCAGCCAATTGCCGTCGTATCTGCCGGGCAATCCGTGGTATCGCAAAGTGAATCCGGCGGAAGCGCCGATTTTGCTCATGTCGATGACCTCCGACAGTGTGACTTTGCCCGATATTTACGATCAGGCTAACTCAATTCTGTCCCAGAAGCTGGCGCAGGTGAGTGGCGTTGGGCAAGTGTATGTAGGCGGCGGTGCCAATCCAGCGGTGCGAGCGGAGCTGGATCCAAATCTGCTCAATAAAACCGGCGTGGGTCTGGATGCGGTTCGCACGGCTCTGGCGGCGGCGAATGCAAATCACCCCAAGGGAGAGGTGGCCAACCCCGTCAATGCCTGGACGATCCATGACAACGATCAAATCACGCACGCCGCGGATTATCGTTCGCTCATCGTAGCTTATAACAAGAACACCGGAGCCGCGGTGCGCCTGGGCGATGTTGGGGACGTGCAGGATTCGGTCGAAGACGCTCACATATACGGGCTTTCCAACGGCAAACGCGCCGTGATTATCATTATTTTCCGCCAGCCCGGCGCGAACATTATTCAGACCGTCGACAACGTTCTCGCCTTGCTGCCACAGCTTCAGTCGTCGATTTCTCCGGCGATCAAGTTGCAAGTGGTTTCGGATCGTACTACCACGGTTCGCGCTTCATTGCACGATATCGAAATCACGCTGCTGATTTCGGTTGTTCTTGTCATTCTGGTGGTTTTTGTTTTTCTACGGACGGTGCGAGCCACAATCATTCCAAGCATAGCTGTACCCCTGTCGCTGATCGGCACATTTGGAGTGATGTACCTTCTGGGATATACCCTCGACAATCTGTCGCTCATGGCTCTGGCAATTTCTACCGGCTTCGTGGTGGACGATGCCATTGTTGTGCTGGAGAACATCACGCGTTTCCTCGAGCAGGGGATTCCGCCAGTTCAGGCGGCATTTCGTGGCGCCCGTGAAATTGGATTCACCGTGCTGTCGATGAGCACATCGCTGATCGCCGTGTTTATTCCGATTCTGCTGATGGGCGGAATTGTTGGCCGGCTGTTCCGGGAATTTGCAGTCGTTCTGAGCATCGCGATTGCGGTTTCGCTGGTGGTTTCTCTCACCACGACGCCGACCATGTGCGCGCAGTTGCTGAAACCGCTGCAAGAAGAAAAGCATGGCCGCGCTTACGGCTTCAGCCAGAAAATGTTCGACGGCATCCTGCGAATCTATAGCGCCGCTCTGGGTTGGGTTCTGCGCCATCAGTTTGCCGTGCTGGTGATCACGATTGCCACAGCTTGCCTAAGCATCTATCTGTTCCAACAAGTTCCCAAAGGATTCTTTCCGCAACAAGATACCGGACGGATTCAGGGAGCGGTGCAAGCAGCGCAGGATATTTCTTTCGACGCCATGAGTCGTAAAATGCGGCGCTACGTCGACATCGGAATGAAGGATCCGAACGTTGACAACATGATTGGTTTTTGCGGCGGCACCACGGCCATGAATCAGGGACGTATGTTCATCACCTTGAAGCCTCTGGGTGAGCGAAAGCTTAGCGCTGATCAGGTCATCGGGGAGCTTAGTAAAAAGTTTGCGGAGGTTCCCGGCGCCACGCTTTACATGCAGGCTCAGCAGGATTTGCAGATCGGCGGCCGTTTGAGCCAGGCGCAGTATCAATACACGCTTCAGGGCGAGGATCTGGATCAGCTCAATACTTGGGCGCCGCAGTTGCTGAAAAAGCTGCGCGCCCTGCCGCAAATCCAGCAGGTGAATACGGACCAGCAGGACAAAGGCCTGGAGGTCAACGTCGTTATTGATCGTGACACAGCGTCGCGGCTGGGCGTGGCAGCGGCGGACATCGACACCGTGCTCTATGATGCTTTCGGGCAACGGCAGGTTTCGACCATCTTCGAACCGCTGAATCAGTATCACGTAGTTATGGAAGTGGCGCCACAGTTTCAACAGAGTCCGGATACGCTCGAGAATGTCTATGTGCATTCGTCCAACGGCAACGTGGTGCCGCTCTCAGCCTTCGCGCATTTTGGACCGGCGAACACCTCGCTGGCGGTGAGCCACCAGGGGCAATGGCCGGCAGTGACGATTTCTTTTAACCTGGCTCCCGGCGTCTCGCTTGGGCAAGCGACGGATGCCATTGAGAGAGCCCAACGATCTATTAATTTCCCTGAGACAATTCACGCCAGTTTTCAGGGGACCGCGGCGGCATTCCAGGATTCGCTTGCCAACCAGCCAGTCTTGATCATCACCGCTCTGCTGGCGGTGTACATTGTTCTGGGAATTCTTTACGAGAGCTATATTCATCCCGTGACGATTCTCTCAACGATTCCTTCGGCTGGAGTTGGCGCTCTGCTGGCGCTGAAGCTGACACATAACGAACTCAACGTGATCGGGCTCATTGGCATTATCCTGCTGATCGGGCTGGTCAAGAAGAATGCCATCATGATGATTGATTTCGCTCTGGAGGCCGAGCGGAAAGAAGGCAAAGCGCCGGTCGATGCAATTTACGAAGCCTGTGTTCTGCGCTTTCGTCCGATCATGATGACGACCATGGCAGCCCTGCTGGGCGGTCTGCCGCTGGCGTTGGGCACGGGCACTGGTTCCGAGCTTCGCCGCCCGCTTGGCCTGACGATTGTGGGAGGTCTCATCGTTAGTCAGGCTTTGACTCTGTTCACCACGCCCGTGGTTTACTTGTACATGGATCGGCTGCGGCTGCGGTCCAGCAAGAAAGGTCAGTTGCCAGGACCGGTGTCGCCAGCCACCAGCCACGCTGACTAGAGGCAAAATCGGCGTGCAGGATGATGTTTATTTGTCGATCAGTCAATCGTGCACTCCGCTACGCTAGTCCTTGTTCTCAGTTCACTCGACAAACTAATACAGCGGCATTCTGATAAGGGCAATCAAGGCCTGCGATTCCCGGCTGTTGCAGGACGATGTAGTTGACCCCGTACTCCGATTTCAACCGGTGGAAATCCTGCGCTTGGAAAGTTTTCCACCCGTTCTGAGCCTGAACCTGCTTAAGCCATTCTTCGGCGTTGGGAGGAAACATGGTGACTGCGCCACTGTCCTTGACCGCGTCCGCCAACATGCTTCGTTGGGCGATAGCCCGAAAGCCGTTGGCGTCCTCGCCTGCAATGTTCATGTGAAAAGGATCGAGCGCGAAGACAGCATCGCGAGGGGTGTTGGTTCGAATCCACTCGAAGGCCTGTACCCAGGGATTCCTCGGTGCCGCTCCTGGCCATTCAATGTGCGAGCTGGCAGGAAACAAGGCGCGCTGAGTCAGGAACATGCCAGCGGAGAGGGGCGCAAACACGGCGATCCATCGCCACACTCGATTCTTCAACACATATTCGCCGGGCAGTCCCCCCGCAAACAAGAAGAAAAGTACGTAGAGGAGATACAAGCTTCGCATGGGCTGCAATCGCGCGACGCTCTCAAACCGCGCTGGTATGGATAGCAACACGCCTACCAGAAGATAAATAAACTGATAAACAATGAGCGCACGGCAGAGTAGTTCCAGGTTGCGCAACTGGCGCGAACGCGCTACGCGGCTGAACCACCAGAGGAGCAGCATAGGCGCTAGCACGCCCAGCCATTCATACCACTGCCATCGCAGCAGGTAAAAATAGGAATGCGAAAGGGCTACTTGATGATAGGCCTGCGACGGCGGCTCGAAAGAAAGTCCGAAGGGCAACAGGCAGGCCAGGGCGGCGAATCGTCGATCGAATTGCTTCATGCAGACCAGTACGGCGCAATACGAAAAGGCGAATACCGACATCAGTGGATGAATAGCCGCGGCAAACACGAGAAATAGTCCGGCTTGGATATACTTTCCGTCGATAATTTTGACGATAGCGAAAATAACGGCGAAAGCAACCAGGTTTCGCGGATTAATGTATTGATCCATGATGTACAAAGCAGTCCCGGCGACAGGCAAAGTCAAAAGAGCGGCGACCAATGCCGCGCCCGCCCAACGAGCTTTCGAGTCAGGAAAGCACCGGCTGATTAACGCCAAGCAAGCCAGCAGAAGAAGAAAGATGGAGGTGAACTGCCAGCAGAACAAAACCGTATCCAGCGGCAGATGACTTAGTCGTATCGAAGCCGCAATGAGATTTGGGAACAACGTCAGGTGCCCATGCGATTCGAAAAACTGAGAGTTGACCGGAAAGAGCTCGGGCTGCAGGATCTTCTCGACTCCAGGAACATATATCTCTGCGTCCTCGACCCAGGGATGGTAGCCGTGAACCAGCAACGCTCCCAGCGTAAGGAGCCAAAGGAGAAGGAAATCTTTGAGCTTCAAACCCGGGGCTCCCTGAATGAGCTGCGCGCACGCATTTTTCGAAGTGACTGACCCGGATTGTACATCTTGGGTGGGACAGATAGCGTCAGCGCTGTCCCACGAAAAAAAGCGTCCCAAAATAAAGGAGCGCCCCGTGACTCTTGCGAGTCACGGGACGCCCGAACAGCCCTCCCCCAGAACTGCTCAATCACAGATTAGGTTTCCTCCCGGCGGATGTAAATTCCACGTTGGTGCCAGTGTCTGGCACGAATTAGCCATCTTGTTTTCTCGTATCTTCAACAACTTTCAGGATTGGGACGGCGTGCTACAGTTTGGTACGCGGTTACTCCGGTAATCTGCCTCGCGGGCATAACGATTGACGATTGCTGGCGGCGTCCTTAAATTCGCAGCAGGGGGTTGTATGAAGGACATTCATGAGGTTCTGCGGCGTAAGCAGGCCCGATATGCGCAATTAGCCAAGCAGATTGAGATGTTGCAACAGGCGGCCGAAAAGCTGCGTGAGGTAGCGCCTCTTCTGGCTGAGATCGAGGATGACGACGCGGCAGTTTTATCCGAGGTCGATGAGCAGCCGATTACAAACGCGAAGGCAACATCCGCTGCTGCGGGCGCTTCGGCTGGTGCTTCCAAATTGGCCCGCGGTGTGGCTCCGCGTTGGCCCTAACCCATGAAAGATTCCACCCGCCAGACATGATCGCATATGACGTTTAACGCACTTTTGGTTTCGAAGGATGAAGACGCAACAGAGGTCCTGACACCTCTGCTGTTCCGCTGCGGCGTCACTGTTGCCTGCTGCGGATATCCTGAAGCTTTGTGCCGTCTAGCCGAAGAAAAATTTGATTCTGTCATTGTGGATTTCGATGATCCCCACAGCGCTGCGCTCGCACTGCAAAACGCCAGTCAGACCACTGCCGGCGTCAAGCCTGTGACGGTCGCCTTGCTGGGGGACAAGACCAAGGTACGAAACGTATTCGGCGCCGGGGCGAACTTCATCCTTTACAAACCGATTTCTGTGGAACAGGCTGAATCCAGCCTGCGGGCCGCAACTGCTTTGATCAAGCGGGAGCGCCGCCGCTCTTACCGGGTTCCTGTACAAGTCCCGATACAGCTTCAAATCGGAAACGAAACTCCTGTCGAAAGCATTCTCCTCGACCTCAGCGAAGATGGCATGGATATGCTGGCCGCTCAGCCTCTCAGCACCGGGGCCATTATCAGCGCGCAATTCAATCTTCCCGACACCAACACAGAAATCCAGGTCAGCGGTGAGATCGCATGGGCAAGCTCTAACGGGCAAGCCGGTGTGCGTTTCATCGACCTTCCCGAAAGTCTTCGCGCCACGCTGAAAACCTGGGTATTGGCGAATGCACCCGAAACTTTGCCGCCCGATCCCGAACCGGTATCGGAGTGCATTCTGACCGATCTCAGCCTAGGCGGATGTTATATCGAAACCGAATCGCCTTTTCCCGAACGCGCTGGAATCACCCTCTGCCTGAAAGCGGAAGATATGGAAGTTCAGGCGGAAGGTTTGGTTCGCGTAATGCACCCAGGATTCGGCATGGGCATTGAGTTTGCCGCACGCACGACCGAGGAACGGGCCCAAGTGGCAAGGTTCATCGGATTTCTGACCAGCCGTCCGGGGACGCTTCCTGCATTGCTTATCACGCCGCGCACGCTCGCTGGGGGCGATCAATACAACCATCCCCAACCGTTACCCGCGGAGGAACTGGAAGACTCGCTGCTGGAATTGCTTCGTAGCCATGACTCTCTCAACCAGGAAGAATTTCTGCAAAAGCTTCGCCAACAACGTGGCTCGGAAGAAGTCACTTCGGCTTGATGCTGCCGGCCGCTTCCCACTCTTCGGTGGTATCGATCTGACTCCTACCCGAAACACCAAGAGGCCCGCACGCCGTCTCTCGCGCGAACCCCTTGGCGCCGGGTTTGTCCACCTCGAATGAACCGAAGTTTAGCGACTGCAGGTTTCTGGAAGGTGGCAGTAAAGTTAATTTTTCGTGAAATCACATTCCCGTAAACGGTCGCCACATTTGGCCGCCAAATATTGACTCAATACTCCTGGCATTGCTCATTTTCCTCCCTTAAGCAACAATCTGTGTGCGAACACATGCAGTAGCCGGAGGCCATTTCCTGCTGAATTTGTTTCCCGTGGAGCGAAGACACACGGCAAGGCCAAAAGCCCCGGTTAATTTCGCCGGCGGAGGGATCTTTGCTATGCCTCTGCTCATCGTGATGGCCACCGCCTTCCTTGTGATTCTTCCCTTCTTCTTCCTCGGAAACCCCTCCGGACACGACTTCGAGTTCCACGTGAACTCCTGGATGGAAGTACTCGGACAATGGAGGCAGGGAATTCTTTATCCACGATGGGCCGCGCTCGCGCATTACGGATACGGCGAGGCCCGATTCATTTTCTATCCTCCCGTCTCGTGGACGCTGGGGGCCGCGTTGGGAGCGATGTTGCCGTGGAAAACCGTTCCCGGTGTCTATGTCTGGTTGGCGTTGACGCTTTCTGGATGTTCCATGTTTCTTCTGGCCCGCCGGTGGTTGGACCGTAGTGACGCCATCTTTGCCGCAGCTTTGTATGCCGCCAATCCTTATTGCATTGTGATTGTGTACTGGCGCAGCGCGTTCGCGGAACTGCTGGCGGGCGCCCTGTTGCCTTTGCTGTTGCTGTACGTGCTGCAAGCCGAGGAAGATGGGAAGCAAGCGGTTATACCTCTGGCGGCGATCGTGGCAACTGCCTGGCTGACGAACATTCCTGCGGCGGTAATGGTGAACTATTCGTTGGCGCTGCTGATCGTGATTCTGGCTATTCTCAAGCGCTCGCCGCGATATTTGCTGTATGGAGCGCTCGCGGTCTTGCTCGGTGCCGCTCTTGCGGCATTCTTCCTGGTACCAGCGGCATACGAACGGCGATGGGTGAATATCTCCGAAGTGCTGTCTGCGGGCGTGCGGCCACAGGATAATTTCCTTTTCGCGAAGATCAATGACCTCGATCACAATCGTTTCAACTTGCTGGTTTCGCTGGTGGCATTGGCGGAAATGATCGTGCTTGCGGTCGCAGTGTTCTTCTCAGGTTTATGGAAGCGGCGGCAGCCGGTCGTTTGGTGGAGCGTTTTAGGCTGGGCTTTGCTTGCTGCGCTCCTAAATTTCTCTTTTACATTATTGTTGTGGGAGCATTTGCCTGAACTGCGCTATCTCCAACTGCCCTGGCGTTGGCTACTGTGCCTGAGCGTATCCTTCGCGCTGTTTGTGACCATGGCTTCACGGCGTTGGATGGCGCGCATCTTTTGTGCGGTCGCTATATGCGGAGTGCTGACTTTTGTTTGGCACCGGGTCCAAACTCCATGGTGGGAGGCGTCCACGGATTTCGATGAGATGTTTGAACACCAACGAAGCGGCGCGGGATACGAGGGCACCGACGAGTATGTGCCTGTAGGAGGCGATCCATACGAAATTAAACAGGATGCAGCGCGCGTGGCTCCGAATGATGACGGCGCACGGCTGGATCAAGTCGGAATTGAACGATGGAACGCCGAATCAAGAGTCTTCACCGCCCGCGTCGACCGTCCCGAGGAACTGGTGTTGAGGGTATTCAACTATCCTGCCTGGCGCGTCGAAGTCAATGGCCATGGCGTGGCGCCCTCCACAAGAGATGTCACTGGACAGATGGTGATTCCCGTTCAAGCAGGTGAGAACCGCGTACAGATTACGTTCACGCGTACTTGGGACAGAACGGTTGGTGGAATCATTTCAGCAGTCACGGCTCTGTTGCTGGGAGGTTTCATCATGCTTCGACGCAAGCGTTTGAACTGAGCGCCAACGTGGCCTGAACCTTTGTCAAGACTACGAGCTAACCAAGTCCTTGATAATTCCCTCGTACCATTCCAAAATATTGGCACACACTCTGCGGAAATGAGCCCGCGAGCAGAGCGCGGAAACAGGACGCTGGGCCAATGCATCAGATTCTCATCGCGACCTCGAACCCGGGGAAGTTGCGTGACTTCGCTGGCGCCGCGGCGGCATATGGTATCGAGATCACCTCTATTCCCAACTTCGCCGCACTGCCTGCCGTGATCGAAGACGGTCTGACTTTCGAAGAGAACGCGCGTAAGAAAGCGGAGAGTTACAGCCGCGAGGTCGCGGGTGAGATTGTCTTGGCGGACGACTCTGGCTTGGAAGTGGATGTACTCAAGGGCGCGCCGGGAATCCATTCCGCGCGCTACGCCGCCGAGGTGCCGCACTTGATGAACGACAATACCGACGACGAAGCCAACAACGCCCGCCTGCTGCGCGAACTGAAAGACGTTCCCGCGGACAAGCGCAGCGCCCGGTTCGTGTGCGTGATTGCTGCCGCCCGCGACGGACAAACGTTACAGTTGTTTCGAGGCGAGGCCGAAGGGATTATCTTGAATCGTGCTCGTGGAACGAATGGCTTCGGTTACGATCCTTTGTTCTATTTTCCGCAGATTCAGAAAGCCTTCGCCGAACTGACTCCGGAAGAAAAAGCTCAGTACAGCCATCGTGGCACGGCTTTCAGGCTGTTTCTAGCTTGGTACCAGACAATGAAGAGGAGTGCTGCAATTTGATGCAACCGCGCTGCTGCGGCTATTGAGACCAGGCCTGTGCCACGATCGCCTGGGCGTGAATCTTGGTGGTATCGAGAACTGGAATATCCCGGACCGTGGCATCGCGGATAATCAAAGAAAGTTCCGTGCCACCTAGAATCAGCCCCTGAATTCCCTCGCGCTCTTTCAAACGATCCACAATTTTCAGTAATCGCTCTCGCGTTTCGGGCAGAATTGTTCCTTTAACCAGTTCGTGAAAATACACGTGATGGATAAAAGCCTGGTCGTGCTCGTCGGGGACGGCGAGCGCGATCCCTTCCCTGGCAAAAACGTCTGGGTAGAATCGCCCTTGCATAGTGAAGCGTGCGCCGAACAAGCCTAGCGTTTTCAACCCGAGGACCTTCGCAGCCTGGCACGTTGCCTCGACTATGCTGATCAACGGAATCGGAGATCCGCGGCGAACTTCGTCGAATACCATGTGTGGCGCGTTGGCAGCGATCAGTCCGTATTCCGCCCCCGCCAGTGCCAACTTCTGTATTTCACTGACCAGGAACTCGGTCATCCTGGCTCGTTCGTTCGCCGACATCATCCCCAGCAACTTCTTCAAGTCGATGCTATTGATGATGATCGAGGGGTAGCCTCCGTCCGGTATTCGCTCAGCGTACGCCGCTGTAATCAACCGATAATATTCAATCGTTGACTCTGGCCCGATTCCCCCAATAATTCCGATCGTCTTCATTACGCTCCTTGTGGCAGCAGGAGAATCTAGGCCGCCGTTCGACTCAGCGACATGATTCGAGATACGATCAGGCGCTGAAGCTTTGGTCGCTATGCTTGAAATCGCTGCCCTCACCGGCTGGGTCATCAGTGTTGCTGCAATTGTGATATTCGTTCAAGCAATCGTGCGGATCAGTCAATCATTCGCGGAGATCAGCCATAGCATGGAAGAAATTGCCCTGGCGCTTCGGCAGAAGAACTTGCGCTGATCCATTACTAATATCGATCCGGCTTCCTTGACTTCCCTTCTCTCGCCACAACATAATAAAAGGTTCCATTCTCAAACTTGAAGTGATAAGGAGCATTCTGTGGCGGCAACTGCCAGTCCTGCAGCTCCGGTGCCGATCAAAGGTGGCGTGGCTCCGTTGCGGGCCGGACAAGGATCTTCGTTCTTACTGCGTCGTCTGCACTCGTTGAGCGGGATCATCCCGGTGGGCGCTTTTCTGGTCGAACACTTCATCTCCAATGCATTCGCGACCCGCGGCCCAGCAGCTTACGCCAAGCAGGTTCAGCTGCTGAGCAGTTTCCCTTTTGTGGTTGGCCTCGAGTTATTCGGCATCTGGCTGCCTATCCTTTATCACGCTCTTTACGGTTTCTACATCTGGTATCGGGGTGAGAGCAACGTTGGCGAGTATCCCTGGACCGGGAATTGGCTGTACACCTCGCAGCGCTGGACCGGCACCATCGCTTTCTTCTACATGGTCTGGCACACCTGGCATTTGCGCTTCACCGGAGTTCACCTGTTGAGTTACCCGGCTGCAGCTTTTGGCAAGGTGCAAGCGGAGTTTCAGAGCCCGTGGGCAGTTGTCTTCTATGCCGTCGGAATTCTCTGCGCCTCCTGGCACTTTGCCTATGGACTTTGGTTATTCGCTGCGAAGTGGGGCATTACGACAGGTGACAGCGCCAGGCGGAAGTTTGGTTACGTCTGCGCTGCAATCGGCTTGTTGTTTGTCCTGGTGGGAGCAGCCACGATGTATTCATTCCTGAATACCCCGCTGCAGCCGATGGAGCCAGCAGGCGTAGGAATGGAGTCAGTCGTCACACGTTAGTCGTCATACATTAATCCCCCGGGGCTCCACTGCCGGCAGATTGGAATCTGAGCACGATGGCATCAAATCCGAAGATCATTGTTATCGGCGGCGGCCTGGCGGGTCTTTCCGCCGTCATCAAGATCGCAGAGATGGGCGGGCAGGTGGATTTGTTTTCCATTGTCCCGGTTAAACGATCGCATTCCGTGTGTGCCCAAGGCGGCATTAACGCGGCCAAGAATCTCAAAGGCGAAGGCGATTCCACCTGGAAGCACTTCGACGACACGATTTACGGGGGCGACTTCCTTGCCAACCAGCCTCCGGTAAAAGCGATGTGCGAAGCCGCGCCGGGCATTATTGATCTGCTCGACCGCATGGGCGTGCCTTTCAATCGCACCCCAGAAGGTTTGCTGGATTTTCGCCGCTTCGGCGGGACGCTCTACAATCGCACCGCATTCGCCGGAGCCACTACGGGGCAGCAACTTCTCTACGCACTTGACGAGCAAGTGCGGCGTTACGAGTCCGAAGGTAAGGTCAAGAAATATGAGCACTGGGAGTTTCTCTCGGCCGTGCTCGATTCCAATAAAATCTGCCGCGGCATCTGCGCCATGGACTTGCGTACGATGGAAGTGCGCACTTTCCCTGCGGACGCGATCATCATCGCAACCGGCGGTATTGGCGCCATCTTTGGCAAGTCGACCAACTCGGTGGTGTGTACGGGTTCGGCGCAGTCATCGCTGTATCAGCAGGGATGCTACTACGCCAACGGAGAGTTTATCCAGGTTCACCCCACTTCAATTCCCGGTGAAGACAAACTGCGCCTGATGTCGGAGTCGGCGCGCGGCGAGGGCGGACGCGTTTGGGTCCCCAAGACTCCGGGGGATACGCGCGATCCGCTATCAATTCCGCAAAGCGAGCGTTGGTACTTCCTGGAAGAGTGGTACCCGAAGTATGGAAATCTGGTGCCGCGTGATGTGGCTACCCGCGCTATCTTCAAAGTCGTCTACGAACACCATCTGGGGATCGATGGAAAGCCGATGGTTTATCTGGACCTGACCCATATCGATCGCAAGATTCTCGACCGCAAGCTGGAAGGCATTCTGGAAATCTACGAGAAGTTCGTCGGCGACGACCCCCGCGAAGTTCCCATGAAGATCTTCCCCGGCATGCACTACACCATGGGTGGGTTGTGGGTTGATTACAAGCAGGCGACCAACATTCCGGGAATTTATGCGGCGGGCGAATGCGAATACCAGTATCACGGGGCAAATCGTCTGGGCGCGAATTCGCTGGTCTCTTGCATCTTTGGCGGATTCATCGCTGGGCCTGCGGCGGTACAGTACGCACGCGATCAGAAAGCGGCGTCGAGCAATGGCCATTTCGACTCGGGACGCAAGCATGAGGAAGAAAACAATTCCATGCTGATGAGGTCGGACGGCAAGGAGAATCCCTTCCGGCTGTGGCGGGAACTTGGCGAATTGATGACCGCGAATTGCACAGTGATCCGTTACAACAACAAGTTGAAGGAAACCGACGGCAAACTATGTGAACTGCTGGAGCGCTTCCGTCACATCAATCTGAGTGACCGATCGCAGTGGGCCAATACCAGTGTGGTCTTCGCTCGGCAGCTTTATAACATGCTGCAACTTGCCCGGGTCGTAGCGCAAGGAGCGGCGATGCGGGACGAGTCTCGTGGAGCACACTACAAACCAGACTTCCCGGAACGCGATGATAAGAATTGGCTGAAGACGACGAAGGCATACTTCGCTCCCGACGCAGACGAGCCAAGATTTGAATTCGAGCCAGTGGATATTTCGTTGATTCCGCCGCGTCCGAGGAAGTATGACGCGGTGAAGTAACGCTCCTCTCAATGGCTGTCATCCTTAGCGAAGCGAAGGATCCATGCATTGTGCCCGCGTCGGCAAAGTACAGAGATTCTTCGCTTGCTCAGAATGACAGATTGAGCTAAAGGCTAATTGCGAATGGCAAACAACAAGACGGTGATCATAAAAATCAAACGCCAAGATAATCCCAACGCCAGCTCTCTTTGGGAAGAATTCGAGCTTGAATGGCACTCGGGCATGAACGTGATTTCCTCGCTGATGGAAATTGCGCGTAATCCGGTTACGCGCGATGGCAAGCCGACGACGCCCATCACTTACGACTCCAATTGTCTCGAGGAAGTGTGCGGCTCGTGTGCAATGCTGATCAACGGCCGCGCTCGCATGGCGTGCTCTGCTTTGGTGGATAAGCTCGAGCAGCCCATCCGGCTGGAGCCATTTAAAAAGTTTCCGGTGGTTCGCGACCTCGCGGTCGATCGTGCCGTTCTGTTTGAAAACCTGAAAGCAGTGAAAGCCTGGGTTCCAATCGATGGCACCTACGATCTTGGACCCGGCCCCCGCGTGAGCCCTGAGCAACAAGAGCAAGCCTACCCGCTTTCGCGCTGTATTTCCTGTTGCTGTTGTATGGAGGCCTGCCCGCAGTTCAATGAGGATACCGACTTCGTGGGCGCCGCCACGATTTCCCAGGTTCGCCTTTTCAATACCCATCCGACTGGCGCGGAACTGAAACGCGAGCGATTGGCGGCGCTGATGGGCGACGGCGGGATCCAGGAGTGCGGCTACGCCCAAAACTGCGTCGAGGTTTGCCCAAAGGATATTCCTCTGACGCGCTCTATTTCGGAGATCGGGGGCGAAGTCATGAAACAAGCGATCGGTGACCTCTTCCGCAAGTGACTGGTTTTCCAGTTAACCGGATTTGGGCCAAAATGGCCCATGAGTGACGTTTTCTGGGACTCGCTGCGTCAAACAGTGTTATAGTGCCGACTTCGTCCTGAAGCCTCGAAACGGTAAATGCCGTTTTCTGGCGCACATAGACGCAGGCAATCGGACACCCTCAAATGGCATCTTAGCTGCAGTGATGTCTGGGTACAGCGCGCGGAAAGAGTAACGAGCGGTAACCTGGCCAAGATACTCTTTAGTAACCTCGCAGCCGAAAGCCGGATTTATGTGCTGCGGTTGTGATTTAAATGACGGACTGAGTAAGCGCTACAGTCTTTGAGGATTTGAGGCACACTTCGTGAAGGGTAAAACAGGCCGAAAGTTTCTGACGGTATTTCTGGCCGTCATGGTATGCGGACAGGCTTTTGGTCTGCATCAGGTCGTCCCCAGCCAACACGCACATCGCGTCAGCAAACGCAGGACTCACTTCCGCCGTGTACGGTGGAACCCGGTATTCCGTCCTTCCCGCGATTCGTTGCTACGACAGAATGAGGAGATTGACCGCCTGGAATTACCCCGTATCCAGAATCAGGCAGAGCTCGATGAACTGATTGCCCGCCAGGAACTGGTTCCGATTGTCGCTGGCCAGACATTGCGCTTCGATCCGCGGCTGGACCCTGATCGCCGCTATTGCCGCCCGTGGACGCGCGACTTTCTTGACGACCTCAGCGAGGCGTACTTCAAACAGTTTCATACTTCGATCCAAGTGAATTCGGCGGTGCGAACGGTGCAGGTGCAGAAGAAGCTTCGCCGGCACAATCGCAACGCGGCACCCGAGAAGGGCGAAACCGCTTCATCTCACCTGGCTGGCATTACGGTCGACATTCAACGCCGGGGCATGACCAAACAGCAGGTCGCGTGGATGGAGCAATACATGATGCCGCTGAAGGATCAGGGTCTGGTTGAACCAGAAGAAGAACGCCATCAATGGGTATTTCACGTGGCGGTGTCGGGCCGTTACGCGGACTTGCGTGAGTCCAAAGCGTTAGCCAGCGAGCAGCGGGATGAAGCACAACCAGACCAAAATGCAGAGCCAATCAGTATTTTGTCTGTTAGCGACCATGATAGTACTTTCGACTTCACACCTGCCTCCTTCAAGTAATTAACGCGGGACGACACACTCACTACACTTCTCTACTGTTCAACCATATACAATTATTCCATTACCACTCATGGAAACAGCAAAGCGCTTTTCTGCCGCGACCCCCCTGTTTTTATCTGCGCTCCTGACTCTGCTGCCGGCACTGGCTGTTGCGCAGAGCAACAGCGCCTCTGCAATTACGGCGCGGGCTCGCGCCATCCACGATTCGGCGATCGTGATTGACACGCACGCCGATACCCCGCAGCGCTTTCTGGACGAGAACTTTGATATTGGCAGCAATGACACCAAAGATGTCGGCCACATCAGCCTCGACAAAGCTAGCGCCGGTAACCTGGGCGCAGAGTTTTTTTCCATCTGGGTTGAGCCCGAAACCAATCAAGGCCACTTTGCCCAGCACACTTTGGATTTGATCGACTCAGTGTACGAACAGGCTTCACGCCATCCTGACCGGATGATGATGGCCTTCTCGGCCGAAGATATAGAGCGCGCTCACCAGCAGAAAAAGCTTGCCGCCTTGTTGGGGATCGAGGGCGGTCACTCGATCGAAAACGATATCCATCTCCTGCGCGATTTCTATCGCCTCGGTGTGCGCTACATGACGCTCTCGTGGTCGAACACGAACGAGTGGGCCGACTCCTCCGGAGACATTGACGATCCCAAGATCCCACATCACAACGGCCTCACCGATTTCGGCAAGCAAGTCGTGCTGGAAATGAATCGCCTCGGCATGATTGTGGACATTTCTCACGTCGCGGACAAAACATTCTGGGACACGATCGCCACAACCAAAGCTCCGGTGATTGCCTCGCACTCATCGGCCCGAGCTCTCAGCAATCATCCTCGAAACATGACCGACGATATGCTGCGCGCCGTGACTAGCAATGGCGGCGTGGTGCAAGTGAACTTCTTCTCGGCTTTCGATGACCAGAAATATCTCGACGCATTCCTCGCTCAATCCAAGGAACGGAACGCCGCGGTCGCGCAATACCTCGCCCAGAAGAAGGCGGCCGGACAAACTGTGAGTTACCTCGACGAAGACCGCATCGACCGCGAGTGGGACGCCAAGATCCCGCGCCCCCCGCTGAAGTCATTGATCGACAACATCGACCACATCGCCAAGGTCGCCGGCATGGATCACGTGGGTCTGGGCTCGGATTTTGACGGGGTGAGCGGGGCAACTCCGGAAGGCATTGATTCCGCGGCTGACCTGCCGAAGATCACGCAGGCGTTGCTCGATCGCGGCTATAGTGCTGGCGACATCCGTAAAATTCTTGGCAGCAATAGCCTGCGAGTGTTCAAAGAGGTAGAGCGCGTGAGCCATGAAATGCAGGCGCAAAAGGTTTCGTCGAACAAGTAAATTTCGCTGCCACTGTCGTACAATTCAAGATTCGGATTCATCACACTTGAATTACAACTCAGAGGGAGCCACCATGCGCAAATGCTTGATTCTTGTTTCACTCATCTTTCTGTCTTCACTCACGTTATGGTCGCAGGCCAAATCGGCGACTGCTTCGGGCCACCCCACGGCTGTAATCGATACCACCGCAGGCAAACTGACATGTACGCTTTTTCCTGACAAAGCTCCGATCGGTGTGGCCAATTTCATCGGCTTGTCTGATGGCACAAAGGATTGGACCAGCCCCGTCACTCATCAGAAAAAGCACGGCGTTCCGCTCTACGACGGCACCATCTTTCATCGCGTGATCCCTAATTTCATGATTCAGGGCGGTGACTCGATGGGCACTGGAACCGGCGATCCCGGCTATGCTTTCAAGAACGAAACTTCATCCGACCTGAAGTTCGATCGTCCGGGACGCTTGGCTTATGCCAATGCGGGCCCCGGTACGAATGGCTCGCAATTTTTCATCACTGAGATTGCCTATCCGAGCTTGAACGGCGGCTACACCATCTTTGGCCAGTGCGATGAGGCCAGCGTGGCACTGGTGAAGCAGATTGCACGCGTGGGACGCGACTCAAACGATCGTCCCTATAAACCAGTGAAGATCAATCACATCACGATCAGCGGCGCGAACCAGTAAGGCTTTTGTAGCGCCGGCGTCCCGCCGGCTGTCGCGAGGGCATCTTGCCCTCGCATCTAGATTTACCAAAACGAAAGGAATCGCTATGACTCGCCAGCCAGGAACATACGCCATTATTGACACATCGGAAGGCAGCATCGTCTGCCGTTTATTCGAAAAGGACGCGCCTAAGACAGTCGCCAATTTCGTGGAACTAGCCGAAGGGAAACGCGAGTGGACGCATCCCGTCAGCCGCAAGAAGAGCAAAGACCGCCTCTACGATGGAACAATCTTCCACCGCGTGATTCCTGAGTTCATGATCCAAGGCGGAGATCCGGCTGGCACGGGCATGGGTGGCCCCGGCTATCAATTCGAGGACGAAACCAAAGGCTCGCCACACAAGTTCGACAAGCCGGGAAAACTGGCTATGGCCAATGCCGGCCCAAACACCAACGGTTCGCAATTTTTCATCACCCTGGCGCCTACGACATGGCTCACTGGCAAGCACACAATTTTCGGTGAAGTGGTAGAAGGCCAAGATGTAGCCGAGAAAATTGTGGGCGTCCCCCGCAATCGTCAGGACAAGCCGAACAAAGATGTGGTGGTAAAGTCGGTGGTGATTGAGCGGGTCTAAGCGACGGTCCACCTCGTTATTTGCGACCCGAATCTGTGGATACTGAGCTCTTACGTTGCTGGTCAGGCGGTACGCTACCTGCGCTCGCTTGAACTAGAGCGTCGCCGATGCGTCTTACCGCTTGGGCGGCGACCACAGCCGTTACTTCGGAACTCTTGAGCACACCATTGTTTCCACTAGCGGCACCATGAGCGCTGCGAGTGTCTATGTCAGGAAAGGTTTGACCCAATACGCCCTCAGTGGATAGAAACACGGTTGAGTCACTTGGAATTCTCAGTTCATACGGCGTGCTAATCGCCATAAAGACCTCGACCGGACGATCTCCCAACTCAGGACGTACGCGCACACTCATAACCACACCCAGCTTTACACCATCGACGTATACCGGCGCACCGGCTTTCATACTCGAACCCCTCTGAAAGTAGGACCTTAATGTCTGGTTGTGGGTCGGCGGCTTGCGTGACGCCTCCCAAATGCAAATCAGTCCGCCGACAATGGTGAGAGCCAACACAATTTTCCGCATATGAGTCTGGTTCAACCTCTTAAATAATACGGTGAAACGCGGCGGATGAACAGCGTTGTTAGATAACCGCTTCTTGCCTCGAGGATCTGCACTCGCATTCCGGGGCCAATTCTTCTGTGCCCATTGATTGAGCGGGCAGCAGTCCTATAAGGTTGTGGAGGGGTTTGCGTCTTGGAAGTCTATCTGGTCGACGGCACTTACGAGTTGTTCCGGCACTACTACGCGCTGCCGTCTGCAAGAGACCAGGACGGACGGGAGGTCGCGGCAGTGCGCGGCGTCCTCGGCTCGGTGCTCGGAATGATCAAAGGCGGCGCCACCCATATCGCGGTTGCGACCGATCATGTGATCGAGTCCTTTCGCAATGGACTGTGGCCGGGATACAAAACCAGTGAAGGCATCGAACCCGACCTGTGGGCGCAGTTTCCACTGCTTGAAGAGGTCCTCTCAGCGGCCGGCATCGTGGTCTGGCCGATGGTGGAATTTGAGGCGGACGACGCGCTGGCTGCGGGGGCGGTTGCGGCGGCTCGGGATGCGCGTGTCGAACGCGTGATCATCTGCACGCCCGACAAGGATCTGGCGCAATGTGTCAGTGGCACGCGCATTGTGCAACTCAATCGCCGGACGCGGGTCACCATAGACGAGGCTGGCGTGGTTCAGAAGTTCGGCGTCTCACCCGCGTCGATACCGGACTATCTCGCGCTGGTGGGCGATTCGGCAGATGGTTATCCAGGCCTGCCTGGCTGGGGTGCGAAATCGTCGGCTGCGGTTCTGGCCAAGTTTATCCATCTCGAATCCATCCCTTCGGATTGTCGCGAGTGGCATGTGAACGCCGCCAACGCCAGTGCCCTCGCGAACACTCTTTGCCGCGAGAGGGACCAAGCGCTGCTGTTTCGCACGCTCGCGACGCTTCGGACCGACATCGCGCTTTTCGACGATATAGACCAGTTACGCTGGAACGGCCCTACCGCCGCCTTCGATACGCTGGCGGCTCGATTGGACGCTGCAGTTACAGAACCACGCCGGTCTGTTCGAGTCGGTTCCTCAGGCCGCCGAGTTGTCCAGCGTGGTGATGAGGGCGAGTGCCGCAACGCATAGACTCAGAGCGCTCGAAATGCCAAGATAAAACGACCATGACCTCACCTATCAGAAAACACGCAGGCCCTGGGCCGAGTGACCAACCATCGGTTCCCGAGCCGGCGTTCGCCGAGCGTGCACGCACTCTGATGTACTTAGCTCGCATCGGTAGCCTCTCAACGTTGTCACGAAAACAGCCGGGATTTCCGTTTGGATCGGTAATGCCTTACGGGTTGGACGATCGCGGGCGTCCTATCTTTCTGATCAGCACGATGGCCATGCATACACAAAACCTGCATGCAGACCCTCGCGCCAGTTTGCTTGTGACGCAGGACGACGCTGGCGGTGATCCGCTGGGCGCTTCCAGGGTTACCTTGGTGGGCAACGTACTGCGCATACCAGAGTCAGAGATTCCGGAGTCGCGAAAGCTCTACCTGGCGCGCTACGCCAACAGCAAGTATTGGGTGGATTTTGAAGACTTTTCGTTCTACCGCATGGACGTAGTTGACGTTTACTATGTGGGCGGCTTCGGAGTGATGGGCTGGGTGTCCGTTGCCGAATATGACCGCAGTCAACCTGATCCTCTTGCTGACTCCATGGCCGAAATTATTCGGCACATGAATACCGACCACCCGGACGCGCTCGTGTTGCTTGCCCGGAGATTTTCTGGTATTGAGTCGCAGGAAGGAACGATGACAGCCGTCGATCGCCTCGGGTTTCATGTGCGCTTAAAGACCCCTGATGGCATGCGCGGCGCTCGAATCGCATTCCTACGGGAAGTGAGCACTCCGGCTGAGACTCGAAAGGTCCTGGTCGAAATGGTGCAACAGGCGCGTTCGCGGGCGGAGTGACTTCTGAGTACCGGATTACTCAAGATTCAAATTCCCATTTGTCCTGAGCAATGAGAATTCAATGCTGGGACTCTTCCAGCAACTCCTTCAGATATTGTTGCCAGACCGCTGCGTGGGTATGGGTGCCGTGGCCGAATGTTTGATCGGAAGCGGGCAATAGAACAAACTTGCCATTTTTCACCTTCTTGATTTCGCGCTCCGCAATTCCCAACTCCGGCGGGTTGATGAAATCGTCGGCGGAATTGATGAACGTCACAGGCGCCCTGATCGCGTCGAGCTTCGAGGACGGATCGTAGTTCCTGGACGAGTTAACGGCGTATAGAAAATCGTTGGCGTCGAGCATAGCGGTCATGCGCTTCATGGATTCATCAAGATACTTATCGGCTGCGTCGCGGGTAGGTAGATCTTCCTGCATGTGCAGCGGGGCACTTCCCGCGATAAGCAAGAAGTCCGCGCTGATCTGCAGAGCGGCGCGAGGCTGGGTAGTGTAGTCGCCATTTTTCCATTCAGGATCCTGGCGAATTCCATCAATCACCATCTTTCGCCAAATGCGATTGCGGCCGGCGATCGGCACCGGGAGGCACGCCAGCGGCATCACCGCGTCCATCTGATCAGGATAAGTCTCGGCCCAAATCCAGGAATGCATGCAGCCCATCGACGTGCCGAGAACCAGACGCAGATGGTTTATGCCCAGCCCCTTTTCGAGTAGCTCATGTTGCAAGGCAACCATGTCGGCGTATTCGTATTGCGGGAAGTGTGCGTGCATGCCATCGCTTGGCTTGCTGGATTTTCCATGTCCGATGTTGTCGGGCAAGATGATGAAGTATTTCGACGCGTCCAGTAATTGCCCTTGGCCAAATAGCACTCCGGCAAAGATCGGGCGCAGGAACTGTCCCCCAGTGCCGCCAGTGCCGTGGAGGATCAGGATCGCGTTCGTCGTATGACCCTTGGCATCCGTAACCGGCTTGCCCAACGTGGTGTAGTGCAATCGCAATTCGGACAGCGTCTCCCCGGATTGAAAATGAAAATCGTGGACAATGAAGTCGCCCTCCTGCGGCGCCGGCCAAGTGGCAGCATTCTTTTCTGGCTGCGGTGTTTGCGCCCGCCCTGCAACCAGGCTCAGAGTCAAGGCTGTCAGCAACCCAAAACTGCGCATGCTATTTTTCATTGGTCCCCAAATATCTAGTATTGCGTTCTGAAACACCTTACAAGATAGCGCCGTCCGTCGCATTTTAATTGCTCAGAAAGGTCTTCAGAATTAAATCTTCTGCTTCTTCCATTTTCCCTGCTTGAACAGGATCGCGCTGGCGAGTGCCATTGAGCTCTCGGCAATCGCAATGGAATAGAAGACTCCGTTGGAACGCATATGCAGAGGAATGGCCAGCCAGTATGCCAGGGGAATTTCGAATAGCCAGAAGCCGAAGAAATTCACGATGGTTGGAGTTATTGTATCGCCCGCGCCGTTGAAGGCTTGCATCATGACCATAAAGTAGGCATAGCCAAGGTTTCCGTAGCTGACAATGCGCAGGCACGCTGCGCCCAACGGCACTACGGCCGGATCATGAGTGAACAAGCGGATCACTGGCTCCGCGAAAAATATGAAAAAGATTCCGACCGTCCCGAGAAAGGACATATTGTAGAGTCCGGTGCGCCAGACAGCTTTCTCGGCACGTTCGGGATGCCCGGCTCCTAAATTTTGCCCGACAAGCGTGGCGGCGGCATTGCTGAGGCCCCAGGAAGGCAGGATCACGAAAATGACTACGCGGATGGCGATCGTGTATCCAGCCAGCGCAGCCGCGCCGAAGATGCTGACGATGCGCACCAAGCCAATCCAACTGGTGTGCGCAATGGCAAATTGCAGAATGCCGGTAAGCGACACGCGCATCAGGCGCAGTAACACATCGTACTGCACTCGAATTTGGCTCTTCAAAATCCGGATACGCTCGGTGCCCTGCAACAAACGATAGAACTGGTACAGCACGCCAATGCTGCGTCCGGTAAACGTTGCCAACGCGGCCCCAGTTACGCCGAGCCGGGGGAAAGGCCCGATCCCGAAAATCAGGCATGGATCAAGAATGAGGTTGATGATGTTCGAAATCCAAAGCAGGCGCATGGCGATCGCCGCATCCCCGGCACCGCGAAAGACTGCGTTGTTGAGAAACAGCAAGAGCACGGCAAAGCTGCCGCCCAGACAGATTCTGGTGTAGCCGCTGCCTACTGCGATGATCTCAGGCGAAGCGCCCATCAGCCGAAGCAACTGCGGCGCAAACAAGAAACATGGAACACCGATGGCAACCGACACTACCAGACCCAAGATTATGGCCTGAACTCCAGCCACGGCCGCGCCTTCGGGGTCTTTCTCTCCGATGCGTCGCGCCACCATAGCAGTGGTGGACAAACTGAGTCCCATGCCCACGGCAAACACCAGGCTCAACATGGACTCGGTCAGTCCAACCGTAGCGACCGCGTTCGCGCCCAACCGTCCCACCCAAAAGACGTCGACTACAGCGAACAGGGATTCCAGAACCATCTCCAGCACCATGGGCACCGCCAGTAGCAAGATGGCCCGGTTGAGGCTGCCGGAGGTGTAGTCCTGATGGGAACCGCGGACCGCTTCCATAAGGGACGCCCACAGTTTGGGATACTGGGGCTTTGCGGTGGTGACATCAGCCTGCATAGGAACCTGCGGACTCTCTGCGATCGCGAAAATAACCGCGAAGGATGCTGATCAGATTACATGAAAAGATAGACGATGTCCGGCTGCACCGGACTCAAGAGAAGGGCGAACTAGCGCGGGTTGAACATGGACATATCCTTGGACCTAAACGCTGCACGCAACTGCAGAAACCCGCCTGAGGCGGATGGTAAGCTCAGTGACGATTGTATCTTCAGGCGCGTCCGTGGCCAACAACTTTCTGGGATTTGGTACTTCTCCTTATGGGAGTATTGGCGTGAACCCAGGTAGCCGAGGCTAAAATCATTTACAGGCCGCTGATGTGAAGATCACAAAGTTCCGTTCTGGCGGACGTCTACATGTTCGGCATCGTAGGTGATGCCTGAGACGTTGCTAGCAACGTCTCCACAGCCGTCGCTTGCTACGCCACAACGTCCGCCGGTTCCCCGAGTTCGCTTTCCGGCTCCGCTTCCGCTTCTGGAGCGAGCGTGTGCGTCTTCGCCACCAGCATATAGATTGATGGCACGACGAACAGAGTGAAAAGCGTTCCGATAATCATGCCGCTGACCAACATAATACCGATGCTGTTGCGGGCTCCCGCTCCTGGACCTTTCGCGAGGACAAGTGGGAAATGGCCGCATACGGTGGCAGCAGTAGTCATTAATATTGGACGGAGCCGCGTGCTAGCCGCCTCGATGATCGCAGCCAGCTTAGCCTTCCCTGTTTCTTGAAGATGGTTCGCGAACTCCACGATCAGGATGCCATTCTTCGCTATAAGACCGACCAGCGTGATCAAACCGACCTCGCTGTAGATGTTGAGGGTCGTCAGTCCGAGGAATGAGAACATCAGCGCCCCGGAGAGAGCCAGTGGCACCGAACCGGCCAGGATGATGAACGGATCGCGAAAGCTTTCGAACTGCGCTGCCAGAACCAGGTAGATCAGGATTGCTGAGAGCAGGAAGGTTCCGAGAAACTTGCTTCCCTCAACCCGCAACTGGCGCGATTCCCCAGCGTAGTCGAAGGTGAATCCCTGTGGCAAGATGGTCTTGGCTTCGTCTTCAAGGAAACGCAGAGCCTTGTCCAGCGGTACATTGGGCGGAATCACTCCTTGAATCGTCACAGCATTGAGCTGCTGGAATTTATTGAGTTGCCTTGGCTCGGTCGTAGTCTTGATGGTGGCAAAGGTCGACAAGGGAACAAGTTTGTTGTCGGACCCGGTGACGTAAATCTGCTTCAGTTGGTCGGAGGTCAAACGCTCCGCACGCTTGATCTGTGGAATAACTTTGTAACTGCGGCCCTGGATGCTGAAGCGGTTGACGTAGTCGCCCCCAAGCATGGTGGCCAGGTCCTGGCCGGCCTGGGTTAGATCAACTCCCTGCGAACGCAGTTTGTCCCGATCGAAAACGACCTCAGCCTGCGGCTGATCGAATTTCAAGTCGGTGTCAGCGTAGATGAAAAGGCCACTGGCGAAGGCTTTCTGTACGAGTTGGTTGGCAAACTCGCTAAGCTGCCGGGGCTCCGCCGCCGAGACAAGCACGAACTCCACGGGAAAGTTTCCACCTCCCGGCAGTGGTGGCGGCGTCAATGGGATTACGCGGATACCCGGAATTTTCGACAGGGGCCCGACGGATTCGACCAGCAACTGCTGAGCCGTCTTTTTCCGCTGGCTCCATGGTTTCGTCACCATGCCTCCGAAGCCGCCGCTCGGGGAAGTAATCTGAAAGATGCTCTCACTCTCGGGGAACGAATGATAAACATCGTAGACCTCAGTGGTAAACAAATTCGTCTGATCAATAGTCGAGTTCGCGGACGATTGGATGACCCCGAAGACAACTCCCTGATCCTCCGCCGGAGCCAACTCGTGCTGCGAGAACATGTAGAAAGGCACGATCAACGCGACAACAATCGCCCACAGGACAAAGACTACGGGCCGGTAATTGAGCGTGCGCGCAAGGGTCCGCGCGTAAAGACCACGAACGCTCTCAAATCGCCGGTTGATCATTCCCGCGAAGCCTCGCTCGGTATCCCCGGCGCGCAGCAACTTCGATCCCATCATCGGAGACAGGGTCAGCGCTACTACACCTGAAACAATCACGGCGCCAGCGAGGGTAAACGCGAACTCGCGGAACAGGGCGCCGGTCAGACCGCCTTGAATCCCAATCGGCGCGTACACCGCGGCGAGCGTGATGGTCATCGCAATGATCGGGCCGACCAGTTCGCGCGCAGCATCGATGGCCGCTCGGAACGGTGGCTTGCCCAGGTGTATATGCCGCTCGACGTTCTCCACCATCACAATCGCGTCATCGACCACCAATCCGACCGAGAGCACGATAGCCAGCAGAGTTAAGAGGTTGATGGTGAATCCAGCGATCTGCATGAGGAAAACCGCGCCAATCAACGAAATCGGAATGGCGACGACTGGAATCAGTACGGAGCGGAAAGATCCGAGAAAGAGAAAGATAACCACCACGACGATGAGCAGGGTTTCAGTGAGCGTGCTTAACACTTCGTTAATCGCGTCCTGAATGTACGCAGTTGAATCGTAGGGGACTCCGACTTTCATGCCTGGAGGCAATTGCGTCCGGATTTCCGGCAGCGCAGCGCGGACATTTTTGATTACTTCAAGTGAGTTGGCCGTGGGAAGCACCCAAACGCCCATGAACGTCGCGGTCTCCCCATTGAAGCGAACATCCTGGTCATAGTCCACAGCGCCAAGTACAACGTCCGCAATTTCGCCCAGCCGTACGACAACACCCTTATCCTGCTTGACCACCAATTGGCGAAACTCATCTGCTGTGCGAAGATCGGTGTTGGCAATCAGGTTCACGGACACCATCGAACCCTTGGTCTGCCCAAGAGCTGACAGGTGGTTGTTCTTCGATAATGCGTCTCGTACTGCGGAAGCCGAAATACCGAGTGCTGCCATTTTCTCGGGCTTCAGCCAGATTCGCATGGCGAAAGTGCGATCGCCGAGGATGTCGGCGCGCTGCACACCGCTGATGGCGCTTAACTTCGGCTGCACCACGCGGGTCAGGTAATCGGTGATCTGATTTTGATCCAGGTTGGCGGATGAGAAGCCGATATACATAGCCGCAAACTGCGTGTCGGCGGTCTCCAAGTCAATGACTGGAGCTTGGGACTCCGGCGGCAGGTCATTGCGGACCTGGGCCAGCTTCGCCTGGATCTGGGTAAGGGCTGCGTTGGTGTCGTAATTGAGTTTCAGGTGAACGGTGATCGTGCTCAGGCCCTGGGCGCTCGACGACTCCATATAGTCGATGCCATCCGCGCTCGCGATGACACGCTCAATCGGCGTTGTGATGAAGCCGCGGACCAGGTCGGCGTTGGCGCCCACGTACACCGTCGTGACCTGCACGATTGCAATGTCGCTCCGCGGATACTGACGCACACTCAGCGAGCGTATGGATTGCAGGCCCGCGATCAGGATGACCAGACTGACCACCATCGCGAGGACCGGCCGTCTGATAAAGAGGTCGGTGAATTTCATTTAGCTGTCCTCGGGCTTAGGAGCGGGATTGTTTCCCGGCTGTACTTTGTTGTTGACTTGTACGGCGGCGCCATTGCGCAGCTTGAATACTCCTGAGGTCACGATTTCGTCCCCGGGATTGACGCCAGAGATGACCGCGACCTGATCGCCGTGCGATCCTTCGACCTTGACGAATTCCTGTTTCACGCCGCGATAGGTCTTGCCGCTCGGGTCTTTAAGGTCGGTGATCACGAAAACTGAATCGCCATAGGGCGCGTAGTTGATCGCAGACGCAGGCAGCGCGATCACGGTACGGCTCGCTCCGAGTGGAAGATCTACCTGGACGAACATCCCGGGGCGCAGTTTGCCTTCAGGATTGGGAAGCGTCGCCTGGATCTGAATATTCCTGGTCGCCTCATTCACAACCGAGTCCACAGCCGTGATGCGCCCGGAGAATGCCGCGCTGGGCAAATCCTCCTTCGTGACGTGCAGCGGACGGCCCACCAGCGACTGGGAGACTACCTGCTGGGGCACTCCGAAGTTTACGTAGATCGGATTCAGCGCCTGCAGAGGGACTATAGCCTGGCCTGCGGAAAGATATTGCCCCAAGTTGACCTGGCGAATGCCCAAAATCCCAGAGAACGGCGCGCGGATCGTTTTCCGCTCAATCGTGGCGCGGATCTCCGCTACATTTGCTTCAGTTGCCTTCCTTTGGGAGGTAGCTTGGTCATACTCCACGCGGGAAATCACGCCTTCATCCACCAGTTGCTGCGCCCGGTCGTAACTCACACGTGCAAGATCGCGCTGGGCCTCAAGCGATGCCAACTGGGCCCGCTCCTGGCGGGTGTCAAGCTCGACGAGGACATCTCCCGCATGAACCGACTTGCCGGAATCGAAGGCGATTCGTGACACCGCACCAGGAAGGTCTGCGCTGACCGTGACGCCCTGAACGGCCTCCATGGTGCCAATTATCGTCATGGTCGCCGGCCATACCTCTTTGTGCGCCACAATGCTTGTCACGGCTTCCGGAGGCGGTTGAAATGCAGAGGCTTGCACCGCCGAGTGAATCTGTCTGAACTTTATGAAGCCCAAGGCCGTGAGCAGAATTACTGTCACGCCCAACATCAGGATCATTCTTTTCGCCATGACTTCCCCTTAAGTGGTTAGAAACGCGTACTTAACGTGCCCCGACACCGCACTCCGACAGTTAGAATTTGATTCACGGCCTCAGCACAAAGATTCGGTTTAAATTCGCCCGCCATTACTCATCAAGGTATTGACGTTAGACACCGGCATTTCGTTTGATCTCATTCTATTTGATTATTCAATTTGGACGACTCCGTTCATGTGCCTCCATCTATAAGTCGAACGGAGTAGGACCAAATCGACGCCAGCTTTGAGAATATTCGCCGTGGCAGCCTACGGGCTGCCCGCATTTTCCTTCAAGTGGAAGTGACCGCCGGTTTGTACTTTTTGAGGAGCCCTTACACACAATCAGATCAGCAAGGGCTCCAAAGGAACAGAGATGGAGCGGGAGACCGGGATCGAACCGGCGACATCCAGCTTGGGAAGCTGGCGTTCTACCGCTGAACTACTCCCGCTCGGGGATAGTAAACTCAAGCGTCTAACGCGGTATTCGAGACTCTACAACAGACCGATACCAAAGCGCTTCCCAGAGCGCTCCGACAAGACAGTACAAATTATCATCCCTCGGGAACTCATTTGCAAGAAATGTTCGGTGCTGTGATGCCTGAAACCGGACCAAGCGATAGAATACCTGCATATCTGCCCGTAACTTTAAGATGTTTGACGAATCTCATATCCGCCGAACTCGGTTGAGGGAACACGATGAACTCACGAATCGACGACCAAAGATTCAAACGTCTCAGCCGGCGCGAGTTGTTAAAGCTGACGCCGTTGTTTGCGCTGGGGGCATTCGCCATCCCTCAGTTGCAGAAACCCTTGCTTAAGGCCGGGCTTGGCTTCAGCGACTGGGCGGCGGCAAGGCTCTTTCGGTCGGGACATTTGGCGCCGACTTTTGCCGACTCGGAACTCACCCCCTTCAATAAGTTTCCAATCAACGACTACGATCTTGACGACCCGGGAGTCGATTTCGACAAGTGGACCCTTGCTGTCGGTGGCGCGGTCCAGAAACCCGGCGATTACACGCTCGCGCAGATTCAGGCTCTACCGAAAGTTATCCAGAATACGCGTCACGTTTGCGTGGAAGGTTGGGACGTAATCGGCAATTTTGGCGGGGTACGCCTTTCCGACTTCCTCAAAATGATCGGCGCGGATACTACCGCCCGGTTCGTGACCGTTGAGTGCGCCGACGATTATTACGAGTCATTGGACATGGCTACCGCGCTGCATTCCCAGACGCTCCTATGTTTCGAAATGTACGGCCAGCCGCTCACCCGTGAGCATGGCGCGCCATTGCGCCTGAATATTCCAACTAAAGTCGGCTACAAGCAGGCCAAGTATTTAACCGATCTAAAAGTGAGCAACGTGCTCCAGAGAGTGGGGTACTGGGAAGATCAGGGGTACTCCGAATTTTACGGGCTTTAGCGGAGGAGGACATGTCGACTCAAAGGGTTGCCATCGAGAACTCAAGAACGGGCGAAGTCACCGAAGCGGTGTATGAGCACCCGCTTGTAATTCGTCTGTGCCATTGGGTGAATGCGGTGGCGCTGTTCGTGATGGTGGGCAGCGGACTGCAAATCTTCCGCGCATTTCCCAGTTTCGGAGCAAAGATTCCGCAAAAAGATTTGATCAATTGGCCTAAGTCGTTTGCTATCGGTGGATGGCTGGGTGGCGCACTGCAGTGGCATCTCACTTTCATGTGGATTTACTTGGCGACCGGCGTGGTGTATGTGGGCTATCAACTGTTCAGCGGCAACTATAAGCAGGTTCTTTTTGCTCCACGAGACTTGCCTGGAGTGTGGCCGATCGTGCGCCACTATTTTTTCTTCGGAGCTAAACCGCCGGTGAAAGAAGCCTATAACCCACTGCAAAAGCATGCGTACACCTCCGCCATTGGTTTAGGCGCGCTGTCTGTCTTGACCGGTTTCGCGATATGGAAGCCAGTGCAGTTTTCTTGGCTGGCGTGGATGATGGGCGGCTTCCATTGGGCTCGACTCTGGCATTTTCTAATCATGTGGGCACTCATTGCATTCGTGTTCGGCCACCTGGTGATGGTTGTCCTGCATGGATGGAATAACTTCGTTTCCATGCTGACCGGCTGGAAGAAAGACCCGGAATATTTTTCGAAATAGTTGTCGTGCACTATTCGTAGTTTCGCTATTTACGGTGAGACATAATGCCGGAAGATGCCATTTCATTGGAGAGCTCAGTCCAGAAGCTTGATGAAGAGATGCTGATCCGGCGCATCCGGGACGGCGAGCACGAGCTTTTCTACGACCTGATTCGACCCTACGAACGGCGCGTGTATTCGACTGCGTTTGCAATTTTGCGCAACGAGGCGGACGCGGAGGATGTGGCTCAAGAAGCGGTACTGAAAGCGTTCAAACATATTCGGCAATTTCGTTCGGAGGCGCGATTCAGCACCTGGCTGATCTCGATCACGGTGAACGAGGCGCGCATGCGGAGAAGAAAAGAGCATGTCGAAATCATGCAGCCTCTGGTTGATCATGAGGATGAAGAAGGAAACTACATTCCTCGCGATTTCGCTGACTGGCGAGAAATTCCATCGGAGACCCTGGAACGAAATGAGATTCGGCAGAAGCTGGCAGAGGCACTGGCGTCGCTCGGCCAGAAATACCGCGAGGTTTTTGTCTTGCGGGACATGCAGCATTTGAGCATTGAAGAAACGGCGAAAGCCCTCGGGGTTTCAACCGCGTCGGTCAAGACGCGGCTCCTGCGCGCGCGGCTTATGTTGCGGGATCTATTGGCTCCGGGTCTTGGCGGTAGTTGGAGCAGCAAGTTGTCATTCGCAAAGGGGACCAAGCCATGGTAGTGACCTGCGAAGAGGTGTGGCGCGAGATTTCGAATTACCTTGACGACGAAGTCGCCCCAGACTTGCGCTCCGCCATGGAGGAGCATCTCCACATGTGCCAGAAGTGCAGCGCGGTACTCGACGGCACTCGAAATGTGATCGGCCTCTATGAGGAAGACCGTATGTTTGAACCACCTCAAGGATATAGCCAGCGTTTGCATCAGCGGCTGGAACAGAACATGCCTCGCAGCCGGCGGGGCTTCTTAGGATGGATGGTCGCGGCAGCAGCGGCGGTTCTGCTCGCCGGCGGCTTCGAGCTGGGCAGGTCCGCGGTCTCGCGTGAACCGGCATTGCGCTCGGGACACGCGCAGCCTGGGACCGGCGTTCCCCCCGAAATTATGGTAGTGGTAGAGGAGGATGGAAAAACCTTTCATCGGGCTGGATGTCGATTTATCCACGACAAAGCAAAGTTGCGGACAATCACGGCGCGCGAGGCATCGCGCGAGGGTTACTCCCCTTGCGTTCGATGTATGAAGAAGTATCTCATCGAAAATGCAAGCTACGACGCGACCGGTGATGATGACGGAGAATTTGCCAGTTCCGAGGAATCGATTCCAAGATAAAGTCCATTGCGGCGACCGGATAGCTGGAGCCCGGCGATGTGGTATACCTACGACCGGAAAGTTACGGAGCACAGGAATACCGCGATGTTCATTCGGCAGAATAATCTCAATTCAATTCTTCTTGGCCGCCGCGGTGCTAACCGTTTGGACTGTCGCGCCGATCACTCGACCCTGTCCCAACTCCTGCACAAATGCGATTAACCGCAGATTGCTTGCGCTCGTCGTGGGATCCAATTTCAATTTCACGTCTTGCGAAAAGGCTTGATCTGTCTGCAATCTTCCCACCTTTGTGATGCTCTTCACTACCGCCGTGTGGGACAGTCTTCGTCCGGAGTTTTCGCCGCCGGAGACTTGCGATTCTGCTCGGTCGAGGGCGACGACAACGTATACCTCTGCCTCACGCAAACCAAACGATCCCCGTAGCACATCTGTTTCCAGATGAGCCATCAGACTATTTGTCGTGCCTGATGAAACCGACGACAAACGAACCGCGATCTTCGCTCCCGTCAATGCTTTGACGAAAGCCTGATTGGCCAGAACCGTGTCGCTGCCTACGAACTGGCTGGTCCCGTCGACGACCATTTGAGGAGTGTAGACGTCGCTACCGAGACGCTTGGCATACGTATTTTGTCGATCACTGTAAAAACGTGCCGAGTACGGATCTTTCCAGCCGATGTGGTTCCAATAGTCAACGTGCTCACTGAGAACAATCAGCTCTTCTCCAGCAATGGGTTGCTGGTCTAGTTTCTGCAGCAATGCATCCGCGGGAGGACAACTGGAGCAGCCTTCTGAAGTAAACAATTCCACCAGCACAGGAGTTCGCATCTGCCCGGTCGATGACGATTCAGATACCCCGGTCGACGACCCGGCTGTAACTAGAAGAAAAGCGATCGTAGAAAGAAACAGTATTCTCATGTGTAGGCCGATTATGTGACACGCGTGATCAGATGCGCAATCGGGAGGAAAGTTACCCAGGAGGGATTTGATCGGACAGGCACGCAACTTTTGTCGCCTTCGCGACTCTAAACAGCTGGCCTCATCTTTGACCTGGAACCAAGAAGGAGTTTGTTATGGTTAACTTTTCACGGATTTCTATCCTGCTCTTGATTGCAACCTTTGGCGGATCAGCCGCTTGCAACGCAAGCGACAAGGCGATTGGGGCTGCGCCGAGCCCTGTAGTGGATGCACCAGTTGCCACAACCAGGAGTGAGCAGACGGCACTGGTTGCAGGCGGTTGTTTCTGGGGTATTCAGGCCGTCTTCCAGCACGTCAAAGGCGTGATCAGCGCAACCTCAGGATACTCGGGAGGTGCAGCGAACGCTGCGGAATATGAACTGGTTAGCACCGGCGAGACTGGGCATGCCGAATCGGTGAAGATCGTCTACGATCCTTCACAGATCACCTACGGTCAGTTGCTAAGGGTATTTTTCTCGGTCGCGCACGATCCGACTCAGTTAAACCGGCAAGGCCCCGACTCAGGCACTCAGTATCGTTCGGTTATTTTTTATAACAGCGGCGAGCAAAAGCGGATTGCTGAGGCTTATATTGCGCAACTGGAAAAAGCGCGGGTGTTCCCGCGTCCGATCGTGACCCAGGTAGTCGCCTTGAAGGCCTTTTATCCGGCCGAGGCCTACCACCAGAATTATGCAGCGAATCATCCGACTAATCCGTACATCGTTTACAACGATGCCCCGAAGGTCACACATCTTCACCAGGAGTTTCCCGAACTTTACACGGGCAAATAGCAGCGCGAAGGAGTCGACATGTTCGACGTTGAAGGACAAAAGCATCAGGAGTCGGCTAATTGGACGCGCAGGACGCTTCTCTCCACCTCCGCGTTGACTGTAGCAGGACTAGCGGTATGGTTCCTGCGAAAACCACGGTTTGTCGAAGCGACAACTTTTAACCAGACGCCTAAGGAAGTGACGATTGTTCAATTTTCCGAAGCAGGTGAGCGATTGAGAACGGTTCGGGTAGAGCAGGTCGTCAAAAGCGAAGACGAATGGCGGAGGCAACTGGGTCCAAACGCTTTCGATATTACGCGCCACGCCGACACTGAATTTGCGTACTCGGGAAAATACTGGAACCTGCACGACAAGGGCCTCTACCGCTGCATTTGCTGCAACAATGCGTTATTCAGTTCGGACACCAAGTTCGACTCTGGAACCGGATGGCCCAGCTTCTGGCAACCGATCGCGGCAGAGAACGTTCGCAGCGCCAGAGACACGAGCTATGGGATGGTGAGGACGGCGGTCTCATGCACTGAATGCGATGCGCACTTGGGGCATGTTTTCGATGATGGCCCCGCGCCTACGTATCTGCGATATTGTATGAACTCCGCTTCTCTTAACTTCGTGGCGAAGAAGAGCGCCTAGTCGACCTTGGCAGGCTGATATCAGGCCAGCGCAAATGCAATTACGTCGCGCTTTTGGTTTAGAATGTAATTCTGCCTGCTGAGCAGAGGAACTGCGCTGATGCGAGGAACGCGACGCGGCTTCACTTGAGGGTCCCACTCCTAAACGTCCGTGCGCCGTCTCCTGTTTAACAGCCTCAACATCACAAAGGAATCTGCTCATGATCAGGAAAGTTTTGCTCCTACTGTCCCTTTCTCTAATTGGGTGCGCGACGCTGCCGGCGCAGGAGACGCGGCATTTCACGTTTCACTATAGCTTCACTGTGAAAGATGTCCCTGCCGGAGAGAAAGTACGAATCTGGATTCCGCAAGCGCACTCGGAGAGATTCCAGACGGTGAAGGTCCTATCCGCAACGGGTGACCTGCCTCTTAAAAAGACTCATGAGTCGAAATACGGGAATGAAATGTATTACGCCGAGGCCTCGAAAGCCAAACAGCCGGAGTTGCGTTTCGAGGTTGTATATGACGTCGTCCGCCATGAACGACTCACGCTAGGCATTTACTCTCCGCATCTTCAGGCAGTAAAACTTAGCGACCGGGAACGTCACGAATATCTCGCGCCGGATGCGCTTGTACCGACGACGGGACTGCCTGCTGAGTTAGCGGTGAAGGTTACGGAAGGCAAGACCACGCCAATTGACAAGGCACGGGCCATCTACGATTACGTGTTCACGACCATGCGTTACGACAAGACTGGCACAGGTTGGGGACGCGGTGACGTACTCTACGCCTGCGATGCCAAAAAAGGCAACTGCACCGATTTTCATTCGCTGTTCATTGCGATGGCACGCTCTCGGGGAATTCCTGCGCGGTTTGAAATAGGATTTCCCCTGCCTCTTGATAAGCACTCCGCAGAGATTGCCGGATACCACTGCTGGGCTGATTTCTTCGAACCACAGCATGGCTGGATTCCGGTCGATATTTCTGAGGCGTGGAAGCATCCAGAGAAAAAGGATTATTTCTTCGGGGCGCACGATGCCAATCGCATGGAGTTTACGATGGGACGAGACCTGGAATTGAGTCCCAAGCAGGATGGGAAGCCGCTGAATTATTTTGTGTATCCGTACGTGGAGATTGCGGGGAAAGAATATCCCAACGTCTCGACGGGGTTCTCGTTTGCCGATGTGGACACGGGAGTAGCGGCCAGGCGTTGACTGTCCACGTAGGGCGGACGCGCTCGTCCGCGCAGCGGCGGGAAGCGCCGGAGCTTCGCGACGACGACCTGCTCGCTTGCCCGCTGCCCGGACGAGGCGTCCGGGCCTACCTGCTCGAAGTCCAATGATCACTTTTCATCTGGGTCTGATTTGCTGCTGAACATTACGTGCTGCGGCGCCGGCATGGGCTGATCTCCTTTGCGATCGCGCCACAAAATTGCATTCAAGACCGCCGGATTCGCCGCGTCCGGGTGAGAAAAATCCATCTCTGCGGATTCGCTTGCACCCTGACCTTTCGCCGGATTCATCTGATAAATCAAACCGTTCTCCCGATTGCTCCAGTCGGCCGTAAATGGTGACTGATTGCCTGCGCCTGAAAAAAGAGGTGCCATCAGAGGAGCATATCCGTCGTTCTGATTCATGGGCGGCAAACCCAGCAATGTCTCGAAGGTGTGGATCAAGCTGACCGTTGTGTAGAAATGATGGTCCACGCACGGACGATCGGCCGATCCTGGCGAATACTTGCTGATGACGAAGGCGATGGAGCGGTGCGCGTCGACGTGATCAGCGCCATCCTGGGCGTCGTCTTCCAGAATAAAAATGGCGGTGTCGTCCCAGTAGGAACTGTGCGAGACTGCTTCCGCCACGCGGCCAACGGCGAGGTCGTTATCCGCGACGCTGGCGGCTGGGCGAGGCTTTCCCGGAGTCGTGCCGTGCGTGTGGTCATCCGGCAAATACAACAGGGTGAACGCCGGCAGCTCGGTTCCCTTTCCTTCTTTGCGGGCGCGCACAAAGCCGTCGAACTCGTTGAGGAATTCGTCGGCGCGGAACTGGTCGGGATATTCGGTGTTGAAGTCAGGAAATAGCGGATCGAAGTGATCGCGCAGGACTGCCTTGGTGGGTTTTGTGGTTTTCAGCAGTGGAACCGCCCATGGCCATGGGCTGGATGATCCATGAGGTTGGCCCACATTTGGCGGCAATGCCTCTCCTCTAATCACTGCGTTCTTTGGGCAGGCCGTGCCCGGCACTGGGGCAGCCTCATGAACCGTCATTTTAGTTTCCGTGGCCTTGCACCACACGCCATAAATGAACTCTCCATAGTCGCGATAAGTGAGGCCGTGGCTGGCAACGTTATCCCAAATGTAGCCCGTGCCTGGCTCGTTCACGTCCGGCTCGTTTTGATCGAGCGGGATTTCGTCGGTCACGCTGCCTTGAAAATCGTAGGTGCGCTCTTTTCCGCGGTAGTTGATCTGCCAGGTCTGCTCGTTGTAATCACTCGTGATCGCCGCAGTTGACCAGACATGTCCATCGCCCGATACTTCTCCGCTGTCGTAAAAATTATCGAGCACGCCAAATTGCAGCGCCAGCTTGTGTTCGTTCGGAGTGACATCTGCGCCATACATCGTGAGCGAGGGATCACCGTTGCCCACTTTTAAATCACCGAGGACCTGATCGTATGTGCGATTCTCTTTGATGATGTAGATGACGTGATGAATCGGGTTGGAATTCTGCGCAAACTGGATTTGGCTTGGATTTGAATGCAGAAGATTGCTGTTCTCCACTGTGCGCGTGAGCTCTGGAAGTTGTTTTTCAATATCCTGGATTTTGAGGCGAGCAATCGAGCCGTAGAGCAAGGTCGCGATGTAAGGGTGCTCGTGGTGTCGTCTCTCGTTTCTGAGATTATTCGCACCGCTGTTGGGACCGGTTCCCTGCCCTTTGGAAGTAGCAATGAGCAGATCGCCACCGATCGTGGCAAGAGCACTGGGATACCAATCAGTTGGAATGAAGCCCGAAGGCGCGACCACTTTGTCCGCGGTGTTCCCATTCGCAAGGACATTCGATGTGTCGAACACCTCTACGGCGTTGATAGAAGCGTCAGCAACGAACAAGCGCTTGCCGTCCGTAGTCTGTGCGAGTGCGGCGGGCCATGTTCCGGCAAACTTCTGGTCGGGCAAAGTCGTGCTGAGTTGGGAGATGGTCGTGCCGTTGCGGGTGTCTACTACCGCAACTCGGTCGGCGTTCGATAGCGCTACATACAGCAGTTTCTCATCCGGGCTCAGCAGCATCGCCGTCGGATGCGAACCCGGTGCGGTAGCGTCTTTCGGCTGGCCTAGGGGAATCCAGCGCGTGACTGTTCCCTTCTCCAAGTCGAGTTCCGCCACTCGAGAAGCATTCCACAGACTGCACCAGGCGCGGTGACCATCGCGCGAGGTAACAACGGTGTAAGGAAAAGAAGACGGAATCAGTTCTTGCGTGCTCAGATCGAACTCTTTGAGCACATCGCCGCTTTGGGAGTCAATTAGCACGACGTTATCGGAAAGATTGTTGGCCACCAGGAACTTGTCGGGCGTGCTGCGGCCGGAGATCACCGCGAGGCCAGCAGGATACGGAATGGCAGTTCCATCAGGGGCCTTGCGCGCACCTTGTGCGACCTTCTTCCCTGCCGCGGTCGCTTGCGGCGGAATTCTTATAAAGAGATCCCACGACAGCTTTTGCTTATGAAAGTGATACACCGCAATTCCATTTCCCGTGTCGCCTGGCTGTTCGCCAGTAGGGTCAGTGAGAGAACCGATCGAAGCATAAAGATGTTTGCCATCGGAACTGAACGCAAGGCCAAGGAAGTAACTCTGATGAGCGTCTGCAGCCAGCCGATCTTCCGGAAAATCGGTAAGTCGGTTGGTACCCAGATCGAGAATAGCAATGGATTGGTGCGCCTGGTTTAGTTGCGTGCCGTAGCCGTCGTTCAGAATCGCTGCGTAGCGTCCATCGGGGCTCACGGCCATCGCCGCCGCGAAGCCGTTCAGCGACCCCAAGACACCCGGCGAGGGTATGCTCAAGGACTTGCTCGTGGGCAGCGGAATCTGCCGCGGTCCTTTCTGATTTTGCGCAATGAGCAGGCTGAGTGTGGCCACAGAAAACAGCAGGGCAAAGAAATAGACGATTCTGCTCAAGCATTCCCTCCTCAGGCCGAAATGTTTGGCGATTACGGAAAACAAAACCGGTCAGGCGGCTGACCGGTTTACCTCTGTGCCGACAGATCAAGTTCTAGTAGGGCTTTAATGCGTATCCGTGCTCGCCTGGTGCACTGGCGGTTCTGGAGCGACATTATGACGGACGTCGGCGCCGCGCACCCAGAAGATCACGTCTTCGGCGATATTGGTTGCGTGATCGGCTACCCGCTCTAAGTTACGAGCAACCAACAGCGCGTCCAACGCTTGCCGTGTAACCTCGGGCCGCTCGTTCATGGTCTTGACCAGGGTAATGAAAGCTTCGTCCTTCATGCGATCGACAACGTTGTCCATCTCAAGCACTGCTTGCGCAAGCTCGGCTTTGCCTTCGATGAATGACTCTAGTGAACGACGCACCATGGCAGAAACGGCGGCAGCCATGCGTGGAATGTCAACGGGAAGATCCGCTTTGGGGAGTTCTACCAGATCCATCGCTCGTTCAGCGATGTTGACAGCCTGATCGCCGACTCGCTCCAGATCAGAGTTGATCTTGGTGACGGCGAGAATAAAGCGCAAATCCACGGCGATGGGTTGCTGCAGCGCGAGCAGATCGAAAGCCAACTCGTCAATTTCCCGCTCAGCCACATTGATCTGAAATTCACCTTCAAGGACCATGTGACAGCGGGCTAGGTCGCGGTCGATGTACGCTTGGCAGGCCCGATCCACAGCCTGCTCGGCCAATCCGCCCATGCGAAGCAAACGGGCGCGAAGATCGTCCAGTCCTTGCTGAAAGCGGGTGCGCATTATCCAAACCTGCCTGTAATGTAATCCTCCGTGCGCTTGTCGGACGGAGTCGTGAAAATCTTTTCGGTCTTGTCGAGTTCGATCAACTTTCCTAAGAGGAAGAAGCCAGTGAACTCGGCCACACGAGACGCCTGCTGCATGTTGTGCGTGACAATTACAATTGTAAACTTTTCCTTGAGCTGGAAGATCAATTCTTCGATCTTACCGGTAGAAATTGGATCAAGGGCGGAACAGGGTTCGTCCATGAGCAACACCTGCGGCTCGACTGCTAGCGCGCGGGCAATGCAGAGCCGCTGCTGCTGTCCACCAGATAAGCTCGCGCCGGATTTCTTGCGGAGAGAATCTTTTACCTCATCCCACAGAGCCGAGAGTTTCAGCGAACGCTCCACAATCTCATCCAGTCGCTTATGATCGTGGAAGCCATTGAGCTTCAATCCGGCAGCCACGTTGTCATAGATCGACATGGTCGGGAAAGGATTGGGCTTCTGAAACACCATGCCGATGCGCCGCCGAACCTGCACCGCGGATGTGCCGTTGTATACGTCGAGCTCGCCGATTTGCACTCTGCCGGTGGCGCGAGCGTCGGGGACGGTCTCATGCATGCGATTGAGGCAACGCACAAAGGTAGATTTGCCGCATCCGGAAGGTCCAATAATGGCGGTTGCGTGGTTGGCCGGTGCCTCCATGGTGATTTCATAGAGCGCCTGGGTTTTGCCGAACCAGGCATTCAGCCGCTCTACTTTGATCCCGACTCCCATGGTTCAGTTCGCTCCCTTGAGCATTCCGCGGCTGGCAACGATGCGGACGGCACTCACCGCAAGTACGATCAGCACAATCAAGATCAATGCCCCCGCCCAGGCCTGGCGATGCCATTCATCAAATGGAGAAATCGCGTAGGTGAAAATCTGCAATGACAGTGCGGCCGTCGGCTGATTGATCTTCCAGTTCCAGTACTGGTTCCCGAAAGCGGTAAACAGAAGTGGAGCAGTCTCGCCCGCCACCCGCGCAAATGCAAGCATAACACCCGTGATCACGCCCGATGTGGCCGTGCGTAGAGTAATCGACAAGGTGGTGCGCCAGCGGGAGACGCCCAAACCGTAAGCCGCTTCCCGCACCGCGTTTGGGACCAGCAGCAGCATCTCTTCCGTGGTGCGAGTGATGGTCGGAATCATCATGATGGCGAGCGCGACTCCGCCGGCTAACGCTGAGAAATGCCCTTGCGAGAGCACCACGATCGCGTAGGCGACGATGCCGACCACGATCGAAGGCACGCCGTTCAATACGTCCGCAGTGAATCGGATTACGTTCCCAAACTGGTTACGTCCGTATTCGGCCAAATAAATTCCCGCACCGATTCCGATAGGGACACCGATGGTACTGGCGATTAGCAAAATGAAAGCAGACCCGGCAATGGCGTTCGCCATGCCGCCACCAGGTTCGCCCACGGGTTTGGGCGTCTGCGTGAGGAATGCCCAGTTGATCGAGCCAATGCCTTTGTAAACCAGATATCCGAAGACCGCGCCGAGCGGAAGCAAAACCAGGATCACAGAGACGGCCGCAGTCAGGGTCGCGAAAGAATTCACACCCCGCCGCCACAGACTGATCGGGGCCGCAGCAAATTCGGAGGTGGCAGTCATGGTTTCAGGCATGGCTTCTCGCCACAGTACCCCGCGTTACAGTCCAAACCAGAAATTGGGCCACGATATTTACGATTATTGTAACGATGAAGAGAGCCAAGCCGATCTCAATGAGCGCGCTGAGATAGATATTGCCGGTAGCCTCACTGAACTCGTTGGCGATAACGCTAGCCATGGTGTAGCCGGGCGCGAACAGCGACCGTGCAATCTCCGGGCGGTTGCCGATGACCATAGTGACCGCCATGGTTTCGCCAAGAGCACGGCCCAGACCTAGGATCACGCCACCAAGAATTCCGGCACGCGCATTTCGCAGCACGCCAGTCCGGATCATCTCCCAGCGTGTCGCACCGAGCGCAAGCACAGCCTCTCTCTGTTGCTGAGGGACAGCCGTCATTACTTCTCGCGTAATCGAGGAAACGATCGGCACGACCATAATCGCCAAAATGATTCCCGCTGCCAGCATTCCGATGCCGTAGGGGGGACCTTCGAATAGTCCCGTCCAACCGAAATATCGCGCGAAAAAAGGTTCTCCGTATTGGCGTAGAAGAGGCACAAGCACGAAGATTGCCCACAGTCCGTAGATGACGCTTGGAATCGCCGCCAGCAGTTCTGTGGTGAACGCCAAAGGCCCCTTCAACCAGCGTGGACACATTTCGGTGATGAATACCGCCACGCCGATCGCGAGGGGTACCGCGAGCAGGAGCGCCAACAAGGAGGACACCAGCGTGCCATAGACGAATGGCAACGCTCCGAATTGCTCGTTAACCGGATCCCATTCACTGCGGAAAAAGAATTTCAATCCAAAGGCATGCCACGACAATCTTGACCCGCTCATCAATTCGTAAATGATCACGCCGACAAGCGCGAGCACGCAGAGCCCGCAGGCCAGCATCGCGTAGTGAAAGATACTGTCGGCAACATGGCTGTCGCCGGCTTTGAGGAGAGGTTCAGACTGGGCCTCGGAGGTCGCCACAACCTCTGATTTTGCAACGGGTTGCGGTCCTGGCAATCGTGGCGCTCCTAGGGCTTGGTTGGCCATTTATAGGCAGGCTAGCAGAATCGTGTTACAGCAGTGTTAAAATACCCGCTGCTGTACCGTGGGTTGAGTCTTACTGATCGCGGTCCCGAAGAATAAAGCTGTCATATTCCGCGATTGCATTTTGCTGGATTCCCTTGTACTTTTCGTTCTCTCAGTATCTGATATGCCCATTGACTTAAAACGTAGCCGCCAGGCTTTTCAAAGATTGGGCCGCGAGCTCGCGAAGCTGGCGAAGAGTCAAGCTCCGGAAAGTGTGCATAAGTTTCGTACCAACAGCCGTCGCGTCGAAGCCCTTCTCAGCGAAGTAGCTCCTGAACTAAAACGCAACGACAAGAAGTTGCTGAAACTATTGTCTCGTCTGCGCAAAAAGGCGGGGCAAGTGCGCGATCTGGATGTTGAAATCGCCTCGCTACGGAATTTGAAGATTCCCGAGGGAAATGGACACAAATCGCAGTTCGTGGACGCCCTCGTGCAAGAGCGCGCCAAACGGGAACAGAAATTGGCTAAGGCTTTTGATCGTCAAACGGCCGCCAAGGTGCGAAAACGGTTGACGCGAGCCGCGGACGAGATTGTGATCCCCAAGAATGCGGAGCCGTTGACATTGACACTGGCAAAACTCGCCAAACTTGGACGAGAACATGTCCCGCTCACAGAAAAGACTCTCCACCAGTACCGGATCATCGGCAAGCGGGCTCGTTACATCGCAGAACTGGCCGACCATGACTCTGAGGCTAAACGCGTCGTCGACCAACTCAAGCACATGCAGGACGTGATCGGTGACTGGCATGACTGGCTAAAACTCACCGAAAGAGCGGAAGCGCTTTTCGGCGGGATGAAAGACTCGGCGCTCGTGGCCATGCTGCGAAATGTGACGCAAGCAAAATTCCGGCAAAGCGTGGACGCCGTTGCTGAAACCCGCGCGGCCATTTCTAACAAGAAAGCGGACCCGGTTCATACCACTACAGTGCCATCTCACAAACCTTCAACAGCAACTATCGAGACAATCGCCGCGGTTGCGTGAGGCACGCGCTACATAACCAAGCCACCAGCCAACAATAGTGGCCGCATGCCGGCATTCATATTTTTCTCAGACACTTCCACGCTTCGGCGGTACACTGTTGGCCGTCCGCCATGCCGACTTTTGCCGCGGTTGATATCGGATCGAACTCCGTCCGCCTGAAAATTGCTCGCCTCGTCCGCCACCGGCTCATCGAGATCCATGAGGACCGCGAGGTCACGCGCTTGGGCGAATCCGTATTCCGCAGCAGTTTTCTGTCTCCGGATGCGATTGCCACCACGGTGAAGGTCCTGCGGCGGTTTCATCGTGCGGTACAGAATGCGGGGGCGGACTCGGTGCGTGTCGTTGCTACCAGCGCTCTGCGAGATGCGCGCAATGCCAGAGCGTTTCTGGAGTGGGTGCGCTCGACCACGGGTTGGGACGTTGAAATTATTTCCGGAGTAGAGGAAGCGCGTCTGATTCATTTGGGCCTGGTTTCAACGCTTCGGGTGAATTCTTCCCCCGTACTTATGGTCGACTTGGGCGGAGGCAGTTGTGAGCTGACGATTTCCAGCGAGGGTCACATCCGCAATACGGTCAGCCTACCGCTTGGTGCCGTTCGTTTGACCAATGAATTTCTGCGGCACGATCCGCCGCGGAAATCCGAACTGCGGCAATTGCGCGGCTTCATATTCCGCGAAATCGACCGCACGTCTGACAGGATTAAACGGGCTCGCCCGACGGTTGCCATTGCGACCTCCGGAACCGCAGAATCGTTGGCCGCAGTTTGCCATGGACTCTACAAAACCAAAGGCTCCCGCGCTGCCAGCGTGTCCAAGACGCAAATGCGGCGGATCGCAAAGCTGCTGGCGCGACTGCCGCTTGAAGGACGCAAGAAACTCTCCGGGGTCGGCCCGCGTCGCGCCGAGATTATTGTGCCCGGCGCCGCGGTTTACCTTGGACTCCTGGAGCGTTGCCAACTCCAAGGATTTCGCTATTCTCCACTGGGATTGCGCGATGGGTTGCTGGCGCAAATGGCGGCGGAATACGATCGCACTACCCGATCAGGAAAACAAATCGAGTCTGAACGATGGGATTCGATCCGAGCGGCGGTGGCGCACTATCGAGTGGATATGAAACACGCCCTCAATGTGCGCGCTTCTGCCATGCAATTGTTCGCGGCGCTGAAATCGGTGCACGCCTTGCCCATGGAGTATGAGGAATGGCTCTCCGCCGCGGCTATGCTGTACGAGGTAGGCGATTACGTCAACCGCAACGGCAGGCATCGGCACACTTACTACATCATTTCGCACTCCGAGATTTTGGGGTATACGCCAGAACAGAGACGAATTATTGCGGCTACCGCGCGCTATTTAGGGAAGTCTCGACCGGCACCCGGTGACGCCCCGATCAAGGTATTGCCCAGTGCAGATCAAGACTACGTGCTCAAGGCTTCGCTCCTCTTGCGGTTGGCTCGCGCGTTGAACCTTAGTCGCACCGCCGCGGTCCGTAGCGTCCGTGTGCGGGTGCACGAGGGCGAAGTGAAGTTGACCCTGGTCACCAAGCAACGAAGCAGTGTTGACCTGGAACTATGGGCAGTCGAGAAGGAAAAAACTTATTTCCGCGAAGTTTTTGGGCGCGAGCTCTCGGCTGCGGCAGCGTAAAGCGAACGCAGGACTTTCGGCGTCAAGCACCACTGGAGCAGCGCCGAGTTGCGGCCCATCTCAACTTTCGCCACAGCCCCCTTTTTTAACTCAGTCCCGGCTTCGCATCCGGTCTCGCTGATACTGCGGCCCAAGAATTCTCTAAGATTTGGATTGTGGCCGACCACCATGATCGCCTCTAACTTCGCGTATTTCTCGAGCAATCGGCGAAAATCTGCAAAGGAGGCACCCGGCCGCAGGGCATCTTCGAATTGCAGCTTACCCTCATAGCTGAGCTCGTTGCCCACCAGCGACGCGGTCTGCGCGGCGCGCTTCAACGGGCTGGAAATTATCGCATCCACCTGAACGTCTAACCCGGCCAGGGCTCGCCCTACGATTCCGCACTGCTCGATTCCCTCTTTGTCGAGAGCGCGTTTTTCATCCTTCTTCGGGTTGGCTAAAGGCTCGCCAGCATTGGCGTGACGCAGGAAGTAGACGATCATGCTGCGTTAACGCTCCTTTCCAATTGCTGTTCTTCTGCTCCTGGGGTTCTGTGCAGCCGGAATTGCTTCCGGCAGCTGCTTGCCTTCGGCCAGATTAATCAGAAAATCCTGCGCGCTGAAGGCTGCGGGTCCCGTTGGTGGTTTTCTCTTGCCTTGCGCCCGCCACGCGCGAACGTAACTGCCATCTTTTTGCAGAAGACGGGATTTCACATTGTCCGCCAGGTAGGACTCCAGAATTTCCCGACGCACGCGCTCTCGCAATAGCTCGTCCTTGACCGGGGAGATGACTTCGACCCGCTCGTAAAGATTTCGCGGCATCCAGTCCGCGCTACCCACATAAACCTCTTCTTGGCCCCCGTTCGCGAAAAAATAAATGCGGCTATGTTCCAGGAAGCGCCCGACGATACTGCGCACCGTGATATGGTCACTGACGCCACGAACTCCCGGACGCAAAGCGCAAATACCGCGCACGATCAGATCGATCTTCACTCCTGCCTGCGACGCCCTGTACAAAGCCATAATGATGTTCTTGTCCGTCAGCGCGTTCGCTTTGGCGATGATATGTGCCGGACGGCCGTGACGAGCATGTTCGGCTTCACGGGCAATAAGCGCCAGGCAATGCTCGGCCAGATCGAGCGGCGCGACCATCAGCGGGCCGTAGTTAGGATGTTCAGCATAAGCAGTCAGAAAGCTGAACACGTCGTGCACCGCGCCGGTAATTTCCGGGTCGGCCGTCAGGAGACTTACATCTGTGTAAATGCGAGCCGTGCTGGTATTGTAGTTGCCCGTGCCCAAGTGGGCGTATCGGCGCATGACACCGTCTGGGTCGTGCCGCACCAGCAGTGACAACTTGCAGTGCGTTTTCAGTCCCACCAAACCGTGAAACACCTGCACCCCCGCATCTTCGAGGTCGCGTGCCCAGCGGATGTTGGACGCTTCGTCAAAGCGCGCTTTCAATTCGACGACTGCGGTGACTTCCTTTTTGGCGGCGGCCGACATCAGCGCGGGAACGATCAATGAGTGCTCACTGGTGCGGTACAGCGTCTGCTTCATCGAGAGGACCCGCGGGTCTTCGGCAGCCGCTTCAATAAAGGAGACTACAGCGTCGTAGGCATCGAACGGATGGTGCAGCAAAACATCGTGCCGGCGAAGCTCCTCGAAAAGATCCTGCGACTTACCAGTAAGGCGAAGTTCACGGGGAAGGAACGGCTTGAACTTTAGTTCTGGATGTTCCGTCTGCTCATAAACATTGAACAAGCGGGACAGGTTCACCGGGCCATTGACTGAAAACACTTGCCAGGATTCCAATTCGAAGTTAGTCCGCAAGCGCTCGATAATTTCGGGGTCGGCCTCGGACTCGATCTCCAACCGGACAGCGTCGCCTTTGCGCCGGTTGTGCAACTCGGTTCGTACCGACTCCAGCAGATTGCGAGACTCTTCCTCCGCCAGATAGAGATTGCTGTTACGGGTGACGCGGAATGCAGCCGAAGAGACGATGTCGTAGCCGTAATACATCTGCGAGGCGTGATAGGCGACAAGGTCGGCCAGAAAAATGAAATCATCGGTTCCCACCGATGGCAGACGGATGAGCCGGGGCAAAGCGCGCGGCACTGTCACAACGCCCGTATAGGTCATTGAGGAACGGCGACGCCGTCGCAGCAGGAATGCTACGCACAAAGCCTTGTTGATTACACGCGGAAAAGGATGTGCGGGATCCACGGTGACCGGAGTCAACAGCAGATCGAGTTCCCGCTCGCAGAACTCAGCAATGAAAGATCGTGCCTTGGCGTCCAGTTCATGCAAACCGAGCACTCGGATGCCATTCTCGGCCAGCAAGGGACGTAATTTCTCATTCCAGCACCGGTACTGGTCGTCCACAAATTCATGCGTCTCGCTCGCCACAACATCACGCTCTTGCAGAAGCGTAAGTCCGTCAGGCCCCGCTTCCGTATACCCATCTTCAATCTGCTGCACTAAACCGGACACCCGTACTTCGAAGAATTCATCCAGGTTGCTGGCAGTGATGGAAAGAAACTTGAGCCGCTCCAGCAGCGGGTTGCTTTCGTCCTGCGCTTCTTCGAGGACGCGCCGGTTGAAAGCCAGCCAGGAAGCTTCCCGGTTGATGTAATAAGCCGCGTTATCGAGCGAGGCACGAACCATAAACTATTACGAAACCAATCGGATGCTCAGACCGCACCCGTGGTTACTTCTTTTGAGAAAGGGGCTCTGGAATCTTCTGCGCAGATGCTGCGGCCATTCGTTTTGTGATCACGAATTGCAACTCGGTACCAGCTGGACGGGTTAGAAACATGTAATGCTTGTCTAGCCTCAACCGAACCTCAGCGTCGGGTACATTCCATTCCTCGGGCAATGTATCGCCGGAGTGGCGGGGAGCGTATTCCCCAACATAAATCGTATCTTTAATCTGCACCGAAACTTCGTAGTCGGGCTCGTCTTTAGTCACGGGAGTATCTACCTGGTAATAAAGCACCCGAGACTTCGTTTTCTGTCGAAGGTCGACGATTTTACCCGTCTGGTACAGTTTTTCAGCTGCAGACAAACTTGAAATCGCGATCGCTGCCAGAAGCAGGGCCAAGCAATATTTCATGATTAAGTATAAGGCATGGCGAACCACGATGTCGTTGGGGCGGAAAAGGACGTCCGGGGCAAACGGACGCCCTTGTTTTCACACTGGCGAGTCTTCACGGCCTCGGTGTTCGTAGTGGTCGTCGATTGAGGTCGCTCGACTACCGAACCTGCTTGATCTCGTCCTTAACTCTCGTGGCGACACTCGGGGGCAATGGCGCGTAGGTTAGATCCGCAGTCATCTTCTGTCCGTCATCCACCATCCAGTTCAGAAAGTCAGCAATGATCTTGCCTTTGGCCGCATCCTTGGATTGGGCTGGAATCAGAAGCCAGGTGAAGCTCGAAATGGGATATGCGTCTTTTCCAGGAGCATTGGTAATCGAGACGCGAAAATCCGGAGGCATATTTTTTACTGACGCAGCCGCTGCCGTGACGCTGTCCAAACTCGCTTTCACAAACTCACCAGCCGCATTTTTCATCGTCCCGTACGTGATCTTATTCTGGACGGCGTAGATGAGTTCAACGTACCCAAGCGAGCCTTGCATCTGGCGGATCATACCAGCAACGCCTTCGTTGCCTTTGCCTCCAAGACCTACCGGCCACTTCACCGACGTTCCTTTGCCCACCTGGCTCTGCCAATCTGAGCTCACCTTGGAAAGGTAATCGGTGAAAATGAACGTGGTCCCGCTCCCGTCGGAGCGATGAACTACGACGATGGGTTCGTCCTTGGGAAAGTTAACGCCTGGATTCGCAGCGGCAATGGCCTTGTCATTCCAGTTTGTGATCTTGCCCATGAAGATGCCCGCGAGCACTTCCGGGGTAAATTTGATTTCTCCACTAACTCCGGAAACGTTGTAGGCGGGGACAACCGCGCCCAACACGGTCGGTACGTGCAAAATCTTGATTTTTGCCTGAGCCAGTTGCTCGTCGCTCATGGGGCCATCGCTGGCGCCAAAGTCGACCGTTCCAGCTAGAACCTGGCGAATGCCACCGCCACTTCCAATCGACTGGTAGTTAAACTGAATATCCGGATGAGCGTCGTGATACTTGCTGAACCACTTGGAATACATGGGATAAGGAAAAGTAGCGCCAGCCCCATTCAACGTGGTCTGCGCAATAGCGGGGACAGATAGGACGAGACACAAAAGCGCGATGCGACGAATCACGCGGTGATTCCTCCTTGAAAGTTTTGTCAGTGCTTAGGCTCAGCGTTGATTGTTACAGAGTGGTTACAAAATTGTAAATATTTGATAAATACCCTTGTCGCCGTGAGACTTACGGTCGGTTGCCCGAAAGCGGTTGGGTGTCCAGATGTGCGATTTCCTGGGTGAACAGAGGGTTCTGAGGAAATTCATTTCGCAGCGAAACCAGCAGTTCGCGAGCCCGCGGTTTGTCTTTTTCTCGTACGTAGGCGATTGCAAGCAGAATGCGTGCGAAAGGCGCAAGATAGTGTCCGTGCTGGGCGGTTAATTGCAAGTCGGCGATTCCTTTTTGCTTGTCGCCAGAGACGCCACCCAGTCGAACCAGCCAGCGGATCGGCGCCGCCATGCTGCCAATAATATATTGGCTGACCCCTGTGGCGAGATGGGCGTCATAACATTCTGGGTCCTCCGCTAGCAATTGTTCGGCCCACGCCGTGGCTTCTTTGGTGTAGTGCAGCGAGGCTAGATTGTGCTTGTCGATTAATCCCGCGTAGTCCGCTTTTAGGCCGGACGACATCGTGAGGGCCAACAAAGCGTCACGGTCTTTGGGGTTCTTGGTTAGACGTGAATGGGCTCGGCTATCGGCTTCATTCAGCGCAGCGTAGAAGCGATCGCGGATACCGCCATCCGGCGTAAGTTTCTTGCGCGCAGCGAATGCCTGGTCATCCGCGTAAAACTGTGCTTCCAGCACTCCCAAGCGGTTGAACTCAGAAAAAAGAAACCCCGCCGCATCGCACACCGGTCCCATCGGGTTGTCTGGGTGCTCCTGCTGGAAGGATAGAAAGACTTGATGGGCTCGGCCGAAGTCAAGATTGTAAAGCAGACTGAATCCGCGATCTAAGGTAACGGAACTGGCAATTGTATCGACCGCCGTTGCCATCCGGCATAGGCAGATAAGTGAGGCTACGCAAAGTAAGATTACCCGCCATGTCCGGCTCTTGAGCGCAAAGGTCATTGTAATTTGTGATGCCTCCTGTGACTTCACAAGTTAGATGCGCACCATCGCCGCGCCATTGCTTGCGGTTTGCAAAAAGATTGTAAAGGCCCTGACTATCTCAACGATTTAAAGATTTTAACTCCACCCCGGTTTGACGCCCTCCCGGCCCTTTGTTAGCTTGGAGAGTTTCCTCTTCCTTGTACATTGCCACTATTTGCAGACCGAAACAGAAAGAGAAGCTCATGGCACTAAAGTTTCGAGGTGTAGACTTCATCGGCTTTGACGCGTTGCTCAGCGATGACGAGCGACTGGTCCGCGATACTTCCCGCAAGTTCATCGAGGATAACCTAATTCCTATCATCGAGGAATGCAATCGCGCCAGCCGCTTCCCTCGCGAACTGGTCAAGCCTATGGCCGACCTGGGCTTCTACGGCGCCAGCCTCAAGGGATATGGTTGCGCAGGAATGTCCAATGTCGAATACGGCCTGGTGATGCAGGAGTTGGAACGTGGAGACTCGGGAATACGTTCGTTCGTGAGCGTGCAGTCCGCGTTGGTCATGTATCCGATTCATGCTTTCGGCAGTGAAGAGCAGAAGCAAACATGGCTGCCAGCTCTGCAAAAGGGAGATAAACTCGGCTGCTTCGGATTGACGGAACCCGACTTCGGTTCGAACCCCGGCGGCATGCGAACTCGCGCCCGCAAGGTCGGAAAAGAATACGTCCTCAATGGCGAAAAGATGTGGATCACCTCCGGCTCTATCGCCGATATCGCGGTGGTCTGGGCAAAGGTGGAGGACGAAGATAATAAAATTCGCGGGTTCTTGGTCGAGACCGACCGCCCCGGTTTTAGCGCCAAAGACATTCACGGCAAATGGTCGCTGCGTGCTTCAGTGACTTCAGGCTTGTCCATGCAGGACGTGCACATTCCCGAGTCCAACCTCTTGCCAAAAAGCGGCGGCCTCAAATCTCCGCTGATGTGTCTCAATCAGGCCCGCTACGGAATCGCCTGGGGAGGCATCGGGGCGGCCATGGCCTGCTACGATTGCGCGCTGCAGTACGCGCAGTTGCGCAAGCAGTTCCACGACAAGCCCATCGCCTCGCACCAACTGGTCCAGCAAAAACTAACCTGGATGATCAACGAAATCACCAAGGGCCAGTTGCTCGTCTTGCAGGTAGGACGCCTCAAAGACGAGGACAAAGCCGGGTTCCAACATGTCTCCATGGCGAAACGAAACAACATCTGGATGGCTCTGGAGTGCGCCCGCATGGGCCGCGACATCCTGGGAGCCAACGGCGTCGCCGACGAGTACCCGCTCATGCGCCACATGATGAATCTGGAATCAGTGAAGACGTACGAGGGGACGCACGACATTCACACGCTGATCATTGGGCAGAGCGTGACCGGGATCGACGCGTTCTGAATTTTTACTTGAAGCGCTAAACTCCGTTCGCCCGGTTACGGATCAGGGAAAGAAACTCCGTTCTGGTTTCCTGTGTGTCTCGGAAGCAGCCGAGCATGGACGACGTGACCGCCGCCGAATGCTGTTTCTCCACCCCGCGCATCATCATGCAGAGATGGCGGGCCTCGATCACTACTCCCACACCCTGGGGCTCAATGGCTTTCTGAATAGTCTCCGCAATCTGAGTCGTGAGCCTCTCTTGGATCTGCAGTCGTCGCGAGAAGATTTCAATCAGCCGGGGAATTTTGCTCAGACCAATCACTTTGCCATTGGGAATGTACGCCACATGCACCTTGCCAAAAAAAGGCAGGATGTGGTGTTCGCACAGGCTGAACATCTCCACATCTTTGACGATCACCATCTCGTCATAGGTCACGGTGAACAGCGCCTTCTTCAACATCGCCTCAGCATCTTCCCTGTAACCTTTGGTCAGATACTCATAGGCGCCATGCACGCGATTGGGCGTGCGCACCAGACCCTCCCGCCTGGGATCCTCACCCAGGCGAACGATCATTTCGCGCACCAGGTCTTCAAAGCTGGCTTCGGTCAGGCTCGGCGTTTCAACAGACGGTGTCATGGTTCTCCCGATCTCAGAATTGGGTAATTTCAAAATGGACATTGCCCGATTATTCGATTACCCGATTCTTCCCCCAGTACTCGAACGAATTCATCATGGTCTCTTCGAGTCGTACCCTTAGCAGATGAGCATGACGGAAGCCGCGCTGCAAAATATCGTAGGTGACAATGCACAGATTTTCCGTCGTGGGCACGGTTTCTGAGAATTCTGCCAGCATGTTCAGGTTTTGATGATCGAAGCGCTCGAGAATCTGGTTGTGCACGAACCCATCCAAATCCGTCAGATTACAAACCATGCCTGTTTTTTCATCGACAGGACCGCTTACCGTGACTTCGAGCGTGTAGTTGTGCCCGTGTCCGTAAGGATTGTTGCACTTGCCATAGGTCGCGATATTTTCGGCATCCGACATGGCGTTGTTGTGCAGCCGGTGCGACGCTGAAAACATGTATCGCCTCGTCAGGTATGCCTTCATGATTCCCCGTAAAAATCGACAAACAAGTCGGGCGTCTCGTACACCCGTACCCGATGCAGTTGTGCAGCTTTCAACTTCGGTGATAGGCGTTGCCAGATCGCGATAGCCAGGTTCTCCGTAGTCGGGATTCTGGTGAAAAACTCGCGAACTTCTTTGTTCAGGAAGCGGTGGTCGAGAGCCTCGAGCACTTCCCTCCTCATGGTTTCCTTCAACCGCTTTAGATCGACGACAAAGCCAGAGCGCGGGTCCACCTCTCCCTTGACCGTGACTTCGAGCATGTAGTTGTGCCCGTGCCCATTGGGGTTATTGCATTTGCCGAAGATGCGCTGATTCTCCTCCGCAGTAAATTCCGGGTTGTGATAGTAGTGCGAAGCGGAGAACTCAGCTTTACGAGTTAGATAAACCATCGTCGGGCCTTAATTAGGAGTAGCTCTAGCGCCGGCGTCTCGCCGGCTGTCGTGAGGGCGTCCCGCCCGCACTTCATAGGATATTGCGGAACTGCGATTCTCCGCATAGCGGCGTCCCTTCCAAGAAACAGTTCCGTTCATATGAGCCATTTTCGAACGTAAAAGCAGGTAGGAAAACAACGGCAAGCCGACCAGCGAGAAAACGTTTCCATCCCAAGAAAAATGTGCTCTGCGGATTCTCTTCAGAAACAAAACGTACATAGCGACAGTCAAAGCCGCAGCCGTTACCGCCGATGGTCGCTTACCGTGTACTCCCGTCGCGACAGCAATTGTGCCGCCGCCCACGATCAGCACAAATTCAGTCAGGCGCAACATCGCCAGTCTCACTGGCGACCGAAATAACAGCGCCAGGTTCTTGGTCCAGCCCTCCCTCATTTGAGCGAAGCTGCGATACATGCGCGTTCGCACGGCATCGCCGCCGTAGCGAAAAAATATCTTGCGACCGGAAGCCTTTACCGCGCGGGCCAGCGCTACGTCTTCCAGCAAGCTCGTCGCAACCGCTGCATGTCCGCCCACAGCTTCATAAGCTTCCCGTGAAACCAGGACGTACTGTCCGTTGGCCGCCGCTGCCGGAGACGCCGGGTCGCTTACCTGCGACGGACGATAAGTCGAGGCCAGTTCAGCAAAGATCACCGACATCACGGCCTTCTCCCAAAACTGATGGACTTCCTGTTCAGGAGAATACGAAAGCAAAGCCGCTTTCCGCTCCTGCGCTTCCGCTACCGCTCGCGCCAAGGACCCGATGCGATGCACTGTATCCGCGTCCGTAAACAACAACCACTCTGCCCGTGCCTCGCGCGCACCAGTTACGAGGGCATTGTTTTTCCCGCTCCAACCCGACGGCAAAGGTCCAGGATCGATCACTCGCACGCCCGGAAAAGATTGCGCAATCTCGCAAGTGCGGTCTACGGATCCGTCGTCCACAACGATAATCTCGAGGTTTACGCCGGCTTGCGTCACCAACGATTCAAGGCAGGCTCCCAAACTCGCTTCTTCATTCCGTGCCGGCACGATCACTGAGACCGTCGGCCACTCCGACACTGGATATCGCTCCACCATAGCCCGAATCAAGTATTATAGCTTTGTGCGACGCGCCTCTGCTCTCCTAGCCATCTTCACAATTCTCCTTGCCGGCTGCTACCGGGGCTCCCGGCCTCCTCGCATTGGAACCGCGGCCCCGGACTTTACGGTCCAGGATACCGACCGCAAAGTGACACTCAGCGAACTTCATGGGAAGGTTGTTGTCCTGAACTTCTGGGCCACCTGGTGCGCGCCCTGCGTCGAGGAAATGCCGTCGCTGGTACAGTTACAGCAACGGTTTAAAGACAAGGGGCTAACTGTAGTCGGGATTAGCATTGACGTGGATGGCGATGCTTACCACAAATTCTTGAAAGATTACAAAATTGATTTCCCGACGGTACGCGATCCCGATCAAAAGACCAGCAGTCTTTATGGCTCTTTCAAGTGGCCAGAGACTTACATCATCGATCGGAATGGTGTTGTGCGCCGCAAGTTCATTGGCGCCGTGGAATGGAGCCAGCCCGAAATTGTGGACTTCCTAAGCAAGCTCTAACGTCAATTTCATACATAGCAATATGTCCTTCCGGTGCTCCGTAACGAGCCCACGGGGTGTACAATTCCGTGTTCTCAAGTTACGCAGGTGGGGTTTATGGCTGCTACAAAACCAATACGTGTCTCGGAGAAAGACCGTATTGATGCTCAAATTTCGCGCCCTGAATTCGATTCTCAATCTCTCGATGCGATAACTCGTAGCGCCCAGTATGCGACCGGCGCGAGTGGCGCTGCCCTGGTTCTTTCTCACGAAAACGTTATGTCATGCCGGGCCTGCTCCGGTGAGTTAGGACCTCCAGTGGGAACGCGCTTGAACGCCGATACAGGCTTCACCGCGACTTGTGTGCGGACCGCAGAGGTCGTACGTTGCGACGATACGCAGACCGACCCAAGAGTAGATGGTTCAAGTTGTGTCGAGTTAGGTATACGCTCGATTCTCGCGGTGCCCATCTTCAACGCTCAGGATGTAGCGGGCGTTCTGGAAGTGCTTTCGAACGAACCGAAGAAGTTCACCGACAGGCACGCCGCCGCATTGCAACTACTGGCGCGATTGGTTGAATCTCTCGCCGATTATGTTTCACGACCCCAGGTTTCGCCCGGCACTATCGAAATGAGTGCAAAATCCCAGAGCAGCAGTGAGGCGGGCAAGGCCACCAAGGATCAGACAAAGTTGACATGCCTTTCGTGTGGCCATCCAAATCCTCAGAGCAGCCAGTTCTGTAACAGCTGTGGGGTCGTATTGTTCAGCTTTCTTGGCCCTCAAGACTCGACCGTTGACAGCAACCTATCGGAAAGCAAGAAATCGAGTACAGACGAGGGGGTCAAGGAAATCTGCGAGATCATATCCGGAAATGCCGGTCCGGCCACGTGGAACGAGATTTCTAAGAGGCTTCTGGCAGATCAGCACAGGGGCACCGTGCAAGACAAGCCTCGCCTGGCCGCGAAGGAACAAACGACCAAGGACGGAGAAGACCCGCTCAGGACATCGGATGACACTGTGCTGGGAAGCAGGACAACCGAACGAACTACTGGGGTTAAAGCGCGCCTGGGTGCCGCAGTCCGTCGAAACCTGTGGCTCTGAGTGATCAATTGCAAAATTCTGTTCTGGCCCCCCAGTGCGGCCGAGAATGCTGAATTAGTCCCAAAGGAGTGAAAGCGAATGTTGGAAAAAGGCGATGGAATAATGGCAACCTACACCGGAGCAGTAGAATCTTTTCGAAAATCGGCCACGGCGTTTATGCAGCACGTGGATCTTTTGTCCCAGGCTCGGGATGCGTACCAGCAAGCAATGACCGCCAGCGCGGAGCTACGCAGCGCATTGGACGCCGGGGACGAAAACTTGCGGACGCTCATGGTCCAGTTGGAGCAGGCGCTCAATCTCCACATGGCCAAGCCAGCCCTCGACAGGAAGAAGCCGGAACCGGCGAAGGTGGAGGGGATCAAAGCGAGCAGCGAAAGCACGGGTGGCGTCAGAGCGTTTCCGTGAGCAGTACCGCCGGCGTTCGCGACACGTCGTGCTAGAACGTGAAGCGTACTGAAAACTGCAGGACGCGTGGTGGGCTCAATGGATTAATCGCCTGCAGGGATCCGAAATTGCCCGAGCCCGAGTTGGGTACCAGATAGCAGGTCTGATTCAGCGTGGCGCCGTCCCCGCAGTTGGTCCCGATAGGATTGTATTGCAGCGGGTTGGCCCCGTCGCCATTCTGCACGTAATAGTTGGCGTGATTGAACAAATTGAACGCTTGCACTTCAAATTGTAGTTCCTTTCCTTCTCTGATCGAAAAACTCCGGGCCAACGCAACGTCGATCTTCTCGATCCATGGGCCGTGGAAGGAATTCAAGCCAATCCCCGGAGTTGGCCCAGCACCGTTGATGCCCGCCGCAGTGTTCGCGGTGTTTTGGTTAAACGCGGCATCGTTCAGGTTTCCATTGAGGCCGTCGCAATTGCTGAACGAGAGGGTCGAACTAGTACATGCGGGACTCAACAAACCCGCGTACGGACGGCCCGAAAAGAACTGCATGACACTGCTTAGCCTCCACCCCGAGAGGACCGCTCGACCCGCGTCCGAACTGGTCAGTCGTTCCAGCCCAGGCCAGTAGACGCCCGCAAAGCTAATTTGATGCCGCTGGTCGAGCAGCGAGGGAGCATGGGTATTGCTGAAGTCGAACTGATTGTTGAAGTCCATCCCATCCAGCATGATGCTCTTGGCCAACGTATAAGAAAGCTGCAACGAAAGGCCTCGTGACATCCGGCGCTGCAACTGCACAAACAGCGAGTTGTAATAGTTCTGCCCCGGGCTGATCAACTCATTGATTTGGCCAAGATTAGAGTTGATCAGGCCGTCTGTCAGCAAACCACTGTCCATGTTCGGGAGCGTGATCGTCCGTCCACCGCAGGGTGCGCTAATTGTGCCGGGAGGACACACCACAAACGAGGTTGTGCCCTTTAACGGATTCAGGTTCAAATCGTAGGCGCTGCCGGAGAGCAGATGCACCCCGTGATTCCACATCGTGCCGATACTTACAGTTGTGTTCGGAAAAATCTCTCGCTCAATCTGCAAACTTGCCTGTAACACGTAGGGCACCCTGAACTGCGGAGAGACCAACGAAATGTCGGGAAAGGCTTGGAACAGGGAGGAATTGGTGATGCCATTCGGGAACGTCGGCCCAAAGATATTCCCAGACACCAAGGAGGCCAGTTGTTGGTTCGGCGGCAGCGCCGGATTGTAGCTGGCACTTACCCCGGACTGTTGCGACGACAGCCCGTTCGAGACCACAGCGTTCCGATAGTTCAGGCCGTTCATGTTGGTGTAGAACTGCCCGAATCCTCCGCGCACTACAGTCTTCGCGGCTGGCTGCCAGGCAAAGCCGAATCGCGGTGCCAGTCGCGAGAACTGATTCGGATATTGTCCGGTGAGCGGGAACGCCGGATTCTTCGCCGGCTGTGGGTAAACCTGGAAATCCTCCCGCAAGCCCATTTCCAGCGTCAACTGCGGCAAAGCCCGGAACGAATCTTGCACATAGAATCCGTAGTAAGGTACTGCAAAAGAAAAAGTCGGGTTTCCTGCAGCCTGAGTGAAGAGGCTGTATTCACCCAGCGCAAGACTCTGCAGACTGGTAAAAACATAGCTGCCGCGAAACGATCCGAATTGCACGTCGGCGTTCGGGTCCGCGCCTCCAAAATAACGGTCCGCGTCCCACGCGCGGTTCACATCGAAACCGAATTGCAACGTGTGCTTGCCAACCAGGTAGTCGACGCGGTCGGCCACAGACCACTGTCGTTCAAAAACTCTGCCCGCAGAGAAAGCGGCGTTCCCAAGAGTGAAGAACGCCGGGCTTTCGAGTAGGAACGTGGGCAGGTTCGGATCAACTAAGCCAGTCGGTGTGGCGATCTGATTGTCGTCCGAACCTCCGGCATGAAATTCGTTCAGCATTCTGGGGGAGAACGTGTGTGTCCATCCCAGGCTGGTTTGAAAGTCATGCACATACGCATTCGCCAGCGATTGCTTCCCATAAACCGCCACCGGACTGACCGTGATGACGCCGCCGGGCGAATTGAAATGGTTCGCATTAAAGCTGAGGAACACGCTGTCTCGGGAACTGGCCTGGTAGTCGAGCCGGGACATAATCGCCAGATCGTCGCGCTTTCTTGGTTTGACTCCAAGATTTGAATTCAGCGCGTTTAGCGTGTTCGACACCTGCTGGAGGTACACCGGGTTGCTCGGATCAGGCGCGCTGTCGCTGCCCGGGATCGGGTATGGCGCGTTCGGCGAAGGCAGCGGGATTCCGGCTGGAATGCCAAAGAAAGTTTCGTCCACCTGCGCTATCGGCGGGTTGATGACGGAGATCGGATCGTTCTCCAATTGCTGTTCATAATCGATGAAGAACCATAAACGATTCCGCTGGATCGGTCCGCCCAGCCCCGCACCGAATTGTTGCAGAGCATCTTGCGGTTTGGGAAAGCCATTAGCCTTAGAGATGGCGTCGTTGGCTCCAGTCGCGGAGTTGCGGTTGTAGTAGAACGCGTTCCCATGGAACACGTTGCTTCCCGACCGGGTGACCGTATTGATGAAGCCAGCTCCACCGCCATAAATTGCCGAGTATGGGCTGACCGCGACTTGAAACTCCTGAATTCCGTTCTCGCCATAGAGATAAGGGATGCGGTAACGGCCTAGAATGTCGGCGAAGTAATTGCTGGTCGCATTGGTTCCGTTCACGGTGAAGGAATTGGAGCCGTTTCCATTGGCGTATCCCGAATCCTCTGCGCCCTGTTGTCCGGCGATGCTCACAAGGCCGGTGTCGCCGTCCGCGCTGGTATTCGGTGTAAGGAGCGTAAAGTCGGTGTAGCGGCGTCCGTTCAGCGGCAATTCTTCAATAAACGACCGCTCGATCACCGTGCTGGCTGAGGATTCCGCCGGGCGCAGCAATGGCGCCGTGCCGCTTACCTTGACTGTGTCTCCGCTAGCGCCAACCTGCAGTTTGATGTCCTGCGTTGTGTTGTTTCCTACCAGCACTCGCACCAGACTCTGGACATCGCGAAAACCTTTGAGACCCGTGGTGATGGAATAGGCGCCCGGCGTTAGTACCGGAAACTGGTAAAGTCCAGTGCGGCCGGTCACAGCGGACTGTTTCACCCCGGTCTGCAGGCTCTGGACCACCACGGACACTCCTGGAACCACAGCTCCGCTCTGGTCGGTAATCCGTCCGCTAAGCGCACCTGTCAAGACTACATTCTGAGCGTTCACCAATACCGAACCAACAAACAGGAGCAGAATGCTGCAGGCAGACAGGCGACTCGCCACCCTCCCCGTCCTCTTCCAAATGCGGGATTCCGCTTTCGCCCTTCCGCTCAATGAGAATCGACCAACTTTCCAGAGAACTACCCCGGTACATATTTGAAGATTTCGTTTCATCCGCCGGGGCATTCCACTACTCCTCACCTTTTGGAGGACATCAGAGGGATATTTTGCGGGCTCGAGCCAACTAACGAAAATATAGCAGCACACGTTCGATTACTACCATTAGCTAGTACGTTGGGGATCCGGGAGGGCCACGAGAGTTGTCGGGCTGTCTGTGTTTCAGGAAGACTCCAACATTGCACATTTCTTCGAGGTCCAGGACTTCTGCACTCGAACAAGATTTGTACGTGCCGGCCTTTGGCTACCCCACGGCTGGGATGCGCCAAAGGCGGTTGCGATACTTACTCCTCATCCAGGTATTCGCCGGGCACGTCGTCTTCGGGTACCTCGCGGGTGCGAACTTCCCTTTCGGCGCGCCGTTCAGCGTCTTCGACGCCTGATACCACGCCAGCCTCGAACGCATTTCCTTCCTCGACCAACTCGTCGACACTTTCGGAGTCTGCGCGTTCGATGCCGGACAGGCCCTGGAGATCTCCCGATTGCTCTCCCGAACGCGAACTCGATGGCTCAAGAGCGAACTCGGCCAGCCCCGGGCTTTTCTTCCGAGTCTTATTTCTATTGCCGCCCGCTGCCTTTCTGTTGGTCGCTTTCTTGTGTAAATTCTTTTGTTTCGCTACGGATTTCTTCGGAGCGGCCTTCTTCTTCGCCGATTTTTTAGCACTCGCTCCCTTCGTCGCCCGCCTCTTCGGCGTCGCCTTCCGACCGGCAGCTCCCGTCGACCTTGAGCCCTTCTTGGTTTTTCTTTTGGTAGCCATTGGCGCAGTCTAGCACCGGCACCAGCGTGCAACAAAATCGAGGGCGGGCTCTCCGTAAACGCTTGTCCGGATTACGACTATCTGGGTATTCATCCGTTAGACCAACCGGGTAGAAAAAAATACCGCATATCGTGATGTCTTTTGGGCTGCGTTTCTGCAGTCTTGAGGCGTGTTTGGCAGACATTTGATGTCGAGAGTCTGCTAGGCCGTTGGCAGCTGGAAATGTTGCGTCGAAACGCAACCTAAGACACGCGATTTCATCTCAGGACTATCAGCTGGCCAAAGGGCAAAAAAAAGGACTCCAAAAACAGTCATGGGAGGAGGAAAATGATAACCCATGGTAATCGACCACTTGAAGGGAGAAGACAATGTTTAAGCGCGCGGCTGTATTTGCAGTGGCTGTGATTCTCGGTCTGGGTATTCTGGGCTTGGATACTCCTAGTAAACCTCCGTTCACGGCCGGGTCCTGGCAGGTGGACACTCGCCATTCTGACGCGAAACTTACCACCGACGCGACGACGGATTTCGGCAAAACGAAAATGAACGTCACCCTCGGCTTCGCCAGGGTCACCGGCAGGGTGACATTGGACGACGGTGATCCGACAAAGTCGAGTATCGAGTTCAGGATATATCCGGCCACGTCCATGGCGCCGTCCATTGCAGAAGACGGAAAATTTATGAGCCACTGGCTGGAGAACATGTCCAATCACACGCTGGTCTGTTTCCACTCCAAGCGAGTCGTCCGTACACCTGACGGTCGGCTGCAAGCCACCGGCGAACTGGCCGTTACTCGAGTCGACCGCAACGTCGACGCGACGCCGAGTGAAGCCTATGCCGGGCCGGTCTATGGCCCTCCCATGGTTCATCGCGTTGCGCGAGAGGCAACGTTCGTTTTCGATCTCCCGGGCGCCAACGGGCAGAGCAACAACGGTCTTCAGGCGTCGGGATCAACAAGGGTATTTCGCGAAGATTTTCCCCAGTTGGTGAGGGCTGTGGTCAATACCTACTGGCCGCCCGTGGTGCAAGATGAAAACTGTCAAACCGCTGCAGTCAGTGAAGCCTATCGCGGTACCCAGTGCACGGGAACACTACTGGAAGCTCCCGGGCTGCCCGAAGCTCCTCATGCAGCCAACGCCGAAGATCTCCCCGGGCCGCCGAATTTCAATGCCGTCGTCGGGGAAGATCTGAGCATTCTGGTTCACATGCGTTTGACACCGAAGCCTTCCGGAGGATCAGCGGCAGGCGGAATCTAGTCCGTATCCTGCGTCGTAAATGCATGGAACATTTCATCGATTAACAAACCGAGAAACGACATTTCACAGGAGGAAGGAAATGGCTCAGCCGAAGTTTGCAGATAATGGAAACGAAATTTCTCGCGACCGCCTCGCGGAGCTTTTGAACGAGGATCTGTCCCGCGAATACCAAGCGATTATTGCCTACGTGGTCTACTCCCAGGTGCTTAGCGGCGCTCAATATATGGACATCGCCGCCCAGCTTGAAATCCATGCCAAGCAGGAACTCGATCACGCCCTGATCCTCTCGCGGCAGATCGACTATCTCGGCAAAATGCCCGTGGTCACGCCCAAGCCGGTTCGCACGTCGAAAGATCCGAAAGAGATGCTCCGGTTCGATCTCGATAATGAAAACGAGACCATTCGCAATTACCGGGACCGCGTCCGGCAATGCGAAGCGCTTGGGGAATACGCGATGGCGGAACAGGTTCGCCAGATCCTGGTGCAGGAACAAGATCATCAAATCGATCTGGCTACTGCCCTCGGCGAAGAAGTTCCGGATCTTAGCGGTGGCCCCAAAGCCCGCGCCCTGCGCTAGAAATGGACGCGCCAAACCAGATCAGGCCGACAGCCGGGCTCAGTGACTATCTGGCTGCTGAGCGAACGCTTCTTGCCTGGATTCGGACCGGCTTGGCCTTAATGGGATTCGGTTTTGTGGTGGCGCGCTTCGATCTCTTCTTGCATCCACTGCAAAGCATGCAGCGCGCCTCCGCGGCGCAGCCTTACGGATTATCGCTGTGGTTCGGAACCGCGCTGATTGCGGGTGGAGTCATCGTGACTGTTTGTGCCGGATGGCACCATCTCCGATTGGTGCGGGACTTGGAATCGCAGCGAAACGGAACATTCTCGTTCTTCCACGCAGCCTGTCGCGATTGCTTTCTTTTTGGCCTTGGTCGGGCTGACAATGGCGATCTATCTTGCTTGGGCCCGAAGTCCCACAAGTTCGCAGTTTATAAACGGTGAGGAAGAATCTATGACGCTCAGTAAGAGCAAGGGGATCATCGATACACCCAGCAATCACTCGGTCGACCAGACGGTTGAACAACTCAAGGGAATTCTGGCTGCGAAGGGAGTCACTCTGTTCGCTCTGATCGACCATAGCGGGGAGGCGCAAAAGGTTGGAATGAAGATGCCTCCTACCAAGCTGCTGATCTTTGGAAGCCCCAAGGCCGGCACGCCCTTGATGCTGGCCGCTCCCAGTATTGCCATCGATCTTCCGCTCAAGATTCTGATCCGGGAAGATGGCAAGGGCAAAGTTTGGGTTTCCTATAACAGCCCGGAATATTTACAGGAGCGCCACGGCGTGCCCCAGGAATTGCTCCAGAACATCGCCGTAGTTGAAACGTTGGCGGCCAGGACCGCAGAGTAGATCCGAAACGTTCTTACGCAGTAGCTTTCTTTCCGTCTCCGCCGATGAATGGGGAGAACTATTTCTTTCCTCGCGCCGAGAGATCATTTGCTGGGTCGACGTACAGCGTGTCGCTCGTTCCACTGCCAGAAATATGCACGATTACAGAGTCTTCACCGGTCTGGGCGAAATGATTCGTGCGCCCCGGCTCGGAGTACACGCTACCGCGCGGGAGAGTCTTGAGTGAGTTTTCATCAAAGCGATCTTCATCAGCGTGTCAGTCGTTTCCTTCGGCTTCTCCCGAGTACCCAGTGGCCGCCGTCTTGTATTACGGTCTTGTGTGGCACTTTGTTATGGAGTGAAATTAAGGGAAGCACGCGGCAGGTGGTGCAAAAGGTCCGGCCTTCACGCCATGGTAAAGGCCGGAACAAATTTATGCTGCGGCTTCCTTGCTTTGTTCGAAGAAGGCCAGCAGATCGGCATTGATCTGGTCTGCATTGGTTGCGGGCATCCCATGGGGGAACCCTGGATATATTTTCAGCTTTGCGCCCTTCACGAGCTTCGCGGACAACGGAGCCGCCGCTGCGATCGGCACGATCTGATCATCGTCGCCGTGAAGGATGAGAGTTGGAACATCGAACTTCTTAAGATCCTCGGTAAAGTCCGTTTCAGAGAAGGCCTTGATGCAGTCGTATCCCGCCTTCACGCCTCCCATCATGCCCTGCAGCCACCAGTGCTCCCGGATGCCTTCCGATATCTTGGCGCCCGGACGGTTGTAGCCGTAGAACGGGAGGGTAATATCTTTGTAAAACTGCGCCCGATTTTCCACATAGGCGGCTCGGAGGCCGTCGAAAACAGAAATTGGCGCACCGGTGGGATTCTTTTCCGTCTTCAGCATGAGCGGCGGCACCGCGCTTATGAGGACGGCCATGCCGACACGTTTTGTGCCATGCCGCCCGATGTAGCGCGCGACTTCTCCGCCGCCAGTGGAGTGCCCCACATGGATCGCGTTCTTAAGATTTAGCTTTTCAGTCAGCGCGGCGAGATCGTCCGCGTAGGTGTCCATGTCGTTGCCATCCCAGGTCTGCGTGGAACGGCCATGCCCTCGCCGGTCGTGCGCGATGACTCGATAGCCGCGCTGGCCAAAGTACAGCATCTGTCCATCCCAATCGTCCGCGGTAAGCGGCCAGCCATGACTGAAAACGATCGGTTGTCCCGATCCCCAGTCCTTGTAGTAAATCTCTGTACCGTCTTTTGTGCTAATCGTCGGCATAAGTTATCTCTCCTTACTAAACACCATTTGGATTCAGCGCCCGTAACACAACGCGAACGTTCTCGTAGTTTTTTGACCTGATGGCTCCGCGAAAGCGACATCACGCTGTCGCGTGCAGATGAGGTGAAATACAATCCTCGGCTGTAGCGGCGAATGCGGACAATTCGGGCAGCCGGCGGAACCCAGTCATTCGAATCTGGACGACCTCCTTCATGTCGCAACCGAGCAGCAAAGCGCACTCCCAAATTGAATGGGGCTCCAAGATTGACATGACGAAAATGAAGCGCTCGAGCGGGGCGAGTTGAGTCACCGCGTCAATTTCGCCGCCTTCAGATGTTCCGTACTGCTCCGCGCTCCACAGATCGCGCTTTGATGCACCTTGGCCTGAGGCAGGAGACACGATCTGGATCGCGTTCTTGATCAGGCTGCGCTTGACCCAGGATCGCGCCCATCCTTTGAAGACGGTCTGCCCGCCGGAAACACCCTCAAGCGTCGAGAGAAAACACCGCTCGGCGTCTTTGTGATTTGCCGTCAGCAGGAATGCGAGTAGATACAGAGACTTCATGTCGCTATCAAATATCTTGCAGAAGTCGGCAGCCGTCGTGTAGGCAACTCTGGAATTCGCGGATTCTGGTTTTTTCGTTCGAAACATAGATCCCCTTGGTTTTTGCATGATGCAATGCGGCTTCCCTGTGCTCAATACTCTGCCTCATGCGATAGAAAACACATCCCGCGATGCAGTGTTTTTTTGCTACCACGGAAGGTTGGTGGATGGGTAACACATTTGTGGTAGGAAGTCGGTCGAGGCTGCGGCAAAGCCCAACCTTTAGGTCAGGACCTCGATGAAGGCGCTGGAATGATGATCTCGCGGCGTCCGAACAGGCGGGCATCCAGCGAGAACGCGCCGGGGCCCAGGCAAATCAGAGCAACCGCAACGACTATCCCTAAAACGGCTGTCAGCTTGCCTTCAAACAATTGCAGGTTCGGAGTCGCAAGCCAGGAAAATGCGTTGCCCACGCAGAACAACCCAGCCATTACGCTGGCAAGCGGAGTCAGATATCCAATCGAAAGTAAGAGGCCACTTGCAACCATCAGCAGGCCGAGAGCCAAGATCAGCAAGTCCAGCGCGCGCCAGTCGATAAGATAAGCCGCGCCGTGCACGAGGAGAACAATTCCCGCGGCGGCTCGAAGTAACAAAAGTCCTGCTCCGGGCAACCCATCCGGGAACGTGGAGAATGCCCTTTGCAACTGCAGCCTCCTCGATCGACCGTGTTAAGAGTAGAGGCTTTGCGCATCGAATGAATCCCTAGTGCTCGGAATTTTTTCGTACCACTATTGAGGTACGAGTAAACTTCAATGGAAATGCGCTCAGAGTTGGATGAAGCCGCGGCGCACTCCGATCGCGACCGCCTGAGTACGATCGCTGGCGCCCAGCTTTTCCATAATGTGCTTGATGTGAACTTTCACTGTCTCTTCTGTAATGAAGAGTTTGTCAGCGATATCCCGGTTGCGGTTTCCACCCGCGATTTGACTCAGCACTTCAACCTCGCGAGCGGTGAGGGCTTCGTCACTGTAATGTTCGGCTAAGTTTGCGGCGATCTCGGGCAGAATACGCCTTTTACCCGCATGAACCTGGCGGATCACCTCCACCAATTCTTTTGGAGGCATGCTTTTCAAGACGTAGGCGCGAGCACCGCCTTCGAGTGCGTTTTGAATTTCCACGTCGCCGGCAAACGTCGTCAGAATGATAATCCGGGCTTCAGGGAACTCCGTCCGGATAGCAATCATGGCTTCGACACCGCTCATATCGGGGAGTCGAAGGTCCATCAGCGTCACATCCGGCTTGTGCTCTCGAAACTGCTGAATGGCCTCACGGCCGTTGGATGCCTCGGCGACCATCTGCATATCCGGTTGATTCCTGATGACTGTAGCAAGTCCCTCATGCATCAGAGGATGGTCATCGACGCTGAAGACGCGGATTTTTATGGCTTCGCTCATTTACCCCGTCCATTGTCCGGCTTGCACATTGTGTCTCGCGCGTAAAGCTTCGTTAACCACTTAGACGCGCGGTTCGAACCACGGGATTCGAAAGCAATACGGCTTGGAATACGCAGGTCAACTTCGGTTCCACTGGCAGCGCTGCTCGATAATTTGAGTTTCGCTCCAATTCTTTCCGCCCGCTCGCGCATGCCTGAGAGACCCCAGTGACCGTCGCGTCCTGAATGCAGAACGTCAGGATCGATCCCGCAACCGTTGTCGCGGATGAGAACGCGCAATTGAGCGGCAGCATATTCCAGTTCTACTTCGATATTGCTCGCCCTTGAATGGCGAAATGCATTGACCACGGCTTCGCGGCCGATACTATAAACATCATTGCGGATGGCTGGTTTCAATGGCAAGGCCGGACCCTCCACAATAACGCGGAAACCAATTTCTTGCTGGATGCTCAACTCTTCCGGGATCCTTGAAAGTGCCTGTTCCAAATCTTGAGCATTCCCCGCCGCCGACCGCAGCCCGCGAACCGCATTCCGGCCTTCGTCAACCACCTGCGCCATCAACTGGAGAACGCGATTGAGCGCCGGTTGCGCGGATGAATCGGCAGGTATCTGGTCCACCGCAACGTGCAGTTGCATGAACGCGCTTAGTACGCCCTGCAACAACGTGTCATGCAACTCCTGGGCGATACGCGTGCGTTCGCTAAGCCGCTCCTCTATGCGGATATTGTATTGCCGGGCCAGTCGATGCACCCTCGAGCGATAAAAGCTCAATATTGCAACTCCGCAGACCAGCACACCTGACACACGAAACCACCATGTCTGCCACCACATGGGCTTAACGTCGAAGGGGAATGTAGCTTCCGCTCCATTCCAGAGGCCATCGCTGTTGGACGCGATCAAGCGGAAGCGGTACGAGCCGGGACTAAGATTGGTGTAGATGGCGGTTCGTGTCGACACCGGCTCACTCCAATCGCGATCAAAGCCGTCGAGCCGATACCGGTACCGGACGCGTTCGGAATTGGAGAGACTCAACCCCGTATAACTGAATATGATTTTCTGGCGAGCCGATGAAATACGAACCGGGCCTTGCGGGTCGATCGCATTGCCATCAACCGAGACTGCATCGACATGAACCAAAGCTGGCGCAGACATGCCTGCCGCTCGGCTGGGATCCGCGACGGAAAGTCCACGATTCAGGGAAAACCAAATTCGTCCCAGAGTATCCGAAACAACTGATTGTTGCCGCTTGACGCCCTCCACACCGTGCAAGCCGTCAGCAAGCCCATACTCGCGCACGTCACCGTCGGTGACCTTGTCACCCAGGAGTGCGCTGCGTTTCACGCGCAGTACATGACTGGAGGTTGCGATCCATAGCCAACCACTTCTGTCCTCTGCAATTCCGAATATCGGTTCGTGTAAAGATTCCGGCGTTTCACGCGGGATCTGGACACGATCGGAGGCAAGGAAGGCGATGCCAGCGGCGGTGCCGATCCAGAGTACCCCAGTGGAACCCGTCAGCACGCAGTTCACGTCCGCCGAAGCTAAGCCGTCGCGCACTGTAAAGACGTGCCACTGGCCCTTCGACAATACATTCAGGCCGTTCGGCGTGCCGAACCACATGCTGCCGTCAGGACTCTCCGCCATCGAAGTCACCGCGTTGGACGAGAGGCCATTTGCGGTTGTGTAGGTCGTGAAGCGGCCGTTCTTGAATGCGCTCACTCCAGCAGTGAGTGTTCCTGCCCAAACGGTTCCATCACGACTTTGATGAACCGAGTAAACGCTGTTTTGAGCGAGTCCGTCGGTCTGCGTGTATGTCTTCGCCGTGAGCGATCCATGTTTGTAGCGCAGAAGCGTCAGGCCGCCTCTCTGTCTACCGATCCACAATTCGCCTTCGCCCCCGGAGATGGAGTAGACCACGTCCCGGGGCAGACCGGCCTCAGCAACGCTCCCGCTGTCTGCTCCTTTAATCCAGTGCAGCCCACCCTCCAAGGGTGCGAACCATGTGCGCCCTTCCGGGTCGACGTAAACCGGTCCATTGCTTCCCGACGGCAAACCGGCGGCCTCGGAATAAGTGACAAACGCGCTGTCTCGCAAACGCTCAAGGCCCCGTGAACTGCCTATCCATAGATTTCCTTCGCGATCTTCGAAGAGCGCCGTCACTGCCGGATCAGTGCGCACCTCGACCGGGCCCCCTTCATCATTCATGCGGATTAGACCGTCGGATGTACCCACCCAGACGTTCGAATCATGGTCCCGAATCATGGAAAGAACTTGGGTGCGGCGGAGAGAGGCGGGAATTCCTACGGAAGTGACCTCCGCCCCGTTCCACCGCACCATGCCCCTGTCCGTCCCCAACCACAACCCTTGGTTTTCCAGGGCGAGCAGACAGTTGATCTTGCTTCTGGGCAGCCCCTTCCCTGCGTCAAACACTTTTCCTTGACTCACATAGAAGAGACCTTTGTCCTGAGTACCGAGCCACACCTTGCCGTCGGTCGTCTCCGCCATCGACAGGACGGCAGAATTGGGTTCGGCAAAGCGGTGCGTTGCAACTCCGGTCGCCCAACTGAGGCGACTTGAAAGATCGTCGGCGGTTCCCGTTGTGGCTTGCGTGGAATTTTCCGGCCTAGCCGGAGAGCTAGCCATTTCATACTGCCCGGCACGATACGTGAGGGTACCAAGCGCCAGTGATGAGAGAAGAACCGCACCGTCGCGTCTCTTCAGGACGGAGGTAATCCCGAACTCTGCTTCCTCACGGCCGGGTTCAACTTTTCCGTCGCGGTAGCGCAAAATCCTGGTGCTCTGCAAAAGGATCCATAGGTTTCCGTCGCCGTCTGCTATTAGCTGCTGAACGGGTCCGATTGGCAGTGAACTAGGGATCGCTTGCTCGAAAAGATGGAAGTTCAATCCGTCGAAACGAATCAGGCCCTTCTGTGTCCCGATCCAGAGATAACCGTCCGTGGTTTGCGCAATGGAAGAAACCGCTCCGCCCGGAAATCCTCGTTCGCTTCCCCACCGATCGCTAGTGTATTGCGAGATCGTTCGGTTGGGATCGATGGCACGGGCTGCGAGGGTGAAACACGCCACCACGACGCCCGCCAGGAGCCATTTGAACATCCCGTGCTTTCCACCATCTCCCTCACGGGAGGTACTCGAATTTCTCAACCACCACCTCAGTTTCCTTTTGCAAAGGATTTTTGTCGCTCCCGATAACGTAGAACAAGAATTGGAACTTCTCCTGGCCCGGTGAAGGTACTCCTGAAGTGAAAACGTGTTCGGAAACCACGGGTGTTCCCACGTGGATGGAGGATCCGCGGAGGGTCTTGAAACTGGCGCGTCCAGATTCCCAATGCATTGAATGGGTCAGCGTGCCTGAAGGCGCCGTAAACGGAGCTACGTTGCCGGGGACGTAAAAAGGCTGAATGCCATACTGCGCATTATTCTTACTGGCTGCGTCGCCCCACCGGCTGATCTCAACGTCCAATTCGCGGTAATGCTGGTCTCCTCCCCAATCGTCAAATGTATTCATGCTTAGAACTGCGGCGGGCTCTAAATGAGAAGTGTCTCTTACCACTACGATGTAGGTTCCGTACCCAAGACTTCTTGTGAGTTCCACCTCCGCACACGACCACCTCCCTTCCCTTTTTTTCATGCGGAGATGCATAGCACCGGTCGCATCCGTCCAAGCGTTATCACCGTCGTAAAGATTGTTCAGCCCTCCGCGATCGCCGGCAATCGTGCGAACTTGCCAATCGTATCCGCTGAAATGAAGCGGCTTGGTGGGAGCCAACTGGGTTTCGCCCACACCCTTTACGATCGCCACAGTGACGACAGCACCACCTCGGCTGGGTGCCACGTCCATGGTAGGTGGCGGACGATATCCCGGTTCGACCAACAGTGCTGCGTACTCGAATCCCAGGTGGGTTGAAGTGCCCCAGGTCAAATCCGCTTGAATTGGAATGAGAGGCTTATCGGGCCACGGCTGGACCCACCAAGGCCCGCTTCTCGCATACACGACAATCTGCTGACCAGCACGCGCACCGGCAACACGGCCCGCGATGGTATCAACTCTTTCGCGGCCACCTTGTGCCGCTGGCGGGATTTTGGTGAATTCGATGGTTGGTCCGGTGGCACCTGGCCGCGCATGGCAACCACCTAGCAACATACAGCAGAAGAGTGGGAGCAATTGTCCCACGCTTGGACTGATATGCCTCCGCAGTCGCATGGAAAACTATCCTTCCGCACTTGCCGCACGGGAACCCGGTCTAAGCATTCCGAGGAGCCCCACGCCTCCAGAATGGCACAAACAGGGTAAATGAATCAGGCTGATTTTGCAGATCTGACGAACCTATTTCGACCTCAAAATACGACTGCGCATTGCGGCGCCTGCTTCACCGCGAGTTCGGAGTTACATTTGGATCGTATAGGTGAAAGACCTCGCGGTAAGGCTCAACCGAATAGCCATTTGCTTTCCAGGCTGCCAATCCACCTTTCAGAAACTTGATCCGAGAAAAATGCAAAGCCAGGGCTCGGTCCAAGACTGCTCGGCTGGTTTTATCACCAGGGCAGGTACAGTAGACAACCGCCTCCTTGTCCTGGGGGATCAGGGACGGCTTCTCAAGCACTTCTTTTGGCGGAATCCTCTGCGCGCCTGGGATCACCTCCGGATAAGCCAATAAGTCGAGCGGTTGGCGCACGTCAAAAAGAAGCACCTCCTGGTGTGAGGCCAATAACGAGTGAAGTTCCTGGGCTGTGATGCTATGCAGCTGCAGCTCATCCCGTTCTCTCGTGCGCTTCATCCACACGAACATCAGCAGACACAGCGCCGCAATGCAAACGGCAACCAGAGTTAATAACATTCTTCGTTCCTCGCGTATTCTTCTGATACCAGATTCCGCAGAGAGATGGGAGGATTCAAGGAGCAAATCCATAAAGTTTCAGGTAAAACTCATTGAGGGGCCCCCAGGAGCCCAGACGTTTGAGCGACCGAATGGAAGTTTTTGTATCTAATCAAGTCATCCGGACAACTCGGATGTGTGTGATATTTGTAGAAAATGGAAATCGATCATGTCGAAACCGATTTTACTGAGCGTGGATGACGACTCCGATGTTTTGCGGGCGATAGAGCGCGATCTTCGTTCGCACTATGGCGCTGAATATCGCGTGATAGGAAGCGATTCACCCCAAGGGGCGCTCGACCTCTTAAAGCAGCTGAAGGTACGCAACGATACTGTGGCCTTGCTGCTTGCGGACCAGCGTATGCCGCGCATGGACGGGGTCGAATTTCTCCAGGAAGCGATGGAAATCTTTCCCGCCGCCAAGCGAGCACTGCTCACCGCGTACGCGGACACCAACGCCGCTATCAGCGCCATCAACCAAGCCAGCATCAACTACTTTTTCATGAAGCCCTGGGATCCTCCGGCAGAGCATTTGTACCCGCAACTCGACGATTTGCTCGACGATTGGCAAGCTTCCTTCCATCCAACATTTGAGGGGATCAGGGTATTGGGCACGCGCTGGTCGCCGCGATCGTACGAGTTGCGCGACTTCCTCGCCCGGAACCGCGTTCCATATCAGTGGATTGATGTCGAGGCTTCGGCCAATGACCCAGAGACTAAACGTCTGCTGGAAGCCCTGGGTCCAGAGGCGGCCAATCTTCCTGTGGTGCTCTTCCCCGACGGGACCAAGCTTCTCGAGAGTGTGCCCGCGGACGTTGCGCAAAAGGTCGGACTGCGAACCCGCGCTCAGACCAGCTTTTATGATTTGGCGATTGTGGGTGGAGGACCGGCCGGTTTGGCGGCTGCCGTTTATGGCGCCTCGGAAGGTCTTCATACCGTGATAGTTGAGCGGGAAGCGCCCGGCGGCCAGGCTGGCATGAGCTCCCGCATCGAAAACTATCTTGGATTTCCGAGTGGACTCAGTGGCGCCGATCTGGCCCGGCGTGCGGTAGTGCAAGCCCAGCGTTTCGGAGTCGAAATCCTGGCGCAGGAGGTAGTAGGCGTTCGAACGGAAGGGTCCTACCGCATCATGAAGTTCGCCGATGGAAATGAGATTTCATGCCACGCGTTGATGATCGCGACTGGAGTGCAGTGGCGGCGCCTGGACGTTCCGGGCATGGACAGGCTGCAAGGCGCAGGGATTTACTACGGTGGCGGCTCCACCGAAGCGCTGTCATGTAAGGGTGAGATCGTCTACGTTGTAGGCGGCGCCAACTCGGCAGGTCAGGCAGCAATGAACTTCGCTAGATACGCCGAGCGGGTTGTCATTCTTGTACGTGGGGACTCTCTTTCCCGCACCATGTCACAATACTTAATCGATCAGATCAAGGACACCCCTAACATTCAGTTGTGGACACATGCCAGCGTGGCTGAAGTGCATGGTGACACGCATCTGGAAGAAATTTCGGTACTTTGTTCCGATACCAGTAAGACTGAGCGTGTGCCGGCAAGTGCGATGTTCATTTTTATCGGGGCATTGCCTCGGACGGATTGGCTGGTGAACCTTATTGAGCGGGACGAGCGCGGTTTCCTCTTGACCGGTCCTGATCTTATACGTGACGGACAGCGCCCGAAGGGATGGCCGCTTGACCGGGACCCGTTCTTGCTCGAAACCAATGTTCCCGGCATTTTTGCCGTAGGCGATGTGCGCCACGGTTCTATAAAACGAGTAGCTTCCGGGGTCGGTGAAGGATCGGTGGCGGTGCAGTTCATCCATCAGTATCTGAGCAAAGTCTAAATGGTCGATAAATCTGAACTACTTCGCGTTCCCGTATTCGCTGATCTGCCAGACGATCAGATCTCCTGGTTCATCAGCCAATCCGAAGAACTGAATCTAAAGGCGGGCGAGGTCTATGCGCGAGAAGGCGAGCCAGCCAATGCCATGTTCGTGCTTATAGAGGGGCTGTTTCAAGGACGGGGCGAGTTGGGTGGCGAAACCATTGTCTTCGAAATCAAGGCGGGCTCCGTTACCGGAGTGTTGCCGTTTTCGAGGATGAAGCAGTTTACGGTGAGCGGGCGAGCCGCGACAGACAGCCGCGCCCTGCGATTTCCCGCCTCGCTGTTCCCCGAACTGATACAGAAAATGCCAGAGCTGACCAAGCGACTCGTGGGCTTGATGTCCGACAGGATCCGTGAAGTTACTCGTTTGGAACAACAGCGAGACCGGCTGGCTTCTTTGGGGAAGCTTTCGGCAGGACTTGCACACGAACTCAACAATCCGGCTTCTGCGGCGAAACGCGCGACCAGTCAATTGCGCACTATTCTAAAGAAAATCAGGGACGCGAGTCTGGAACTGGGAAAGCGTGATCTGTCGTCTGCCCAGAAATCAGAAATCGAAAAACTGGAAGCTTCATTCATGCAAACAGATGTAGTTCCACCGGATCCTCTGACCATGAGTGATCTGGAAGATCAGATTGATTCCCTATTGCGCAGTCACGGACAGAACGATTTGTGGATGCTGGCGGCTGGCCTGGCACGACGTAATATCAAGCCGGAGGTGGTCGAATCGTTGTTCACGAACCTTGATGCGGACACGGCTCGAGCCGCCCTCGTCCGGATTGCCGCTTCGGTGGAGATCGCCAGTCTGTTGCACGAAATCGAAAGCAGTACCTCGCGGATATCGGAGTTAGTCGGCGCAATCAAGGAATACACCCACATGGATCAGGCGCCGGTGCAAAACGTAGACGTGGTAAAAAGCCTGGAAACCACGCTTACGATCTTGAATCACAAGCTGAAAAAGGGAGTAGTGGTGAACCGCGATTACCAGCGCGTTCCCCTGCTGGTGAATTCATTTGGCAGCGAACTCAACCAGGTCTGGACCAACATTATTGATAACGCGATTGACGCTATGCACGGGCAAGGTGAACTTCGCATTCGAACCTATCGCGATGACAATTGCATTGTCGTTGAGATTGGCGATAACGGTCCGGGAATTCCCAGCGAAGTGGAGCCCCACATCTTTGAGCCTTTTTTCACAACCAAAGGAGTTGGGGAGGGCACTGGCCTGGGCCTGGATACTGTCCAGCGAATTGTGAAGAAGCACCGCGGAAATATTCAGGTTAGTTCGGAACCTGGAGATACTCGTTTTCAAATCCGGCTTCCGTTGGCAGAAGTTTCAGCCTGAAAGCATCGAGGAGTGCTTTACAAATCTGGCTGCCCCCCAGGGATTCGAACCCCGATAACCTGCTCCAGAGGCAGGTGTCCTACCATTGAACGAGGGGGCAAGCGCTCTTTGCGGAGAGAACCCGCCGATCTGATTCTATTGGGCGGTCGCGTTGTGGTCAACAATTGCCGAAGGACTTTCGCGTGAACATTCTGCCTGTCTGTTCGGGTTCCTTGCGCCTGTTCTTTACCCTACTTCACGGTTTAAGATTGGCCGAGGAGAAGATTCATGGTTACCGCCCTTGGAAACATTAGTCCGCTGGCCAGCGACTACAGCGAAATCGCCCGCATTCCTCTGGAAACCGATCGCTGCGCGCTCCTCGTGATCGATATCCAGGAGAAGCTGCTCCCGCCTATTTTTCAGAAAGAACAATTGTTGAAGAACTCCCAATTGCTCATCCGGCTTGCCGGTATCCTGAAGCTTCCCACTCTCATGACCACGCAATATGCCAAGGGGTTGGGGCATACCGTACCAGAGGTCGCTTCTTTGCTGCCCGAAACTCAGGCTATCGATAAACAAATGTTCTCCTGCTTCGGCAGCGATGTCTTCTGCTCTCTGCTGAAGAGGTTGCCTGGAAATCGCAACACTGTCTTACTCTGTGGAATGGAAAGTCACATCTGTGTGGCTCAGACGGCGCTGGCAGCTTTGCGCGAAGGCTACATTGTCCATGTAGCTTCAGATGCGGTGAGTTCGCGAACCGAGTGGAATTGGAAGATCGGCCTGGAGCGCATGCGCGCGGCTGGCGCCGTGATCTCCTCGACCGAGATGATTATTTACGAGACGCTGCGCTCTTCCGGCGCACCTGCATTCAAAGAGTTGTTGCCCTATTTGAAAGAATAAAACAACTTCGCTTTCGCTGTACGTTGCTCAATTGTCCGGCAATAGTCAATCTTTCTGCTTCACCTTAACCACGGTGATCTTGGAAAATCCCTCTTCAAAGGTGGGTTGCTTGAGTTTCCCCGCCATGCGTCGCATCGCATCCTCTGGCACCTTGCGTTCGCGACGTTGATTGCGCTGCAGGCAAACTTCCACGGGCACATCAAAAAACACTGCCTGCACTTCGTAGCCATAGTCCTTGGCCAGTTTGATCCAGCCGTTGCGCTCGTGTGGTGACAAGTTGGTGGCGTCCACATAATTCATCGGACGCCGCGCGATCAACCTCGCTTTCAGCATGGACCGTAAATTGGAAAAAACCAGATCTTGAAAGCGCTGTTCGGTAGGATCGTCAAACAGAAGTACACGCAGCAGGTCGCTCGAAAGCGGCGTGATGTTATGGCGTTTAAACCACGAACTCTTGCCAGATCCGGGCAACCCAATCGCCAGCACGACAACACCCTTGGAGGGTCGCGGTGCCTCAACCGGAGGCGATGCGAGGGCAGTTCTGACCCCACGTCCCTGTGAGACCGCAACTGCCTCGTGCGGAGCCTGCATCGGCGTAGCGTTTTCACCGCTGGGCGCGACCGATTCCGCCGGTGGAGCACCGTTGCGGCGGCCGCGACCGCCTCTGCCCCGACGCCGGCGGCGTTTCGCCACATCTCCGTTCCCGCCCTGCCGTGGCTGAGTTGCTTGAGGCTCAGCCGCCGATTCGTGATGTGACGCCTCGGGCTGGAGGGGAAGGGACTCCGTGCTTGCGTGGCTCAGTTCTTCGGACGGCCCTGGTTGCGCCGGTTCGGTGTCGTAAAAGGCCGGCTGCAGTGGGGCTTGCGCCGCCTCACCTCCCGCCTTCTCCGGCTCTTTTTTGCGGCGCTTTAAGCGCTCGCTCATCCATTTGCGCATCTCTGGCTTGTAACACACCCACGGCCTTGTGGGCAACGTATGCGGTCACAAAACGTACCAAGGCTGTCAGTTCCCGTACAATATGCTCATGCCCATCCCGCCCGAAATTCGGGGCCGGAAGTACGTCAGCTTGACTACGTTTCGCAAGAACGGTGCTGCGGTACGTACGCCCGTCTGGTTTGGGGAAGATGACGAAACGCTGTATGTGAAGACTCCTGGCGATTCCGGGAAATGCAAGCGCATCCGGAATAATCCGCACGTGTTAGTTGCGCCTTGCACTGTGACGGGAAAAATTACCGGACTGGAGTTCGCAGCCAGAGCGCGCATACTCCGTCCCGAGGACTGGCCACGCCCTCGCAGGGCGGTTGAAAAGAAGTACTGGCTGACGCGAATTTCCTTCTGGAACAAGAAGAACGTCTACATCGAGATTACGGGCTTCGCACCGCATCCTTAGTCTCGAATTTCGAACGTCTTTCCATCCAACTTCTTTGAACCACGTTGCTGCCGCATTTGCTGCTCACCTCGTTCCCTGTTAACATTTTCATGTTCCCGGCCTCACATTCTTTTCAGCGGTACCTTCATCATCATTACGGAGGCAAGATGGCTATTAAAGTTGGCATTAACGGCTTTGGACGTATCGGACGCAACGTAATGCGCGCATCGCTCAAAGACCCAAACATTGAATTCGTAGCGGTCAACGATCTTACAAACCCGAAGACGCTCGCGCACCTTCTTAAGTATGATTCCATTCTCGGCAACCTGAAGAATCAGATCTCCGCCGGTACAGACAGCATCACCGTAGACGACAAGACCTTCAAGGTTTTCGCGGAAAGAGATCCAGCAAAGCTGCCTTGGGAATCTGTCGGCGCGCAGATCGTTCTCGAATCCACCGGCCATTTCACCGATGCCAACGATGCCAAGAAGCATCTCCGCGGACCAGTAAAGAAAGTCATTATCTCCGCTCCTGCCAAGAATGAAGACGTTACACTCGTGCTCGGCGTCAACGAGCAGGTTTACGATGCGGCCAAGCATCACATCATCTCGAATGCCTCTTGCACTACCAACTGCCTGGCGCCCATCGTGAAAGTCGTTCATGACAACTTCAAGATTGTTCTCGGAACCATGACGACCATCCACTCCTATACCAACGACCAGGTAATTCTGGATTTTCCTCACAAAGACCTGCGTCGTGCCCGCGCCGCCGCGCTTTCGATGATCCCGACCTCGACCGGCGCAGCTAAGGCGCTGAAACTTGTCATCCCCGAGATGGCGGGAAAACTCGACGGCTTCGCCATGCGTGTCCCCACGCCGAACGTGTCGGTTGTCGACCTGGTCGCACAGGTCGAGAAGAAGACTTCCAAGGAAGAAGTTAACGCCGCTCTTAAAAAAGCATCGCAAGAAGGCCCGTTAAAGGGTTATCTCGGATACGAAGAAGAAGAATTAGTCTCGGCCGATTTCCGCGGAGACTCTCGTTCCTCGATTGTGGATTCGCCCATGACTCTCGTAGTCGGAGGCACCTTGATCAAGGTGATTTCCTGGTATGACAATGAGTGGGGCTATTCGTGCCGGGTCCGTGATCTGATCAACTTCATCGGTAAGAAAGGCCTGTAAGGTTTGGTAGCGCCGGCATCTTGCCGGCTGTCGCGAGGGCATCCTGCCCTCGCAGGCTACCTAAGGACCCAATAAATGGCGAAGCTTTCCATCCGCGATCTTCCCCTCAACGATAACCGCATTCTCATGCGCGTCGATTTCAACGTGCCCATGGAAGACGGCCGGGTCATGGACGACACCCGCGTCCGCGAAACGCTGCCAACTATCGAGTACGCGCTGCGTCACGGCGCTCGCCTGATTCTCGCTTCTCACCTCGGTCGTCCTAAGGGCAAACCCAACCCAAAATTGAGTCTCAAACCCGTAGCCGAGCGCTTGCGCATGCTGCTTGATAAAGAACTCGCGCGGGGGGAGAATGTAGGATTTTCCCCCGAATGTGTCGGACCGGAAGCCGAAGAAATCGCAGGCAAGCTGGAAAAAGGACAAACTCTGCTTCTGGAGAATCTTCGCTTTCATCCCGAAGAAGAAGCCAATGACGAGAAGTTTTCCAGGCAACTCGCCACCCTCGCTGATTACTACGTGAACGATGCTTTCGGGACAGCGCATCGGGCGCACGCTTCCACAGTTGGCGTCACCAAGTTTGTAAAGAAGTCCGCTGCCGGACTGCTCATGGAAAAAGAACTCCGTTATCTGGGCAAAGCCTTGCAGAATCCCGAGGATCCTTTCGTCGCCATCCTCGGCGGCGCCAAGGTGAGCGACAAAATCGCTGTCATCCAAAATTTGATGAGCAAAGTGGACACTCTCCTCATCGGTGGAGCCATGGCCTACACATTCCTGAAAGCCCAGGGTGAGCAAGTCGGCAAGTCGCGCGTGGAAGAAGACAAGCTTGATCTCGCCCGAGGGCTTCTGCAAGAGGCGAAAAACCACAAGCTCAAATTCTTGTTGCCGGTCGATCACGTTGTCGCTGATCGAGTTGAAGTCAACGCAGTGGTCCACATTGTGAACAGCGGTCAACCGATTCCGCCCAACATGATGGGCCTCGATATCGGACCGCAAACTGTCGAACTGTTCACAGAGGAGGTTTCGCGCGCCCGCACCATCATCTGGAACGGACCCATGGGCGTCTTCGAGGTCTCTCCGTTCAGCAAGGGAACCTTCAAGATCGCCCGTGCTATCGCGGAAAACGTGGGCGCGATTTCAATTGTGGGCGGCGGCGACTCAGTATCCGCCGTACACGCGGCCGGAGTCGCAGACAAAATGACCCACATCTCGACTGGTGGCGGCGCCTCTCTTGAATTCCTCGAAGGGAAAAAACTCCCGGGCGTCGAAGCGTTGACCGACAAGAAATGATCTGCGGAGTACAGCGTGTCAGATTTCAGCATCCGGATATTGCTGGGTGATCAAAAGACGATTGAGTTCGATGGACCCGCGGACATTACAAAAGAAGTTACCCACGCCATCGTAAACGCAGCGAATTCATCTCTCTTAGGAGGAGGCGGAGTTGACGGCGCCATTCACGACGCAGGGGGTCCGTCGATATTGGCGGACTGCAAGAGAATCGCGAAGCGGATTGGAACCTTACCAGCGGGAAAGGCCGTGATCACCACCGCGGGCCGCCTCGCCGCAAAGTACGTTATTCATACTGTGGGGCCGATCTACCGCGGCGAGCAAGGAGAGGATAAGCTACTTGAGAGTTGCCATCGCGAGTGCATCCGGCTGGCTGATGAACACCTGGTTGACTCCCTATCCTTCCCAGCAATCTCGACTGGCGCTTACGGCTACCCCGTGTCGGCAGCGGCGGGGATCGCGGTCGCCGCAGTTGCCGAGGCTCTGCGCTCGACGACTCATTTGAAAAGAGTTCGATTTGTTCTTTTTGACGCTTCGACCTTGCAGGCGTACACGCAGGCTGCCGAAAGGATGCGCAATCCGAAGGATGGCGCGCCATACAGGATCGAAAGAAGCTCAACCTGAAACCCCGACCAGCTTCCCTGAAAGGACTCTATGGCCCGCAAGAAATTGATCGCCGCCAACTGGAAAATGTACAAAACTCCCGACCAGACGCGCGACTTCTTTCGTGATTTTCTTCCTTTGGTCGCGAATCACGATCGCGATGAAATCGTGGTTTGCCCGCCGTACATTGATCTCTGCGTCGCGGTGGAAGTTGTCAAGGGATCGAGCGTTGCAATCGGAGCGCAGAATATGCATTGGGAAAAGGAGGGCGCTTACACCGGCGAAGTCTGTCCCATTATGCTGCTCGCAGCGGGCTGCACCCACGTCATCATTGGCCATTCCGAACGTCGTCAGTATTTCGGCGAGACCGATGACATAGTGAATTTCAAGCTGAAGGCCGCGCTCGAAGCAGGACTGACCCCGATCGTTTGCGTTGGCGAAGTTCTGGAAGAACGCGAGGCGGGGCTTACCGAAGACGTACTCCGCCGCCAATGTTTACGCGCCTTCCACGCTGTGTCCGCCAAGAAAGCCGGGAAACTGGTGGTCGCGTACGAGCCCGTGTGGGCGATTGGAACCGGCAAAACAGCCACGCCGCAACTCGCCGCCGAGTCGCATAGTCTAATCCGCGGGGAAGCTGCCAAGGCTTTCGGCCAGCCGTTTGCGGACAACCTTCGCATCCTCTACGGCGGCTCCGTAAAACCTGAAAATGCCAAAACCCTAATGGCCGAAGAAGAGATCGACGGTGCCTTGGTCGGCGGCGCCAGCCTCGATCCAAAATCGTTCGCCGCAATCGTAAAGTATTAAGCGTTCGCGGTTGCTTGACTCAGATCGGCATCATCCAAATAGAAGCCCAACCATTTGTTGAAGTGTTGCAGTTGTTTCGATGAAAAAGCAGCCCCTACAGCAATTATTAACTTGTCTGTAACCAAGCCTGGGCTCCAAAGACATACACTCCTCTCTGCGCCCACTTTGCAAAATCCTTGAGGAGGATCCCCCATGAAATCAAGACGTGCGAATCGAAGCGGCAACTCCGAAGTGCTTGGGATTTGCGGAATAGTGTTTTTGGCTTTGGCGACCGTAGTGACGGCCTCTGCCCAGGTCACGGCTACTCCTCCCTATACAGTTTCAGTATTTGCCACCAGCGTGCCTCACGTGTATTACCAGCCTGATTCGATTGCGGTCTGGAAGAATTCTGTGTTTGTCGGTTATGGCAACAACGCCAAGCCCGATGGTTCCAGTGGCTTCAGCACGATCGTCGAATACGCCATGGACGGAACCGTGCTTCATAAAGTCAGAGTCAGGGGCCACAATGACGGATTGAAGGTTGATCCGAAAACCAATCTTCTGTGGGCCCTGCAGAACGAAGACGCGCGTCCAAACCTGGTTATCATCAACCCGAGCAATTGGAACTCGAAGACTTACACTTTCGCGAAGCCGGCTCACGGTGGCGGATACGATGATATGGCTTTTATCGGAAACGATGTTTACATCAGCGCGTCAAATCCGTCCAACAATCCTAATACCCAGCAAGCGATTGTGAAGGCTACGCTGAACGGCAACAGAATTGATGTAAGCCCAGTTCTTCTCGGCGACGCCAATGCCACCGACATCACCTCAGGTAACGCGATTGAGCTCAACTTGCAGGATCCGGATTCCATGATTACTGATATGGAGGGCGACCTGGTTCTTGACAGTCAAGCCGACGGCGAACTGGTCTTCGTTCACAATCCGGGGGCCGCGAATCAGAAGGTGTTTCGCCTGCGGCTAAGCGAAAAGGGCAAGCCCACTCAAATCGACGACACGGTGCTGGCATATTCATCGCAAGGCCTGATTCTGGTTTCGGATCGTGATGGCGAGACGGTTTACTCCATTCAAGCACCATTTTTCGGTCCGAGTGAGGCCTATTCCGCCGGTCCAACGTTTGTAGGCCGGCTTAATACTCACAATGGCGCGCTGACTCCGGTTGTGTCCGGCATGGTCAGTCCACACGGAATGACCTTCATCGGGCAGTGAACCGTCGCTATTTCCAGTTCAATTGCGATCGGAAAAGGGCACAAACGTTGTGCCCCTTTTTATTTCTGAAATAGGAGCGATTCGTGCGAGGTGGGCAGGCTCACTTCGCAACTGCGGAAAGTTGTCGGACCGTGCCGATGAAAGTAGTTGTGGGACGGGTGTGAGTTCGATCCCGGCGATAAGCCAGTCCAAGTTCGCGCCACAACTCCACGCCTTGAAGAGGAATCAACTTGACTCGCTCCGCCAACACCTGGTCTCGCGCAAAGCTCGAACTGATCAGCGAAACCCCAAGCCCGGCGGCGACAAAGCTCTTGATCATCCCAATACTGGGTAATTCCATTCTGACCTGCAAGTGCGCACGGTGAGGCCGGAAGAGCTTGTCCATGACCCGGCGGCTATATCCTGTTCTCGGCAAAAGAAGCGGTTGGGTGACGATGTCGGCGACGGACACGTGTTTGTGTTTGGCAAGAGGATTCTGCGGACTGACCATCAGCATGAGCTGGTCGCGAAAAATAGAATGCACTTTGAGGCTCGGAGATTTAATGGGCAAGGTAACGATGCCGACGTCAATCGATCCGTTCTCCAACTTCTCGATGATTTTGTAGCTGAAGTTCCGGTAGATGCTGATTTGCACTCCAGGATAAAGCCGGCAATATTCGGCGAAAACCTCTGGCAAGACGTACAAACAAGTGGCCTCATTGGCGCCGATCAAGAGAGTGCCGCGAGGTGTTGCGCCTTGGTCGGCCACTGCGAGCAGGGATTCATCGCGCATCCTCAAAAGCCGCTCTGAATAGGCAAACAAAACTCTACCGGCTGGGGTAAGCCTCACAGACTTTCCCGAGCGATCGAGAAGTTTGTCTCCGTATTCCTGTTCCAGCAGGCGAATCTGACTGCTGACCGCGGATTGTGAACGAAAAACCTTTTCGCCCGCGCGCGAGAAACTCCCCAGCTTGGCGACCTGCAGAAACGTGACTAGCTGGTCGAAGTCCATAAGTAGTGCGTGATTATAACGGAGACGGGGGAAAGCTTATGCTGAAAAACGTTATTGATTTGCCTTGAGCGCACGCTGTTTCCGATAGGGATGTAAGTTGTCGAGCGGAAATGCCCGTGAAACATCGAAAGCTGCGGTTTTACGTACACTGAAACGGGTTAGGATCGGGTCCCACGTCTCCGCGATCGAACACGGCAATGAAAAAGGCTCGACGCGATTGAAAGGCAGCATGCGCTCACTGCGCAAGAGCTCTGCAGCCCGCGGACTTCCAGTGAGACGTTCATGTCTGCGCAGAACGCGGCGAAGCCACAGCTCCTCTTTGAGCTCGAGCGCAACGATTCTCACGGATTGCTCATTATGGACACGCTCTCCGGCGGAATCACGGAGCAGATAGGTTAGCCCGCCGGTCATCCCTGCGCCGAGATTAATTCCAGCAGGCCCGAGAATAACGGCCACGCCTGCCGTCATATATTCGCAGGCATGTTGGCCGACGCCTTCGACTACGGCCAGAGCGCCGCTGTTGCGTACCGCGAATCGTTCTCCCGCGCGGCCTGCGATATATAGTTCGCCGCTGGTAGCACCATAGAGCACGGTGTTCCCGGCCAATACATCTCCGCGAAGAGAGGCCTCTTCGCCCGCGGTGATGGCAATATTGCCGCCGGACAATCCCTTGCCCACATAATCGTTGGCTTCTCCGAAAAGCCGCAAGTTGACTCCACGAATCAAGAACGCTCCGAAACTTTGGCCCGCTGTGCCGACGAAGTCGTACTCCACCGGCGCAACGAAGCCGGCATACTCGCGCATGATCCCTCCAGACAGATGCGCTCCGACGGCACGGTCAGCGTTAGTGATGCGAAATCGTTTGGCATGATGCGTGTCGCGATGCTCGAAGGTTCGATTCAATGCGAGCTGAAGCGCGCCAGCAGGCTCGTGCAGGCAAGGCGTTTGCGCAGATACTGCGATCGGCTCAAGAAGTTCTGCCAAGGCTCGTCCAGCTTCTTGATTTCGCGGCTGAAGTCGCTCGACAGCACCCACGATCGTATCGATGGAGGAGACTCCCATCGCGGCTAAAAGCTCGCGAACCTCACCGGTCACCGCGCGGAAGTAGCTTTCCACCATTTCCGGTTTGCCGTTAAAACGCATCCTCAGCTTTTCGTCTTGCGTGGCGATTCCGATTGGACATGTATTCAGGTGGCATTGTCGCGCCATCACGCAACCAAGAGCGAGCAGCGCGGACGTACCAAAGCCGAATTCGTCAGCCCCCAACAATGCACCCAAAATGACATCTCGACCAAACTTGAATCCACCATCCACGCGCAGTCGAACTCGGCGACGCAATCCCGCGCGTACCAGAGCGCTGTGCGCATCGCGCAGTCCAATCTCCCAAGGCATGCCCGTATTCTTGATGGACGTCAAGGGAGAGGCACCCGTACCGCCGTCGTGGCCGCTGATCGTGATAACGTCAGCGCCCGCCTTTGCTACTCCCGTGGCAACGATCCCCAGACCTGTACTTGAGACCAGTTTGACTCCAATTCGCGCACGCGGATTCACAGCCCGCAAATCGTAGATCAGTTGTTCCAAGTCTTCGATGCTGTAGATATCATGATGCGGCGGCGGCGAGATCAGCACCGTGTTCGGAACCGAATGCCGCAGCCGTGCGATGTAAGCGGTTACCTTGCCTGCAGGAAGCTGGCCACCTTCGCCGGGTTTCGCTCCTTGCGCGATCTTGATCTCTAACTCATCGGCGTGGACAAGATATTCCGTGGTCACGCCAAATCGAGCTGAGGCCACTTGCTTGACCCGGTTGTTGGCCTCAGATTGAGCCCTGTAGACTTCTGGATCCTCACCACCCTCGCCTGTGTTGCTGCGCGCCCCAAGCCGGTTCATGGCGATGGCAAGGGTACGATGCGTTTCCGGAGAGATCGCTCCCAGTGACATCGCCTGCGTGCTAAAGCGGCTGAGGATGGAAGCTTCCGACTCAACCCCCTGCAGAGGCACGGGCGTAGCGGGAGCGATCTCTAACAAATCGCGAATCGCAACCGGCTCTCTTTGTCCGCTGAGTTGGGTGAAGGCATCGTAGTTTTCTTGACTAGGTGACTTGATGAAGCGGTGCATTCGCCGCACCGATTCCGGCGATGTGGCGTGGCTTTCCCCTTCGTGGCGAAAACGGTACAGTCCAAGATCTCGGAGTTCGGAGCTCTCAGTTTTGAATGCGGCAGCGTGGCGCTCAATGCAATCCTCGAGGAGTTCGTCGAGTCCCTTACCACCAAGCGCGCCGCCCGCGTCTTCAAAGAAGCTGGTCCGCAGATCTTCGTCAAGACCGACGGTTTCAAAGAGCTGGCTATTGCGGTAGCTGGCGACCGTCGAAATGCCCATGCGCGCCATTACCTTGCGCAATCCTTTTTCCACTGCAAGGCGATATGCTGCCACACCGTCGGGGCGCACTTTCGCCGCTTGCTCCAAAGCAGCATAGGGCAGCACCGCGCTTGCGCCGGCCGCAATCAGCAAAGCAATATGATGCGTGTCAACAACCTGCCCAGTTTCGATGATCAGCGGCAGATTCCAGCGTCCTGCCTTCACCATCGATTTCCACACCGCCGCTGCAGCCAACAATGCGGGCAGGGCGGTTTTATCCGCATTCACGCCACGATCCGTTAGAAGAACCAGCCGTGTGCTGTCGTCTTCGGCAATCGCTGATTCCTCGATATCCTGCAGAGCCCGCTTCCCTCCCTCAATTCCATCGGCCACTCCAAAAGTGAAATCAAAATGTGCGACCTGCTGCAACTGGTCTTGGATCGCCTTCAATTGGCCGGGGTCCAGCAGCGGCGACGAAAGCAGCAGAGTATCGTTCAGATGAACATCCATCGACATCACGTGGGCTTCGCGCAGAGGATCGATCGGAGGATTCGTAACCTGCGCGAAGCGCTGCTTACAATGATCCCAAAGCGGCCGCCGCATGCTCGAGAAGAATGCTGGGGGTGCATCGTCTCCCATGCTCCAGACCGCTTCCTGCCCGTTTTGTACGAGCGGTTGGAAAAGTAATCGTAACTGATCTTCGCTCCAGCCCAGCGCTGCCAAAACCTTCTTCGGCTCGGATGTTGACTCGATAGGAAGCTGCTCTGAGGGATTGATTCGCACCGCCACAGTGCTGGACACAAATTTGCGCCATTGGCCAAGTTCCGGAACCGCTCCGGGACGGAGGAATCTGCCCTTCGCGGGATCAACCAAAAGCATCTGGCCCGGTCCCAGTCGCTGCCGTTCCATCACCTTCTTATCGTGTAAATCGGCAATTCCGACTTCCGACCCTGCCACGACCAATCCATCCGCAGTCAGTGTGTAGCGCAGCGGCCGCAAACCATTGCGGTCGAGTTTGGCACCTACAGTGAAGCCATCAGTAAAGATCAGTGCGGCAGGACCGTCCCACGGCTCCTGCTCGCGAGCGTGGGCGTGCAGAAAAGCTTGAAAGTCCAAGTCAATTCTAGAATCGCTTTTCCACGCCGGCGGGACCATGCGCCACATCGCGGCGGTCGGGTTGTAGCCTCTGCGTAGAAAGATTTCCAGCGCATTGTCGAAGCTAGCAGAGTCGCTGACGCGTTCCTCAAGCAGTCGCACCTTCGCCGAAAGCCCGAGCGCCTGACGCACAGAAACTTCCTTGGCTCGAAGCCATCGCCGGTTCGAGCTGATGGTATTGATCTCGCCGTTGTGTGCCACGAAACGGAATGGTTGCGCCAGCGACCAACTGGGGTTGGTGTTGGTTGAGTAGCGCTGATGGAAGATCGCGAAGGGACTGGCAAAATCCGGATCTGCTAGATCGGAATAAAATGCGGGCAATTGCTCTGGCGTCAGCAATCCCTTGTAGACAACGGTGCGGGAAGAAAGGGAACAGAAATAGGTTCCGTCCGGCGCTCCGGATTCCACTTCTTTTCGCAGCCTAAAGAGGTCCGATTCCAGATCGCCGGGCTCCTCGGACGCTAAAAAACATTGCTGGATAACTGGAAGAGTATCCAGCGCACGCGGGCCAACAATGGAAGGATCGGTTGGCACCGCGCGCCATCCCAATAATCGCAGCCCGCGATCCCCAGCAAGCTTCGCTATCCATGCGCGCGCAACGTCCTCTTGCCCGCGGGGCAGGAAAACCATTCCCAAGCCGTATGAAGGAGGCAACTCGATCCCGGCTTCGCGCGCGCACTTTCTGACAAACGAGTCCGGAATGGCAGTGAGCAGGCCGGCTCCATCGCCGCTCCTGCCGTCGGCGTCCAAGCCGCCGCGATGGCCCAGCCGGCGCAGGGCTTCGAGCGCCCGCTCCACTACCTCGCGCGAACCTGTGCTGCCAAGCTGGGCCACGAATCCCACGCCACAGGCATCGTGATCGACGGATGCAGAACTGCTGGTCATCTTATATTGTGTACCTTCCGCAGGGCAGGAAAGTACAATCAAGAATTTCGATGACCGCAATGGATTTTTCTGGGAAGACGGTCGTTGGTCGTTAGCTGCCGGTCGTTGGTCTCAGCCTTTGGCCAACGAATCAACGGTCACCGATCTGCCTTTCGCTAAGGCCTGACCTGCAACGCTTCTTTCAACGCGGTTTCCACTTGTTTCAGGTGTTCGGGTAGAAGCTTCTTTCGATTCGCTGTGAGATAGAACACATCAATTGCCATCTGCCCTTCAGTGTCGATAAGAGCAATTTCGATGTTGCACTTGTGATGGGAGAAGCAGGAGGCGACCGTGTACAGAAGCCCTGGACGGTCCTGTGCGACCACTTGTATGAGCGTGCTGTTCGAGGAGCAAAGGTTGTCAGACTGAATCGACGTTTTTATCTTTACTTTGGGCGTGCCTTTCTTCTCCTCGGCTTGCATCCGGCTCTTCAGCATGCGTTCCAGATCAGCTTCTCCCATCAAGACATCGCTGATCCCCCGCTTAAAACGCTCCCATTCGGAGAGGTTCAGTTCAAGGGTTCGGAAGCGGTCGGTGAAATAGAATGTGTCGACGACCGTTCCGGACTGGTTCGAGAAAGCTGTCGCCTTCACAATGTTCATGCCCCATGCGGCCAAGGTTCCAGACACTTTGCCGAAAAGGAATGGACGGTCGTTCGTAACCAGTGTCAGTTCGAACCAGTGGCGGCCGCGCTTTAAATCAAGCTGAACGGGATGTTTTCCCAGGCTCTCCGCCATTTCCATGTGATGCAGCACTTCATTGGCCGCATAAGTTCTCAAGTAGCGCTGTGGCAATCCTTCCAGAAAGGCCTTCACTCTCTTACCTGCGGTTGGAGCCAGAGCCCGCAGGCGGATCATCTTTTCGTCATCGACATTGGCGTCCGGATGTAGCCTCTTGTCCACATTGCGACTCAGATGGTTCGCTGCTCCGATGTAAAGCTGCCAGACGTTCTCAGCTTTCCATGGAGTCAGCGCTTCTGGATTGACCGCCTTGATGTCCGCGTACGTGAACAGGCAGAGCATCTTCAGCCGTTCGGGGGTGCCCACCCTTTCGGCAAACGCAGCGACGGTCGCCGAATCGAAAATATCGCGGCGCAGCGCAGCTGACATTTCCAGATGGTTGCCAATCAAAAACAGAACCGTCTCGCGCTCCGACGACTCGAGATCCAGTCGCTCCAGGCATCGTTCCGCAATGGCCAAGCTGCCCTCGACATGATTCTCCGAAGGCACGCCTTTCCCGGTGTCATGTAACAAAAGAGACAAATACAGCAGTTCCGGCTCCTCAAGTTCGTCAAGGATTTCGGCATACTGCCTTTCCCACTCCGATCGCGGCTGCCGCAGCCGGTGTAGGCTCTCGATCGCCAAAAAAGAATGCTCATCGACAGTGAAACGATGATAGAAGTCGCGTACGACCAGCGAGTCGATCGTCTTCAGTTCCGGCAGGAGCAGGGTAAGCAAACGCAACGAATGCATGGCGCGCAAGGCCTGGGCGGCATGCGGTTGAGTCAGAATTTCCCCCAAATAAAGCCATAGCTCTGCTCCCTTGGGAGGCGTAGCCGCCAGGGACGGCAACACGTGCTCAACCTTGTATTCCGTGGTCGCGCTCAACCGCACGTCATGATGGGCGACGAAATAAAAAAGACGAAGCAACACTTCGGGATCCTGCAGGGCCGAAGCCTGGCGCAGGAAAACCAGGCCGTCAACTACGGAAAAGTCAGCGTCGGAAACTCGCGCCCGCAAGTTATGAAAGTGGCGGGAGAGCGAAGACCAGGCTGCCGGAATTTCTTCCAGCAACTGCGTCGCGGTGCGATGGATCGAGCGGGCATGGCTGAAATAGATCCGCATCCAGTCGGCCGCAGAAAGTTCTTTACCTTCATCGACTCCGATTCCGCGTTTAGCCGCTTCCTCCTGCGCTTCCCAGGAGAGCAAGTTGTCATCCCGGCCGTAACGAAAATGCAGGAAACACCGGACCGCCATCAGAAAATCGAGTGCAGGCTCGAACTGTTTGCGCGCCGAAGTTGAAAGCAGCGACTTGGGATCAGGCCAGTCATGCAGCTTATCCATGGAGGAAAGCAGGCTGAGCCAAAGGGCCAAGTTGTAATCGCGCAGACCGCCAGGAGTGTCCTTCACATCCGGTTCGAGATGGAAGACCGTGTTGCCGAATTTTTCATGTCGGCTGCGCGTGACATCCGCGAGTCTCTGCAGCAGAGACTGCGCCTCTCGCGTCATCAACTTTGGAATGACTTTGTCGTGCAACCGGGCGAAAAGGTCGGGATCACCGGCGAGATAGCGGCAGTCGAGGAGCGAGATCGCAAATTCGACATTCGCGGGATCGAAGCGGTCGCACTCTTGCAGGGTGCGAGTAGCGGGACTCACCTTCAGACGCAGGTCCCAGATGCCCTGCGAAAAGCTTCTGATCCGGTCTTTGAAAGCTTGCTCGGTCTCATGGCCAGCGTGAAGAAAGAGCAGATCGATATCAGAATACGGAAACAGCCAACTGCGGCCGAATCCTCCCAGCGCAACCAAGGCGAAATTCCGTGGACCTCGTTCGTCGGGACATATTATTTCTGTCCAAAGATGGAGAGTAATCTCTTGCACCAACTGAGCCCGCTGAGTGAGGGCCGCGCCGCCATTTCCTGAGGAAGAAAACTGCCGCCCGATTCGGGCCGATTCCTGAGTGTAAAGGTCGCGAAGTGCGCTGCCTGATGAGCCTACCGTGGTCATACCGTTAATTCGGGCCGAACCTCACGCACTTAGCAGCGTTCTTGTGGCTGGGGGATAGCGCTCTTTGTTCCTCGCTCTTTCCGTCTCACAGAGCGTCCTCTCCGCGCTCGTCATTGCGAATCCGAATGATCTCATCGACGCGAGAAAGAAAAATCTTTCCGTCGCCGATTTTGCCGGTGCGAGCTGCGGCAGAAATTGCCTGAACGACCTTCTCGACCATTGCATCGGCGACCACCAGTTCGAGCTTGATCTTGGGAATGAGATCGACGGTATATTCCCGGCCGCGATAGAACTCGGTATGCCCCTTCTGCCTTCCATGGCCGCGGGCTTCGAGGACAGTCATTCCCTCAATGCCAATTTCGTGCAGCGCCGTCTTCACGCTTTCCAACTTCGAGACTTGAATAACTGCTTCGACTTTAATCATCGTGATTGGTGTCGATCGTTACTTCATATCTCGGAAACTGGTCGTTTCACTTGCTCGCACAGTATCATCGATTCGAATTTCATTCCACTCGGCGATTTGCCTGCAACTATTGTTTGAAACCCAGGGGCACAGTAAAGGACCAAGACAGCTACCGTCCAATGCATAGTTCTTATCACAAGCATCGGAATTCTCTCTGCAATTTACATTTATGAAGGGGCATAAGCGATATTTATTCCATCTGTGCGGAAAAGCTGAAAGTCGCCTATCTGTTCAGATCGACGACTGCGACCTTGTTCACTCCGCTGCATGCCAAATACAGCTGTCTATCGGGAGTGGCCACCATGTTGCGGACCACCCCGCCGCCGGATGGGATCGGCCTGGCACTAAAGCTCTCCGACTTAGGATCGAACCTGACCAATGTATTCGGCTTCACACCCGATTCGCTGTACCAGACTTCGCCGTCATTCGTGATCGCAATTCCATATGGTTCTGACTCCGAGCCTCCCGGCGACGCCCATTCTTTCAGCAGAGTTCCAGCGGATGGATCGAAGTGTCCCAGATAACCGCGCGCATAATCGGTGTAATAAATCGTGCCATCCGGCGCCAGCGCGATCCGTCGCGGGCGCGCGCCCGCTGCCGGCAAGGTGTATTCGCGGACTTTCATCGTGCTCGGGTCAATACGCGCCAGCTTGTTGGTACCAAACTGGCAAAACAGGGGCATGTTGTTCTGCAAGATCAGAATCCCATAAGGCACGGCATGCGGGGTGGACAATTTTGTCAGGGTCATCTTGCCAGTTTTCGGATCAAGACGCCCGATATAGTTGGTCTCTTCGTTCGTAAACCACAGAACGCCATCGTGATCGAATACGGGCGTGTGCGGGTCGATCTCAGTGCCATCGGTTGGCCGATACTCGGCGATCTCCCCGGTCTTTGGATTCAGCTTGCCAACGTAGCCCCCGGAAATCGCCGTGAACCAGATGTTGCCGTCCTTATCGGCGACCAGTCCATGCGCACCGGAGTTAGGAGTCTTCAAAGCATACTCCTTGAATGTTCCAGTCTTCGGATCGAACCGGCCGAGCTTGTTCGCTCCCTGCCCGGTGTACCACAGCGACCCGTCGGGCGCGAGTGCGGGATCGTGTGGCCGCGACTTCGGCGTCGGCACCTCGTACTCCTGGATGCTTACGTTCAGCGTTCCCACAGTCGTGGCCCCAGCCAGCATGGCAGCTAGCGCGAACAAGCACAGTCGATGTAAGGACATGGACAGTCTCCTTCGCAGAAAATTGTATTCCTTCGTCGCACTTATTTCCCAGTTGGATCCCTCAGTAATTTGTGCTCGCAACCTTGACCTCCGTTAAGAGTAGGCGCACAATCCTTTTCGCAACGAGTTGTGTTTCAGTGAACACCCGATTGTTGCACGGCCAAACTCAAGGAACGAAACCATGCCCACGAAAGTAAAGCAGGGAGATCTGGCACTCTTGCAGCATCCTGCGTCCAAGGAACTCCTGGAATCGAAAATTCCTGCCCGGTTGGCCTATGTTTGGACCGACGGAACACCCAGAGTAATCCCCATCTGGTTCCACTGGAACGGGAGCGAGATCGTACTGGCATCCCCGCCGAAGGCGCCGAAGCTGAAAGCGTTGGCCAAGAACCCAAGAGTCTCGCTCACGATCGACGACAATGTCTTTCCCCACAAGGTGCTTCTAATCCGCGGAAGCGCACGCCTGCAAACGCTCGACGGAATCGTCCCCGAATACGCCACAGCCGCGGAGCGTTACTTCGGACGCGAACAAGGTCAAGCCTGGGTCAAACACCTTCACAGTTTGATTTCGAACATGGTACGCATCACGGTTACGCCCGAGTGGGTAGGTCTGCTCGACTTCCAGACGCGTTTCCCCAGCGCCATCTCGTCGTAACCTCTAATGACGATTCTGGAAATACGGGGCTTCACAAAATCGAAAGTTGTTAGGGTTTCATGAGGGTTTTTCTGCCTATTTGACGCTATACGGGATAGGGGAGTTTCATCTGGGATGCGCGCCCGCATTTTGCGCGGGCCGGTCATGGGGGATCATCCGTCAGCGGATTGTTCGGGTTCGCATCCCGGTGATGCTTCGTTCCATTTTTCGGCTTTGCCTGCCCTTCAATTACAATCACGGTTTCGCTCTTGCAAATACTCAAATGAAACTTGCACAGATTGCTTCTGCGCTGGGCGCACGCCTGGAAAACGGCTCGCCCGAGACCGAGATCACAGGCGTCGCGGGAATTGAAGACGCCGGTCCAGGCCAGCTCACGTTCGTGGCCAACCCGAAATACGCGGCCGCGGCCCGGAAGACCCAAGCATCAGCGGTCATCGTCGCCGAAGACTTCCCTGCCCTCGCGACGGCGATGTTGCGCAGCAAGAACCCCTATCTGGCTTTCGCCCGCGCAATCGCCATATTTCATCTGGCTCGCAAATACTCACCCGGCATTCATCCTACGGCAGTGGTCCATGCTTCCTCCCGGATCGGCGAGGGCGCACACATTGGACCATATGTGGTCGTCAGTGAAGATGTCGAGATCGGGAACCATGCCGTGCTGCTGGCGCACGTCGTCATTTACCCGGGCGTGAAGATCGGCGACAACTTCATGGCTCACGCTCACGCGGTCGTTCGCGAGCACTGCCGTCTGGGAAATAATGTGCTGTTGCAAAACGGCGTTGTCATCGGTGCAGACGGTTTCGGATTCGCGAAAGATGACCTCGGCCACTGGCACAAGATCCCGCAGCCGATGCCGGTGGTCATCGAAGACGACGTGGAAATCCAGGCCAATTCCTGCATCGATCGCGCCAGCGTGGGCGAAACCCACATTGCGCGCGGCACAAAAATCGACAATCTGGTGCAGGTTGGCCACGGCTCATATATTGGAGAGGACTCGCTGCTGGCTTCACAAGTCGGACTCGCCGGCTCAACCGAAGTCGGCAATAACGTAATCCTCACGGGGCAAGTGGGCGTCGTCGGTCATTGCAAAATCGGCGACGGCGCCATCGTTACCCCGCAAAGCGGTGTTGCTGGCGACATCGCGCCGGGCGCGATTGTCAGTGGCGCTCCCGCCATCGATCATAAATTGTGGCTAAAGGTCTCCGCGCTGCTGAGCCGTTTACCGGAAATCGCGAAAGCAGTCAGGTCAAAACCAAAAGCGTAGACCACGAAGGGCACGAAGGTTCACAAAGGAAACAAGTCAAGCCGATACGGTTCCTTTGTGAACCTTAGTGTCGTTTGTGGTTATCGGGCTTGACTCTTGAAGCTCCGCCGGCAATCCGCTGTCGATTGCCTTGCGAACTCTCGCCATCAGACACTCGCGGCTGCCAAAATCTTTGGGCTCGATCGGCGAGTGAAAGATTACGCTGACAGTCCCAGGCTTAATCGCGAATCTCTTCTTTGGCATCACGTAGTGCGTGCCCACGATGGTTACCGGCACGATGGGCACACCACATCCCTCAGCCAAATAAAACGGCCCCTTCTTGAAAGGAAGAAGCTTGCCATCGAAGGAACGGTGCCCTTCGACGTAGACAGTCATATTGATGCCTTGACGAATCACTTCCGCGGCGGCCCGGACCGCCGAGATGCCCGACTCCCGATTTCCGCGATCCACCGGGACCAGCGACCCGAATCGCATAAGCCTCGCCAATATCGGATAACGAAACAATTCCTTCTTAACCATGATCGACATGCGGCGCGGAATCAGCGGCATCAGAATCGGGGGATCAACATTGGAAACGTGATTAGACATGAAGATGTAGGTGCGGGCTGGGTCAATCCTGTCTAGGCCTACAGCCTTTACCCGGATTCCAGCCAGTTTGACTCCTGTCCACGCACCCCACATTGTCATGCGATACAGAAAACTGACGTCTCCCGTGATTAGAGTCCAGGGAAAGCCGATCAAGGCCGCGATAGGAAGCAGTGCGGCCCAGAATCCCAGCATCACGAGAGTGCGAATCATGGGCGGGCGTCTCCGAACGGGAACTCGCCGTCAGGCGAGACGACATAGCTTTCCAGTGGCACGAATTTGTTGACGTGGTTCAGCTCAACATCACCTTGTTCTCGGCACCCGAGCCATGCTGGTTGCTTGCGCCAAGCGATTTCAAACGTGCCGGCAGTTTCTCGTAAATGCCACCGAAGCCCCCGTTAGAAAGGATGGCGACCACATCGCCCGCCCGCAACTCGGCTGCAACCAATTGCACGATGCCATCGACGGTGGGAACCATGCGCGCTCGCCGGCCATGCTTTAGGATTTGCGCCGCTACTGCAGCCAAGTCCAAGCGCTCCGCTTCCGGGATCGCTTCTGATTTGAAAACGTTAGCTACGACTACTTCATCGGCTAGCGCGAGGCTATTCGCCAATGCATCCTGCAGCACGTTGCGCCGCAGCGTATTCGAGCGCGGCTCGAGAATTGCCCACAAGCGCGCCCCTGGATAGTTTAATCGCAATGCGGTGAGAGTACCCGCAATTGCCGTCGGGTGATGCGCAAAATCGTCAATGATGGTTATGCCATTCACTTTCGCCCGTACTTCAAGACGGCGCTTAACACTCTTGAAAGTTTTCAGTGCTGCTGAAATCTCTTTTTTGCCAATTCCGCATCCTGCAGCGATCGCGGCAGCGGCGGTCGCGTTCCATACGTTGTACTCACCGGCCAGTGCGTACTCGAAGTCTGCCCAGGGCTTTCCATCCCGTACGACCGACCACGAGGTGTGCCCCGGTTCGAAATGCAGCTCGGTGATTCGCCAGCTTGCATTCGCTGCAGACCCATATCGCTGTACCGGGCAAAACGCGCGGGCGAGACAACGTTCCAGACTCTCTCCAGTATCGAAGGCGATGATACGGCCACGACGAGGCACAAGATTCACCAAGCGCTTGAATGCCGTTTCAACGGCGTCGAGGTCTTTGTAGATGTCCGCGTGATCAAATTCCACGGAAGTCAGAATGATGGAGTCGGGAAAGTAATGCATGAACTTTGGACCCTTGTCGAAGAAAGCAGTATCGTACTCATCGCCCTCGAGGATGAAGTGCTTGCCCTGCCCCAGTTGAAAGCTGCTGCCGAAGTTTTCGGCAATCCCGCCGATCAGGAACGAAGGCTGCAACCCCGCAGTGTGAAACATCCACGCCAGCATGGAGGTTGTGGTGGTCTTGCCGTGGGTCCCGGCAACCACCAGCACCTCTTTACCCCGCAGAAACTCATCGTGCAGAATCTGGGGCAGCGAACAGAACGGGATCCGCTGGTCGAGCACATGCTCGAGTTCCACATTGCCTCGGGAGATGGCATTGCCCACGACCACCAAATCCGGTTGCGGTTGCAGATTCTCCGCGGCAAATGGCTGGCACAGCGGAATGTCGAGTGATGCAAGGAAGTCCGACATGGGCGGATACGCAGCCGCGTCGGAGCCAGTGACACGAAAGCCGCGTCGCTGCAGCATGCCAGCCAAGGATGTCATCGCGGTGCCGCAGATCCCAATGAGGTGGATGTGTTTATTGTCGGTCATGATTTTCACTATTTCACCCGCCGCTTCGTAACCCGTGCATTCATTAACGTGACTGCGAACCGCGTGATGACACCGCCGCCGGCATCGTGGCGGATTCTAGGATCCTAAGGCTTCCTTCCCTTTCGCCCACATTCAATGCGGCGCCCACCCCTAAGGGAAGCATGATGTTGCGGCGCGAGACGTGGCCGGATTGCAATCCGTAAGCCACCGGCACTTCAAGGTCGCCGATCACCCGCAAAACAACTTCTTCCAGCGTGTAATCCCGGTCTTTATTCTGGACGCAGTCCAGCATCTCGCCGAATATGAGTCCACGAACGTTTCTGAACTTGCCCGCTAATTTCAGTTGCATCAGCATGCGATCGATCTGGTAAGGCTTGGCGGCCACGTCTTCAATAAACAATATGGTACCCGTGGTATGGATTTCATACGGCGTGCCCAAAGACGCTACCAGCATGGAAAGGCAGCCGCCATAGAGGATGCCTTCAGCAGAACCGGCCATCAAAGCTTTCGCTCCCGATTCTGTTCCAAAGTTCAACGTCCAATCAGAAGCCCCGCAGAGTGCCGCTTCCAGGGAGGCTACGTCGAAGCCATCCGAATGCGCGAAATCCTTTGTGACCATGGGACCGTGGAAGGTCACAAGGCCGGTTGCATCCAGGATGTAGGTCAGCAGAGTTGTGATATCGCTATAGCCCACAAAAATCTTAGGGTGTGCTTTGATGTTCTCCAAATCGATGGTATCGAGAAGATAATTTGCGCCATATCCGCCACGGGCGCAAATGATCGCGCGTACGTCATCCCGCGCGAACATTTCGTCCAGTTCGCGGGCCCGGCGTTCGGCGGAGCCGGCAAAATAGAGATCCCTTTCGAGAATGGAATCGAGATAGAACGGTTTGTACCCGAGCCGCCGCAGGGCCTCGCATCCCGCTTCCAACAGCTCGCGTTTAATATTGCTGGCGGGGGCAACGATTCCGATGGTGTCGCCGGGCTGAAGCGCGGGCGGTTTGATGCGCGAGTTCGACGGAGTCGACTGCATTGGGATCAGCAATCTATCATTCAGAGACGGGTCAATCTTAACAGGCTGCCGAAAGACTGAATTCGTTACTTCAGTGACTTCTTATCGCTTGATACACAAGCTGCCGAGTACGCCCGGACGAGGCGTCCGCAGTTACGTGTGGACGTTGTTATACGAAAAATTCGCCGCGGCAAACTAGTTGCGCCGTGCCTTGAAGGAACACCTGCTCTTCCCAGCGAACCGTTTGAACTCCACCCGGCGCATGCACTCGCACCGGCGATTCGGCCTTCTTCGCAAAGATAGCCGCGACCGCTGCAGCGCACGACCCTGTCCCCGAGGACTTAGTCTCACCAACTCCACGCTCGAAGAATATCGCCTCGATATTTCCTTTATCCTTTGGTATGACCAGTTCAACGTTAATCCCTTGCTTGAAGTTACGAAGATGTCCAATTTCCCTTGCTTCTGCCTGCCAGCCGGGAGCGAATTCCTTCACAAAGACCACGTAATGCGGGTTGCCCATAGAAACTGGGATGCCCCGCACCTCCCGCGAAGCCAATTTGATGGGAAGTTCGTCGCCAACCTGGGGTTCGCCCATGGCGATCTCGAATTCGTATTGAGTATCGCTGCGAGAGATAAGATTGCAGACTTTCAGGCCAGCTCCGGTACGTATCACAATTTTTTCTTTGCTCTGCTCGGAGCAAATATAGGCGGCCACGCAGCGTGTACCATTACCAGAAATCTCGGCTTCGGATCCGTCGGCATTGAACAGTCGAGCTTGCACGTCGGCATCTTGCGCGGAAAACAACCACTCGACGCCGTCAGCGCCCACACCCTGATGCCGTTCGCAGATACGCCGGCTGAACCCGCTCAAATCTGACGGTGCATGCACGCCGTCAATGATCAGGAAGTCATTTCCGCAGGCACTCGCTTTCACGAAAGGGATGGCAGCGGCGGGCGAATTCATTCAACGTGCACCGGGCCGAGGACTGTCGCGCTCTCAAAAACTGGCGACTGCGTGAGACCATGCTTAACTTGTTCCTGGTGCTTGTGCGTTGCCTGCAGCTCAAACTGAACTCGCACATGCTGAGGTGTCGGGGCAACCTGAACGTTCTGCATCATGGCATGGACACTCTCAAGAATGCGGTTTACCTCAGCAGTGACTTCATCCGCGCTCCGCCCGGCGACTTCATAACCACAAACGGCCGTCTTCAAACCGAATCGTTCTTCCGCACGCCCCAGCAGAAAGAGACAAAGCAAAATGAGGCCGGTGGCAAAAATAGAAGTGAGGTAGAGTCCTCCCCCTACAGCCATACCCACTGAAGCCACAACGAAGATGGTTGACGCCGTGGTCAGTCCCGTAACAAGTCGGTCGCGAGCATGAAGAATGCAACCAGCTCCGATAAAGCCGATGCCGGGAATGATCTGGGCCGCAATACGAGTATGATCCCCGATGTGTTCGACTGCTAGTTCATCGGAAAGAAGCGTGTACATGGCTGCTCCCATGCAGATGAACAAGTTGGTACGAAGTCCGGCTGGCCTGTGCTTCAGTTGACGCTCCAGCCCAATCAGACCGCCCAGGATCGCCGCGAGCACTAAGCGCGTGATCGATGTTCCCACGACGGAAGCCATCTCGTTCTGAAGCAGATCGTAAATGTGCTGCATCGGAGGCATGAGAACGATGGTTCGCTGGATTTTATCACCAGAGACGGGCCTTAATGCCTTCCGGACCTACACCGTTAACGGGGAAGATTACCGGACAGACCCGTGCGTAGAAGCAGGGTTGGTCCAATAAATTGTGGCCGCCGGCTGCCCAATTGTTCGAATCACCAGCATGGAAACCAGGCCTTGCTTGTGCACTCCGAGAGCAACCGGATCTCCATCCATCGCGACGACGTAGTCGACATATTGCGCAGGGTTAGCCAACGAACGTTCCCACAGACCTTCGCGATCGACTGGCGCTTTCCACGGTCGATGATTGCCTTCGTTGATGGTACGACGCAAAGGGATTCCGGCCCGCTGCAGAGCACCCACGTGATCACCCAGATACATCAACAATGTGGAGTCGTGGGGTAGCTTTTCCAGATTGGACGCCAGTTCAGTTTCGAGAGCAATCCGGCTTCGGGAGTTCACCAAGGCTTCGCGAAAGCAGGCTGGCTGTGCCCGCCAGACGGACGCATAGCTCACGGCAAGCAGAATCACAGCGGCGCAGACAACCGTTGTCTTTGCTATCTGGTCTCGCGCAAGACGCAACAGAAAATAGGACGTCACCGCACCTGCCACGGAGAATGCGGGAAGAAGCTGCAGCCCATAACGTAGGTTGTAAAAAGAGAATGGCCACCAAACGGGTACGTAAATCGGCACGCCGCTATACGCAATCGAAAGCATGTAGAACGGAAGCGGCAACCACAGCAAAAGAAGCGGCCACAGCCGGCGGTCGAGAACTAGAATGGCGATGGTTCCAACCAATAGCAACACCACCCATAGTCTTTGCGAGTTTCCTTCCGCCATGTTCAGCTCAGCCGATTTCAGGAAGTAACTGAAAGCAACTGGCAAGTCATGGGAGCCAGGATGGGATGGTGATGTACTTTTCTGCTCAATAACGCGCGATGAGTATGGTCCGTTGGCAAACTCCAGCGGGTTCCTATAGACGATTGCGTTATAGGCAAGCCAAAGCGCGGGGGCCGATGCCGCGAGCAAAACGAATTTCCTGAAACTGCGACGAACAATTTGATTGTTGGCTCTTGATCTAAACACCAGGGGAAGCGTGGCCACACATATTGCCGACGCGAGGAACCATCCGTCGTAGCGCGTGAGGCAAGCGGCCGCGACACACAGGCCACATTTTTTTAAGGATGAGGAGGCCGCAACCTGCTCAGCCTCGCCTTCGCGAGATGATAATTGCACAAACTCGATGAAGAACACCATAGCCCAAACAAAGAGAGCGAGGTACAGCGACTCAGTCATCGCTGTGATTTGCAAGTAAATCAGATTCGGATTCACGGCATAGATGATTGCGCCCAGCCATGCGGCAATTCTTGCGGTAAGATCAGGCTGGGAATCAACACTCAAAGCGCTCCGTACTAGTCGGAAGACGCCCGCCGCACCCAAAGCGTAAGCGACCATCGAAGGAATGGAACCACCAATTCCTGATTGCCACGCCGCATCGGAAAGCACAAATGGAATCATCAGCAAGTGCGGCAGCGGCAACCACACCGTGCCGAGCTGCAGCAAGCCGGGAGTGCGGGAGTCGAATACTCGGCGCGCAATGTTGATGTGCGCCACAGCATCGCCGTAGAGAAGCAGGCCGCCATGCTGGAAATAGTAGGCAAACGATATGAACGAGACGCAAGCGGCGAACTGGGCTACAAGTGCGGTTTCACGATCCCAGCGACGAACAGGCTGGACTTTCATCCGCTTAACACTCATTCCAGATGGGTCAGTTCGCGAAAGATTTGGAAGCGAGCGTCGATCTCTTCCCGAGTGAGCGATTGCAGGCGTTCGGTGCCAAAACGTTCGACAGCAAACGACCCCATCACGCCGCCGTAAAAGAGCCCGCGCTTGAGCACCTCGCGGTTCAACTGCTCTTGCGATGCGATGTATCCCATAAAACCGCCGGCGAACGAATCGCCGGCGCCGGTTGGGTCTTTCACCTCTTCGATAGGCAAAGCGGGTGCGCGGAACGGATGGCGGCCAATGCCGAAGGCCCCTTCACGAAAGAAAATCGTGGCGCCATATTCGCCGTGCTTGATGACCAGCGCCTGCGGCCCTAGGGCAAGAACTTTGTGGGCGGCGCGAAGCAAATTGGTTTCCCCGCCCAGTACTTTGGCCTCGGTGTCATTAATCAACAAGACGTTAACCAGCTTCAGCGTCTCGAGCAGGTCGGGGCGAAAACCGTTGATCCAGTAATTCATTGTGTCGCCGCCGGTAAGGCGCACTCCGTCCATCTTCTGTCGCACTGCCGCTTGCAGAGTGGGATGAATATTACCGAGAAACAGGAACTTTGAGTCCGCATACTCTTGCGGAATGCGCGGCTGGAAGCGCTCAAATACATTCAATTCGGTGAAATCGGTTTTAGCTTCGTTCAGGTTGTCGAGATACTGGCCACCCCAGCGGAAGGTTTTGCCTTTGGCATGTTCGATGCCTTGGGTATCGATGTTTCGTTTCTTAAGAACGTTTTCATGCTGCGCAGTGAAATCTTCGCCCACTACGGCGACGATGCGGACATCCGTGAAGTAGCTGGCTGCCAGGGAAAAGAATGTGCAGGAACCGCCTAATACATTTTCCACACGCCCCGAAGGCGTGGCAATGGAGTCGAAGGCAATCGAACCTACGGCAAGGATGCTCATTACTTGGTTTTAGTCTCCAGGTATTTTTCCAAAATGAGTTTGAGTTTCTCACGAGTAGCGGGAGGAATCTTGTCGCGATCGGTGAGAATCGCATGTGCCAGCGCCGCGCCACACTTGCAGTTTCGTTTGGTGGGCATAGCCGCCACGGTCTGGCGCACGACCTGGCAGGCGTTCTCGGCATTTTTCAGCAATACGGCAACGATCTGATCGACCGTTACCGAGTCGTGATGCGGATGCCAGCAATCGTAGTCCGTCACCATGGCGACCGTCACATAGCAGACTTCAGCCTCGCGCGCGAGCTTGGCTTCCTGGAGGTTGGTCATGCCGATCACGTCCATGCCCCAACTGCGGTATACGTTGGATTCCGCTTTGGTCGAGAACTGCGGCCCTTCCATGCAGAGATAGGTTCCACCGCGCTTGCCGGTCACTCCTGATTGCTTGCAGGCGGTTTCTACAGCTCGCGCCAGTTCCGGGCAGACCGGTTCGGCGAAGGCGATATGGGCTACGATGCCTTCGCCGAAAAAAGTATCGACGCGATGGCGAGTGCGATCGAAAAACTGGTCGGGGATTACGAAGTCAAGTGGTTTATGTTCTTCCTTCAATGATCCCACTGCAGATACGGAGACGATCCGTTCCACGCCGAGTTGCTTGAAGCCATAAATATTGGCGCGGAAATTCAATTCCGTGGGGAGAATGCGATGGCCGCGTCCGTGCCGCGCCAAGAACGCGACCTTGCGGCCTTCGAGCGTGCCCAAAATATAGGCGTCCGAAGGGTCGCCGAAGGGGGTTTGCTGCCGAAGTTCCCGCACGTCACTGAGGCCGGGCATGGAATAAAGCCCACTACCCCCGATGATGCCAATTTCCGCTTGCGACAACAGTCCTCCCCAGGCCACTTATTCTCAATTAGTGGAATTCGGATTATACAAAAAAACTCCTGCCGACATTGAATAGCGCCAGGAATGGTGTAAATTACTTGGCACGGCAGCCTTCCCCCCGAGGGCGTCCGTCAAACCGGAACCCTTCGCTGCGAGTTCATCGCTCGCATTGTGGAGGCATCATGAAAATTCCATTTTTTCTCGGATTCCCGATTTTCTGGGCGGCTGGGTACACTCCTGCTCCCCCGGCAAACCCAAACCAAACCAAACCCGCCGTGGTCGACAGATTACGCAAGTATCACCCGCTTCTGTTGCTTGTAGCTGCCGTAATGGTTTATGCGGTTGTGAAGGCGGAAGAGCGTGGACAATGGGCCGTCGCCCAGGCTTGCCTCCTAACTGCCTTGTTGCTGGCGGCGACGACTCTCTGGTGTTGGTGGCAGGAAAAACACAAAACTCCAGATCTCTCAGTGAAGGCTGAGGTATATCGTCGAGCCCTGCAAAAGCTATTGTGGTGTGTCGCCGTCGGACTTTTTGCCATGCTCTCCGCTGCCACCCGGCAGGAATATTGGGCGCAAACTAATGTGGCTCGGGCCGTCGGCTACGGGATTCTAATCGCGGGTTCCGCTTTTATCTGCGGAGTGCTGGCGGGATACCTTTTCGGACTTCGCCCAACCGACAATTCCAAGAATTCAGCGAATCAGCCGTTGAGCCCACCGCCTCAGACAAATCTCGTGGAGATTGCGGATTGGCTTACGAAGATCATTCTGGGAGCTGGCCTTGTCCAACTGACCCGCCTGCCCGAACCAATCTGGAAGTTTGCGCAGGCGATGGCCGAGGGCGTCGTAAAAGGCACGAGGGAGCCCGCCAACCCGCCTATGGCACTGGCGATCATGGGATTTTTCTCCGCTTGCGGCCTCCTCTACGGCTACCTCTGGACGCGCTATGAAGATGCCGTGACCTCCTATGGAGCAGGTGATGCTTCGGCCGCGGCCCTGGTAAATCTCTGGCTGAACGGGCACCCCGCGCCGGATGATCAAACGCGTCTGAACATGATTGATGCCGTCAAGAGCGCATCGTCAACGGCCAGGATGCGCTTTTACCTCCAGGCGGAGCAATATCGGAAGTCGTCCACAGAAGATATTAACGAGCGGTCCCTTCCTGTTTTCCAAGCGTTGGTCGACGCGGATTCTGAAGGGGTCTTTCACCGGAACCGAGGCCAGTACGCGCTGGCTCTGATGGGGAGAAAGAAAGACCCCAATAACGCCGGTGAGGATTGGAGTAACGCCCTCGCTCTGTTGAACGATGCCATCCGGATCAGGGACTTGTCGCACGACCCAGGATGGCACGAGTACGAGTTTGCACGCGCCGTTTGCCGGATCAAGCTTGATCAGAATTTCAATAAAGGGCAGGCGTCAGATGGACTAGTGGCCCAATGCATTCGAGCTGATCTGGATCAGGCCACAGACACCGAAGTTCCGAAAGCAATTAAGGACCTTATCGATAAAGATCAGGTGGTTAACGCGTGGGTTAAGCAAAATCCCAAGCAAGCGACATAAGTGATGCTAGCAAGAAGCTTCATCGGACATGAGCTGTTATCGGCTCGAACAGCTCATGTTCCAGTTGCTCCGTTGTTGACTGGTCCAGACTCTCGGTAATCAACACGCCGTCGCCATGAACGTCGACGACTACCGGGCCTTCCTCGGTTAGCCAGGTGTGCATCCCAGTCAGCGATCCGAGTTTCGGCAGATCGTCGGAAGACTCTTTACCGTTCGCGGTCACTGCCTGAACATGCTTGTATCGTTTGGCCAGTGACTGAGCGTAAATAGCCGCGAATGCGGCCGCTTTTTCTGGACTCGCCCAGCGTGAAAAATAGAGCAGCGCCAGCGGTGCGGAGGGGTCTCCTTTAGGCCGAGCCGCGTAATAGTAGCCCCCGCGCCAACTGGGGTACAGATCGCGTGAAGCATCCGTGCCTGCGTACTGATCGACCAGGATGGCCACGTCGAATTCCCCGATCGCCCCTACATCGAAGCGTTCGTAATTCTTGAAGTCACGCTGGAAGTCAGGCAGGCGTATGGGCTCTAAAGACTCGCCCGAGAGATACGTTTTCGGCTCCATGATCTGACGAGTGGTGCGCGGCGGATTGGTAAGAGTCGCGGTAAAAGCTTTTTCTTTCCCGCCTGTCCGCAACATTTCAGCCTCAAAATCCAGACCATAACGATAAGGAAAAGTTAGTTCCTCTTTTAGAAAAATGGGAGCATTCTGGAACTGGGGCGAGTCCGACGTGCCCACGAGCATGCCCTCTTTCAGGGCATTAGCAATTTGCGGCGACCCGAGAATAGATTGACCGGCCGGCGCTAGCATGTAGTCAACGAGCACGACCATGGCTTGCCCTTCGACCACGGCCTGGCGGGCTTCGCTGATTTCGTCGTTTTCGATGTCGGTGGGTGTCGGCTGTTTCTTGTCCTCCAAGTCCACGTCGCCCGCTTTCATCCACTTTTCCAGGCCGAACGACTGATCCTGCAGCGCGTGCGTAAGTTCGTGCGCCAGCACGGGACGCTGCTGCTCGATGTCGATCCAGTCCAACAGGTTCACGGTTTTAGTTTTCACATCGTAGTAGCCGGCTACCTGCTCGCGCAGTAAGGCCACTAGAAAAGTCTGCAGATCGAAATCCCGAGGCAGAAGCCCGAACTTCTTCAGCACCAGTTCGGAGCGGCGCAGGCGCTGCGCATCCTTGTCCTCAGCCATATTTTTTTCGAGATAGGCCACAACTTCATCGCGGCTGGTAAGCCGTCGTTTGACTTCCTTCTTGATAGGTAAGCCAGTATCTTTGCTGGCAAACTGCAGAATCTGATCCACGTCGTGGAAAAGTTCTTCGGCTTCTTTGGGAGAGAGTTTCTGTTCAGAAGCATGCGCGTCCGAGGTGGTTGTTTTCTGCCCCTGTGCCGGAGAATCAGGTTTAGTTGCTGCGTCTGTTTGTGGCACTGGTGTGGGAGCTTGCGCCCATGTCCACGATGCCGAAAGCAATATCAGTCCTGCAATTGCAAGCAGAGATGCCGATTTTCGATACAATTTCTTCAATCCAGTCATTGGATCCATTTATGCCCGAAGACGATCCTCGCCAAACCGCAGCCGAATACTTTCAAAAAGCTTATCAGCTGCAGATGCAAGGCGAGTACCAGCAAGCTATCGAGCTCTACGGCCGCTCCATCGAGATCTTTGCTACAGCCGAGGCCTACACGTTCCGCGGCTGGACGTACTCGTTCCTCGGCGACTATGAGCGTGCCATTACCGAGTGTCTTGAGGCGATCAAAGTGGATCCGGAATTCGGCAACCCTTACAACGATATCGGGGCTTACCTGATTGAACAAGAGAAATGGGATGAAGCGATTCCCTGGTTTCAAAAAGCCATAGTCGCGCCACGCTACGAGGCTCGTCCTTACCCGCATTTCAATTTAGGCCGCGTGTACGAACACAAGCGAAATTGGCAGAAGGCAAAGGAGTGCTATGCCACGGCATATTCCATGGATAAGCGATACGTGGCGGCACTGGCGGGATTACGAAGACTGCGGGCGGCGTTTAATTGAGAAGTCTTTCGACACGGATAGGGCTCTCTCTGGACGAAACGCCTCACGCTTCGCGCTTCGCGGCTGTTGCAAACGATTGGAACGGTTTGCGAGGTCTCCCGGCGCTGACGTGTTGAAGGACATGGCTTCCAGCCATGCCGTCAGTCGTCAATAGTAACAGTAATGATCGGCGCAGCTGGAAGCCGCCCCTCTCAAACCCTCAACGCGGATTTAGGGAGTTTTTCCGCAGCTAATGCACCGGCTCCGGATCCGCAGCGATCACACGACGCTGCTGCTGCATCCGATAAAGATGATGAACCGGCCCGATGCCATGTCCCAAAGGATGGGCATTGCTGATCGCCGCCGCAACATAGGCCTTAGTCAGTAAAACTGCCTCCGGCAATCCTCGCCCCAGAGCCAGATGGCAAGCCAGCGCCGTAGCAAAAGCACAACCCGTCCCATGAGTAGAGTTGGACTTCAACCGGGCTGACTTAAACAGCTCTTGCTCAATGCCGCGCTTGCCAGTAAAGCTCAACAAATCGATCGCCTTTTCGAGATGGCCTCCGGTAACGACCACTGCCGAAGCACCCATGTCGTGCAGCTTCCTCGCTGCCGCGCGCATTTGCTCGGGATCGGATACGGCCAATCCGGTCAAAGCGGCCGCCTCGTCCACATTAGGAGTCACGATTGTAGACAGGGGAAGCAAGTTCTCCTTCAGCAACCGCACTCCAGCGGCATCCAACAAGCCCGTTCCAGAAGAACTCTTGAGAACCGGGTCGAGCACCACATTTGCCATCTTGTGCTCGACCAGGAAGTCAGCGACCGCTTGCACCACCTTCCCCGATCCAAGCATTCCGATGTGCACCGCCGCAATTTCCATGTCGGATGCCAGTTCGGCCAGCGTCTCCGCCACCAGTCCGGCGTCGACCGCCTGCACTCGTCGAACCCCGGCCGTCGATTGCACCGTCAGCGCCGTAATGCACGCGACGCCGTAGCAGCCGTGGGCCGCGATGGTCTTCATATCGGCTGTGACCCCGGCGCCAGAACTGGGGTCAAAACCTGCGATGGTAAGTACGACAGGAGGGGTTAGCAGCATAGGCAAGAATTCTCGGAAAGCTTATTCTTCAACCACCCATTTCGCAATGCCCGCCTAGCGGGCGGCCGACGATCTAGACGCAATCCGACGAAAGTTAACCATTTAAAGTTACCGGTGTAAGTAATCGGTGTAAGTAATCGGCGTAAGTCTATGACAACAAATAGAGTGCAAATATTGCACATGCTCTCCGTTTTTGGTTATTTACTATTATATAAACATCTAAGTTGCTGCTAGCACAGCAACATCATCCTCTTTGCTCAAGTTGTACAGCAAGTTACGTAAGTCATCCATAACTATCTCGTAACATTGCTACGGTCAATTCTGGATTGACATCGCCGGTATCCGCCTATAGCATCGTCAGATCAATACGGACTGGGTCGTTGGGAGGACGACTTTCGGATGGACAGACTCTAGAGACGAGGTGACACTGAATGCGAAATCCAATAGCTCATGGACTGGCGAGCATTTTGTTGGTCGTCAGCCTGGGGGCGGCTCAGGGGCCAACCAGCTCACGGTCGAAAGACACTCAAGGTACGACGCCCAGCAATGCGGTCGCGGGATCCAAATACGGACCTCGGGCCAAAACAATCCATCATCCCTATCAAGTCGGAACTGCATCGTGGTACGGAGAATATTTTGAGGGCCGCGCCACTGCCAGCGGCGAACCCTATAATATGCACGACCTGACTGCGGCGCACCCCACTTTGCCTCTCGGCAGCTGGGTACGAGTGACCAACCTTCGAAACGGACGAATTGTCTACGTGCGGATCAATGACCGGGGACCGATTGTTCCAGGTCGAATCATCGACCTTTCCTACGGTGCTGCCCAGGTGCTCAACTTCAGGGATAAGGGCCTCCAGCGCGTCCGCCTTGACTTAGCTACGCCGCGGGAAGCAGCACCGCAGCAACTGGCAATGCTCCAGTCCCTAGCGTATTAGCTAGATTCGCTTTAAACTCCCCAAGGGATGTTTGATCCGCGCCAGCGTCTGATCGTGGCATTGGATGTATCGTCCGCGGCCGCCGCCCAGAAGATCGTGGCGGCCGTGGGCGACTCCGCCTCTTGCTATAAGGTAGGGATGCAGCTTTACACCGCTGAAGGCCCCGGAGTGGTCCGCGATCTGGTGGCCTCCGGACGGAGAGTCTTTCTTGATCTGAAATACCACGACATTCCCAACACGGTTGCGTCTGCCGTCCGCGAAGCCGCCGCTCTCGGCGTGAGCATGCTCACTATCCACGCCTCAGGCGGCAGCAAAATGATTCGTGCCGCAACGGATGCCGGACGCAGCGCCAAAGGCGCGCTCATGGTCCTTGGGGTTACGGTCCTGACTAGTCTCGATGACGACGACCTCAACCAACTCGGGATACAAGGACGGGTCCAGGATCAGGTGCTACGCCTGGCGAAGCTTGCCATTGCCGGCGGATGCCACGGCGTAGTCGCTTCCGCGCACGAGGCCTCAGCATTGCGCAGCGAAGTAGACGGCGACTTTGCCATTGTGACACCAGGCGTCCGTCCAGCGGGCGTGGAACACGGCGATCAAGCCAGAGTGGTGACGCCAGCCGAGGCCATTGCCGCTGGCGCAACTCACATTGTAGTGGGCCGGCCTATTACCGGCGCGACCGATCCGGCTGGAGAGGCCCGGGCCATCCTAAGCCAGATGAGCCTTTAGTTAGTGGAGGCGCGGGCTTCTCGCCCGTGCGCCTCCAGTTGGAACTAAAAATGATTGTCTAGCCCGGAGGCTCCTGGATACTGCGATCTGCCAGATGTAAGGCGACTCTCTGCGGTAGCTTGCTTTGATCCATCGGTGGCTCCGCTCGGGCGAGGACGCCCGCGCCACATGGACTCTGAAAGCTAGAAGCGGTTTACCTACAACTTCTCGAAGAATTCGCAAGCCGAGCACGAAATAAACACCCCGCCCGGAACTCCGCGCTCCCGGTCCTTCACGCGCTTCACAATGCGCGTCGGCTTGCCGCACTTGGGGCAATCCGTGCTCTTGGATGTGTCCATCACCTTCTTGCGATCTGCTGTCTTAGCAATCTTGGCCATCGTTTGTCTCCTGACAAAAATTCTCCCACAGGCCACCGGCCTGGACGAATGACAATCCTAAATAAGAATTCGGGAGTAGCGTCTAAGGCTGGGAATCCATACTCGCCGCATTCGATTTTACATGAATCGCGCAGCGGCTGTCTGTCTTACTCAACTCCGTGTGGCGCGGGCGACTTGCCCTTGCAGGTTCTGCAATAGCAAGTAATCTAACTATTTCGAAACAGCCGCAAACAAGTCCGAGTGCATCAGCGACTGGAACTGCTTATCGTCGGCTTTGAAATGCATCTGCAAATTGGAACTGTCGGAGTTCACGGAAACATTTTCCAACGCCACTTTCTCAATCGGAGTCGCCGTCATCTTGCGATACAGCACCCCCGCCTTGACCAGCGACGAAAGCGTAGCCGCAGTCACCGAGTCCGAAGTCACTACATCCAAGTCGAAGTTCACGCCGTTCGTAAAGTTCATGGCGTAACGCGAGCCCACCACGCGTTTCTTGACGGTATCGAAATCGGCCAGTTTCCCAGCGTCGCCCAGCGCCGAAAGCAGCATGTTCTGAGTTCCCTGCTGGTCAAGCACGCTCCACACCGTACCGGATTCGACGGACCCGATCATATCCGCGACCTGGCTGTTGGAGTCGAGCGCCGGCGTATAACCATCTCGGGCGTCGAGCGCACCTTTCACCGCACCGCCATCGCCAAATAGCAAGGAGTTCTCATCCAGGAAAGTCATCTGCATCCCGCCCGACATCGGATAAATATCCGTGTCGTGGTACTTGAGCGGCTTCACTTTATTCAACTTCATTTTTTTGAGGAAAACCTTACTCGAAAAAGAACCTTGCGCGATTCCAACGACTTTCACTCCCTCCTTACCATGCCGGTAAGAAGCAAAGGTGAGCTGATCGACATCCTTCTCCGGATCGATTCCCACGCCCTTTAACGATCCTTCGAACTCCTTGAGGCTCGGCGGAAGGACCTGGTCCTTCAGCGCCATCGCGGTACTAGAGTTCTTCAGCGTGCGGTAGTCGACAGTAATAACCTGTTGCACATCCGAAGGAATTACGCCTCTGGCGGAGCTGCCCATCGCGGCCGCCCAGGCTGCCGCGGTCGAAAGTATCAGCATCCACAAAACGCCCTGCAATCGTCTCATAAGTAAAGCGCCTCTTCTATATCTTAGATAGCTTAGACCGGATACGCTTATTTAGATGCAGAACGAACCGCATCCGTAAACTTGCATCGTCCGTCTATTCTATGCCAAAGCAAACGCAAGGACTACGGAACAAAGGTACATCGACAGCCAGGAAACGACTGCGAACAAACGCGGACCGGGCAGGCGTTGGAAAATGCCGCAGATTAGAACTGTCAATCTCTCAGGATGCGTAGCACCATCGGTGATGGGGTGAATCCGGTCCAGGCCTTCGCGAGGCGGCCACGGGAAAGCTCTCGATTCGTATCAGGGTATGCCTTCAGGCATACCGCTAGTCGCTCGCTATGGCCCCGGCCTCAGCCGCTGTATTTCGACGTTACTGCACCGTCGGTGAAAGCAGCGCCCCATCCCGACTCCCCTAAGACGTAATTTTCCGCAATTCCCTGCGCAGGATCTTGCCCGACGGCGTTCTCGGTAGCGCATCCACGAAATGAACTTGGCGCGGTTGCTTGTAGGAAGTAAGGCGCTCGGCGACGAATCCACAAAGGTCATCTTCTAATCTCTTGGATGCCACCGAGCCTTCGCGAAGGACGATAAAGGCGACGGGGATTTCGCCCGCAGTTGCATCAGGGCGTCCGACGACGCCGCAATCGCGGACCGCAGGATGCTCAAGGAGCAGCGCTTCGACCTCGGCGGGAGCCACAGGAAAGCCTTTGTACTTGATCATCTCCTTGCGGCGATCGATGACGAAATAAAAATCGTCAGCATCCCGGTTCACGATATCGCCGGACCAGAACCATCCATCGCGAATCACGGCAGCGGTCGCTTGCTGATCTTTCCAATAGCCCATCATGAATTGCGGGCCGCGCATGACCAGTTCGCCAGGTTGCCCGGGAACAACTTCGCTTTCGTTGGCGTCCGTCGCATTCACCACGCGGCATTCGGTGTGGGCCAGCGGTTGCCCGATGGAGTCAGGTCGATAGAGATCGGGCTCGAGGTAGCCTACATGAGTGACGGGCGAGGCCTCGGTCATGCCGTAGCCCTGGCATACCAGAACTCCGGTGAGCTCGGTGAAGCGGCGCGCAAGTTCCGGGGCAAGCGGAGCGGCGCCAGACTTTACCCAGCGCAGACGATGATTCGTGGGGAACTCCCCGGCCTCGGCGGCCTGACACAGCGCGTTCAAGGCGGGCGGCACGAGTGGAATCATGGTCACATATTCGTCGACCAGCAGCGAAAGCAACTGCGAAACGTTGCAGCGCGGCATCAACAGTAGCGTTCCTCCGAGCGTGAGTATCGGGTTCAGGACCACGTTGAGGCCGTAAATGTGATAGAGCGGCAGGAAGCAAAGGGCCACGTCGTTCGCGGACATCTCGCTGGCATGCGGTCCGATGAATTGAAAGACGTTGGCGACGAGGTTCGAGTGCGAGAGCATGACACCTTTAGGAAGCCCGGTAGTGCCGCTCGAGTACGGAAGCGCCGCAAGCGTTTGATCTGAAGGCTTACCCGGGGTGGGCAACCCGGTTGTGACCGGCTGTAGCAAGCTAGTGAATGGCTCTGCTCCAGTCCCGGCTTGACGCGTTGTGTAGACGCGGCGCAGGTTGGGTAGACCGCCAAGGTTGATTCCCTCGAGCAGAGTGCCATCGGTGATGAGAACCGCAGCGCCTGAGTTCTCCAGTTGGTAGCGAACCTCGCGCTCACGATAGCTCGGGTTCAGTAATGTGGGGATCGCTCCCGCGAGCGTCGCAGCGTGATAGACCGCGCAGAATTCCCAGCAATTGGGCAGGTAGATGGCGATAACTTCCCCTGGCTTCAGCCCAGCTGCGACGATCCCGCGGGCAAGCACGTCGACCAGTCCTGCGTACTCGGAGTAGGTAATTCGGCGGTTGCACGAGCTGTCAATGATCGCAGTCTTATGCGGGTACCGGAAGCATGATTCGACGATGACGTCGTGAACAAAGCGGCCCTGCGGGTCGGCGAATAGGCCAGTGCGAAGCATGCCGGATGTGATTCTAGCGCGAAGGGCGCAGTGTTGAACATTTTTGCAGCAACGCATTGTTACCCGGCCAATTTGCGGAGGAAGTCGGATTCGTCCATGTGGTACTTGAAGGCTTTGCGACCATCAATGAAAACAACGGGGACTTCGTCGGTGAACTGGCGGCGGAGTTGGTCGTCGCTGTCCACGTCTACGTCCTCCCAGGTGAAGCCGCCGCGGCGGTGCAGCTTGGTGAGAGTTTCTTTGACGATTTCGCAGAGGTGGCATCCTTTGCGAGAGTAGACGACGACTTGGCGGAGGTCGGACATCGCCGCTGAGTGTAGCAATTTGGACCGGCTTTGTTCCAGTGGTCGGACCACTGCAACAGGGCTATCCCGCCAGCTTTACGATCACGATACAATTCCGATCTATGAATAAAGCATCCCCGGATACATCCGCCAAACCGCTTATGGCGAAGACGGTTTTGATTACGGGCGGGGCGCGGCGGTTGGGAAGAGCATCGGCTTTGGCTCTAGCCGAGGCGGGGGCGGATGTGGCCATTACTTTTTTGCATTCGGCGCGCGAGGCGCAGCACACTGTCATCGATCTCGGCAGCTTCGGCGTGCGGGCGCTGGCGCTGCGCTGCGACGTTATGGATGAGAAGAGTGTCAAGGCGGCCATCAAAGAAACGGGTCGAGAGTTGGGCGGGCTCGACATTCTGATCAACAACGCGGCGAATTACGAGACCGTGGAGTTCGAGAAGTTAAGCTTGAAACAGTGGGATGCGATCTTCGGTTCGAATACGCGTGGGCCATTTCTGGTGTCGCGCGAAGCATTGAAATTACTGCGCGAGCGGCGGGGAAAGATTATCAATATGGGTTCGCTCGGCGGGTTGCGGCCTTGGGCGGACCATGCGCATTATTGTTCGTCGAAAGCTGCGGTGCATATGTTGACCAAGGTGATGGCGAAGGCCTTGGCTCCGGAGATTGCGGTGAACTGTGTCGCGCCGGGGATGATCGATCTGGGAGAAAGATCAGCGGCCGGGTTTATGAAGCGGATGGCGAAGCAGACTCCGATGCGGCGCAATGGAACTGGAGAAGAGGTTGCGGCGGCGGTTTTATTCTTTGCTACGGCGCCTCATTTTATTACTGGCCAGATTATGGCGGTGGATGGCGGGTTGGGTTTGTAGGGCTGCTCCCCGGACGAGGCGCACGGGCTACGTGATTGCCCTTGATTCACGATTCGGCGGTTGTGGGATCGATGATCGAGGAGATTTCAGAAATGCGATTGGCGGGGAAGCCGCCTTGGGTGGCATGTTCCCGGATCACGGCCTCATTCGGTGCGATGTAGATGCAGTAGATTTTGTCCTGGGTTACGTAGCTGTGAACCCACTGAATCTCGGGACCAAGTTTACGGAGAACGCCGCAGGATGTTTGGGAGACGGCTTGAAGTTGATGGGGGCTCAGTTTTCCGGCACCCGATAGCTCGCGCTCAATCACGTATTTCGGCATAACACCTTCCCGTCCATTGAGTGAAAAAGTTTTGATGGCCGCATCAGTTTGCCCGATCCATGTGCTTTAATCAAGCGTTGGCTGCTCGTTTGTCGGGTGGCAAATTTTCCCTATGCTACGAACATCGGCTTTGAGCAGGATAGAGAAAGTTCTCATCGCAGGCGCGCTGTTGTTAAGTTCAGTGGCGTGGGCGCAGGCGCGTCCAGAAGATGGCGGCCAGGAAATCGAGATATGGACCGGCGGTGGACACTCCGTTCCCGGAGGCACATCGGATGTCAACGCTTGGAATGTCGGCTTGCGTTATGGGTGGATCCTGACCCGGCCTCATGGTCCTGGATTCCTCAACGGAAGATTCGAATACACCGTCGATGCAGTGCCGCTTTTTGTGATCTTCCAGCGCTACAACACGGCATACGGAGCGGGCTTTAATCCGCTGGGATTAAAGTGGGACTTCGCGGCTCGGGGACGGGTTGAGCCTTATTTCGAGTTGGGTGGTGGAGTATTGTTTACCAACCATCAGGTGCCGACTGGAACTTCCGCTGTGAACTTTACTCCCTCGGCGGCGCTCGGCATGCATCTCCTGCGCGACAGGCATTGTTTCAGTGTCGAACTTCGCTATATGCATATTTCGAATGCGGGATTGAGCTACTACAACCCGGGGATTAATACGGTGCAGGTGCGAATTGGGGTGGGGAAATTCTTCGGGAAGTGAGCAACCCAGATTCCGAAGGCAAAAACAACGCACGAAAATAAACTTCTGCCTCGACAGACCTTCGTCGTCTTGACCGCCAACCTCGCCGAGAGGGAAAATTCCAGTAACCCGGTCATCCCCCGCAGTCGCCCAACCAACGCTTGGACCAAAATCGAGTCGGGTTCCCATCACAATTATTCGCGGCGGCGTGAGGGTTTTTTCTGCGCGTTTGCGTAATGCGTAGTAGGAGCACAAAGCGAAAAGTGCCACAGACTGAGCCTGCGGCTCATCGCTTTTGCCAGTTTGAACAATACGCAAATAAAAGGAGTGACTATGAAACACAGGATTTTCGTGTACTTGGTGATCGCTGCTTCCACCTTGCTGTTCATCTCTTCCGCGTCGGCTACCTGGAGCGGTTTTCGCAGCTTAGGCAAGACCCCGGTAGTCGGAGAACCGTCATGCGTTCAACTTGCCAGCGGGGAGGTGATGTGCGTGGCTCAAAGCCAGCAACACACCTTGATGGCAAACGAGTTCAGCAAAGGCGCCTGGTCAGGCTGGACCAATCTGACCGGTAGCGTTACCTCTAACCCAGGTTGCGTCAACGATGGGGCGGGCAACATAATCTGTGCGGCAATCAGCGCAAAGAATACGCTGGCGGCATTGGTATTTAATGGCACCACGTGGGGTTCTTTTGTTGACTCCGGCCAGCAAAGTTTCTCGAATACCTACGCGTCGGCTGCAGGCCCGAGTTGCGCCCTGCTTCATGCCGGAAAGGTGCTTTGCAGTATCCGCAACCAGGCGAGCATGCTCGTGGCGTCAGTATTCAATGGAACTGCCTGGGGCCATTTTTCTACGATCGCGACCTCTGCCACAACTCCCGCGGGTTGTACGAGCGACGACAACGGCGACGTGATCTGCATCGCAGACGCAATCGTCAACAACCTCAATTCCACCGTCGTCAATCGCTTCGATGGCGCGAAGTGGAACGGATTGCTCGTGTTGAGCAACCTTCCCAGCTCAGCCGACCCGGTGTGCTTAGCTTTGGGAGGCGGGAATTCCGCAGGCCAGGTGGATTGTTTCGTCGATGGATATAACAACAGGGTTGCGTATGTCACCCACTTCAACGGCGGGATTTGGCAGCTCAGCGACTGGTCCGGATTTGGACAAGTTTCAGGCAACGTAACCCCGAGAACGAGTTGCGGCCTATTGTCGACGGGCTCCATCACTTGCGCCTGGATCAACATCCAGGATTCTCTGTTGTATGAAGACACGTTCAATGGCACGCAGTGGACTGGGTACGTAAAAGTGGGGGGCTCTCCGATCATCGCCGGTCCGAGTTGTACCCCACTCGCCAGCGGGAAAATCATGTGCGTTGTGCTTGGACTCAACAATCAGGCGCTTAGCGTCACCGGCCCGTAAGCGGGACGAAAATACCAAGCCGCCTCTCGCAGGGGCGGCTTTTTTGTTCAAGCGTGGTTTAGCTATACCCTCTGCCGACGCTGATGTACAGAATGGAAGCGCAGACCCAAGGCTTGCGGGCTCGTCACTCCGCCGGATATTCTTCTCGCGTATGTCAACTCTAGTGGAATGTGTTCCCAACTTTTCCGAGGGACGCGATAAGGCAAAAGTCGACGCCATCGTCTCCGCCATGAAAATGGATGGCGTCTATCTGCTCGACCGCGAAATGGATGCCGATCACAACCGTTGCGTGATCACGTTAGTCGGCGAACGCGACGCGATTCAGGAGGCTGCGATTCGCGGCGTGGGCAGAGCCGCCGAGTTGATCGATCTGAATCAACATCAGGGAGCGCATCCACGAATGGGCGCGGCGGATGTGGTGCCGTTCATCCCCATTGATGGCGTGACCATCGAGGACTGCGTGGCCATGGCCCGGCATGTGGGAGCGGAGATTTGGAAGCGATACCAAATTCCGGTTTACCTGTACGAAGCGGCAGCGGCCACGCCGGAGCGGCAGAATCTGGAGAATATTCGCAGGGGACAGTTCGAAGGCATACGGGCGGAGATTGCGACCAATCCTGCAAGAAAGCCGGACTTCGGCGATCCCAGAGTACATCCGACGGCTGGGGCGACGGTCGTAGGCGCGCGCAAGTTTCTGATCGCCTACAACGTTTTTCTCAGCACGCCGGATGTCCAGATTGCGAAAAATATTGCAAAGGCCGTGCGCTTCTCGAACGGAGGATTGCGCTTTGTGAAGGGTGCGGGATTCCTGGTGCGCGGGTTGGCTCAGGTTTCAATGAACCTGACCGACTTCGAGCAGACGCCAATCCATCGTGTCTTTGAGTTGGTGAAGCGCGAGGCTGCACGGTATGGGGTTTCGCCTCTGAGCAGCGAGATCGTGGGCTTGATTCCGAAAAAGGCTTTGGAGTCGGCGGCGGAGTGGTTCTTGCAGGTGGAGAACTTCGATTCGTCACTGATTCTGGAAAATCGACTCAGCGCTGTGATGGGAGGCAAAGCAGCGATCGGCGGATTGCGAGCTGGGGTCGAGCCTTTCATTGAACAATTGGCCGCGCCCACGGCCACGCCCGGTGGGGGAAGCGCGTCGGCGGCCGGCGCGGCGATGGCGGCGGGGCTGGCCTCGATGGTGGCTTCTATGTCACGCGGCAAGAAAGCATATCTGCAATACGAACGCGAGTTGAGCGAGGCGATTGCGCGTCTTTCACAGTTGCGTGAAGAATTGAAGGCCGCGATTGATGCCGACGCGGAGTCCTACAACGCGGTCATGAAGGCTTACAAGCAGGCGAAAGCATCGGCCAACGCGGATGGCGTGATTGATGCCGCTTTGAAACAGGCCACCAGCGTGCCGTTAAGCGTGGCTGAGCGAGCCAGGGAAGTTGCGCGAATTGCGGAGAAGCTGGGACCCATCACCAATCCGAATATGAAATCTGATCTGACGACGGCGCAAGCATTAGCAAAAGCTGCAATTGAGGGAGCCCTGGCAAATGTAGAGATCAATCTGGAGTCGCTGAAGGACGCGGCCTTTGCAGCGGATGTGCGGAAGAAGGCCGCGGCCCTAGTGGCGGTCTAGAACGTAGCACGCCCGTGTGGCGCCGGGTCTTTGACCCGGCCAGCCGCTGCAACAATTGGCCACCGCGGAACCCGCGTAGGCCCGGCCGCCCTCGTCCGGGCGGCCGAGCAAAACTCGGCCCGATTCGCGGAATCTCCCCGCCTCACTCACGAGTCAGAAACTTATACTGCTCTGTGCTCAGGGGCACCACGCTGAGTCTTCCCTGCCGTACCAGCGCCGAATCCGCAAACAGCTTGTTGGCTTTAACTTCCGCCAGTGTCACCGGCCGAGTTAGCGCCTTCCCCGCTTTGATCTTCACCTGCGGATTCTTAGGATCACCCGTATCGACTGAAACCACCGTCGCCGTCCCCACCGCAGTCTTGTGATCGCCAGTTTCATAAATCACCAGCCGCTCCCCAGGCTTCATCCCGCGCAGGTTTTTCACGGCGACAGGATTAGTGACGCCATCCCAAACCGTGACCTGCTCACGTTCAAGATCGGCAAAAGAATAAACCGTAGGTTCGGTCTTCAATAAGTAGTCCATGATCTTCCTTTATGGCGGAGTTGATGCGCGGTGCCCCAGGTTCGCGTCTCTTCTGGAGGCGCTAACCTGGGTCTCACTGTACCCGAAGCAAGACCGGCATGAAAAGTTTTCACGCGCCGTTGACCGTGGTGTCTCCACAATTCAGTCGGTCCCGGTCCGTTACGTCAATTCCTAATGCCGCGAGGCCAATTCTAGCCTCCGCTGGACTGTACCAAATCGAAAGAAAATAAGGACGTGCCGATGTTCTTTCAACCAAGGTCAGTGTCCAATACGGACGCGAATCTGGGGAACCAGGCCGCGGGCGGGAACTTTTTATAAGGTCCTTCCGTATCCCAAAGTGAGCACTGATCTTGGGGTGGAGCAGAGAACTGTAAGGAGCACACCATGGACGGAAATTTGGTAGGTCTGGCAGCCGTGATCATGATCTTCGGAATTCCAATGGCGGCGATGTACACCTTCTATCGCGTTCGCAAGTTGCGCACCGAAGAACGCTTAGCGGCACTTGCCCGCGGAGTAAACGTGCCCATGCAACCCGAACTTTCCGAGGCAGCCCGTTCCCGCCGATCGGGTATCATTCTGGTAACCGGCGCGCTCGGCTACATGCTCACGTTCGCACTCATCGCAAGGGCAGAGTCGGACGCCTGGATCGCCGCCGCCTTCGGCATCATCCCGCTGAGCATCGGCCTGGGCTTCTTCGTAGATTCCGCGCTAATCCGCCGCGACCTGCACGCCTGATGCTGTTTTTTGCCAGTGTCGAGCCGGGCGGCGGGTGGGGCTGATTGGATAACCGTGTCGGCTCCCAGCCGCCGAGTAGACTTGGTGCTGGTCAAAGCAACCGAGGTTGGGCCAAAGTAATGTCGACCAGGATGGCATTTTATCCTAGACTCTCGGTCATGGCATTCCAAATGTCGATGGGAGCGAAAGGACGCAGACGCCTTCTGACTTGTGTAGGCTTGCTGGTCGGATGTGGCGTTTATCTTTCGTACTTTGGACCGCAAACCATGTTCGTTCTTGAAGCGCGCTACTTGGCACACAAGGTACCTGTTGTAACAAAAACTCCTTCTAAACTTCGGGATTTTTCCATGTCAGACTTGGCGAGAACGAAAGTCTCCTATTTTGGATACGAATTCGAGGTTCCCTGGAGCGACATCGACGAATCTGCTACGAAGGTCTATCAGAAGCGGGTAGTGATTTCCTTCAAATCTGGCTTGCGGTTGATGTTTGCGAGCGGCCCTCCAAAAGAATTCGTGAGCACAGTCCTTTCGTCGGGGAAACTTGATAGTCGCTTGTTTCAGCAGTATTACGGTGACGCACTGCAATCGGACTACGACCTGACCCGATTGATGCTCGAGTCGACACCGGACAGGCTCACCCTGCTAACCCCAAAGAAGGACGCGGTCGGGGAAGCGATGATGCTCGCGATTAAGGCGATTGCCATTCCTGAGGATTCTGGCCTGTTCTCAATTAAGACCGCGGAGTTCAAAGGATTTCAGTACGGTGAACCCCAAAACAAACCCAAGAAGATAATCGTGGACCTTTTTGCAGACGATGGTGATCTTGAGTTCATGTTCTTTGAGCACGATCCTAGCCCTGCGACGACTGTGGCGCAGGTAGACCGCCCGCTGACTGTCTCGCAAGCAGAGATCAATGCCGTCATTCAAACCACCCGGAAGATTAGACCGAAACATGATCGACTCGGTGCCTCCTGAAAACAGACGAGAGCGACGGATCAACCAAAGTCCCGTCCTCCCATTTCTGTTGCAAAGGAAAAATCAATTTCATGCGGGCTGGCCCATCTTTACGTTTTTTGTAAAGGTGGAGACGTCGAGGTCGGATGTCACAGCTTCGACGAAGTCCGCTCGCGCGATGGCTTTGTGGTCGTGGGCTACGTCGTCATGCCCGATCACATTCATCGTCTGATCAGCGAGCCGGAGAAAGGCGATCCTTCCCGGGACGTATGGACGGAGCGTAAGCGAATCGAGAAGCTGCACTACATGCACCGGAATTCAGTAGCGCGAGGGCTGGTGCAGGCGCCGAGCAGTGGCCGTGGAGCAGCTATCGGAGTTATGCTTTCGGGGAAGAAGGCCCGGTGCGAATCAATCAGTGGGGCGAGATAAAGATGAAAACCGCGGCGTCGGCAGCATGAGTCGCCACCTTAACAAAAAACGTAAAGGTGCGCCAGCCACGAAACTAGCGAAGTTCGTCGTATTTTTTATCAAAAATGAAGGAGCACCGATTCTCGCTCCCGTTCACGAGCTTCGGACGCGAGCAATGTATTTCCCCGATGAAATCATTTTGCCTAAAGCAATATTCCTTACGTGGAGACACGTATGAATTCAAAAACCGCGCAACTCACCGAGAATGGGACAGAGATTGTCCGTCTGTTCGCACGGTTTGCGCTAGGAGCTTCCTTTCTATCCGCTGTGGCTGATCGTTTTGGCTTATGGGGGCCACATGGAGCAAAGAACGTAGCCTGGGGAGATTTCGCTCATTTCGTGGAATACACGGGCGCGGTGATGTCTCTCTTCCCCAGTTCATTGACGCTGTCGTTTGCATGGGCAGCTACCGTCGCGGAGACCCTCTTTGGGATATTGCTCATCGCTGGCTTCAGAGTACGAATGACCTCAGTCCTGTCCGGTCTTCTCCTTTTGTCATTTGCTATGGGCATGGTCACAGGTCTTGGCATCAAGACGCCTTTCGACTATTCGGTCTTCTCGGCGGCCGCAGCAGCATTCTTACTGGCATTCTGGGAGCCTGACCGATTCACGTTGGACAAGCTTCTGAATCGATTACGAAACTGAGCGGGAGATCCACCACGAACAACACTAACTTTGATAGCGTGAACGCTACGCGTAATAGACACAGCGAATTCAAGGAGTAGAGCGATGACAGAGATGAAAGCAATGGAGTTTAAAGACAAGCTAAGCCTCAGCCGGTAACACGTCCCGTACCTCAACCGAAGGCGGGAGAAAGGAGGCAATTCCTATGAAACTGACATGGCTCGGCCATTCCGCATTTCGTATCGAGGCGTACGCGGCCAACATTTTGATCGATCCGTTTTTGTCCGATGACCCGTCTTGGGACCAAGGGTGGAGCGGCTACCTTGCAGGCAAGAACTCGACACAGGGAGTTGACTGATGAAGGCGATTGTGGTGACGGATCAGGCTGCGGGAACGGCCGGGGTGAAGCTGGTGGAACGGCCCGAGCCGCAGGCGGCGATAAACGACGTCGTTGTTCAGGTTCATGCGTCGGGATTCACCGGGGATGAGCTGACGTGGCCCTCGACCTGGACCGATCGCGTCGGCCGTGACCGGACGCCTTCAATCCCCGGACATGAACTGGCCGGAGTGGTCACCGCTCTCGGCTATGGCACGACGGGGCTGTCAATCGGACAGCGGGTGTTCGGTCTCACGGACTGGTATCGCGACGGCACGCTGGCGGAGTATGTCGCCGTCGAGGCACGCAACCTCACACCGCTGCCGGGCTACGTCGACTTCACCGTGGGCGCGGCCCTCGTGATGCCAGGCCTGACCGCGTGGCAGGGCCTGTTCGAGCACGGCCGCCTTCACGCGGGGCAGAGCGTCCTCGTGCACGGTGCGGCCGGCGTAGTCGGTTCGATGGCGAGCCAACTCGCACGTGAGGCCGGCGCATACGTCATCGGTACCGGGCGCGCTGCCAGCCGTCAGACGGCGCTCGACTTCGGCGCACAGGAGTTCGTCGACCTCGATAACGAAGCCCTGGAAAACGTGGGCGCAGTCGATCTGGTTTTCGACGTCCTCGGCGGCGACATCGCGAAGCGGTCTGCGGGCCTGATTCGCCCCGGAGGAACCCTGGTGACCGTCACCGGCCCGACCGAGGCACGGCCCTCTGGCGGCCTAACTGTCGACTTCGTCGTCATACCAGATTGCGCCCAATTGAGTGAGCTCGTCCAGCGGGTCAGGGTTGGTCGGCTGCGGACAAACATCGGTAACGTGGCTGCCCTCGACGATGCGGTTGCCGCCTTCAACCGGACCGAGCGGATCAAGGGAAAGACAATCATCCGCGTACATCCGTGAGGACTCGGGGATTGGCGGCTGGCCCAGGCTTTTCACTACCGGGTGGCCCACCCTTTCGAGCACAAGCGTACGTCAACAATGAGGGTGCCCCATCCCTTTTTCGCGCCCTTTGCGAAAAGGGTGGCTGCCATAATTTCGATCAGCTTGTCGCTTCGTCCCTGAGCTGCCGGAACCGCAACGCTGCTAGGGCTGCGGCTTGGCATTCGGGTCGGGCGCGGGTTTGTCTTTCTTATCGTTCTGCGGATTCTCGTAAATTGAATATTGCCCCTCAGGACGCTTCAGCTTGATGGTGATCTCCATCGTCGGCTGGTTGATTTCGTAGTCTTCGCCAAAAGTTTGAAATCCCGGCGCCAGCACCTGCACCCGCAATTTGCCGTAAGGGACGCCGTCAAAGTTAGCCTTCCCCTCCGCGTCGGTTTTCAGTTCAAGTCCGCCGCGATCCTGCTTGTCATGCTTGCCCACCGAATGCATGACGACTCCCGCATTGCGCACCGGCTTTCCGTTATAGTCCTTGACCACCACAAAGCTCAGCGACGATACCGGAACGTCGTATTGCGACTTCTTATCGCTGGCATTGGCCGCAACCGAGAAGGCTCCGACAATCCAGAGCATTCCCGCGATCATCATCGCCACAGAAGTTTTCACGCCTCACCTCGCAAACACGCCGGAACCCACTGCTAAATAATATACTTACGCGCATCCGCAGAGCGCTTGCTTGACAAGCAATTACCGCCGCTCTATACTTAGCACTCGCCAACCATGAGTGCTAACACTGCAAACCGATTGAGTTGGCTAGCGGTATCTCTTGAGCACTTTACCCTAAATCCTAACTGAATACGAACGAAAGGAGCTGCAAGCATGTCTACGAAATTCACCCCACTACACGACCGCATTCTGGTCCGCCGCGTAGAAGAAGTAGGCACCACCCGAGGCGGCATCATTATTCCGGATAGCGCTAAGGATAAGCCTTCGGAGGGCGAGGTTATTTCTGTTGGACGCGGTAAGAGCAATGATGAGGGGAAGGTGTTTCCTCTCGACGTTAAAGAAGGCGATCACATTCTGTTTGGCAAGTACTCCGGGACGGAGATCAAGTTGGATGGTGAGGATTTCATCATCATGCGCGAGGAAGAGGTTCTCGGCGTTGTGACTGGTGCGACGACGAGCAAGAAGGAAACAGCCGGCTCGCGCCGATAGAGCAATAAGGAGGTTCGCGTCGCGCTTAGTTGTCCGGTTCGCTTACGCTCATCGGGCGCGCGGTCGCTCACCTAGGTCCTTCGGCGACAAAAAGCCGTCGCCTCAGGATGACAGCAAAATTTAAATTCAATAGGAGAAAAGACATTTATGGCAAAGCAAATCGTACACGGAGAAGAGTCGCGGCAGGCAATTCTCCGGGGAGTGAATCTTCTTGCCGATGCAGTGAAGGTTACTCTGGGCCCCAAGGGGCGCAACGTTGTGATTGAAAAGAAATTCGGTTCGCCGACCATCACCAAGGACGGCGTCACCGTGGCAAAAGAAATCGAATTGAAGGACGCGCAGGAAAACATGGGCGCGCAGATGGTTCGCGAAGTGGCGTCGAAGACTTCGGACATCGCGGGCGACGGCACCACCACAGCAACCGTTCTGGCACAGGCGATCTATCGCGAAGGCGTTAAGACTGTTGCTGCTGGCGCTAACCCGATGGCGATGAAGCGCGGCATCGAGAAGGCTGTTCTCACCATTTGCGGCAGCGTCGACAAGGACGGCAACCGCGTCAAGGGCGAGCTTGATAAGTTCTCCAAGCCCGTGACAGGCGATATGATTGGACAAGTCGGCACCATCAGCGCCAACAACGACGAGACCATCGGCAAGATCATTGCCGAGGCCATGAAGAAAGTCGGCAAAGATGGCGTCATCACCGTGGAAGAAGCCAAGACTCTCGAGACTCAACTCGAAGTGGTCGAAGGCATGCAGTTCGACCGCGGCTATCTCTCTCCTTATTTCGTCACCGATCCCGAGCGCATGGAAACCGCCCTCGAGAACGCTTACATCCTGATTCACGAAAAGAAGATCAGCTCAATGAAGGACCTTCTTCCCCTGCTCGAGCAGATCGCGAAGAGCAGCCGTCCGTTGCTGATCATCGCCGAGGATGTTGAAGGCGAAGCGCTCGCAACACTGGTCGTGAACAAGCTGCGTGGCACGCTGCAAGTGGCAGCGGTCAAGGCGCCCGGCTTCGGCGATCGCCGCAAAGCAATGCTCGATGACATCGCGAAACTCACTGGTGGCAAGGCCATCACTGAGGATCTCGGCATCAAGCTGGAAAACGTGCAGATCAGCGATCTCGGCCAGGCCAAGAAGATCACCATCGACAAGGACAACACGACCATTGTCGAAGGCAAAGGCAAGCCCGGAGACATTCAGGGCCGGGTAAAGGAAATTCGTGGCCAGATCGAAAAGACCACCAGCGACTACGACCGCGAGAAGTTGCAGGAGCGGTTGGCGAAGCTGGTTGGTGGCGTGGCTGTGATCAAGGTTGGCGCTGCGACCGAGACCGAAATGAAAGAGAAGAAGGCTCGCGTTGAAGATGCCATGCACGCAACCCGCGCTGCAGTCGAGGAAGGCATTGTCCCCGGCGGCGGTGTGGCTCTAGCTCGCTGCGTAAACGCACTCGATAAGGTGAAACTCGAGGGCGATGAGCAGATCGGCATAAACATCGTGAGACGCGCCATCCAGGAACCGCTACGCCAGATCGCCGAGAACGCCGGCGAAGAAGGCGCCATCGTCCTGGGCAAAGTCAACGACTCGAAGGATCCGAACTTCGGCTACAACGCTTTGACTGGTGAGTACGAAGATCTGGTTAAGGCGGGCGTGCTCGATCCTACCAAGGTCGTGCGCACCGCGTTGCAGAATGCGGGTTCGATTGCATCGTTGATGCTGACCACGGAAGCTCTGATCGCCGAAATCCCAGAGGAGAAGAAGAGTGCTCCGATGGGCGGCGGACATGGTGGTGGGATGGAAGGCATGTACTAAGAAGCTGTTGGCTCTCAGTTAGATCAAAGGCCCCGCTCGCGAGAGTGGGGCTTTTTTGTTTGGTGCGATGCGCACTTGGATACAGCCGCTCGCCCGCGGTCGAGGATTGACGGGAGTAGTGTCTTGGGAGAAATTCGGATACACTCCTTCGTTCCGATTTCGGCGCGACCTAGGAGGGTGGAAGACCCCCCGGTTATCAAAACGTGTAATCGCGTGGTTACAGCAATTACTTTTTCCTGCGTTACGTTTTTTTGTTAGGCAGTTTGCCGCTACAAACTTGACAATTTTGTGGGTTGACTCGTGATTCCTGTTGGTGTATGTTTTCCCGGTTTGCCAAGTCCCCTCGCTGGCAAAACTACCTTGCCGGCATCCCCCAGATCGGCGAACAACTGGGTCTCGCTACGTCCCGGAATTCTGGAGGTCTCGATGCAACGCACGAGTCGTGTCATTTTCTTGCCGATGATCGCTTTGTGGCTGGTCGTCCCGTTGTTCAAAGTATCGGCGCAGACCTATACCTACAAAGATCTCTATAATTTCAACTGTTCGACTGACGCCTGTGGCCTACAGCAGCCGATCCCCCTGACCCAAGGGCGGGACGGCAATCTATACGGGATGAGCTACGCCGGGGGGACCAGCAATGGGGGCACGGCCTGGAGAATCGGTCCGACCGGATCCTATGCCACGCTCTACGACTTCCCTATCGGAAGCTTTAAGAATAACCCCATCAATGGCTTGGCTCTCGCGCTCGACGGGAACTTTTATGGAACGACGCTATTTCTAGGTACAAACAACGAAGGCTACATTTTCAAACTCACTTCTGGGCGAGTGCTGACCCACATCTACGACTTTGGGTCCGGCCCGGACGGAGGAATCGATGGCGAACCGCTGACTCAGGGGCCGGATGGAAATCTGTACGGCCACGACTGGTTCAACTGTTACTTCTTCAAAATCATAGTCAAAACGGGAAAGTTCTCCAATGTGTCCCCAACTTGTCCGAACCCCAACACTTCCTATTACGGGTTAAAACTCGGGGTGGACGGAAAACTCTACGGTAACGTGCCTATTGGTGGCGCCAACAATAAGGGTGAGGTGTACAGCGTAACCACGACGGGGAAGATCACGGTCATCCACAGCTTCAACGGCACCGACGGTGAAGTTCCGGTCGGAAACCTGGTGCAGGCCACGGACGGCGACTTTTACGGCGTGACGCAACAGACCTCCGTAAGCACGTCCACCGGCGAGATCTTCAAAATAACTCCTACCGGTAAGCTCACCGTGTTGCATACGTTCAACACCGACGGTTCGGAAGGCACCAACATCCAAACCGGCCTGGTGGCTGCGAGCGACGGCAATCTGTACGGCGTCACAACAGGCGGAGGTGCCAACAACGGGGGCGTGCTTTTCCAGGTCACCCGTACCGGCACTTTCACGAAATTGCGGGACTTCAACTGTGTGACCGATCCCTGCAACAACTGGGTGCCGCTGGCCCAGCGCACCGACGGGACTCTCTACGGAGTGGGAACAGGCGGCTCTCCCGGCGCCAGCGGGGGTGTCTATACAGTCAGGAGTCCCAGCTTCCCTCCGTTCATCATCGTTCAGAATTACTCGGCCAAATCCGGCCAGACGGTCGACATTCTTGGCAACGGATTCACCGGTGCGACCGCGGTCGACTTCGATGGCATTGCGGCCACCAGCTTCAAAGTGGTCAGCGACAACTTCATCACCGCCGTTGTTTCCCCCGCTTCAGAAACAGGTCTGGTTACGGTGACCACGCGAAGTGGCAAGCGAAGCACGCAGACCAATTTCAAAGTCCCCCCCGCAGTTACCTCGTTTAACCCGACGTCCGGTTCGGTCGGCACACAGGTGACGATTATGGGAACGGGCTTCACCGGGGCATCAAAGGTTACATTCGGCGGTGTCAAAGCCACAACGTTCACTGTGAACTCAGCCACAAAGATCACGACCAACGTTCCCGCGGGGGCCGTAACTGGCCCGATCGCTGTCACCACAATCGGGGGCACCGGAAGCAAGGGGACATTCACGGTGAACTGAGCGTCTTGGTCGGTTAGCGAGTGGCGAAAAATCCCGATTACGCCAATAGTCTGACAGAAAATGGCAGTCCGTTAACAATCGCTGGACAACTTCAGCCGTGAATGAGCATGTCATCAGAGTATCCAAATGGATACTCGAGACCCCTTCCGAGTTGGATGGGCGGCCCGTCCAAGCTTCGCTTGAGCGGGGATTTCGGCGCGAGTCCGCAGCCGAGCGGTGTCCTGCGTATGTGCCGCCCATGCGGGGCGTGACTCAAGCACAGGTTCTTATCGGCACGACTGAAGTCGTGCCCTCCCAAAAACTGCACGAGCGCGGACGCTCACGTCTACATTAGATTGGCGACGTAGACACCAGGTCCCTCGACTCCGCCATTGGGATTCGCTTGCGAATCCCATGGCTGCGCTCGGGATGGCAGATTTCTTTGAAGGCGCGAAATGTCGCCCATCGTCCTGAAAGAGAGTGCGCAGGTGACATTCGTACTCTTGCGGGGATGTTTTTGCCTCGTGGGACCTTTGCCATGTGTTATGTTCTTGCAGTGTGTGCGCACATCCGCCTGGCCGCGCACGGGACTGCAACCGCGTGCTCAAATCAAGAATGGTCAAATCGAACATGATCAGAGCGAAGGCTATCAAGTCCGTCTTGTGCCTTTGTCTGCTCACTGGGGGAGCGTTCGCGCAGACGGTTCGCGATAAAGATGATTCGCAAGCGACTAAGCTGATCGTGCTCGAGCGCCTTTGGAACGAAGCCCAGGTGACTCGTGACGAGCGCGCGTTAGAGGGCATGATCGCCGACTCTTTCGTAAACACTGAGTGGGACGGTGAGGTCAGCGAGCGAGGCAAATTTCTGGCCGATATCAAAGACCCGAAGTTCAAGCCTGACCTGGTCGCCATCCAGGACCTGAAAGTGAACCTGTACCACAACGCCGGGGTGGTGACCGGTGTCTATCACACCAAGGGTTCCTATAATGGCAAGCCCTATGACCATGTCGGCCGCTTCACCGATACCTGGATTTTTCAAGAGGGCAAATGGGAGTGCGTGGCCAGCCACACCAGCCTGGTCAAGAAATAGCTACCCACAGCTGATCGCCCGCGGGCAGGTTCTCATCGGCACGATTGAAGTCATACCCTTCCTAACAACTGCACCAGCGCGGACGCTCGCGCCTACATTCTGAGCTTTGCGCGGTTGGACAGCGAGGGCGGCTGTCCCACGTGCGTATCGCGGCTGGCACGCGGACAGGGGTCCGCGCCACACGAATGTTGGCGGATCGAGATTTTGGTTTCCCACCATGTAGCACTTTGTTACTTGCTGGGGATCTGCGCTGCGACCTCGTCAGCCGATTCGAGTATGCTGTAAGTCTCCCCAGTCTTCATGTGAATGATGGTTCCCTGAATTGGCCCAGGGGCGAAGGATTGAATTTCGCTCGACTCTAACCAGACCGGCGTGCGGTTGGCGTCGGTCAAGGTAAACTGAATCACCGGACGAGTATATCTCCCTGTTCGATCAACTCCATCCTTGATTTTTTCGGGCGGGTGCTCGGGTGGACAGAGGGGGGCGGCTGTTCCCGCGTGGGTGTGGCGGGGCGGCTAAGGGCTGCATTTGCAATGCGGCGAAGAAAAACGGACCTGGCGTGGTTTCAGGCGTATGCTGGCATTATGGCTTATCTTGCGGAACACCTCTCCAGCCTTCGTCATGAGATCACTGATTTGCGGAATTTGAATGTTCTGTATTCGCGGCAGAGCGAGCACACGCCGGTGGAGCAGACTGCGTCGACTGTGCGGGAAAGCCGGCTGGTGCAGATCAAGCAGGAATTGTCGAAGATGCGCAATCGTGCTGACGATAGCGCGGTGTGGTGGGGGAAATCGAGCACGCCGGATCGCGTTGTTTAGTGCCCTGACGAACTTGCGGGCTCCGGAGCGTGCATCGGTTCTTCGATGATTTCGGGGCATCGGGGCTGAGGCCATCGTGTATGATTACGGGGCTTTGGACTTCTCTTACACAATTCTCCGCGTAGTCTTGTTATTTATTGCGGCTACTTTTTGGATTCTCTACTTCCACGAAATCCTGTTCAGGTCGGGGAGGGTTCGGACCCAGTGGCTGAAAAAAGGCTTAGCCGATCTGGGACTGATACTCGTCATCGGGCTGGTTTCGTCCCTGCTATTCCTCCTGGTTAGCGGCTTTCAGTCTGGGCATCACCGGTAGCGATACCGGTAGCTTAATCTGGCGCGTCTGATGTTTTAGAAGGTCCTTCCTCGTCTCGAGCTCGCCAAACCATTGCGCGTACCTATGTACCATGGTACGATATGGAATGCCTCGTGAAAAAGAGCTCTCCCCGTTTGTCGAAGTCGAACGCGTTCAGACCGGAGTGCGGCTTGAAAAACGCATGTTGAAGGTACTGAAGGCGGTCGCCGAACTGAAAGACATGACCTTGGGCGATCTGTTGGAGGGCGTGGTGCTGCACGCCTTCGAGGGGAAAGCGCCTTTTTCTTCGGAGACGCTCAAGGAGATCGAGCAGTTCAAGAAGATTTACGGGATGACGTTGAAAGCGTCGGATAGCCATCAACTGAAGGAGCGACGGCGATGAAGATAGGTTTGCTGATTGGGCTTGCAGTGGGTGCGTCGGCATTGCTGGTGTTGCTCTATCAACATCATCGGCGGGGTGCTTCGGGCGGCCCGGTCGTGCACGTGCGCAACGAGTTCGAGTTTACGGTTCATGCGCCTTATCAGGTTACGGCTCCGTTGTTCGGGCCTGAGGCGGAGCGGGGATGGGCGGAGGGCCACTGGGATCCGCACTTCTTGTATCCGCAACCAGCGCAGGATATTCAGGGGGCGGTGTTCACAATCCGCCATGGACACCGGCAGGCGTACTGGATCAACACATCGTTGGACATGAACGCCCGCCACTTTCAATATGTCTACGTCATTCCGGAGGCGATGGCCGTACTGATCGACGTGCGCTTCTCCGAGCCAGATCCATCGAATACGAAGGTGAATGTTGCGTATGAACGCACCGCTTTGAATCCCGAGGCCAACGAACACGTGAAACAGCTTGGCAACTCGGACCGGGAGAGCAGCAAAGAGTGGGGCACCGCGATTAACGATTACCTGGCGAAGCAGAAAGTTGTGGCTCGGTAAGGGATTGACCTCGAGGCCGCGCCGCCTCTGGCTTGAGGAACAAGCATGAGGCGGCGCAGAGATACTTACTTGGTCAGTGCTCGGAAGCCGACATTGCCACCCGAGCTGGGGGTGTAACGTCCTACGATTTCGAGTTTGTCGTTGAGGCCATCGGCGCGGGTAATATTCGGGCCGTTGGGATCTTCAACATCGTAGTAGGTGCCGCTGTGAAGCAGCCAGCCGTGCTCGTTGCCGCTAGAGTCGTAGTAGGTACCGTCGATGTCGCCCTTATTGTTCGGGGTGTGCACGACGGTGCCGAGTCCTCCTGTGGCGTTGGGGTTGTTGATGTTCTTGAAGGTGCTTCCGGTTAAGAGAAAAGAATCGAAATCGCCGGACGAGTTGGTCGCGTAAACGGTAATCTGGCCTTTGTTGTTGACTCCCCAGGCGACGGTATTGGTTTCGCCGGGCACATCAATGCTCGTGTAGTTCGCACCTATCTTTGAAAAGCCGTGCGAGGCCCCGGCGGTGTCCAAGTACAAGCCTACAACCTCTCCCTTGTCATTGATTCCGGTCGGCTCGGTGCCCGTTCCGCCTGGAAAATTGATGTCTGCGAAAGTCCCGTCCTTAGTTCGGGTAAATCCGATTATTACCCCACTGGTACTGATGCACCAGCCGGCAACTGTGCAATCTTTGTTGATGCCGTAAGCCGCGATGCTCGAACTGCATTTGCTGTAGTCGAACGAGGTGGTGGGTATACCGTGGATCATCCCATGCTGAATCCCGCTGGAATCCAGATAGTCTCCGGCGATAGTGCCAAAGTCGTTGACCGCGTATGTATCCGTTTCCAATGCGGTTTTGCTGGCGTGAACGTCTTTGAAGGTAAAGGTTAACGGGGGTGCCGCCGCGATACCGACGGCGACGAAGGTTAGAACGAACAATACTCCAAGAATCGACCTTTTCACTGTTGGACCTCCTGGAAAAATCGTTGTGACTCGATCCGGTCGAAATCCAGAATGAACCTGCTTGAGCCGCAGTGGCCGTGCCGCCCCAAGCCCGATTGAAGGGCCTGAGGCGGCGAAGCGCAGAGAGACGTTGCTATTTGTAGGTTGCTTTGAAACCGGTACCGCCGCCGCCATTACCTGTTCCGTAACGTCCGACGAGTTCGTTCTTGTCATTGAGACCGTCGGCGCGCGACGTCCCACCGGGATCCACGACATCGAAGTACTTGCCTTTATGAAGCAGCCAGCCTTTTTCGGCGCCGGTGGAATCATAGTAGGTGCCGTCGATGTCGCCATTATTGGCGGGGGTGTGGACGATAGTGCCGAGTCCACCGGTTGCGTTCGGGTTGTTGATGTTCTTGAACTTCGTCCCAGTTACGAGGAAAGAATCGAAATTGCCAGACGAATTGGTGGCGTATACGGTAATCTGGCCCTTATTGTTGACTCCCCAGGCGACTGAATTGGTTTCGCCCTTCACGTCAATGCTCTTGTACTTGCTACCGATCTTTGAAAAGCCATGGGTGACATTGGCGGAGTCGAGGTACAGGCCCACAACCTCTCCGTTGTCGTTGATCCCAGTGGCCTCGGTTCCGTTGGATTTGGGGAAATTGACTGCAGTGAATTTGCCCTTAGAATACACAAAACCTTCGAACAGACCGGTCTTAGTGCTGGTGCACCAGCCAGCTACCTGACCTTTGTTGTTGATGCCGTAGAACGCGATCCCGCCAGTGCCGAGAATCGCCGCGCAATTCTTGTTGTTTACGGTAGTCAGCTTCTTCCCCGCCAGAATCATCCCGTGTTGAACGCTCGCGGAGTCTAGATAGTCGCCAGCGATGACGCCAGTATTGTTGACGCCGTAGGTGTCGGTTTCTACTGCCGTTTTGTTGGCATGAACATCGGAATAGGTGAAGGTTAAGGGTGGGGCCGCCGCGATACCAACGGCGACGAACGCGAGAACTATCAATACACCAAGAATCGACCTTTTCACTGGTTTCTCCTCCTAGAGAAAATTGTTGTCACTTCTCCTGCCCCGGCGCGAACCAGTGCAGGAGTCATTAGAGCTTCCTCGAACCAGATTTGCGCACACTTTGCAGTTGGCGCAGAAACGGTGGCTTCGCGCGACGGTGGCGGAAAGTCGCGAAGCGTTCGAGGCCGCCCATTATCATCCTGGCTAGGGTTGCGGTCAAGATGAAAGGTTTTGCACTTCTAAGCGTGAGCCTGAGGAGGCATGTGGAAGATAGTTGTCGGCTCCGCGGGGGCTTGGACCTTTCCAAGTTTTTTACGGCTTACACCTTCAGCCGCTTCGCGGCTCAAGGCGCGCGAATCTATACTTCATTGAATGCTGTACGTAGGTTAGTTCTTATTCGTTAGGACCCGCAAATCCTGCCCTGTCATTTCTTTTGGTTCGTCGATTCCCAGCATGCCTAGGATGGTTGGGGAGATGTCACGCAGCGAGCCTCCGGGCCGCAGAGTGAACTGTTTGCTGTTCTGTGAGATGACGATAAAGGGAACGGGATTGGTGGTGTGTGCGGTGTGCGGGCCTCCGGTTGCCGGATCAACCATCATTTCGGCGTTGCCGTGGTCGGCGGTGATCAGGATTGCTCCGCCCTTGGCACGGACTGCCGGCTCGATGCGGCCGAGGCAAGCGTCGACGGTCTCTACAGCTTTTACTGTAGGTTCAATCTTGCCGGAGTGGCCGACCATATCGGCATTGGCGAAATTGACGATAATTACATTGAAGGTTCCGTCTTCTACTGCCTTCACCACCGCGTCCGCGATGCCGGCGGCACTCATCTCTGGTTTCAGATCGTAAGTGGCGACCTTAGGCGACGGGACGAGCAAGCGGTCTTCGCCGGGAAATGGTTGTTCTACGCCTCCGTTGAAGAAGTATGTGACGTGGGCGTATTTTTCTGTCTCTGCCACGCGCAGGTTGCGAAGATTCAGCTGGCCCATCACGTTGGCGAGGATGTTGTTCATCGACTCCGGCGGGATGACGACGGGGAGGTTGAATTGTTTGTCGTAGCGGGTCATACAGACGTAGTGCAGATTCCTGGGTACGCGGTCGCGAGGAATCGTGGCGTCCAGATCGTCGGCACCGGGTAAATCGCGTCCGGCTTTTTCGTTGAGGCCGCTGTTGCGCGTGAGGGCGCGGGTGATCTGGCGGACGCGGTCGGCGCGAAAGTCGAAACAGATGCAGGAGTCCTCGTCACGAATGGTGGCGAGGGGTTCGCCTTTGTTGTCAACACAGACGAAGGGGACGATAAATTCATCCGTGACTCCTTTGTTGTAAGCCTCTTTCACGCCTTGTACTGGGTCGACATACTTGGCTGCCTCGCCGTTGCCGTGGACCATGGCGTTGAATGCCTTGGCTATGCGCTCCCAGCGCCGGTCGCGGTCCATGGCGTAGTAGCGGCCATTCACGGTCGCGATCCTGCCGGTGCCGTACTCGCGCATCTTCTGCTGCAGTTGTTCGAGGTAGCCGGCGCCGTTGGTGGGCAAAGTATCGCGGCCGTCCATGAACGCGTGCACGAAGACGCGGTCGACGCTATTTTCTTTGGCCATGCGCAGCAGCGCGTACAGATGAGTCTGGTAAGAGTGCACTCCGCCATCAGAGAGCAACCCGAACAGATGGAGACGGCGGCCGCCGCTGCGGGCGCTTTTCATGGCTGCGAGCAGGACGGGGTGGGAGAAAAACTCGCCGTTCTGGATCATGAGCTCGATGCGGGTGCTGTCCATGTGCACGATGCGTCCGGCGCCGATGTTGAGATGGCCGACTTCACTGTTGCCCATTTGACCGTCAGGCAGTCCGACGTACGGGCCGCTGGTTTGCAGCAAGGTGTTGGGATATTCGCGCAGCAGGCGGTCGTAAGTAGGCTTGCGGGCGAGCGCGATGGCGTTGGCTTTGGTTTCGGCACGGTAGCCCCAGCCATCGAGGATGATGAGGACGAGAGGTTTGGGACGCATTTAGCTGCTGGCTCCTGGCTTCTATGTGAACCGAAAAAGCTGCCACGGATTTACGCGGATGAAACCCGGATCTGAATTCGTTTTCGGTCCGATTCCTGTGCTAATTTTTTCGCTCGGTTGGGGGCGCTGTTGCTGGCTTACTTTCTTGTTTTTCTTGATCTTCTTTTACGATTTCCTCCGCTCGCTTCGTCATCACGTCCATTTGCTTTTGCATGCGCGCGTAGGAAGCCTGCATCGACTCGGAGGTCAGGGCGGGCATCTCCTGCATCATCTTTTGGCCGGTCGGTGATGCGTAGAAGGTGCTCATGGCATCGATGTCGCTCTTGGAGAAGTGCCTCTGGTAGATAGGGATCATGTCGTCGAGCATGGCGTCCATAGGCATGTCCTTCATGGTTTCTTGGATCATGCCGTTGGCGCGGGCTATTTTATCAGCCGATGTTTTCGGGTAACGCTTTTTCAGAGTCTCGTCGATCATGGCCGTCTGTTGTTTCATCATGGCGTCCATCACCTGGCGCATTTGCTGGTGAATTTGCATGACCTCGAAGAGTTTTTGAATGTCTTCTTTCGAGGCGGGAGCGTCGCCGGTTGCGGGCACGGGTTGTTGGGCGAAGGCTGCCGAAGCTGCAAAAAGAATGATTGCGAGGAAACCAGAATGACGTGTCATAACACTCCTCTCCGAAAACAGCTACCAGATCAACTCGACAGGATAACGCTCAAAGTGCGGATCGGCAGTGACCAGCGGAAGTTTTTCTTGTATACTCTGCGCGATCAGAACGCGGTCGAATGGATCGCGGTGGTGAAGCTCCAAGCTTTCGATCTTTAACACATGATCCAAAGTGATTGGCAGAACGGAAACGCCATTGGATGCTAGCTGTGCAGTCAGGAAGGGGCCCGCCGGACTCGGCAAGGTCAGCTTGCCAACTTGCACTTTCGTGATGATCTCCCAAATGCTGGCCACGCTTATCCAGACGTCAGCGACGGGCAAAAGCCTACGGACCTCTGGCGAGAGACGGGCCTCCTCGGTGAGCCCCCAAAGAAACACGTGAGTATCAATGAGAACCCTCATTGATAGAAAAGGTCTTCGATTTCTTTGGGTAGAGGATCATTGAAGTCATCGGGGACGGTAAATTCACCCTTGGCTGATCCCAATTTAAACTTGCGGGCGGCCGGTTTAATTGCGACCAGTTTTGCTACCGGTTTCCCGGCCTTGGCAATAATGACCTCTTCGCCCATGGCTACCCGTTCTAGCAGGCGCGAGAGGTGGGTTTTGGCCTCGTGGATATTGACTTCCATGGGATAAGTATAGCTAAGTCGTGGACTAAGTCAATACTTCAGGCTCCTCGTGGTGGGCATGCAGTTTAAATAGACCTAATGCTCGCCGAGTGGCGCTCGCGGCGATGCCCCCGAATGCGGCGATGCGTCCAGGCAAGCCAAGCACAAAGAATTGCCGTTGATCCGATCACTCGACGTAGATAATTCGACTCCAGATCGTTCAATCCGAGCCGATCAGCAATACGAGTGGTGACATATGATGCCACGCCTGCGATTGCGATTGTGACGGATACTGCCAGCAGCAACTCGGCAGCGTCCTTGGCAATATGGCGCCACGTCCATTTTGTTCGTACTCGAATCATCTGAACAACGCCGATGGTAGTGAACACCAAGAAGCCCGCGATGAAAGCAAGTACCGGCACGCTATCGGCGCCTATCCACGCACCAAGTACGGAAACCTGAAGTTCGGGCAGCATTTTGCACCCTATTTTCTGTAGTTCAGTGCGTTCAACCCCAGAAATCTCGCCGCACCTCCCAATTCTTCTTCGATCCTTAGCAACTGGTTGTACTTTGCGATGCGGTCCGTCCGCGAGGCCGAGCCCGTCTTTATCTGGCCTGCACCTGTTGCCACGGCGAGATCAGCAATTAAAGTGTCTTCGGTTTCACCGGAGCGGTGCGAGATTACCGAGGTGTAGCCGTTGCGGCGGGCCAGGTCGATAGCGTCGAGAGTTTCGCTGACTGTCCCGATCTGGTTGACTTTGATCAGAATTGAGTTGGCGACGTGCTTGTCGATTCCCTCTTGCAAGCGCTCTACGTTGGTTACGAAGAGATCGTCGCCCACTAGCTGAATCTTGTCGCCGAGTTCTTTGGTCAGCAGCGCCCACCCTTCCCAATCATCTTCCGCCAAGCCATCTTCCAGAGAGACGATGGGGTAATCGTTGGCCCACTTTGCCCAATAGCGGACCATTTCTTCGGAACTCTTGGCGGACTTGTCGGACTTCTTGAAAACATATTTGCCGTCTTTGTAGAGCTCGCTGGCGGCGGGATCGAGCGCGATGGCGATTTCTTCTCCGGGCGTGTAGCCGGCTTGCTGGATGGCTTCGAGCACAACCTCGATGGCTTCGACGTTTGATTTGACGGACGGGGCGAATCCCCCTTCGTCGCCGACGGCGGTGTTGTAGCCGCGCTTCTTCAGTACGCCTTTCAATGTATGAAAGACTTCGACGCCCCAACGCAGCGCTTCGGAAAACGATTCAGCTCCGACGGGCATGACCATGAATTCCTGGAAGTCGACATTGTTGTCGGCGTGCGCGCCACCGTTGAGGATGTTCATCATGGGCACGGGGAGCGTGTTGGCTGCGGCGCCCCCGAGGTATCGATATAAAGGAAGGCCGAATGCTGCGGCCGATGCCCGAGCCGCTGCCATTGAGACTGCGAGGATGGCATTCGCGCCCAGACGTCCTTTATTTTCGGTGCCATCGAGTTCGATCATTTTTTGATCGAGGGTGCGCTGGTCGGAGGCGTCGAAATTGGCGAGCGCGTCGGCGATCTCGCTGTTTACATTGTCGACGGCTTTGAGCACTCCCTTGCCTAGGAAACGCTGGTTGTCGCCGTCGCGCAGTTCGACCGCTTCATGTTCACCCGTAGAGGCTCCGCTCGGAACGATCGCTCGTCCTCTGGTTCCGTCGGCCAGCGTGACTTCGGCTTCGACTGTGGGGTTGCCGCGGGAATCGAGGACTTCGCGGGCGTGGATATCGGCAATATTCATCATGGGCATGAGTGCGTCCTTAGTTGAAGAAGAGATCTTCGAATCGTCGTTTTCGCGAACGTTAGGATTGCCAGACTCGAAGGTGAGGCTGCGTCCTGTGAAATAGCCGGTGCCGGTGTAGGTTCTTGCCATGGGTTTGACCCGAGAGCGGTGATTATAAATCACAGACGCGCCTTAGCTCGGTGATCGGTGACATGCCGTTCTGTTTGCGCTGGAACTGAGGGCGCCCGGAATGTGATTACAACTTAGCGGCGGTTCGCGGACAGGAGTGTCCGCGCCACACTACCAGCGCCCGTGCCTCCGGTGGTTCGTTTGTTGCATCCGCTCTTGTTCTGCTCTCGCAGGTAACTTAAAGTCGATTTCACGATGCAGAATCGCACGGAGACGCTGGGAATCGGGTCGCGTGCGCCTGATTTTTCGCTTATGGCGGCTAATCGGGAGGGAAACTTTTCGCTTTCGGATTTACGAAAACGCGGCCCGGTGATTGTGGAATTTTTGCGCGGCACCTGGTGACCCAACTGCGTAAAACGCATGGCCCAGTTTGAGCCGTTGAAAAGCGAACTCGATCAGGCTGGAGCGCAAGTAGTGTTCATCGCGGCCGAAAAGCGCGACGGGATGTTCAAGCCGGCGAAGTTCCTGGAGAAGCATCCGATGTCGTTCCCGTTTCTGCTGGACGAGGACCGCGCGGTGACCAAGGCATACGGGCTCTACAACCGGCTGGCAAAGGATGCGATCAATATCGCGCATCCGGCTACGCTGGTGATCGATCGCAGCGGCACGGTGCATTACATCTATCGCAGCGAGAAGCAGGCGGATCGGGCGCCGATGGAGCAGGTTATGGCGGCGGTCCGGAGACTAGCAGGTTCCCTTGATACTTGAGTCGAGAGTTGCAGACATTCATGAATCAATTCAGGAGGCGAAATGAAGAAGCTTGTATTGCTTAGCGTCGTGTTGCTGGCTCTGGCTGCGGTGGCACAAAACAATATCTCACTGCCTGCGGGCACATCCATGAAAGTGAAACTGGAGAATGCTCTGACGACTTTTTCCAGCAAGAGTGGGGATCCCTTTTCGGCCCGCGTTACGGAAGCGGTGATGCTTGATGGAAAACCGGTGATTCCGGTCGGCGCCACCGTGCAAGGGCGCGTCACGAAGACCAGCGAGCCGCGCCGGATTGCGGGCAAACCTACGATTGCTATCTTCCCCGAGAGCGTGGTTTTGCCTAACGGCGAACATTATATGCTCAATGCCACGCTCGTCGACACCAGCGTGCGAAACGGAACCGACGTCAACAACGAGGGCCAATTCAAGGGCAAAGGACACAATGGCAAGGATATGACCGAGATCGGGATGGGCACCGGCGGCGGCATGCTGGTAGGAGGATTAATTGGCGGAGGCAAAGGCGTGCTGATCGGCGGAGCGGTCGGCGCCACCGCGACCGTGGCTCACTGGCTGGGGAAAAAGAACTCCGCGATGCTGCCTGCGGGCACTGAGATGGTGATGGAATTGAGCCGTCCGCTGGCGATGACGGCGGCGACCGGCGGGCAGTAGCAGATCAGTGTTTCGTTGGTCTATTCTCTTAGCCGGAAGCATTCGCTTCCGGCTTTTCTTCGGAGCGGGCTTCACATTCCTTCAGGAAGTCCGTGAGTTTAGCCCGGTCTTCCTGAGACATGTTCAGAAATTCGATGCCATTGCCGAATTGCGGATGGTGGGTTACAACTATCCCGCTCGCTGCCATTCGCTGATCGTCGACCCAGAGAGCGAGTTCTACCTTGCTTCCCACCGGCAGCGTGAAACTCATTTCCACGTAGCATCCAACAACACTGAGATCGGCGGTTTCGGCGTGGCTGGCGACGGTCGCGCCTTCAGCTTTGAATTCAATCGGAATTGCGACCTTGGTGCGTGGATATCTTCGTCGTTCCTTTGGAGGCTGCTCGGTCATGGCTTCGTCTCCTTTCCAAACCAGGACGCCTCTGACTGCAATGGTGCTCTTGATCAGCTCGAAAGGGAAAGATTAATCGTACTATCGAACTCTGAGGAATACAGTGACAAACTAGCCACGTTCCCTGATTCTGAGTGAAGGTCAGTCCCGCTCGGCGGAGGACGGAACGTAGTCGAAGAAGCTGCTCTTTGGTCAACGAAAGGAAAAGCAGGTTTCTCGACTCCGCAGGATCGTTCCGCATTCGCGGATGATCGTGCTGGGCTCGAAATGACAGGTGGAATGTTGATGGACACAGCCAACTAGCTTCATCTAGAACGCCAATGCCATCAGATCTTCCTCACTCAGAAGGCGTAGCTCGACCCATCCTTCCAGCGGAAGCGCGTCGACTGGGAGACGATTTTGCCACACACTGAAACGCAAGCGCAGAAGAGTTGCCACGGGAATGGTTGCTTTTCGTCCTGCGTTCGGGGTGATTGACGCTACTGGCTTTGCCAGCAACCAGGCGAGTGGCAGTTTGAACTCGAAGTTGCGAAACAGGGCTACTTTCACTTCTTCGGAGGGACGCTCGGATGTGGTGATAGGTCTTTCTTCCTCTGGAGAACTCACTCGCCATGATGAAATCTTCGCTGCTTCGAGCCGCACATCCACTCGCAACACGCGCCGTGGCCGGTTCGCGTCTGCTGCCCAGGATTCAAGATTGACCACCAGGTCGAAATCCGATTCAGGAGGTTTACCCACAAAATCGAGGCGGCCATAAACGTGAGTCTCATCGATTCCGGCATGAACACAATCAACCAGAAACTGTTTGCCATGCATGGCGCCGGCGCGGTGATCGGCTGTGTGGATCGCCGCGCCCATCCACTCGAAGTAGCGGACCATATCGCCGTTGATATGGGGATGGATGTAGTGAGTCTGCGGGGTGAACTCGGGCCTGGTCTCGGCGCCGCTGATCGGCTGCGCAAGATAATCGGGCGCGAGCGCGCCCAGCGCTTGATACACGTTGGAAAGATGCTTGCGATAAAGTTCGTCGAATTCGCGGTCGTTGGCCGAGTGATGTTCCGGCCCGTACCACCAGTTCCAATCGCTGCCTTCGGCGATGAACAGCTCTTCAAGAGCCAACTTGCGTTGCGCCTCGGTTACGCGGTCCGCCGCCTCGGCGTAGAAGTTGCGGGCATGGTAGAGATAATCCCACGAGCGATTATCCTCTGGCGCGCCGATCCACACGTTAAAGTTGGCGCTGATCCAGGAGCCTGGAACCAGCGAGGTCACTTTGCCAAATTCGTGGTGACGAGCGATGGCTTCTGAAACTGTGACCGCCTCGATCCCAGGCTCGCTCTGCAGTTTGTCGTAGAAACGGCGCAGGAATTCGCGGCCGGATCGCGGGTAGTATTCCCAGGCATTTTCGCCGTCGAGGATGATGGACACGACCGCATCTCGACCTTGATTGAGCAGCGGCTGTGCAGCTTGCTTGATATTGTGAATGAGATGGTTGGCAGCGTCCTGCGCGGGCATTCCGGAGTATACGAAGCCGATCATGTCGGAGATGGTGTGATCTCGAAAGATCAGGTGCATTTGCGTCGAGCCGCTTTCGAAGCGGTGAATGGTATAAAGTTTCTCGGCAGTCTGGGGTGACAGGCGTCCCTCGCCATCGCGGGCGAAATTAGTTCCCAGACTTCGTCCCAGAACGCCTTCGTCCGTTGCCATCCACTTCACGCCCAGGCTTTGTGCGATGTTCAGAACCTCCTCCGATACGCTGCCCTCGGAAGGCCAGACGCCGACGGGCTGAACTCCGAAAACTCGCTGATGCAACTCCAGGCCACGCCGAAGTTGTTCGCACGCATCTTCGGGATGGCGAAAACGGTTCTGGGGCAAAGCCAATCCAGGCGTCGACACGGCGCCCATGTGCGTATCGCAGACGAGCGGCAAGATTGGATGATAAAAGGGCGAAGTGGATATTTCGATTCTGCCCTGCTGCGCGGCCGCGGCATGTGCGGGCAGCACCTTGCCCAGCAGTTCACGCTGGCGAGCGATCACGAAGGCTTGATCCTGTAGCGAGAATCCCTGACCCTTTTCGATCAACGCCGCGATATCCGGGTCGTCGAGAAAGAACTCATCAAACCATGCTATTTGCGAGAGCACTTGCAGATCGGTGAAGTCTTGTGATTGAAAATATTTGTCGGCGCGTTCCGCAGAATCACCCACTCCGCGAAATCGTTCCCATAGCGTCTGGTATCGCGGATAGCGGCCGATCATGTGCACCGGGTTCGCTTGAAACAGATACTGCAGGGCGAAGCGGCGTTCGGTTGCAGTGAGATCCTTGGCTGGCTTCGCCGCGACCTTCAAGAACGGATCCTGCGCCGTTCCCGCCACGTAGTCCTGAATTTGCGTGATCAGCGAGGGAACAAGATTAAAAGTCTGATGGACGTTGGGAAATTCATCCAGCAGTTTGACCATGCCGTAGTAATCTTTGAGAGCGTGCAGGCGCACCCAGGGCAGACGGTACTCGCCCGTAACCAGATCTTTGTAAAAAGGCTGATGCTGGTGCCAAAGAATAATGACGCGCAATACGGACATTGAATGTGATGAGCCCCACGCGAGAAAATCGAGGGCCGTGTTAGAAGTCTAGCATGCAAGTGTCGGCTTATTGAGCTCTGCATAACATAGCGGCATTCAATCTCTCATTGTCACTTCGAGTGGAGTTGAGAAACCTGCCTTGCGCTCGCCCGCCCACCGGGTTCCTCGACTTCGCTCGGAATGACTGGACATGGTTGGATCATCAGAAAGCGCAGCCGGTCATCGTCTCCAGGCGTAGCGTTCCGGTAAACTAAAAGGCTCGGCTAACCTTAATCCCTAATGACGAATCCAACTGGTTCCGAGGTCGCGCTGAGAATGGGACTTCTGACTGAGCAGGATCTTTATCTCTTCAATCAAGGGCGCCATTACCGAGCTTATGAAAAGCTGGGCTCCCACCTCACTTCGGTCGATGGTCAATCCGGCGCCAATTTCAGCGTGTGGGCGCCGAATGCGCGTTCCGTGAGCGTGATTGGCAGCTTCAACGGGTGGAACAAAGATTCGCATCCCCTACGCGCTCGTGAGAGTTCAGGGATTTGGGAGGGTTTTATTCCAGGGATCAACAAGGGGACCCTTTACAAGTTTCACATCGTTTCGCGGCATCACGGACATATGGTGGACAAGGCCGACCCTTTCGGATTCTGGCATGAGAAACCACCGCGCACCGCCTCAGTGGTTTGGGATCTCGACTACCAGTGGTCGGATCAAGATTGGATGCAAAAGCGCGAAGGCAGGAATTCCCTGCATGCGCCGATTTCCATCTATGAAGTTCATCTGGGTTCATGGATGCGGGTTCCTGAGGAACATAATCGCCCGCTCACCTATCGTGAGACGGCGCCGCGCCTGGCCGACTACGTTCAACGGATGAAGTTCACCCATGTGGAGTTTCTGCCTGTCATGGAGCACCCGTTCTACGGTTCGTGGGGATATCAGACCACCGGGTATTTCGCCCCGACATCGCGTTATGGTACGCCGCAGGATTTCATGTATCTGGTGGACTACCTGCATCAGCGCGGCATCGGCGTGATTCTCGACTGGGTGCCATCGCACTTCCCTGCTGACGAGCATGGGCTGGCCTACTTCGACGGCACCCATTTATTCGAACATTCAGATTCCCGCCAGGGCTTTCATCCGGACTGGAAGACGCTGATCTTCAACTATGGGCGCGACGAAGTCCGGAGCTTTCTGCTCTCGAGCGCAATGTTTTGGCTGGATAGATATCACGTCGATGGGCTGCGCGTGGATGCGGTCGCATCCATGCTTTATCTCGATTACTCCCGCAAGGAGGGCGAGTGGCTTCCCAACAAATACGGTGGACGCGAGAATCTGGAAGCCATCGAATTTCTTCGCCAGTTCAACATAGAAGCGTACAAGGAGTATCCGGGCATTCAGACCTTTGCGGAGGAGTCCACATCCTGGCCGATGGTTTCGCGGCCTATTTATCTCGGCGGCCTGGGCTTCGGTCTGAAGTGGGATATGGGATGGATGCACGACACCTTGCAGTATTTCTCTCTCGACCCAATCCATCGCAAATTTCATCACAACCAACTCACCTTCCGCATGCTGTACGGATTCACAGAAAATTTTGTGCTGCCTCTCTCGCATGATGAAGTTGTACATGGCAAGGGCTCGCTCATTGGCAAAATGCCGGGAGACGAATGGCGAAAGTTTGCCAACCTGCGAGTGCTGTTCGGCTATATGTTTGCGCAGCCAGGCAAAAAGCTTTTGTTTATGGGAGACGAGTTCGGACAAGTGCGAGAGTGGGCCCATGATACCAGCCTCGAATGGGATGTATTGCAGTATCCCGTTCACCACGGAATGCAGCGTTGGGTGGAAGAGTTGAATCGGGTTTATGGCAACGAACCGGCGCTGCACGAACTCGATAGCGATCCCAGAGGATTCGAATGGATAGACTGCAACGACAACACCGCCAGTACGCTTTCCTTACTGCGTAAGGGAACTTCATCGAAGGAAAATATAGTGGTGGTGTGCAACTTTACCCCGGTTCCCCGGATCGGGTATCGGCTGGGGGTTCCTGGCGGAGGCTTTTGGCGGGAACTTCTGAACAGCGATGCCACGGAGTATGGCGGCAGTGGCATGGGCAATGCGGGCGGTGTCATGGCGGAGGAACAGCCGGTCCATGGACGTCCATACTCGCTAATTCTGACCTTGCCGCCATTGGCGGTGCTCATCCTGAAAGCCGAATAGTCGGCATTTCGCCGAACCTTCGGCAGCGATTAGGGTGAGTGGTGTCAGCAAACGTGACTGTCGCTGGCGTTCCCTAAGAGGCGAGGAGTAATTCAAGCCGGTCCAAAATATGCCGCAGCGGCACGCCCTTCACCATCGCCGCATCCACGTAGGGAGCCATATCTTCCGGTTCCGGATGCGAACCCGAAACCATGATTACGGGTAAAGTTGGATGTCGCTGCTTCAGCCACGTGGCCAGCTCCAAACCATTCATTCCAGGCATTTCATAGTCCAAGATAACAGCGTCGATCTCTTTTTCCTTAGCCTCAAACACGCGAAGTGCGTGTCGGCCGTTGGTTGCGGCTATAACCTCGTAGCCGTTCCGGCCTAGCAGAGTTCCGTACAGTTCCCGGATCCCCGCATCATCGTCCACGCACATCACGGTAGGCGCCTTCATAGGGGAGAACCGCCCTTCATGCCTCGCCTAAGAGGGGTTCAGGCTGAGGCTCTTTGCTAAACAGTGTGCACGTCCGATGCCAGGCCTGCGTTCCTTTTCTGATAAAGGGATTGACCCGCTGCGACGCGCGCAAGCCATCGCTCCTTCGCTGCGTGCTAGACTCGATTTAGTTGCTGCCCATGCGGATTCTCACCCGCTACATTCTGCGCGAAGTCACGGCCCATGCCCTGATCGGCGTGGCGGTGTTCACCTTTGTGCTGTTCACCCGCGACCTGGGACAGATCCTCGAACTGGTGGTTCGCAACAGCGCTCCCTTGCCCAGTGTTGCCGAAGTCTTCTTCTTTATTGTCCCGGTAACTCTGACGATCAGCATCCCCGCGGGCGTGTTGGTGGGCATTCTGATCGGTCTCAGCCGCTTGGCGGCTGACAGCGAAATCACAGCCATGCGGGCCAGCGGCATCGGAGTGTGGAGCTTTCTCCGGATCGTTTCCATTTTTGCGGTAGTGGCATGGCTTCTTGCGCTAGCTAATGGAATCTATCTGGCGCCTCAGTCCCAGGCGGCTATGTTCCGCTTGCAGGACCGGATGAAAGCTTCGCAAGTCTCATTCGAAGTTCAGCCGCGAGTCTTCTACGAGGGCTTTCCGGGTTTGGTGCTGTACGTCCAGAATGTAAAAGCAGCCCAGGGCGCGGCCATCTGGAAGGGCGTCTTTATCGCGGATACCAGCACCCCGTCTTCCCCGAGAATCACCCTGGCACGGCAGGGCATTCTGGTCAGTGAGGGGCCGCAGACCCTGCATCTGCATCTCACCGACGGCGCGACCCACGAACTCGATCCGAAGAGTTCTGACCATTACCAGATTTCTACATTCGAGCAAACGGACATTCCTATTCCCGTCCCGCAGGCCGACAATGCCAAGGAACAGGAACCGGCGCCGGTTTCGCAAATGGGAACCTGGGGACTTTGGCGGCAGGCGCACGAACAGAAAAATCAGACGCTGGCCCGCTGGTATTTGATCGAGTTTTACCGCCGCTTCGCCCTGCCCACGTCTTGCCTGGTCTTGGCGCTTGTGGGAATTCCCCTGGGTCTGTCGTCGAAAAAGGGCGGCAAGTCTACCGGGTTCGTGCTCGCCATTCTATTAGTATTCGCGTACTACTCCGCGTCGCTGGTTGGTGTTTCGATGGCGCGGCAAGGAAAGTTGTCACCCGGCTTCGGTGTGTGGCTGGCGGATATTCTGTTCTTTCTGGGCGGCGCTTTTCTCCTGTGGCGCGCTGAAAACAGGCCGTTTGAAATCGCTTCGCTGCGACGGCTATGGCGTCCTCTCGGCGCCGAAACGCAAGAAGTCACCCGGATGCCATTCCGCCGCGTCGAGGATGTTTTCCAGCGAGCCGCAACACGCCGGCGGGTATTCAGCGCACGCTTCCCCATGATCCTGGATGATTACGTGCTGCGCGACTTTGGCATGAATCTGGCCATGGTTGTGGCGGCATTCCTCATGTTGCTGCTGGTGTTCACGCTGTTCGAGTTGCTCGGAGACATACTCCGGAATCAGATCTCTCCGCTGGTGGTAGGAGAATACCTGCTGAACGTGTCGCCCTATTTCGTTTACAACATTACGCCCCTGAGTATCCTGCTGGCCGTTCTTATCACTTTAGGTGTGATGCAACGCTCCAACGAAATCACCGCCATCAAGACCACGGGCATCAGCATTTACCGCATTGTCACGCCGCTGGTAGTAGCCGCGGCCGTACTCGCCACGGGGCTCTTCTTCGCCGACCAGTTTTATTTGCCGCACGCCAACAAACGCCAGGACGCGCTTCGCAACCTGATCAAAGGCAAGCCCGCCCAGACCTACCTGAATCCCGACCGCAAGTGGATTTTCGGACAGCACTCGGATATTTACTATTACGAATTATTCGATCCTGATCGCGATCAGTTCGGGCGGCTCGCCGTCTTTCAGTTCGATCCCGCTACCTTTCAACTGACCAAACGAATCTACGCCGACCGGGCACACTGGGAAGACAGTCTGCGGCGCTGGGTCTGCACTCAGGGATGGGAGCGCGATCTGCGCGGGCCCGCAATCGAGAACTATCGCACCTTCGATGTGGCCACGTTCCCCGTAGTCAGCGAGCCTCCGACCTATTTCAAGAAGGAAGTGAAACAGTCATCCGAAATGAGCTACCAGGAATTGCGCCGCTATATCCACGACCTGCAGCAAAGCGGCTTCGACGTAGTGCGCCTTCGAGTACAACTGGAAAAGAAATTCGCCTTCCCAATCATCACGTTGGTCATGGCGGTGCTCGCGATTCCTTTTTCTCTCGCCACAGGACGTCGCGGCGCAATCACTGGGGTTGCGACGGCCGTGGGTGTAGCGGTTGTCTACTGGACCGTGGCCGGTCTATTCGAAGCGATGGGAAACATCAGTCAGTTGCCACCAGTGCTCGCGGCATGGTCGCCGGATCTGATTTTTGCGCTGGTGGGCGGGTATTTAATTCTGAAGGTGCCGACCTAGAAAGTTCATCACCTTCCTAAGACAGCCGAGGTCTGCCCGAAAATAACAATCGGTTGACCAACCACGTTCAGAAGTCCGGTGCTGGTAGTGAGTGAAAAAATCGAAACTGTACCGGATCCGAGGTTGGCTACATATGCGTAGTCCGTGGTGTTGAATAGGGTGTTTCCGATGTCAGCCACTACCACCCCGGGTAAAATGGCGATCGATACAGGAGTCGTGCCAGTAGAAATGGTTCCAGGAGACAGCGGGGTCAGAACACCACTTTCAGGGCCGTAGGAATATTGAGAAATCGTATTCGACCCTTTATCGACCACGTAGGCGAAACTAAAACCCGGATCGAACGCGATCGCTACCGGGCCTAACCCGGCCGGAAACGGAGAGCCTGTCACCTGGGTAAGCGTGCCATCGGGAGTATTTGGATTGGTGCAACTGTTAACCACTTTGTCGCAGATGGCGTAGGCCGAGATGTTATTGGAGTTCGCCCCCGCGTTGGCGACGTACAGGAAGCCTCCATTAGGAGTAACGGCAAGTCCTGAAGGCGAAGTCTGCCCGTCATCGTAAAACGGCACTCCCAACGGGGTCAGCGCGCCCGAGGTGGAATTAATCGCGAAGGCCGAGACAAAATTAGCCAATCGGTTAGCAACATACAAGAACTTTCCCGAGGCGCTCACCGCCACCGCGGCCGGCAGCGTACCGTTGGGGTAGGAAAGCCCGACAGGGACCGTCGTAAATGGCGAACCGGGCGCCGGCGTCAGGACGGTGCCATTAATCGAAAACACCGAAATGTCGCTGGACGCGAGATTAGCCACGAACAAAAACTTGCCACTTTGGTCGACGGCGAGGGCTACAGGGGTGCTTCCCGTTGATGTAGTTCCACTGACCGCTGTGAGCGAACCGTCCGCATTTATGCTGTAGGTCGAAATGTTGTTGGAACCACTGTTGGCCACGAACAATGCACTGCCAGTGGGAGTGACCGCAAGCGCCGTAGCAACCGAACCGGTGGCGAGAACGCTACCAACGGTGGTCAGCGCCCCTGTGCTCTGAGTTACCGTGTACGCGGAGATGCTGGTGTTAGCCTGCGCCGTGACGTAGAGGTAGCTGATGCCGGTGGTCGCCGAATTGCTGTTACTTGCGCAACCTGCCAGGCAGAAAAGCGCAATCGGAAGCACCAGAAACGCCATGAACCAAAACTTCATCCCCATTCTCTCTCCCAGTCGTCGATTCAAGATCTCACCGCTGCGGGCAGGAAATTCCCGCCGTCATAGGAGATCACGGATTAGCCTCATTGTGTGTAACAGGATTATAAGGCAAGCGCAAACATCTACCCTGATTGGAACCGCAGGGGAAGGTAAAAGTTGCATTGCCGCTGGAGCTGTTTTTCTGGTGGACTCGTTCCGTCCACCTCCGCTTAGAAAATCCTGACTTGCTCCTTTCGGGGCCCTTCACTTCACTAGGATCGCGATTGCGTCGGGTGTACGATATGCTTCAACAGGAGCAATGCTATGACCACCCTTGCTGCAGTTGCTCTCCTCTGTGCAGCCGCACTGCCCCTGGGTGCGCAGAACAAGGTTCTTGTGGCTAAGAGCCGAGTACCCAGCGTCGCGTTCGACGGTTACCGCAGCTTTGCGTTGCCGACCGATTGCGATAAGCAAGGGCGCTCTTACGTAAAACTAGTCAAGCCATTGCCCGGAACGGTCGGCCCGTTGCTTCGGTTGTCGAGCAAGGGCGTGCTCGAAGCGGAGTTTGATACCGAGGGCTCCGTAATGAACCTGTACGCCGTGCGGCCCAATGGCGGTGTCGCCATGGTGCGCATAGACGGACCCACGAAGGTCGTGGACAATTTCGCTCCCAATGGGAAGCGCGAATCGTCGGTTCCGCTCGAGCGTCCTCCCATAGCCTTCTTCCCCATGCAAATGGCGGTGTTTCGCTCAGGGGAGATGCTGATTGCCGGCTTACAGGGTCATCCCGGATACAAGGCATCGACTGCGGTCTACGATCCGGCCGGGCATCTGCTGAAGCAGTTCGAGTTGGATGGAGACGCGGAGATCGAGCGTGCAATCGAGGTCGGCGATGCGCGGTATGCCAGCACTCCGGGGCGAGGCAACGACGCAGTTTCGCGCTCGGTAGCGATCACGGGAGACGATGGCTTGGTTTACCTGATGAGAGCGACCTCTCCGGCGAGTGTGTACGTGATTTCTTCTGCTGGCGAGGTGATCCGCAAAGTCGTGGTGAATGCACCGACCGACAAGGGATTGCCCGGTTTCGGGGTTCGAGTTGTCAAGAACAGGCTGGCTGTTGAGTTTGAACGTGAGTGCGACAGCCCGCTGATTTTTAGCTCCTGTCAAGGTACAGTTTATACCGTCGTGGACGCTACGACGGGCCAGAAGCTTGCCGACTATGAGACCGAGGACGATACGGCAGGTCCGATTGCGTGTTACGTTCCCGATCCTGATCGCTTCTTCACTTTTTCGATGCCGGGAGACGAACATCGGCTGGAGATCGTGGAGGCGGCGGCAAAGTGAAAGTCCGTCCTAGCTGCCGAGCCAGGTTTTCCCTTCGCCTGGAGAATATCTCTCATTGCGCCCAGATGTGTTATGGTGCGTCGCCTACTTTCTTCCCGCCGCCAGCTCGCCAAGCGTTGCGTGCCTCACGATCACATCTGGTCCACGAGTCTGGCCTGCGATAATCGCCTTGTGCGGAATAGTTTCGTAGGCGTAACCCTTCAGAACCGCCGTGAAGGTGTTCTTGGTGGTAGTGACGGAAATGCGAGCCCAGCCGAAATGATAAAGACCGTTGATTTTGAACCTTAGGCCGAGAAAGCGGTCTTTAACCCCTTCCCCTCCGTTCACCCACGGCCCGTACCATTTCGTCGTTGTACCGGGGGACATACTAACCCCACCTAAGCGGACGGCATTATTCACTCTAATTCGATCGCCGCGTTGTATCTTCACTCCAGGCCTCAGTGCGTTTGCGAACTTTCTGCCCGAAGACATCACCACGCCGTTTAGGTTAGACGGCTTTGTGTAACAAATATAGGCACGATGAGTGCTTTGATAGAACGGATTGTTGCATGCGAGCAGATCATTGTTCTTGGGGTAAAAATGAGAATAGTACTGCTGAAGGTAAAAATCGTTGATGCCGTCGTGGTTCAGGTCGATTGCAAACGGTTTGGTGGTTATGGTCACGTTTGCCGGTGTGTAAACGATCTTCGCCCCAGCCGGTTGGGCCAGAGCAAGCATCCCCACCCCCGCCGCACTCGCGGCGAGAGCATACGAGCTGAGCTGGCGATGCAACGATTCGGAAAGTTCAGCAGGCTGCCTTGATGGGCGCTTCATAGCTCCTCCTTTGGCGGGGGTTCATTATCCGTCATCTCGAATTGATGTGCAAGGCTTTGTGAAGTGGCGAAATCAGAACTTACCGATTTTCAACAGCAGCAAGAATCCCGCCGGCTTTTCGTGTTCCGAACTTTTTCCACGGCTTACGCGCTTAAAGTTCGCGCGAAAGTATTGTGAAAGTTTGCTGATCGGGTGTGCTGTTCACTTCCGCGGAAGCGAGCGGCAAACGAATCTCGACCATTAAGCCGCCCTGCGGCCGATTCGATACTCGGATGGTGCCGCCATGGAGACGCACCGCGCGATCCGTGATTGCCAAGCCTAGGCCGACGCCGCCCGTCTGTCGCCCGCGGGCATCGTCGATGCGGTAGAAAGGGCGAAACAGTTTGTCCAGCGCATCCTCGGGTACGCCGGGGCCGGAGTCGGTCACCCGCACCACGGCTTCCGGTTTGCCCGCGCCGTCGTTCTTTTGTCCTGCGTCCTGCACCGTAACCGGCAATCCGACGCCCTCTTCCAGGCGGACCTCGACGCTGGTGCCTTCCTGGGTATAGCGAATGGCGTTGCGCACAACATTCTCGATCGCACTGTGCAGCAGACTCGGGCTACCCATGACCACGCAATCATCCATCACTCTTGCCTCGACTTGGCAATTGCGGCTTTGGGCCTCGAAGGCAGCGTCCCTGGCAATTTCATGAATGATCTTCTCAAGGTGCACCGGGACCTTCTCGATGGATTCGTCTCCAGCCTCGAGTCGGGCAATGGTCAGTAACTTCTGAATCAGTTCATTGAGGCGGTTGGCTTCGCGGTCGATGCGATCGAGGGCGCTACGCGCTTCGGAGCCACTCCGTTGGCGAGCTAACTCCAAAGCAACATTTAACCGCGCCAGCGGAGATCGAAGCTCGTGCGAGATGTCTGTCAGCAACCGGCTCTGGGCATTCACCAGGTTTTCCAGGCGCTCCGCCATGCGATCGAAATCGCGCATGAGTTCGGCCATTTCATCATGCCGTCGCGACCCCGGCACGCCAGCGCGGGCGGTTAGATCGCCGGAGGCCAGCTTCTGGGTCGCAGCCCGAAGTTGCACGATAGGCGAGGTCAAATATCGGGCCAAAATGTAACAGACCAATCCGGACGAAATAACCGCGATCATGATGCCCAGGCCAGGCACGCTATGCAGTCCGAAAAACGGGTGCTCTTCCGGAGGAAAGTCGACGATCACCGTATAGCGGCGCCCGTTGTCGGCGGTAATGGTTTGCCGCAGAAACTGACCCGGCCCGAAACGTCCCAGAAAGGTATCGGCGGTGTGAATCCGGCCAGCCCTTACACGGTCGATCCAGTCAGGCGCCTTGCGCCCCAGCAGGTCGCGGCCCTGATCATCAAAAATGAAGAGCCGGACGTGCAAATTATCGTGAACGCCCCTCATATACTTCCGCGCCGCTTCGTCGCCGCCGGTCTGATAAGCTTGCAGGGTTTCGTTGAGAAACTTCGGTTCCAAGGCCTGGAGATTGGAAATTTCCCTGGTGGGCCGCATCGCGAAAGTCACGATAATAGCCAGCGCCAGAAACAGCGCCTGCGCCATCCAGTAGGAGAGAAATATCTTGAGGAACAGGCTTCTCATGCTTCCTCAGCCTTTGCCGCTGGACTCTTGGCATGGTCGCGGGGATGAGCAAAGATGTATCCCACTCCGCGCACCGTCTTGATGTGGTCGCTACTATTGTCGGCATCGCCCAGCTTCTTGCGAACCTTGCTGACGTGCATATCGATGCTGCGGTCGAAGGGAGAAAACTTGCGACTGAGCACCGCATCGACCAGGTACTCGCGCGTGACCACGCGTCCCGCCTCGCGCAGCAGGACATGGAGCAGATTGAACTCGACCGACGTCAACTCGATCGGCTTGCCATTCTGACGAACGATTCGAGTGGCAGGATCAAGCTCGATATCGCCGACCTGCACGACCTCGGGAATTTGGTCCTCGACTTTTTCTCCAACCTGGGTACGGCGAAGAATGGCGCGGATGCGGGCAACCAGTTCGCGAGGATTGAAAGGCTTGGGAAGATAATCGTCGGCCCCGATCTCGAGACCTACAATTCTATCCACGTCTTCGCCTCGCGCCGTGAGCAACAAGACGGGAATGCGCGACGTGTTCCGTATCCGCCTAAGCAAATCGAAACCGTTCATGCCGGGCAACATTACGTCCAGCACGACCAGCAGGTGATCTCCGTGCAGGGCGCGCTCAAGACCGCGATTGCCGTCATGCACCGCCTCAATCTGAAAACCCTCGGGCTCAAGATACTCCCCTACCAGGCTGCACAGTTCCACGTCGTCGTCGATGACCAGAATGCGATCCACTCTATTCATTTTAGTCAGGCTCGCTGATTAAGGTGGTAAAGAATTGTCAATCCAGCGGTTATCTCACTTTACAAAACTTTACTCCGGTTGACCGACTCTTTACCACTACGGCGCGGGAAAAGTGTTTGTATGATCAGAGGCAATTTGAGGTTTTCCGACCTACGGGGAATGCTCACAGGAGAGGTTATGAACTTTCGCAGCAAGATGTCGATTGCAGCTTTGGCTATCGTGCTAGTGACGGGAATTGCGATAGCACAACCGCACGGCGGGCCGCACGGTGGCGGCGATTTCTTTGGCGGGGGGATGATGGGTTTCTTCAGCGATTATCTGGATTTGACCGATGCGCAACAGGCGCAGATCAAACAGATCGTCGCAAAGGAGAAGCCGACGCTGCAACCTTTGTTCGCACAGGAAATGCAGAGCCACGAGCAAATGATACAGCTTATCCAGAGCGGCACGTTTGACCAGGCCAAGGCGCAGGCAATTGCAACTCAAGAAGCGCAGGTCCACACGCAGCTTGAGGTGGAGCACGCGCGCATCGCCAATGAGGCGTACCAGGTTCTGACCGCGGACCAGAAAACCAAGCTGGCTCAGTACATAACGAAGAAGCAGCAGCGATTCGAGCAACACATGCAGCAGAAGCAGGGCGCTCAGTCGGAGCAAGCACCCAATTAGTGATCAATCAGGATCAGGGAGAGGGGAGGGACAGAGGGGGTCCCTCCCCCGGGTGGCAAGCTTATCTAGGCATTAGAGAAAGGCGGGTAACTTCTTGGCTACTACAGCGATTCTGTCGGATCTGGTAGATGTTATCGCGAGTGAGATGTCGGTCGGCGTAGAGCGCGCCGTCGAATGCTGGATGTCAGAAATTGAGCAGGCGCCAACCGACATACATCTGACCTCGCTTGGCCGGCTTAATGCCGTCTGCGAGATTCTGGAGGAATACAAAAAGTTGACCGGCAAAACACAACTAACGGACCGAAGCGTATGCTGAATGCTTTGCCCGGAGACCTGCGAGCCGGTAGTTCCGTGAGAGTGTGACTATGAATGTTGATCTCGTTTATTCCTATCTGATCGATTTCACCTGGCTCTTTCTCGGGAGTTGGGTGGTGCTGCTGTTGACGGCCGCTGCAATCGCATTTGCCGATTGGTCGTGGCCGCGAACCTCGCTGTTGATCGGGACGATGCGGCGAAACTGAAGCTGGTCCTGCTAAAATCGCATCTAACGACCGATGCTGCCGAAAAGTCTGCGTCCCCTGGTTTTCTACTTTAAGAAGTACCGCCGCAGCTATGTGGTGGGGACGATCTGCGTTTTCCTGACCAATGGCGTCTGGATTCTCTTTCCGCTGGTGATCCGGCGCGCTGTGGACGATCTTCATCTCGGTGTCACTCGGCAGAAGCTGGGCACGTATGCGCTGCTCTTGTTGGGCGTGGCTGCAATCAAGGGAATCTTCCAGTTTCTGACTCGTTGGATCGTAATTGGTGTTTCTCGCGAAATTGAATACGATCTTCGCAATGATTTATTCCGGCACCTCGAGAGACTTTCTTACTCTTATTATCAGCGGACGCGAACCGGCGACATTATGGCTCGGGCTACTAACGATCTGAATGCTGTTCGCATGCTACTTGGCCCGGCGATCATGTATTCGGCGAACACTATCGTGTTTACTGCCGGGGCGCTCGCGTTCATGCTGTCAATCAGCCCTAAGCTGACTCTCTATGCTTTCCTGCCGCTGCCGATTGTCAGCATTACTATTCAATACTTCGGCCGCAAGATTCATGAACGCTTTGAGCGAATCCAGGCGATGTTTTCCGAGATTTCGGCCCGAGCCCAGGAAAATTTCTCGGGTGCGCGAGTTATTCGAGCTTACGTGCAGGAAGAGGCTGAGATTGCAGCCTTCGAAGCCGCCAACCAGGAATACATCAAGCGCAGCTTGAAGCTGGTCCGTTTGATGGGCATGCTGTGGCCGACGCTTGAGACCATGCTCGGGCTGGCCATTGTTCTGGTGCTATGGCTGGGTGGCCGGGAAGTGATTGCTGGCCGGATCACTGTGGGCGGCTTTGTTGCCTTCAACACCTACATGGTGCAACTTACATGGCCGATCATCGCGCTAGGGTGGGTCATCAATATTTTTCAGCGCGGTACGGCTTCGATGGGGCGGATCAATGAGATTCTGGTAGAGAAGCCCGAGATTGAAGATCGCGAGACGGTCAAAGGCAGAACCGGCGAGTTGTCCGTTCCCACACTTGGGGAGCTCGAGTTCCGGCATTTGAACTTTTCTTACGGCTCTACTCCGGTTTTGCGCGACATTAATCTTCGCGTTCCGGCTGGGAGCAGCCTGGCTATTGTGGGGCCTACCGGCTCTGGTAAGACCACGCTGGTTAGCTTGATCGCGCGTATTTACGATGCGGAGCCAGGGAGCGTGCTCATCGACGGCGTCCCGATCCGCGAATATCCGATCGCGGCCCTGCGCCGAAATCTCGGATTTGTTCCGCAGGAGACGTTCCTCTTCAGCGAAACTGTGCGCGAGAATATTGGCTTTGGAAAAGAGGATGCCTCGGACGAAGATGTCCGCTCGGCTGCGCGTGCGGCCAGCATTGGTGAGGAGATCGAAAGTTTTCCTGAGCAGTATCGAACGCTGGTGGGTGAGCGTGGCATTACCTTGTCGGGCGGCCAGAAGCAGCGCACCGCGATTGCCCGCGCCATCATTCGCAATCCTCGCATTTTGATTCTCGACGATGCCCTTTCCAGCGTTGACACTCACACCGAAGATAAGATCCTCAATCATCTGCGCGAAATCATGCAGGGGCGCACCACCATTTTCATTTCCCACCGGGTTTCGACGGTGCGCAACGCCGACCGCATCGCCGTCCTCCACGCCGGACGAATCGTGGAACTGGGCACTCATGACGAACTTGTGGCCAAGGATGGTTACTATACTGATCTGTATAACAAGCAACTACTCGAAGAGGAACTGGCGGAAGTGTAGAGCGCCTTCAGATACTGCGTAAGCGTAAACACCATTTGTCACGTGAGCTAAACGTCCTCGTCATCCCGAGCAAAGCGAGGGATTCAGCTTCTTGCCAGCGCCGGCGCTATCGCCACCACCGGCAAATACCCAGATTCCTCGCTTCGCTCGGAATGACGGCGCGTAAGATGACGGGCCGTAATTAGGTACAGTAATCGGCGACTCAATATGCGACGTGTCGTCATCCCCGAATTGCTTGACACTGATTCCGGCACGGCTGCCGAGATCGCCACCGCACTGTCCGATTTGCGCCACATCAATCTGTGGTTCGGCGGCATTGCCACGACTCAGTCGATGATCGCGCGCGCAGCGACCAAAGCTGGCGCCACCTCGCTATCGCTCTTAGAAGTTGCCGCAGGCAATGGATATGTACCTCAGTCCGCAAGCACGCGCATGCAGAGGTCGGGAATCCGATTGCAGGTCACGCTGCTTGATCGCGCTCAGTCTCATCTAAATCGTTCTGGAAATGGAACCTCGGCGGTAGCCGGGGATGCGCTGGCTCTTCCATTTGCGGACGGAAGTTTCGATTTGGTAAGTTGTTGCCTCTTTGCGCATCACCTGGAACCTCGGGAGATTGTGGCATTTGTCGATGAGGGCCTCAGGGTATGCCGCACGGCGGTGATCATCAACGATGTGATTCGCGATCCAATTCACCTGACTCTGGTTTACCTGAGCTTGCCGCTATATCTAAGCCGCTTCACTCATCACGACGCGCCGGCTTCGGTTCGTCGGGCATATACGGTTGAGGAAATGTATGAGATGTTGCGGCAGACTGCGGCCGCAGGCGTCGAGATTGACCGCCATCCGCTTTTCCGGATGGGCGCAATCGCGTGGAAAGGTTAGATCGATGTATGACTTGATCGTGGTCGGCGGCGGTCCAGCGGGAACTTCCGCAGCGATTACTTGTAGCCGAAGGGGCGCTAGCGTCCTGTTGCTCGATCGCGGCCGCTTTCCTCGGCACAAAGTGTGCGGTGAATTCGTTTCTTCCGAATCTGTAGACCTGCTTTTGAATCTGCTCGCTCGACAACATGCCCGGTCGTTTTCTGATTCAGTTCGTATTCCTCGCGCCCGCATATTTCTTGATGGCCACACGCTCCATACCCCGGTCGATCCGCCCGCAGCCAGTATCTCCCGCTTCGACCTCGACGCCGCTCTGTGGGATTCCGCCGCGAAAGGCGGGGTCGACGGACGGCAGGAGGTTGCGGTGCAGAGCATATCCGGCAATGGTCCGTTTCTCGTCAAGACTTCGGTGGGAGAGTTTGAAAGTCACGCGCTTATCAACGCCTCCGGCCGCTGGTCGAATCTGAACTCAGCAGTCTACGGTCCGCAAGATTCGCGAGTGAAGTGGGTTGGTCTCAAAGGACATTTCTCGGAGACTTTCACGCCGCCTTCTGTGGATCTCTATTTTTTTGATGGCGGCTACTGCGGAGTACAACCGCTGGATCTCAGCCTCGAAGTCGAACGACCGGGGAGAGTCAATGCCTGTGCCATGGTGCGGGCCGAGGTTGCTCTCACATTGCCAGACGTGTTCGCCTGCCATCCCGGCTTGCTGGAACGTAGTCTCGGATGGAAGCCACTTAGCACTCCGGTAAGCACGTCGCCCCTGATCTTTCGCGAACCCCGGCCGGAACACAACGGGATTTTGATGGCTGGCGACGCCGCCGCTTTTGTCGATCCATTTGTCGGCGACGGCATTTCTCTTGCGCTGCGCAGTGGCAGTCTCGCTGGCACCTGTCTGATTCCATTTTTCGAAGGGAGCATTTCTCTGGCGGAGGCCATCCGCGCTTATCGGTCGGCCTACGAACGCCGACTCACACCGCTATTCCGGACATCTTCGAAAATTCGGCGAATGCTAAGTTTGCCGAGGACACTCCGGATTCCGATCCTCAGGTTGCTGGAGAAGACTCCCGCAGTCACACGGTTTTTGGTAACCAAGACCCGAGAGGCAGCTTGAACAGTCCGGGTCAGCGCACAACCAGCACTTCGCGGATGTTGTCGCGTGTCAGGAAAAATTTGATCGAGCCAAAGTCGCGGAACAGGTTTTCTACATGCCGGTTGTTAAAGACTCGCTGCAGGCGGAAGCTCTTTTCGATAGAAGTATGAAGAATGCCTGTGGGGCCTCGACGCACATCTCTTCTGGCTTCGACATGCTGCATCTCGAGCATGTCATTCTCCAGAATGTGGTAGCGGTAGCAGGGGGCATCAGGTCCGGCTTCGTGAGTATGGAAGAACGCCAGCAACATGCCACCCGGCTTAATCGTCGACCAGAGACGGGCAACCACCGGCTTGACCAGGCTCTCGTGCATATAATCGGCCAAATTCCAGCACAGAACGAGATCGAACTGGGCCGGCGGGTAGATCAGGTTGTCGGAAAGAAAGCGCCTGCTATCAAGAATCGTCGCCCCCTGCTCATCTTTCGTGATCAAAGACGGGTCAGCTGAAGCCTCGAGCAAATCCTCGCTGTAGATCTTGTGTCCGCGTTCGGTCAAATAGCGGATGTTGGAGGCCGAAGTGGAACCGATATCCAGGACGCAGATTGGCTCCTCGGATTGCAATGTACGCGAAACGGCACCGAGCCCGCTGGAGCGCCGGGTGAGCCGTTGCCGCGAGGACACCGGTCTGGCTCCTTGGCCGGGGATGGTGGATGAACCGCGAAAGAGTTTCATGAAGCTGTGAGTAACTGATGCCATGTCGAATTCCCGGGCGTCCGGTTCCCGAGAGTTCCGCAATCTAAATACTATCGCGGCCCGCGCGGTTGAACCGGTGAAAAAGTTTTACTGCTTGGTTACTACGGTACCTCCCGCCGCTGCGCTCCTGGCCTCGGCCTGAGATTCCGACTTGCCTGCAGCCGGCGTGCTTGGCTTGGCGGCTTCCCTCTGGATCTCCACCTTGCCCTTGAAATAGGCCCCGTCTTCGATCGCAATTCGCTGGGTCACAATATCACCCAGGATGACGGCAGATTTCCTCATCTCTACCCGATCCGTCGCCTTAATGTTCCCCTCCAGCTTGCCCTGAACCACCACACCCTTGGCATTGACATCGGCATGAACGTGGCCGTTCGGTCCAATCATCAGGTCGTGGCCCTGTAGTTGGATCGTACCGTTGATGGTGCCGTCGACATAAAGGTCCTCGCCGCCGGAAAGCTCTCCCTTGATAATCACCGATTTACCTATTTGCGCAAACTCTCCGGTCTTTGAAATGTCCATAGCAACAGTCTCCTTTGGGTGCGGTACCGCGCGTACAAATGGGATACCGGATTCTAAACTATTTGAACGATTACAGGGAGATGGAGAAGTTCGATCCCAGGAAATAGTTTGGTCGGGCGTCAGGTTTCATCCTTACTTTCGAATTGCCGCAAATCGCCTGCTGCTGGCGGGCTAGCCGGTGTACAATGCCGTCGGTCTGGAATTCAAAACGGAAGTCTCAGTTTAAAGAAAGAGTGGGTGCATGAAAAAGTCTATCGCGATTTCCACAATTGCCGGCGTCGTCTTATCGCTTGGCGCGTTTATTTTGCCAGCTGCAGTGCATGCAGCGGACGAAGCCAAGGTCGGGGGAACACCGATTAACGGAACAACGATTAACGGATTTACGGTTGTCGTTCCGGAATCCAGCATCCCGCGCCCTGGCCGCATACATACCAACTACTTTTTGGCGATTCCTCCCGCTCCCAATACCACGGGTGGGCCACCTCCGGGCACTGAGACGCCTGGCTCCGTGGCCTGCGTCTACAAACTGGTAAAGGGACCAAAGGGTTGCCCAGTCAATACCAGCACGACTGTCCCCAGCGGCGGCTGGGGAGCCATCGCGATAATAGATGCTGGGCACTACCCGACTGCGAAATCGGATCTGCACGCTTTTTCGAGTCAATTTGGCATTCCCGATGCTGACTTCCATATCGTGTATGCCAACGGAAAACAGCCCCCGGTCTATGGTGAATGGCTGGTCGAGGAGGCGCTGGATATTGAGTGGGCCCATGCCATGGCGCCTAAGGCGAAGCTTTTCCTGGTGGAGTCCGATCTGTGCATGTCCGGCACTTGCAACACGGATCCCTACTGGTATGCGGTGACGGTGGCAAGTAAGTTGGTGGCCAAGAATGGTGGCGGAGTGATCAGCATGAGTTGGGGCGACCACGAGGCCTCCTACGATTTGAAATACGACAAACTTTTCACTCAGCCTGGAGTTGTCTACTTTGCTTCGAGTGGTGATTCGGGGATTGGCAACACCCTGTATCCGACGGCGTCTCCGAATGTGGTTTCAGTTGGAGGCACGGTATTCAACCGCGACTCCAACGGCGATTTCACCAGCGAGTGGTACTACACGGGCGGCGGTGGCGGCGATATAAGCCCTTATGAAGCCAGACCAAGCTACCAGGACGTCATCAAGAAGATCGTCGGCAGCAAACGCGGTTATCCGGATGTGGCTTCTGACTTCTGCTGCGCCGCCATCTATTTGCAAGGTCAATGGGGCGCGGTCGGCGGTACCAGTTGGTCTTCACCCACTTTTGCTGGAATCGTCAATGCCGCGGGCGGCAAGATGAAGTCAACTCACGATGAGCTCACGGCCATCTACAAGGAGTACACCATCAAAAACGAGTACAAGGCCGATTTCAACGACATCACGCAGGGCGATTCGCACTGCAAGGTCGGTTGGGACCTTTGTGCCGGTGTCGGCTCGCCGCGCACTTACAAAGGAAAGTAGATCGAATTGTTACTTTGATTTTCCCCAGGCCCTGTCGACGACGGGGCCTTTTTCACTGCCTCCAAAACGAGTGCCCTTGCGGCGCGGCCTTTGAGACTTGCAACTGCCGCGATTAGCGTATACAACCAGCAAAAGGGCAGGTGCCTTCTAAACCAGTACGGGCGTACATGGCAACAATTCACCTCAAGGCGAAGCTGGTAGCCGCGATCACGGTGCTGACATTTGTCAGTGCACCTCCTGCACTCTCCGCCGACCAACCTTCGGAGTCGCCAGTCGAGTGCGTACGGCGGACGGTGCAGCGCGAACTCGCGGCCGGCAATGGCGAGACGAAAGCGATATTCGTGGATCGCAAGGAAACCCCGCACGGTTCACAGACCAAGCTGATCGTCGAAACCTGCGAAGGCATGGCCGGAATGCTGATCGCTGTCAACGGTAGACAGCTGACACCCCAGGAGCGCCAAGCGGAAGATGCGCGTTTGTCAGGGTTGGCTAGCAATGCCGATCAGTTAAGAAAAAAGCAAAAGACAGAGAAGGAAGACGTCGACCATACCACGCGAATCATGAAGGCGCTGCCGGATGCTTTCCTTTACGAACCCGACGGAACTACGGCGGCGAATCAGCAAGTCGGGAAACCTGGTGACCAGTTGATTCGTCTTAAATTTCGTCCTAACCCGAAATACAGTCCGCCCAGTCACGTGGAACAGGTGCTTACTGGCATGCAGGGTTACCTGCTGATCGATGCCGCCCAGCATCGCATCGCAAAGATCGACGGAACTCTGACCAAGGAGGTGGGCTTCGGTTGGGGAATCCTGGGCCGCCTCAACCGGGGCGGCAACTTCCTGGTGGAGCAGGCGGAAGTGCTACCGGGCCGGTGGGAGGTCACCCACATGAGCCTGACCTTTACCGGTAAAGAACTTTTGTTCAAGAACCTGAATATCAAATCGGACGAAGTCTTCAGCGATTTTCGCTCCGCACCTTCGAATCTGAATTTTGCTCAAGGTGTGGAACTGCTGAAGAGGCAGGAAGCGGAGCTGGCAGAAAACCGGCAGAGGCCTTGATTCTGTAATCCCAAATAGAATGCAGGTTGCGCTGTCCTTACGTGCGGGCCTTCCGGTGTTGTCATCCCGCGAGGGACCTGGCTCCTGCGCTCGGCCGTGAAAAACCCAGATTCTTCGTCGCCTTCGCTCCTCGTAATGACAGGAGATTGGCAACGGTGAATAGTTGCAGCCAGAGTTTCTAAGCTCCTGCGTGGATTGTTTCCTTGCGGACAGTGAGCTTCTCAATCAGATCCTCCCGCACGCGATAGCCGGTGCCCGGTTCATCGTGAACCAGAATCGTCCCTTGCGGGGTGACCTGAACTTCGGGATCGATGATGTCCTCCTTCCAGTAGCGTTTGGAGGCGGAAACATCTCCCGGCAGTCGAAAGTTTTGCAGCGTGGAAAGTGCGATGTTGTGCGCGCGCCCCACACCCGACTCGAGCATGCCTCCGCACCACACCGGAATATTGCGGGCCGCGCAGACGTCGTGTACGTTCTTGGCCTCAGTAAAACCGCCCACTCGCCCTACCTTGATATTGATGATGCGGCAAGCGCTCAGATCGAGCGCTTTGGCCGCATCGCGCGCGTGACGGATGGATTCGTCGAGACAAATCGCAGTACGTAATTCTTTTTGCAACCCGGAATGATAGTAGATATCGTCGTGCCACAGCGGCTGCTCAATCATTAAAAGGTTGAACTGGTCGAATTTGCGGAGATGCTCGAGATCGTCCAGAGTGTACGCGGAGTTTGCATCGCAACTGAGGACGATCTCGGGCCACCGCGAGCGGATACGCTCCAGCACGTTGACATCCCAGCCCGGTTTGACTTTCACCTTGATCCGGCGATATCCGGCGGCCAGTTCGATCTGAATCTTCTCCAGCAATTGCTCGACGGAATCCTGAATGCCAATGGAAACGCCGCACGAGATTTCCCGCAGCGTACCGCCGAGCAGCTTCCACAGAGGCATTTGCTTCTCTTGGGCCTCCGCGTCCCACAGCGCGTTTTCGACGGAGGCCTTGGCCATGTCATGGCCACGCACTCTCGCCATTAGAGGCACGCTCTCGCGCGCCGCCGACAGCGTTCGTCCCAGTACGGCTGGCCCCAGGTAATGTTTGATCGTGGGCCATGCGCTTTCCGTCCACTCGCTGTTATAGAAGGGGTCTTCGCCGGCTACGCACTCCCCCCAGCCGTCGATGCCGTCGCAGTGGACGGTCAACAGCAGGATTCGGCGGCTGAACGTGCGCTTGAAGCTCGTCTCGAAAAAGTGGACGAGCGGCATCTGAATTTCGCGAAGGGTGATAGCTTCTATTTTCATTAGTCTTAAAATCCACCAGCAAAGACACTTTTATCACCGACGCTCGGAATGACAGGAACTAGGTTGCCGGATAAATTCAGCTCTCCTGCCAGCGTCCTAACAAAAAATGGCCATTCCCTTGCTCGCTGCGTTCGTAGCCTAGCACCGCCAATCCGTCGGCAAATGCTTTCGCAAATTGTTCCCGATTGCGATCCTGTACTTCTTTCGCTTGACTGCGCTGTGTAGGGGAAGCCTTCCAATCGTAAATCTGAGCCGGAACGGAAATCTTGGTCAACGTTTCGAAGTCCGGCCTCTTTCCCGATTGCAGCAAACTTTGGATCCGCTTCGACTTCAACCACCACTCGGCCACCAAGCGGTCGGTGGGCAAACCGCCCTGCAGCGGCGACGAAGAAATTCCGTACTGGTTCACGCTGTAGCGACGGGCGATGGCGCCTAGCTTCTCGATATTAAGATATGCGTTCTTGATTTCCAGCGGATCGAACGTCCACTCGATCAACTCGAAGCCGCGGGCAAGCGCGTCGTCCCGCTGGAATAGCTTGAGACGGCGGCCTACCCCGGAATTCTGATACTGCTTACGCACCGCCAGCATATGCGAATGCAGGTAGGAATGCCCACCACGAAAGCCCGGTATGGAGAGAGCAAAGCCCACCATTTCACTGCCGGCAAAAGCTCCAATCACTTGCCCACCGACTTTTTCAGCCACCACGAACATTCGCAACGGCACCAGATCGGCATCCGAAAAACTCCAGACCTCCTTTTGCAGGCCAACGCAAGCTCGCATTTCATCGAGCTGCTCGCATTTGCGAATGACGATTGACTCCGCGCTCACTTGGCGTCCTGCTCGAGTTGCTTGGCCTGCTGCCATAAAGATTCGAGCTCTTCCATCGAAGCCTGCTGAGGCGTGCGTCCCGAAGATCGCAACTGGTCTTCCATCAAGCGGAACCGGCGCTTGAACTTGCGGTTGGTCTTCTTCAGCGCGGACTCGGGATCCAGCGAAAGATAGCGCGCGATGTTGACCAGCACGAAGAAGAGGTCGCCTAGTTCACCTTCCAGCCTTTGACGCAAATCTTCGCTGATCTGCGGGCGGCCAGCTCCGGCCACGCCTCGTCCTTGGGGCTGCGGGCCGGGAGCGGGAAATTCTTCGAGCTGCTGTTGCAATTCTTCAGTTTCCTCGCGGAGCTTTTCGAAAAGACCGTCAATATTCGGCCAATCAAAGCCGACGTGGGCGGCACGCGAACTGAGCTTGCGAGCCTCGAGCAATGCCGGCATCGCAGCGGAAACTCCGGCGAGCACGGAGTCCGGCCGGGCTTCACCAGGCGGCGAGTTTCCGTCGTCTACCTCCAGCCGCTTTTTCTTCTCTTCAGCCTTGAGCGCTTCCCAGTTGCGCACCACCTCGGACGAAGTCTCGGCCTTTACATCGCCGAAAACATGGGGATGACGATCGACAAGTTTACTCGAAAGCCGGTCGATCACTTCGTCAATCGAAAATGAGTTTTGCTCTTTTGCCATCTGGGCGTAGAACAGAACCTGGAGTAGGAGATCGCCGAGTTCGCCAGGCAATTCGTTCCAGTCGCGATTGTCAATGGCTTCGAGAACTTCATAAGTCTCTTCGACGGTATAGGGCTTGATGGAATCGAAGGTCTGCTCGCGATCCCATGGGCATCCTCCGGGTCCGCGCAGGCGGGCCATAATGGAAACCACGCGTTCGAAACGCTCTCCAGTTGTCGGCATAGAACGCAATCACTGTAAATGACGGGCATACGCCCCGGCAATGATGCGCGTCACTCGATCACCTAGCCACGGACGCCTCGTCCGGGGTGCGAATAAAGCGAACCGATGTTGCACCCTGGCAAGGCGTCCGCGGCTACGTGATTTTGCGGAGGAGGAGCCAAACCAACCATTCCACAGCAGCGAAACTAAAGTTATCTTTTGTATGGCAGCCATGAGTACGCATCTAAACCCGCGCATGAACTTGCGACCCTCTCTGCAGAACGAGCGTTTCCATGTGCTTGTGATTGGCGGCGGCGTTAACGGAGTCGCCATTGCCCGGGAATGCGCGCGCGCCGGACGGAGGACGCTCCTGGTCGAGCAGCATGATTTCGCAGCAGGCACCACCAGTCGCTCGACCCGCATTATTCATGGCGGCTTGCGCTACCTCGAACACGGGGACGTTGGGCAGGTGCTCGAGTCGTTGCGCGAGCGAAGTTGGTTGCTGGAGCGGTACCCGCATCTGGTGCACCCGCTGGAGTTTTTGCTGGCCTTGAATGAGAAAAGCCATCGCAGTGCGCTGGCTGTGCGAACAGGGTTATGGCTTTATCAGAAGATGGGACATGCGAACCTGCGAGCTGGTGCGAACCACACGGAGCAGGACAAGCTCGAGCGTATGCTCGACGCTGGAAAACGCTTTTCAGTATTCAGCTTTGACGACGCGCAGTGCGAGTTCCCTGAGCGGTTGGTTGCGGAATGGCTGGTAGAGGCAATCGAAGCGGGCGCTGTGGCGCGCAATCATACTCAAGTTCTGGCGGTCGAGACTGGCAATGCTCATGTCACCGGGGCGCTCCTGCGGGATCAACTGAGCGGGAAAGAAGAGCGCGTTGAGGCCATTTGGATCATCAATGCGACCGGACCCTGGGCCGACGGGATTTGCCAGAGTTCCAACATTCAAACGGAAGATCCGATGATCGGCGGAGTCCGCGGATCGCACATCGTGTTGCCGAAGTTCGCAGGCGCGCCGGAAGCAGCGGTGTACACCGAAGCAATCGACGGACGCCCCATCTTTGTCATTCCGTGGAACGAACAAGTACTGGTCGGGACGACGGAGGTTGCCGACGGCAGCGACCCCTCCAGGGTACAGCCTTCGTCAGATGAGATTGATTACCTGCTGCGCTCTTTGCTCGATTTGTTTCCGCAGCTGGAAGTATCGCAGAACGACATACACTACGCCTTCGCCGGCGTGAGACCACTTCCTTTCTCACCCAAGAAAAATCCCTCGGCCGTGAGCCGGAAACACTATCTCCACGACCACGCCCCGGACGGCGCCGCGCACATGATCTCTGTAATCGGAGGAAAGTTAACCACCGCGGGCAGCTTGGCGCGCGAATGTGCGGCGAAGATTGGAGTGAAGACCGTCGCGCCAGCGCTTGCGATTGCCTCGGAGAATGGCATTGATCCGACTCTGGAGCAGTGGGTAGTCGAGGTCGCGCAGACTGGCGGAATCACAGCCGATGCTGCGCGTGGGATTGTGGAATGGTATGGAAAGCGCGCTTCGACCGTAGCTCGCAAGGCCCGCGATAGTGCGGAAATGAGCACTCCGCTTTGTCCCCACACCCAGCACATCGTTGCGGAGGCGCTCCATGCCTTTAGCAACGAGTGTGCGGCTACGCTGGCGGATGTGTTGCTGAGGCGCGTGCCAGTAGCACTGGGCGCATGCTGGTCATCGTCATGTAGCCGGGAAACTGCGGCGCGCATCGGCGCTGTCATGGGATGGAGTGACGAGCGCGTGGCCCTGGAACTGGAGGCATTTGAGACCGAACGAGCCGGGTTTCTGTGGAAGGCAGCCCAGACGGGCAGCCTCGAAGCCAAAGCATAGGGCCTCGTCCCGCCAACAGCTCAACCCAACTTATTCGGATCGCGCGAAGGTCTGCGCCAGTAATTCGGTGTCGTCGGAGATGATGCCATCCACTCGCCAGCGTGCCAGCCGCAACATTGCCTTGCGATTATTGACTGTCCAGGTAAGGAGCTTGCTGCCCGCATCGTGTACCTCCTGCACGAGCGCATGCGTGACCAGCGAGTAATGAGGAATCACGTATTCGACATTAGTTTCGCGCCAGCATGCGAGCTGCCCGGGCTTGTCGCAAATGATCCCAGTCCGAACCTTGGCGCTCCGGGTTTTTAATTCGGTAACGACCTCGGGTAGGAATGAAGAGACGACGTAGTTTTCTTCCACCCGGCATTCTCGCAATGAGTTGAGCACCTTTGATTCCAGACCTGAAACTTTAAGTTCAATGTTGAGAAACGCCCGCTGACAGTAGCGCTGCAGTACGTCCTCCAGGCACGGAAGATGAAGTAGTTGATCGGCAGTTGCCCGGCTGACTTCGATGCCGTCGACTTTGGGGTCGTGACAAATCACAGCCCGTCCGTTGCCGGTTAGGCGCACATCGACTTCAAACCCATCGCAGCCGTGTTGTAGAGCAAGGTCAAACGACGCGAGGGTATTCTCGGGAGCCAGTTTAGACGAACGAGCGCCACGATGGCCGAGTAGCAGGGGAAGATCGGACATCGACCAAATTCTACGCTCGATTATCCGGAGGTGCGTACACAAAAGCACTCGCCAATGCGAAATTCACCGACCCTTAAATTTGCTGTGGAATTTTGCAGCACTTCCTTCGTCGTCAATAGCGTCAGTCCAGATCGAAATCCCGAATGGGTTTGCCAGTGTCCGGAGACTCTTTGGCCTTCTTGACCGCTTCCTGAAACTTTTTTTCCAGAAGATCACCGGCATGTTTCTGGGCTTCGACGGATTGGCGAAAGATGGATTCGCGGCGGCTATCCTGTTCTTTCATGGCCTTGGCAGCTGCCTCGAAGTCATTGAACATTTTGGGCTTGACGGCGGCGGTGTGGGCAATAACCCCTTTGGCTGTGGGATCGACCTTCAGCACCGCGCCGCAGCACGGGCAGGTGATGTCGAAAGCCGTGAGATTCTCCGCCATACAGCGAATCATAGCGCAAATGCGCGCTGCTTGGCCGAGAAACTCAATGAGGCTGGAGTTTAATCGGGAAAATATGGAAGATGGACAGCATTTCCCAACCCAGGAGAACCACAGAAACCAGCGTCACCGTGATCGCCAGCAGTTCGCCGAAATTAAGATTGCTTCGGCGAGGTTCGAACCGCCTCGCGACTAAGCCAAGAATGTTCAAAGTCGCAAAGCCGAAAACCAGCACCCAAAGGATGTTGTAGACATTGTCCTTCTTACTCGAATTACTTGAAAACTGAAGCGCGAAAAGCACTAAGGATTGCAGGCTGACGAGACTCGGCCCCAACCAGACGCGCGTGGTAATGCGTGCGAGCGTAGCGGTAAGGGTCGATACCATGGTTCGTCCGTGCCTCCAGCGAATCCGCGCTTAGCGCTGAAAAGCTATGATATTACTCTGTTTGCGCCGCAAAAGTCAGGTGAAAACAAGGGCTGTAGTATTTCAGTTTGTACGACCACTGTTCTGCGGCCGGCTGGGCCCTGCTTTATAATAGAAAGATTCCATATCCCCTTCGAGGCCGCCAGAGAGAGGTACCTGCGGTGCAAAACAGGCGTGGCGAGGCTCCCGCCGGGGAATCAGCAATCGTTTTACGAGCGTTTCCTTTATTGATGTGTCCACTGAAATATTGATGTCCACAGAAACCATAGTTGTTCGCGGGGCGCGAGTTCATAACCTCAAGAACATAGATTTTGAGATTCCGCACAACTCGTTGACCGTTGTCACCGGGGTCTCGGGGTCAGGCAAATCGTCGCTCGCTTTCGATACGATCTACGCCGAGGGCCAGCGCCGCTATGTGGAGTCGCTCTCCGCCTACGCCCGCCAGTTTCTGGAGCGGATCGAGAAGCCAGACGCTGACGTAATTGATGGAATCGCTCCTGCAGTGGCAATCCGGCAAAAGAACACCACCCGCAACCCTCGTTCTACCGTTGGCACCGCGACCGAAATCTACGATTACTTACGTCTGCTCTTTGCCAGGATCGGCCGCACTTACTGCGTGCAATGTGGTCAGCAGGTTAAGAAAGACACAGTGGACGAAGTTGCAGATGCAGTCCTGAAGCTGGGAGAGGGGACGCGCCTGAACGTGCTGTTCCCGCTGCAAAGTGCGACGCCACAGATCGCCAGCGTGCAGAATGCTCCTCTGGCCGCAGGTAAGCGTGGGCGAAAAAAGAAGGCCACGACACATGCGAGTAATCTTCCGTCCGATCAACTGAAGAGCCGTCTGCTCGATCTTCGTACGCGCGGCTTCAACCGGCTGTACCAGGGTGGGCAGGTATTCGAGTTCTCCACACCTGAGTCGCTGTTGAATATCGATTTCGCCGAACCAGTTTTGTTGCTGGTCGATCGCCTCGTGGTATCGACGGACTCCCGCGCGCGTATCGTTGATGCGGCTGAAATCAGTTATCGCGAGTCCGGTGAAGTCATCTTCGAGACCGCACATGATGAAGGACAAGCTCGGGAACGATTGCGTTTCTCCCAACGTTTCGAGTGCAAGGTGTGCAATATTCGCTACGAGGAGCCGGAGCCGCGATTATTCTCTTTCAATAATCCTTACGGTGCATGTCCGCGATGTCAGGGATTCGGAAACACCATTGATTTCGACCTGGATCTGGTGATCCCTGACCAATCTCTGACCCTGAATCAAGGTGCGATCGAGCCCTGGACCAAGCCCAAATACCGTTCGCTGTTCACTGACCTGAAGCGCTTCGCCCGCGAAGCCGACATCCCGCTCGACGTGCCCTGGAACGACCTGGATCGTGAGCAGCAGCGGCTGGTGATCGAGGGCGAAGGCCGCTTTCTGGGAGTACGGGGCTTTTTCAATTATCTGGAGCGAAAGAAATATAAGCTCCACGTCCGCGTATTTCTGAGCCGGTACCGCGGATATTCTCTCTGCTCCACTTGCAGCGGCGCCCGCCTGCGTCTGGAGGCTCGGCAGGTAAAGATCAATGGCAAGAATATCTGCGAGACCTGCTGCATGACGGTCGAAGCCGCGTCGAAGTTCTTCGATGCACTCGAATTGACTGAGCAGGAGGCAGGCATTGCCGAACGCCTACTGCAAGAAATCCGCGAGCGCCTGCGTTTCCTGAATGAAGTTGGCTTGGAGTATCTGACTCTCGACCGGCTCGCGTCAACGCTTTCGGGCGGCGAAGCGCAGCGCATTCAGCTGGCGACGTCCCTGGGTTCGCGTCTAGTGGGAACGCTTTATGTGCTGGATGAGCCGTCTATAGGGCTACACAGCCGTGACACGCATCGCCTGATCAAAATCCTGCACAATCTGCGCGACTTGGGTAACACGATTCTGGTAGTCGAACATGATCGCGATGTCATGCAGGCTTCCGATACGATTCTCGACCTCGGACCGGGCGCCGGAGAAAACGGCGGCAAAGTGATCGCTGCCGGAACTTACGAGCAAATTCAGAAGATGCCGGCTTCTTTGACCGGACGCTATCTCTCCGACGAGCTGCAGATCCAAATTCCAAGTGCCCGACGCAAGCCTGGACCGCAACAAATCAGGATTTACGGCGCACGCGCTCACAACTTGAAAAGGATCGACCTCGAGGTCCCGTTGCGAATGCTGGTGGCGATCACCGGCGTTTCCGGCTCGGGAAAATCCACGCTTCTGCACGATGTGCTGTATCGGGCTTTGTCTGCAGCCAAAAGGCAGCCGAACGGTGATCTCGCCGCTGCCTCCTCATGGGACCGAGTTGAAGGCGCGGAGTTCATCGACGAGGTTGTGCTGGTCGATCAGTCGCCCATTGGACGCACCCCACGCTCTAACCCGGTTACTTATATTAAAGCCTTCGACGGCATCCGCGATCTGTATGCTTCCCTGCCCGAGGCCAAGAAGCGCGGCTTCACCGCCGGACACTTCTCCTTCAACATTCCTGGGGGACGCTGCGAGACCTGCCAAGGCGATGGAACCGTCACCGTAGAAATGCAGTTTTTGGCCGACGTAGAGCTCATCTGCGAAGAGTGCAAGGGTGCACGCTACAAACCGCAAGTATTGGAGGTTCGTTACCGCGGGAAGAATATTCACGAGGCATTGAACCTCACCGTAAAGGAAGGGCTGCAGTTCTTCGCCAACGCACCCAAGATTGTGGAAAAACTGCGCGTGCTGGAGGAAGTGGGCCTCGGCTATTTGCGGCTGGGGCAGTCGGCGACGACGCTCTCGGGCGGTGAAGCGCAACGGATGAAATTAGCGGCACACCTCCAACCCGCGGCACGCGAGGCTAACCGGCCGCGGAGCCCCGGGGAGCAGTCGCGCCGGAGACAGCATATTTTGTACATTTTCGATGAGCCCACAACTGGGCTACACTTTGACGACATCAGCAAACTACTGTCCGCCTTCCGCCGTCTAATTGATGCAGGAGGCTCGATCCTGGTGATCGAGCATAATCTCGAAGTAATCAAGACTGCGGATTGGGTGATTGACCTCGGTCCCGAAGGTGGCGAGCGCGGCGGGTACATTGTCGGTTCGGGTCCGCCAGAAGTTATCGCCAAACTGTCGAAGTCGTACACGGGAGAGTTTCTGGCGGGTGTATTGAATGGAAATGAGCCGTCGGGAAGTGGATCGTCGCGGAATGGGGCCAAATAAGCTAGCCTCGATCACGCTGCTCGTGCTCTCCCTTGGCGCGACCGTTCTCGCACAGAGCACCGGCCAGACCGTACGTCATCACAAAATAGCTGAGCAGGATTCAGCCTTCCCGCCCGAGCTTGCACAAGCCGAGAGTTACATCGAGAAGCACGATTACGCCTCTGCTGATCCGCTATTGAAGAAGGTGGTCGCCGCAGATCCGAACAACTTCCAAGCCTGGTTTGATTTGGGATTTGTCTACAACGGGATGGGAAATACTACGGAGTCCATCGCCGCTTATCGCAAATCTGTGGCCGCCAAGCCGGACGTCTTCGAATCCAACCTGAATCTGGGGCTCATGCTCGCGAAGACTGGCCAACCGGATGCCGCCCAATTTTTGCGCGCTGCAACTACTCTAAAGCCTACCGCGAATGTCGATGAAGGCCATGCGCGAGCATGGTTGTCGCTGGCCCACGTGCTTGAGAACACAAAACCTGAAGAAGCGATCGAAGCCTATAAACAAGCCGCTGCCCTTGAGCCCAAAGATGCGGAGCCTCATCTTTCTGCCGGCGCCCTATTAGAAAAGGAAAATCACTTTGCTGATGCGGAGCAAGAATATAAACAGGCTTTGGCCATCGATCCAGGATCCAGCGACGCATTAACCGGAATGGCCAACATCTACATGCGGGGGCAGCGCTTTGCGGAGGCCGATCCGATCTTGCGCAAGCTCATTGCGATGCATCCTGAGGATGTCTCCGCCCGAGTGCAACTCGTCCGCATCCTGCTGATTGCCGGGCGAAACGACGAAGCAACCGGAGAACTTCAGGCAGCGTTGAAGCTCGATCCTGGGAATTCCAGCGCGCAGAACGATCTCGCGGAACTGTACGTTAAGAATAAAAAATACGATCTTGCGGAGACGCAGTATCGCTCATTGCTGACCGCTAATCCCAACGATGCGGAGCTGCACCACGGGTTGGGCGTGGTATTTCTGAGGGAGCGAAAATTCCCTGAGGCGCAACAGGAACTGTTGGCGACGGTAAAACTGAAGCCGGACTTCGGAGCAGCTTATGGTGATTTAGCCACGGCGGCGGTCGAGAATAAGAATTACGAGCTCGCGATCAAGGCGGCAGATGCGCGAGCCAAGTTTCTACCCGAGATTCCCGTCAGTTATTTTCTTCGCGCCAGCGCTTACGATCACTTGCGTAACTATAAAATGGCAGCGCAGAATTATCATCAGTTTCTTGAGGTCGCCAAAGGAGAGTATCCCGATCAGGAATGGCAGGCTCGGCATCGGTTGATTGCGATCGAGCCGAAAAAGTGAATGCTATGCGTGTGCACACCACAATTGCCGCGGTTCTGTTGGCGACGACATTGCTTGCATTCGCGTACAAAACCGAGAGTCTGCAGGATTTGATCGCCCGGGCAGCGTCGGCGCGAGTGGAGGACCGTCCCGCCTTGTGCGTCGAAATCGCGGAGCGTCAACTCAAATCCGCTGACGAACTGTACACAGCTGGCAAGGTCGATGACGCTCGAACTGCGGTGCAGGATGTCGTGACCTATTCTGAAAAAGCGCATGATGCCGCCATCCAATCGGGCAAGCGAGTTAAGAATACGGAAATCGAGTTTAGAAAAATGGCGGCCAAGCTGCGAGACATCAAACGCAGCCTCAACTTTGACGATCAAGCGCCGGTAGAGATCGCCGCAGATCGCCTGGAGAGCTTGCGCACCGATTTGCTATCTCACATGTTTGGCAAGGGCAAATGATTTCCGGCTCCCATAAGCTCGCCTCCTGTCTTTTGGCGTTGTTGCTGCTTACCGGCGTGTGGGCGCAGCGTCGCCGGGACCCGCTCAATCCCCTGGAACAAGATCAACTGCGCGATGCCGCCCAGGAACCCAGCGAGCGCCTTAAGCTGTACATCCAGTTTTCCCGCACCCGGCTAACATCTCTCGAACAAGTGCGTTCTGATCCCAAAATCACCGACCGTGCTCAGCAAACTCGCGATCGGCTGCAGGACTTTCTGGACGTCTACGATGAGATGAACGACAACCTCGACACCTTTGTGGAGCGGAAGGCCGATCTGCGAAAGCCTCTGAAGACACTCATTGAAGCCGACACCGAATTTCAAGCCAGGCTCCGGGCTTTGAAGAACTCGGCGGACGCCAACAAAGACGAAGCCAGGAAATATGATTTCCTGCTAACCAGCGTGCTGGAAACCATCGACACCAGCGTAACCGACCACCGGCAATTGCTAAGCGAACAAGAGGAAGCATTCAAGCACAAGAAAAAGTAGAGTGCCGGAGCGCTGTTCAACGTTCTCCGTGTTTCACAGTTCGCGCGTGCTAATCTAACCGCAACGTGAACGACAGGATCCTCCACATCTTCCAGGACACTTATCATGAGCTGCGCCCCCGGACGCCCATGCCCCAGCTCGCAGTGGAATTTTTTGCCTTCGTGAACATCAACAACACCATCCGGATGCGGGAGGGCAAGCTCTTTGTTCGCCTGTCAGACTTGCTGGAAGGCGCTCCAGACGTGGTGTTGCGGGCGATTGCTCATATTCTCCTGGCTAAGATGTATCGCAAGCCCATCGAGCGGGAGTACGCAACCCGGTACCGCCGTTATATCTCCCGCCAAGACATCACCAGCAAAGCTCACCTCGTACGCCAGATGCGTGGCCGCAAACGGATCCAAAGTGCCCAGGGCCGAGCCTACAACCTGGAAGATATCTTTGAAGATCTGAACCGGCGATTCTTTTATGGCCTGCTGGCTCGACCACAGATGACCTGGAGCCGCGATCACGCTCGCAACCGACTCGGCCACTACGATCCGGCGCACAATGCCATCGTTGTCAGTCGGGTCTTCGACCACCCGCGAGTTCCTTGCTACGCGGTCGAATACATCGTTTACCACGAAATGCTGCACCTCAAGCATCCCGTGAAACTGCGCGGCAGCCGGCGCTGTGTGCATTCGACTGAATTTCAAGCAGAGGAAAAACTCTTTCCTCAGCTGGATGAAGCCAAAGCGTTTCTTAAGCATCTATAATCCAGCCTCGCGACGGCGGCTTTGACTAGGGAGTGAGTGACCCAGATCACAATCCCGCGTGATTCCGCGCGTTGACGCAACCGGAGGCAAACGACTATCCTAGATAATGAAATTGAAATTCATTTTCAATATCATGGCTTCGAAATAGAGGGCTGATTTTCGATGTTAGAAGCATTCATCGTAACCTTGCGCGAAGGCGTCGAAGCGGCGCTGATCGTCGGTATTACCCTGGCGTATCTCGCCAAAATCAATCGTCCAGAACTGCGGAAATCCGTCTATGCGGCTCTGGTTGCGGCTTTTGTCGGCAGCCTCGGAGTTGCGGCGCTGCTTTCCCGCACCCAGTGGAATCAAGACATTTTCGAAGGCTGGGTCATGCTGGCCGCCGCCTTCTTCGTCGTCACCATGATCATTTTCATGATGAGGACAGGCCGCAAGCTCAAGGGTGAGATTGAGGGCAAGGTTGGGCTTCTGGCGGGCCGGAACGCGTGGTTCGGGCTGTTCGCATTCGTATTCCTGATGGTGCTGCGGGAAGGCGTCGAAACGGTTTTGATTCTCTCGGCCGTCTCGCTGAACTCTACTGCACTCCTCAGCTTTCTAGGTACGTTTCTGGGTGTAGTTGCGGCAGTTGTGTTTGGCGTGATGTTCGTAAAGGGCAGCGTCCGCATTAACCTGCAGAAATTCTTTCGCGTCACCACGGTGATTTTGTTTTTCGTCGCTGTCCAACTCGTGATCTCTGGCCTGCACGAGCTTTCTGAAAACGGTGTGCTCCCGTCCTCCAAGACCGAGATGGCGATCATCGGTCCGGTCGTGCGCAACGACCTTTTCTTCTTCATCACGATTCTCGCTCTGGCTGCGCTGATGGTGTTGTTCGAGATCAAACGCCGCGACCCAGGAACTCTACCAACTTCCCCCGCGGAAAAGCGAAAAGCAGTCTGGAGCGCCCGCCGGGAGCGCTTGTGGATGGCCTCCGTCTATGCCAGTTCGTTTGTATTTATCGTTCTGGTCACCGCAGAGTTCATCTACACCAAGAGCGTGAGCGCGTTGTCGCCGGCAACAGAAGTCATTTTTGTGAACGGCCAAGTTAGCATTCCGCTCACCCAGGTTCAGGACGGCGATCTGCACCGCTTCTCTGCCCAGGAAAATGGCAGCACGGTACGTTTCTGGCTGTATCAGAAGCCTGATGGCAAGATTGCCACGGTCTTGGATGCCTGCGAAATCTGTGGCGCCGTTGGCTTCTACAAAGGGCCGAACGGAGTAGTTTGCAAGAACTGCGCCGCGCCCATCAATCCGCAGTCAGTCGGGATGCCGGGCGGATGCAACCCGGTGCCGCTCAAGGCGCAAGTCACCTCCGACGCGGTCATCATTCAGGAAGCAGACATTTCGGCAAGAAGCCACATGTTCCAGCAATAGCCATGTTCGGACGCCTAGTCTACGAATCGTTCCGGCGGCAAAAGCGGCGCAAACTGCTGGCCGGGATTGCGATCACTTTAGGCGTGGGCGTTGCAACCGCCATGCTCGCGGTCGCCACCGACATTGGCGACAAGATCAGCCGCGAACTGCGCACCTATGGCGCAAACCTGATCGTGACCCCGCAGGAAGATACTCTTGATATTCAAATCGGTGGCGTCGATCTCAAGCCGCCGAGCGACGGCACCTACCTCAACGAAGCCGACCTGCCTAAGATTCGAGGCACATTCTGGCATCACAACATCGTGGGATTCGCTCCCATGCTGCCGGTGAGCGTTCACACAGGCGCTGCGACAAATCTCACGTTACTCGGAACCTACTTCTCGAAGCGGCTCATCTTCGGTAAAGAGGATTTTGCAACGGGCGTCCGCATCACTCACCCTTGGTGGAAGGTGCAAGGCGCGTGGCCCGATGACAATTCGTCCGACGTGTTGCTAGGCGAAAGCCTTGCCGCAAGACTCGGTCGCAAAGCGGGAGGTGAAATCGAAATATCCGGCCAACCCCATCGCATCGTCGGAATTCTTTCCACTGGCGGAGCCGAAGACAATCAAATCGTTGCTCCACTCGCGCTGGCGCAACAAATTCTTGGCAAGCCCGGAGCCGTGCGCCGCCTGTATGTCAGCGCCATGACCAAACCCGAGGACGCGCTGGCCCGTCGCGATCCCAAGTCAATGAATCCGGAAATGTACGATCGCTGGTATTGCTCACCGTATGCGGCTTCGATCGCTTTTCAGTTGCAGGAGGCGATTCCGCACTCCCACGCTGAACAGATCCGCCAGATCGCGCAGAATGAGGGTACAGTGCTCTCCCGTATTAAGGGCTTGATGCTGTTGGTAACGCTGGCAGCGCTGTTCGCCTCCGCGCTCGCGGTTTCGGCGGCCATGGCCACGGCCATCTTTGAGCGACGCACCGAAGTAGGTCTGATGAAAGCTCTAGGTGCAGGCAGTATTTCCGTAGCAGCTTTGTTCTTCGCGGAAGCGTTATTGCTGGCGCTGATCGGGGGTGTCGTAGGTTTCGCCGGCGGATCGCTCCTTGCCCGTCAGATCGGCCGCTCCATTTTTAATTCGCAAATCACGATTGAGCCCGTTCTCTTTCCCGTGATCCTAGGCATAGCCGTGATTGTGACCTTCGCCGGTAGCGCGATGGCGATTCGCCGCGCCGTCAAATTTGATCCCGTCTACGCGCTGCGAGGTGAAGCTTGAGTTCACCACCAAAATCGGCTCTGATCAACCGCCGCGCCGGCAAGCCTCACACCTCGATGTTTCTGCGCATGCTGATGCGTGCTGCCGTGCTCCGTCGTGGACGAGCCGCTTCTGCTCTATTGGCCATGGTAGTCGCCGCCGCCGTTGCCACCGCTATGCTCAATCTTTATGTGGACGTGCAAGCCAAGCTGCGCAAGGAGTTCCGCAACTACGGCGCCAACATCGTGGTCGTTGCAAAAGATGGCCAGGCCTTGCCGGCCGACGCCTTGGATAAAGTTAACTCCGCGCTTGCCGGACACGGTCTCGCCGTGCCCTTCGCCTATGTCGTGGCCCGCACATCCGACGGTCAGTCAGTCGTCGTTTCCGGAACCAATCTCGATCAGGTCCGCAAGCTGGATAGTTGGTGGTCGGTAACGGCCTGGCCCAACACCACGCACGATGCGCTGGTCGGAGCCCGCGCAGCCGCTGTAGTCAGCCCGCAAAGCAAGCTGTTCGATCTCACTTTTCAGGAACGCATCATCCATCTCAACCCCGCCGGAACCTTGCGGACCGGCGCTTCGGAAGACAGCCGTATCTATCTTTCATTGAACGATTTCGTAAGCTGGACTGGCGTGCAACCTTCGACGATAGAAATTGCGTCCTCCGGTTCGTCCGAGGAAGTCGACGCTTTGATTCAACAACTGTCGCAGGCACTACCCGCAGCAGAGGTCCGTCCCATCCGTCAGATCATGGAGGGTGAAGCGCATGTGCTCGGAAAGACTCGCGCCACCTTGGCCGCTGCCGCTATCCTAATCATCGCGACCGCGGCTCTGTGTGTACTCTCTACGTTGATCGGATGGGTCTTTGATCGCCGCCGCGACTTTGCCATCATGAAGGCTTTGGGCGCATCCGAGAGGCTGATCAGTGGATTCTTTGCCGCGGAAGCCGCCGCTTTAGGAGCCGTCGGAGCGATCGTAGGATTCGGCATCGGCGTAGGCGTCGCCGCGTGGATCGGCCGGGTAAACTTTCATGCTCCGGTAGTGCCACGCTTCAATGTCCTGCCTATCGTCGTCGTGGGTAGTATCGCAGTAGCCTTGATTTCGGCCGTGATTCCGATTTTTCTGCTGCGCCGCGTGCAACCCGCTATGATCTTGAGAGGGGAGTGAGATGATCAAGCTGAAGGATGTCAGCCGCCTGTACCCCGCCAAAGCTGAGGCCAACGGCGGCGTCATCCGAGCCCTCGACAATTTTTCGCTCACCGTCGATCCCGGCGAATGGATCGCGATCATGGGCCCATCAGGCTCGGGCAAATCAACGCTGGTAAACCTGATCGGCTGCCTCGATCGTCCGACGTCCGGTGAGATCTGGCTCGACGGTGAAAATGTAGCCAACATTTCTGCCGCTGAGCTGAACCGTGTGCGAGCGGAAAAAATCGGCTTCGTCTTTCAGCAGTTCCACCTGATTCCCTATCTCACATCTTTGGAAAACGTCATGCTAGCCCAGTACTTTCACAGCATGACCGATGAACAGGAAGCCCTCGAAGCCCTGCAGCGGGTGGGATTGAGGGAACGCGCGCACCACGTTCCCTCGCAACTTTCGGGCGGCGAACAGCAGCGGGTCTGTATCGCGCGCGCCTTGATCAACGATCCCAAGATCGTACTTGCCGACGAACCCACGGGAAACCTCGACGCCGTGAACGAGGAGATTGTTCTGCGCCTTCTACGCGAGCTTCACCAGCAGGGACGCACTATTGTCATGGTGACGCACGACCCCGTCGTAGCCCGTCTCGCCGACCGCCGCATTGAACTTCACCATGGCAAGATCGCGGCACAAGAAGTCTTCGCCATGGCCGACGAAGAACAGTTCGACGAGGTCCTGGAGGAACTCTGGGCGCTGGCTGAACACGGCGAGATTGCCGAACTCGAGCGCATGGAAGTTCACGGCGCCCTTCCGGTAAGCATCGCAGTAGAAAAAATGATTGGGCTGGATCTAGTCACGGCAAGACCGCATCCGCCTGTGCCTCACGACCACAAACCGTTTATCAATCCGTGCCACGATGCGCTCAAGCCGACCGGAGTTTCAACCGGCGACGGCAGCATGATTGTCGAACTGACGTCCCGCGGCCGCCAGCGCGCCGCCGACATTATCCGCCGTCACCGTCTTGCCGAGCGCCTTTTCACCGACAGCCTCGCCATGGACAGCGAAACCGAAATCGAACAACAAGCCTGCAAGTTCGAACACATTCTCTCCCCTGAAGCGACCGACAAGATATGCGCATTCCTGGGCCATCCCCGTACATGCCCGCATGGCGCGGTCATCCCTCCCGGACCTTGCTGCGGCGGATCTAGAGACCTTGCCAACGTTTCAGTAGCAAAATCCGAGCGGTCTTCCTGACCCTGCATGCCTGCGCGCAGAACCTGCATCGGTGTTTTCGATTCCGGCTTTGGTGGCCTGACCGTCCTCAAAGCTTTGCTTCGACTAATTCCCGATGCCGACTACCTCTATTTTGGCGATACCGCGCGCTTGCCCTACGGCTCAAAATCGGCAGAGACCGTGGCCCGGTACGCTGTCGGCGCAGCGCACTATCTCGAGCAGCAAGGCGCACAGACGCTGGTAATCGCCTGCAACACGGCCACGGCTCTGGCCCTCGACCAGATCACACAAGCAGCGAGTGTTCCGGTTGTAGGCGTGATCGAACCTGGGACGGACCGCGCCGCCGGTGAGAGCAACAACAAAAGGGTTGTCGTCATCGGAACCGAAGCCACGGTCAGCAGCCATGCTTATCTGCACGCTCTTGAAGCTCGCGGCCTGCAGGCCAAGGAAAAGGCCTGCCCCTTACTGGTGCCGCTGGTGGAGGAAGGATGGATCGAGCATCCCGTGACAGAAGAGGTGGCCCAAATTTACCTGAAAGAAGCCTTCGCCGATGAGTTCAAGTCGGCCGATGTGTTGCTGCTCGGCTGCACCCATTATCCGCTCGTCCACTCGGTATTGCGGCGGGTCGCTCCGAAACACGTGAAGATTGTCGATTCCGCCGACGCCACCGCCGACGCCGTGGGCAGACTCTTGCGTCGCGCTCCGCTACCCTCCACGGCTGAACTTGAGCGCCGCAGATTGCCTCGGTTGAGGTATTTTGCCACCGACTCTACAGAGAAGTTCCGCCGCCTCGGCGCCCAGTTCCTCGGACAACCGATTGAGGACGTTCGACACGTGGATCTGCCCGAGTAATCCCTGAATCTAATTCGCATCGACTCGGCACAGCGTTAGTCCGGTTTGAACGCAAGACTCGGATAGACGGTAATTTCACAACCCGATTAACCTGATTACGCGATGCATTCACTCGACAATCCAATCTGGGAAGCGCTTATTACCACTCATGCGAGCTTCGCGGAAACATACAAGACCGCTCGGAGGTTCCCTCGTGAAGTCAGTATGGTCGCAGGTTTTCCCGAGCCTACGCCCGACAACTACGCCGCTCTCGCCGCTCTGGTGAGTCCCGGCGAAACGGTTGGGCTATTTCTGCAGCAAGCTCCGAACCCGCCTGCCCCGTGGTCCCTCGTCAGTTCCGGCCCGCTGCTACAGATGCTTTGCGAAAAGGAGACCTCTGCTTCTCCTGCGCCTTGGTCGAATGGGACTCGCTCAATCCCGAAATTCATCCGGCTTACGCAGTCTGACGTGCCGGAAATGTTGGCTCTGACAAAACTCACGAAGCCGGGACCATTCGGTCCGAGAACCCACGAGATGGGCGACTATTTCGGCATTCGCAATAGCGAAGCACTAGCAGCGATGGCCGGCGAGCGACTGCGGATCCCGGGCTACACCGAAATCAGCGCGGTGTGCACCCATCCTGACCATACAGGTCACGGCTACGCAAGCGCTCTGATGAGCATGCTCATGGAGCGTATCTGCGGTCGCGGTGAATTGCCTTTTCTACACGTTCGTCCCGAAAACACCAGGGCCGTTCAAGTCTACGAGCGGCTTGGGTTCACAAAGCGTGCGGCCTTGCACTACGTCGTCCTCCGGCGCATGGCGGAATAGACAATTCAAACTCATTACCGGCTCTTGAGGATCCACCACAGGACGAAAGAAACCATCAGCCACGCAATGGAGGCACTCCCGAGCACCAGCCAAGCTGAATGATAGGGAATGAATTTCCAGACCACTATTCCAAACAATGCTAACCCGATGCTCCCGATGGCCGCCCCCGCCGCATCTGCACTAACCGCTTCGGCGGATCGCCTTGGGCCCTGCAGTCCAGCCTGTTCTTTCTTTTCTTTCTCATGCTTCTCGATTAATGTCGCGCTGGCCGGGAAGATTGCGGGGAACGCTAGAAACAAACCACCAATGACGGGGCCGTACTCCTTCGCGATGATCCCCGCAATTGAAGTAATCAATCCTCCGAACAGAAATCGCACCGCATATTCGTACCATTTCGTTTCGGTAAGAGCAGAAGGATTGATTTCTATTTTCATTTGGCGCTATCTCAGAAAGGTGTGCCATAGTCCGAATGCGGTTCCCAACCACACCAGATTGGAAGAAGTCGTGACCACCAGAGCCTTCCACTCGTAGCGCATCATCAGCCAGCTAACGCACGATGCATACACGAAGAACGCAATCGCCCCCGCGATCATAGACCGAGCTTCGGTCGCTGTGTACAACTTGCCTTCACTCGCCACCGTCAGGCCCAGGGTAGCGAGCGCAACCGAGGGTGCCGCTCCGAATAGTCCCGCAAAACTCTTCGGCTTGAACAGGTCACCAAGTACCGCGAAAAACGAAACGACAATTCCACCGATCACAAAACGCACAAGAATTTCTTTCATATCGAGCCGTGAAGCTGTACGTTGCGCGTGACTCCGTTGCGCGAACATGACTGGATGCGCGGAACACGATGAGGGTTTGATCACATCCAGTTCCGGCTCAAGATTTTGCATCCTGAGCGCCCCATTCACGCTCCAAAGGTATAGCTATGAATCAGGAAATGAATGTTCTTCCCCTGGCGAATTACTCAGGCGCGGCGATACAAGCCTCTGAGGCCAGCGTAATCAATGACGCAGCTTTGCTCGATGCATACTCGCAAGCAGTCGTCGGCGCCGCGGAAGCCATCAGCCCATCCGTCATCAAGATTGACGTGGCGCAGGCGGCTAGAAGCCGTTCAGGAGAGCCTCGGGAGCGTCAAGGCGGCGGATCAGGATTTGTGTTCACTCCCGACGGCCTGGCGCTGACGAACAGCCATGTCGTCCATGGCGCCACGCGCATCGACGTCTCCCTGCCAGATGGGCAGCGCTTCCCAGCTCAGATCATCGGCGACGATCCCGCGACCGATCTCGCCGTGATCCGCATCGGTCTGCCCAGCAACGACGCTCCCCGACTCGTTGCCGCACCGCTCGGAGACTCGCAGCGACTTCGGGTGGGCCAAGTGGCAATTGCAATCGGCAATCCTTACGGGTTTCAATACACAGTCACGGCTGGTGTGGTGAGCGCTCTTGGGCGTTCGTTGCGCTCCTACTCCGGCAGACTGATCGATGATGTCATTCAAACTGACGCCTCGCTCAACCCGGGCAACTCCGGTGGGCCGCTAGTGAGTTCCGACGGGCGCGTGGTAGGCGTGAACACCGCAACTATTATGGGCGCACAAGGGCTTTGCTTCGCTATAGGAATCAATACAGCGAAGTTCGTGGCAGGACGCCTGCTGCGCGAGGGCCGTATTCGCCGCAGTTACATTGGCGTCGAGGCCCAAACCGTGCCGCTGCTCCGCCGCGTAGTGCGCTTTTACGATCTTCCGAAAGAAAGCGGCGTGATCGTGATCTCAGTCGAAAACGCAAGTCCAGGACAGAAAGCAGGATTGCGCGAAGGCGATGTGATCGTCGCCATGGACGGCAAACCAGTCGCGGGTGTGGACGATCTACACCGCTTGCTGACCGACGCGCGCGTGGGATCAGTGAGTGTGCTCACGGTTCTCCGCCACACCGAAAAACTAGACTTGAAGGTTGTCCCCGAGGAAATGCGCGAGCAATAGTCCGTGTGAAGCGAACGTGAGTCCGTGTGGCCACGGGCGAGTCGCCCGCGTGCGTACGAAATGAAGCCACTGGCCGGGAGGACTTTCCTGAAGTCCGGGCAATAATGCCTTCCGCACTCCCATTTTTGACAACTCTGGTTAGCCTCTCCCCTATAATTCCGTTTCGCTGATACCAAACTCGCTAATTGGGAGAGCGCTGCTTGAGCCAGAAAGAAGACGCCAACATCGACTGCAGTTCCCCTCACCGCCGACGTTTTCTGCAAACCGGCGCACTACTCACCGCTAGCACCGCCATGTTTCCAGCGTTAGCTAGCGCCCGACAAGTAGCTTCCCCCTCTTCGACACCAGAAATCAAAGACTTCGAGTTGGACGAGATCACCATCGCCGACCTGCAAGCCGGAATGGCATCAGGCAAGTTCAGCGCCCGCTCCATCACCGAGAAATATCTGGCGCGGATTGAGCAGATCGACAAGCAAGGTCCAATGATCAACAGCGTGATCGAAGTCAATCCTGACGCCCTGGCAATCGCCGATGCACTGGACAAAGAACGGAAACAAAATCATGTCCGCGGCCCCATGCACGGAATCCCCGTTCTCATTAAAGACAATATTGATACCGCCGACCAAATGCAGACCGCGGCGGGCTCGTTGGCATTGCTGGGCTCGAAGCCCCCAAAGGATTCTTTTGTAGCACAGAAGTTGCGTGAATCCGGAGCCGTGATCCTGGGCAAGACCAATCTAAGCGAGTGGGCAAATATCCGCTCCAGCCATTCCAGCAGCGGATGGAGTGGGCGCGGCGGCCAGACCATCAACCCCTACGCCCTCGATCGCAATCCCTGCGGATCAAGTTCGGGTTCAGGCGCCGCCACCGCCGCTAGTCTCTGCGCAGTTGCGGTTGGCAGTGAGACCGACGGCTCGGTGGTCTGCCCAGCTTCAGCCAACGGGCTCGTGGGCATCAAGCCCACGCTCGGCCTGATCAGCCGCGCCGGCATCATTCCCATTGCCCACAGTCAGGACACGGCGGGCCCCATGGCGCGCAGCGTCCGCGACGCCGCCATCTTGTTGGGCGCGCTAACCGGAGTCGATCCCCGTGACACTGCAACTGCCGGAAGCCAGGGCAAGGCAGCAACTGACTACACGAAGTTTCTCGATCCCAACGGGCTTCGCGGAGCCCGAATCGGCGTAGCTCGCAAGTACTTCGGCTCGAACGATGCACAAGATGAGTTGATGAACTCTCTGATCGACGCCATGAAGCGCCAAGGCGCGGATATCATTGATCCTGCCGACTTGCCCACCCACGGAAAATTTGATGACACCGAATTTCAGGTCCTGCTATATGAACTGAAGGCCGATTTAAACGCCTATCTGGCAGCCCGTCCCGGAGCGCCGGCATCCTTGAAGGACGTCATCGATTTCAACGACCGCAATCGCGACAAAGAAATGCCATATTTCGGCCAGGACATTTTCATCAAGGCCGAAGCCAAGGGCCCGCTAACCAGCAAGGAATACATCGACGCCCTCGAGGCGAATCACCGTCTGTCGCGCGAGGAAGGCATCGACAAGGTGATGGACCAATTTCATCTCGACGCGATCATGGCTCCCACCGCCGGCCCCGCATGGCTAACCGACTTCGCCAACGGAGATCACGCCGTAGGCGGCAGCTCGAACGCCGCCGCGGTCGCCGGCTATCCGGATATCACAGTCCCCGCAGGATTCGTCTTCGGCCTACCAGTGGGGATCTCCTTCTTCGGCCGCGCCTGGAGCGAACCCACTCTGCTTAAAATCGCATACGGCTTCGAGCAAACGATTCAAGCACGCAGACCGCCACGATTCCTGGCGACGCTGAAGTTGTAACGAAAAACACCGCGCCCCCTTTTGTCATCCAGGTTTATGGTATTCTTCCTCGCCGTAATGGAGAAAGCCGCGTGATCCCCGAGCTACAACCCATCAACGTTGGCCTGATTGGCTTTGGTTTCGCCGGACGCACCTTCCATGCTCCCGTGATCCGCGCCGTTGACGGCTTGCGCCTTGCCGCCATCCTGCAGCGGAAAGGAAACGACGCCGCGAATGCTTACCCGGACGTTCGAATCCCTCGCACTCTGGAAGAATTACTCGCATCCGATTCCATTCAACTCGTAGTGATCGCGACCCCCAACGTCTCCCACTTCGATCTGGCGCGGCAATGCTTGCTGGCCGGGCGCCATGTCGTAATCGACAAACCATTCGCAACCACGTACGCCGAGGCTGCGGAACTGGTTGCGCTCGCAGAAAGATGCGGACGCTTGCTTTCCGTTTATCAGAATCGCCGGTTTGATGGTGACTTTAAGACAGTCCGGAAACTCGTCGCCTCAGAAGCACTCGGCCGCGTCGTGCTGTACGAATCGCATTACGATCGCTATCGCACGCAACTCCGTCCTGGGGCATGGCGGGAGGAAGCTGAACCCGGAAGCGGCGTGTGGTTCGATCTTGGCCCTCACCTGATCGACCAGGCGCTCGCACTGTTCGGGACGCCCGGAGCGGTCAGCGCGGATGTCCGCGTGGAACGCGACGGAGCGAGGGTCGACGATGCTTTTGATGTCACTTTGCTTTATCAACGCCTTCGAGTCTGGCTGCGCGCAACCATGCTGGCAAGTAAGCCGGCAGCCCATTTCCTCATTCATGGCACCAAGGGCTCTTATGTCAAGTACGGTCTTGACCCCCAAGAAAACGCCTTAAAGCGGGGCGAGCTTCCGGGCGGGCCAGAATGGGGCAAAGAACCATCTGAAGCGTGGGGCACTCTTTCGCTGATGGAAGGAGACAAAGTCGCGGAGGAGCGGGCGATTCCAACGGAGCCCGGCGACTATCCCGAATTCTACGAAAATGTCCGCGACGCGATTCTGGGCAAAGCAGCCCTCGCCGTCACTCCGGAAGCTGCGCTAAGCGTGATGCGCGTACTCGAGTTGGCTCAGCAAAGCAACCATGAGAGACGCGTGATCCCATACGCGTAGCAAGCATGGCGCGAACCTAAGGCAACAATTCATAGCTGACAAAAGCGAACTTCTTGGAATCGGGCGCCCATGAGTTGACGTTGATCGTTCCCTGGCCACCAAAGAACTTGATCAAAACTTGAATGGAGCCGCTCGCGCTTTGTGCAGGACCACTTTGAGGCATCGGCATCAGGCGAAGCTCAACGTTGGTTTTCACGCTGTGTCCCGGAGTGCCCTTTGGGAAGGATAAAAAGACCAGCCACTTACCATCCGGCGAAGGGTGCGGGAACCAATCCTCCAGTTCATCGCTGGTGATGCGCTCCGCCTTGCTATCGCCTGGCCCGGCACCATCAGGGGGAAATCGCCAGATGTCCCAACCTCCAGAACGGTTGGAGTTGATATAGATCCACTTCCCATCGGGCGAGTAGTCCGGACCATCATCATCGACCGGGCTGGAAGTAAGCTGCTGTTCAGTTCCGCCGCCTTGAATACGAAAAATGTTGAAGTGGTCGCCCCGCTTCCCCACGAAAGCCAGCCACTTCCCATCTGGCGACCAGCCGTGAAAATAGCTTGGGTGGTACTCAGTAATCAACAGCGGCGTCGCTCCATCGGGAAAAGCGACGAATACCCGCGATTCCTGCGTTGAGCCAATGCTTGCGGAGAATGCTAGGAACTTACCGTCGCGCGAAAGGCCATGGTCATTGTTGCACTCATACGCCGCGTCGAGCGCCAACTTCTCGGGTTGCGCTTTTCCGCTGCCATCCAGCACGAAGCGGTAGAGCGCGCCGCCGGAGTTGGCCAGTAGATACTTTCCGTCGGGCGACCAGTTCGGCGCCTCCCAAAGTTTGTCCGCTTCGTAAACCACGCTGACGTTCTTGCTTTCTAAGTCATAGATCGAGATCCTGCTGCGGACGTTGCTGGGATTTTGGTTTGCAGCCGCTTGTTTCTGCGGTGTTGCCGCCTGCGAGAGCGCACCGGACGAAAGCATCGAAACGCTTATCGCAACCGCGAGACAATGGAGAATAGCGAACCGAACTTTCATCAGCCTATGCCATCAGCACCTGAGAAGATTTGCGCCATAGCATACTTGCAAAAGCCAGCGGAAGTCTATATTGCTGTGTATGGGAGGGTCGAATCTGATCGACCATAGCCGCAACGCCTCACGATACGCGCTGTTCGTGGCCGTAGCATTCGCGCTGGCGTGTTCATCTTCCCCGGGTGCGGTAGACAATCCTGATTCGCATTGGGTGGCTACATGGAGCGCCGCGAATGCCGAAGTCCTAAAGCCTGAAACCTTCACGAATCAGACCCTTCGCGAGATCGTGCACATAGACATTGGCGGCCAAGCTGTACGGATCTGCATAGCGAACACTTTTGGCGCGCAGCCTGTCACCTTTGATGCCGTCTATTTAGGTTTGCAGAAAAGCGGGGCGACTCTGGTCCGGGGTTCCAACCATGCAGTTACGTTTGGCGGGAGCAAGTCCATTACGATTCGTGAAGGCGCCGAAGCGCTTAGCGATCCGGTCCCTCTTGCGGTGGGTTCGGGACAGAATCTCGCTGTAAGCTTGTTTACAGCCGGCACAACCGGCTCGGCAACGGTTCACCCATTAGCTTTTCAAACCAACTACGTCTCGATCGCTGGTAATTTTGCCAGCACCGAAGAATCGAACCCTTTTCCGAAGACGACGCAATCGTGGTACTTCCTCCACTCTGTCGATGTCATCGCATCACCCGACGTGAAAGGAGCAATTGTCGCGCTCGGAGATTCCATCACCGACGGCGTTGATTCTCATCCAGACATGTATGAACGTTGGCCAGACGTTCTCGCTCGTCGCCTTCTTAGTCAGCCTGCCGGGCAGGTGGCGTCTGTGTTAAACGCCGGGATTTCCGGCAACCGGGTGTTGAGCAGTTCCCCGTGTTGGGGTATGAATGCTCTCGCCAGGCTCGACCGCGACGTCTTTTCGCAAACCGAAGTCCGCGCTGTGATTCTGTTTGAGGGCACTAACGATATTGGGCAGCCTGATACTCCAACTGTTTCTCTTTCGCCCCACATCATTCCATGCCTGAGCAGAATTCAGATTACCGCCGATGAACTCATCGCGGGCTACAAGCAGATCATCGCCCAGGCCCAGGCTCGCGGACTGAAGATTTTCGGCGCAACCATTCTTCCCTACCAGGGCTTTGGCGGATGGACCGCCAGCGGTGAAGCGAAGCGCGTGGCGGTCAACACCTGGATCAAGACTTCTAACAGCTTTGACGGGGTCATCGACTTCGCGTCAGTGCTAAGTGATCCTACGAATCCGGCGCGGATGAACCCGAACTACGATAGCGGAGACCACTTGCATCCCGGACCCGCAGGGCATGAAGCGATGGGGAATGCGGTGGATCTGTCACTGTTCCACTGAGGATGAGAAAAGATTTCCAGGAAGTTAATCGATTACTCTGATCAAGAAAAACTACATAGGGGTCAACTCCCGATGTTATGATGCTGAAACGCTCATCAGAGTCCCGCTGACGGCGGCCCTGTTCAGCGGAGCGAGCAGCGATCCGATGGCAATTGCGAACGTTAAAGGTCCTACCCCTCCTACCTCGGCGCTTGCACCTTCCTCAACTTACAAGGGCGCGCTAGCGGTGATGACCACGCTTTTCTTCATGTGGGGCTTTGTCACTGTGCTGAACGACGTGCTGGTCCCTCACCTCAAATCCATCTTTGATCTGAACTATGCCCGAGTGATGCTGATTCAATTTTCTTTTTTTTCGGCATACTTTATCTTCTCGATTCCTTCGGCCAAGCTGATCGACTGGATTGGTTATCACAAAACCATGGTCGTAGGTCTTTTCACCATGGGCTTGGGAGCGTTTCTCTTCATACCCGCAGCAAGCGTGGCGTCGTATCCACTTTTCTTGACCGCGCTCATGATTTTGGCGGCGGGAATTACCGCATTGCAGGTAGCCGCAAATCCATACGTAGCTGTACTTGGTCCTGCGGAGACCGCTTCGAGCCGGTTAAATCTGGCGCAAGCATTCAATTCGCTGGGAACAACAATTGGACCGTACCTAGGCGGCGCACTTATCCTGACGGCCGTTCCCCTGAGTATGGAAAGCGTGCGACTGCTGTCGCCCGAAGCGCTGCAGGCCTATCGCATTCATGAGGCGTCGTCCGTCAAGCTGCCTTACATCGTGATTGGGCTTACTCTCCTCGTGCTCGGAATCGCGATCGCGCTTTTCAAGCTGCCAGCCATGCCACAAGCAGAACGCCGTGGAGGAACGGGTGCACAAAAAAGCGTATGGAAACATCGCAATCTGACCCTGGGAATGATTGGAATTTTCGTATACGTGGGAGGCGAGGTAGCGATCGGTAGTTTTCTGATCAACTATCTCAGCCAGCCAAACATTGGCAATGTTTCTGTCCTGGTCGCCGCCCGATATGTTTCTTATTATTGGGGAGGCGCCATGGTCGGCAGATTTGTCGGCTCGGCAATTCTGCAGAAGGTTCGTACTGGCACTCTGTTGGGTATCGCCGCGGGTACGGCGTGCCTGCTGGTTTGTATTTCCATGCTTACCCTCGGGCACGTGGCCATGTGGAGCATTCTTCTTGTGGGCTTTTTCAACTCAATCATGTTCCCCAGCATCTTCACACTGGGAATTGCCGAACTGGGCCCGTTGACAGGAGATGGCTCCGGACTTCTGGTTATGGCGATCGTCGGCGGCGCGATCATTCCTGTCCTGCAGGGCGCGCTGGCGGATCGGATAGGCATTCACCACGCTTTCATACTACCGGCCTTCTGCTATCTCTATATCCTGTACTACGCGCTTAGAGGGTCGAGACCTATTGTGACGGCTTGAGCGTTCCAACGTTCACCGGCCCCGGCGTCAGTCATCGACGGCGATCACCGTCGGAGATGCGCCAGAGAATATCGAGGCACCGAAAGAAAAACCCCGTGAGAGCAATTGCGCTAGCCTTATTCGCCGTCGTCCTGTTAAGTTCCCCTCGGACATCATTGGCACAGGATGCGACGCTGGCTCCAACTCCCCCAATGGGATGGAATAGCTGGAACAAGTTCGCGTGTAACGTCAGCGAAGACTTGATCCGGCAAATTGCCGACGCCATGGTGAAATCCGGCATGAAGGACGCCGGCTATCAGTACGTCGTCATCGACGATTGCTGGCAGATTGCGCGAGACAAGGACGGCAACATTCTCGCCGATCCGCAACGCTTCCCTTCCGGTATAAAGGCGCTCGCCGACTACGTTCATTCCCTGGGCTTGAAGTTCGGAATCTATTCTGACGTAGGAACCAAGACTTGCGCGGGGCGGCCCGGCAGTCTTGGACATGAATTTCAGGATGCTCGCCAGTATGCCGCGTGGACTGTCGACTACTTGAAATACGACTGGTGCAACACCATAACGCAAGATGGCCACGCAGTTTATTCATTGATGCGCCAGGCGCTCGATGCCTCGGGCCGGCCGATTGTGCTGAGCATCTGCGAATGGGGCACGCACACGCCTTGGCTCTGGGGCAAAGATGCCGGTGGCAACCTGTGGCGCACGACGGGCGACATCAAAGACCGGTGGCAAGGCCGCGTCAAATGGCCAGCGGGAGATTGCTGTTCGAATGGCGTGGTCGATATCGTCGATCTGCAGGTCGGATTGGACAGCTATGCCGGGCCCGGCCATTGGAACGATCCCGATATGCTGGAAGTCGGCAACGGCGGTATGACCGACACCGAGTACCGCTCGAACTTTAGCCTCTGGGCCATTCTTGCGGCACCGCTAATCGCTGGCAATGATTTGCGTGACATGCGTCCGGAGATTCGCGACATCCTGACCAACAAGGAAGTGATCGCCGTCGATCAGGACCCACTCGGCAGTGAAGGCAAGCGCTTAAAGAGGAATAGCGACCTGGAAGTATGGGCCAAGCAAATGAAAGATGGCAGCCGCGCCGTAATTCTGTTCAATCGTGCGAGTGCGGATCATGAGATCAGCGTGAACTGGGAAGATCTCGGTTATCCCAATCATTTGCCAGCGGCCGTCCGCGATTTGTGGCAGAAGAAGGATCTGGGGAAATTTACCAGCAAGTTTTCCGCTTCAGTTGCGCCTCATGCGGTGGTTATGGTCACGATCAGGCCATAGCGCATAGTTCTCTTGGCGGCGGGTTGGGATGATTATGTCTTCAAAATAAATTCTAACTGGAGCCACCTTTGTGAACCTTTGTGTCCTTTGTGGTTAATGAAGTACAAATAGAACCTCAAAGGGCACAAGGGGTTCACAGAGGAAGAACCTCTTATCACTCGGCAAAAGTTCTGTGAAACGAATCGATAGACCGATGGGTAAGACGTTCGCTCCCAGCAAGGCCGCCTGTTCTCTATTGCTGAGCAAACTGCGGGCTTTGTTCGCCGAATTGTACGGAGCGGTCCCCGCGATCTACCGGGCGCCGGGAAGAGTGAATCTCATTGGCGAGCACACCGACTACAACGATGGCTTCGTCATGCCAGCTGCCCTGGACTTGTACACGTACGTAGCTGTAAGTCCGCGTCCGGACCGGCGACTGCAAGTCTATTCCGAGAATCTGGGTGAGAAGTTCGACCTGGATTTAGAATCGATCCGCCCCGGAAAATCCGGCCACTGGAGCGATTACGTCCGCGGAGTCGGGGGTGTGTGTGAGTCCTCTGGATACCAATTGCGTGGCGCCGATCTGGCAATCGTGAGCGAATTGCCATTAGGAGCGGGCCTGAGTTCGTCGGCTGCTCTAGAGGTCGCAACTGCATGGGCGCTGCTGAGCAACTCCCAGATTAAAGTAGATCCGACCACCGTCGCACAAATGTGCCAGAAGGCTGAACACCTTTATGCAGAGACCATGTGCGGAATCATGGACCAGTTCATCTCATGCCACGGTGGTGCGGGAAAGGCTCTGTTGTTGGACTGCCGCTCTTTAAAGTTCCAACTCCTGGCCATCCCATCCCATCTGCGCCTTATGGTTTGCAATACCATGGTCAGGCACGAGCATGCGAGCAGCGGCTACAATACGCGGCGGCGCGAGTGCGGAGAGGGCCTGCTCGCTCTGGCCCAGGTTTTCCCGGGGATCCGTGCTCTTCGGGATGTGACTATGGATGAATTGGAAGAGAATGACGACCGGTTGAGTCCTGTCATCTATAAACGCGTCCGCCATGTGGTGACGGAAAATGATCGCGTCAAAAAAGCGGCGAGCGCATTAACCAAAGGAAATATGGCGGAATTTGGTTTGCTGATGGATGATTCCCATCGCAGCCTTCGTGACGATTATGAAGTCAGCACGCCGGAACTCGATCTAATGGTCGAGTTGGCGAGTAGCCAAGCCGGCGTCTTCGGCGCGCGAATGACGGGCGGTGGCTTCGGGGGATCTACGATCAACCTCGTCGATGCCGCTCATGCCGAGGAGGTCCGACAATGGCTCGAACAAAACTACGAAGCAAAGACTGGGATAAAGCCCACGATCCTGATTTGTGAAGCGTCGGAGGGCGCGGGTGCGGTTGCGGAAACATGATGAGTGGTATGCAAATGAAATCTCCGCCTAAATCCGAATCAATCCTTCAAGTATTGCAGGGCTCTCCGCACCGACGATTCAATCCGCTCACACGCCAGTGGGTATTGGTTTCGCCGCATCGGACCGAGCGGCCATGGCAAGGTCAAACCGAGCCTCAGGAGAAAGAACCCAGCCGGCCCTACGATCCGAACTGTTATCTTTGCCCGGGAAATACTCGTGCCGGAGGCGTACGAAACCCGTCCTATTCCCAAACGTTTGTATTCGACAATGATTTCGGCGCCTTGCAACCCAATATACCTAACGCGCAAGTAGATGTAGACGATAAAGGCCTTCTGGTCGCACAAACCGAAAGTGGCATCTGCCGGGTTGTCTGTTTTTCTCCACGACACGATCTGACGCTAGCGCGAATGTCACCACCGGAAATCCGCGGCTTGATCGACGTTTGGGCAGACCAGTTCGACAGCCTGGGTGGAAAACCCGGCATCAACTATGTGCAGATTTTCGAGAACCGCGGGTTGATGATGGGCTGCAGCAATCCGCATCCTCACGGCCAGATATGGGCAACCTCGACGGTTCCCAACGAGCCTTGCCAAGAGCAAGAAGCATTTGCTACTTACCAAAAGCGTCACGGTACTTGTCTGTTGTGCGATTACACTAAGCTTGAGGAAGCTTCCGGGGACCGGTTGGTTTGCGACAACGAGCATTTTCTCGCCGTCGTTCCCTTCTGGGCAATTTGGCCTTATGAAATTTTGGTGGTATCCAAGCAACACTTGGGCAACATGAGTGCCCTGGATCGAGAAGCGCGATCGTCGCTGGCGGATGTTTTGAAACGCATCACCGTCCGTTACGACAATTTATTCCAAGTGCCTTGCCCGTACTCCATGGGGTTTCACCAGCAGCCCACCGACGAAATGGATCACAAAGAGTGGCACTTTCACGCGCATTTCTTCCCTCCGCTTCTCAGGTCTGCAAGCATCCGAAAGTTTATGGTTGGATTCGAAATGCTGGGATCGCCGCAACGCGATATCACACCCGAATATGCGGCGGAGAAACTGCGACAGGCTCAGTGACCGCGCTAGTGAGTGGTTCCACTCCAAGCGTCTGGAAAGCACTACTCTATCCAAAATCAGGAAGCAACGTCGAGTTTTTTCTGCAAGCACCCAAGCAGTGACGCTACGGCTGCTCCGGAGTCTCCCCAGAAACAGCGGCCGTGGCAGTCGCCGTGGAGAATCGTTGCGGCTGGGGACGGTATCCGTTTCGCGTGCGGATGTGATATTTCTTCAGACGCTCGCCCACCAGTTTCACTGTGATGCCACGCCAGCCTCGGTTGGGATTCACCTGCGGATAGTAGCTCAGCGAATAGAGATGTGCGAGGTCATCGCGGATCGAGGCAAAGGCGCGCTGTTCGTCTCTCCAGCTCTTGGCAAAATACGCTTTGCCTCCCGTGGCTGCGGTCATACGTTCAAAGACCGCAGTGGATACGGGTTCTATCTTAGCCAGCTGCGTGCTGATCATGTAAATGGCCGTCCCTGTCGACTGCGCCAGTTCGGCCACATCTTCGGGAGGCACCATACTGGAATTGTCGGGACCGTTGGAGAAGACTACGACCACCTTTCTTCCGGTGAAATGGGCCGCATCTTTTATGGTCAGCAACAGGCAGTTATAAAGCGCGGCATCGTCTCCGGCTACGGTTGCACGTACACCGCGCAAAACCTTCGTCCGATCCGGAGTCAGCGGGGCGGATCGGGAAAGGTCACGGCTGTAAGAATAGAATGCCACTTTGTCCGCGCTTTCGAGCGAACGGACGAAATCCGCGATAGCATCTTGCGCGAAGACAAAACCTCGGTACATGTAGTTGCTGGTATCAAAGAGCAGGAAAACATTGGCGCCAGCGACCATCGAACTGAGACTCTGATCTACGTCGGGCTTTTGATTGGGCTGCTGTCCACTCGCTGACGCTGGAGTCTTTCCATCTGCCGGCGTCGTGTCCGCGACTCTGTAGGCGGGTTCGTTGCCTTCTCCGAAAGTAGCCAGTTTTTGTGGAATGTTGTCCTCGACGATGGCGAAGTCTGACGGCCGCAGGCCGGTAATGTAGTTCCCCTTATTGTCAGTCACGGCAACGCTCAACTGCACCATGTCCACCACCACGCGAATGTTCGGCGCGCTTTCCTGCGCCACCATGCGAGTTGCGGGGCTCGAGCAAAGTGTTAGAACTAACACAAGCACCAGAAAGTAATTCTTGGTCATATAATTCCTGTCTGTCTCTTAATTCGTAGAGACGAGGCTAGCCACGTCTCTACCCGTCGTTAAAACTGGATTTTAGCGCCAGTCGCTGATACCGAAGCAATCTTGCCTTGCTTGAATTCTTCCCCCGTCTCTCGCATGGCCCGAAGCATGGCTGGCCAATCTTCGAAATCAGTGGCAAAAATCTTTTCGACCATGCGATGCGTCAGTTCAGGAACCAGCCGATTCAGCATGACCGGAGAGTAGCCCTTCTCATCCACCAGGCGGGCCCAGTACAAATTGCTGGAATCCCAACTCTCGGCCAGCAAGCGGCTGGAATACCCCTCGAAGGCAGGAAATGGTTTCAGATTAAGAAGTTCCCGGGCGTAGCTCTGCGCCAGAATCGGATGCGGCACTCCGAAGTCTTGAGAGAGCCGTTGCCAGCTGACCTCCGTTGGATAGCGCCGGTACAGACCATCCAATTCCTGACCGGCTGTTCCCCACGCCCCGGTGTCTCCAGGAAACCTTTGGCGAAACTCCGCCGCCAGATAGAAGGTATCGGCCGGCGTCAGTTTAGAATCCACGTCTGCAAGGCGTCCCGCAACGATGGCCCGTTCCACGCGTTCCGAAACTTGCGGATCCATGCGCTCCGAAAGAATCTTCATCACCTTGCTCCGCAGCTGCGGATCACCGACCGAAGCGCTCAGAAGCTCCTCTCCGGACCGCTGATAAAGCGTGACAGCGTGAAGCTCGCTCGGGCTCACACTCCACCAGCGCGGCAAGGTTGCGTTGATCAGCAGACCTGGGACCAATTCTCTCCAGATCAAGGCCTGAATGTTTTCCGGAGCAATGAAATCCTGTTCTACTTGCGCCAGGACGTACGGTAGGTCGGCGAGCGACCCTACGAGATGCGCTCCGCCTCCCGCCGGGGAGCCTTCTCCAAACAATTGCGATGCTTGCCAGACTTGCTCCACCCCCGCCACCGTGTCGCCCGAGAAATCATGCGAGCGGACGAAAAGCGGATTGTTGTGAAGAATCTGCGCCCCTGGTGGTTCGTAGTACGCATAGTTCAAACCCACGAGAGTATCTCTGAGAAACGGAGCAAGTTGGCCGCGAGCCTCGCCTACTTGCTCCCGCGAACCGGGCGATTTGATTACCTTGATCAAATCCGTTCGCATTTGCAATTCGGTGTGACGGTTGTTGTAGATTCCGGTCGCCCACTGTGTTCTTTCGCCGCTGCTGAAGATCGGACGCGGCATCTCGAATTCCCGGAGTTCTCCAGCCAGCGGTATTAATTCATCGCCCACGGCGGCTCCTCGTGACATTGCATCCAGACCATTGCCCAGTGCCAGGATCGTGTCCAGAGAAACCAAACGCTGGCCGTCCAATACGGATCGGATTCCGTTGGCGATTTCCTCGTGCATCCGTTGACCGTCTGCACTCGACTGCTGCGGTCCTGCAAGCAGATCGATGATCTCATCCTGGGAACGGTCGCGCTGGCCGGTCGCCGCCAGCATCATCTCTCCTAGCGAGTCGCGGCCAGCGTCGAAAAGTTGCGCAGAGGAAAGCACCTTGCCGAAAGGTGTTATCACTTTTTGCCAGGAATCGTTCAGCTCGGCGCTCTTGATCTGTCCCTGACGGGCGAGGATCTGCCAAATCCCAATGTTGGCCTGGAAGACGCCCATAGCGTTGCCTCGCAACGTATGGTTTTGCATCTTGCCCAGGCGCTCGGCCACATTCAGAAAGTGAGTAACGGATACATCGGTCAGCTCCGGAAATTCGGAGAAGATTAGATATTGATTGCTGAAATGTGAGAACCGGCTGGATAGCAAGAGAACAGTCTGCGGGCTCAAGCGATTAGCCGGCGATCGTTTGCCGTCCAGTTCACTCAGCATCAGATACACTTGCAGCGGCCCGGTCTCGGTCTCCACCCTGCAAAGTCCGAACATCGCCTCGGCTAATTGCTCTGGGCGGGTGAAGTGGGCGGCGCGCTTGCCCCAGTCACGCACAGTTTTGGAATCGCTATTCTGGTGGAGTATCGCCTTCCATGCCTCCAGATTTCCGGGGACGTAGGGTTCTCCCGTGGACTCCCATTGCAAGCGGGTCACGAGCAGCAAAAGTGCGGGAGCTGGCCGAAACGCCGGTCTCGCGGCGTCAGGAGAAACGGACTGCCCACGGAAAGCTCCATAAAAACGCCGCAACCGGACCTCGGTGAAATGTGCCTGCTGAGTTTGATTGACTCGCGACAGCGCATCAAAATAAGCGGCGAGCCAGCCGTTGTCCTTCGCCAGCAGCTTAGGTACAAACTCTCGTGGCGAATCCGGACTCTCCCCGACCAATTCCTTCCAGGCAGCGTCCGCATCCGTTCCTCCGGGCACGATCACGCGGCCCGAGCGAATACAGATGTGACTTCCGTAAAAATCAAGGGTCGCGGCCAGGGGAAGTAGCCTCCCAAGGCCCACAGTCTGACGCAAGGCCATTCTGGTCTCAGCATCGCTCCGGGCTAATGCCCAGTAAAGACGGCACAAAAGGGGATCGCGAAGCATTGTCTCAACCAGGTCGCCGCTATTCTTGCTACTTAGTGTTGTCCAATCTCGTTCCGTGAACATCACCGGAACCCGAGATGCCGCAAATGGATAGTTGAAGGACTTGCCTCCCTGAACAGTCTCTTCCAACTCAGGCAGAGGGAAACCCGAGTCGATGGTTAGAAAGGCTCGTTCAGGATCAGAAGTCACCAAGGAAGTGCTGCTCTGTCCACAGTCGAGGCGGGTACGGTAGCCCAAGATGTGCAGCAGGGGTCTGGCCTCATCGCAATTCGAAACATGGATACTTCCGTCCGGACCAGCTAGAACCGCCAACTCCTTCGCCTGATGGACATAGCGGCTCAGCAGGATCAGAAACTCCGTTGGCCGGCCTCCGTCCCGAGCACCCTCGTAGCCTTGGGTGAAGACGTTGTGAGCCAGCAGGGGCACGACTTCTTCCGCCGAGATCTTCTGGCTGATGCCCGCCATGCGCAAGAAGGAACGCAGAGGGCCCGGAATAACGATCACACTTACCCCTTCAGAAGGCCCCGCGCTCGGTTCGTCTGACCCGGAAGGGGCGGACACAGCGGCGCTCCAAGCGTATGAGGAGAAGCAGAATATGCACAGAAACATCGCGACAAGAATCACAGGCAGGCGACGAGGAGGTTTCATGGCTGGAGTTCCTCTCCGAACCCTCGAAAAATCTTGCAACTAAATCTTATTGATACCTGGGAACCGGGAGGTTTGCCGTACTGAGCAGTTCGGGTGACCGATCCGGTTCCTTACATTCGTGTCGGCCACGATAAACCATCTTTCGGTGTAATCCAAGGTCTTTTCTTCGATTCACAACTAGAAAATGTGTTTGGCTGACGGATCGGGAATATTTTGGGCTGATCGTCTCCTTGCCAGCGACCGTACGGACATCCACCGCGACCACCGGAAAGGGCCCGCAAACCTTCTGGACTAGTTGTTTACTCGGTATAACTTGGCAGTTGAACCTTCAGCTTTTGCAGTAATGGCTGGTCAGTGGAAGAGGACTGGAGACGGGTGTAGATTGTGCGCGACCGATCAAAGGCGCGAGACAAACTGCGGCCCCGCTCTCAGTACAGCCGCATGAGGTTATTGGCCACGAAGCCGCCCTCTACTGCCAGCATGGTTCGCGCCGCAATCCGTTCGGCTTTGTAGTGATGGGTCCGGTGGAGTAGATACGTTGTTCCGACGCCAAATCCGAAACCCAGGGCCGAGGCCGCTGCCTCTCCAGCAATGCCCCTGGTGACCAGCGGACGCATCACGGGATTGGATTCCCTGAAGCCGTTGTTCAAGCCCTGTTGGGTGGTGATAGCGTCGACGGTGATCTGCCCGGCCAGGATCGAGAAGTCAACTTTGTTTTCCCGGCTCCAGAATTTCTGCGGGTTGGGAGCATCCGGCACCGGGGCCGCTATGAAGTTCTGTTGTGCTTGAGCTGCACCGATGAGCAGTAAAACGAATACCACCGTTAGTTTCATGCTGTCTCCAAGTCGAATTGAACAACCTGCTTGGGAACCGGCTCAGACCCAGGCAGCGCAACCAAGTAAAGCAAGACTAGCCGTTTCGGTCCCGACAGTACATGGCCTAAAAGTGACCCTCAAACCGCCTTTGGTAATCCCGATAGTAACTTCAAAAATGGTTACGTGCGGCACGGAAGTATCTGGTTTACACTGTTGGCAAACGGGGAAGAACCAAAGTCTCGGGTGGAATCTGCCGTAGGTCAGGGCTTTGAGACCTCTGGACGAACCTGCGGGCGGTTCGGATAATTGGTTCATGCACAACGAATCCACCGCATTGCGAGTACACACTCTCGGCTGCCTTTTGGCCTTGCCCGTGATGCTTGCGTTAGCTGGCTGTCAGGGCATCTCCTCTGCGTCGAAACAAAGTACCGGCAATCCGACCTCGGGTCAGCTTTCGGTGACGCCCACCACTATGAGTTTTGGAAACGTCGCTGTGGGTGGCAACTCGCAAAAACAGGGGTCGTTAACCGCAGGTAGTGCCGATATTCAAATCAGCACCGCGGCTTGGAATGGTCAAGGCTATTCGCTCAGCGGGATCACCTTCCCAGCGACCGTGCCCGCCGGAAAGAGCATCCCTTTCACAATTACATTCGCTCCGCAGGCAGCGGGAAGTGCTCCTGGCAACCTCGTGTTTGACAGCAACGCGACAAACGCCCCAACCACGGAAGTCCTGACCGGCAGTGGCACGCAACTGTCCTCGCACACGGTAGCGCTTTCCTGGAATCCGAGTACCTCGCAAGTGATCGGCTACAACGTTTATCGCCGCATCGGATCGAGCGGATCCTATACGAAGATCAACCCGTCGGTAAACCCGACTACCAGCTTTACGGACAACGCCGTCCAGAGCGGAGTGACCTACGATTACGTCACCACAGCGATTGATTCGAGCAACCTAGAAAGCGCGTATTCGAATCAGGCCACAGCCGCGATTCCGTAGAGAGGGATCCGCACAGAGCGGAGCGCGCGGAGTTTTTCTTGCCAGCTTTGCTTCGCCATCAGAACACTTGTTCCTTCAGCAACTGCAGCAAATAAGCGCCATACCGATTATTCTTCATCAAAGACGCCGTAGCCTCCAGTTGCTCGGCCCCGATGTATCCCAGACGATAAGCAATTTCCTCCGGACACGACACCATTAACCCCTGGCGGGTTTCAATCGTCTGGATAAACAAAGACGCCTCCAGCATCGACTCGTGCGTTCCCGTATCCAGCCATGCCATGCCTCGGCCCATCACCACCACATCCAATTGCTTCTGTTCCATGTATTGCTTGTTGACGTCGGTGATCTCCAGTTCCCCGCGGGCAGAAGGTTTCAGCGCTTTGGCAATGTCGACAACCTGGCTATCGTAAAAATAAAGCCCGGTGACGGCGTAGCGCGATTTCGGAGTTTTTGGTTTTTCCTCGAGACTGAGAGCTTTCCCCGCGGCATCAAACTCGACCACCCCGTAGCGCTCGGGATCCTGCACGGGATATGCGAAAACCCGCGCTCCAACTGTCTTTGCGCACGCTTCCTGCACGCACTTCACCAGATCGTGCCCATAAAAAATGTTGTCGCCGAGGACCAGGGCGCAGCAGTCAGAACCGATAAACTCCTTGCCCACCAGGAATGCCTGCGCGATGCCCTCCGGCCGCGGCTGAACCACGTATTGAAAACTCAAACCGAAGCGTGACCCATCTCCGAGAAAGTGCTGGAACCGCGGCACGTCCTCAGGCGTGGAGATGAGCAAAATGTCCCGAATCCCCGCCAACATCAGCGTGGACAGCGGGTAGTAAATCATGGGCTTGTCGTAAATCGGCAGCAGACTTTTGCAAACTGCATGGGTCACGGGATAGAGCCGCGTGCCGGATCCGCCCGCCAGAATGATGCCCCTGTATTTAGAATTGTTCGTGGGATTGTGAGTTTGCATTCGTCGTCGAAAACCTGGAGCTTCGTATCAGGGCTCGCCTTTAGGCGTGCCGTACCATCGCCTGTTCTATAACGCCTTTAGGCGCTGAGGCGGCAACGATGGCAGCAGTTTAAAACAGAAACATTCACACAGAATACTGGGTCGCAATCCACTCCCGATAATGCCCAGTCGTTACTTCCCGAATCCACGCCTCATTGGCCAAATACCACTCAACCGTCTTGCGGATCCCGCTTTCAAACGTCTCCCGCGGCTGCCACTTCAACTCGCGCTCGATCTTTCGCGTGTCCATCGCATAACGCCGGTCATGGCCGGGCCGATCCTGGACGTATGTAATCAACTTGCTATGTGGGACAACTTTATCCGCGGGCCGCAGCTCGTCGAGAATCGAGCAAATGGTTCGCACGATCTCAAGATTCGGCTTCTCATTGCGTCCACCAACGTTATAGGTCTCGCCGGTTTTCCCCCGCGCAAGCACAGTGCGAATGGCATCGCAGTGATCCGCCACATACAACCAGTCGCGAACATTCTGGCCGTCGCCATAGACCGGAATCGGCTTGCCATTCATCGCATTCAAAATGGTCAGTGGAATAAGCTTCTCGGGAAACTGGTAAGGCCCATAATTGTTCGAGCAATTCGTAGTCAGGACGGGCATGCCGTAAGTGTGATGATAAGCCCGGACCAAATGGTCGGAAGCCGCCTTGGTCGCGGAGTACGGGCTATTGGGAGAGTAAGGAGTCGTCTCCGAGAACGCCGAGTCCTTCGGACCAAGCGACCCGTAGACCTCGTCCGTCGACACATGTAGAAAACGAAACGACCCTTTTTCTTCTGGCCCCAATTCCGTCCAATAAGATCGCGCTTCTTCCAGCAGGCTGAACGTCCCATTCACATTCGTGCGCACGAAATCGTCCGGCCCGTGGATAGAGCGGTCCACATGACTCTCCGCCGCAAAGTGCACAATGGCACGCGGGCGGCATCGGCCCAGCAAATCGCTGACCAGCTTTCGGTCGGCAATATCTCCATGGACAAAGCTGTAACGCGGATCCGCCGAAATCTTTTCCAGATTGCCCAGATTCCCGGCGTAAGTAAGCTTGTCCAGATTTACCAGCGGAGTGCCCTCGGCCGCCAGCCATTGCAAGATGAAGTTGGAACCGATAAAGCCGGCTCCTCCGGTTACCAGAACAGGTCGAGTAGGCACAGGTGAATCCTAAAGGCGAGTATGCCGAACGTAAAGTACAAAGCGGTGTTCAATGGAGCACGACCGTCCCCAATAGCCGCGAAGCGGCGATAGATCGCAGCCCACGGGGCAAGCCGTTCAGAAAATGGAATGAGCCCCATCGGGCGAAAGATAAGTTTGACAAAGTCTACGGGGACGACCAATCGCAACCAAAGCCTTAACCAGCGACTTCCTCTAACAACTTCTGATCGATATCAAAATTCGAGTGCACGTTCTGCACGTCGTCATGCTCTTCAAAGGCTTCCATCAGCCGGATCATGGTGCTCGCAGCGGGCCCTTCCAGCTTGATGTAGTTTTGTGGAATCATGGTCACGCTCGAAGATGCCGGCTCAATACCAGCCTTCTTCACCGCGTCCAGAACGGCCTCGTACGCTGAAGGCTCGCACAGCACTTCCCAGTTCTCGCCATCGTCGCGCAAGTCCTCGGCCCCAGCATCAAGCACCACGGCCATCAGATCGTCTTCCTTAGCCGCGGACTTGGGAACGATGATTTCGCCTTTCTTGTGAAACATGTAGGACACGGCGCCGGCGTCGGCCATATTGCCACCGTTTTTGCCAAACACGTGGCGGATCTCGCTGACCGTGCGATTGCGGTTGTCAGTATTGATGTCAAGCAGAACGGCCACACCGCCCGGGCCGTAGCCTTCGAGCGAAAACTCTTCGTAAGTCGCACCTGGCAGTTCGCCCGTGCCTCGCTGAATCGCCCGCTTGATATTGTCCTGGGGCATGTTCTCAGCCTTGGCGGCGAGGATAGCGCCACGCAAACGCGGGTTGCTGTCAGGATCACCCCCGCCATTCTTGGCGGCAATCGAAATTTCCTTGATCAGGCGGGTAAAAATCTTGCCGCGCTTGGCATCAAGCGCCCCCTTCTTATGCTTGATTGTGGCCCATTTTGAGTGCCCAGACATGGAAATACCTCGTGTTCAATAAACTTGGATTGCGCTGATGTTGTTTATAACGATCTTGATGACGCTGGTTTTAACTCTAAAAGACGCGCCCGTAGAGGAGATCACTGAATTACCCTCGGGATTGCCTCGAAACAAACGCAGGCGACCTAAAAGTATAGCACGCTCCCGGTTAGCCGATGAACGAAAGAGGTAAGGGCACTGGTACAGTGTGGACAGACTCAACTACTCGAGCGGGGCCCCAGGTCTCACGTCTTTTTCGAGACCTGGGTTTCTCACCATCGCCAAAGCACCAGGCGCAGCACTTGGCGCAATAGGAATTGCGTCCTCTATCCTTCGCGCAATGCCATCAGCGGATCGATCTTGGCCGCTCGACGCGCGGGCAAATACGAGGCAAACAGCGCCAACCCTGCCAACAGCAGTGGTGCGCCAAAAAGCAAGCGCGGATCATCCGTACCAACCTTAACTGCCTCGACAAAGACATTGGTCAGCGCCGACAGCACTTTAGCTAACCCGAACGCGCCCAGGAATCCAAGCACAGTTCCGACGCTGATCAGAGACGCGGCTTCCTGCAGTACCAATCGCAGAACCTGGTCCTTCCGCGCCCCCAGGGCCATGCGAATTCCGATCTCCTTGCGGCGTTGTGCTACCGCATAGGCGGTGACCCCGGCAAGCCCGATCGCAGCCAAGATCAGGCCGAACACTCCAATCCCACCGTAGGTATTAAGATCGTTTCGCTCCGAGGCGCGGCTTAGCGCCATATAGTCGCTGAGCGTTCGCACATTGAAGATGTCCAGCTTCGGATCAATCAAAGCGATCTCGCGCCGGATGCCGCTTAGCGCATCGGTGCCCGCGTCCGACCGCACCATAATGGTCATGCCGTCGGCTGGCGGTCGCGCAAAATTGCGCTGCGTCAGGGGTAAATAAACTACCGAATGGCTGGTCTCAATGCCGTTCTTCAAGTCGCGGACCACGCCCACAACTTCATAAGACTGCTGATCGTCCCGAAGGCGCTGCCCGATCGCATTCCCATTTCCGAAGAATCCGCGTGCCGCACTCTCATCCAGCACGACTGGCAAAGTCTTTTCGCTCCGATGATCCCCATCCACAAACTCTCGACCAGCCAGCATGGTTTCACTCAGAGTTGTGAAATAGCCTGTGCCCACGATTCTCTTGACCACCGGCAGCTCCACCCGTGAGGCGCCATGCGAGTCTTCCGCGGTTAATTGACGGGTTCCATTTTCAATCGAAAACGGTACCTGCGCCGCCAAAGCGACACTGCGGACAGCGCCCGCGTTCTTAAGACGCTCGGTAAGTTTCTCGAATAGATCCTGCGCTTTTTCCGACGTGTAGCCATCACGCACCGGGTCGATCGATAGGAGATACATCGTGTGCGGATCGAATCTGGTTTGCATAACGCTTGCCTTCGTAATTCCCATCACCAGGAATCCAGTGATCAAGAGCAGCATCAGCGATCCCGCAACCTGAGTCACCATCAGCGAGTTGCGCAGACCAAAGCGCAGGTAACGCGGCCACTGCAAGGTCGAGCCTTCTTTGAGCGCCGGAGTCAAATCCGCTTTCGTTGCTCGCAGCGCGGGCGCCAGGCTGAATCCAATTCCGGACACGATCGTAAGGGCGAACACGAAAACAGCTGCATGCCAATCCGGAGTGAAGTCAGATTCAACCGGTACCGCCGTTGGCAGTGTGAACTGCGAGTTCAGCATGGAGAGAAAATACGCCAGCACGAATCCGGCACTGCCGCCCAGCAGCGAAAGCAAAATGCCTTCACTCATCATCTGCCGCACAAGCCGAAAACGGCTGGCCCCGACTGCCAGGCGAATCGCCAACTCCTTTCGGCGATTGACCCCGCGTGCGAGCAGCATATTCGCCAGATTCATACACGCAATGATCATTATCAGCGCCATCAGCGCGACATAGAATCCAATCACGACCGGCTTCAAATTCCGGGGAAGCGGCACCATCAGACCTCCGGAAAGTAAAGTCACGCGCCTGCCCTTGTCGGCGCTCACGGGAGCCGAGGGATCCTGCTCGTCAAGATGACGTGTGATCGCGTCCAGAGCGGCCTCGGCGGACTCAACGGTCACGCCCGGCGCCAGGCACATCATCGCCAAAAACTCCTTGGCATTGCGTTGATGCAGCACATCGTTCCCCAGCTCCGGAGCCAGCGCCGCCGGCGCTGTGATGGGCACGAACAGCTCAGCCGGGTTCATCGAAAGCGCGCCATTGAAATTCTTCGGCGTGATTCCCACAATCGTCGCCGGTTGTCCGTTCAGGCGAAGCGTCTGCCCTACCGCGTCGGGCGAGGAGTTGAGACGATTGCGCCAGAAACGATCACTGATCACCACCACCGGTGCGTCTCCGGGCTTGTCAAGTTCAGGACTGAGCACTCTTCCTTGTTGGGATGGGACACCGAGCACGGAAAAATAATCGGCAGATACAAGTTGTCCGAAGACGCGCTCCGGTTTTACATCGCCGTCCCCATGCAAACTGACGTTGAACGGGACGCCGTTCTGGAATGCGGCGACCCCGCTGAAGAGGTTCGTCTCAGTCCGATATTGCTCAATGTAGTAATATGACGTCGGCTTGTCAGGCATCACCAGGCGTTTGGCATTCGCCGCTGCCGGAAGATCCCGCGCGATCAACTGCCATTCCGAGCTGTACACCACCGTGGTCAGCCCCATTCCAAGTCCCATTGAAATGATGCCGACCAGCGCGAATCCCGGCGACTTGATCAGCGCCCGCAACGCGTACCGCATATCGCGGCGCATTTCGTCGAGGTATTCGAGCGGTACGCGAAGCGCAATGTCCGCGATCAGCCGGATCAGCCCCGCGGGTCCGTGCCTTTTGGCAATGTCTGCCACGACATCCTCCCCGAGCTGCATCACATCTGTGCCATACGCCAGTTTGAATTCATGCGGAAAGGCTTCCGCTAAACGCCGGTAAAGCATCAATGCGAAATTCATTCCGTCACCATGGCCTGCTTCAAGCGAATTGTGCGAACTAATTCCTGCAGACGCTCGCACTCCGCGTCGAGCACCCGCCTGCCGAGTCTGGTCAGCCGGTAATACCGGCGTCGCGCATCGTCCAATTCCTGCGCGGGCCGTTCGTCCGATTCCTCAATCAACTCCGCCTCGATCAGCCGCTTGATCGATCCGTAAAGCGTGGCTGGCCACAACCGCACTTTTCCCCCAGTGCGCTGCAGCACTTCCTGCATGATTCCGTAACCATGCTGCTCCCCACCCGCAAGCGAGAGCATGATGTGGAACCACTGGGTCTTAAGCGGCAAAAACTTGTCAGAGTTGTTCTTAGGCATGCGTCACTATATATATCATGTGATATATATATCAGTCAATGGTGACCCAGGTTAGCGCCCGTTCTGTGGGCGCTAGCCTGGGATCACTGGACACCGAAAGGGGTGGCCCATCCATATGCGCCTGTATCTACAGCTTCCGAGTTCGCGGACTCTGGGCGTACAATGCTCGCCGGAAACATTCGCATGAAGCGAACTGCTCTTCTCATCCTCGTCGCGGTACTCGGTCTTCCCTGCCACCTTCCGGCTCAGACCGGCCAAGCGAACTCCATCCAGCAAGCAATTCTTGGTACATGGAAGCTGGTTTCCTACGTCCGCGAGGAACTCCCATCGGGCGCGAAGTCCGACGTCATGGGAGCGCATCCATCCGGTTACATCAACTACGGCCACGACGGCCGCATGATGGTGATCATCGTTGGTAGCGACCGCAACAAACCCGCGGGCGCAGTTGCTACCCCTGACGAAGCAGAAGCCCTGATCAGGAGTATGCTCGCATATGCCGGAACCTATAGCCTCGACAGCCAAGCCAAAACCGTCACCCACCACATCGACATATCTTGGGACCAGTCTCGTACGGGGACCGACCAGGTGCGAAGCTACAAATTGGAAGGCGACCGGGTTACGCTCACCACAGAACCCTCGACTGACCCGGCCACCGGCAAGAAAACAGTGCGAACGCTGATCTGGGAAAGATTGAAGTGAAGTGTAACGCTAAATCACAAACAACAAAGGGTGCCCCACTCTTACGTGTTCTGTGCTGAAGGGTGGGAGGCGACAAAGCACAGGCAAGATCGCCAACTTCACTGGCTCGGTTCAGGCGGTTGGAACAGATCCGGTATGCTCGCGATCACGGCCGGAGTGAGCGGTTTAAGTTTGAGTTGCTCCGTGAGGAACGCAATGCGGTCTCGGCGGGCCTCGGCGTTCAGCGCATGAGGCGCGTCATACAACTTAAAGCGCTTGGGTTCACTCACGATCGCCTCATAAGCGCGCGCCCGATCCGGAGTCAGGAAACTCTCCTTAGAAGCATACTGCAGGAACACTACTGCGGGCGCCGCATGCGAGACGAACTTGCCGGGATCCAGCCATGCGTATTTGGCCTGGAAGGCGTCAAATTTCTCCGCCCCAATCTTCTGGCGATACTCCTGCACGTCTTTGGTCTTGAGATCGGATTCATCCGACAAACCGCCCGCCATCAAAACGAAAGCCACGAAGCGCTTATCGACGCCGCTGAGAAATCCGCCCACGCTGGCGTTGTAGCTATGGCCGACATAGGCAAGACGCTTGGCGTCGACGTCCGGACGCGCCAGCAGCAGGTCAGCTCCGCGCCGCATGTCTACAATCTGCTGCACGAGATCCGTAACCTGCTGTTCGTTCAGCGGCGTAGTGTCGTCCACGTGTCTAGGACGCGCGATGGGACCGTCGGTCAGCAGCGACACGACGCCGGCAGGCGCGAGGGCCACGGCTTCGTCCAAGAACTCTTTGCGGTTGCGCATCGCGGAGTTGCCCCAATACCAATGTCCCCAGATCACCGCCGCAAACGGCCCCGTACCGCCGGGCACGACCAAATAAGCGGAAACGCGTCCGCCTTTCGGACTGGCGTAAGAGATGTCGTGAATCGAGACATTGCCGCGGTGCTCGACGCCCACCTCGCGCACATCGAGGGACGCTTTATGGTCGTAGTCGAAATGCCGCAGGAGGTCCGCGTCTTGCGCAAACAAAGGCACGACGCCGGCGAGCATAAAAATCGAGAGCAGCAACCGCATCCGGCTGATCCCCCAGTGTCATAGACGGTCAGAAAGCGTTGAAGGTAGCAGTTAAATGCGCCTGACACGGGCCAAAATCGACTCAAACACGAATAAATGAAGGGTGCCCCACTCTTCCGCGTTTTATGCGGGAGGGTGGGAAGCGCGACCGCCACGTCCTCTCGTCGTTCGGGCCCGAATCCCGTTATTCGGTGAGATTGTAAATCAGCCCATTCGGATCTTTGACGTAACATCTGGGAAAATCAGGCTCGTCCTTAACGACTCGGCAACCCTTTTTCTTCAGACTCGCTTTGGCTCCCTTGACGCTTTTGACCGTAACCTCGAAAACCGGTCCAAGAGCAGGGCCGCGCTCAATAAAGAAATTGATGTTCTTTCCATGAAGGCTGACCATATTGGGTTTCTTATCGGTGATCTCAAATCCGAGCGCCTTGACATAGAAGTTAGCGGCCTTCATCGGGTCTTTCGCCTGAATCAAAACATCTGTACCAAATCCATTCGCCATAAGCCTCCTTCGTTGCGCAGCTCTACTTGAGGGGCGACCCAGTCTGACTAGATAATCATGTCGGCTGGTGCCCGAGGTTCGGGCCCTTCTCCGGCCCGTCAACTTGGGTCCCACTGTACTCCGAAGGGGAGGCAAAATGATTCTCCAATGTAGGCGCGGGTCCTCGCCCGTGCAGCGCGTCGTCACCAAGGGATTGTCATATCCCGGCCAATTGCACCGATTTCGGTGCCGAAATTCCCTCAAAAAAACCGCTCAATTCCCCGCAAAATCTAGAAAACAAACGATCGGAATTTTTCTTGCCCGCTAGATCTATGGTTCTTAAGGTAGTTACGGGCAAAATATCAGAAACATTGGAGTTACGGGTTCTTGTCCTTCACTAAAGGTTGATCGGACTCAGCCGCTCGTTTGGGCGGACGCTGCGACTATATTCGATTGTCAAAGAACGCAGTTATCTTATAGATAAACTATATGTGGTTATATTATCGCAAGTGAGAGAGCGGGATCAAGAAGAAAGGGGGCGGAGTTATGGCGGGTTCCCAAATTGGGAATTCGGCTTCCGCCTTCACAAAACATCGCCGAATGCGAGCATGTTCCTTCGAGGTGTAGTAAGGCCCAGGTCAGCGTCCAACGAACGGACGCTGACCTGGGGTATCAGGCTCAAGGCGAAACGCACGCTGACGACCCCCGATGTAGAGCCGGGGAGATACCACAGGGAATGAGTGACTGTGAGGATTCCGTCGCGCATACGCCGGAATCATAACCGAGGTTGTTGGAAGGTCAAAGCGATTACCAACGGCAGGCGGCAACGTACAATTCAACAGGGTACTTCCGAGGCGATCATGACGATGCAGGATGAAGATGCTGAGATTGTACTTAACGCTACGACGTTTCAACAGCCACTTATTAAGCTTGCCGAAACTTTGGCCCAGAAGGCTAAGCGCGAAGCTCCAGCACTCCTCTCAGCGCCCTATTTCGTATCCGTTGACCTCCACGTGTTGATGAGGCAGGCTATGAACACCTATGACCTGCTTTTCTACGTCAATGCAGATGAAAAACGGTTGAACGACTGCTACTGGCGAAGCGAATACACGATGGTCATGTTGCCACTTATCCGAGGCATGATCGACTGCCTGTACAACGTCACGGCTATTTTGCAAAACCCGAGAGAAAACGGCTCCTGGTTTCGCAAGAGCGGTTTTCGGAAAGCTCTTGAAGAGTTGGATGCCCACGAGGCGAAGTATGGCGGGAGCCCAAAATGGGATGCATGGATAAAAAAGAACCGTGATGGGTATGACTTTCTGATACGCGAATGCGGCCTCACGATGGCGGGAGTCCTGACACAACCGTCTTGGCCAACTTTGGGGAAGTATATTAGTGACAAGCAGCCAGGCGGCACGACCACGCCTCATCAGGACTTCCTGAAGACCTTCACCCTCAACGCGTGGCGCGAATACTCTGCAATGGCTCATGGAGCGTTTGAAGGGCTGATGAAAGTGGGTATGTACTACGCAACCGATTCCATGCCGCATGAGGAAAGACCCAAACTAGACGCGGTTTATCCAAGAATCCTGTTCATGCACCTTGCACGAGCTGCGGCGATTCTGCTTTGCATAATCACCGAATTGCAAGCACATTTCCACTTCGATGGGGCACACATCAACGAACGGATTCATAAAATGTGGGACGCCTTGATGCCGGTCTTCGAGGTGAAGGAGTTATACAAGGACCGGTACTCGCAGCTGATGAAGGAGAAAGGAATAGAATCCTGATGCAATCCGCACGGTTTGCTACGGTCCGGGGCTGGCAGCGTCTTCCAGCTCAAGCCACCTAAGAAGAACGGTGGCGACTGGATCCCCGATGTGCTTCACGGTTTCTTGGGTCCACCAGATGGCGATTTTCCGGCTGCCGGTTTGACGACTGGCAAGAACGGCGGTCTTTGCAGTGCAACACAAGGCGGTGGCATTGGTACGGGATGCGGGCGTGGTGGTTGCGGGACCGTGTTTCAGATCTTGCCGTAGAAAAGCGGGCCGAGGATGGGGAAGTCGACGGCGACGGAATTAGCGAACTGCCGCGCTCATGGGCTGAGTGGAGAGAGTGCCGGTTCCTTGCGCCGCCACACGACACCTTGAGCACCCAGGGCCAGCATGCCAAGCGTGGCGGGTTCGGGAGTGGGCGTTGTCAGAGCTGCACCCGGTCTTTCCACGACACCGTCTGAACTCTTCGTCTGGCCAGCAACAATCGCTTTGCCTGGGATGGTCTCGTAGGCGTAGCCGGTTAAAGTGGCTGTGAAAGTGGGGTTTCCGTTAACATTCCCCCCCGGTTTGACCGTCATGCGAGCCCAACCAAAATGAAGTCGCCCGTTGATGGCGAACCTTATGCCAAGATAGCGATCTCTTACCCCCTTGCCTCCGTTCATCCAGGGGCCATACCACAGATAATGCCCCGTATAATGCATCGAAGTTGTTTCACCATGACCCAACGAGACACTTCTAGCACCTAGGAATCTGTCACCACGTTGGATTTTTGCCCCCGGACGCAGCGCTGCCCCGTAGGTCTTAAAGTTGGATTTAGTCACTAGGACTGCGTTCTGGGGATTCCAGTTTTTGCTGGTAGAGCAAAAACTTCTGTTGATGGAATATTGTCTTATGTTGTGACAAACCAATAAGCTGTTCTCGCCCGACGAGTAGTGCGGATAGTAGTGGAACAGATATAAGTCGACTATTCCGTCGTGATTAAGATCGAGGCCAAATGGTTGGTCGAAGGCCAGCTTCACGTGCGCTGGCGTATAAACAACTTTCGCCTCGGAAGGCTGCGGCAGTGCTAGAGCGCTGACTCCAGCTGCAGTCGCCGCGACTGCGTACATGTTGAGCTGATGATTGGTGGATCGGGAAAGATTGGCTGGCTTACGGGGCATAACGCCTCCTTTGGAAGGCTGCAAAATTATACTCCGAACTTGATGTGACCTAGCGCGCCCCGCTCCGTGCGTTTTTGCAAGGGGCGGGTAATCCGGGGGACACGGCGTGGAGAAGTTTTGGCTACCACAAGTGTGGAGAGGCGGTTCGAGTCAACGATTGTGACTTGATCCGGATGAACGAATGGAAAGCGGCGGTGTGGTCGATCCATGCACCCGCCCCTTGCAAAAATCGCAAGGAGCGGGGCACCCAGTTTTTGGTTATCTGCGAAGGTCCGGCGCACCCGGCTGTCGTCCTGAGGCAGTGGAGTTCTTGGACTCCCAACGAAGGATCTGTGCACTCCGGCGGCGATGTCGCGCGGGGCAATTGCATAGATCCTTCGGCCCACAAAGGACGTGGGCCTCAGGATGACAGCGTTGATGGTGGGGAGGGTGCTGGCGTCAGGCGTCTAAAAGCCCCGCCCTCTCGCACAGAACGCGAGAAGGGCAGGGCACCCGCCTTTTGCGCAGAGGGAAAGCTTGGGCCAGCATCCTACGGTAGCGCTTTCTGTTTTTGTTCCCCGATGATCCATGCTCCGGCCCCTTGCAAAAATCGCAAGGAGCGGGGCACCCAGTTTTTTGGTTATCTGCGAAGGTCCGGCGCCACCCGGCTGTCATTCTGAGGCAGTGGAGTCCTTGGCGAAGCCGAGGACTCCCAACGAAGGATCTGTGCACTCCGGCGGCGATGTCGCGCGGGGCAATTGCATAGATCCTTCGGCCCACAAAAGACGTGGGCCTCAGGATGACAGCGTTGATGGTGGGGAGGGTGCTGGCGTCAGGCGCCTAAAAGCCCCGCCCTCTCGCCAAGAACGCGAGAAGGGCAGGGCACCCGCCTTTTGCGCAGAGGGAAAGCTTGGGCCAGCATCCTATGGTGGCGCTTTCTGGTTTTGTTCCCCGATCCGTTGCCGGTCCATCTATCAAACAGCAGGTGCCTCCGCTCCGCTTCTCATCCCCTTTTGGGTTGAGAACTCCGGTCGGGATGACAAGCCGTGGGCTGGTAAGGCCCAGGTTAGCGTCCACAGAACGGACGCGAACCTGGGGCACCGGCGGAATCTTGATCGTTTAGAACGGTCGCGGAGGACCAACTATCAGGGACTGCAGCCCTGAGCCGCCCGAGCTGATCTTGAAGGGAGAGCCGCTGACTTCTGTGGTTGATCCATTCGAATTAATCTGCAGAAGCCCGACGGACGAATCGGGGGATCCATCCTCCGCCACCACGAGGTAACCAGTAAGTATCGAGTTGATTCCCGCTGTCGAAACGATCTCGTTGCCGGGATTGTTCAAGCTGGTGATGCTGATATAGGAAAGGCTGAGCGGGCCCTCGCCGAATGCGAGGGAAGTAATCTGCTTTGAGGAATTATTGCTCACGAAGAGATACTTCTCGTCCGCGCTAAGCCACACATCGCTGGAGCCGATGCCGGAACCTAAGCTGCCATCGCCGCCGAACTTATTGTCTTTACCCAACGACCCGTCGGAGTTAATGGGGTAAATCTCGACCTGCGTGGTGGACTTGGTGGTATCGCCGAAAATGGCGTAGGCGCTATCTGCACTGATGTCTACGCCAGCGGCGCTGCCGGTCGCGGAATACGGTCCGTGCTCGGTCAGCTTTCCGTTTGCCGCAATAGAGAAGGAGTCAACTTTATTGACGCCTGCGCCATAGCTGACAACCAGCGTTTTGAAATTGGGTGACGCCCTCATGCCTGCAACTGTGCCTGCCGAATTGTACGTACCGGAAAGCTTGAGTTTGCAGCCCGGAAGGATTTGCCAAACGCCAATGTTCTTGGTTGAACTGTAGGCTGCAAATACGAAATTCCTGGTCACTGCCAACCCGATCCCTTGCGCCTTACCGGAACCGTGCGGGTCCTTGAAGTTCCCCACCTTGGTTATGACCTTGTTGACGACCTTGAAGACAGCGACATCGCCACTGCCCGCGTCGCTGACGAAACCGCAGACGACTGTCGGGCTGGTCGCACCTAATGCTATTCGGTTGAGGCCCGGGAAGCCGCCGCCAATGCCTTTGCCGCCGGTTGGGGCCGTGACGGGGGTCTTTAGAGTTGTCCCCGTGAACTTGAAAAATGAAACGGTATTCGATCCCTTGAGATCGTTGTTCGTCACCACTTCGGGGTGATTGCCTGCCGCTCGCAGATTCGCCGGCCAAATCGTAGCCAACGCCGTAGTCAGCGCGGCCGTAAATAACAACTTGCACAGGTTTGCCATGGTTGTTCTCCTCTCTGCCTGACATGGCCAAACTTTGACGGAGGAGTCTCCCTCCAAGGGAAACCGATGTCAAGGGGCAAGAGTTTGCACTACCTGCCGATCTGGTCCACGTTTGCGGTTGTGGTTTTGGCTCAGGTAGGGAATTCACGCCGCCTGGGTCGCGACTTTGACATTGGCCTTAGCAGCAGGTCCCTTCGCTTCTCATCCCCTTTGGGGATGAGAAGCTTCGGTCGGGATGACAATCCGTGAAGGCTGGCTCGGCTTTACGTTTTTCTGTACGGCGGGTAGTCAGGTGAGGGTTTCTCGGTCCGTTGCTAGCCACGCTTTGTAGGCATACAGAACCGCCAACAGCGGCGGCGCCAGCAGCACTCCCCAGAACGGAATCAGAATGCCGAGGACGATCGGGGTTAGCAGAGACGCCCACATCGGAACCTTGGCCACGCGCTTCATGATGTAGGGCTGCAGCAGAAAGCCATCGACTACCGCGATCGCAGCATAAAGCATCAACACGTAAAGCGGGTGTTCCCAATCCCCCCAGCGCAGGGTCGCGGCCAGGACGGGACCAATCAATCCCAGCACCGGCCCCAAATGCGGGATAACCTGCAAGCACGCCGCCAGCAGCGCCCACAGCGGAGCCCAGGGCACGCGCAAGGCGTAGAGGCCGATCAGCCACAACACTGCCACGGCCAGCGAGTCCTGCATCTGCGCGATCGCCCAGTTCTTGAGCGCCCCGCCGGTCAGCCGAAAATGTTCACCGAGACTCATATCATCTCTGATGCGGGCCGCCAACGCGAGGCATCATCCAACTGCTTTTGCATGCGCTGTAAACCTCACTGCCCAGGATTCGTCCATACTCATAGCACTTAGTCAGCCCAAAAAAAGAAGGCACGTGGAAACCGCACTCACGACGGCATTGAACACACGGGTCGAAAAGGTGACCGAATCCATCTCGTCGGAAAGTTTCGAGGAGATCATCCGACAACACCAGCGCCGAGTGTACCGCGTGCTGTACCTGCTGGTGAAGGATGCAGACGCGGCTGACACGCTCACGCAGGAGTGCTTTCTGCGAGCATACAAGAATCTCGGAAGCTTCCGGGGCGACTGCCGGATCGAGACCTGGCTTCTGCGAATCGCCGTGAACCTGGCCAGAGATCACGGAAAGAGCCGCCGCACTTCGTTCTGGAAAAGGCTTATCGGTCTGGAGGACGCGGACGGAAGTGAACCCCGCCAGTTTCGCGGATCACAGCCTTCCCCAGAGCGCATCTTGCTGGCGCGTGAAGAAATGGATGCGGTTTGGACCGCGGTCGCTTCCCTTTCGCAGCAGCAGCGAGCTATCTTCCTTCTACGATTTGCCGAAGAAATGTCGTTGCAGGAGATTGCGAGCGTATTGAGCCTTAGCGTGGGAACGGTGAAGGCGCACCTGTTCCGCGCTACCGCGAAGATTCGAGAAACAGTGAGGGACAAATCATGCATTTAACCCGCCATTTGAGCAATGAAGAATTGAGCGAAATGATCTTCGACAGCGATCAGCGACATCTGCGGCGGACTCTCGACGCCTTGCCAGAATGGGCTCGCACGGCCGCGGATCATCCCGATACGTTCTGGGAACGTCAGCAGGCAGAGATACGGAAACGCATTGCGGGGGCGCCGAAACGTTCATCCACGCGGACCGCGACAGCGTGGGCCGGCGCTTTCGCGATGGTCTTGCTGGCAATATTGCTTCTGAGCGATAGTCCCGCGCCGCGACCGTTACGAGCACAAGAAGATCCGGATCAGGAGTTGCTCGTCGCTGTGGAGCAAACCGTCCAAAGTGGCGTTCCTCAGGCCCTGGAACCAGCCGCGATGCTCGCGGAAGAGATCAACAACAGCCAACCAATTTCAAGGTCACATCGCGTTTCCAAGGAGAATCAACATGAAGCTCAGTAACTTCTGCTATCTGTTCCTATCCCTATTGCCGGTTTCTGTGGTGGCTCAATCACAACCCCAAGCCGCGCCTCTACAAAACCAGGTGTTCGTTCGGCAAAAGGCTGGGAAGGTCATAATCCGCAGTGAAATGGGAAAGTGGTGGAAGGACTCGAATGTTGCCAAGAAATTGCAACTCACCGAGGGCCAGATCGCCCAACTGGATCAGACCTTTTTCGATCATAAGATGAAGCTGGTTGACTATGGAGCTGAAATGGAAAAGGAGGACTTGAAGTTGCAGAATTTGCTCGATGCCGACGTCCCCAGTGAAGGCCAGGTGGGAACCCAAGTGGACCAAGTCCTGACCGCACGGGGCAAGCTGGAGCGCGAATACACCATGATGAACCTTGATCTGCGCAAAGTGCTCTCGGTGGAACAATGGCGCCAGCTCAAGTCCATCCGCGAGCAACGGGGTGGTCCCGGCGAACACTTCTTGTACCGGAGCCTGCCGCCCGGCGCTCCGCCCCCGGGGCCGGGAGCCGAGCTCATGCCACCACCACTTCCGTCGGTTCCTGATGACTCGTTTTGAGCGAGGTTGAAGCAATGGGCTGCCTGCTCCGGGCACGCGTGATGCAGGCAGCTCATTTTTCCTCCGTGCTAAACTCAGGACATACCCCTAGCGAGGAAACGCGGATGAAATTCGGCGTCATCATTTTCCCCGGATCGAACTGCGATCACGACGCATATTGGACCATTCAGCAGGTAGCGAAACAGCCGGTGACATTCCTGTGGCATGATTCGCATGATCTCCAAAACTGCGACGCGGTCATCGTTCCGGGAGGATTTGCCTACGGCGATTACCTGCGCACCGGCGCCATCGCCAAGTTTTCGCCGGTGATGGAGTCGGTAAGGAAGTTCGCCGAGAATGGCGGCCTGGTGCTCGGCATTTGCAACGGCTTTCAGATTTTATGCGAGTCCGGACTACTGCCCGGCGCCCTGATGCGAAATGTAGGCCTGAAGTACGTTTGCAAGCCTGTCCAGGTGAGGGTAGAAAGCACCGACACACCGTTCACCCATGCCTGCCGACAAGGCGAAGTGCTCACGATTCCCATCGGTCACATGGAAGGCAACTACTTCTGCGACGAGGCCACGCTCGCCGAGTTGCAGCGGGACCAGCGGATTGTATTTCGTTATTCCAGCCCTGCAGGCGACATTACCCTGGACGCGAATCCTAACGGTTCGCTGAACAATATCGCGGGCATCTGCAATCCCGGCCGCAACGTGCTTGGCATGATGCCGCATCCTGAGCGCGCAAGCGAGTCTCAGCTCGGCGGTACCGACGGCTTCAAGATCTTCGAATCTCTAGTCGGCGCGATGGCGGAAAAATAGGGCGACCGCTGGTCACACTTCTTTTCCTCAGGATTCGACCCTCTGCCCTCAATTAGGGCTTCCCTTCCGCATTTCTTTTTGCTACGCTGCAGTCCCCTTCGCTTCCCGGACTGTCCGGTCCCTGAATTTTTGTCTACTCCGGGAGGGTCCAATGACAGCACGAGAGATGATCGATAGTCTCTCCGGCACTTTGTTGTGCGACGAGCGCATTCTCAGCGTGCCCGAGAGAGAATTGCTTGCCAATTTGCTGCAGCGTACAAGAAGCCAATCAAGCGCTTCGGAAAGTGTCGTAGCTCAAACCATCAGCCGGACGGTAGGAGAACTCATCGCAGAGCGAGCCCTCGGCGTTTTGGGGGAAAGCATGACGCGCCAACTGCTCCGGCAGCTGTCGGCGTCCTCGATTCTTCCGTCCAAGAGCTCGTCGGTTATCCGCGCCGGATCTCCACCTACTACTCCACCGCCGTCTCCGGTCCCGGGCACTCCACGCCCTCCAGGCACAAGTCCGCCGCCGATTAGCGCCGGAACACCAGGCACTCCGCCACCATCGCCGGTCCCGGGCACTCCACGCCCGCCAGGCACAAGCCCGCCGCCGATATCATTTCTGACCCCGAGCACGCAACCGCAAACTCGAGGCATCGCGGTTCTCGAGGCTTCCGAATATGTATCCGCGGAATGTGTGGTCTTCGACGAGTTTCTGACTTTGTCCGAGTTAAACACATTGCGGCAATACATTTTGGACCAGGAAAAGCGCTTTGAGATCAGCGAGGTGCTTTCGCCTGGAGTCACGGGCGGAGCCGTTGACTATGATCAGCGCCGGTCGCGCGTGCTGATGGATCTGGGTGGGCATGAAAGAATGATCGTGGATCGTCTTCTGATGACCTGCTTGCCCCGGGTTCTGCAAAAATGGGGACGCGATCCCTTCCCGATTACCCGCATCGAGAGCCAAACCACGGCCAGCAATCACGGTGACTTTTTTTGCTGCCACAGTGACAACGGGGCGGAGGTAGTCGCAACCCGCGAAATTACCTTCGTTTATTTCTTCCATCGTGAGCCCAAACAGTTCAGCGGCGGCGAGCTGAGAATCTACGACTCACGACGGGAGAACAACAACTATGTCCCCACCGCCAACTACCGCACCCTTGTGCCTGAGCAGAACCAACTGGTTCTGTTCGCCAGTGGGCTGTCGCACGAAATCACCCCAGTCGACTGTCCTTCGGGTCAGTTCGCCGACAGCCGTTTCACGGTCAATGGATGGATTCACAAATGAAAGACGCAGCTTGGCTGGCATGGATTGAGCAGCTCGCAGTCGCACCCGCGGGCCACGATCGGGAGACCGAACTTCCCCGATCGCTCTTCCACTGCCGCCTGGACGATCAGCCGGACCATCTGGTGCCTGTACATCTCCTCCGACCAGAGTACTGGGAGGGTTCGTCTGATCGTCCACTTTTCCTGAATCCCGATTGCTTCTTTACTCCAGAAGGCGAATTGCCTGAGGAAGCACCGGCCGGCTTTGCCCACCAAGGTCAAATGGTTTGGATTAAAGATCCAGGAAGCCAAGCGCTGCAACCCTTCTGGCTGGGCCCTGAGTTCTGCAACATGCTGTGCGGAATGCAACCCGGCGATCCCGCTCCATTCACGCTTTCGCCGCAAGCCCGCCGCACTCTGTTGCTGGCCAACATCCTGGTGCCGGAGGGGTATGCATCGCATCGCCGCCGGCAATGGGATGAAATTGTTTCTATCGTCGGCGCGCCCTTCCAGTCGCAGGGATACGCCGCGGTCGGTCGGCTCATTCATCCATTCCATATCGCAGCCCTGCGGCGTTATTACCGCCAGCAGATTCGCACCGGAAAACTGTCTCTCGGGGACGAACAAAGCCCGCTCCGCTATAAGGCCTACAATGACCCTGTCGCTCGCTTCTTTCATCGACAGCTGACTGCAGCCATGAGCGCGTTCGCCGGCGAACCGCTGAAAGCCTCCTACGTTTATCTCGCTTCGTACCAGCCGGGGGCGATCCTCGAGAGGCATACCGACCGCGAGCAGTGCGATTTCAGCGTGACTCTATGCCTCGATTACGCACCCGAACCTCGCAACCCCACCCAGTGGCCACTTCAACTGCACAACAAATCAGGCACGGTAAAAGTGTTTCAGGCGATTGGCGACGCCTTGCTTTATCGCGGCTGCCAACTACCGCACTCGCGGGAAGCCCTGCCTGAGGGACATACCTCCACGTCGATCTTCTTTCACTACGTGCGAGAGAATTTCGCCGGCAGCCTGGGCTAGTCCGGATCACTCCCTTCCTCGATTGTCATCCTGAGCGTAGTATCTGCGTCGCGAAGCGAGGCAGATGCGGAGTCGAAGGATCCCTGCAACTTATCGGTGAGCAACAACTAGGCAACGATCGGAGTGGAAACCCTTGCGGCGGCAACGCGCAAAATAGCTTATGAGATCGCTATACAAGACATGCTATGCTATATGTCAAATAGCAATCGCAACGCGACCTAACAACCGCCACCGGATTGCCCATTGCCACCCCAAAAGGATCCCGATGTCAGCCATCGAAGTTCTCCCGATTTTCCCCGGTTACGAAGTTGGAGCGATCTACGCCGAAGCCGCCGAATTCAGCGGCGAAACCCTATACCGTACTCGTTCTCCCAAGGCCCTGGGCGAACTGGGAGAGCTCGCATTTTCCTACAAAGCCGCCAGCCTGGGTTTCGGCCTCTCCAAACCTCTGGGCGAAAACGAACCCTTTGACTTCATCCTCAATACCGGCCACCGTCTCTGGAGAGTGCAGGTCAAGTCCACGTTCCACATGCGCAGGACGTATTTCTTCCGCACGACCCGCGCCGACGTCGGCCGAAAATGCCGCCGCTATTCTGCTGACGACGTTGACGTGCTCGCGGCCTGGGTCATGCCCTTGGATGTCTGGTACATCATCCCGGTGCAGGCCTTCGCCACCCGCACCGGGGTGGCCGTTTATCCGCATCGCGAAAAACAGACGGGCCAATTCGAGGCGTTTCGCGAAGCCTGGTGCCTGCTGACCTGCTCCGAGCAACGCACCCCAAACAGCCGAGTGCAGATCGACCGCTGCCAGATAAACGAGAACCTGATGCGCCCCTCCGGCCCGGGATCACCTTGCCCCGTGAAAAAAGTGCTGGCCCAATTGCACTCCCAAGCCCCCGGCAACAAACCACGCAAGCCCCGGTAAGCCGAGTGTGGCCGCGGGGCGACTCGCCCAGCGAACCTGGGAGTAGGTCAGAAAGAAAGGCTGGGCCAGCCGCCGATGCCGTATCCTTAAGTCCTAATGGTCAAGGCTTTGACTCAGATAGTCTCTTGGAGCCGCAGGAACCTTTATCCGATACTCGCCTGGATACTGTGTGTGCTCGCATTATTAGTACCTATGTATCTGATCAGGACTGGGCACACACCACCCGTTGGTGTTTACATCGCGATTATGGGAGGAGCGGCTGCTTATGTGACATTCCGAGAAAACTTGAGACCAACAGAGAAGGCTGCTTGGATTTTCCTAATCACCCTGCTAATAGTGGCCGAAATAAGAAATCTTTACGTCGCCGATGCTGAGCAAGTTGGACAATTCACCAAAATTTCCGAGGCTCTTGATGCAACCAGCAGGGGCCTGAATGCGACAGCAAAGGGCATTGATGTTACGGCTAAAGCACTGGACAAGAGCATCAAAGCAAGTGACCAACGATTTTCCGCCACAATGCGGCGCACCGATGCTGTCTTGACCAGCATCACCGGTGGCGACTCTTATGGTGCTGTGGTTCCGATGCTCGGCAATCTCATTCCCGGTCAGGATATTCCGTTAGCATTAGAGAATCATGGCGCGCACATTCTTACTGGAGTGTCTGTTACTCTCTACGATACTGGCATCTGGATGCAAGCGACTCGCAACAGTATCCTTCAAGCGGTAAGGAATCGACGTATCGTTGGCACGCTTCACCCTGAAGAGAGACTTGTGTTGGACATAGAGATATATCCAGAGCAATTCATGGCACTCGATAACGAGAGAACCAAGTTCCGTGTGTTCGCAATGATAGCTGCTCAAAACTTCACATGTAACGAATACCTCGACTTCAAAAGGGCACAGACGGGGCTGTGGTCCTACAGGTACAAAATCTATCGGCAGAATACGAATGCCGACATAGCCCGAGCAGTGAAGAACAAACGAGCTGCAACAGAGAAATTCATAGAGGCTGTCGATTGGTCAACCGATCCCAACCGACCTATGCGAGTAAAGTCAGATATTCCGGATTGGAATTGAGTCGTGTATGGCTCGTCAATGTGTCTTCTGCCGGGTGTCTTCTGCCGGGTGCCCCATCTTTGCGCGTTCTGTGCGCAAACGTGGGAAGCGGGTGGCCCACCCTGGCAGGCTAGGATGGGCCAATAGTCACCGATGCGCCACAGCATCACGAGAATCAATTCCGTGGTCCTCCGCGGCGTGGAATGTTCTTCAATTTGGGCATTGTGCCTCCCATGGACGCCAATCTGCGAGCGCTTTCCCGCTCGATGAGCGCTTTGAGAGCTTCACGAATCAATGCCGTTTTCTCCGCCACCCCGGTGAATTCTTGGGCGATGCGTACGAGATCCTCATCAAGCGTAACTGTTGTTCTCATAGAAACTCCCGTGCACCTATCGCACCCGACAACGTCGCCTGTCGTGCTCGCACTACATCCCGGCAGATCCTGCGTCCGTCTAGCCTACGGAGGAGCCAGCCTCCTAATTATTCCAAAGCGAGAGCCATCTTCAGGGCTCGATCCAATTCCGGAATCTTGGAGCGGGCCAGCGATCCAACAAAGCGTGTCAGTTGCACCTTACGGAGACTTACGAGGTTATCGCAGAGGATCCAGCTTTCATGCTTCAAGCCTTCATCGATGCCGACCGACACCTGGGTTGAGAACCCGTGCCCGCGTGTCACGATCGGCGCACAGACCACGGTGGGAAATCGGGAATCGATCAGGATCTGGCGGCTCACGACCACGAAGCTGCGGTACAGTTTAGGATCGTCGCTGGGGTGATGAACGCGATAAATTTCGCCTCGTCTCACTCCTTAATTGCCTCCGGCTATTCCGGTATCGCCTGATACCGGAGAACGTCTTCCACCTCGTCGTTCAGCTCATCCGCGGCCTTGTTGATGAGTTCGAGATCGCGAGCCTCGACCTTCGCTCGCGCCTGGCGGCGCAGATAGTGCCTCAGCACGGCTTCAATAAATGCCGAACGCGATTGCTTCGATCCGACAATCCGATCGATGCCGCTAAGCACCTCTTTCGATAGTGTGATTGAGGTCTTCTCTTTCATACTACTATTGTACCACCCCCAAAATGCTGAACACTCTAATATTGGGGTAGCGCCGCGCTTTCAGCGCGGAGGCAAATGCTCTCGAATGAGCGAGGTTTTAGCCGCTGAGGTAATAGCGTGGAGTTTTCTACTCAACGCAAAGCCGCTTGCACAGCAGGGCGACCACAAGAACGACAATGCCAATCGCCATACCGATGGCGCGCGCTCTGTTAGCCTTTTCCGTCATACACTTCATTCGAGCCGCATACCGCCAGTCGAAGTTTTGTCCGGCGGACGAGGGCGTTCGCCCCCACACAAGCCGTGCACAATCTATGCGCCTCTTTTCGTTTTCAGATCTACCAGCAACTGCTCGATGCGGTCTTCTTTTTCGAGCGCGGCCAGGCGCTCTTCCATGTTGTCGGCGGCAATCTCGGACTTGGCCTGGCTTAGCGCTTCGCTGTGGGCAACCTTGCGTTTCATGCGGTCGAAGGCGGCCGCACTTGATCCATTGCCACCGGCCATCTTCGCGTCGCTGGCTTTGCCGACTGCGCGCGCCCGGCGATGCTGCGCGATCAGCAGATCGGCCTTGGCTTGGGCTTCAGTGAGTTTCTGTTCGAGTTGCCGCAACGCGGTCTTCAAATTCTCTACCTGCGCTTTCTGATCGGTGATTTGCTGGGCAAAGCCTTCGGTCAAGTCGCGGTAGCTTTCGACGCGTTCGAGTGCGGCGCGCGCCAGGTCATCCTGCTTTTTGTCGACGGCGAGTTCTGCTTTCCGCATCCACTCGGCAACTTTGTCTTCGTTCTCCTTGCGTTTCTTTTCCAGCAGATGCTGGTCGGCGATGGCGATGGCGACCTGCGTCTTCACCTGCAGAAGCTGGTTGTGCATGTCGAGGATAACTTGCTTGATCATCTTTTCCGGGTGCTCGGCCTTGTCGATCAGGTCGTTGAGGTTGGCCCGGACTAGTGTGGAAACTCTCTCTAGTAGTGCCATTGGTGAACTCCTTTGCTTCAGTCGTTGGTCGTTAGTCGTTGGTCGTTAATTGTCGAGCTCGGTTTATTAGAACTCGTGCGCGTGATGGTGGCGCCGATCGCGATGCCCACGGCGATACCTACCGCTAGCCAGGCGCTTCCCGCACCGAGAACGATCGATAGAGCCGCGCCTAATGCAGCTCCCAGCGCGACACCGAGTCCGATCTGCAGGAATGTTTTTTTCATGTCTCCACTCCGTCTCTTGCAGGGGACGGGCGCGGACGCCCGTCCTCCATCGTTCGCTTACTTTGCCGGGCTGGGCGCTGGTGGAAGCACGTCGGGCTTAACCGGCTTGTCTCCGACCGGTTTGTCGCCGATCATTCGCACCTTCGACAGCAGGTCGGTCATGCTCATTCCGGAGAGCGTCTCGAACAATGCCGGAACTTGCGCGGCCATCTTGGTTATGTCGCCGGTAATCTTGCTCATCCCCGCAGAGTCGCCGTTGCCAGTTGAGACCACGGTGATCTTGTCCACATTGGCCAGCGGGCTGGCCAGCGCCCGGACGATCTCCGGCAAGCTAGTGAAGAGCTTGTCGATCACGGCCGCCTGGTTGTACTCCTGATAAGCCTCGGCCTTGACGTTCATCGCCTTGGCTTCGGATTCACCTTTCTTGAAAATGATCTCGGCTTCGGCTTCGCCTTGCGCACGAATCGATGCCGCGTGTCCTTCGGCTTCGGCTGTCAGGCGCTGCTTCTCAGCTGCTGCCAGGGTCTCGATGCGTTGGCGCTCAATCTCCGCGCCCTTCAACACAGTTGCGATCAGCTCCTTCTCGCGGCGGTTGATCTCGGCTTCCTGTACTTTGACTTGCTGTTCCTTCTCGACCTGCTGCACCTTCACCTGCTCAGCGACCACCTGCTGTTGCATGATGTTGGTCTGAATGTCGTAGGCTTTGTCGGCCTGGGCTTGCTGGCGTTTCGTGACTTCCAGGTATTGCGCTTTCTTGACTTCGAGATCGCGCTGCGACTCGGCCTGTTTGGCCAAGGAAAGCGTTTCTGCCAGCACTCGCTCTTGATCGGCTTGAGCTTTAGCAACGGCGGATTCCCGCGTTGCCAGTGCGCGCCGGATGGCGGTATCGCGATCGGCTTCAGCGGCGGCGACGTCGGCGTCACGCTTGATGCGCGCCACATCGGGTCGACCCATGTTGGTGATGTATTCGTTCTTGTCGCGCACTTCTTTGATGGTGAACGAAATCACCTCCAGCCCCATCTTGCTGATGTCGTCAGCGCAGGTGGAGCGCATGCGGTCGGAAACCATTTCTGGTTGCTTGACGATTTCCTCTACCGTGAGTTGCCCGATGATGCCGCGCAGGTGACCTTCCATCACCAGGCGGATCAGGCCTTCGCGCTCTTGCGGCGTCTTGGTGAGGAATTGCTCCGATGCGGTTAGGATCGACTCTGTGTCTGACTTCACCTTGATCTGCGCTACGGCTTCGACGGTGACTGCCACGCCTTGTTTGGTGTACAAGTCCTGCTGTGGTGCGACGTCGAATGACATGAGTTCCAGCGAAAGGCCGCGGCAGTTTTCGATCATGGGAAAAATGATCGTGCCGTGTCCCTTCACCACGCGCGTGCCGCGGAAGCCGTATACCACCAGGGCTTCATGCGGTCCCGCCTTACGGTAGAGTTTCGCCAACATGCTCATCAGGAGCATGACGGCTAGAACCATCAGGCCTACAATTACCCAAATTTCAATTGCCATGCCGAACATATCGCCTCCTCTTCCAATCTCCAACACCTACGAAGGTCTTCAACCGCCCTTCGACTTCGCTCAGGGCAGGCTCCGGACACGAAGGTTCACGAAGGAACCTGCGCTTTATCCTGGCGGAACTTGAGCGCTTGCCCGGTTCAGCGTTATTGCCTCCAGGTCGCGGACTATCCGTTCCGGATCGCGGTGTCCTAAGAAAACTTCGCCCTCGGTCGTCTGGATACGAACGCCCGAATTGCACCAGACATAAGCTCGACGATTGCCGATCCCGCGAATGCCATAGCCGCGGAGTGGATTCCAGCTTGCCACCGCATATTGCGTGATCTCGTTCCGCGGAATGGACTTCAAGCGGAATCCCAAGGTGCGGATCTCCACGCCGGCAGTGCTGAAGAAGTACTGGAAACCGGTCCAAACGTGCAGCGCAATCACGGCGAATAACACGCCAAGGATGGCCGACGTGAGGCGCACGGGAGGAGCGGTTATTGCCGTGGCAGCCACGATCTGAGCCAGCATCAAAGCGACGAACAACAGGCTCCAGGGTAGCGAGCCATGCGTTTCTTCCGCGATTACGGTGGCGGTTGGCAAGCTGTTGCCGCGCTTCACGCCCAGGAATACTGCAGACAATGCGATCACTGCGACCGGAGCAAGGACGATCCAAAAGTCTATTGCCATAGGCTGTCCATCCAGGTTGTACTGGACGACGCCGCTATTCCCGGCGTAGACGAAGCCAATCACCAAATAGAAGAAACCCAGGAGAAACCAAGAGAAAGTGTCCGGAACCCGCGTTTTATGGGCAACGTACGAGATCGCCGTGAAGACGGCAAGCATCATAGCGGTAACGCCCAGCGCCAGGAAAAAGGCGGCCTCGCGCGGCATCCAACCATTGGGTGTCCCGTTGAAGTTGAAATGACTCGCCATGCGAAGCGGCAGGCGATCCCACGCCGTCCAGAAGCGGAAGGCCGTGATGGGCAACGCCAGCCACATCAACCACGTGAATGCCTGAAACACTTTGCGATTCATCGGATGAAACCTCCGCGTCTGTAAGCCCGACGTTTTCTTAGTACGTCTTCGCGCTGCCAACATTCTGTCGAGTTTCGCTCGACCGCCCGGACCAGGGCGACCGGGGCTACGTGTTCATGGTCAATGTTCGGTTGATGGCTGTCCTTCGGTCATTTCCGTCCACAGGCGCACGTACGCGATTCCTTTTTCGTAGCGGGTCACAATTACTTCGCTTCCCTTCTCGATCGCAGTGCCATTTTCGGCTCGCGCTCCGCAGGTTTTGCGGGTTCCCGCTTGCGAGTAGATGATTTCGCCAGTCCCACCTTGGCGGATGGGTACGGACGTGCGTCCCAACACGCCGGCCATTTCGTAATCAGCGGGATCGAGATTCTCTTCTTCCGAAATCAACACCTTGCTTAGAAACAGGTAGATGATTGCGGCTCCGACCGCACCGCTGAGCAGGGCGATTCCGAGGCCCATGGCGAACCATATCGTCCAAAAGCGCGTGAGCAGATAGCCAGTTCCGCCGAACCATGCCAGGAAAGCGGCGACGCTCACGAAGTTGAAAAGCGAGACTTGGCTGCCGCGTGCCCCACCCTTTATTGTGGCCGGACTTCCGCTCGCTCCTGGGGCGTGCCCGATGGGCGCATGCATCGCATGTGGCAAATGGGGCAAATGCAGATGCCAGCGAACGCCTCCGGCGAAAAATGAGAGCACGCTGAAAGCCAGGCCCACGGCAAAACAAATCAGATAGAAATTGGCCCAAGTCATTGCGCGCACCTCCCGCCGCTTATTCGATTGTTTGCTGCCCGCGCGGCCTGCGGCTTCAAGGCTTCGAGTAACCGGTCGGCGAGGCCTGGTGTGTCGAGGATCGCGCCCAGCAAAATGAAACATTGCCGGGTGTTTTTGTCGCGGGCGGCCTTGATCATGACCTCGCTCACTTGCGGGTCGCTGGCGAAGCGCTCCGAACCCTGCAAGAGCCAAACATCCAACTGCCCTTCCGTCGTGCGCAAATCTGAGACCAGTTCGGTGTGATAGCCCACAGGATCGTCGACCAGGAATCCGGGATGAACTTTGAAAAACTTTGCCAGCAGAGTGCGCGTGGATTGGGTCATGTGAGGACGGGTTCCGCTTTCGATCTGCGACACGTACGACTGGCTGATGGTTTTGCCGACCTGTTTCCGGATGGCGCGCACTAATTCGAGTTGCGTCATGGGACGGTCCAGGCCACGCAGTGAGCCTTCCACTTCACGCAAGTAGCGGATTTTTTCGCCTAGTGTCATATCATCAATCGCAATGTTTATATTGCAATTTGTGATTGTTGTCAAGAAATGGATTTGGCGTGTTTACACGGGCTTGGGAGCAGCGACCGCGCCCCATGAGCTTTCCGGGCAGCGCGTCGGTTTCCGAACTGCCCGTGATCGGCGCGGTGTTTTGAGTGCTGGGGCCTGTTGACAACGTCCAAGCGAACAAGGGGGCTTCAGCTACAATCTTTGGGTAATGCAGGCCGATGAATCGGAAAGAACATCGAGGTGGATAGCTAATCGTCGTTGGACTCAGATCATTCTCCTGGCTACAGTCGCCGCTTGGTGGGCCTTGTGGGATTCCGACACTGTAGCGGCATTTATTTCAAGACTTGCCCTGCGCCTAAGCTGGCTTGACCCCACTCTTGTCAAGGCTTTTCTGTTCTGGGGACTGCCTATCGGCGGAGTTGCACTTGTCCAGCTAATTTGCTACTCCCTTGACAAAGTCTTTCTCAGGCGGCGGTGGACATCGATAGATCTGCTACGGCTAACTCTCTGGCGGACGGTTTCTCCAACTGTTGCCATTCTGCTTCTTGCCAGCGGTTTCAATGCGTTCTACGAGCGTCATTTGGTGGGCATTGTGTGGCTTGTAATCGCCGCGATAGTGGCCATGCTCGGAATGCTCCGCCTTCGCTCGGCGGAAGGCATGAAACTACAGGAAGTAAAAGGTGGGGAACTTTACAAAAGGGCATTCGTTCTGGCGAAGATGACCAGGACGCCTTTGAAACGAGTGTGTGTCGTTCCGGCAGGCAGGGGGCACCTAACCAACGCCTATGGGGCTTCGCACACTATTGCAGTGACCGACAATTACGGAAAATTCCTGACAAGTGCGCAACTCGATTTTGTCATTGGGCATGAACTGGCACATGCAAAAGCGAAGCATGGTCGCAAGAAACTGCTCATAACGACAGCCGTTTTCGCAGGTATCGCTCTCGCGAGTTTCGTCATGTCGCCTCTCCTGTTTGCATTTCGCCCACTTTTCGATGTTTTGGTAGTGTTCGTGCCGATTCTCACGTTCTATTTCTTATCGCGTCGGTTTGAATACGCCGCCGATGCCGCTGGAGTTGAATTAACGCGAGACCCGGAGACCGCAATCCATGCTCTGGTCAATCTGCACCGCATTACGGAAGCGCCTATGCATTGCGACAAACTGACAGAAATCTTTATGACACACCCCGCTTTAACGCGACGTGCAAGCGCCATAGGCGAAAAGGGCGGGATTTCTCCTGATCGCACACGCGAAGCAATCGGAGAAAATGAAGTGGAGAGGCGTGTTCGGTAATAACTGTTGTAAAAATTGCCTTTCACACTCATTGAGATGGGCATGACAGGACTTCGTAGTGGATCACACGCGGCCCTCGTTCCAGTAAGAATTTTTCATCTTCGGGATAGTAGACCGCGTTCTCGTATTCTGGGCCGGCGAAAGCTTTGATGGCGTGCCATGAATGCCAGAGCGAAATCAGGGTAAACTCGGATTTTCCGTCATACACACGCCGCAAGACCCACACGCATTGGTTGCCGGGGATAGACGCATATTCCTTCAACCCTGTTTTCTGGAGATATTCGAAGTAGGTGTCCTTGTCGGCTTCACGAGTTGCGCCTCGCCAGATGCGTGCAATCATTAATTCTCCTTGGGTGATTCGGACTTGCGAATTGGATGAGCTACAGCCCGGCCTCGATGCGGGAGCGAGGATCGAGATAATCGCGCAGGGCGTCGCCGATGAAGTTGAACGATAGTACAGCGAACATTACAACCATCGCAGGGAAAATCACGAGATGGGGCGCGTCGAAGAGGTGGGCGCGGCCGTCGTTGAGCATAGTACCCCAGCTCGCGGTTGGAGGGGGAACGCCAAGACCGAGGAAGCTCATGGTGGCTTCGGCCAGGATCGCGCCAGCCATGCCTATGGCGGCTTGCACGATGATTGGCTGAATGATGTTGGGCAAGATGTGGCGAACGATGACGCGCAGATCGCTGGCTCCCAAGGCGCGTGCGGCTTCGACGAATTCGCGCTCGCGGGCGGCGAGAACCTGAGCGCGGACCAGGCGGGCGTAGCCAACCCAGCCTCCGAGGGATAGTGCCAGCACTAGATTGAATATTCCCGGCCCGCGAAATGCGACGAATGCGATGGCCAGAAGAATTCCGGGGAACGAGAGGAAGGCGTTCATCACCACTACGTTGACGAAGCGATCGATGCGGCCTCCGTAGTAGCCGGCGATTGATCCCACGACAAGGCCCAAGGCCAGAGAGGCGGCAACGACGCAGCTGCCGACCACCAACGAGATGCGCGATCCGTAGATGAGGCGGGAGAGGATGTCGCGTCCGAGTTCGTCGGTGCCGCACCAGTGGGTTGACGATGGTCCGGCAAGGCGCGATGGCAGGTCGATGTGGGCTGGGTCTTGCGGGGCAATCCAGGGGGCGAAGAGCGCGCAGATGACGAAAGCCGCGACTAGGATGATGCCAATTGTGGCAAGTGGATTACCGCGTGCGGCACGGCGAATCGAAATCGCGGTTGTCGACATGACGGAGTTTTAAATTTCTTACGCGGCCTTGTGGCCGCTCGAAAATTATGTTCTGATTACGAAAGACTGTCGGCGCGTGGCAATCCGCATGGGCGCCGTAAACCACCACCTCTAGCTTACATTCTGAGGAGAAAATCATGAGCAAAGTTTCGTACATTCCCAAAGACTATAACTCCGTTACACCATACCTGGTCGTCAAGGATGCAGCCAAAGCCATTGACTATTACAAGAAAGTCTTCGGAGCGACTGAGACCGTTCGCATGAATGGTCCGGACGGCAAGGTCGGTCACGCCGAGTTGAAGATCGGCAATTCACACATCATGCTGGCCGACGAAAATCCCAGCATGGGGCAGGGTCACACGAGCCCCGCCACCGTGGGCGGAAGCCCGGTCAGCCTGTACGTATACCTTCCCGACGTCGATAGCGTGGTTAAGCGCGCGGCGGACGAGGGGGCGAAGATCCTGAAGCCGGTGCAGGACCAGTTCTACGGAGACCGCAATGGCTTCATTCAAGATCCGTTTGGACATCTGTGGGGCATCGCCACGCATGTGGAAGATGTGTCGCCCCAAGATATGAAAGAGCGGATGCAGAAAATGATGCAGGCGGCGTAGGTTGATTTGGACCAGAGGCGGGGCGAGGATGCCCCGCCTTTGAATTTCGGACCCGCCAGCGTGGTATCCTTTATCGCAAGGGCCGTTATGAGCTCGGCTAAACAGGATGTTGAGTTGCTTTTGAACCGGCTGCCGGACAACGTCTCGGTGGAAGATATTCAGTACCATCTCTACGTTCTTGATAAGGTGCGGCGAGGGCTGGAGGATGCTCGGGTTAACGGTACTCTCACGCAGGAAGAAGTGGAGAGCCGCTTCAGCAAATGGCTCACCGAGTAGTCTGGTCTAGGCGGGCCGTCCAGGATCTCGATTCCCTCACCACCTACATTGCCGCCGATTCTCCGGCATTCGCTGGCATTGTACTCAAGAACATTGTGAATCAGACGAGAATTCTGACGCGCTTTCCGCGCGCAGGGCGTAAAGTACCTGAATTCGACGATGAAAACGTGCGCGAACTTATCGCATACAGCTACCGGATTATCTACCGATTGCAGGATGACGAGGCTCTGATCGTCGCAGTGATCCACGGGAAGCAGATTTTGCAGTAGTCGAGAGCACGGATCGCATTCTCGATCCGAAACGCGATATCACGTTGTCGAATTTGCGGGCGGCTGATTTGGTGGGGCAGCGGGTTGCGATTTGAGTTGGTTTGACGGCTTCGTGCCGATTGCCACTAGAAAAATGATCGCCACGATTCCTTTGAGGCCTCTCTAAACTCGGTGTCAGGTGACAACTTGACCTCGCCGACAAAAGTCACTTCCACCACCTTGCCCCGTGTTCGCGAGAAATCGCAGGCCTTCACAAATGTGTTGGGGCCACGAGGCGATTTTTTGGTCTCGTAGCGACACACTCAATCCTTCGATTTCGATCGGTTCGTGGTTCCGACGCCGTGTCAACAGCAGATCAGTTCGTCCAGCACGCTTCATCAGTTCAGCCGCACAAGACAAGACCTTCGATTCGCGAATGTGGGCAAGATTCGACCTATCGGTAAGGTGAGATAGGTAAGGTCGGAGTTCTGAAAATCGATCTGTGTCCACCAGCGCCCTCTGGCAATTTGGCTACTGCCTGATTCTCGGATTGGCCACCGAGTACAGCAGATCCGTCAGGAAATTTACTGCGATGTAGGTTAGGCCGATTGCGAGGATGCATCCCTGGACCAGATAGTAGTCGCGGTTGCCAATGGCTTGGATGGTGAGGCGGCCGATACCGGGCCAGGAGAAGATTGTCTCGGTCACGATAGCGCCTGCTAGCAGCGCGCCGAACTGCAGCCCCAAGACTGTGATTACCGGAATCATGGCGTTGCGCAGGGCGTGGCGATAGACTACCGTGCGCTCGGGTAGGCCTTTGGCGCGGGCGGTGCGGATGTAGTCCTGGCCGAGTTCTTCCAGCATCGAGGTGCGGACCATGCGGGTCAGGATGGCGGCGAGCGCGCCGCCCATGGTGATCGCTGGTAGGACGAGATGGGCTAGCGTGCCTGAGCCTGAGACTGGGAGCAGTCCGAGCTTGATGGCGAAAAACAGGATCAGGATCGGACCTAGCGCGAAGTTTGGGAAGGACAATCCGAAGAGGCTGATTACGCTGAGCAGGCGGTCGTCCCAACGGTTGCGTCTTTGGGCGGAGCGTACACCGGCTGGAATTGAGAGCAGCACCGCGACCAGCAAAGCGGCGAGGGTCAACTGCAGCGTGTATGGATAGCGCTGAGCGATCAGGGTGCCGACGTTCTGATTGAAACGCAACGAGGGTCCGAGATCGCCGTGTAGCACGCCTCTCCAATAGTGTAGATATTGTTGTCCTAATGGCACATCTAGGCCGTAGGCGTGTCGCGTGGCTTGAACATCGGTGGCGGGGGCGCCTTCTCCGAGCATCTGCAGAACGGGGTCGCCGGGAACGAGGTGGATGAGAAGGAATACCAGTGAGACGACGAGCCAGATTACCGGGAGCGTGTACAGCACGCGGTGAGTGAGGTAGCGGAGCATTAGGCTTCAGGCTTCAGGCTTCAGGTCTCGTGCGCACATTCCAAGTCCTTCAAATGCCATGTTGTTCATTTAAGTTTCTCCCGCGTGAGCAAAAACCTAAAGCCTGAAGCTTAAAGCCTGTAGCCTGGTTTTCAATCCCCGGCCTTGCCCACCGCCGCGGGTTGCAGCTTCTCGATTTGCACTTTGGCGATGCGGTGGCCTTCCATCTCTTCGACGATGAAGCGGTGACCTTCGAAGTCGAAGGCGTCGCCGACGCGGGGAATTCTCTGCAGGCGGGCCAGGACGAATCCCGCCAAGGTTTCGAAGCCGCCGTCGCGAGGGAGCGAGAGTTGATATTGCGAGTCCAGATCACGAATCCCGAATGAGCCCTCGAGGACTAGCGCGATCTTGCCTTCGAGCACGGGTTGTTCGGGAGGGGGTGCGTCGAATTCATCTTCAATCTCGCCGACCAGTTGTTCGAGAATGTCCTCAACCGTAATCACGCCGGCGGTTGAGCCGAACTCGTCGACCACAACTGCCAGGTGCCGCTTGCGATCTTTGAATTCTTCCAGCAGTTCGGTAAGCACTTTGGTTTCCGGCACCACGAGAACGTCGTGCATGATCTGGCCGATTCGGGTGGCAGACGCTCTGGCGGCGATCGGTTGGGTAAGACGGAGCCGGGCCCATCGCATCAGGTCTTTGGAATAGAGGACACCGATAATGTGTTCAGGTCCGCTCTGCGGGTCATAGACTGGAATGCGAGAGTGCTGCTCCTCGACGACGCGGGCCAGAGCCTCTTCGAGCGGGAGGTCACCTGGGAGCGAGAAAATGTCCGGCCTGGGGACCATTACTTCGCGCACTGTAATGCTCTCGAGTTCCAGGGCATGGTGGATCATTTCTTCCTGGAATTGTGGAATTTGGCCGAATTGGCGGCTGGCGGTCACGATGAGCTTGAGTTCATCAGGAGAATGGATGGGGCCTTGGCGAACTTTGCGCGATCCGAATATGCGGAGGACGGAGCCGGCGGCTGCGCTCATGGAGAAAATAAAAGGCCGGGTCAGGGTGAGCCAGAATTCCATTGGAGCAGCGACCGCTAGCGCTACCTGCTCTCCACGCTGCAAGGCCAGAGATTTCGGAACCAGTTCACCGAGAATTACGTGCAGGCAGGTGATGAGAATGAAGGCGATCGCAATTGCAATTCCATGGGCGTAAACAGTTACATGGGACGTGGCCTGGCCGAGAAGCCCCTCGACAATGCGGGCCAGCAACGGTTCGCCGACCCATCCCAAGGTGAGGCTTACTACTGTGATTCCCAGCTGAACGCCGTTGACCACTTCGTCGAGATTACGGTGCAGCTTTTGAACAATGCGGGCGCCAATGCGGCGGGCTTCAATGAGTTGCTGGATGCGGGTTTCGCGAATGCTCACCAGGGCAAATTCGGCCGCGGCAAAGAACGCGTTGGCTGCGACCAGGAGCAGGATCAGAAACACCCGGATCAGCACGAAAGCGATCATGGATGGTGTAATTCTAACATTTCAAAGGTCGTACTGCATTCCCAACGGGGGCAAGACATTGTAAGATAAGGGGTAACGTTGGTGGTTGTGCTTTGCCGTTGCCTCTGGAAATCCACCTTTTTGCGCGTAGACGTTCGACGACAGATTCTCTGCTTCCATTTCTTGGGTTCGACGGTCTAACGCAACGGGCGCGATCAGTGGGCTGATCGAGGCCAGAGCAAACAAGCTTCGTCTGAGGAACAAAACCCTAATCATCTTCGTAACAACCATGAAGCACGGAAGAAAGAACGCGAGCAGGAGGCGGATGTGAACGGCAACAGCAATGGCAAGAAGAAGCGGCGCAAGCGGATCATCATCGGTGGCGTTGTGGCAGCTGTTCTACTGATATTTGCGGGCGCGGTTTTCGCCTTTACCCGCGGCGGCACCAAGATTGATCCCTCGAAGCTGGCAAAGGTTGAGAAGGGCGATCTGGCCAAGAGCGTAGTGGCGACGGGCAAAGTCACTCCCATCACCAAAGTCGAGGTCAAATCCAAAGCCAGCGGCATTGTGAAGAAGCTCCTGGTGGAGTACGGCGACAGGGTGAAGAAAGGCCAACTTCTAGCGCAATTGGATAAGGTCGAGATCGAAGCGCAGGTAGACCAGTCTCGCGCCGCGTTGCAGGCGGCGCAGGCAAACTATGCCAGTTCACAAGCGGACTTCGAGCGCGCCAAGGTAGATGCCGAAGGACCCGACGTGCCTTTGCTGAAGCGGGCATATGACCGTGCGGTAGAGATGGCGAAGGATGGCGTGGTTTCCGATTCGGCGCTGGACGATGCGCAAAAGAATTACCAGATGGCACAGAACAAACAGAACGTCGCCAAGGCGCAAATGATGGTTTTAAAAGCGAAGATTGCGCAGTCCCAGGCAGAGATGGCGAGGGATCAGGCGAATCTGAAACAACTGGATGAGCAGCTCAGCTATACGGATATTGTTTCGCCGATCGACGGCATCGTGCTCTCGCGCGACGTTGAGATGGGTGATGCGGTCAGTTCCATCCTCGTTCTGGGTTCTTCAGCGACCTTGGTTATGACCTTGGGCGATACCAGCGAAGTTTACGTGAAGGGCAAGGTGGACGAGAGCGATATCGGGAAGGTCTATCTGGGTCAGCCGGCGCGAATCAAAGTCGAATCGTTCAAGGATAAGACTTTCAACGGGAAGGTGACCAAGATCTCGCCCATGGGAGTGGAAAAAGATAACGTGACCACTTTCGAGGTGCGCGTATCCATCAATAACCCTGGTGGCGAATTGAAGGCGGAGATGACGGCTAACGCGGAAATCATTCTGGAAGAGCATAAGAACGTGTTGCAGATTCCGGAGGGCGCGATTATCTACGACAAAGACAAGAAAGCTTCCGTCGAGATCCCTGCTCCGAAAGCCAAGGACGGAAAGACGAAACTCGCGGTCAATATTGGCATTTCAAACGGCGCCAAAACCGAGGTCCTCAGCGGTCTGAAGGAAGGCGAGCAGGTCGTGTTGCAGTAGCAGCGGACCACAACTGGCCGTCCGGTTAAACGAACTTATCCTCCTGTCATTCCGAGGAGCGAAAGCGAAGAGGAATCTGAGTTTTCGCGGCCGAAACAAAGAACCCGGATCCCTCGATTCGCTCGGGATGACAACGAGTTCAATTGTTAGCGTTTTATCCTTCGAGTCGCTTCACGACGAATGAGGACATCTTGGAGGAATTCGTGATCAGATCAAATCCCTGCATAGCATTTTTGTATCGATCCGTTGCATTCCTTTTGTTCCTGCTGGCTGCAACTTGTTTGCCCAGCGCGGCTTCCGAAGGTTCGTTCCAGCGCACGTTGCAGGTTACCGGCCCGGTCAAACTCGATCTCAATACTGGATCGGGAAGTGTGAATGTGCGTACGGGAAGTTCATCCGAGGTGCAGGTGACAGGGCACATCAAGGTTACTAACTGGTTCGGAGGCGATGCCGACGAGCGGGTCAAGCGGATTGAGGCGAATCCTCCGGTTCAGCAGAATGGCAATGACATTCGGATTGGGCACATCGAAGAGACGCAACTGCTGCGCAATATTTCCATCAGCTACGATCTGGTGGTTCCTGCAGAAACTCAGTTGCATTCCCACACCGGTTCGGGCAGTCAGAACGTGGAAGGGATTCGAAGAGAAGTCGAGGTCGAGTCGGGATCGGGTAGTCTGAAGATCTCCGATATTGGCGATACGGTTCGGGCTGAGACGGGCTCAGGAGAAATTATCGTCGAGCGGGTAAAAGGCAATGTGCGCACGAAGACCGGGAGCGGTTCCATCCACGCGACCGATATAGCCGGCGGATTCGAAGGCCATACCGGCAGCGGACACATTACGCTCGAGCAAACGGCGTCGGGGTCGGTGCGCGCCGACACCGGTTCCGGCGGCATGGAACTGCGAGGCGTTCATGGTTCGCTCGATGCACAGGCGGGAAGTGGCACAATCACCGCTGAGGGGAACCCAACCGGTTCATGGATGGTTCATTCCGGGTCCGGCACGATACGCCTTAAGCTCGCGTCCGACGCTGCTTTTGACCTGGATGCGCACACCAGTTCGGGATCCATTTCAGTGAGCCAGCCAGTCACGGTGCAAGGGTCCATGGGACGGAGGGAGTTACGCGGAAAAGTCCATGGCGGTGGGGTTCCTGTAGAAGTGGAAACGGGATCGGGAAATATTGAGATTCAATAGTTTGACCTTTTGTTCCTTTGTGTACCTTTGTGTCCTTTGTGGTTAGAGAAGTGCAAATGCTTTGACCACGAAGGACACGAAGGTACACAAAGGTGAAACGCCGAAACCGGCCACAGTCGCCGCGGAGATGGCAAACGCTTCTGGGTAATGTGGGTTCACCGAAACTAAGATATTTCCGATTACCTCCGTGCCTTGACGCCGCGCTTCACCACAGGTTACTTTCGGTTCTCCCGGCAGAACCCTGCTTCGGGCAAGGAAGAACATTGGCCAACCGTCCGCTTATCACTCTGACTACCGACTTCGGACTCAACGATCATTTCGTCGGGACGATGAAAGGCGTCATTCTGGATATCGTTCCGGAAGCTGAAATTGTGGATATTTGCCACGCCGTGCAGGCCTTCGATGTCCTCGACGGCGCCTTAACCGTCGCCCAGGCATATTCATATTTTCCTAACGGCACCGTCCATATGGTGATTGTGGATCCGGGTGTGGGCACGGCGCGACGCCCTATTCTTTTGTCCACGGGACGACACTACTTTGTGGCGCCTGACAACGGTGTACTTTCCCTCATCTACGGCCGCGAAGAGCGGTTGCAAGTTCGTCATATCAATGCGGAGCACTATTATCGACAGCCGGTGAGCAATACATTTCATGCGCGAGATATATTCGCGCCGGTGGCTGCCTACCTTGCTAAGGGCGTCGAGGTCGCGAAATTTGGGGAGGAGATCACCGATTTCGTACGCTTCAACGCGCCTAAGCCGAAGCCGGTGGATGCCAAGACCATTCGGGGCGTAGTCCTCAAAGTGGATCGCTTCGGCAACATGGTCACGAATATCACGCCGCAAGATGTTCCGGCTTTGTTTCAGCCGACGCCGCCGGCGTTCAAGATTCTTGTGGGCAAGCGCGAGATCACCGAGATTCACAGCAACTATGCGGAGGGCGCTCCGAATGAGGTGTTTGGTATTCTCGGGAGCATGGGCTATTTGGAGATTGCCGCCAATCGCGCCGCTGCCGCACAAATTATTGGATCGGGTAAGGGCAGCGAAGTGAATATCGTCCTCGAAGGCGCCACGGCTGCGGCTAACGGGCAGTAGAACTAAGAACTCTTCGGCTTGGGATGGGCGTGGCGCTCCATTTCGGCTGTCCACTTCAGAAAGCGCCACAGATTCTTGCGCTCCCGCCAGGTGAATTCCCAAAACTCCAAAAGTCCAATCTGTTGCATCTTCACCCCGCAGTAAGTTTCGATTCGCCATAGCAGATAGGGACTTCGCCACGGAGTCAGATGATGGCCGCGGGTGGCATTCCACAAGAATCGAAGCATGTAGCGCATGGGGTAAGAACATCATAGTCACTACGTCGATTTCTGGGTAGCGCCGGCATTCTTACCGGCTGCCGCGAGGGCATCCTGCCCTTGCCGGTGGGCCGAGACGCCCCCACGAGAGCCGCCGGAACGGCGGCGCTACTTTTTGTCAAAGCGCATGACATGGCATCGCAGATTCAGACATCTAAATATCTGCGTGCTAGAATCCCTATTCCGCCTGAGGATTTCTGTTCTATGCCCGACTCTGAAGCCCGCCAGAAAGCTGAGGATCATTACTATGCGGCGCTGGACTTGGTTTCTGAAGGGCAGCACGACCGCGCCGTAGAGGAATATCAGAAGTCTCTGGAAGCGGATCCGACGTTTACAGAAGCTATGCACGGCTTGTCCCGGGCGTTGCAGGATCTCGGTCGCCTCGACGAAGCGATTGTCATCGCGAAGCGCATTGCGGAAATCGATCCTGAAGATGTTTTGGCCTATACCAGCTTGTCGGTTCTTTACCAGAAGAAGGGCATGATTCCCGAAGCCGAGGCTGAAGGCGCCAAGGCCAGGGTGCTGGGATGGAAGCAGCAGTTGAAGAAAAGCAATGGTTAGTGGTTAGTTGTTGGTCGCTAGTCGCGAACTGCGCATCGTGCAGAATGATCTAACGACCCATGACCAACGACCAACGGCTATAGCTCGTACTTCTTCATCAAATGACGGAACGAGCGGTATGAAATCTTCAGTAGGTCCGCCGCGCGAGTTTGCACTCCGTTCGATTGCGTCAGTGCCGTCAGCAGCAGCGACTTCTCAATGTCGGCAACATACTTCTCCATATCCATCCCGTCGGGCAGCGTGCTCATCTTGCCAGTGATCACTGAACCCGGCAAGCCTACTCCGGCGGCTGCGGCTCGAGCTTTGGTCTTTTCAACCGGCAACTCGACCCGCAGTTCATTGCCAGTCTCCAAGGCGACAGCGCGCTCGATGGTATTTTCAAGTTGGCGAACATTGCCAGGCCATTCATAGCCCGCCAAGGCTTCGAGCGAGTGGGTATTCACTCTCTGAATGCTCTTCCCTGCCCCCGGCGCGTACTTCTTGAGGAAGTGGTTGACCAGCAGCGGAATGTCTTCGCGGCGTTGGCGCAGAGGCGGAACCGAAACCGGAATCACACTGAGGCGATAGTAGAGGTCCTCCCGAAAGGTGTTTTCCGCGACTTGCTTGTCGAGATCGCGATTGGTGGCCGCGATCACGCGCACGTCAATGGGAATTTCGTTGGTTCCGCCAACCGGACGCACCGAGCGCTCCTGCAGAACCCGCAGCAGCTTCACCTGCATGGTCAGGCTCATCTCGCTGATTTCATCGAGAAAGATGGTGCCCTGGTCGGCGACTTCGAACAATCCCCGTTTGTTCTGGTTGGCGCCGGTAAATGCGCCTTTCACGTAGCCGAACAGTTCGCTCTCCAGCAAAGTCTCGGGAAACGCTCCGCAGTTGATGGAAACGAATGGCTCGGCGGCGCGCGGAGAACACACATGCAAGGCGCGGGCCACGAGCTCCTTACCAGTGCCGCTTTCGCCGTAGATCAGGACGGTGCTTTGCGTCGAAGCAACAGTGCGAATCGTCTGCTTCAATTTCTCCATGGCGGGACTGACGCCGACGATGTTATCCAGCGAGTTGCGCGTGGCAGCATCGCGTTTGAAGGCGAAATTCTGGCGGCTGAGCGCCACTTTTTCGAGCGCCCGGTTGATTGCGAGCTTGATCTCATCGACCAAGCCGGGAGACTTGCGTATGTAATCCGTGGCGCCACCGGCTTTGACCGCTTGCACGGCCGCCTCGTAATCGTCCACGGCTGTGATCAGAATTACCGCGGAGTCGGGAGAGATCTGGTGAGCGTGGCGCAGAACCTCGATGCCATCGATATTCGGCATCTTAATGTCGGTTACGATAACGTCGTACAAAGCGCCGTCGAGTTTTCTTTTCGCGAGCTCGCCTGAGTTTGCGGTCTCGACCTTATGGCCTTCCCGGCGCAAGGCGATGTCCAGCATTTCGCAGATGGAGCGCTCATCATCGCAAACCAGAATGTTACCCACGCACTCCTCCTCCCACGGCTGCCGCGGCGCCGACTGAGTCGAGCGGGGATTCCGATTGATGTGCAGGAGCCGAAACTGGAGCGAGCAAAGCATGATCTGTGGCGAAGCGATGCAAGCGAAGCACAAACACGCTGCCTTGTCCCAGCTTGGAGCGGGCCCAAACCTTGCCTTCGTGAGCCTGAACGATCTGGTAGACGATCGCCAAACCCAGGCCAGTACCACCTTCGAATTGCGATTGAAAGGGCTCGAATATTTTCTCGATCAGCTGCTGACTCATTCCGGGACCAGTATCGGCGAAATTGACCTGCCAGTCGTCTTCGACAGATTCCACCGACACTGTGAGGGTGCCTCCCGCAGACATCGCGCGCACGGCGTTTTCACAGAAATTCCAGAAGACTTGTTTCAATTTGTCTCCGTCGGCCGAAGTCCAGGCTTCTGTTATGCGGTATTTTCGTTCGACCTGGATACCGGAATTTTGCGCCGCCAGACGATGCTCCAGCAGCGTAAGTGTGTCTTCGAGAAGCGGCAGCAGATCCACCTTCGCGAACCGGTACTGTCGGCCTCGCGAATAAGCCAGGAAATCGGTGATAATTCCGTTGAGCCGCTCCGATTCCCGGATGACAATTTGCAGCAGTTGCCGGTGTTCGTCGCCCAGATCCGGGATTCCGGACAGCATGCTTACCGATCCCGCGATCGAAGTCAAAGGATTGCGGATCTCATGTGCGATAGCTGCCGCCAGACGCCCCACAGCGGCCAGACGGTCCTGCATGCGTACTTCGCGCTCCAGGCGCCGGATTTCTGTCAGATCATCGAAGGTGTATACGAAACCCAGCGTGCCCCGCTCCGGAACGGCAAGGGCGGAGACCAGCACGCGAAAGCTTTTACGGTAGCCGTTGGGCGCAATGCATCGCACTTCTCCGTGAGCCGGTTCAGAATCAACATGAGGCAAAGCATCAAGAAAAAGCGAATTGACGGGCTGGCCCAACAGATCGTGCTCCGAACGCTCCAATAGTTTCTGCGCCGCAGTGTTAACCAGCGTAATGTGTCCATCCAGCCCGGTCGTGATCAGGCCTCCGGTAATGGACTGAATAATGTTCTCGTGCAGGGCCTGGAGATTTTCCAGCGCTCCGCTGGTGTCCTTCAGCTTGACATCCACCTGCCGCAACTTGTTTGCCAGCAACCCGGCAAGGTAGGAGACCGCCAAATAGCCGAACAGGTTGACGAAAATGATGGCCTGCAGGGCCTTGAGTTCGGGATGAGTGCTGGAGTACGAACGAATGATCGCGAAGTAGGTCAGCTCCAGAACCGTTCCATACAAAATGAACGCCAGCGCGGCGACGAGATATGCCCAGACCCGTGGCAGAAGAATGCAAGCCACGATGATAACCAGCGGGTACAGGAAATTGAGGGAACTGTCGACGCCTCCTGTGGCGTAGACAACCAGGGTGACGAGCGCCAGATCAGTGAGCACCTGCAACACGGCCTGGATGCGGTACTCCTGCCAAAACGACAGCAGCAGAACGTAAAAGATCGAGACCGCGTACCACAGGAGAATGGCATTAACGAACAGCCGCAAGGGCAACGGAGTAGGAATGAGCCGCGAAATGGCCAGCTCAATTCCCAACAGAAGGGTGAGGATCAGGATGCGAACCTTGACCAGCCACGCCAGCCACAGCCGCTCATCGAACATGGATTGCATGCCTAACCCAATTTCCTTTAGAAGCGCTTTTCCACTGGGCGGAACCGCTAGCTGGACCTATCCAGTGCCTGGTATTCCGCCCAGGAGTTTTCTGCTTAGCCCGCCATCTTGGCGATCAGCGAGAATAGCGGCATATACAATGAAATCACGATGCCGCCGACCGCAATACCCAGGAAGGAGATCAAGAGCGGTTCGAGCATGGCCAGCATATCCTTGGTCGCGGTATCGACTTCGTCTTCGTAGAAATCAGCGATCTTTTGCAACATCGCATCCATAGCGCCCGTGGCTTCGCCCACACCGATCATCTGGGTCACCATGCTGGGGAAGACTCCCGATTCACGCAGCGGATCAACGATAGTGCGGCCTTCTTCAATGGCCTTGCGGACCTTCATCAGCGCTTCTTCCAGCACGGCGTTCCCGGAAGTTCTGGCGGTGATGCTCAGGCCTTCCAGAATAGGAACACCCGAGGTGATCAGCGTGCCGAGGGTACGGGTAAAACGCGCCACTGCAATTTTGCGCAAGAGCATCCCCATAATTGGCATCTTTAACATTCCATAATCCAGGTAGTAGCGCCCTTTCGGATTCTTACGGATCTGCTTTACGCCAAACACCAGAGCAACGACTCCCACGATGAAGAACCACCAGAACTGACCCACGAAACCGCTCAGCCCCACCACTACGCGAGTCGGCAATGGCAGAGCGACGCCCAATCCCGCGAAGAGGTTGGCGAAGATAGGCACCACCCACTTAAGAAGGGCAGCCACGATCAGGACTGCCATACTGATGACGGAGACGGGATAGATCAAAGCAGATTTCACCGCTCCACGCAGTTTCACCGCTTTTTCGACGTACTGCGCCAAGCGCTGCAGAATGATGTCGAGAATACCGCCGGTTTCGCCGGCCTCGATCATGTTGGTGGAAAGATCGTCGAAGATCTTGGGGAATTGGCGCATGGCGTTGGCCAGGGTGGAACCGCCTTCCACCGTGGTCCGCACACCGTTGAGTGTCTTTTGGAATGCCTGATTCTCCTGGTTGGCCGCCAGGATTTCCAGGCACTGCACCAAGGGCAAGCCGGCATCGATCATGACCGAGAACTGACGGAAAAAGATCGCGATCTCTTTGGTCTTTACTTTGCCGGAGCCGAAGGTGGGCAGGGCAAACTCTTTGCCCTTTTCCCGAATGGCTGCGGCGTTGACCCGCTCCTTGCGCAACTGAGCGGCCAAGGCTTGTTTGTTAGGCGCAACCCGCTCGCCGCTGACTTTCTCTCCGTTTTCGCTTTTTCCCGAAAATGTAAAAACTGGCATAGTGACCTCTCTTTGCTTTTCTAGCGTTGCGTCTGGTGCAGGGCGCGCACCGGATTACTGCTTCATACTGCCCGCTCAAACTGGAACTGCATCGTTCGTGAAACCATTGTTTTAATGCTTCCCGGTTGCTGCGCCTTTGGCGCCGGAAGCGGACGCATTGCGATTCAAGAGTCCGGCTCCGCGGTTGATCATCTCCTGCAACTCATCCACGTTGCTGGAGCGGGCCATGGCAACTTCCAGAGTGATCTGCTTCTGGTGGTAGAGCGTCGCCAGCGCCTGATTGAATGTCTGCATGCCAAACTTCTCCTGCCCTGACTGCATGGAAGAATAGATCTGGTGGATTTTGTCTTCGCGAATCAGGTTGCGAACCGCCGCATTTGGCACCAGAATCTCCATACCCATTGCCCGACCCTTACCGTCCGCGCTGGGCAACAAGCTTTGGCACATGATGCCTTCCAGCACCAGCGACAATTGCGCCCGGATCTGGGACTGCTGGTGTGCCGGGAAGACATCAATAATTCGGTTGATGGTGGAGGATGCGGAGTTGGTGTGCAGCGTGCCGAACGTAAGATGGCCCGTTTCAGCGATACGCAAGGCCGCCTCAATGGTTTCCAGATCGCGCATTTCGCCGATCAGCACGACGTCGGGATCTTCACGGAGCGCAGCTCGCAAAGCATCTGTAAAGCTCTTCGTGTCGGCGTGCACTTCGCGTTGATTGACCACGCAATTCTTGTTCATGTGCACGAATTCGATCGGGTCCTCGATGGTAAGGATGTGGTCGTGCCGCTCGGTATTGATTTTGTCAATCATGGCCGCAAGCGTAGTCGATTTCCCCGATCCGGTCGGACCAGTGACCAGCACCAAACCGCGAGGCTTGTCGCACATCTTGCTCACAACCGCGGGAAGTCCCAGCTGGTTAAAAGACTTGATCTCGAAAGGAATCAGACGGAAGACGGCAGAGGTTGCGCCCCGCTGGTTAAATACGTTCGCGCGGAAGCGAGCCAGACCTTTCAATCCAAAAGAGAAATCCAACTCCAGATTTTCTTCAAAACGATGCTTCTGCGAATCGGTCATGACGCTATATGCCAGCTGTTTGGTTTCAGCCGGCGTCATCTGCGGCAGATCCAACGGCACCAGGTGCCCGTGTACACGGATCTGCGGTGGCGAGTTCGTCGTAAGGTGAAGATCGCTTCCCGACATCTCCAACATTCTTTTCAACAGATCACTTAATGAGAGCGACATCTTTTTGTTTCCCTTTCTTCCTCGTTACGAACTCTAGTGAATAGTCTCGCGTGCTACTTCTTCCAGCGTCGTCATGCCAGCTGCAACCTTGATGAGCCCGCTACGGCGCAATGTAATCATTCCGCGCTCAATTGCTTTCTTCTTCAGTTCAACCGCGGACGCACCAACCAGAACCAGTTCCCTGATTTCGTCATCCACTTCCATCACTTCGTACAAACCGCACCTGCCTTTGTAACCGGTGCTGTTGCAAACTCCGCACCCTTTGCCCTTTTGGATCTTTACGGTCTTGGCTTCTTCCGGGCTGAACCCTTCTTCGATCAGGGTTTGATGGGGAACATCTATCGTCTCCGTGCATTCCTTGCAAACGCGCCGCACCAACCGCTGAGCGCAGATCAAGTGAACCGAGGTCGCGACCAAAAAAGGTTCAATACCCATGTTCATGAGCCGGGTAATAGTCTCTGGAGCGCCGTTGGTATGCAGCGTGGAGAGCACCAGGTGTCCCGTAAGAGCAGCCTTGATCGCGATTTCGGCGGTTTCAAAGTCTCGGATTTCGCCGACCAGAATGATGTTCGGGTCTTGGCGGAGAAAGGCACGCAACGCGGTCGCGAAATTCAACCCGATCTGTTCTTTCATCTGTACCTGGTTGACGCCCGCCAACTGGAATTCCACCGGATCTTCCGCGGTCATGATGTTGGTATCAGGCTTGTTCAATGTAGAAATCGAGGAATACAAAGTGTTGGTTTTGCCTGATCCGGTTGGTCCGGTCACCAGCACCATTCCGTAAGGCTTCAGAATGGCTTTCTCAAACTTGACCAGAGACTCGGGCTCGAAACCCAGCTTGGTCATATCCAGGCGGAGGTTCTCCTTATCGAGCAACCGGAGCACGATTTTCTCTCCCCACAGCGTGGGCAGTGTGCTGACGCGGAAATCGAGTTGTTTTTTACGGCCGCCAATATTCATCTTCAGCATGATGCGGCCGTCTTGCGGCAACCGCTTTTCGCTGATGTCCAGCTTGGACATAATCTTCACGCGCGAAATAATGGCATCCTTCAACTTGAGAGGCGGCGTCATGATACTCTGCAGCACGCCGTCAATACGGAAGCGCACCCGGAATTCTCTTTCGTACGGCTCCATGTGAATGTCGCTGGCCCCGCGCTTCACGGCATCGGTCAACACCAGGTTCACCAGCTTAACGATGGGAGCTTCATCAGCGGCTCGCTCCAGGTCTGCCAGTCCTAACTCGGCCTGATCGGCTTGCAGTTCGACGTCGGCTTCATCCATCTCCGTCATCGAAAGCATTACCTGCTCGAGGTCTTCCTCTTTGGTGGCGCCGTATGCTTTGTCGATGCCTTCGAGAATCGAGCTTTCCGATGCCACCACAGGCTCGATATTGAAGCCGGTCATGAACTTGATATCGTCCATGGCGAACACATTGGTCGGATCCACCATTGCGATCGTCAACGACGCTCCGACGCGGCTCAGCGGCAGAATCTGATAACGCTTCGCGGTTTCAAACGGAATCAGCTTGACCACTGCAGGATCAATTTCGAAGTAAGAAAGATTGATGGCGGGAACGCCGTACTGCCGGGAAAGGAAGTTGGTAACGTCTTCGTCAGTCAGGAATCCCAGCTTCACCAGGGCGGCACCCAGGCGAACGTTGGTTTCCTTCTGAGTCTTCGTTGCTTGTTCCAACTGCTCTGGGGTTATGACCTTCTCTTTAACCAGAAGATCACCCAGCCGTTGAGACATACCTCGATCTCCTATCTGAGCGGCAGAGGGATGACGTCGACTTCGCTTTGCTCGCGCGGCATCGCTGCGTTTAGGGGGATAAGTGCAGCCTATCGCGTTGACACAAATTGTCACAGCGAATGCGTTACTTCAAAAGTAACTTTGGTACTTGTCCCGCCCGACAGAGAACGCATAACGCCTTGGCACCGCTTGAAATGCCCGTCAGACGTGCTTTTATAGAAGCAGACGGGCCCAATGGGCATGAACTTAGGTAAGCGAGGCGGTCAATCCAGACAACAATTTCCGTAGATTAGAGCTCACTAAAGTCGAAACACCTGCCGGTAAGCATTGCTCTACACTGGAGTTCTCAGCCATGACTTCTGCAGATAACGAGGAACAAATCCGCGCATATTACGGAGCTCTTTATGATGCCTGGGGACCGCAGCACTGGTGGCCGGCTCGCACCCGTTTTGAGGTCATCGTCGGTGCCTATCTCACGCAGAATACGTCGTGGAGGAATGTCGATATTGCTCTGCGCCGTTTGCGCGCTGCCGGCCGACTGAATCTCGCTGCCATCCGGAATATGCCTCTAGAGCAACTCGAAGCGATGATTCAGCCGGCGGGATACTTTCGGCAGAAAGCCGCGCGGCTGAAGACTTTCGTAGCATTTGTTGACCAGTCTTATGAAGGCTCGCTGCGGCGCCTGTTCGCGCAACCTACCCAAAAGCTGCGACAGGAATTGCTTTCTCTGAACGGCGTTGGTCCTGAGACGGCGGATTCCATTTTGCTCTATGCCGGACAGCATCCGGTTTTCGTGGTCGATGCCTACGCCCGCCGTGTCCTGGACCGCCACGAACTTGCGTCCGAAAAAGCCAGTTATGAGGAATTGCGGAAGCTCTTCGAACAGGCCCTGGGCAGGGCGTCATCTACGTCTGCGAAACCGACAGTCGAAAATCCAGCTGTGTTTCGCCCTGTTCCTCATCTTCCTTCCGCCATGAGTCTTGCCCAACGCTCACCGCGGGCGCAGGTTTACAACGACATGCACGGACTGATTGTTGCTGTGGGGAAACATTATTGTCTCAAGTCAAAACCACGCTGCGAGCATTGCCCACTGCGAGACTTCCTGCCCGGAGGACCGACAGTCGGGCGCCTACCTGTAACTTTCCGATGACGGCGAGCAAGTGAATATGCCCGTTCCCGGAGGTGTCCGCTTATAATGGGCCAAAGAAGTTGTCAGATTTGTGGATCAAATGCAAGGAAACGTGTCTGCTGACAATCCAATTCGACCGGATCAAAAACCTCCCAGCCGGAAGAAGGTCATTATTCCGCTGGCGGTAGGGATCGCCCTGCTTTTTGGGGTTTTGCTTTCGCTAACCTCTTTTGACCTTCCCGTGAATCCGGACACTAACCAGCAGTTGCTGGTTTTTGCTTCGCTTTCCGCACTGATCTTTCTTTTATTCGTCGCCCTGACCTTCGTCCTGGCTCGGAATCTCCTGAAACTTTTTGCCGAACGTAGACTCGGGGTTCTGGGATCGAAATTCCGCACCCGTCTGGTCGTGGGGAGTCTTTTGCTTTCGTTCCTTCCAGTAATCGGCATGTTTTTCTTCGCCTATGTGCTGATGAACCGGTCGATCGATAAATGGTTTTCCAGCCCGGTAGAAGAAGTTCGGCGCGACACGGCGACCATGGCGTCGCTGCTTTCCAACTATGCCGAGCAAAACACGAGAGCCGAAGCCGAAACTATAGCCGCTACACCAGAGACGCAATCTGCCTTTGCGAGCGGCAACTTCTCCGCGGTAGCGAGGTCATTTCAGCGTCATGCGCCCACACTGCAGGGCGGATTCGCTCTGGCGATTGTTGATGGCGAGGCGGAAACCAGCTTTGGCACGCCGGCTCCCTGGCCCGAACTGAAAGCCAAACTTCCTCTGGAGCATGTGACCTCCGCGATTCCGACTCCTTTTACGTGGAATCAAACGGAGTACATTCTGGGCAGTGCGCCGGTTGGTAATCATGGTTTGATCCTGGTGGGCATGCCGTTGCCCAAGCAATTTTCTGAAACCGTTAAGCAGGTGGAAGCCAGCCAGCAGCGCTATCTCGATCTAGCCCTCGAACGACGACTGGTTCGCCGGACCTACATGGAAGTTTTGCTTCTGCTCACTGTGGTGGTGCTTTTCGCCACTACATGGTTCGCCTTATTTCTTTCCAAGCTGGTGACGCGTCCCATGGTCGCACTGGCCGAGGCGACGCAGGAGATTTCCCGGGGCCGGCTTGACTATCGCGTCGAAGTTCGTGCAGCCGATGAGATTGGCGATTTGGTGCACTCGTTCAATCGCATGGCGGAGGAACTCGAATCCAGCCGCCGCCAGATTGAGGCGTCCAGCCACGAACTCAGCGCCGCCAACGTTGCTTTGGAGCAGCGGCGGCGCCATATCGAAACCATTCTGGAAAGCATTCCCAACGGCGTGCTTTCGCTGAACGCGGAGCGGCGCGTCACCCATGTAAACCATGCTCTGCTTCGCCTGTTCCATCCCACGGGTGTGGAATCCGGGACGCCAAGTGTGCTCATCGGCGCGCCACTGAGAGATGTTTTCGGGGCCGAGGTCCTCGAAGATCTGGAGCCGCTGTTACGCCGTGCCGACCGTATGGCGACCACGACCACACAGATGGAAATGCTGGTACAGCGTTCCAGCCTGAACGTCGCGGTGACAGTGGCCACACTTAAGCATGATGGACAGGGGCTGGGATATGTCCTCGTATTCGAAGATCTCTCCGAGTTGCTGAAGGCGCAGAAACAAGCAGCCTGGCGCGAGGTTGCGCGGCGCGTAGCTCATGAAATCAAGAATCCGCTGACCCCGATTGCACTCTCCGCCGAACGCATCCGCAGACACCTGCAGCGTGGCACGCCTCCTGACGCAGCTTCGGTGCGAGTACTCCACAGCTGCGCTGAAACCATCGCCGGAGCCGTCGAAACGGTTCGCGCGCTGGTCGACGAGTTCTCGACCTTAGCGCGTTTTCCTACAGCCCGCCCGCAATCCGCGAACATCAACTCCATCGTCGAAAGTACGCTGGCCATGTTCGACGGGCGCTTGGACAATATCCGCCTGCGGACATTTCTGTCGCCGGAACTGCCCAACGTCATGGCCGATCCCGAGGCCATCAAGCGAGCCCTGGCCAATCTGCTCGACAATGCAGCCGAAGCAATGCACGATGCTCTCTTCCGCGAAATTCAGGTTTCTACCGCCCTGGTGGCGACCCGTGATGTGGTCGAGATTACGGTAGCCGATACCGGTCATGGAGTCACGCGCGAATTGAAAGAACGGCTGTTCCTGCCATACTTTTCCACCAAGAAACGCGGCACTGGGCTTGGGCTTGCGATCGTAAACCGGATTGTTGAAGATCACCACGGCTCGATTCGTGTGGAAGAGAATCAGCCAGTGGGCGCCCGCTTCGTGGTCGAACTGCCGATCGTCTCAGACGCGGTCGCCACGCCTCCGATGAACCAGCATGCATAACATTCTCATCGTTGACGACGAACTCACGATTCGCCAGTCCCTCAAGGGTGTGCTGGAGGATGAGGGGTTCAAAACCTCGATGGCCGAGAGTGGCGAAGTCGGGCTCGAGATCATCAGCAAACATGCCTTCGATGTCGTGTTGCTGGACGTCTGGTTGCCCGGAATCGATGGCCTCGAAACCCTCGAAAAGATTCGCGAAAAGGAAAACGCTCCCGAGGTCATCATGATCTCGGGACACGGAACAATTGAGACGGCCGTTCGCGCCACCAAGCTGGGCGCTTACGATTTTCTCGAGAAGCCGCTGTCAATTGATAAAACCCTCATCCTGATCAAGAACGCGATTGATGCCAAGCGGCTGCGCGAGGAAAACCGCGAGCTCAAAAAGCAACTCATCCCGAAAAGCGTGATTGTCGGCGACAGTATTCCGATGAAGGCATTACGCCAGCAAATCCAGATCATGGCTCCTACCAACGGCCGCGTTCTTATCTATGGAGAATCGGGAACCGGGAAGGAATTGGTGGCCCACGCCATTCATGCCCAGGGTTTGCGCAAGGATCAAATGTTCGTCGAAGTGAATTGCGCCGCGATTCCCGAGGATCTGATTGAGAGCGAACTGTTTGGTCATCGCAAAGGATCTTTTCCTGGAGCTACGGGGGATAAAGAAGGCACATTCCAGAAAGCTCATGGCGGCACGCTTTTTCTCGATGAGATTGGCGACATGAGTTTGAAGACGCAATCGAAGGTGTTGCGGACGCTCGACGAGCAGCGGTTTGTCCCCGTCGGCAGCGACGAATCAATCACAGTTGATGCGCGCGTGATCGCTTCGACTAACAAGGATTTGGAAGAGGAAATTTCGCGAGGAAATTTTCGCGAGGATTTGTTTTACCGTCTCAACGTTATCCCCTTCTCAGTGCCGCCGCTGCGCGAGCGCAAAGAGGACATTCCATTGCTAGGACGCCACTTTCTGAAGGAGTTCTCTGCGACCTATGGCCGCCGGCTGCGCGAAATTACCGATGATGCGATCGACACGCTTATGCGCTATTCCTGGCCGGGAAATGTGCGGGAACTGCGGAATGTGATCGAGCGCATCGTAATCATGAACCCAACTACCATTCGGTTCGAACGCAAGCACCTGCCGCCGCTGGTTCATCGCGATGGTACGCGCCGCGCCGCCGGCGGCGAATTCTCTACTTTGCATCAGGCTCGCGCCGCGTACGAGCGCGACTATATCCTGAAAAAGTTAGATGAGAATCACGGAAACGTTACTCGCACAGCGGAAGTGTTGGGCCTGGAACGAAGTCACCTTTATCGCAAGATGAAAACGTTAGGCATTGCTGCAAAAGAGTAGATTCGGCGCGCTGGATTGAAAGTCTCACCGCTTGATCATGTGGATCTCGGTGCCGTTCTTCAGGAACTTCACCTCATCCATAAGCTGAGTGATCAGATATACCCCGCGACCGTGGCCAGAAAATATGTTCTCCCCAACCACCGGACTCGGGATTGCCGCGGGGTCGAAGCCGTCCCCAGGATCGCGCACCACGATCAGCAGACTCCGGTTTTGGTCGCAGGCCACATCGCATTCGACGATTTTCGAGACGTCTGACTTGGCTCCATGGACCACGGCATTCGCGAGCGCTTCCGAGAGTGCCAGTTCGATTGCCGATTCCTTCCCCCGGGCACAGTCTTTCTCGCGAATGGACTCCATGATTCGCTGCACTACCGAATCCACTGCTGCCTTATCGGCAGCCAGAGTCACTTGAAGCTTGAAAAGTAACTTGTCGGCCAGGAAATCGAAAGTGGGTTCGGAATTGGAGGGTATCAATAGAATCGGTCCTGATGGTCAGTCGCAGCTCTGACCTCTGCGATTCTACAGTCGAAACCAGAGACCGGCAATGCGAAAACCGTTCCGGTAAACCGCATTCTCAAACCTTACCCGGGGTTAACAGGTTCAACTGCCGGCGCCAGTCTAATTCCTCGATAAACGAGTGTGATTCGCGCCAGTCCGGGCTTACCTTCACGAACAGCTCCAAGAAGACGCGAGTCCCGACCATTTTCTCGATCCGCAGCCGTGCGGTTGTGCCGATCTTCTTCAACATTTGTGCCTGCTTGCCGATCAGGATCCGCTTCTGCCCTTCGCGCTCACAATAGATCGCCGCAGCAATTCGCGTGAGCTTGGCTCCCTCTTCAAACTGTTCGACCAACACCGTCGTCGCATATGGAACTTCTTCACTGGTTTGGAACAACACCTGTTCCCGGATAATCTCTGCAACCATAAAGCGCGTAGGTTGATCCGTCACCTGGTCTTCTGGAAAGTATCGCGGTCCCTCGGGCAAAATCTTGATGACGTTCTCCAGCAGCAGGTCTAACCCTTCCGGTTTTCGCGCCGAGATAGGAATAATCTCCTTAAAGGGATACAGCTTGCGGTATTCCTCGATGATGGGCAGCAACTTATCTTTCTGATTCCGCAACAAATCGATCTTGTTCAGAAGCAGGAAAACAGGCGTCCCAGATTTCTTAGCCATCTCTAGTACTGATTCGTCCTCCCGACTAAATTTGCGGGTTACATCGACAATCAGCAAAAGCAGATCGCAGCCTTCCAGCGCTTCGCGCACCTCGGACATCATCTTGCGGCCAAGCGAACTGTCCGCCCTGTGCACGCCCGGCGTATCGATCAGCACGATCTGTCCGCCGGCTCTTTTCTTTTGTTTAGGAACCTGAACAATGCCCAGGATGCGGTTGCGCGTGGTCTGCGGCTTGGGGCTGACAATGGCCAACTTCTGGCCCACGAGCGCGTTCAGCAAGGTGGACTTGCCGGCGTTGGGACGGCCAAGAATGCAAACGAATCCGGATTGAAAGGCCATAAGAATTGAGAAATTTCTTAATTTGGTAATTGAGTAATTTGGAAGGTTTGCAATTGGAAGGCTTGTTAATTACCCAATTTCACAATTACCCAATTGCTCAATCCTATATCAGGCGCATCTGTTTTGGTTGCACCACCGAGATGCGCACGCGCTCAACTCGCCGCTCGGTGGACTCGAGAACTTCGAAGCGCAGGCCGTCCTCTTCGATCACCTCTCCCTTTTGTGGAATGCGACCGGCCATTTCACTCACCAATCCAGCAACGGTGGCCGACTCTTTGCCTTCGGGACGTGTGCCCAGCAACTCATCCAACCGGTCGACATCCATATTGCCCGGAACGATATAGGATTGATCGCTCTCGCGCACCACTTCAGCCTTCTGGTGCTCGTCATCGATTTCACCGACAATCTCTTCGACCAGGTCCTCGATCGTCACCAATCCTGCGACTCCGCCGTACTCGTCAACCACAATGGCCATGCGGATATTGTGCTTCTGCATTTCGCGCAGGAGTTCGCTGCCCAGCTTGCTTTCGGGCACGAAATAAACATCTTTGCGCATCACCGTGTCGACCGTGCGAGTGTGCGCTTCGGTGTCCGGGACCTGCAGCACATCTTGCGCGTAAACAATTCCTTTGATGTTGTGAATTGTGCTTTCGAAAACGGGAACCCGGGAAAACGGCTTCATACGCAACAACTCAATGAACTGCTCGACCGTGGTATTCGTGGGAACCGCGACGATTTCCGGCCGCGGCTTCATCGCCTCGCGTACCGTCTTCTCGCCAAATTCCACGACCGACTGGATCATGTCGCGATTGCTCTCATCGAGAATGCCTTCTTCCTGACCGGCTTCGATGAGGGCATCCACGGCCTCCGCCTGGGTTTCAGGCTGCTCATCCGAATGCTCTTTGGTGAGCGCCGCCACCGACTCCAGGAAGCCCAACACCAGCGTTACTGGCAAAACCAGGTAGATCAGGATTCGTAAGAAAGGTGTCCAGCGGATCAGCCATTTTCCTTTGGTCCGCGAGAAGAAAACGAAGGGCAGAAACTGGTTAAAAACGATGACGATGAGGATCAGGCTGAGGGTGGCCTGTAGAATTTCGTAGATGCTCCAGGCCCGGTCGCGAAACACGGTGAAGCCCACCAGCATGGCAATCGCTGCCGTGGTCATTTGAGTGAGCACCGCCATCGACACCGCGGCACGGCTACGGCTGACGTGCAGCCTCGGCTCCACGTCATGCTCGAACGCGTCAATGTTGTCCTGGAAGTCGCGGGAAAGGAACTTGCCAATCTCGGTGTACAACCGGTCCACATAGGACACGAGGGTCAGCAGGCCCAGCAACATCAGCAATACGATGGCGATGACGAAGTTCATCGTGATGTCCGGGTAGCGCGGGAAGCCGCTCCGTTGCGTCTAGAAACCGGGAGTCGCGATCGCGCAGGCGGACGCTTCGCCTTATTCTTGTCCGATCTCGAAATTCTTGCCCCTGCTGGTCGCGCAGTTCGCTCAATCAATCCCACCGGCAATCCGAGCGCCTTGCGCAACCGCGCTTCCTTGCGTTCCATTTCCCCGTCATCGCATTCATGATCGTATCCCGCGAGATGGAGCAGACCATGTAAGGTAAGAATTCGGATTTCCTCGGCTGCCGAATGCCCTAATCGACGCGCGTTGCTGGCGGCTATCTGCGCCGAGATGGCCACATCGCCAGCAAAGTCGCGCATCAACCCCGGCGTTGCGGGAAAAGACAGCACATCCGTTGGTTTGTTCTTACCGCGAAAACGATGATTCAATCCCCGCAATTCCTGGCTACTCGTCACCAGCACACTTACGGCCCCCGCAAGTCGGCTCAATCGTCGCGCGCGTGTCACAAACCTGGCCAGCGCCGCCTCGCTCAACCCGGGAACCTTTTTTTGAATAGTGACCAAGCTTTCTCCGTGGGCCGACTCGTGCAAAATCTCGCGCAAATAAAGAAGAGGGCCAGAAATCACGGCCCTCACTCAATCGCGCTCGGTTTATTCTTTGGCGTCCACTTCCGTAGGCGTTGCAGTATTTCTTGGCAGAGGCGCGCTCTCGGACCCATTCGTCTTGCCATTCACGCCGCTCTTCGGCTCGAGTAACGATAGCTGCTGTTCCGCTAGTTTCGTTTTGTGCTCGTCGTAAGCCCGTATAATGCGCTGCACCAGATGGTGACGGACCACGTCACCTTCATCGAAGTACACGAAGGTCAACCCTTCGACGCGCTTCAGGATATCGACAGCTTCCAGCAGCCCACTGCGGCGAGCGTTAGGAAGATCGATCTGGGTCACATCGCCGGTGATCACGGCCTTGGAGTTGAAACCGAGACGGGTGACGAACATCTTCATCTGCTCGGAGGTCGTGTTCTGAGCTTCATCCAGAATCACGAACGAATCGTTCAAAGTACGGCCGCGCATGAACGCAATCGGCGCGATCTCGATGACATTTTTCTCCAGGTAACGATCAACTTTCTCGGGATCGAGCATGTCGTAGAGCGCGTCGTAAAGCGGGCGCAAATACGGGTCGATCTTGTCCTGCAAGGTGCCAGGAAGAAATCCCAGGCGTTCGCCGGCTTCGACCGCCGGACGCGCCAAAATGATACGGTTCACCCTTTTCGCCAGCAGCGCGGAGATGGCCATCGCCACCGCCAGATACGTCTTCCCCGTACCTGCGGGACCGATGCCAAACACCATGTCGTGGTTTTCGATGGCTTCGACGTATCGTTTCTGATTCAGGCTTTTGGGCTGAACCGTACGCCGTCCGAACGAGCGTTGCCGGCCCGCGTCCGCCAGTCCGCGCAGGGTAGCTTTTGGGTCCGCGATCAGAACCCGAAGCATGCTGTTCAGGTCGCCGTTGTTGAAGGTGTGTCCAGCTTTTTGCAGATGGTTGTAGTCGGCAAACACTTGCTCGGCCCGGGCAACATCACGGGCGGCGCCTTCGAGTTCAATGGAGTTGGATCGCAAGTCGATGTTGATGTTCAGACCGTCTTCCAACACATGCAGGTTTTCGTCCCTGGTACCGAACAGGGCTTCAATGTGAGGAGTAATCTCAATGCTCTTCTTCATTCAGGTTTGGCGTATCCCTCCCTTGCCGGCTATGCTTTCGTTGCCACGCCAGTGCTTAGATGGCATCGCTGCGACACGGGCGCACCCATGCCCCTTCCAGCGACGACAAAATTCTTCTCTGCAGGTGGAACCAACCGGATGCTCGCTCCCGAGGTGCAAGCAACTGCCATTGAGGTAAGGGTACGCCGGGGGTCGGACAGGAGTCAATGCCGACTAGAATTCCGTAACCGAGGCTCGTTGCGAAGACGTAACCGTGTAGGGACGGGTCTTTGACCCGTCCGGCGGGCGAAGACCCTCCGCCGCACGCTCAAGCCGCACAGACCATATCCATTTGACCAGCAGTAACTTACTCCCGTAAAATAACCATTCGTGCCCGCTAGAGATCTCTTTGCTGAAACCAAGCTAGAGAAAACCAGAAGACGAAGGTAAACGAAATTAAATGGCAAATCATTTTTCGGCGCTGAAACGCGCCCGTCAGACTGAAAAACGCACGCTTCGCAACCGCGCCAACACCTCCCGCCTCCGCAGCATGCTGCGCGACTTGCGCGAGTCGCTCGCCAAAGGCGACCAGCAGAACGCCGATCAGGTTTTTCGGCAGACCGTTTCTGCCCTAGACAAAGCAGTTCAGAAGGGTGTACTTCACGAGAACACGGCTTCGCGTTATAAGTCCCGCCTGAGCGCCCGAGTAAACGCGGTCGCGAAGAAACCATAGTCCGAGGTAGAGACGTAGCGAGCTACGTCTCTACAACCGATCTCAAAGCACCACGTCAAAGTGTTCTTTCAGGGCTGCCCGGTATTCCAGATCCGATGCCAGCGTGTGTTCTTCTCTGATCCTCTTGCGGGTGACAATCAACGTCCGGCCCGCTAACGTAATTCTTCCATCAGAAGTGGCCATCGAACAGACACTCTTCCGGGTAAACGGCGACTCGGGCGACGTCTGATGGTAGTGGCACATAGTCGCAAATTCCGCGAGGCTTCGCGGCGTGAGAGTGAAAGAATACTGTCGTTTCCAACCTGCGTCGCGCTCGGCTCTCTCCAGGCACAGCGATTCCCCGCAATCCACCACTCGATACGTCCAACCGTCCTGCGATTGCTCCGCGCCGGACTGAAGTTCGACGGGCTCAAGAAACGAGTCGCCGAATCCCACGTCCGCCAGCCAGGGTTTGTCCAGAGCGACTCTTAAAGCTAAATGATCGAACTCGGGGCTACTGCTGCCGTCGTCTCGGGGCACGCGAGCCGAGAGCAGAGTGACCTTGAACCCGATTGCACGCAGCAAGCCTGCGAATGCTCCATTCAGTTCGTAGCAGAAGCCGCCACGTCGACGCTCTACGATCTTTCGGAGGAATGCATTCTCGTCGCAGACAATCTTTTGGCCCAGAGCAATATCGAGGTTCTCGAACGGGACGCTGAGCATATGAGCTCGATGCAGATTGCGGAGTACCTGCGCCGTGGGCTCTGTTGGTCCGACGTATGCGATGCGGTCGAGATAGGCGGGAACGTTCAGCATCATCCAGGCGAATTAGATGATCCTATCCCGCTTTGCGAGGTTGTGCTTTGCACAAAGAATCTGTATGTTTTTGGCCTCTTTTGACGATCCCCCCTGCGAATACGGAATGTCATGATCGAAGTGGAGGTTTGTCTTACTGCCACAAATTACGCATTTGCCCTTGTCACGCTTCCACACTTCCAGCTTTACGGAGCTCGGAATCAGTCGATCATGCTCAGTCGCAGGTGCGTCTTGAACCTTCAGACCCAAGCGATCCTCGACTAATTCCAGCTTAAACTTGAAGACCTTGCGGCCATTGGATTCTTCTTGCCACGCATCGGTTAAGATAAACAACCCGTTATACACCCAGATCCCGGCGTGTATTTTTTCGAAGACCTTTACTCGTTCGGGCGGTGATTCGCTCCGCTTGAACCGCCTCACGGCTTCGCAGAACAAGCCGTTCTGAGTAGGTCGCCCGCTAGGATAGAATTCTGGCTGGTCGACTTTCTTAGGATCAGGACCACCCTGGATCCGCGCTACATCGTGGCCTTCGTAGATGAGGACGCTGCCGCCATCCTCCACGCGGTCCGCGTAAGGGGCGCCTTTACGAAGGCTCATCAGAATCAGACTTCGATCATCACGCAGGCGAAAATTCATCCCACGCTGGAGGTTAACTCCCTCGTCAGCACACATCTCAAGGTAGGAGACGACATCACCGAGTTTGGGCATCGGCATACTGGAACTGCAGAACTAATGCCAAGTGCTAATTGCTAAGTGCGCTCTAGACCGGCAGCTCTTCTTGCAACCAGCCGGCTTCTGGTTTCGGCTCTGAGGTCAGGTCGAGTACCAATTTCTCGAGCACCATTCGTTTGCTTGGTGGATTTGAACGCAACGCCAGATCGGTTTTCGCCACCAACCGGATGGCGCGCGTTAATTCTCGTTTCGACTTGTATCTTCGCGCCTGTTTGATGATGTCGTCCGCTGCAAACGGAGGCACGCGGAAGCCCTGCCACAGCGCGGCCCACAGCATGCGCTGGTCACGGACGTTTCGCTCCAGAATCACCAGCATCTGGCGAAAAGTCTTCGCCAGCATGTACAGATGCCCGATGGCAGCCTCGTCCCCTTCGCCCGTGGTCAGAATGGCATCCAGCATTTCGAGCGCGCGTACCCGATCTTTCGCGGAAATCGCATCGGTCAGCTCATACAACGATCTTTGCTTCGCGGCCAGCACCATGGTCTCAACGTCGCCAAGCGTGATGCGTTTCTTTTCGCCCACGTACAGCATCAGCTTTTCCAGTTCGTTCGAAACCATCATCATGTCGCCGCCGAGAGCGTCCACCAGTTCGGGGCGGCATCGGCGTCGATCTTGACCTCTCGCGTAGCGCCGAATTCTCCAATCCAACGCACGGCCTCGCTTTCCTCCACTCTCGCCAGTTCGACAATGGCGCAATATTGGCCGAGCGTCTCGCGAATTCGCTCATATCGCTCTTTGTCGGTTAAGTCCATGCGGCGTGGGTCCGCGGGGATACTGATGTGATCGGCAACAAAGATCAAAACAGCCGCGGGGTTGGGGTCTTTGCAGTAGGCCTCGATTGCCGCCAACTTCTCTTCATTCGATCCGCGTCCAAACAAGTTCTTGACGCCACGAACAAAGAAAACTTGAAACGGCGCCATTAACGAAGGCGTGCGCGCACGATCCAGCACCTCCGCCAAGTCCATCTCCGCCAGATCAAACTCGTAAAGGCTGAAATCCCGCAAATCCGGAGTGACCAAGTGCTCGAGAATCGCTTCACGGCAGCGCTTGCGAAAAAAGACTTCGGCCCCGACGAACACATAGGCCGGACGCAGTTTGCGAGCTTGCACCTCAGAAACAAAGCGGTCGGTCTGGGCGAAGGCTCGCATCAGAACCCCTCCAGAATATTCGACACGAGAGTTTGCGCAAAGTCGCGCGACAGGCGTTGAAATGCCGGAGTGTCCTCCTCGAAGAAGCTCTTGATATCGCGGGGGACTTCGTACTGCTCGCGAAACAAATACGCGGGATTCTGGTAAAGCACCTTGCCCTGCTTATCGAGCAGTGACACTTTCATAGAGATCACAACCAGCACGCTCGCGGCGCGCCCAGTTTGCGAATCGTAGGTAAGAGGCGTGGTATAGGTCGCAAGCACCGTGCCATGCAGAGCCGCATCCGCATCGTCATTCACCTGGTTGACGACATGGTAATGGGTTCGGGTGACGAACTCTCTGGCTACGGCGGCTGTCAGCATTTGTTCGATCTTGAAGGTTTGAGTTTGGTTGACAAAAGACGGAATTGCAATGGTTCTAACGTTGTCGGGAATGGTTACGGCATGACCAGCAGTGTGATAGCCGCAGCCAACCCCGAAAACGCTGAAGAGCAAGCCCAACGCGAGGCGCAGGCTCACTGGATTTTGCCTCGGGGCCGGGTTGCGGCCATGGCTTCGGCGCACTCCACCGCATTGGCTGCGGCGATGCGCAGATTATCTGAAGCGGCCCACAGCCAGAATCCACTCGGCTGGCTCGCGTCCGCGGCGATCGATACCAGAACATCGCTTTGTCCCGCAGCATTTACGTTTGTGGGAGCGTCATCAGCTCCAAGCGTGAGGTTCAGATGTTCTCCAGCAAGCGCTCGGGAAATTTGTTCGAGATCCGCCGCCTGTCCGAGTTCAATATGAATCGCAAAGGCGTGCCCGTGGAAAATGGGAGCCTGCACCAGCCGTAACGATGGCAAGAGAGCATCCTTGCCCACAATTCGCTGATAATGCTTGAGCACCCGGCTCTCCACGGTCGCCAGCGCAGGTACCGAACGGTCGCCGTAGCGCCCCACCATGTTGAAAGCCACTTGCACATCGAAGACATTCTTGGGCAGTTGCTGGAAGGAGAGCAGATTGACGGTCTGCTCGTGTAGTTCGTCCATACCCTTTTGACCATGCTCGGAGGCCGGTTCGAACACAGTGGCCACAGCGCGCTCCACCTGCCCAGCTTTCTGCACGCGCAGCAGGAGCAGCGCAAGCACGATCGCCGCGGGATGCGCGACGACCGCCGGGCCGGGCTGCAACTCACGAATCAAGGGCTGGGCGCGTTGCCGCTCGATCCAGGGCGAACGTACTACCGCGTCAGGCTCATCTTCGAGAGCTGAAGATAGATCAACGATCGCGCTGCCCGCATTGTGCGCCGTCTTCCAGTTGTTGCGCGTTGATTCCGGGTCTGCAGCAAAGAAGGTGAAATCGATGTTCTGGAATTGTTCTGTCCGCACATTTTGGATGAACGTGACCTCGCCTCCTACCGCTTCCAGCTTCCCAAGCGCCTCATCGTCATCCAGCAACTTGACATCGATAGAAGGGAAATTGCGATCGTTGAGAACATCCGCAACCTCCTTGCCTTTGAGACTGCCTGCGCCCACGATAGCCAGGCGGTAGAGATTGCCTCCGCGTATAGCCTCGGGGTGGGGTGCGGGAACCGGCTTGAAATTCGAACTCATGAAGTTTGCGAGGCCTCCTGATAAGGAGGAGGCGGCGGGTTCCGCTTGCGCCGGAAAATCCATTGCAAGCGCCAGAAAACGCCCGAAAACATGTAGGTCAGCGCGATTATGAATAGCACCCACTGCGAGAAGACCCAGACTGCCGCGAACAGCAACCCGAACAGAATGACAAGCTGAAAGGGCTGACGGGCGCGGAAGTCAATGTCCTTGAAGCTGTAAAAGCGCCACGTGCTGACCATCAGATATCCCGCCGCCACCACGATCAGCATCCAGGTGATACAACTCCACAGGGAAGAAATCGGGCTCCCTCCGGAAAAATGCACCACGGCGGCAATCACTCCAGCGGCCGCCGGTATCGGCATACCCACGAAATACTTCTTGCCGGGACGCCCTGGGTTCGACGGCTGCGGATTGGAAGTAATGTTGAAGCGAGCCAGACGGCTGGCCCCGGCCATCAAAAATAGAAAGCTCGCGATCGAGCCGAGTTGAATCATCTTGCCGGTCAATTCGCTGGATCCCAGAAACACCGGCAACTGGCGGAATCCCCACATCCACGCCAGCAGTGCGGGAGCGACGCCAAAGGTGATCACGTCGGCCAACGAATCCAACTCGCGGCCAAAGTCGCTACTGGTGTGCGTGATGCGGGCAATGCGCCCGTCTATGCCATCAAACAAAACCGCGAATCCAATCGCCTTAGCCGCAAAGTCGAAGTGCCAGGGTTCGCCGACGGTGGCGTGCGTTGTCTGCAAGATGGCGTAGTAGCCCATCGCCATGTTTGCCGCTGTGAACAGCGAAGGCAAGATGTATAAGCCCTTGCGAAGCCTTCCTGATGGCCGGTCTTCCTTACGCCGTTTTGGAAACACTGAAACTTCTGGGTCCATTACAGTGCTCCTTGCTGAGCCTGTCCGGCCCTGCCCACCGCGAGTGGTCGCTCAGCGTTCAGGTAGGCGAGCACACTCGATCCACCCTTCACGCGGTCCCCAATCTTAACTTCGAGGGCTGCCGAGGCGTCTAGCAAAACATCTACGCGTGAGCCGAACTTGATCAAGCCAACACGCTCTCCGCGCTCCACACGATCGCCGACGCGCTTGGTGAACACGATCCTCCGTGCCAGCAGTCCGGCAATCTGCTTGAAAATCACAGTCTGACCATCGCCTTCCACGGCGACCACATTCTGCTCGTTCTCCTCGGCCGACGCCGCATTCATGGCGTTCACGAACTTGCCCTTCTGATATCGGACGTCGCGTATGATGCCGCCAATCGGGGAGCGGTTCACGTGCACATCAAAGACATTCAAAAATATGCTGATGCGGAGGCGCGATGCGCCATTCGAAATCACCGGCGCAATATAGGTTATCTTCCCGTCGGCCGGTGATACCAGCGCTCCTGGCTCATTAGGGATCGGTCGATCGGGATCGCGGAAAAACCATAGAAAGAACGCCGCCAGCAACAAGGCGGGCAAAGCCCAAAGCAGACTCGTAAGCCAACCGATCAGCGCGGCGGCAGCCAGCAGCGGAAGTGCGTAATAGTAGGCGTCACGAACCATTGGGGAGATACATAGAATTATAGTGCAGGCCGCAGCCTCGCTCCGCGTTTCCGTTAAATGCAAAGAAAAAGGCGCTTGTGAGCGCCTTGAGTGAAGACAAACAAACCCTCTTGCGGCTTAGCCGCATAAGATTGGAGCCAGATTACGCTACCTGATTCTGCGGCTGTTGCCGGTACTGCCGCTGAATATTCTCCATCTGGTCTTTAAGACGGAGCTTCAGCTTTTTCAATCGCACTTCTTCCAGTTTTTCGTCGTCGGTGAGATAACGTTTTTCAGTGAGTGAATCAAGACGTTTTTCGTAGAGTGTATGCTCCATCGCCAGCTTGCGGAACTCGTCATGGCTGGCGAAGAGCTGGTCCCTAGCAGTTAGCATCCAGCAGACCTCCTAACCGGGTTGTCAGAGTTAAAAATTATCACACTAATTTACCTGCTTCAATGCGAAAGGCGACAATCTCGCGATTTAACTGACGCTGAAGAATTCATCTCCCGCGAATTTGGTGGGAGTATCCACCTGATTTCTCATCACCTTGCCAAGAACTGCACAAGTCTTGATGCAATATCACCCAAAACCAAACTGGTAAACGATGGCATCCTCTTCCGGCTCCCGATAGTAGAGCTCGCGTCGACCGCTTTGCTTGAACGCCCATTTCTCGTAGAGGCGTCGTGCCGCCAAATTTGATTCCCGGACTTCCAGAAAAATCGCATCTGCACCACGATCGCGAGCCAATTCAAGAAACTCTCTGAGCAGATGTGTGCCGAATCCTCTGCGTCTTGCGGACACTGCGACGGCGATGTTCTCGATTTCCCACTCTTTGTCCATCATCCTGCCAGCAATGAATCCTTGCAGGCCAGCTTCTTCCTCAAGGACTAGCATCACTCGCGGCGGGGGTTCGACTGAGAAGACAGTCTCGTACTGCTTCACCGACCAATGCGCTGCTGTGACGGCGTGTTTCTCGAGCGCCATCAAGCCGGGAATGTCTGCCGCAGTGGCATGACGAATACGCATTGGTAGCGCCGGCATCTGGCCGGCTTCACGGCGAATGCAGGCTAACTGCCCTTCACGAAAAGCTCAGCCTCGGAACGTCCGGTATAGTTTGCTTCGAGCGCTTCCGTTGAAACGGTCTCTCCGTGCGCGATCTTCCTCCATCCTAGCTTCGCGATGGCCTCGCTCCCCGGCCGTTCCACCTCGACCACGTGCAATCCCTTCGCCCGAGCCGCTTCCGCAAGGCTGTTGTCCGCTGTCGCGATCGTTGCATCAACAGCTGACTCCAACCACTCACTGCGGGCAAACAAGCGCTCACGAATGATGCGCGTTCCCTCACTGCCAACCTCATACTCACCAACGAAAACCTCATTCCGTCCGCCGTCGAGAGCGGCCAGAACTCTTCCTCGCGAATTCACGGCACTTGCCACTGCCTCTAACAACGACACAGCAGCGATCGGTTTCGCAAGCACCTCGGCGAGTGCCTTGATAGCCGCCAATCCAATACGCAACCCGGTGAACGATCCCGGGCCGGATACCACGGCAAAGGCGTCGATATCTGCCTTGCTAAATCCGTGTTTCGCGAGCAAGGCGGCAATTTGCGGAATCAACTCCGCGGAGAATGTCCCTCCCAAGAGCGGAGCGACCTCGATGACTTCGCAAGCATCATCCGGCCCACATCGCGCCAGTGCGATGCTGCCGTGCTTGCCGGAAGTATCAACCGCAAGAAGAAGCATCAGTAAGGTCTTGCAGCAGAGCCGCGGTTCTAATACTCCAGAAGGCCCGTCTGCATAATCATCTTCCAGTCGCGGCCTACTTTTGTGTATATCTTGCAGGCCCGACCCTTCCAATGAAAGTCATTGCCGTTCGAATCGCGCCAGAGAGTGTCGACATCCACAACTGCAAACGCGCCGTCCTCTTGCTCTGAGACCTCGACCTTTTTTATCTGGCGACGATTATGTATCAGCGCATGAGTGTCAAAGAGTTCCTGCCAGCCCTTTCTCCAGCGCTCGCGGTCGTATCTTCCCAGGACCATCACCCAGTCCATGGGGTCGTGGGATTGCGCAGTTCTGGGGAACGGCCAAACCATATCAGGGTGAAGGATTGTCATCAGCAACTCCACATCCTTGCGGTCCCAGGCTCTGGTCTCACGATTCACGATTTCCTCGATCTCATCACTTGCCGTGGTTGGCGCTTCGTTTTGCGGCGAAATCTCGCCGGGTTCCACCAACTCCAGCAACACTCCACCGGTGCTCGTAGGATGCACAAAGACATATCGATGACCGCCGGCTCCAACCTTGATGTCGTTCGAAACCAATCTGACGCCGTCGTTCTTGAGGCGTGCGACCACCGCGCTCAAGTCAGGCACTCGAAGGCAAACATGGTGCAAGCCTTCGCCGCGTTTGGCGATGAATTTCGCAATCGCCGAGTTTTCCGAGGTGGCCTCAAGAAGCTCCAACCGGCTCTCGCCCACGGGCAGCATCGCGACTCGCACCTGCTCGCCTTCGACCAACTCGTCCGCAGATGCGGTCAGCCCCAGCTTCTCGTAAATATTCTTCGCCGCGGCCAGCGACTTAACCGCGATTCCCAAATGGTCAATGGTGAACATCAAATGACTTTGCTCACTGTTCTTCCTTCGTCCTTGTCATCCTTCGTCTTTGTCATCCCGAGCGACGCCCGAGCCGCGCTCGCGCGCCGAGGGCTAAGCGAGGGATCTGCATTTTCGTCGAGCCGCGAAACTGCAGATTCCTCGTGGGCTACGCCCACTCGGAATGACAGTTATTGAGAATGGCGAAGTCAAGAATCTACCTTCCCGATCTTCCCGACGATCTCTTCCACCAGTGTATAAGGATCGCGCTGGTGCTGCGCGACCTCCTCGGCGTAGCGCGCGACGTTGCCATCCGCCATCTGTTCCCGAGCTTTTTCCAGTAGCGCATCGCGCAGCATTTCGACTAACCGTTCCTGCCAGTTCTCTATATTGTGCTCCAGGACCAGATTTTCCTTTTGCAGATAAGCCTCGTATTCCGCAATGCCCGCGGCCAATTCACTGATTCCAGTCCCGTCGTTGGCCACGGTCTTCACGATCGGGGGAGTCCAATGATCGCTGCGAATCGCCAGCGATTGCAGCGCGCGAATCTCCCGCTCCACCCGTTCAGCACCCTCGCGGTCGCTCTTGTTGATCACAAAAATATCGGCAATCTCCATGATGCCGGCCTTGATGCTTTGCACATCGTCGCCCATCCCCGGCACCAGGATCACAACCGTGACATCGGCGAGCCGCACGATATCAACTTCGTCCTGCCCGACGCCGACAGTCTCGATCATGATCAAGTCGCGCCCGGAAGCATCCATGACGGTCGTCACGTCGGCCGTGGTCCGCGCCAACCCGCCCAGCGAGCCCCGCGTCGCCATGCTGCGAATGTAAATGCCAGGATCAGAAAAATGATCCTGCATGCGGATGCGATCCCCTAGAATCGCCCCACCGGTATAAGGGCTCGTGGGATCGACCGCGATGATTCCGACCGTACGATCCTGCTTGCGATAGTGCTTGGCCAGTTGATCGACCAGAGTACTCTTGCCCGCACCGGGAGCACCGGTAAGACCCAGAATCCGCGCATGTCCAGTTTGCGGAAACAACGCTTTCAGCAATTCCGCCCACCCCGGCGAGCGGTTCTCGACCATGCTGATAGCCCGCGCCAAAGTCCGCGGGTCGCCGGAGCGCAGCTGTTTAATCAAGGGTTGGAAGTCGTGGCTCAAACTGCCAGTGTAAAGCACCCGATGAAAAAGAACGAAATCGTGGTTCGGTAACAAAGGCCACGCCAGCAACTAGCTGCGGCCCTGCTGTGGATGCACATGGGTCATACCTAAATTCATACGTTGTTCATACTGCAAGAGATGCTATAATGAAGAATCTTCGGGGAGAGTACATGCCCAGATCGAGCACAGCACGCAAAGCAAAGAAGACATTCTCGCTTTCCCGCCAATCGGTGATGTATTTGGAATCCCTTCGTAAGGAAAAACGAAGCAAGTCTGTCTCCTCGGTTCTCGAAGACATCCTCCGTCAGCAGCAACAAGCGAAAGAGATGGAGCGCATCTCGGCTTCAGTGACCCGCTACTACGATTCCCTGTCCCCGGAAGAGATCGCCGAAGATCGCGCCTGGGGCGATTTTGCTGCAACCCAATTCCCTAGCGAGGATTAGCCATGAAACGAAGTCCCTTGCGGGGAGAGATCTGGTACGTCAAGCTGCCTACCGACCCGCCGGACAAATCGGCGAGGCCCGTGATCATTGTTTCCTTGGATGCCAGAAACCGGCATGTCGGTGCCAGCACCGTGCTGGTTGCGCCATTGACTGGCTCTGTGGAAAAGGACTTTGAAACTCATATCAAGCTCTCGCCGGGTGAGACTGGACTACACGCTTCCAGCATCCGGTGCGAAGATTTGACGGTCGTGAAAAAGGAGTTTCTGGTCGAACCCAAGTTCCCACTGCGAACTCTAAGCAACACTCGAGTGTGCCAGATCGCCGACAAGGTGCGGATGGCGATGGGCTGCCCAGCGAAGTAGGTGCGCCTGGACGACCTAGTAGTCCGCCAAAGCCCAAGAAGCCCCGAAACGCACACAACTCAGTCAACGACGGAAGTGTTGCTACCGAGCTTCTCGAACTCCGCACTGGAAACCCAAGTGAGATTGTACAGAATCCTCCCAGGTAGATCAGGCGAGGTCCCCGGGTGTCGGCCATCGCTCCGCGACCGCAAGCGCGTCAGAAGCGCCCCGTTCGACAAAGTGCAGCCACGGTTCGCCAGGTTCGCGCGTCGTCTCCCAGTGGTACACGCCCGGATGCCCATGCCGCTGAGGGATGACGCCAACCCAATCTGCAAATCCATCGCGCACCCACCACAATTCCCCACCAAGAATCCCGACTCGGTGGGCGCGGAGCGCTTCGACAACCACAGGAATCTGCGCGCGAGTCCATCCGAATTCGCCATTGTTGGCTCGAAACGCGTTCCTTTGAAGCTCGAGTGGAAACATGAGTTCCTTAATCCTTCAACAACTGCCGCGCAATCACCAACCGCTGCACCTCGCTCGTCCCTTCGCCAATGGTGCACAGCTTCACATCGCGATAAAACTTCTCCGCCGGATAGTCCTTGATGAACCCATATCCACCATGAATCTGTACACCCTCGTTCGCGCAACGGACGGCCACCTCGCTGGCGTACAGTTTCGCCATGGACGACTCCAGCGTACTCTTCGACCCCGCGTCTTTCAGCGACGCGGCCCGGAATGTCAGCAGCTTTGCCGCTTCGATCTCCGTCGCCATATCCGCCAGCTTCCACTGGATCGCCTGAAACTCGCTGATCGCTTTGCCAAACTGTTTGCGCTGCTTGGAATACTTCAGCGCCGCTTCGTACGCGCCCTCCGCCATGCCTAGCGAAAGCGCCGCAATCGAAATCCGTCCCCCATCCAACACCCGCATCGCGTCGATAAATCCGTCGCCTTCTTTACCAAGAAGATTTTCCGCAGGGATGACGCAGTCTTCAAAGATCAGCTCAGCCGTATCGCTCGCCCGCAGCCCGAGTTTGTTTTCTTTCTTCCCAGGACGAAATCCTTTGGCATCCTTCTCGACAATAAACGCCGATAGTCCGTGGGTGTGCGCCGCGCGATCGGTCACTGCAATCACCACCAACACATCGGCGTAGTGTCCATTGGTACAGAAAGTCTTGGTGCCGTTCAGCACCCAGGTTTTTCCCTTCCGCACCGCCGTCATACGTGCGCTGCCAGCATCCGATCCGGAAGATGGCTCTGTGAGTCCCCATGCGCCGATGTGCTCGCCGGTCGCCAGTTTGCTCACGTACTTCTTTTTCTGTTCTTCGGTGCCCGCGAGGAAGATGTGGTTTGAGCACAGCGAGGTGTGTGCCGCCACGATGATGCCTACCGAACCGTCCACACGAGATAACTCCTCAATCGCAGTGACGTATTCGATGTACCCCATCCCAGCCCCGCCATACTCGGTCGGAAATACGATCCCGAGCAGCCCGAGCCTGCCGAGTTCCTTGACAGTAGCCAGAGGGAACTCGCCCGCCTCATCCCACGTCATGACGTTGGGGGCGATCTCGCGCTCGGCAAACTCGCGCACGCTTTTCTTCAGGTGAAGTTGTTCTTCGTTCAGTAGAAAATCCAAGGTTCCTCCGGTAGAACACGGGCAGCCGCATCGAAGATTCGGTCTCCCCACGGCTAGTGCAAAACATTTGATTAGAACATAGGGCCAAGGGGGAGCGAAAGTAACGGGGGCTCATCAACGGACAATTCAAGTCTTATTTAATGGGATGATTCAGTGCATTGAGGGCTTTCTGTGCTTCGTCGAGTTTAGGGTTGAGTTCGAGAGCCCGCGCATAAGCAGAGCGGGCTTCGGCAGGACGGCCTTCCGCCTCGAGAACCCGGCCCAGTTGCAGGTAGCTGTTGCCGGAAGGAGACTCAGCCACATTTCGAAGAGCGTCGGAGAACTCCACTTTCGCTAACCCGTCTTTTGCATCAGAGTGCTGGGGATCAATCCGAAGAGCTTCCTGATAACTTGTTCGCGCCTTCGAATAATCCCCGAGTTGGCTGTACAAGCGACCGAGAGTTGCGTAGGCCCCGACGCGCATGCTGGGATTGGAAACCAGCGGAATCGCAGTTTCGTACTCCACGATCGCATCGCGAGGACGCTCGCTGAGAGCGAAATCTCCCGCCAGATTCAGATGGCCACCCGGATCCAAAGGCCTGAGCCTGACCGCCCTCTGAAAGTGCGGCAACGCCTCTGGATAGCACTCCGCCTGCAGAAGCGCCGCCCCCAGGTTCTGCTCGCCGAGAAAATTGTCTTTTGTAACATCGACTGTGTGCTCCCAAAGATCGACCGCGCTGCGCCAATATCTGATTTGGTCGCTGCTAAAAAGCATAAATATCGCCATTACGATCGCCGCTGTCTTGGCACGCGACCGGAAACTGATTTGCCTGCTATCGGCGAAGTCAGCAGCACCCCACACCGCCATCACGAAAATTCCAATCAGCGGGATGTAGGCATAGCGGTCCGCGATTGCCTGCTCGCCCACTTGGATCAGTCCGATGACCGGAACCAGCGTGCCAAGGAACCATAGCCACCCTGTGATGAGATACGGCCGGGTGCCGCGCTGCCACCAGACGAACCCGCTGACCGAGAACAGAAAGAGAGCGGCCAGTCCCAGTTTCCAGACGGCTAGCGTGGCACCGGGGTGAGGATAAAAGACCGCCAGCCGTACGGGACAGAACGTCTTCCAAACATACGTCGCGTAGGCGTAGATCGCGTTTTCGAGGCGCACGCCGAGCGAAAGAACCAGGCGCATCGAGCCAGCAGAGCGCTGCGCGAAAATGGTGACGGCGCAGGCAGCCGCGGACAGCGCAAGGAGTGGCACCTTCTCCAGGACGAGCCACAAAAAGCGCGCCTGTGGCACGCGCAAAGCCGTTTCAGCGCTCGACTGTCCCCACCCTTGGATTCGTCTTAACGGCCAGAAATCGAGCAGTAAGAGCACGCAAGGCAGCGTGACCACCATCGGCTTCGAAGCGAGTCCGAGCACGAACAGAGCTGCCACGGCCAGGTAGCGTTTGACGGACGGCTTGAGCGCGTACCAGCCATAAGCACCGAGTGTCAGCAAAAAGAAAAACGTGCTCAGGACATTCTTGCGTTCGGCGATCCAGGCCACCGACTCCACATTCATGGGATGAATCGCAAACAGCGCCGCCACCAGAAAGCTGCGTCCCACAGCTCCGGTGGCGTACGTCAGCAGGAGAAATAGGAGCACAACGTTCAGAACATGGAGCAACACATTAGTGACGTGATGCCCATGAGGGTTCAGACCATACAGTTCGCAATCCAGGGCATGCGAAAGCCAGGTCAAAGGGTGCCAGTTGGAGGCCTCGGTCGATTTCAAAGCCCAGCTAAACGTGGCCCAGGTCACGCCAGCTTGCACATGCGAGTTGTTGGTTACGTAGACGTCGTCGTCGTAGTTGAAAATGAAAGGATGCCCAATGGCAGGACTGTAGAGAGCGAACGTCACTACTGCGAACAGAAGGCACAGCGCAAGATTGCGCGTCCGCGTGGATCGTAGCAGAAAGCTCTCGAGCCTTGGCCGGGTACTCGTCCTTTCTGGCGCGATGACCTGACGCCTGGTCTCCGTCCGTTGATTGGCCGTTCTCGCCCTGGAAGACATGCTGAAAACAGAAACTGCGCTTGCTTACCGCTGGTCCGGCACAGGGCATTGTACCTTGCGTGAGGGGCAGTCTGATCAACGATTCCCAAGACCTTTCGCGTGTTTGGGCATAGAACTTTCGTCAACCTCACGGCTTTTCTACCTTCGGCGTGTAACCTGCACATCGCAAGACCGGCAGGCGAGGATACTTCGGAAAGCTCGGATCGGTTTCCGAGAGTTTACAGCGATAGAACGTGGATCCGCGATCAGACCGAATCCGTTGCGCGTGTACGCAGTCAACACAAAGCCCAACTCGTTGTGGTTCATCGTTTCGAGCTTCCGTCACATTCCGCAGGATAGCCTATCTCGAAGCCATCGACGCCGGCCCGCGGCGTTCGCACACAAAGAATCAGCACCGCCGCTTCAGGTATACTGATGCGTTTCCTACTTACTCCAACCAGATCGGGTCCGACAGAAAGGAACACATCTTATGGCTTCCCCGGCAGTGGATTATGCTCGTTCGAATCAGCAGCGTTTCGTGAATGAACTGAAAGATCTGCTTCGCATCCCCAGCATCTCCACCTTGGAGGAGCATAAGCCGGACGTGCGGAAAGCCGCCGATTACGTCGCCAACGAGCTCACGCGAATTGGTATGGAGAACGTGGAACTCATCCCGACCAAAGGCCATCCACTGATCTACGCGGACTGGCTGCACGCACCCGGCAAGCCGACCGTGCTTTGCTATGCGCATTATGATGTGCAGCCTCCCGATCCACTTGATGAGTGGATCAGCCCGCCTTTTGAGCCTACGGAACGCAATAACAACATCTACGCTCGCGGCGCCGTGGACGACAAAGGCCAGCTCTGGATGGAGATCAAAGCCATCGAAGCCTTAATGAAGGGTCACGATGGCAAGCTGCCGCTGAATGTGAAGTTCCTCATCGAGGGCGAAGAAGAAGTCGGCGGCGAGTCCATTGCCGAATATGTGCGCAAGCAGAAAACCAAGCTGAAGGCTGATTTCGCGCTGGTCTGCGATACCGAACTGTTTGCCCCTGATCTTCCGACTCTGTGCGTCGGGCTGCGCGGGCTGGTGTACACGGAAATCGAAGCGGTCGGAGCAAAGACCGATCTGCACTCCGGTATGTACGGAGGTGCCGCGCCCAATCCGTTTTTCGCATTAATTGAAATCATCAGCAAACTGAAAGACGCAAAAGGCAAGATACTCATCCCTGGCTTTTATAAGAACGTGAAGGCCCCGACCGCGGCAGAACTCAAGGCATGGAAGCGCTTGCCGTTCAATGAAGAGCACTATCGCAAGACCGAAGTTGGTTCCAAGGTGTTAACGGGAGAGCCTGGATTCTCGGTCCTCTATCGCACCTGGGCGCGACCGACGCTCGAAGTCCACGGCATGCCCGGTGGGTTCACCGCACCCGGCGCCAAGACCGTGATTCCAGCGAAAGCGTCAGCGAAAGTTTCCATGCGCATGGTACCAAACCAGGATCCGGACGACATCCTCAAGCGATATACCGCCTACGTGAAGAAGCTGACGCCCAAGGGCATCGAGACCAAAATCAAAGTGTGGAGCAAAGGTCCGGCGTGCGTGGTAGGAACGGATAATAAGTACGTAAAAGCCTCCACTGAGGCCATGCACGAGGTGTTTAAGAAGGACACGGTCTTCATCCGCTCCGGCGGCTCGATTCCAATCGTCACCGACTTCCAGGATGTGCTGAAGATTCCAAGCGTCATGATGGGCTTCGGATTGCCCGATGACAATCTGCACGCCCCCAACGAAAAGTTTCACATCCCGAACTTCCATCGGGGAATTGAATCGATTTGTTTGTTCTTCGAGAAGCTCGGCGAGTAGGTGGAGCAGAAGGCGGGCGTTTTTACGCTTATTAGAAGCTCACCAGGCGCGAGGTAGTTGGATCACCGAGACCGTATTGCTCTGTCGATTAGCAACATACACTCGTTTGGTCGTCGCATTGACTGCCACTCCGGTGGGAAACATTCCTACTCTCACTCGTTTCTGAACAGCAAAGGTCGAAGCATCAATGAAGACCGCACGGTTGCTGCCGGTGTCGGGTTCCACCGCGTAAGTTGTGCCTGGTATGGCGGCGACTTCATTGGGGTCGTGAAGATGGCTAACCTTGCCTAATATTGCCCCGCTGATCGGGTCAATAATATAAAGACCTTTCTTCTCGTCCGTGGCGTACGCACGATCATGTTTCCAATCCAGGGCAACTCCCTCCACCAGGGACGCGCCGGTCACGTCGATCGTGTCTGTTACTGCGTTCGTAGCGCCATCGATTACAGAAATCTGTCCACAACCGCATAGGAAGTCCGCCACGTAGATCCGGTTCGACTCGGTATCAACACTCACGCTAAGGGGGTACGAAGGAAGGGGAATTGAGGCGATGACCTTGCGCTCCTTTCCATTGATGACTTTCAAATATCCATTCCGGTCCTCCAATGTTACATAGACGCGGTTGGTGGTCGGGTTGACCGCCACTTTGGCCGGATAAGAACCCATCTTCAAGGTAGAGGTTGTCAGGTCAGCGCCGTCGATAATTGAAAGCGATCCGCTGGTTAGGTTGGCTACGTAGATCGTATTTGTCCGCGGGTTGACCGCGACTCCATTCGGATCGTGGCCCACCTTTACCGTACCTATCACCGTATTCGTCGCACCATCGATGACCGATACCGTATCGTCCCCTTGGTTGCTCACGTATACGCGATTCGTTTTCTGGTCGACAGCAAGATAGATGGGCTGGTTTCCAACGGCGATGTTCGCAATCACTCGTTGAGAGAAAGCAGGCGATAAGCAGGACACAACCAGAAGAGCAACCACGCCGGAGAACGGACGTTGCATAGATCCTCGGTTTCTCAACTCTTGGCTCTTGGCTAACTCCGGAAAGCTAGGACTGCTCTGATGCGCCACAACCGCATCGGTTGCCTGATTCTATAACATTTACTGAAAGGTCTAGATCAGGATTTTTGACCGACGTTGCAAGCGAGGAAGGCAAAGTATAGCGGGCCGCAGGCGGCTGGAATAAGAAGTTGAAGAATGAAGTCGCAAGGGTCCGGCAATTTCTACTTCATCCTTGCTCCGCATCGCTCCTTGCGCTAGGCTTGTTTTGCTCTCGCGATTCTCCCGCCTCTGCGTCCTCGCCACAATCTTACGGCTCTATGCTGCATTGTGTGTGCAAAATCACGTGGTTGTGCAAAAGGGGACCCTATATATGGTGTTTTCTTACTTGACCCCGACATCGTTTCGCCGTTACAGTAGCTCCAATCTGTGCCGCCTTGTACAGCCAGAGGCAAGTGTTTTTCGGAGCGAGCCGTGATGGAATCTAATTGGTTAACAAATCTATGCCGACTGTCGGTTGAGCCGTCACGACAGCCAGCAAGATGCCGGCGCTCCTAGACCGGCTCCCAAGGAGTAGAAGTTGCTCAAACTGAAAAAGCTTCAGATTCTCGGTTTCAAGTCTTTTTGTGACCGCACCGAACTCAAGTTCCATGGGGACGGTATCGCGGCCATCATCGGTCCTAACGGATGCGGGAAGTCGAACATTGCAGACGCGATCTCGTGGGTTCTAGGCGAGCAGTCGGCCAAGACTCTGCGCGGTTCCCGCATGGAGGACGTCATCTTCGCGGGCACGCGTGATCGCAAGCCCACCGGAATGGCAGAGGTTGCGCTCACCTTGATCGATCCCGAAGTGTATGACGGCCCCGACGTGCATGATCCCACCGAGATCGAAGTCCAGAATGATTTACCCGAAAGCGCGGACGATTGGGATGAGGCGGAAATGCGAACCCGCGCTGCAGAAGAGGTCGAGCGCCTGACCGAAGAGGCACAGCCAGGAAGGACGGAGGAAATTGAGGGCACTGGAGTTTCGGAGGTCACCTCAGGGGCTGATGCCCCGTTTCAAAACGGCGAGCTTTCCGTAGCGCTGAAGCGCTGCTCCAGCCAAAATCCAGACTCTTCCGAAGGCACGAATCCGCTTCCTGCTCAAGATCACTCTCCCCAGGTAATCTTGAAGATCCGTCGGCGAAAGGTTCAAAGTCAGTTCCGGGCGGGAGAGATCGTGGTCACACGTCGTCTGTTTCGCTCTGGAGACAGCGAGTACCTGCTGAACGGCAAACTCTGCCGCCTGCGCGATATTCAGGAATTGTTCATGGGCACCGGTCTCGGGCCGGAGTCGTATGCCCTCATCGAGCAAGGACGTATTGGACAGATTCTGAGCAGCCGTCCAACCGACCGTCGCTCTATCATTGAAGAGGCGGCCGGCATCACCAAATTCAAGACCAAGAAGCGGCTCGCCGAAGCGCGCTTGGAAGATGCCAAGCAAAATCTGTCGCGGGTGAACGATATTTTTGAGGAAGTCACGCGACAGATGAATTCCCTGAAGCGTCAGGCCTCGAAGGCCGAGCGCTATGCCAAGCTGCGGGAAGAGATGCGGGGTAAATTGCGTCTGGTGCTGGCCAGCAAGTTTGCACAATTGGATCGCGAGAGTCTGGAACTCGACGAGCGGATTAATTCTCTGTCCGATGAAATGCGTCTTCGCACCGAGATCGTCCAGCAACTCGAAACCGAGCACGCCGACCGCACCCAGCGTGGATACGCTATCGAGAGCGAGATTCGCGAAAATCGCGAGCGTCTCAACCAGATCAAGTTGGAAACCGAGCGCGCGAATGCTCAGCGCCGTCATAACGAAGAACGCTGTGCGGAACTGGCGCTACGTTCAGTTTCTTCCGAGGCTGAATTAGCCCAGGCGCAGCATCGGCTAACCGCACTGGAAGCTGAACGCGATTCGAATCGTCAGTTGTTGGACTCGGCAGCCTCTGATGTAGCTGTTGCGCAACAGGAACTCGCACAATGCCAGCAAGAGGCCGCAGACGCCACGAACGCGCTGGCAGAGTTGGAAAATCGGCAAGCAGCATCTCGCAGCACGATCATGGAAATGGTTGCGTCCGCTTCCAATCTGCGCAATTCCCTGACTCAAGCCGAAGAACGTCTGGCAGCTGTGGGACGCGAGGCGCAGCGGTTGCAGCTTGAAATGGCGACGGCAAGCTCTCAGGTGGAGGCTTTCGGTGGGCAGCGCGGACAGCTTGCCTTGGAGTTCGAGTCCGTCTCCCAGCGCGTTACTGGGGTGACTGAGGAAATTGCGCAAGCGCGGCAATCGATCGAATCGAAGCGCCGCGAAGAATCCGAAGCCAAAACCCGGCTGGACAGCTTACGCGCGGAATATGCGTCCGCCATCGGGAAGAAGGGTTCGCTCGAAGCGGTGATCGCCGAGCATGGTTACTCGACAGAATCGGTTCGCCGGCTTTTCCAATCAGGAGTGATGAATGGCGGATTGGCTCCCGCCGGTGTGTTAGCCGATTTCCTCGAGGTTGAGCCGCGCTACGAAGGCGTTGTCGAAGATTTTCTTCGCGACGAATTGAATTACGTGGTCGTGAAATCCTGGGACGCGGCTGATGAAGGTTTGCGCCTGCTGCGAACTGACGTTGATGGCCGCGCCACATTCTTGGTGCACCCCGAAGACTCACAAGCCAAGTTCTCATTTGCGGTGGACGAAGTGGCCCGCGCGGCGACCCCAAGCCAGTCCATCGTTCCACTGAAACATGCGATCCGTGTGCTCAACGGTTTCGGCCGTTCCCTGGAAGTCATCCTGCCCAAGCTGCGCGATGGCTACATCGTTCCGGAGCCCGCGGCTGCGCGTGAGCTCGCGCTGTCGAATCCTGATGCCTTCTTCCTTTCGCAGTCAGGCGAGTGTTTCCATAACGTCACTGTCACAGGCGGCAAGCAGCGCGCCGAGGGGCCGCTCTCGATGAAACGCGAACTGCGCGACGTCATGCGCCTGTTGAATGAGTTGGAGTCTTCCCTGCGCAATGACGAAAGTCGCGTACTGACCTTAGGACGCGAAATCAAAGAGCTGGCACTGCGTCTCGATCACCTCGAGACGGAGAAGCGCGAAGCCGAAAAACAGGCGATGACTTCTGGTCATATGCTGCAACAGCTCGATTCTGAGATGGCTCGCGTAGGAGAGCGGCTGAACACGTGTAATCGCGAGATCCAACGCCTGGCTTCTGACCGTGCTGAACAAGAGTCCTTGATCGACTCGCGGCAAACCGAATTGGCGGCGCTGCAAAAGCAGCGCGAGGAACTGGAAGCACTGGCGGCTACAGCAAACGAACAACTGGCCGGCATGCGTGCGCACCGCGATTCGGCTGCGGAAAATGCTTCTCAACACCTGGCCCGCGTCGCCACGTTAGAGGAACGGCATCGGTCTGCAACCGCTGTGCTGGAGAAAATCGAAGCGCTGGTGTCGGATATGGGATGGCGTGCGGAGTCTCTGCGGACGCAGATCGAATCCTCAGCGGCCGAGAAACTGCAACGCGAGGCCGAGAATCAGCAGATGATCGCTCAACTCGAAGAACTCGAAGCGGAGCGCAACACCACCGATGCGCGGGATGGCCTGCTGCAATTTGAGTCCGACCAGGTGCGTTCCCGGTTGGCTGAGATTGAAGAAGCTCTGCGTGATGCCCGTCAGTTGCTTGACCAGGCTCGCGACCGGCGCGCTGAGCTTTCGGCAACCGCGGCCAAACTGCAATCGGACGCGCAGTATATGGCGGAAACCTGCTTAAACGAGTTGGGCATACAGCGTCACGAATTGACCGCCGACGCCACAATTCCGATCGCCAGCGGAGAGCAGTTAGCTGCTGAGGATCAAACCTACCGCGAAATGCGCACCCGGCTCGATGCCATGGGTCCCGTAAACATGATGGCACTCGAGGAGTACAAAGAGACCGCCGAACGTCACGCATTTCTCGATACGCAGCGACAAGACTTGCTGGATTCGATTGCGAACACGCAAGCGACCATCAAGGAAATCGACGTGTTCTCGCGGCAGAAGTTTGAAGAGGCGTTCCACAAAATCAACGAGAACTTCCAGACCACGTTTCGCAAGCTGTTCGGCGGAGGTCATGCATTCATGCGTCTGACCGATGAAGAGAACAGCGCGGAAAGCGGCATCGACGTAGTAGCCTCCCCTCCGGGCAAAAAACTGCAGAACGTGCTGCTGCTTTCCGGCGGCGAAAAAGCGCTTACAGCGTTGTCGCTGCTGGTGGGAATATTCCAGTATCAGCCCAGCCCATTCTGCATTCTTGATGAAGTCGATGCGCCGCTCGACGAAGCGAACATCGGACGCTTCACCGAACTGGTGCGCGAGATGAGCATTCAAACCCAGTTCGTGCTAATCACGCACAGCAAAAAGACGATGAGTATCGCTCCGGTGCTGTACGGCGTCACTATGCAAGAACCAGGCGTCTCCAAGCTGGTTTCGGTACGCTTTGGGGCAACCGCATAGGCAGGTGCGGAAAAAGTACGCCTCGCTCTGGTTTTGGGGAGGGTTCGACTTCAGTCGGGCCGCTAAGTTGGTGAAATTGTGTTCGCGCTTTAGCGTCTGAGGTATGCTTTTGCCTCGCGGCTGGTTTTTCCGCAACCACTGCCGGGGCCGAGCTGATCTATGAGGCCTCCGTTTCGCAAGCTCCCGAATATCTACATTTGAATACAGATGGTGTAAACTGTATACAGGAGCCAGTATGCCGGAATCTTCTGTACTGACCTTGCGGCTTGAGCCCAAGCTAAAAAAGCAACTGGACCGCTTGTCGCGGGCCATGAGCCGAAGCCGTTCGTTCGTGGCGGCCGAAGCAATTCGGGAGTACGTTGCGCTTAATGAGTGGCAGATTGAGGAAATCAAGAAAGGCCTGGCTGAGGCCGATCAGGGAGAATTCGCCACTGAGAAGGACGTGGAACGCACGCTGAAGAAATGGACGCGTCGTGCGGGTTAGATGGCTCAGAGCGGCATTGGCAAACTTGGACGCTGAAGCCGAATACATCGCGCGTGACAATCCGGCGGCAGCAGCTCGCGCTGTGCTGGCAATCACTGAGGCGGTCGATTACCTGAAACAATATCCCGCAATCGGGCGCCCGGGAAGAATAACTGGAACCCGAGAATTGGTCGTTTCCGACACCCCCTATATCATTCCCTACCGCATACGCGAAAACGAAGTGGAGATAATACGTGTCTTTCACGCGGCCCGCAGATGGCCGACTAAGATCTGACGTGTATTAGATACGTTGCTTGCACCCTGAAATTTCCCCGCCTCCCAGTTATCCTCCGCCATCCTCAGCTTTTCCACAAATTGAACATAGCCAAAAGGCGCGTTGTCAGCCGGATTTCGATTCCTCACTCCGTCTCAACACTTTCTCTTTCAAGGGAATGCGTAGGCTCAATGTTCCATCCTGACATAAATCGTTGACAAATATTTCTGACAGGTTAGAATACGCGACGTTTTCTGACTGTAAAATTTAAGCATGAGCCCCCATCTTCTCGACACCGTCCTGCTTCGCACCGATTTCCCCGAACTCAAGCTCCACGCCAGCGGCAAAGTTCGGGACGTGTATGCGCTCGACAGTGAGCATCTTCTCTTCGTTGCCACCGATCGCATCTCCGCGTTCGACTATGTGCTCGCCACTGGCATCCCCCACAAGGGCAGCGTACTCAACCAGATTTCCCTCTTCTGGTTTGATTTCCTGCGCGATCTCGTACCCAACCATTTGGTGACAGCCGACGTGAAACAGTATCCCGGCACCGCGCAGAAGTATGCCGACCAATTGCATGGGCGATCGATGATGGTGATGCGCGCCGAAATGATCCCGGTCGAGTGCGTAGTCCGAGGGTATATTTCGGGGTCAGCCTGGAAGGAGTACAAAACCAGCGGTCGGGTTTGCGGAATAGAACTTCCCGCGGGACTTAGAGAATCTGGTAAGCTGCCGCAGCCCGTCTTTACTCCGTCCACTAAGGCGACGACTGGGCACGACGAAAATATTCCCTTTGAGGAGATGACTCGGATCGTAGGGGTCGAGTTGAGCCGCCAGCTCCGCGACCTCAGTTTGAAGATCTACACTAAGGCCGCGGACTACGCTCTGCAGAAGGGCATCATCATTGCCGACACGAAGTTTGAGTTCGGAATGACATCCAAGGGCATCACCCTGGCGGACGAAGTTCTCACTCCCGACTCTTCCCGCTTCTGGCCGGCGGACAAGTACCAGCCAGGCCGCGCGCAAGATTCGTACGACAAGCAATATGTTCGCGACTACCTTGAGCACATTCATTGGAACAAGCAACCGCCTGCGCCCGGCCTTCCTGCGGACGTGGCCCGTCAGACCAGCGAGAAATATTTGGAGGCTTTCCGCCAGCTCACCGGACACGAGCTGGATGTCTAGCGAAATAATCAGTTGGAGAACACGATGACGGCAGCCGACTGGATCATCGTGGTGGTGGTTTTGCTGTCGGTAATTCAGGCGGCGATCTCGGGCTTCTTTCATGAAGCTTTTGGCATCGCGGGCCTGATTCTTGGGTACCTGCTGGCGGCGTGGAATTACCAGCGGCTGGCGGCGCGATATGCGCCTTATCTGAAGTCCATGTGGTTGGGCGAAATCGGCGCTTTTCTGGTTATTTTTTTAGCAGTCCTGATCATCGCGGGAATTGCGGGACGCATTACCCGCCATATCGTTAAAGAAGCCGGGCTCAGTTTTGTTGACCGGATTTTAGGCGGAGCGCTGGGACTGCTCCGCGGAATTTTGATGGTGGCCGTGATCTTAATGAGCATGGCCGCGTTCACTCCCACGTCGACATGGTTGGAAGGTTCGGAATTCGCGCCGTACTTCCTGGTTGTAGGGCGTGCCGCAATTTGGGTGGCGCCACCGGAATTGAGGTCTCGCTTTTATCAAGGACTCGATTTGCTGCACCGTGAACAACAACACAAGTAGGCCGCACGTCCGCGGCTGCAAAACAAAATCTGGCCAAAAGAGAAAAGCTCAGGTAACCAGCTTTTCAAAAGAAAGAGGGATGCCGTGAGAGATCAGCTCGAAGCACTCATCCTGCAGATGTACAAGAGCAATATTCTTTACTCCGAGGCGGTACGGGAGTTCAAGAAGCGGTTCATCCTCACGGTCCTGCAGGAAAACAACGGCAACCAGTGCCGGGCTGCGCGTCAACTGGGAATGCATCGCAACACCCTGAGCCGCACCATTTCCGAATTGAAGATCGACATTCGGCAACTACGAGCCGGCGTCAAACGCCCCCCGCGCAGCGCTCGCCCCAGCGCTTATGACAAGAAATTAGTCCGCTGAGAATCCGCGTTTGGGGGAACCACAAGCAAAAAAGAGGGCAGCGTTAAAACGCTGCCCTGCATATTTCCGATCAGCCCACACTTAATGAGTAGTCGTGGTCCGGTGATGAACCGGTTTCTTGGCTGGCGCCGCCTTGGTTAGCAACGCACCTTTTTCCATGTTCATCACAAACGGGCTCGGCGTATAGGACACGGGCGTTCCTTCGAAATCCAAAGTAGACCCTTCTTGCGGCATCAATTTCGCAGGAATGGTTCCACCCATTGTCACGATGACGTCCGCGCGCTTCTGATCGATATCGTCCTGGCTCGCTGCGATTTGCAGTTCGGTCGGAGTCGCCTTGATGACCGTGCCTTCCATTTGCAAAGGCACGCCCTTAATCGCCGACCAGACTTTATCTGCATCCGCCGGTGCGCCGGCCGAGAGCACCAATTCCCACTCGGCGAAACTCATGTCTTTCGGAGCCTTGGTTTTTGCCAGGTCAGCCGCTTGCTGGGCCGGAGTGGGAGGAACATATTGTTGGATAGTGAATCCTGCGGGCGGCATTGGATTGGTCTTGGCTTGGGCCTCGACATCCGTCCAACCCTGATCGGAGCCGTGATATTTAGTGTATTGGTTCTTGCCGTAGCCCTCGATCTGCGCCTGACTTGGTGAACCAGCGGCGAGAACGGCCGCGCGGGCAATGAAATAAAGACCTTCCACGGAATTCGGAGGAGTCCCCGTCAAGTCAGCCAGCGCCAGCGGATAAACGTTCCGCAGGTCGTTGGGATCGGCTTCCACGGCGGCCCGCAAACGCTGTTGCGCTTGCGGATAATTTTTGGCTTGCAAAGCGGCCATTCCCGAAGTGCCATTGAAGATCGCGCTCATTTGCGTCTTCATTTTCGCGAAGTCGGCATCTGGCACGCCCTCTGGCTTGGGAGCGGTCTGCAGGGCCTGCAAGCCGCGATCTGCGAATTGAGCTCCCTGCGTCAGGTTGTTTTGCGCATCCTGACCGGCTTCAGCCTGAGCCCGCTTAATGTACGCGAGCAATGCCAACGCACGCAGATTGTTGGGATTTGCCTGCAGAATGCGCTGCGCCGTGTCGATCATTTTGGCCTGGTTATTTGACTTCTGGTAGGCCACCATCAGCGTTTCCAGAGCGTCTTCTTTCATGACGCTGTTGGGATACTGAGCCAGGAACGCTTCCAGCCCGCTGATCTGCGCCGCCGGATCCTTTTGCTGCACGGCTCCGACGTACGCGTTGTACTCCGCCGGATCTTTGATCTCTTTCTTCTGCTGCGGTTGCGCCTGTGCTGGCGCCGTTGGCTGCTGCGTCTGTGTGGGCGCGGCCGATTGGGTTTGCGGTTGCGTTGTGGTTTGCTGACCCGAGGCGATTCCAGCAAACGTAATCACAATCGCTACTAGGCTATTCTTCATTTTGAAATGGCTCCTTGAATTGTCGGGAAAAACGGACGGCATTCGTACCCGGGTGTACACCTGCTCAATCCCCGGCTAACAGCATGAACTTCATTCGCTCATGCGACAGGTCCGGAAAACTCAGCACCCACCCGGTAACGTCAACCAGGACAAGAGATTATTTCCGGTGAGCCGGATTATAAGTATGTACCGCGACGAAGGCAAGCTTACTTTCCAGAGTTCCCCAGCTCTCTTGTAAGATGTGGCTTGGCGCTTTGGCGGTTGTGCCGCCCAGCATAACAATCATCATAGCGGAGCCATCCTATGGCGGAGACTGGTGTAAATACTAGTTTGGTAGGCCAAGTGGCAGTGATCACAGGCGCGGGACGCGGCATCGGAGCCGCGATTGCCGCCAAAATCGCCGGACTCGGCGCCACAGCCGTGCTTTGCGGACGCAGCCGGGGTCCGCTGGACTCCACCGCTAGCGCCATTTCGAAAGCCGGTGGGCAAGCCAAGGCATTGCCGTGTGACGTAACCGACCTGCGATCCGTCGAAGCAGCCGCTGCTCAAGTCGACCAGGCCTTCGGCCGAATCGACATTCTGGTCAACAACGCTGGAGTCGGCGGCTTTGGCGGTCCGCTGCACCAGTTACCAACTGAATCCTGGGAGCAGGTATTGAACACCAATTTGCGTGGAGTCTATTTCTGTATTCGCGCCTTCGCGCCCATGATGATTCGCGCTCGTACCGGACACATCATTAACATCTCCTCGCTCGCCGGCAAGAATGCCTTGCCGAATGGTGCAGCCTACGCCGCGTCAAAATGGGGATTGAACGGACTAAGCTATTCCGTAGCCGAAGAATTGCGCACCCACAATATTCGAGTCTCGGTAGTTTGTCCCGGTTCAGTGGATACCGAATTAAGTCCACACGCCGGAAAAGATAAAACCAAGATGCTGCAACCGGAAGATGTGGCCCACGTTGTGGCGATGCTGGTCACCCAAGCGACGCAATCGTTTGTCAGTGAGATTCTACTGCGCCCAACCCAAAAGCCGTAAGCAAGTGTGGCGCGGGCGCCCCCGCCCGCGAAATCTTTCCAAGAATCATGTGGCGCGGACAAGCTTGTCCGCGTGTAGACGGAACCAACCAATCCAGTCCGCCCAGAGAGCCATCATCCTGGAGACAGTGCAGTCGTCCGCAAAGCCAAGCACGCCCCACGAAGGATCTCTGCACTCCGCCAGCCCCCCGGCCACAATGCGCCCAGAGATTGAACTCACCACCATCGCGTGGGAACAGCCGCCTGGTCCAGCGGAGCAAAGCTCCGCAGCCACCACACGCCGATACGGGACACCGTCATTTCACCGGTAATTCTCAAAGAGTGTAATCGCTGTTTTCGTCACTTGAGAACTCGCAGCGTTGACTTTCGCTCCGAGCCTAAACCGAGGTACGTGAATCAGCGTCCAAGCCCAGCATTTTCGCTGGCTCGAATCAAGCAGTCCTGTGAAACTGACTTTCTTCCTTTTCTGCCACGCCCAGCTTCTGGATCGTCCGTTCCGTTGGCCTTTGGGGCAACGCGCCGATGCTACAATCAGCCTCTTCAATGGGGCCTAAACGCACGAATCTTTCGGTTGCCGGTTGCCTCCTCCTCGCCATTGCAACCATTGCTATTTATAGCCCCGCTCTCCGCCATCCTTTCGTCCATTACGATGACCAGGATTACGTCACGGAAAACACCCACGTCCAGGCAGGACTGACGGCAAAGACGATTGCCTGGGCCTTCACCGCCACCGAAGCGGACAATTGGCATCCCCTGACATGGCTTTCCCATATGCTGGATTGCCAGTTCTACGGACTGAATCCGTCCGGCCATCATCTCACCAGCATCCTGCTTCATCTCCTGAACGTCATACTTCTATTCCTGCTACTCACCTGGGCGACGGGTTCGATGGGGAGCAGTCTGCTGGTGGCCGCATTATTCGCCGTACATCCCCTCAACGTGGAATCGGTGGCATGGGTGGCCGAACGAAAGAACGTTCTCAGCACCCTGTTTTTCCTGCTCACAATCGGTGCCTATAGCTGGTACGCGGTAAAGCCGAGCGTCAAGCGCTACCTGGGTTTCGCCGCACTGTTTCTGCTGGGACTCGCTTCTAAACCCATGGTAATTACCTTGCCTTTCGTCCTCTTGCTGCTGGATTTCTGGCCGCTGGAAAGGATACAAGGCTGGAGCAAAGAAACATCCCCGGTACCGAGATCACGCAGGAATCGAAAAAGCCCGTCTGAAGTTTCAGTTTCTGATATGCAGTTGGCCGTAACTCCAGCGCCGTTCTCCCGGCTTGTGCTCGAAAAACTACCACTGTTGGCGTTCTCCGCTGGTAGTGCCGCGATCACCATCGTCGCGCAGCGGACCGCCGCCATCCGCTCTCTACAAAGGTTCTCCCTAGGAGTGCGATTGGAAAATGCCATTTATGCCTATGCATCGTACGTGTGGAAGGCATTCTGGCCTACGCAACTAGCGGCCTACTATCCTCATCCCGGAAATACGTTCGACGCCTGGCGGTTTTGTCTTGCGGCGCTGTTTCTTATAGCTCTCAGCGCACTGGTGTGGAAACTACGTCGGACCCGCCGGTACCTGGTCAGTGGCTGGCTCTGGTACCTCGGCACTCTGGTTCCGGTGATTGGCATTCTCCAGGTTGGCGATCAGGCAATGGCAGATCGCTACGCTTACATTCCGCTGATTGGAATTTTCGTGATGGTAGTCTTCGGAGCCGCCGATTGGGCCAATTGCAAAGCTGTTGCTTTGCAAACGCGCGTGGCAACTGCTGTTTTAGTTTTGGCCGTGCTGTCTTTTCTCACCTGGCGGCAGATCGGCTACTGGCAGAGCGACTACGACTTGTGGTCGCATACCTTGCAGGTCACCAAGGAAAACCACGTCGCCGAAGAGAGCATCAGTAAAGCGTTGCTCATGGAAGGCCGCGCCGAAGAGGCTGTGCCAGGACTGCAAAAGGCCTCCAGCCTCACTCCGGAAGATCCAGACAAGCACGCGAATCTGGGTGCGGCTCTGGCACAGTGCGGACGCCTGCAAGAAGCTATCAAAGAGTATCAGGCTGCGATTCCCCTGACTCCGAATCTCACGTTACAAATCCGTTTCTACGAAAGCATCGCCACCTTGTACGAGGCACTTGGGGACTATTCGAAGGTGCGCGAGGTTTACCGGCAAGCACTGCAGGTAGCTCCCAAACAGAGCTCTGCAATGATCCAACGGCTCTCCCAGGACATAGCTACGGAATCCGAGGGCGGACGTTATTTGCAATTGGGATTGCTCCTGCAGGAGGCGGGCAAGTCGACTGAGGCCCGCTCGGCTTTTCAGGAAGCACTAAGGTTAGACCCTACTCTCAAGTCCGCACGACAAGCCCTGAACGCACAACAGTAGAACAAGAAATCAGGACAGATCCATTGATGTCGAGGTCAATGAGCGATGATTACTGTCTCTATAACGCTCACTGACCTTTGAAGGGGGTTTTGAGCGCAATCGCCTGTTTTCGTCAGCCGTCTGCGTTTAGCTGATTGCTGCTAGAATCCACCGCATGGCGACTAGGCTGATTGGAATTCTATCCCGCGTCGCATTTTTTGTGTGCGGAGTCATCTCTGTTTTGCTCAGCAATCTTTATCGGGCACTACAAGGTCTTGGTTTTCTGCCCAACAGTGAAGCGCGTTTATTCTCCATTGCTTTGATGGTGGTGGGCGGACTTGCTGTGATTATCGCGTTGCTACCCAGTTCATGGGTGGAGAAGGCGTGCAAGGCCGAGCCAGCCAAACCTTCTTTGGTTCCCATCAAGATGTTCTCATTCTTCGCCGTCGTTTCTTATCTCTTGATTGTGGGGCTAAACTTGTATGCGCATAGCTGGCATCCTAGCCCCCAGTTTGTTTTTTCCGTTTGCCCAGCGTGTGCCCTGACAATTACAGTTGACTCCTCGCTTGGGACTGTCTTGCTGGGTCTAGCTCCTTTGAGCGCGGCTGTTTATGGCTCACTCGGCGCTGTATTGGGATGCGTGTTGGTTGTCCTCCGCAAAGCTAGTTGACGTAAAATCTCTATTACACTCATTGACCGGGGTAGCCCCGCGAGTCTCAAACCCCCAGCATTCCCATTTTGGAACTGCCTCTCAACTTCCTTCATTATTTTCTTGACTTTACTATAAGATATATATTACTGTATACGTATTCCTCAACTGGAACAACTGAAATGACCCCAGACCTTCCCAGCAATCCCCTTTTCCAACCCTCCCCCGTCCCACAACTCCTTTGTTCCCAAGATTTTGCCTGTAACCCATTTCCTTTCATAGATCTGGCGGATACCTCTTCAACCCGACTCAATCGATTCATAGATTTACGCGAAAACGCGAGTTTTTTTTTCAGGAGTAGTCCATGTCCATTCCGTTACCTAAACGCCCTAACGTTCGCCACTGTACCCACATCAAAGTCACCGGACAGCAATGCGGCTCCCCCGCTCTGCGCGGCGAGTTCTTCTGCTACTTCCATACTCGGGTCATCAAAGGCGTGCAAATGCGCGTCGATATGCAACTCCACTCCATGGCTCTGCTCGAAGACTGCGAGTCTATCCAGCTTTCCGTCATGCACGTAGTCGATGGCCTGATAAAAGGCACGCTCGAACCCACCCGCGCGAGGCTAATCATTCAAGCCCTGCGCATAGCCGCAAGAAATGCGAAGAATGTCCGCTTCGACGACGTCCACTACAAGTCCCACGAGCAACCGATGGTCCGCGAAGTCCCCGACTACGCCCGCCAATACTTAATCGAACATCCCGAACTTGGCCCACCCCTAAGGCAGTGTGGCGCGGGCGCCCTCGCCCGCGAAGCCAGCCCGTGTAGCGCGGACATTCCTGTCCGCGAGGCCCAAGCAACTGCCGTCGCCCAATGCCAAGAACCAGCCGCGAAGCAGCGACAGAACGCAGCCCACGGCGCAAGCCTTGGGACAGAACCAGAAAACAATCCGGCTCCGAAGGAGCGAAAGAACTCGCGCGAAGATCACGCCGATCCACAACCCGATTCGAAAGAATCCGCACTGATCCAACAGGCCGAAACCGCACTCCCAGGCGCAGTGGCGGGTAACTGGCACGATCTCCGCACCGTCTTCGAATTCGCCGGCATCTCCCAACGGAACCAAGAAGCCCCGCCAAGCCAGGTGGAATGCAGAGATCCTTCGTTGGCAATCCTTGGCTTCGCCAAGGACTCCAGTGCCTCAGGATGACAGCTTAGGGGAGGGACACTGAGACGGTTGGTTCCGCGGCTACGCGGCCTATTTCTTGAACAGATTCTCGAATGCGGTTCGAGCATCCGTGGGACGAGCCGAACTCGGCGTCGAGGTTTCCTTCTCTACTCGAACCCGCATGGAATAAAAGGTACATTGATTGCGCTCGTCTTTTCGCGCCACTCGCTCGGGGATGGGCTGCGTGCATTCGAACCGGCCTGAAGTATCGAAATAGGTGCACTGCCGGCAGGAGTGCAGTTCGAAGCCGCACTTCGGACATTTTCCCACCGGTTCGGAGATTGACGTCAGCAGAGTGCCGCATTGCGCGCAGCGCGAAACCGTATGCGTGCCCGGCATCTGCAGCGCGCGCGGGCCGAACGTTTCTTTCTTGACCGGCCGCTCGGCAGATTGCTTTTGCCGGGCTTCGCCTGTGCCTCGGTCCTTGTCGCGATCTTGATATCCGTGTTGGCGATACTTCGGTGACAATGAAATCCCTTAACCGTAAGCCGATATTGTCTCGCTTCGTCCCAATCTCCACAAGTCGCTCGCCAAGAACGGCGCAAGACCTCGTCCCATGGCCCCACTACAGCGATATGCATCCCAACATACCGTGTCGCGGAATTGTAATTCGCCATAGCCGATGCTAACATCCGATTGTAGCGTGAGAGTTGGAGGTATTTATTTATGTCTGACAGAGATAGCAATAGTTTTCTTTGGTTCCTTGCGGGGCTGGGTATCGGTGCCGTCGCTGGAGTGCTTTATGCGCCTCGCTCGGGCGAGGAAACCCGTGAGGCGCTCCTCTCAAAAGCCGAGGACAGCCGCGAGTTCGTTCGTGATCGCGCCCGGCAGGCGCGCGAGCAAGCCGCGGGTTGGGCTGATCGCGGCCGCGAGGTATTGAACCAGCAGAAGGAGCAGTTCCGCTCCGCCTATGAAGCTGGAAAACAGGCGTATCAGGAAGCAACCACTTCCGAGGGTGGCGGCGTAAAAACTCCGTGATGTATCACTCTCCGTAGTGCCAGTTAGTCGGCTCCGTGAAACGGAGGAACACTTATGGACTATCTGCCTATTTTTGTCGGCGTTACTGCTGCGGCGCTGGTGATTCAAGCGGGGATTCTGGTCGCTTTGTACCTGGCTGTCCGCCAAAGCACCGCGCGGATGGAAATCTTGGCCACAGAGGTCAAGACCAAAGTTCTGCCAGTCGCTGAGACCGCGTACTCCATCATGACCGAGGTTCGACCGCAGCTCCAGACCGTGGTCAGGAATGTGAGCGAATCGAGCACCATGATTCGCTCCCAGATCGAGCGCCTGGATGCCACGGTCAGCGATGTGGTTGACCGCACGCGGTTGCAAGTGATCCGGGCCGACGAACTGTTGAATCGCACCATGGACCGCGTGGAAAATACCACGAACCTGGTCCATAAGACCGTGGTTTCTCCGGTCCGGCAGCTTGCGGGACTGGTTCAGGGAATCACTTCCGGGCTGGAATTCCTGATCGGGGCGAAACGCCGCAACCGAAACGGTGTCCCTGTGCCACAGGACGAAATGTTCATCTAGATCGCAGAGGTGCGAGTTAAGGCAGCGCTCGCGCGCTGCCTTTTTGCTTCCAGGTCTGGCCCACCCTTTACGAAACGACGCGGAGAATCATCTGCGTTCCACTGTCCAACTTTACATTGTGCTTGGGAGACGTCAGTAGCGAATCCTGTGCGGCTCCCGCGCTCAGTGATACTCCAGACATCCCCGTCACGCCTTGGGCATTGGGCGTCAACCGCCCATTGATCGCCGTCCCGGAAGTCCCGTCCGCAGTACCAGTTCCCGTGGGGCTGCCGCCCGGTATGCTGCCGCCAGCGTTCGGCGGCGGAGCCCCGTAACCACCACGGCTGGTAGACGGCGCTGGTGACATCGCCCCCGAATTACCATATCCGCCCGTCGGCTCATTGACTGCTCCAGCATTTGATTCCGGCGGCCCAACAGCTTGAATGGAAGCCTTGAGCGGAACCTCAGTGCCATTCTTCAAGACCATTTTGTCGAAGGCGATCCCCAGCGTGGAAGCGGACTCGCCCTGGTGGGGCGAGACTTCGGCGACGTGGCCTAAGACTTTCGATCCTTTGGGCGCGAGCACTTCGTTTTTGTCCGACAGAAAATCGTCCATGGTTTTCGCGATCACCTCATCTCCCACTTTGGCCTTTTTGGCATCGACCGTCTTGGCCAGTTCAGCACGAATGATCGTTCCCGGCGCGAGGCGCATGGCCGGGTTTTGAGACTGCGGTCCGGCGTTTGGTTGGGATGGGTCTTGAGCCCACGAAATACAGGTTAGTAAGGCCGCGGTCATTGCCGAAATCATAAGAGGCTTTTTCATGTGTCGTTCCCCCTTTCTTTACTAATCGAGAAGCGCGGGAGGACCCAAAGGTTTCCTGTTGGATGATATTTTTTCTCACAAGCCGGGAGCGATTGACCGCTGTGGGAGCGATGGCCGTTTTCTTTCTAGATTTTAGTGAGGAAATGCGATCTCAGACACTGTCGCAACGTCAAAGGATCCAGCCGCCGCCGACGACGACTTCTCCGTCATAAAAGACTGCTGCCTGACCTGGTGTGATGGCGCGCTGGGGCTCGTCGAACGTGACGAGTACTTCATCATGGCTTGCCTTCTCGAGCATCGCGGAGGCGCCCTCGTGACGATGCCGGATCTTCACTCGAACTCGCATGGGCTCACACAGATCGTCGACCGCGACGAGATTCACCCGCCGAGCGCGCAAAGTTCGCGAATAAAGATCCTCCGGGCCGCCGACCACCACTTGACGCTCGTCACCCTTAATCTGGATGACGTACAGTGGTGAGCCCGTAGCCACGCCCAAACCCTTGCGCTGGCCTACGGTGAAGTTGTGGATGCCGTTGTGCTCGCCGATTATTTGCCCATCGGTGGTCACGAGTTCACCGGCGGTGTCGGGCAAAGACTCGCCTTGTTCGGCCAAGTAGGCATCGAGAAACTTCTTGTAATCGCCTCCGGGGACAAAGCAGATCTCTTGCGAATCCGGCTTCGCGGCGAGAGCGAGCCCGTGGTGTCGTGCCAGATCGCGAACTTGCGGCTTGGTCATGTCACCGAGAGGAAATAGAGTGCGGCTGAGCTGATCCTGAGTCAGACCGAATAGGAAATAGGTTTGGTCCTTCGAGGAATCAGCGGGACGCTTCAGCAGCCAGCGGCCGCGATTCTCGTCGAATTCAACCCGAGCGTAATGGCCTGTGGCCAATGCATCCGCGCCGATCTGCTGAGCCACGATTAACAACTGATCAAACTTCAGATGGTTGTTGCACAAGCTGCAAGGGATGGGCGTGCGTCCCGACAAATATTCTTCGACGAAGGGCTGCACCACATCGCGCTCGAAACGGTCTTCGTGATTGACCACGTAATAAGGGATGCCCAGAGTCTCTGCGACACGGCGGGCGTCGTAGACATCATCGAGAGAGCAGCAACGTCCCTGCACTGCTTCCGGCATACCAGGGTGCCCAGCCAGACGACGCTGGTTCCACAATTGCATCGTCAGCCCGATGACATCGTGTCCCTCCGCGCGCAGCATGGCCGCGACGGTCGAGGAGTCGACTCCGCCTGACATGGCTACGGCGATGGTCTTGGAAGGCAGCATTTAGCACTTAGCATTCAGCCCCATAACACTCTTGAGGAGGTCAGGAAAACTCTGACGAGCACTTGAGCGTTCGCCCATCTTGGAGGGCTAAATGCCAAGGGCTAATTGCTGACTACTGTCTTATTGTAAACCGGCGACAGGTCTCGCAGGCGGGCTACTGTTTGCGGCACCAAACCGAGAGCAAAGTCGACGTCCTCGGGGGTATTCTGTTTGCCCAGGCTGAAGCGGAGACTGGCGCGGGCTATCTCTGGGGGCAGGCCCATGGCGGTGAGCACATGGGAAGGCTCGATGGCTCCTGACGAGCACGCAGCTCCCGTGGAAACCGCGAGTCCCTTCAGATCAAGAGCGATCACTAACGCTTCTCCTTCGATGTAGTCAAAATGGATGTTTGTAGTATTCGGGACGCGCGGGGCGCCTTCGCCGTTTACACCTGTGGCGTCTACTTCGGAAAGAATTTTCTGCTCGATGTGATCGCGCAGTGCCGACATGCGTGTGAGGTCGCCTCGCTCCAGTGCTTCCCTCGCCAGTTCTGCCGCCTTTCCGAGACCGATAATTCCGGGAACATTCTCCGTGCCCGCCCGCCGGGATCTTTCGTGACTTCCGCCATACAGCATGGGCTGAAGGCTGGTTCCCTTGCGCACATAAATCGCGCCAACTCCTTGAGGCCCGTGCAGCTTGTGCCCAGAGATGGTCAGCAGATCGCACCCAATGCGGCTCACATCAACCGGCACCTTCCCTGCGGCTTGCACCGCGTCGGTATGGAAATACACATCCGCGGCGGCGGCGATCTTGCCAATTTCGTCGACCGGCTGCAGGACGCCGGTTTCGTTGTTCGCCATCATGATGCTGATCAGCTGGGTGTGCGTACGCAAAGCGCGCCGGACATCATCGGGATCAACCAACCCGCGGCCATCCACGGGAACATAGGTGACTTCGCATCCCATTGCTTCCAGGTGCTTGCACGAGTTCAGCACCGCGTGATGTTCAATGGTTGAACTGATCACGTGGTCGCCGGCGAGGGTCAAGCCCGAGATGGCGAGATTGTCGCCCTCGGTGCCGCCGCTGGTGAACACAATTTCAGAGGCCCGGCAGCCGAGCAGCGCCGCCACCGATTCACGCGCACGCTCGACCGCTGCCCGCGTCTCCTGCCCATGATGGTGGATCGAAGACGCGTTGCCGAAGTGCTCCGCGAAGTAGGGCTGCATGGCGTCAAATACCTCGGGTAGCACTGGGGTGGTCGCGTTATTGTCGAGATAGACTCGGCGCATAAAACCTGCTTTTATTCTACGTCAAGGGAGGGTGGACAGCGTGACGCGGGACCCTCGCCCGCGAACTGTGGCCAATTGTTCTGTGTATTGTTTTGCCAGGTGACCACGCGACCTAGGGCGCCTGCGCCAAACTCGCGTCGCATTAGCTGGCGCGGCGGGCTTCCGCTTCTTTTTGCGAAACGTAGCGCAGCAGGATGTCGCGCAGCGAAACCAGGCCCTTTAGCTGCTTGCCATCCGTGATGGGTAAATGGCGGAAGCCAAACTCGCGCATCAGGAAGAGGCAGTTTTCAATGGTTTCATCTACGTTGATCGACTTGGGGTTGGCGGTCATGACTTCAGAGATTTTGGTGGTTCCAGGCATGCGTCCGAGCGCTACTACGCGGTTCATAATGTCGCGCTCGGAAAAGATTCCGACCACATCTCCGTTGCGTAGCACGGGCAAAGCGCCGATGCTGTGTTCCATCATGAAGCGGGCGGCTTCGAGTACGGTGCTGTCAGCGTCAATAGAGTAGACTCTGCGGTCTTTCACGATATCGTAAACCTGTCCCATACATGACTCCTTGGGAGTGGCCTCTGACATGGGGCGATTCAGGTCATGAGCCCACAGCAGCGGCGATTCAACACTTTATCATGCCAGCGGTGCCAGCGTGGAGAGGCGTCAAGAAAAAACAGTGGCGAATTGGCGGTTAGAATGCGAGCGCGCTTCCAGCGCAATTGCTCGTGCCAACTAACCTGTCATCTGCTATCTTCTTGGTTTCACACTGGCCAACAAAATTGTTCTTAGAAGGAGAGTGAATGCCGGAACTGGCGCGGCCTGAGCCTTCCCCGTTGTATCGCTGGATGGTGCTCATTTTTCTGAGCCTGGCGATGTTCGGAAATTACTACGTGTACGACGCGCTGAGCCCTCTGGCGGATGTACTCAAACTTCAGCTTGGCTTTTCGGATTCGAACATCGGTCTGTTGCAGGCCATCTACAGTTTCCCCAACATATTTACCGTGGTCATTGGCGGGGTGCTGATTGACCGGATCGGGCTACGAAGATCGCTAATGATTTTTGCGGTTCTTTGCCTGATCGGTCCCGCAATCACAGTTGCATCCGGACACCTCTGGCTCATGGCAAGCGGGCGCCTGCTTTTTGGCATGGGGGCGGAGTCGCTGATCGTCGCTGTCACAGCCGCCTTGGCGAGGTGGTTCAAAGGCAAGGAGCTCAGCTTTGCCTTTGGCATCAACTTGACTATCTCCCGGCTGGGTTCGTTCGCCGCGTTGAACTCACCCACCTGGGCGCGATCAGCCTACGCACACTGGCGCTGGCCCTTCCTGATCGCGTTTGGCGTTTCGAGCCTCTGCGTCGTCGGCGCGGTCATCTACTGGATTCTCGAGGTACACGCGGAGAAGGTTTACCACCTCGGCGAAGTTTCAACCGACAAAGTGGTTCTTGCCGATTTGTTCAAGTTCGGCGTGAGCTATTGGTATATCGTTGCGCTCTGCGTGACTTTCTACTCAGCCATCTTCCCTTTCCAAACCTTTGCAGTGAAGTTTTTCATGGAGGCCCACGGGACTTCGCGGGAGACTGGAGGATTTTTGTCGAGTTTGCTAACCCTGTTCGCAATGGTCGCGACGCCTTTATTTGGTTTGATGGTAGACCGAATTGGCAAGCGAGCTTTGGCGATGATGTTAGGCTCCCTACTGCTGATCCCGGTCTACCTTGTGATGGCCTATCTGCATTCGTCGCGGCATGTGTTCCTGCACATCCCTTTCTTCGGAACTTTGGACATTCCTCTGTTGCTCCTGGGTGTAATGGGAATGATGGGCGTGGCTTTCTCGCTGATTCCAGCGGTGATGTGGCCTTCGGTAGCCTATATTGTCGATCAGTCGAAACTCGGCACCGCATATGGGTTAATGACGATGATTCAGAATATCGGACTGTTCGGCTTCAACCTGCTGATCGGCTGGGCTAACGATTTCGGTCATGCCAGCGTAGAGAATCCGGCCGGGTACCGGCTGGGAATGTGGATTTTCTCCATTCTTGGTTTCCTGGGGGTGTTCTTCTCCTACCTGCTCCACAAGAGAGAATCGGGACCCGAGGGTCATGGATTGGAGACCATCACCACGGCGTCGGCCACGGCTTAGACAATAACCACGTTCTGGGGCAGTTCTTTTGGGCCTTTCTGATGGTTGGCGAATCTATTAAAGAGCGGCTTGCGTTTGGACCTGATAAAGAGTGACAACCAAAAGGCGAAGTGGCCAGGGCCCACAGAAAAAAAGCCCCCCAGCAAGCCTATTAGCTACAACTTTTTGCGATGCTCGATTTCTTGCGGTGCTCGAAGGCCCTGACTAAAGTTACCTGCAAGCAGTACAACGAAAAGATACTTACGCCGCATCTGACTGAGTGCGGCCGGAAAAGGCGACTTGACCGACGCGAAAAAACAGCGGGACAGGCTTTCCGAAGCACAGGCAATTGAACGGGCTAAGCAAGGGGATGCAGAGGCCTTTGAGGCTTTGTATAATCTGCACAAGCGCCGGGTCTATTCGCTTTGTCTTCGTATGACCGCGAACACAGCAGCAGCGGAAGATTTAACTCAGGAAGCCTTTCTGCAGTTGTTCCGCAAGATTGGAACTTTTCGCGGCGAATCGGCCTTTTCCACCTGGTTGCATCGGATGGCGGTAAACGTCGTCCTCATGCAACTGCGAAAAAAAGGTTTGCCGGTAGTTCCTCTCGAGGAGAACATCGAGACGGAAGAGGAGACGCCGAGGAAGGAACTGGGCGCGGACGACCCGAGGTTAGCCGGATCGCTCGACCGGATGCAAATCGAACGGTCGATTGCGAAGCTGCCACCGGGGTACCGAATGATTTTTTTGCTGCATGACGTTGAGGGGTACGAGCACAATGAAATTGCCGAAATGGTGGGATGTTCCATCGGCAACAGCAAGTCTCAACTTCACAAAGCGCGGATGAAATTACGAGAGATCCTCAAAACGAGCAGAGCTGAAAAAGCCACAAAGCCGTGAGGATTTACTTGAGACGTTGGGGAGGTAGTATGACCTGTGATGAGTTTGAACGGGTCCTGCCGGAGCTTGGGAGCGGCCATAATATTGAGCAGGAGGAACACCTGAAATCCTGCTCAGCGTGTTCGGATCTGGTAGCAGATCTGGACGCCATTTCAGAACAGGCGCGGTTCTTGCGAGCGTCCGAGGATCCCAGCCCGTGGCTTTGGAACTCGATTGAAGTCGCGCTGCGGCAAGAGGGGCTGATCCGTCAGCCCCATCCAGAACTTCCTTTCGTTCATCCCCCCCGGCTCAGTTGGAAGTTGCGCTGGCTGGTACCGTCTGCTGCCGCATGTCTGGTCCTGTTTGGAGTACTTCTGCATGAACGTGGAACCGGGTCGCATGTCGCAAAACAGCAACTTCCGCCCGCGGGTGTGGAAACGGCTGACCTGCAATCTCAGGCTGAGGTAATGGCCGGCGACGATTTGCAATTGCTGGAGACGGTCGCGTCCCGCATGCCATCCATGCGCGCCCCGTACGAAGCGGATCTGCGGGCGGTGAACGCGTACATCCGGGATGCCGAGCGGTCGGCGCATAGCGATCCTAACGACGAGATCGCACAGCAATATTTGAGGAATGCGTACGAGCAGAAAGCCATGGTCTACGAGATGGCCTTGGATCGTTCTCTACCATAGTAGAATAGCCGGGGATCTGGGCCAGCGGGGAGTGCTCGCCGGCATTGGGGAGATGTTGATTATGCACCGAAAGCAACGGGCCGCAACCTATGCCGTAGTATTGATCCTTATGCTGGCCGCGCTCGCCGCAGCCGAGACCACTCGCAAGGATATGCATTTCAAAGTCGGCCGGCGGGCGAGCATCTCCATCGTCAACCAGTACGGGCCGATCTCGGTCAAAGCTGGTCCGGGTAAGCGTGTGATGGTGACCGCAATTTTGAACTCGGGAAAAGTGGAGGTTGACGAAAGCAAACGGGGAAATCGAGTGTCGATTATTTCTCATCTTCTGGAGGGGGCAGACGCGGATTCGGGACGCGTCGGTTATGAAGTTGTCGTCCCTGCAGATGCGAGCGTGACTTTGCATTCCATGACTGGACCTCTGCATGTCGAGAAACTCCGCGGCGACGTGAGCCTCGAAGGCAGTACCGCTGTCGTGGAAGTGCGCGATGTGACCGCCGGGCGGATTCACATAAAGACCCTGAATGGTCCGGTGACACTCACCAACGTGAGCGATGGGTATGTAGAAATCACCTCGGTTAGCGGCGATGTGGCTCTGCACGCTGTGAATGGCACCTCCGTCCATGTCAACTCGAACACCGGCAAAATCCACTATGACGGGGACTTCGGGGAAGCTGGCCAATACTCGTTGACCAGCCACAGCGGTGATATTGAGGCGATTGCCCCCTCTTACGCATCGATCGAAGTGGTCGCTCGTTCCGCTCAGGGACGAGTGGAAAACGATTTTCCGTTAGAACCCGAGCACACTTCCTTTGTTACTCATGCCGGGAGTGCCTTCGCAGGTACCGTGGGTAAGGCGGCATCTTCGGTTAAGTTGCTTTCCTTCAGTGGTAAAATTCACCTTAAGAAACGCGAACAATAAACGCTGAACCATCGGACTGGGCGGGTGCAAAGCCGTTTCAGGAAATCGAGGACAGAATCCGGTTCGCGCCCTGTGGTCAATCCGCTCGCGCATGTACGTGAGCCTCGGACGGTGTTTCTCGTGGGTTTTATGGGCGCGGGCAAAACCAGCGTGGGCCGTGCTTTGGCCCATCGGCTAGGTCTGCCATTCGAAGACTTGGACGATCGGATTCAGCAGCGCCAGGGAAAGACCATTGAGCAGATTTTTCGCGAGGCCGGAGAAGCCGAATTCCGGCGAACTGAAACTGCGGCCTTGCGCGAATTGCTAGGAGAGCTGGGGTCGTCATTCCGCGTGGTGGCATTGGGAGGAGGCGCTTTTGTGCAGCCTGGCAACGCCGCCCTGATCGCAAAGGCAAAAGTACATTCAGTCTTCCTCGATGCGCCGGTAGATGAATTGCTGCGGCGATGCGAGGACGAACCCACGAAACGTCCGTTGCGGCGAAATGCGACGCAATTTCGCGAACTCTATGAAACCCGGCGGCAGTCCTATATGAAAGCTGCCGTCCGTATTGATACCGAGGGCAAAGACGTGGACACAGTCGCGGCGGAGGTAGCATGCAGTCTGGGATTAGAGTAAGGGAGTCAGCGCCGAAGAAAACTACCTTTGTATTCAGAACTATTTTAGCGCTTGCCGGACTATCCCTGTTGGCGCTGCCGGCCGCGAGGGCCGCCTCGGGCAAGGATGACAAGGCTGCAACTGTCCAGCAGCAAGTAGACTCCGGATCGTTTGGCGTCTTTATGAATGGACGGCGCGTGGCCACCGAGACTTTCTCCATCAATCAGAGCGCTGACGGCAGTTCGATCGTTTCGCAATTCAAGAGTGAGGCAGGCATCGATAAAGCGGAGCAAACGTCCGACTGGCAAATGAGCGCCAAGGGCGAATTACGGAAATATGAATGGAAAGAGGTCAGCCCCGGACAATCGCGGGCCGTCGTTCAGCCTAACCAGGACTTCTTGATCGAGCACTTCCGAAACAGTCCGCAGGACAAAGATCAGGAACAACCCTTCATGCTGCCAGCATCGAGCATCTTGCTGGATGACTATTTTTTTATACAGAGAGAAGTCCTGGTTTGGAAATTTCTGGCCAGCAGTTGCAAGCAGGAAAAGGGCGCACTGCAGTGCCCCTTCAAGCAACCCGTGCAATTCGGAGCGTTGAATCCACACGCTCGCGCATCGATGGCAGTGACAGTAGAGTTCGCCGGACGGGAAAAGGTTACGATCCGGGGCGCTGAACGCGAACTGAACCGCATCGACTTGAAAAGCGAGTCGAGCAGTTGGGCGCTTTGGCTCGACGATCAATTCAAGCTGCAACGAATTTTGCTCTCGGGGGACAACACAGAAGTGGTACGAGACTAAATCGAACCTTGGCCCTGATTGACACACGCACGGTACGGGTGCTGGTCACGACGCTGCTGTTTGCATTGGCGTTGGGCTTCCTGTACATTGCCCGCCGCACCCTGATTGCCTTCCTGTTCGCCATTTTCTTCGCTTATCTGGTGGACCCGGCCGTTTCCAGCCTTCAGAAATGGACCCGCGGGCGAGCGCCGGCAATTGCCATCATTTATTTTCTGTTTGTCATTCTGCTGAGTTCGCTCTTCTTCTTTGTGGGGCCACGGACCGCTCGCGAAGCGCGCCGACTGGGCGAGTCCTGGCCATCTCTCACCGAGCGAGTCAATACCGGCGATTTGGCCCACGAGATTGGACAACAGCGCGGCTGGAGCGGTGAAACCACCCAGTTGCTGCAGAAGGTTATCTCGGACCCTCGTCTGGCCGGCATAGCGCAAGAGGTTGGCATACGCGTTGCGGAAGTCGCTAAGCAGGCATGGCTTTTGATTGTCGTGCCAATTCTGGCGATATTTTTTCTGAAGGATGGGCGAGGGTTTAGCGAAGTCGCGCTGTCGATGGTACAAAGCAGACCGCAACGCGAATTCTTGCAAGATGTACTCACGGACTTGAACCAGATGCTGGCTCAGTTCATCCGCGCCCAGCTTGAACTCGCGGCTTTATCCCTGGTGGTTTACATCTCTTTTTTGAGTGCAACGCGAGTGCCGTACGCGCTCGTGCTTGGAACCGCGGGCGGCATGATGGAATTCATTCCGGTCGTCGGCCCATTGGTGGCCGGAGTTGTGATTCTGGCGGTCGCGCTGCTCATGAGCTATCCGCACTGGCTGATGCTGCTCGCCTTCCTGATCGCATGGCGCTTAATTCAGGATTACGTAGTTTCCCCCCGCATCATGGGACAGAGCATGGAGTTGCACCCGCTCGCGGCAATCTTCGGCGTATTGGCAGGAGCCGAAATTGCTGGAGTGCTCGGCGTATATCTTTCGATTCCAGTGATGGCCAGCCTGCGCATCGTGTGGCGGCGCTGGCGCCTGTACGCGGAGAAGAAACGCTTCGGTCCCCTGAATGAATACTCGTTCGGAACAGAGATCCGGCCAAAAGCGTGACCCCCCTCAATTCCCATTGCACTCTCATTCCGGGCGTAGCGAGGAATCTGTAGTTGCTTGGCAACACCGAAAATGCAGATCCCTCGCGTCACTCGGGATGACAAGCATCTGGGAGTCGAAGCAGGTTGTAGTCATGACGAACTGCTTTAGTAGACGCTCTCTTAAGAAGCGAGCTTTAACGCAGCTCTTCCATCACCTGCTCCAGCACTTCCCTTCCCGGGCGCGTTACCGACTCCGGCAGCGTAGCCAGAGGTTCCTCAGTGACGTTGAGCATATCGATAAAGCTCGGCGCCTCGGGGTTTACATAGAAAAGTCCAGTCAGGACTTCGCCTTTTTCGTGGGCTTCGTGCAGGCGGCTGATGGCTTTGATTCGATTCGTGGCATCGTAATCTTCTTCCAGTTTGGTGAGCCGCAACCGTGATCCGTCATGCATGGTGACTTCGACTGTGCTGCCTGCATCGTAGTCCACGTTAATCTCCTCGAATGCAGGAACGAAATTGATGTCCTGCAACGGCTCTTCGTGGTCTTTCATGTATTTGTACGATTTCGTTGAGCCCTCGTGATCATTGAAGGTTACGCAAGGAGAAACCACGTCGAGCATCACCGTGCCTTTGTGGGCAATCGCGGCTTTCAACATGCTGTGCAGTTGCCGCTTGTCGCCGGAGAACGATCGGCCGACCAAGGTTGCGCCTAGCGTGATCGCCATGGCACAAGTGTCGATCGGAGGAAGATCGTTGACCACGCCGGTCTTTAATTTCGAACCGAGATCAGCCGTGGCGGAGAACTGGCCCTTAGTCAGGCCGTATACGCCGTTGTCCTCGATGATGTAAATGATCGGCAGGTTGCGCCGCATCAGGTGGACAAACTGCCCAATACCGATCGAGGCAGTATCGCCGTCGCCGCTGACGCCGAGCGCAATCAGCTTATGGTTCGCCAACATGGCGCCAGTCGCGACCGACGGCATGCGTCCATGCACAGCGTTGAAGCTGTGGGAGCGGCTCATGAAATACGCCGGGCTCTTGGAAGAGCAACCGATGCCGCTGGGCTTGATAACGCGTTCGGGCTGAACACCCATTTCATACATGGCGTCGATAATGCGCTCGGAAATCGCGTTGTGCCCGCACCCGGCGCACAGCGTGGTTTTGCCACCGCGGTAATCGAGCACAGTAAGGCCGATGCGATTAATCTTGGGTGCGGGGGTGGGAGTGCTGGTCGTGGTCGCCATGTTATTTGCCCTCCATGCTGGTAAGTTCGTCGGTTACCGAGCGTGCATCCAGCGGCAGCCCGTGAATATGCGCAATGCTGCGGAGTCTCGTGACCAGCTCAGCCTTAATGTCGAGCTTGATCAAACTAAGCATCTGGGCATCGCGATTCTGTTCAACCACGTAGACCCGGTCGTGCTGTTCGATGAATTCGTGGACTTCGCGCGAGAACGGATAGGCTTTCAGCCGCAGATAATCGATTTCAATGTTGTATTCATCGCGCAACTGATCGCGCGATTCGATGATCGCCCAGTGCGACGTGCCGTAAGCGATAATGCCAATCTTTGACTTGGACTTGCCGCCGATTATCTCGGGGCGGGGAACAAAGGAGCGCGCCGTCTCGAATTTCTTGTTGATGCGCTCCATGTTCTTCTCGAAGTCATCAGGGCGCTCGCTATAGCCTGATTTTTCGTTGTGTCCGGTGCCGCGCGTGAAGTAGGCGGCGGCCGGATGCTGAGTGCCGGGAAGCGTGCGATAGCCTATGCCGTCGCCGTCAACATCTTTGTAGCGCGCGAACCCTCCCAATCGGTCAAGATCTTCCTTCGCGAGCACCTTGCCGCGGTTAATGGGCTCTTTCGGATATTCGAAGGGATCGGACATCCAGTTATTCATCCCCAGATCCAGATCCGACATTACGAATACTAAAGTCTGGAACTGTTCCGCCAGATTGAAAGCATCCTGCGCCATGCTAAAACACTCAGCCACCGAACACGGCATGAGCAGGATGTTTTTGGTATCGCCGTGCGAAAGAAACGCAGTCGAGAGAATATCGCCTTGCGAAGTGCGCGTAGGCAAACCCGTGGAAGGTCCGACGCGCTGAATATCCCAGACTACTCCTGGGACCTCGGCATAGTAAGAAAGCCCGACAAACTCAGCCATCAGCGAAATACCAGGCCCGGCGGTCGCGGTCATCGAGCGCGCTCCCGCCCAACCGGCACCCAGAACCATTCCGATCGCAGCAAGCTCGTCTTCGGCTTGCACGATGGCGAACGTCGCCTTGCCATCAGGACCGATCCGATACTCTTTCATGTACTCAATCAGCGTTTCGACCAGCGATGACGACGGAGTGATCGGGTACCACGTCACCACCGTGACCCCGGCAAACATGCAGCCCAGAGCGGCGGCCGAGTTGCCGTCGATAATGATCATGCCTTGATTCTTGTCCATGCGCTGGATGAAGTAGGGATCTTGCTTGGTGAGATTGGCCGCAGCGTACTCAAACCCCGCTTTGACCGCAGCCAGGTTCAAATTGGCCGCTTTTACTTTTGTGGCGAACTGCTTGCGCAAAGCCTTTTCCACCTCGGCCATATCGATGCCGAGCAACTGGGCAGCCACGCCCACGTAGATCATGTTCTTTACCAACTTGCGCAGCTTGGCTTCCGGACAGACGGGTGCCACGAGCTTGTCGTAGGGAACGGGATAGAAAACCAAATCACTGCGCAACTTATTCAAGTTCAGCGGCTCGTCATAAAGTACGGCAGCTCCAGGCGCCAGTGACATCACATCTTCCTGGGCCGTCTCCGCATTCATGGCGATGACGAAATCGATCTCTTTCTTGCGCGCGATGTATCCGTCTTTATTGGCGCGGATGGTGTACCAGGTCGGTAGCCCGGCGATGTTTGAAGGAAACAGGTTCTTGCCGGAAACTGGAACACCCATTTGAAAGATGCTGCGCAGAAGCACTGTGTTCGAACTCTGCGAGCCCGATCCGTTCACGGTCGCAACCTGAATGCTCATGTTGTTGACGACGCGTTTTGGCTCCCGTTGCCCAAAACTCTCGTGGAGCGCTACATCCGTGGTGGCCATTCCTTAATCCTTCCTTTGACTGGAGCGGGGTTTCGCCCGCTCGGCATGGTTCTTGGAGTAGTAAGGCGAACTTTTGATTATACGGCACGGGAGCGGTTGCGAACAGGCGCGGACGCGGAAACTCGGGCACCAAAGTACCTGTTTTTCAAACAGGTTCTCTGGTTCCGTTTTTTTCCCAAGACGGAACAGCCGCGCCACACAGCGATATTTATTACATCGTGATACGATCAATTGCTTCAATAAAGTTCCCTCGCGGACGCCCCCGTCCCAACGAGTCCCGATCAAATTTCCTAATTTGTTGTTCTCGCGAGTCGAGCACGCCTCGTTCTGAACGACGCCGTCACGAGCGTGGCGTCGCACCAAACTATAAGCAAAACCGAGGCCGCAGCACCCGCGGTCACTCTCGGATCTGATCCACCGTGGGTAGCAATCAGCAGCATCGAGGCGGCGACCGGAAGCTCACTTAAGCTCACAACAACGGCCCCGAACCAGATGAGATCTCTTCCACTACGGGGGAAACGTCCCGCCAGCAGCGCACCCACGACCAAAAAGACAGACAGCAGGCCTAATGCATAGTCGAAGATGAAAGTTGCGCCTGTGAGGAACCCAGTTACGCCAGCAATCCAACGGATCTGCTTGGAAACTGAGGCGATCAGTGTTTTCTCAGCACCCTGAGCACGTCTTAATTTCACCTCTTCGATCACAGTCGCCACATCACACAAAGCCACCAGCAAGACCGAAACTAAAGTTAGGGCGATCGCGCTTGGACGATTAGCGAAGCGACTCCCAGGCAGAATGAAGAGCCAAAAACAAAGCACCCAGATGCTCAACGAAAGGGCGCCGGCACACATCAGCACTCTTCCGGCACGGGGAGAACGCGGTTGGACGATTGCGCCCACAATCAAAATGCTGGGCACAATCGCGAAACCCCATGTAAAACCGACCGAACCAGCGACTCCTGTAAAACATCCAGTGGCGACGGCGAGCCACCGCATTCTGCTGGAAACGATCCCGTTCATTCAGCGTTCATCGGTGTGGTCCTGTTATTCGACTTGGAGGAACTGCGCCATGTTGCGGAATTTGTTGTATCGGGACGCGACCAATTCCTTGATGGTCATTTTTGTCAGTTCTGCGAGGTGTTTCTGCAGCGCGGCATCCAGCAGAGCCGCGGCCGCGTCATGATCGGTGTGAGCGCCGCCTTCTGGTTCGGGGACGATGCCGTCGATGCAACCGAATTCGGCCAAGTCCGCAGCCGTAATGCGAAGTGCCTGCGCGGCGAGCTCTTTCTTGCTGGCATCGCGCCACATGATGGCGGCACAGGACTCAGGAGAGATTACTGAATAGATGGCGTTCTCCATCATCAGCACGCGATCCGCGACCGCGATCGCGAGCGCTCCGCCGCTGCCACCTTCTCCAGTAATGGTGGTAATAACTGGGACTTGCAATCGCGCCATTTCCCGAAGATTTCTGGCGATGGCTTCTGCTTGTCCGCGCTCCTCAGCGCTCAGGCCTGGATACGCGCCAACTGTGTCGACGAAAGTGAAAATCGGACGGCTAAATTTTTCCGCGATCTTCATTACGCGGAGAGCCTTGCGATATCCCTCCGGATTGGTCATGCCCCAGTTGCGGTAAACATTCTGCTTGGTATCGCGGGCCTTCTGATGGCCGATCACCACGACTTCCTGCCCGTGAAAGCGGGCCATGCCGCAAACCATGGCATGGTCATCGGCGAAACCACGATCGCCGTGAATTTCGCTCCAGTTGGTGAAGATGCGCTCGACATACTCGAGGGTAAGCGGACGCTGCGGATTCCTCGCCAACTCCGCCTTTTGCCAGGCGGTGAAATGGGCTGAAATCTGAGCTTGCAAGGTTTGAATACGATCGTGGAGCTGCTGAATCTGGGTGCGGACGTCCTCGTCCTGGCCCGGCAAAGAGTTTAGCCGTTCCAGTTGCCGCTCGATCCTTCCCAACTCTTGCTGCGCCTTTAGTTGAGACTCCATCTTGTTGCCATCACCGTTCCTGGCGGCCCAGCGTGTTTCTACCATGGAAAGAAGAAATTCAGTGCCCGTCACCATCAGCATTGCATTTGTCACCGCTGGAGCAGTCGCCGATTGCAAATCCGCACTCCTTTGAATGGAAGCTCTCATCCGCCGCATGTCATAGTCTACCTAGAGACGTGGCCAGATACGTTGTACCAACCCAGCCTAGTCGATCACTCTCACAGCGCCGCGGCCACACAACTCCTCGACTCTGGCCACAAAGTTGCGGTCTGGATGGACATTATAGCCCTCCGCCTCCATCACCACCATGAAATCGCCCTGGCGTTCCACATCGAACAGTACTTTTGCCTCGCCTTTGCGCCCAGCAAAAAGCGCGTGAAGTTCGTCGACTATGGACTCATTCGCCGTCTCCACGGGAATGCGGATGCGTAGCGAACGCGGGAGTGGAACCTTGGCATCTTCGAGCGGAATAATATCGTTCGCCAGCAGCTTGGGATTCACGCCTTCTTCAATCCGCAAGCCGCCGCGCACCAGCACCGGAACTTCAAGCTTTACTTTATCCTGCAACTTTCGGTAGGCATCGGGAAACACTATCATTTCGACTGAGCCTGCCATATCTTCGAGTGCGCCTTGAGCGTAGAAATCTCCTTTTTTTGATTTCAAGACGCGGAGGTTGGTAATGATGCCGGCAGTGCAGATGTTTTCATCTTTGCCGGTCGAAGCCTTAATGCCGGCGATATCGGCGGTGCTCAAAGCCCGCAGGTCTTCCAACTTGTCTTTGTACTTTTCCAGCGGATGGCCAGTAATAAAGAACCCGAGGATTTCTTTTTCAGCAGCCAGGCGGGTGTGTTCATCCCAATCTGGCGTGTCAGGTAACTTGTCGTTGTTGACCGGAATTTCATCCTGCTGGAAAACTCCGAACAGGCCGTGCTGGCCGGATTCAGCGTCACGCTGGGTCTTCAGCGCGCGATCCATGGCTTTGTCAAGGACGGCCATTAACTGGCCGCGGCGGCCGAGCGAATCCATGGCGCCGCTCTTGATCAAAGACTCCAGAACCCGTTTATTGAGCAGCCGCAAATCTACCTTTTCACAGAACTCATAGATGGAACGATATCGTCCCGCTTCTTGTCGTCCCGCCACGATCGACTGGATGGCGTTATGGCCAACGTTTTTCACGGCTGCTAAGCCAAAGCGGATTGCGCTGCCATGCGGCGTGAAGTTGGCATCGCTCACGTTGATATCCGGTGGTTCGACGGCGATCCCCATTTCACGGCATTCGTTGATGTATTTCACGACGTCATCGGTGCTGCCGGTCACCGAGGTGAGCAACGCGGCCATGAACTCCACCGAATAATGAGTCTTTAGATACGCGGTGTGATAAGCCAGCAGGGCGTAGGCTGCGGCGTGCGCTTTTGGAAACCCATACTCCGCAAACTTTGCCAGCAGGTCGAAAATCTTTTCAATCTTCTTGGGCGGGTAACCGCGTTGCACTGCGCCTTCGACGAAGCGCTCGCGTTGCTTCGCCATTTCCTCCGGCTTCTTCTTGCCCATGGCGCGGCGCAGAAGGTCGGCTTCGCCGAGCGAGTAGCCGGCGAGACGATTGGCGATCTGCATTACTTGCTCCTGGTAGACAATCACACCCCATGTGCCTTCCAGGGTTTCTTTCAACTCGGGCAGTTCATACTCAATGCTCTTACGCCCGTGCTTGCGATCGATAAAATGGTCAATCATGCCGCCCTGGATCGGTCCCGGACGGTAGAGCGCGTTCAAGGCAGTGAGGTCGTCGATCGAGTTCGGCTGGTAGCGGCGAAGTACATCGCGCATGCCGTGAGACTCAAATTGAAAAATGCCTGAGGTCAGTCCTTTGTGAAAAACGCTTTCGTAGGTTTTATTGTCCTCAAGCGGAATGTCGTTCAGGGTGAGGTTCTGATTGCGCGTCTGCGCGATCAACTTCAGGGTGTCATCAAGAATGGTCAGTGTGGTCAGGCCGAGGAAGTCCATCTTCAACAGGCCCATTTTCTCGATGGCGACCATGTCGAAGGCGGTAACGATTTCGTCGTTCTTCGTCTTGAACAGGGGAACCAACTCGGTCAGCGGCCGGGGAGAAATCACCACGCCTGCCGCATGAACGCCCGCGTTGCGCACCAGACCCTCCAGCTTGCGCGCGGTATCGAGCAACTGGCGCACTTGTGGTTCACTTTCGTAGGCTTGCTGCAGCGCGGGAGAATCCTTAATCGCTTGCTCCAGCTTGATGTTGAGCGTGGTCGGAACCATCTTGGCGATCCGGTCCACGTCGGCGTAAGGAATGTCCATGGCCCGGCCCACGTCCTTGATCGCCGCCTTCGCCGCCATGGTGCCGAACGTGATGATCTGGGCCACGTTCTCGCGTCCGTACTTCCGGGTGACGTAATCAATCACCTCGCCGCGGCGGTTCATGCAGAAATCAATATCGATGTCGGGCATCGAAATACGTTCGGGATTCAGGAAGCGCTCAAAGAACAACTCGTGCTGAAGCGGATCCAGATCGGTGATGTTCATCGAGTAGGAAACCAGCGATCCCGCAGCCGAGCCACGTCCCGGCCCTACCGGAATGTTGTTCTCCTTCGCATACCGGATGAAGTCCCAGACGATCAAGAAGTATCCCGAGAACTGCATTTGCTGGATGATGGCAAGTTCCCGCGCCAGACGCTGCTCGTATTCCGCAATACTGTGCTTGACCCGGCCCTGCGCCTGCAAGCCTCGCAGCGCGTCCAGCCGCCGCGCGAAGCCTTCCCGCGTGACGTGTTCGAAGTAACTGTCCAGCGTGTAACCGGCGGGCACATCGAAATGAGGAAAGGGATTGCTGACTTTCTCCAATCGCGTGCTGCAGCGCTCAGCGATGGCCATGGTGCGCGAAAGTACATCGGGCGCATCCTTGAACACGCGCAACATTTCGTCATAGCTCTTGACGAAGAAGTCCGTGCCCTGGAACTTCATGCGGTTGGTGTCCTGGATGGACTTTCCGGTCTGAATGCAGAGCATCACATCCTGGGCGTGCGCATCGTCCTCGCAGAGATAGTGGCTGTCATTGGTGGCCACCATCGGCAAGCCCAATTCCTTTTCTAGCTGGAACAGATGAGGATGGATGCGGTGTTCCATCTCCAAGCCCTGATCCTGAATCTCCAGAAAGAAATTGTCCTTGCCGAAGATGTCGCGATAAAATACAGCCGCATCCCGCGCGGCTTCGTATTTCTCTTCCATCAATCGTTCTGCGACTTCGCCCTTGAGGCAGCCTGACAATCCGATCAATCCTTTGGAATGCTCCGCCAGAAATTTCTTGCTCACCCGCGGTTTGTAGTAGAAGCCATGAAGCGAAGCCTCCGAGGTAATCTTCACCAGGTTACGGTAGCCCTCTTCGTTTTCCGCCAGTACCAACAGATGGTTGTAGGTGTCACCGTCAGGCGGCGTACGCGAAATGTTGTGATCGTCCTTCTTACAGATATAAAGTTCGCAACCGATGATCGGCTTGATCCCCGCCTGCTTGGCCGCATTCACAAAGTGCACGGCACCGAAGACATTACCGTGATCGGTCATGGCAACCGCAGGCATGCCCAGCTGTTTCGCGCGCTCGCAGAGCTTGTCCACGTCGCAGGCGCCGTCGAGCATCGAATAATCAGTATGCAGATGGAGATGAACGAATTGGGACATTGCGTCGGAGTGATCCTGTTAATCGATTCTATGTCAGGCTCATTCTAATTGGACAGGGCCGCCGCGGGACGGCGAGTTATCCGAGTTATCCACAGCAATCCACACGGAGAACGCGACCGAGAAACTTTCGCTGCCACCTTGAAAGGGGATCACTCCAACCATTTTTCAAATGCTTCTGCTGCGCAGAAACCGGTAGGGGTTTCGACTACGAGGCGAAAGCTTAGGAGGTGTCTGCGCCACAATTCGCGCGGTAACCACGCTCTGAGGTGATGAGACGAGACATATTGCGTCTTCAGACGAGTACGGTCGCCATTTCCGTAAGCAACGACGTCGTTGGGACGGAAGTTGTCGCCCTTGATTTCCAGAATAAGGAACCGGGAACTGTGATAGTCCATCATAGGCACTGGGTATGGCGCTATGGCGTTAATCACTGCGTTCAGCGGTTGCCGCTTGAACTTCGCCGAAGGCAAAACGTGGACCGCTGCGGGATACGAGAAATGCAAAGGGTCGTTGGTCACGGAAAGCATCACTGGGGTTGCCCTTGCGTACTGGCCACTGGAATCCGTCAGCCTGTCTGCCGGGATCATGACGTGTAGTTCACTGGGCGAAACAAACGTGACTTCCTCGCGAAGACTGGTATCATCGCCGAACTGTACTTCGGAATGCGGTGTGAATCCTCTGCCCCGCAAGACCAGGCTCGCGTCGGAACTACAACAGGTCATCACGTGCGGTTCGACGGAATCGACGACCGGACTATCCTTGCCCACTACGATGATTTTCTGTCCCGTCCTGGCGCCGACGACCGGCCTCCCTTCCCACGAGTCCTTGGCGTACGCCGTGAATAGCCCAGGTTTGTCCGCGAGGTCGGACGGCATCGTCACCTCAACATGCCGCAGGTCGATTGTCCTGCTATAGAGATAATTCCGGGAAGTCTTGCTCTCTGGCGATGCGTCTTCGCCGATCATGAAATACACACGGCTCGAAGAAATTAGATTCTCACCCGACAGTACAACACTTGTGCTCTCGGTCCCCTCTACGACACGAATTGGGGGGCCATTGAGTACCGGGTCTTCCAGGAGATATGCCGGTTCCACGCTTTCATCCGAATCCTCCCACGGCTTCTTTCCTGCGAGCAATTGGGATACATAATCGCCGCGCGCGGGAGGCCCCGAACAATAATCGATGCAGATCAAGACCACCCCGGGATCGAAAATTGAAATATACAGTTCTTCCGGAGTTTGTTCCGCGTCCTCACAACCGATGCATCTGGCTTTGCCTTCTCGCTGGATTGGAACTGCTTGATGCGACAACCGCTTCGGCCGGTCCCACACGTCAATCCACGCGCTTCGCACGCTCTCCGTCGTCGAAATGGAATAACGGAGCGGTTGAGCTGCCGCATCAGACGTTGGCACGATTGTCGTGAGCTGGTCCCATTGAGAGCTGATCTTGATGGTTCGGCCGTCGGCACAAACCTGGGTGGATTCTTGCGCCGGCGCAGCCAAAGTTGCAAGCGTCACAAGAATAATTACGCAGCGGGCTCGGGGCAGCATGGGTTTCTTATATTTGAATATAAGGGGTTTATCGGAAGCAAAGCTAACAGGACTTGAAATCAGGGATTACCCGGGTAACTGGAACTCCACGCCGCGATTATCATTCGCTTTCTTGGTGGCTGGAATATCCAACTCAGCGAGCGGAATCTTCCTCGCCCGCTGCGCGCCGAGTATCCACAATGTTTGTCCTACGATGGCATAGTTCTGAACTTCCTCGGTATGCTTATCGCGGAAAACCAGTTCGGTCGGCTCTGAGTCCGCCTTCGAGCGAGCTTGTGATCCCTGAGATTCCCGCGCCTGCCGCTCCGCGCGCAATCGGTCGACCTCATTCTCCAGACGATCAAGCTGCTCCTGCTCCCGGCTGTTATCGACATACGCGCTCGAATAATCGGGAGGCGGATAGCTCTGATAAGAATCTGCCGAATAAGAATCATCCCCGTAATCCCAGGGATACCCGTAATAGCCGTACCCGTAATATCCGGCGTAGGGCCACGTGCCGAAGAAGCGGTGATGGTGGTGGAAGAATGGCGAGCGACGGACGAAACCGTTCTCAAATCGAGTGCCACCTCGTTGCACCCCACCAAAACCTCGGGTGCGATTCATCATCACAGGACCACGACCGCCCATGGAGCCGCGTGCCGCAAATCCACCATGACCCGCGAAGCCTCCCGAACCTCCACCGCGGTGCTGCCCCCACGCTGGCAGCGTGAGGAAAGCCGCGCTCAAGGCCGCAACTGCTAGCCATCGACACATACCAATATTATAGCGCCAACTGCAAGGTCACGTGAGTTAGTTCTGATCCCCGCCGCCGTGCTCCAAGCGGCAACGCTTGCAGTAGGTCGGCGGCAGACTGTTATCCACGCGGTGATGTACTGGGGGCAGTGTGCGGAGATAAGCAAACATCGCTCTAAGATCATCGTCGTTGATGTTCCTGAATTGCGCAAAGGGCATCACTGCGCTGAGTTTACGTGCTCCTACAAATCCGCTGCGCAGCGCCCGTATGAACAGTGATTCGTCGTAGTAGCTGATACCGGACGGATCTGGCGTGATGTTTGCCGAGGCCGCGGATAGGTTCCACTCTCTAAACGTTGTTCCACCGCTGAATTCCATGCTTGCCATCGTCGGCTGCCCGCGATCCCGTGGAGTGTGGCAAGCGCTGCAGTGCCCAAGATTTACCAGATACGCGCCGCATTGAATCTGATCGGATGGATCCGGCCCGCTCACCACATCAGTAATTGGCTGGGGGACAGAGCGCATCATGTATTTGAGAGGAAAGACCATGTCCGTCTTTGGCATTGCGCGATGAATCGGCGCCAGCGACCGTAGGTAAACGACCACCGACGCCAGATCCTCATCCGACATTTTCCTGTAATACACGTAAGGCATTCGGGAGGAAAGGGCGCGACCATCGTGGCCGACGCCTTCCCGAATCGCTCTTGCCAGTTGATCGTCGCTCCAATTGCCCGCACCAGTTTCCCGCTCGGGCGTAATATTGGGTGCGGCAGCCGGACCACGGAAGTCGTCCGGCAAGATTCGTCCTCCACCCTCGGTACCGCTGACGACAGGTGCGCCATGCTGAGTGGGATCGCGCTCAGAGTGGCATCCGGCACAATTCGCGGCGCTGAAAAGATACCGCCCACGTTCCACTCTCGCAGGTGTGGATTCGAATTTCCGAGAGGTAAGCGGCCTGGCCTTCGGACCTATGAACGGACGCCAGCCGATGGTCGCGCTTATGCCCGCAACCAGGCAGACCAGCAGTAGGACAAGTAAGGCGAGCACTACTTTTCCAGATTTTTCCAACTTAATCCCAATGCATGGCACTGCCGGAGCCTACCGCTTTTTCTTCCCTTTTGGTTTTGCTTTCTTGGCAGCGGGTTTCGATGCTTTCTTGGGCGAGGCGTGCTTCTCGGCCTTCGGGGGATTAGGAGCTTTCGCTAACGTGGTTTTCGGTGCTGGCGCAGGCAACGCCGCCGCTGGTGCTACTGCAACCGCACCCTTCCCCTTCTTCTTGGCGGCTACCGGTGCGGCCACGGCCGCAGCTTGAGGCGCGCCTGCAGCCGCCTTGGCTGCCCGCCCACGCTTCTGAGGAGGCGGGGGTGGCGGAGGTGGTGGCGGCGCCAGCGGCTTGAGGAATTTCAGAATCTCGGTTCGCGAGTGCAGTTTTCCGTCCAGCAACAACATGAACACATCGTGCGCAATCTTCGGATACTCCGGCATCTGCGGCGTGATGCGCAACTCCGTCATCTCCAGGAGCGGAAGCTTCTGCTGCACCTGCCTCCACTTGCCAAAGAAGTTTTTGATTTTCTGCGACACCGCCTGCTGCTTCGCCGTCACATCCAGGAAAAGAACCATCTCCGGCCGCGCTTCCGACAACAACTTCCACGTCCGTGAAGGCGTCGCCGCTTCCTTGCCGGTCAAACGCTTGGCCAGGTCCTTGGCGTTATCCTCGAGATCTTTCCATGCCGCCACCAAGTCCTTGCGCGGAATCAGCTTGCGCATGTCCGCAATATCTTTATCGCCCAGACGCGCCGTCAGGAAGTACAACACCGCAGGCGAGGGATCCGGCGTATATCCCAGCTGATTCATCTGTTGCCGCGTCTTCATCAGCTCGGACAGGCCTGCCGTATCTATTTTTGCCGTGGACCAATGAGGATTCAGTACCTTGAGCCAGTCTTCCTTTTCTAGTACGCGGACGATATGCAGCGGGTCGTCTTCGTACGCCAACTGCTCGATCTCCTGGCCGATAGCCCGGTCCGTGATGTATTCGATGTAATTATTTTCCTTCGCCGATTGCACCCGAGCCTGGGTCCGCTCCTCAAGCGGCCAATGAAATCGCGCCGCAAAGCGAGTGGCCCGAATCAGCCGGGAGGGATCTTCCATGAAGGAATAGTTGTGCAGGATGCGGATCAGCTTGGCTTCAATATCCGCCGCCCCATTGAACGGATCCATCAGCAAACCGCGCGACCCTGGATTCAGCGACAACGCCATGGCGTTGATGGTGAAATCCCGCCGCCGCAGGTCCTCGATAATCGTCCCAGGAGAGACAATCGGAGGCTTCCCCGTCTTTTCATAGCGCTCAGTGCGAGCCGTGCTGATCTCCGCGCGCACGTTGCCGGGCAGCACCAGATACAGCGTCTTCAGGTCATCGTCCGCCGACGCGACCACTGCCCCAGCGTGTTCGAGTTGCTTTTGCAGCTTAAGGGGATTGCCCTGAACCGTGAAGTCCAGATCGCGAATGGCGAAACCGCTGATAATGTCGCGAACAGCGCCACCAGTCAGGTAGATATTCATGCCCGCGTCGCGAGCAATATCTTGTACCAGCGTAACCCCCCGCTGCTGGTCGGGGGTCAGCCGGATTTCCATGGTGTAAATGTAATCAGCCATGCTTATTCAGAATGCAGAATTACCAGGCCGTCATTCACCTGAGTCGGGCTGGAGCAAAGATTTCCACAGGGCCGAATTCCACCTGCCCAGCGGCCTCCGACATGTTCCTACGTAAACTGCTCTGCAGACTAGACTTAGACGATCTGCGATGGATGGCAGCAAACTAAAGAAAATATCACAATGTTAACAATTTGGCTACTGTGAAGGAGATGACTCACTATGTTCAAGGCAAAAGTGTGAGAATCTGAATTAAGCTTGGGCACGGAAAAGCGCGACCTAAGCCGCTTTCCCCAATCCATGCCTTCCACTCACAAAAAGGTCGTAGTCCGCAAAATGGACCGCGATTCCATCAACGGCTACGTCGCGCCCGCCGATTTTGTCCGTGAAGGCAAGTTGGAATTGCTTAACACCGCGGGCAACGTAGTCACTATCGACCTGAAAGATATCAAGGTCGTCTATTTCGTCCGCGAATTCGGAGATGCCGACTCTCCCAGTCGCAAGACCTTCACTACCCGGCCCCGCACCGAGGGATTGTGGGTGCGTCTCCGGTTTAAAGATAATGAAATCCTCGAAGGTATGATGCCCAACGATCTCTCGCTTACGACCGCGGAAGGCTTCCTGATCAACCCACCCGATCTTCGCTCGAACACCCAGCGCATATTCGTGCCTCGTAGTGCGCTTGAGTCTTTAACCGTGTTGGCCGTCATCGGCGCAACCCGGCGTCAACGTCGAGGCGTCACAGTTGATACCGGGCAGGTACCCATGTTTGGTGAGTAAACGTTTGGTGAGTAAACGTTTGGCGAGTAAATGTTTGGAGAATGATGTTTGGCAACTGAACGTTTGACGAGCAGTGTCGAGGAAGCCTCCGGCCGATGGCTAGTGTCCGTTAAATTTATTTCGGCGACCGCCGATGCCCATATTCGTTGCCGAATCACGCAGCTTGCTTCACTACTGTTGGGCATTCTGCTGATCAACACCGCCTGCGGCGGGGGATCGAACGCTCAGCCGGCTCAGCCGCCTCCGTCGACGACCATCCCCCCGCCCACAATCCAACTTACCCAGCTCAGCCACGACACTTTTACAAACCCCAGCAGCCAGCACGCCACCGAAGTTGAGGCCAGCGCCTTTTCCTTCGGCTCTACTATTGTCAGCGGATTCCAGGTTGGCCGCATTTTCAACGGAGGCGCATCCGACATCGGCTTTGCCACCTCGACCGACGCGGGCAGCCAATGGATGAATGGAACCCTGCCCGGCATCACCATTTACCAGCAGGGGACATTCAGCGCGGCCAGCGATCCCGTGGTGGCGTTCGACTCCGCCCACACCACATGGCTGATCTCTTCGCTCGCTCTCGCTAACGCCGATCAGATTGTTGTCAGCCGCTCCCCCGATGGGATCAACTGGGGCAATCCGATTATCATCAGCACAACACCCAGCGCCGACAAGAATTGGATAACCTGCGACAACATTCCCGCCAGCCCTTACTTTGGACATTGCTACGTCCAATGGGACGACCCCAGCAACCGGGACATCATCTGGATGAGCACGTCAACCGACGGTGGCCTAACCTGGTCCGCAGCCAGTAACACCGCCGACCTCGCCACTGGCATCGGAGGCCAACCTGTCGTTCAACCCAACGGCACGGTGATCGTGCCCATCGAGAGCACGACCGGCTCTGAGATGCTGGCTTTCAGCTCGACCAACGGCGGAGCAAGCTGGACCGCCACTACCACCATATCGACGATTACCGATCATCAGGTCGCAGCCAATCTACGCACATCCGCACTACCCTCGGTTGCAATCGATGCCGCCGGCACCGTTTACGCTATCTGGCAAGACTGCCGCTTCCGTACCGCATGTTTCTCCAATGACCTCGTGATGAGCACCTCAACCGACGGCATCGCTTGGACCGTTCCGACTCGCGTCCCCATCGATCCGCTCACCAGCACCGTGGATCACTTCATTCCTGGCGTGGCAGTCGAACCCGGAACTTCAGGCAGCACGGCGCACCTCGCCCTGACGTATTACCTTTACGCGTCGGCAAACTGCGACGCGTCCGCCTGCGCCTTATATGCTGGGTTTACTTCTTCGCCCGATGGCGGCAACACATGGACGACTCCCACCACCCTGGCCGGACCGATGTCACCCGCGTGGCTGCCCAATACTTTCGCCGGCCTGATGGTAGGGGATTACGTCGCCAGTGCCTACTCCGGAGGAAAAGCCTTCGCCATCTTCGCCGCCGCCCAAGCAAATGCTGGAACTCTATTCGATGAACCTATCTACACCACCACCACCGGACTCGCGGCGGCCCAGCGCGCGGCAACCTTAACCTCCGCCACTGAGCAACCAGTTCCCAACCCGCACTCAGACCACCCACACCGCCAGTTCTACGATCAGGAACATCAACGCTCAATCCCCCCGGCGGACAATGAGGGCAGATAGTTTCATGAAGCCGGAGCACCATTTGAGAAATGCACTCACCATGGCTGATCTAGATTTAGGGTGGAGCAGCGCTTTCAGTGTGTGCGTGAGAACTAGAATTTTCACCAACGCAATGGAACAAAACTATGAGTCTGCAGCCGCATGGGCGCCATCGCATTCGGCAATGCGAACTCTGGAAACCGATTCTTGACACCGACATTACTTGCGCATCTTGAAAATTCTGCGGTCATACGGATAAGCCCGCTGCCACACCACTCGGATCCGCTTCGCATCCGCATGCTGCGGATTCAACAATACATTGAAAGTATCCGGCAAAATCGCCGAAGGCACCTCGATCAACGCCGATTCCCCACCCGCGAGCCAATCGTCTCCCCGAGACCTGCTGATTTCCGAATCGCCTTTCCAATAGTCCGGTAAAGACGCCAACTCCACGCGCATCACTGGAACATCATCGGGCGCCTCCGCCTTCAGCATCGTGTAACTCGCCGGCAACCGCGCCGCATCCAACTCTAGATTCACCAACACCTCAACCAGCGCCCCAGCAGGGCTAGCCGCCAAATAAACCACCGGACGCCCCTGAGTATGCCAGCGCGCCGAAGCCAGCAACCCCCCGCGCCCATCCAACTCAACGTGATTACTAATGCGCCAAAGAAACATGAAGCAGCGTACAGCCCCAAAAAAATCTGTCATCCCGACCGGAGCGAAGCAAAGTGGAGGGACCTGCTGTTTCAGTCACTCGCGAGGATCAATTCATTTTTGCCAGGCACTACAAAATTACGCAAACATCCCCTCATCAATCTGCACCAACATTTCCTCGACCAACCGCCCGCCAGTCTCCGTCGACATCATCTGAATCGGACTCTTCCCCTCAAATCGCATCTTCGGTTCGCGCACCCAATCGAGCGCCGCGTCCGAGTCCCCAAACGTAGCCTGCGCCCGCGCCAGAATCCGCGCCGTCCGAATCGCCCGGTCGGACTCCTCCCGCGACAGCTTCTGATGGCTGCTCTTGCGATGCTTGAACGTCCGCCGATGAATCACCAGCGCATGCACCTCATCCCGCGTTAACCCATGCTTGGTCATCCGGCTGACGGTCGTGAGCGGCAACCCCCGCTCCGCCAAAGCCGCCAACTCCAACTCTGAAGCAAACCGCGCCCCCAACCACTCCCGTAAATATTCCCCTAGACTTCTCCCCGCCGGAACTGATGTCGCCATAGCTAGTTCACCTAGGGACATTATGCCACAATATATTTGGCATTTTGTACGACAATTGGATACATAGATATGTAAGTCTATATATCTAAGGGGTGAAATGGCGGTGCCAATAGGCTTGACTAACGAAACTGCCCTAGAGCAATGCTTGTTTTGCTCTAATCTCGTAAACAGCGCAGAGCATATCTGGTCGGACTGGATTCTTGAGGATTTAAAACTAGTCACCCAAATCCGCATAAAGATTGGCAAGAATCCGCCTGCATTTACTGATGATCCAGAACTCAAGGTGAAGTGCGTGTGCGAAACCTGCAACAGCCAGTGGATGAGTAATCTCGAAACTGCCAATCAGCCAATTATCCACGCAATGATCAACGATGACCCATGTTGGCTCAGCAAGAAAGACCAGACGAAATTAACTCGCTGGGCAATGCTAAAGGCAATGGTCATTGAGGCAGCAAATCGCGAGCGCAAACCGTTTTACGACGATCAAGAGAGGCAGCAAATCAAAACAGGCTCAGGCATTCCGATCGGAACAATGGTTTGGCTAGGACGATTTTCTACCAAGTCTTACCACGCCGGAGGAACGGATATTTGGCGCCCCGTAGATGAAATCCCGAAGGCCATACATGCTTGTGTGACGACGGTTATCATTGGTCACCTTGTCCTCCAAATTCTGACTGCGCACACCCGTCAGCAGTTCGCCACCCGCAGGGAGAATCTTTATTGTAAAGATGGCCCATGGAAAGTAAACCTTCTTGAGATTTGGCCTCTTAAGGAACCGCTTCGCTGGCCGCCTGCTCTTTCCTTTGCTGAGCGTGGGACGGACAGCATTGCGACGATTATTAATCGATGGAAACTTGGGGAGAATATCGGATGATTTCTTAGGGCGTGATCGCCGACCCTATCGCCTTCATTTTTCTCCGTAGGGTGCCCCGTCCAAGCTTCGCTTGGGCGGGGCTTTTTCCTCAACTAACCTATCGCCGAGCGGGAACGCAATTCCGGGCAACTATTTGTACGTAGCGTTGGTACGAACCAGATAATCACGGTGCTCGCTGGAGTCCATCATGGAACTGAATGCCGGACCGTTCAGCGGATTCGTCTTCAGGGCCTCCCGCACGGCCGCGTTGACCTTGTCCAGGGCTTCCGCGTTAGCCGCGAGGTAGAAAATCCAAAACGTACCCGGCGCGTCGGTATGGATCGCTTCGGTGTCGATTTCGTACTCGTGAATCGTGCCGTCGGCCAACTGTTTCTCGAGCAGCGGCACCAGCATGTTTTTGCTGAGCGTATCCAGCGCTTCGTCCGGCGTACCCGGCTTTAATTTGTAGGACGAACCGTGAGTGTACAAATCCTTCCACGATCCGGAATGCCAGTTGTAATGCCGGCTCACCGTAACGTTATCCCAGTGTTTCGTGGCGCTGGCCAAGACCGGAGAAGTGGCGCTGCCGGACTTGTAAAACTGGTCCAGCACGTTGAGCAACCCGGCCATGGACATTGCCGACCACCACTCGTCATGAGTTGGGCCGTCGGGCGAGTGCACCAAATTCACGTCGTTGCCATACCCCACAATCGTCCCGTTGGCGATGGCCTTCTCTAGGGCTTTCTGGTCAGCCGCCTCGTTCTTCGCCATGTCTCCCCACTGCGCGCGGGGAATATTCCAAAATCCAACGTATGAGTACATCGGCGGTTTTTCTTTAACGTCTGACATCTGCGCGGATGCCGGCAAAACTGAGACGGCGGACAACGCAAGCACGCACAGCACAGCGAAAACCATCCAGAGTTTCCGGTTCATAAATTTTGTTCTCCGTAGTTTCGGTCCAGGCTCTCGGTGGGGGATACGTTGCCTGAGCGACGCCAGTGTACACCCATGCATATTGTCGGAGCTCTTGGAGGAATCAAGCGTGCTACGATGCCTCCAAAGGAGAGGCCCCATGCCCTTCATCGACACCCGTACCCTCGATGTCATTGAGCGCCTGCCGGGCTGGTACGGACGCTATTTCCGCTCGCCCAGCATGACCTTCGCGCACTATGAGTTCAGGCGCGGCGCGTCTATTCATGAGCACTTTCATCCTCAGGAAGAAGTCTACGAAGTGATCGAAGGAGAACTCGAAGTCACCATCGACGGTGTCGCCGAGATCGTCCGCGCGGGCATTGTTGCAATCGTGCCCGCCAACGTCCGCCATTCCGTAAAGGCCCTCAGTGACGGCCGGGCTATCATCGTCGACTATCCGTTGAGGCCCGAGTTCGCCTAGGGGTATAAATCCTCTGTCGCCTAGAATCGCGTAACCCCGGGGGTTAGACGATCAAACTGCCCGGACGAGGCGTCCGAGGCTACGTGATTTTGATGGCTGACGATCGCGCAATGCATCCGGATCAACACGGCTGCCGCTCACCTGCACTCATTTACAATCGTGTTCAGATCCCGCAACTACTTTCGAGGATGAAGACATGAAACCTGCTTTTCGTGGCGCGGCAGCACTTTCCATTATTGCTTTATTCCTGCTCTCTTGCTCTGAACTTCTCTCCGCCGAACAAATTCCGCTCAAGCGAGCGGTAGAGTTGGCGCTGGCTCACAGCACCACGATGCAGGCTTCCCACTTCGACGAGCAGCGGGCCTTCGCCTCCTACCACGAAGCCCGCTACCAGTTTTTGCCGCAAATGACCGTCGGCTCGGGGCTGGGCAAGTCCTACGGCTATCCACTCACCCTGGAGGGGTCGGCTCCTTCGATCGTCAATACTACTGCGCAATTCGCGGTTATCAATCCTGCTCTGCGGGACTTCGTGCGCGCTGCCCGAACCGAATGTCAAGCCGTCACGGTGCAGACAAAAGATCAGCGCGATCAGGTAATTCAAGACACCGCATTGAGTTATGCCGAACTGAGTAAATGGGAAACGCTCATGACCCGCTTGAGCCATGATTACGAAGACGCGCTTAAGATGGAGCAAACCGTCAACGAGCGGGTGCTGGCGGGCGTGGATAATCCGTTGATCCGAAACCAGGCGCGCCTTAATGCAGCCCGGGTCTACCTGCACATCTCGCAAGCCCAGGGCGCGATCGATGTGCTGCGCAACCGTCTTTCGCAATTGACGGGAGTTCCTGCAACCGCCATCGAAACGGTGCCCGAGTCGATTCCCGCTTTGCCGGAAGTCAAGCAGGAAGACAATCTCGTGGCCAAGGCTGGGCACGAAAATCCCTTGATTCAGATCGCGGACATCCGCGCCAGCAGCCTTGCTCTCCGCGCCCGTGGCGAACATCGCGCAATGTGGCCGAGCGTCGATTTTGCCGCCCAATATGCGGTGCTGGCTTCATTCAATAATTATCAAAATTTCTTTCAACCCCACAGCTTCCAATCGAACAACGCCACGGTCGGAGTCGAGATCCGATTTCCTTTCTTGAATCCCTCGCAGCACGCGCACGCCCAGGCTGCCGACGCCGTTGCGCTTCATGCCAGGAAGGATGTCGAGGCCACCAGGAATCAGGTGTCAGAACAAACCTTGAAGCTGCAACGCTCGGTCGCGCAACTCGCCGCCGCCCAACAGGTCGTCGAACTAGAGCATGAGATTGCCGATTCCAATCTCGAAGCCATGCAGGTGCGCGTGGACGCGGGGAGCGCGACTTTGCACGATTTGGACGATGCCCGCAGTGTTGCGAACGAGCGTTACGATGCGCTTCAGGATATGAACTTCGAACTGGAACGGGCACGCATCAGCCTGCTCCGTGCCACTGGCGATCTGGAGGTCTGGGTGGGAGTTGGCAAATAGGCACAAAATAACGTAGCCCCGGACGCCTCGTCCCGGCAGATCTGTCGGCTCGCTTTGCTCGCGCTCCGGACGAAGCATCCGGCGGTACGTGATTCTCCTGCCCGAGCGGCGTCATCCATTTCGAGGCTCAGTTTCCCTGTTGGGCGCGTGAAAGCCCCCATTCACCGCAAGCGATTTGCGCCAGGGAGCGTAATCTATTAGGCTGGCTTTGCATACACTTAACGCGAATTTCCAGTGATCCGCTCTGACCTGCGCACGGCTAGCAGCGCAGGTACTCGAAGTGTACCTGGATGACTCTCAGAAGAGCCGTTGAAATGTTAGAATCGATATACAAACATATGCCATTAAAAACACTGTTCTTGAATCCGCCCTCGTTTGAGAATTTCGACGGGGGAGCCGGCTCGCGCTGGCCTGCTACTCGTGAGATTGAGTCGTTTTGGTACCCGGTTTGGCTTGCCTACCCAGCTGGAATGCTGGAGGGATCGCGTTTGCTTGACGCCCCTTCGCATCACGTATCAGCGGAAGAAACCATCAACATTGCCCGTGACTACGAGTTCCTGGTGCTGTTCACCAGCACTCCGGGCTTTCCTGGCGACATTCGCCTGGTTGGAAAGATCAGAGAAGTAAATCCCAAGATCAAGATTGCCTTTGTCGGACCGCACGTCAGTGTGTTGCCGGAAAGGTCGCTGAAGGATTGTCGAGAGATTGATTTCGTGGTGCGCAAGGAATTTGATTACGCGGCCTACGAGTTTGCCCATGGCAAGCCGCTGGAAGAGATCCTTGGCATTTCATACCTGAAGAATGGATCGGTGGTGCACACTCCGGACCGTCCCGACGTTCAGGATCTCGATTCCCTTCCTCATGTGACTGAAGTCTATCGCCGCGACTTGGACGTAATGAAATATAACGTCCCTTTCCTGCTGTACCCTTACGTTTCTCTGTACACTACCCGCGGCTGTCCCGCCCAATGCACCTTCTGCCTGTGGCCCCAGACTCTGAGCGGGCACCCGTGGCGCAAGCGCTCGACGGATGACGTAGCCCGCGAAATGGCCAAAGCCAAAGAGTTCTGGCCCAATGTCAGAGAATTTTTCTTCGACGACGACACCTTCAACATCCAAAAACCCCGGACCATCGAACTCTGCACGAAGCTGAAGCCGCTGAAGCTGACGTGGTCCTGTACCTCACGCGTCACCACAGATTACGAGACCCTGAAAGCCATGAAGGAAGCCGGTTGCCGTCTCCTGATCGTGGGATACGAATCCGGCGACCCGCAAATCCTGAAGAACATCAAGAAGGGCGCAACCACTGAGAGGGCTCGGCAGTTCACCAAGGATTGTCACAAGCTAGGCCTGGTGATTCACGGCGACTTCATCCTCGGCCTGCCCGGCGAAACTCACGACACCATCCGCACCACCGTCGCGTTCGCCAAGGAACTTGACGTCGAAACAATTCAGGTTTCCGTGGCCCACGCCTATCCTGGAACCGAATTGTACGACTACGCGGTGAAGAACGGTTTCATGGTCGGCGACAACAAGATGGTCGATGAAGGCGGTCATCAACTCGCCCATATCCAATACCCCGGGCTGCCTGCAGACGAAATTCTCGAGTCGGTCCACCGCTTTTACGACGAGTATTACTTCCGCCCCAAGGCCGTATTCCGCATCCTGAGGAAAGCGGCATTCAATAATGTAGACCGCAAGCGCCTGTACAAAGAAGCGAAAACGTTCCTCAAAGTCCGCGCCATGCGCCACAAATGGGTCAAGGACAAACGCGAAAAAGACGATTCCGCCGCCGCAGTCGCCCCGGCGAAAGCCTAAAGGGATTGCCAGAAACTGTGGTTTTGGGTGGAGCAGTGCACCTGACTTTTGGGTGGAGGAGTGCTTCAGCGCTGATTTAACAGCATCGTTTTGATCCGGCTTTAGCCGCAGAGGCAGTATAACCGAGACCCACTTCAGTTGCTGAAAAAAACATCCTGGGTTTGAAAGGGCGCGGCTTTAGCCGCGCCAAAGCACGTCTTCGAATACGGGCTTTAGCCCCTGAGATTTCGGAACTCTGCCTGCCCGGGAAAGATCGCGTGACCTTTCGCAAATATCTGGTACTCGCCGGCGTCACCCTATGCGCGTCCATCGGCGATTCGCTGCTCTCCCGGGGCATGAAGCAGATAGGCAGCATCTCCCTGAATCACTTGTCGGATTTGATCCTGGCCGTGCGAAATCCCTCGGTTGCTTTGGGCATTCTGCTCTTGCTCGGATTCTTCGCGTCCTACATGACCGCCCTTTCCTGGGCCGACCTCACCTACGTTCTTCCCGCCACCTCGCTCGGCTACGTCCTGCTAACGCTAATCGCAAAGTTTTATCTGCACGAAGCGGTGACAACTTCGCGCTGGATCGGAATTCTTCTGATATCAGCAGGCGTGGGATTTGTTACCCAAGGTCCAGCATTGACGCATCATCCACCAAAAGCCCCGGCTGACAAATCAGAATACGAACCGGCCTCCGCAAGGGACCAACTATGAAGGACGCTCAATGAAGCAAGCCTACGCATGGAGCGCGATTGCCGCCATCGTACTGGCCTCGACCACCGGCGATGTCCTGCTCTCCCGCGCCATGAAGCAGGTCGGAGACGTAGGCGCGCTCTTTCGCGAAAGCGGCCTGTGGACAGTGTTAGGACGAGTCCTCCGCAATCCAAACTTCCTGCTCGGCGTCCTCGCTATGACAACCGCGTTCTACAGCCTGCTCTTCGGCCTCTCCTGGGGCGACGTCAGCCTCATCGCACCCGCTTCCGCTTCGCTCACTTTCGTGACCAACGCAGTCGCAGCCAAGATTTTTCTCCACGAACGCGTAGACCACCGCCGTTGGATGGCCGCGGTGTTAGTAGCAGGCGGCGTCGTGCTGCTGGCCGCGTGAGGTCGCCACGCTGACACCTCGCGTCGTTGTCTTTTGGTCGTCTTTTCTCTTTCTTTTGTGTACAGTCTTGCGTATGCGCACGAAGTTGTGGCTAACGGCGTTTGCGGCGGCGGCGGTATGGCCAACACTCGGTCATGCCGAAGACCTAACCAAAGAAGTCAAGAAGGCCCTGGAACGGGGCACGCTGGATCAGTCTGGGACGAAGCCATTCCATTTGAGAGCGATACTGGAACCGACCTTTGAACGAGATAAGGAATCCGGCCGCACCGGCGATGTGGAGATTTGGTGGGTGTCGCCGACTCAGTGGAAGCGGGAAGTACGATCGCCAGAGTTTCACCAGATCGAAATCGTGGACGGTGTTCACGACTGGCAGAAGAACGAGGGCGACTATTTTCCTGAATGGCTGCGAGAGGTGGCTGTCGAACTGGTTAAGCCGGTGCCGCCGCTTGACCAGGTTCTCGATCAGATAAAAACGGCAGAAGCACGGCGGATCGGGCCAATGACGAACCTAACCTGGACGACCGTCAGCGGCACCGCGGATGTTCATAATATTTTGAGGTCCTCGGTTGCTTTGCAGGACAGCACAGGCCTGCTGCTCTACGCAGGTGGTTTCGGATGGAACGGCGAGTTTAAGGATTACAAGAGCTTCCATGCCCGAATGATCGCGCGGACAGTGAACGTGGGATCACCTCAGGTAACGGCAAAAGTAACGACGCTTGAAGATCTGGGAAACATTCCGGTGGGATTCTTTGATACAACTGCAAAAGGCGGAGACCCGCAGCCGCTGCAAACGGTGCTACTCGACGAAACTTCGCTGCGAAAGAATCTGCTACCGACGGCACCTTTGTCGTGGCCGCCGCTTCAAAATGGGCCCCTCGAAGGAAATGTTACGACTCAAATAGTCATCGACCGTGAGGGTAAAGTAAGGGAGATCGGAACGGTAATTTCTGAAAACTCAGGCGTGAATGACACGGGGAGGCAAGCGGTCGCGGTGATGCGGTTCAAGCCGTTTCTCATTAATGGCCTGCCAGTTCAAGCGATGTCGCAGGTCACAATACCTTTTAAAACTGTGCGGCCGGCGGGTGTTGAAACCTTCGAGAGCGCCCGTACTTACTTTGAGCGCGGCAGGCACGTCGGCTTTCCCGCAACTGGAACCGGCGCACCTTATGTGTTGCACGCGGAGTTCGAGGCCAGAGGGAGTTCAGGAACTATTGAGAAAGGGCGGTATGAAGACACGTGGTTGAGCGATACCCGATGGCGTAGAGAAGCGTGGTTTGGCAAGAGCCGATATGTGCGGTCGAGAAGTGGAGAGAAAAGCTATCAGTTAACAGAGGGGCCGGACGGCGCGTCACTGCGGCCCGTGTTCAGGGTGCTGGAGCCGATTCCAGCGATTGACACGTTTGTAGAGTCAGACTGGAGGATCAAACGAGACACGGTCAATGGCGTTCCGACGGTGCGGGTACTCACTGGCTACGAAAGCCCTGACGGGAAACTGGATCCAGTGCAGGTGAGGGGCTATTGGTTCGATGATAACGGATTGCTGGTAAAGACGCACTTCAACGGAATCGAAACCCGGCGGTCGGAGTTTGAAGAATTCGCCGGGGTAAAGGTCGCACGGCAGATCGATGTACTCAAAGAGGGGGCGTTGGGCATAAGAATTCGCGTCATTGAAGTGACGCCCGCGGGGACGATGCCAGTAAAGATGTTCGAACTACCAGGACATGCGTGGACCCGAGCCTTTACCGACGAACTAAGATAAGCATAGCTCCCGGAGGGTGAGCCATCCTTTATGCCCATCCGATAACTGGGGGCACCGATTTCATTCCCGATTTAGGAACCCGCCCCGCCGCCCGTCCATTTTCTCCTTGATCCCACTCCTTCATTCACGATATTATATAAGCACATCGGTTATCTATAAGATAATCTACGTTCTTTGACAACTTGACAGGTACGAATCTCCTAGCAATGCCAACTGCGGAGTCCGACCAATCATGGACGAGGCGAAACTTTTGTCCCTGCTTTGCGCGTTGTTCCAAAATGGTACTGCAGACCATCGCGAAGCCTATAACTCCAATGTTTAGACTATTTTGCCTCTAACTACCTTAAGAACCATAGATCTAGAAGGCAAGAAAAATTCCGATCCTTTGTTTTCTAGATTTTAGGTGCAAACGAGCGGTTTTTTTTTGAGGGAAATTGTGCACCAGAAGTTGTGCACTCGAACAAGCTGAACCTTGAAACCGCCGCCGAAAGCCATCCGAAGAGCCCGCATAAATCTGGTCGCGTGATCGCTAAAAGCCTGCCGTCGGATCTCACGATCGGGGCGGCTTGGGATATTTGATCTCTCGCAGCCAAGCCGCACAGATCAACCAGACCAGGACAATAAGTAATGTGCAGAGCACACTGCCCTCCGGACCAACCGTACCGCCAGACAGCCAGGCCGGGCCGGACGAAGTCGAATTCAAAAGATGACCGGGCAAGGTCTGACCGCTGTCAGCAACCCCGTAAAAGTACGTCTCGCCCCAATCGAACGCCATGTGAAGTCCGATTGGCATCCAGAGATTGCCGGTCCGACGCAATAAGAAGCAGGCCAGCAATCCAAACGCTCCGGCGTTAAACAACCCCACCCAATCCTCTCCCGAGTTGCCGTGGTGTGAGTAGCCGAAATATGCAGCTGAGAGAATTGCGGCAGGCCAGAACCCAATGCCCGCCGAGAGTGTGAATAACCCGTATCCGCGAGCGCGAAACTCCTCCCGCAAAGCAACCAGCGTGAATACGAACGCATAGACAACAGCCCACTTCCAGATGTCTGCACCGTGCAGTGCGAGGCCTCCAAAGTAGAAGACTCCAACCGCCCGCATGGCAACCAGCAAGCCAGTAATAGCTGCGAATCCAAACAGAACGCCCTGCCAGAACTGAACGCGGAACATCCTGCGCCCCGGCAATCCGTAATCGGCAAGGCTCCTGCCTTCGATGCGCCCCATAGTCCAACTGGCGAGTAGAAAGATCAGGAAGTCCATCACTTCGCGAATCAAAAATAAAGTGGTGTCGTCCGCACCGCGCAGCAACCGGCGAACCACCAGGTTGCTGAGGTTGATGCCACCGGTGACGATAGCTAGAAACACGAGCAACCGCCAGCCGGCTCGTAGTTCCGAGGTGCCATAGAACACACGGCGCAGCACCGATGGTCTGTCGGATTGCACAGCCTCAATCATGGTCGTGGGTCTCCGTTGTGGGGGATACGGTACCGATATGACGTTTGTTCCGGGCACTTGTTAGCCGCCACCGACATTCGTTCCGGCCCCGTCGGCAACCGCCACGAGTGTGCCAATCATATCGTCAACTGCTCGGAGCCCCGTCGGCCAGGCTATCCGCCATGTGTTGACATGGAACAGTGGCCGCCATATGATGCCAGCGCTCCTCGGACGGAGGATTTATGAAGCACTCTTCCCGGCCCACCAGGACGCCCGCCAATCTTTCTAAATCAATGCATCACCAACTCAGCGCGTATGCGCTAGCGGCCAGCGCAGCGGGAGTAGGGATACTGGCCCTACCCCAGCCAGCCGCAGCCAAGATCGTCTACACGCCTGCCCATACCCACATTAACGGAGACCTTTCTCTTGACCTGAACCATGACGGCATTGTCGACTACGAGTTCTACGAACACAAGTACAACTCGGTCTTTTGGGAGATGTGGGTTCGCGGAGGGAAGAACCAAGTCCTCGCAAGCGGTCCCCACGCCAGCTTTGCCGCAGCTTTACCGGCGGGAGTTCGGCTGGGAGCGAAAAGAAAGTGGGCGACAGGCTACGGGATAATGGTCGGCTGGTCCGGCACCTCAACTGGAAACACAAACACGGGCACAAGGCACTATGGGCCGTGGTTCAACGTCCACCACCGTTACATGGGTTTTAAATTTCTCATGGACGGCCATTTCCACTATGGCTGGGCCCGACTGAACGTCACGATGGCCAACGACCTTATCGACGCCGTTTTAACCGGATACGCCTACGAGACCATTCCCAACAAACCGATCATTACAGGCAAGACGAAGGGGTCGGACGAGATCGACAGCATCGCGCAACCGAATCCAGTGTCTGTAACCACGCCCATCCCGAAGCCCGCCACATTGGGAACACTAGCGTTAGGAATGCCGGGACTGTCGATCTGGCGCCGGAAGGAATCGGCGGAGAGCGCGCAATAGCGTTCCCGCTTGTACGCTGCTTCGCGCCGGTCACGGCCCTATTTCAAGAACAATGTCGATGCCGCACTTTCCTAACGCGGTTAGGAATGAAGCAGTTGACCTATCCCTAACCTCGCTGAGCTGGTTGGGCGCAAAACACTTCTCCCCGAGGACATTGGAATCACCCAAGCCCACCGTCCCGGACCAATCCGCCCTGCTCCCCATTCGCTGTCCGAAACTCGCCAATCGCTGCTAATCCTATGCGCTTCTTGGGCTTACGTTGACCAAAATGGTTCGTTCAGATAGCTTTATAATAGATTAAACCATAGTGGGGAAGTGTACCCTAATAGGAACCCTTATCGTGCCTAATAGCAATGGCAAGACGCTGCTTTTATTGAAACCTCGAGGCTTCTGCGCCGGGGTGGTGCGGGCAATTGATATTGTGCGGATCGCGCTCGAGGCTTTCGGTCCGCCGATCTATGTCCGCAAGGAGATCGTGCACAACCGATTTGTGGTTGAAGAACTGCAGGGCAAGGGCGCGATTTTCGTGGACAGCGTCGACGAAGTTCCCCACGGGGAGCGGGTAATCTACAGCGCCCACGGAGTGTCCCCGGAAGTGCGAGAGGCCAGTCAAGCGCGCCAGTTGAGGGTGATTGATGCAACCTGTCCTCTGGTTACGAAGGTCCACGTGGAAGCTGTCAAGTTTGCCCGGGAAGGGTATTCGCTGATTCTGATCGGACACCATGATCATGATGAAGTGATTGGAACGCTGGGCGAGGCACCGGTCGTGACTCAGGTTGTAGGGTCGCCGGAGCAGGTGGCAACGCTGACGGTGCCCGATCCCGACCGAGTGGCGTATCTGACCCAGACTACTTTGAGTCTCGATGAGACTAAAGACATTATTTCGGCCTTACGGGCGAAGTTCCCCAAGATCAAAGGGCCGGCGGCGCAGGATATTTGCTATGCGACCGAGAACCGCCAGGTCGCCGTGAAACACGTCGCCTCGGATGCGGATCTGCTACTGGTTGTGGGTTCGGATAACAGTTCGAATTCGAATCGCTTAGTGGAAGTTGCGCGCAACCTGGGCACGAGTTCTCATCTTATTGATAGCTTCCAAAATATTAAGCCGGAGTGGCTGGAAGATGTAAAGACGATTGCCCTGACGGCGGGGGCTTCCGCTCCAGAATGTCTGGTGGAAGAAGTGGTCAAGTTCTTGGGCACGGAAGGTTTTGGCAACGTGCAGGAAGTAGAAGTGATGCCAGAAAACGTGCGTTTTGGCTTGCCTCCAGAAATTGTGGAGGCCATTGCCAGCGCCCCCAGCGCCGTTAGTGTGGAGTAAAGAATCAAATATGGACGAGACCTCCTCCTCGTTTTCGGCGTCAAGCACGCCGCAATTGCGCTTTGGAAAAATCGACGACCTGGGCAGCCGGGTCGCTGCCGCGGTTGATGGCGCGCGTAAATTCCTCTTTTCCCAGCAGCACGAAGAGGGATACTGGTGCGGCGAGTTGGTGGCTGACACCACTCTCGAATCTGATTACATTCTGCTGCACACGCTCCTCGGCACTGGCAATCCTGAGCGCTTTCAGAAGTGCTGCAACTGGATTCTTCTACATCAGAACGAAGACGGCGGCTGGGGCATCTACGTCGACGCGCCTTCGAACATCAGCGCTAGCGTGAAAGCCTATTTTGCGCTGAAGCTCACTGGCTATAAACCTGATCATCCCGCTTTGGTGCGGGCCAGAACGCGAATCCTTGAGATGGGTGGAGTCACCGAGGTCAACACGTTTACCAAGATTTATCTGTGTTTCTTAGGTCAATACGATTACGATGCGGTGCCTGCGATTCCGCCAGAGATCGTACTCTTTCCCAAGTGGTTCTGGTTCAACATCTATGAAATTTCGTCCTGGTCGCGCGCCATTCTGGTGCCGCTTTCTATCGCATACGCAAAGAAGCCGCTAAAGAAGATTCCCGATGAAATGGGAGTCGATGAATTATTCGTCGGCGGCCGCGACAAGTCGCGGATGCGCTTGCATTGGAGCGACAAACTCATCTCCTGGCGCAACTTCTTTCTTGTTTTCGACCGGCTAACCCATTGGTTCGAGATGGTACACGTTCGTCCGCTGCGCTGGCTGGCGCTGAAGCGGGCGGAGCAATGGATGCTCGAACGCTTCGAGATGAGCGATGGCTTGGGTGCGATCTATCCCTCGATGTTGAATGCGATTATCGCGTTGCGCTGCCTGGGTTACTCGCTCGACGATCCGCAAGTGATTCGTGCCTTGGACGAATTCGAAAAGCTGGGGATCGAGGAAGACGATACTTTCCGCATGCAGCCCTGCATGTCTCCGGTTTGGGATGCGGCATATGCACTTTTCGCGTTGGGCGAGGCTGGCGTTCCGGCGAATGATCCGCGAATGATCAAGTGCGCGGATTGGATTCTGCAAAGGCAGGTTCGCACTGTCGGAGACTGGAAAGTAAAGAACAAGGAAGGACAGCCTGGCGGCTGGTACTTCGAATTCAATAATGAGTTTTATCCGGACGTGGACGATAGCGCAATGGTTTGCCTGGCCCTGGGTCAGGTGGAGCATCCGAATGGGCGCTACCAGCGAGAGTCGGTGCAGCGCGCGATTGATTGGATTTTCTCCATGCAGTGCAAAAACGGTGGCTGGGCCTCGTTTGACAAGGACAACACGCGCATGGTGTTTCAGTACATTCCGTTCGCGGACCACAACGCCATGCTCGATCCGCCGACTGTGGACATCACGGGACGGACTCTGGAAATGCTGGCGGCTTATGGATACGACAAAAATGATCCGCGGGTGAAGAAGGCGCTCAAGTTCATTCGCGAGGAACAGGAATCCGATGGTTCGTGGTTTGGGCGCTGGGGAGTGAATTACATTTACGGCACGATGCAAGTGCTGCGCGGGTTGGAAGCCATGGGCATCGATCATCATGAGCCTTATGTGCAGCAGGGCGCGGAGTGGTTGCGCATGGTGCAGAATCCTGATGGAGGCTGGGGTGAGACTTGCGGGTCGTATGACGATCCCAGCACGCGGGGCGTGGGTCCTAGCACGCCGTCGCAGACCGCATGGGCGGTGATGGGTTTGCTGGCGGCGAGCGATACGCGCAGTGATTCGGTGGCGCGGGGCATTGCATATTTACTGCGCACGCAGAAGAAGAATGGGGCCTGGGATGAGCCGCAGACTACGGGGACGGGTTTCCCGCGGGTGTTTTATCTGGTTTACACGTTATACCGGCAGTATTTCCCGCTGATTGCGTTGACCACATACGCGAAGGCGATGGCGGGCGCGGCGCAGGGAACCGGTGTGCGGCGGATTGGGTAGGCTGTCGCAGAAGAATATATCTTGTTGTCATTCCGAGGAGCGAATGCGACGAGGAATCTGCAGTTTGCCTGAATGCCAAGGACTGCAGACCCCTCGCTTCGCTCGGGATGACAAAGCTTAGGTGTTGTCGAAGAGACACTGGAGAACAGACTGATGGCAGTGCCAATTTCTCAGATGTGGACAACAGCAACTTATGTCCTGAAGCAGAAGATCAAGGGACGTAAGCAGTATCCGCTTGTCCTTATGCTGGAGCCTTTGTTCCGCTGCAATCTGGCTTGCGCCGGTTGCGGGAAGATTCAGTATCCCGCGCACGTGCTGAAGTCGCAACTCTCTCCCGAGGAATGTTTCCGCGCGGTCGATGAGTGTGGCGCACCGACTGTCTCTATCCCCGGAGGCGAACCCTTGCTGCATCCTCAGATTGGCGAGATTGTGGATGGGCTGGTGGCGCGCAAGAAATACATTTATCTGTGCACCAATGCGCTTCTGCTCGAGGAAAAAATCCATCTATTCAAGCCCAGCAAGTATTTGACTTTCTCCGTACACATGGATGGACAGCGCGAGCATCACGACTTTTCGGTTTGTCTCGAAGGCGGATACGATAAGGCAATCGACGGGATTAAAGCCGCGCTGGCCGGCGGTTTCCGGGTGACGACCAACACCACGCTGTTTGATGGCGCAGATCCTAAGAGCGTGCGCGCTTTCTTCGATGAGATGATGGAATTGGGCGTGGAGGGCATGATGCTTTCGCCTGGGTACTCCTATGACAAGGCGCCCGATCAGCAGCGTTTTCTCGGTCGGGCTCGCACCCGGCGGTTGTTTCGCGCCATGCTCTCAAATCGCAGCACGAAGTGGCGTTTCAACCAGTCGGCGTTATTCCTCGAGTTCCTGATGGGAAAACGCGAGTACGCCTGCACGCCTTGGGGCATGCCCACCTACAACGTTTTCGGATGGCAGAAGCCCTGCTATCTTTTGCAGGACGGTTACGCGGATACGTTTGCTGAATTGCTCGGGACGACTACATGGGAAAATTACGGGACCGAGTCGGGCAATCCCAAGTGCGCGAATTGCATGGTGCACAGCGGATATGAAGCCTCCGCGGTGAACGATTTGTTCGGGTCGGTGCGGGGTATGTGGCAGGAAGTGAAGGCGCGGACGTTTGGTGAATACGAAGATGCTTCCGCACTCAGGCTGCTGGATGAGCCTACCAGGCCCGCGCACGCCGGTCCGTTGGTTCAGATCGACGCGGCTGTTGGCGAGGGGACGCGGGTTTGAGCGGGCGTGAATCAGGGCACGGGCCTTCCGCTCCGGTGGATCCGGACTCGCTGGAAGTCGCGCCGGGAACGGCTCACGAAAACCTCGAGGGTTCCGTTCCGTCATTGGCGAATGAGGAAGATCTTCGCAAGGCTTTAGAGCAGGCGTTCGACTATCGCGGCGATGTCTCCATCACGCGGAAAGATGGGTCGAAGATCGAAGGCTACATTTTCGATCGTAGCAGCGGATCCAGGCTCGCAGACAGCTTCGTGCGAGTGTTGCCGAAAGATGGATCTCCCAGGATAAAAATTTCCTACGCAGAGATTGGTGCTCTGGCTTTTACCGGGCGCGATATGGCTGCGGGCAAGAGTTGGGAAAACTGGGTACGCCACTACTGGGAGAAGAAGGCGGCAGGCGAGAAGGATATTTCGCTGCAGCCGGAAAAGCTTGATTAGCAGCAATTAGCAGTCAGCACTCGGTATCCAGCATTCGGAGTGGTTGGGTGGTTTCTCGAGTCGTTGGAGAGCGCGAATCCCTCAGCGGCTTAAAGCCGAAAATCAATGGGCCTTGTGCGGCATGACTGAAGTCATGCCCTCCCACGAGTCGGGCTGATTTTCGCAGGCTGCCCGGACGAGGCGTCCGGGGTTACGTGAGCATAGCGCGGACGCTCGGCGGGAAGAATTTTCCGCAAGCTGTGAAGTGAAGTCATGCCCACCTAAGACCGACTCGCAGGGAAGTGCAGTTTTGCTAAGTGCCAATTGCTCAATGCTGGCTTTCGTCACTGGCGCAACCGGTTTTGTGGGCAGTCACGTCGCCCGACTGTTGGCCGAGCAAGGTGCCGACCTGCGATTGCTGGTCCGTTCCGGTAGCGATCTGAGAAATATTCAAACGCTTAAGGCGGATCGGGTCGTCGGCGATCTGCGCGATGCGGCATCCGTTGAGAAGGCGATGGCGGGTTGCGATGTTGTGTTTCACGTGGCGGCTGACTATCGGCTCTGGGTTCGCGATCCGCAGGAGATGTACCGTGCGAATGTGGAAGGTACACGGGCCGTTCTTGACGCCGCACGAACGAATCACATAAGGCGGGTGGTTTACACGTCGAGCGTCGCGACCATGGGATTTACCTCGAACGGCCGTCCCGCGGATGAGGATTCTCCGGTTTCACTCGACCGCATGATCGGCCACTACAAGCGATCGAAATTCATGGCCGAAGAAGTGGCGCTGGAGACGGGACGCAGCGGAATGGATGTGGTGGTCGTGAATCCCAGTACTCCGGTTGGCGAACAGGATATCAAGCCCACTCCCACGGGACGCATTGTCGTGGACTTCCTGAAAAAGAAGTTTCCGGCTTATGTGGATACAGGTTTGAATCTCGTGGATGTCACGGAATGCGCGCGCGGCCATGTGGCTGCCCTGGAGAAGGGGAGAAGCGGAGAGCGCTATATTCTGGGCGGAGAGAATCTGACGTTGAAGCAGATTCTCGACAAACTGGCAGCCATTACCGGATTGCCGTCGCCTAAGATTAGGGTTCCTTACGTGTTAGCGCTCGCGACCGGTGTGGTGGATGAAGTTGTGACAGGCCGCATCCTGGGGCGGGAGCCTCGTGCAACAATTGATGCGGTGCGCATGGGACGCAAGAAGATGTTCGTATCATCGACAAAAGCCGGGCGCGAACTGGGATGGAAGATCGTTCCGGTTGACGATGCGTTGCGCCGCGCGGTGGAGTGGTTTCAGTCGAATGGATATGCCACGCGAGGCTGATTCAACTTCATTGTTGTTATCCCGAGCGTAGCGAGGGATTTGGGTTCTCGCCTTGGCCAGCGAGCTTCGCTCGCCACCTGGACGAGGCGTCCCGGGCTACGCGATCCCTGGACGGGTCGAAGACCCGCCCCCACAGAGGCAGATGTCAAGCGTGACCAAGGTCGCAATAGTTGCTGCTCTCGAGCGCGAGGTGCGTCCGCTATTGAAGCGCTGGCACGCGGTGGAGCGCGAGTACGAGGGGCGGCAGTTTAAGTTTTTCGAGATTGGAGAGAGCGTGCTGGTATGCGGGGGCATCGGAGCGGAAGCTGCTCGCCGGGCCACCGAGGCTGTTATCGCGCTGTACCGGCCTGGACTTGTGCAATCCGTGGGCTTCGCGGGAGCGCTAGATTCGACTTTGAAGTTGGGCGAGATTTTCTCGCCGAGTCGCGTGATCGATGCCAGGGACGGCAGCAGCGTGGAAACGGGCATCGGTTGTGGTGTACTGGTCAGCGCAGACTCCATTGCGGGTGTGGAGCAAAAGGTGAAGTTGGCCGAATCCTATGGCGCACAGGCGGTTGATATGGAAGCGGCGGCTGTGGCGCGCGGTGCGCAGGCCCGGGGTGTACGCTTTATGGCGGTGAAGGCAATCTCGGATGAGAGCAGTTTTGCCATGCCAGCGATGGATCACTTCATCGGCCGGGACGGTCAATTTCGGACATTAAATTTTGTGATTTTTGCCGCGTTGCGACCGTGGCTTTGGCCGCGGGTAATCCAGCTTGCCAGAAATGGCGCAAAAGCATCCCGGGCATTGTGCGCTGAGTTGAATCGATACATTCACCAAGCGAAGAAACCAGGGGTTTCGGGGACGGAGTTGCATCCAATATCGAAGGTAACCAACTAATTCATGGCCATCGCAGGACAATTTACGATCGAAGAGATCAAAAAGTCGATCCCGGTTACCATGCGGGCGGCGGTCTACCGGGGCGTCAACGAGGTTCGGGTAGAGAACGTTCCCGTGCCAACAATTGGGCCCGGAGAATTACTAGTCCGAGTGCACACTTGCGGTATCTGCGGAACCGATCTTAAGAAAATCGCCAGCGGCTCACACTCAGCTCCACGTATTTTTGGACACGAAACATCGGGCGTAGTAGCAGCGGCCGGTAAGGAAGTCAGCGAGTTCAAACCCGGCGATCGCGTCGTTGTATTCCACCACATTCCGTGCGGCGAGTGTTACTACTGCCGCCATAAGACCTTTGCCCAGTGCGAAACTTACAAGAAAGTTGGCTGCACCGCGGGATTCGAGCCCTCAGGCGGCGGGTTCGCCGAGTATGTTCGGGTGATGGATTGGATCGTCAATCGTGGCACGGTTCGTGTCCCCGATGGAGTCTCGTTCGAGCAAGCCTGCTTTGTGGAGCCGGTGAATACCTGCATGAAGGGAATTGAGACTCTGCAACTTTTGTCCGGCGAAAGTGTTCTCGTAATGGGACAAGGTCCCATCGGCATCATATTGAGTACATTGGCCAAACGGTCAGGGGCTAGGGTAATTACTTCCGATTTGTATCCCGAGAGGCTTACAATATCTACAACCTTCGGATTAGAGTATGGGATCGATGCTTCGCGTGCCGACACAGTGAAAGTGGTGCGGGAGCAGACAGAGGGTCGGGGCGCCGACGCGGCGATCGTGGCCGTAGGTGGGAACGCCCTGATTCGGACTGCCATGGATGCAGTGCGTCCGGGAGGCCGGGTTTTGCTGTTTGCACAGACGGTTCGCGGCGAAGCTGCGATTGATCCGGCGGCCATCTGCGTGGACGAGAAAAGATTGTTGGGGTCCTACAGCGCGTCGGTCGAACTACAGAAAGATTCAGTGCGCTTCGTAATGAGTCGAGAGATGGATTTGGAACGTTTAATCAGTCACCGCTTTCCTTTGTCGAACAGCGTCGAGGCTTTGAGGCTGGCCGCTCATCCTCAGCCGGATTCGATGAAGATCGTGATTCAAGCGGGCAGTTCGTGGGAAGGAAACATCGAGTGAATGGAAAGATGACAGCAGCGGTCCTCTATGGCAAAGAGGACGTAAAAATCGAGAGAGTTCCCATCCCCCGCGTGGGCGATGGCGAGGTGCTGGTGAAAGTGCAAGTCGCGTTGACTTGCGGGACCGACCTCAAGGTGTATCAGCGCGGCTACCATGCCCGCATGATCGTTCCTCCCGCACTGTTCGGACATGAACTGGCCGGAGTGATTGAGGAGGTTGGCCCGGGCGTACGCGCATTCAAGAAGGGGATGCGGGTGGTGGCATTGAACTCCGCGCCCTGCCAGATGTGTTTTTATTGCTCCAAGCATCAGGCTAATCTTTGCGAAGATCTGTTGTTCAACAATGGAGCTTACGCCGAATACATTCGGATCCCACGGCGCATCGTCGAGATCAACATGCTGGCAATTCCGCCGGATGTGACCTATGAAGAAGCGGCGATGGTTGAGCCGCTCGCATGCGTGCTCCGTGGCCTCCACGAAACGGGCGTTGAGATTGGCGATACGGTGACCGTAGTCGGCGGCGGTCCGATCGGCTTGATGTTCGTACAGGTTGCCAAAGCGGTTGGCTGCAACGTGATTTCCGTGGTCAAGCGCGATTCGCAAGTTCAGGCCGCAAAACACATGGGCGCGCATGAAGTCGTGCAGATCACCAAGGTGAATGATCCGGTGGAAGCGGTGCGCAGGCTTTCTCCGGAAACTCGCGGCAGCGATGTGGTGATCGAGGCCGTGGGTCGTCCCGAAGCCTGGGAGATGGCTATCGACATGGTGCGCAAAGGCGGGACGGTGAATTTCTTTGGCGGCTGCGCCAGCGGCACCAAAGTGCAACTCGACACCAACCGGCTGCATTATTCGGAAGTAACCTTGAAAGCCACTTTCCATCACACGCCGGAAACCGTGCGCCGAGCTTTTGCGCTGATTGCCGAAAAGAAGATTCGGTCCACCGATTACATTACTGGCGAGGCACCACTCTCCCGGCTGCAGCAGGTTTTTCATCACATGCTGAACCGCAACGGCGATATCAAGACCGCCATTATTCCCGGGCATTGAGGAGTTTGCGATACTCGCACGGGCGTGGACGCCCGCGCTTACATTGACGACCATGTCCTCCATCGCCACCGGTTCCCGGACTGCAGCTATTCCCTCCACGGTGGTGGGGTGGGGCAGTCTTCCGCCTGAGTATGCCATTCCTGCGAAAGCTCCAACGCTTGCTGAAGCTGAAGAATACTGTCGTCGTCTGGCACGCACCCATTACGAGAATTTTTCGGTTGCGAGCTGGTTTCTTCCTGCGCGCCTGCGTCAGGATTTTTTCAATGTTTATGCCTATTGCCGTATTTCCGACGATCTGGGCGATGAAGTTGGCGATCCCAACGCTTCTTTGAGGTTGTTGGATCAGTGGGAAGCCGAGCTTGATGCCTGCTACGCCGGAAGCCCGCGGCATCCCGTGTTCGTTGCATTGGTGGAGACGGTTCGCAAGTGCGAAATTCCGAAGCAAACTCTTTCCGATCTGCTGACCGCGTTTCGCCGGGATCAGAGGATCTCTCGATATTCAACCTTTGAAGATGTTGTCGGTTATTGCCGGTATTCGGCCAATCCTGTAGGGCATCTAGTCCTCTACGTGTGCGGCTACCAGGATGCGGAGCGGCAGGCCCTTTCCGATTTCACTTGCACTGCTCTGCAACTGGCAAATTTCTGGCAGGATGTGAGTGTGGATTACGCCAAGGGCCGCATTTATCTTCCCCTTGAAGACCTGCGCCGCTTCGGAGTCACCGAAGATGACATCGCGGCGCAACGCAACACCTCGGCTTTCTGCGACATGATGCGCTTCGAGGTGGACCGCGCCCGGAATTGGTTCCGCCGGGGTTTGCCGCTGATTCAGCAGGTGGATCGCGAGTTGGCCATCGATATTGAATTGTTCAGCCGCGGCGGGCAGGAAATTCTGAATGCCATCGAAGCCCAGGGATACAACGTTCTGGGAAGACGGCCGGCGATTTCAAAGTCACGCAAACTGGCGCTGGTAGCGCGTGCGGCTTGGGGAAGACTGCTGCGGAGAAAGCGAGTATGAGCACGGCGGTGCAGCCAGCTCCCACACCTTTCGCGCCCACGGAATCGCAGCTTGCGGTTGCATACTCGGTTTGCCGCAGCATCACGCGTTCAGCGGCTAAGAACTTCTATTACGCGTTTCTGGTGTTGCCGCGGGCGAAGCGTCAGGCTTTGTGCGCGGTCTACGCTTTCATGCGGCGCTGCGACGACATTGCCGACGATGAATCCTTCTCGCAATATGACCGGCGACAGAAACTTGCGGGGTGGCTGGATGCGTTTCATCGGGCTCAATCTGGCGAGCCGACTGATGAGCCCGTGCTGCTGGCTTTAACCGACGCACAGCGCCGCTATAACATTCGCATCGGACTCCTCGATCAGCTCGCATATGGTACGGCTATGGATGTTGAGGGAGGTCCGCCAGACGCGAGCGGTTCGCCCGCGCCACACGAGCTTAGCGTTCGCTACAGGACCTTTGACGATCTCTATCAGTACTGTTACCGGGTGGCCTCGGTCGTGGGATTGGTTTGTATTCATGTGTTCGGCTATCGCGATCCGGCTGCGGAGCCGCTGGCCGAGCGCCTGGGGCTTGCTTTCCAACTCACCAATATCATTCGCGACGTAAAAGAAGACGCGAGCATGGACCGCATTTATCTTCCACAAGAAGATTTGGACAAGTTTGGGATTTCACTTTCGTCATTGCGCGCCGCCTCCGACCCTGCGATATTTCGTCCGCTCTTGGCCATGGAAGCTGACCGGGCCCGCGAGTACTACCGTGCTGGCGCGGAACTCCTTCCGCTTGTCGAAGAGGACAGCCAGCCAGCTCTTTGGGTACTGATGACGATCTATCAGCGGCTGCTGGACAAAATTGCGCTGCGCCAATACGACGTCTTCAGCGACAAAGTCAGCCTCAGCGTGCGCGAGAAGCTCGGCATTTTGGCGAAGGGCTTCCTGAAACGCCTTTCCTGATGAGCCAGCGCCCGCCGCAAAATTCCCGAGTCGCCGTGGTGGGAGGTGGATTGGCGGGACTCGCCGCTGGTTGCGCCCTTGCCAGCAGCGGCTTTCGCGTCACTCTGTTTGAGCGTCGTCCTTATCTCGGTGGGCGCGCTTCTTCTTATCAGCACCCCGGCACCGGCGAAGTGGTGGACAACTGCCAACACGTGCTGCTTGGATGCTGCACCAACCTGATCCAGTTCTACGAACGACTGGGCGTCGAAAACAAGATCCGCTGGTACGACCGCCTGACTTTCCTCGAGCCGGGCGGACGCGCCTCCGTGATCGCACAATCGAAGCTGCCAGCGCCGCTTCATAACGGGCCCGCTTTCCTGCGCGCGGCCTGCCTGGATTTGTCTGACAAGCTTGTCATCGGCATGGCGATGGCAGCCTTGGCGCCTTCTGTGCCGCGAGACACTGGCGAATCATTTTTAACGTGGCTACGTCGACACGAACAGACAAAGCAAGCGATCGAGCGCTTCTGGAAGCCCGTGCTGGTGAGCGCTTTAAACGAAGAGCTTGATCGCATGTCAGTACCTTACGCAGCACAAGTAGTGCGGGAATCGTTTCTGAAGTCGACTGCGGCTGGGCGCATGGGTGTGCCGACCGTCCCTTTAACCGAGCTTTATAGCGTCGCTGGTGACTACATCGCTGCGCACGGCGGTGAGATCCATTCTCGCTGCGGCGTCGAGTCTTTTGCGACTGAGCCCGACAAGATAAGGCTGGTGGTCTCTGGTGAGGAAACGAGTTTTGATTTCGTTGTATTCGCCGTGCCCTTTGATGTTTTATCCCGCATCCTGCCGCAGAGTGCAACCGCCGAGCCCTTGCGCCGGGTCCTGGCGCGATTCGAGACTTCCCCGATCACCGGCATTCATCTCTGGTTCGATCGCCAGATAACCGACCTCGATCATGCCGTCTTGTTGGACCGAACTATTCAATGGATGTTTCACAAATCGAAAATACTAACTCCAGCGACTGCCTCCCTGCGGAATTCGTCGGAGGCGTCGGAAACGGGAGGGCACGACTTCAATCGTGCCGGTAACCGGAAACGGGAGGGCACGACTTCAGTCGTGCCGGTAATTCGCACTCAAGAGCGGGCTTCAGCCCCTGAGGCAAACGGCAGCTATGTCGAACTGGTCGTAAGTTCATCCAAGACTCTGGTGGAAAAGTCGCGAGCGGAGATCATCGAACTGGCACTGGCCGAACTGCGCGAGTTTTTTCCGGGCGCACGAAATGCGAACCTGCTGAAATCGACCGTAATCAAGGAAGTCCACGCAACCTATTCACCGCGACCCGGAGTGGATGTTTACCGTCCGCGGCCCGAGACGGTGTGGCCAAGAGTCTTTCTAGCAGGAGATTGGACCGCAACCGGATGGCCCGCCACCATGGAAGGCGCGGTTCGCAGCGGATACATGGCCGCGGAATCCGTAGCCCGAGCCGCAGGTATTCGAGACGCATCGTTCCTCGTACCGGATCTGCCCGCGAGCGGGTCCATGCGGCTTTTCGGATAGCTCCACGAGGCGCTTTCGAGTATGGACTTGCATGAACCTGCATCGCGTATTCGCGTTTCCACCCTTGAGATCGTTTGTCGACGTCCGAGCTGGGCGAAATTTAATTCACTGGGCCCAGGTACTGATCCAGCCAATTCAGTGTTTCCTTGATCAATTCATTGCGGGGGAGGTTGTGGCCGGTTTCGTAGAGCAGGCGTTTCTTCTGCTCTTTCCTCGATCCCAGCAGGCGGTAGAACGGGTCCTGGGTCGATTCCACCGGGAAGAAGAAATCGTAGTGTCCATTCAGCATCAAGACTGGCTGTTTCACTCTTGAAATGAAGTTGATGGTATCAACTTCAGGAAGGGACCGGTGGAAGTCGAGTCCTCCGAGTGCGAGAACACAGACCTTGATTCGGGGTTCCACGGCAGGCACAATTGAGCCCATTTCGGCGCCCCAACTGTAGCCGTAATAGGCCAGCTTCTCGTGGTCGAGGTCGGGACGAGTTTCCACATAGTCGATTGCCCGCGAAGCGTCTTTGACCCACATGACAACATGGTCCCGCCAGGTGCTGCTCTCGTTCGACACATCGGATTCCATGCCATCCCCTCGTTCATACGTTCCCTTGTACACAGGATATAGGACTGCACGTCCGCTCCTGAGGATGCCGTCCAATGCAGCCGTCGGATAAACCACAAACGTTCGCAGCAAAAGCGCATTCGACCCAGGAAAGAAGACAACAGTCTGGAAGGGCGGCTTGCTCTTCTTGGGAAGAATCAGGTAAGCAACCGCTTTCTCGTGTCCATAGGCAGCTGTGTATGTGATCCGCTCGGTTCTCCAATCCTCTTCGTCCTTGCCAAAAGGCTCGACGGTGGCGTTCAACGGAATCTTGTCATAGGAGTAGACGCTGCGATAGGCGCGGAACAATTCATCCGAGGCGGGTTTTTCCTTGCTCAAGTCGCGCCTCGGCGTAGCCATGGGAGCGGACGCAATCTTAAGATTGGGATCTGGATCGATGTACTTCATGCAACGAAAACCAATGTTCGCCGTACGCAGAAAAGGCGACTGCGCGTCCGGATCAACGAACATGTAATTGGGCTCGTCCCATGCTCCTCCGAGCACGTAGCGTTTACCAGAATCGGCTTGGTTCCAAATCCATTCCTTGACATTGCCCGCCATGTCGAAGTTGCCCCAGGGACTCATGTCCGGCTTGCTGCCGACGGGCAAAATTCCTGTGCCGCCAAAGTTGCTTGCAGGCACGATGTACGCCGCAGAGGACGGGCCGGCAGCCCGATTCCAGTGATAGATCGTGGGCAAACTCTTGCCCGCAAACTCCGCATAAGCCGCTGCTTCGTACCAACTGATGCCGGTTACAGGGAAGTCATCCTGTCCTTTCAAATATTCGCCTTGTATCCAGTCCTTCGGCCCTGGCCGCCCGGCCGCATCGCGAAACAGCGCCATGGCCTCGTCCCACGAGAGATGCTTTCCATCTCGCTGGAAGTCGACTTTCCAATACTCGCGCTTTTGATATCCGCCCTGGTCGACAAAGGCCTTGTATTGCCGGTTCGTCACCTCATATCGATCAATCCAATAATCTTTGAGCGCCAACTCAGGCATGCCTTCGTAACCTGGGATGAATAGCGTTTTGGAAAGTTTTTCTGGTGAAACCCTCACCATACCGGAAGGAATCTTCGCGGACTCGTCAAGAGTGACGGTGGCCGCGACCGGCTGACCAATAGGAACTGCATACCAGCCAAATAAGGCAGCGGTCGTCCGCAACACGGGGCCAAACCCCGGCTTCTCAAACTTCCATGCAAAATTCCCGCGCGGTTGGCGAACATTCTTGAACGGGGTGTGTCCGACCAGTACCCAAGGAGCGGTTACGTCGCTGTACACCCTGCGGTACACATCAGCCCCTGCTGGCGCAGTCTCGATTGAGGTCTGATACGAGATGACAGGCCATAGCCGGGCCAACCCGGGGTCGTCTGGAATCGACTTCTCGGCTTTCAGCGCGAGCGTGTAGGCTTCGCCAAATTTCCCCTGATCGGCCAGTTGTGAGGTCTCCGGCAAAGCCACGTCGCGGGCCCAGCGTGCATCGCGGTACCGCTTCAGCATCCACGTCGCTCCAGCGCCAATAATGATGACCATCAGCAAGAGCGGAACCAGCACCTGAGGGCGTTGCACTTCTCTGACAATCCGTGCCGGGCGCAGCATTCCGCCCGACTCAGGGAAGAGCAGTTCACGGCAGTTCTTGAGTTCGTGTGCGAGATCAGCACCCGAGGCGTAGCGCGCAGCGGGATCTTTTTTCAGGCAGCGGGTAACGATGCGGCGTACTTCCGGCGCAACATCTCGCTTGACTTCGCTCAACGGCGTCGGATCGTCCCGCATGATCGTGGAAATTAGCGCAGCGCTGGATTGTCCCTGGAAAGCTCTTCGCGCGGTCAACATTTCGTAGAACACCGAACCAAATGAAAAAACATCGCTGCGCGCGTCGATGGACTTTCCCTCGGTCTGCTCCGGCGACATGAATGCCAACGTGCCGACGATCATCCCAGGGGTCGTTGCCATCGATGCCATGGTGGCATCTTCCCCGCTCATCGCGGACGCTGGAGTGGCAAGTTTGGCCAGCCCAAAGTCCAGCACTTTGACCAGCCCGCTCTCGTCCACCATGATGTTCGAGGGCTTCAGGTCGCGGTGGACGATGCCCGCGGCGTGGGCGCGCGCCAGAGCTTCGGCAATTTGTATGGCGTACTTGACAGCTTGATCGGTTGCCAGACCACCGGCAGGAATCACTTTGTCCAGCGTCTGCCCGGCAACACACTCCATGACCATGAAGTCGACGCCATCCTGCGACCCAATGTCATGAATCACGCAGATGTTGGGATGTTGCAGCCCCGAGATGGATTTAGCTTCTTGCTGGAAGCGTGCGTGTAATTCTGGGTTCGAAGAGAGATGAGTGGGCAGGACTTTAATCGCTACCGTACGCTGCAATCGTGTGTCCAGGGCGCGATACACTTCGCCCATGCCGCCGGCTCCGAGGAGCGATTGGATTTCGTACGGCCCGAACTTTGTGCCAGGAGTCAGTGCCATAGATCATGGCGATTATACCTTCGGAGTCCAATTTACCTCTTACAACTGCCGCCACACGTCCTTGAAGTCGAAAAATCCTTTTTTCCCCACGAGCCACTCCGCTGCGCGTACGGCGCCGTCCGCGAATCCACGGCGCGACTTGGCATCGTGGCACAGATAGATGGTGTCGCTGGGGGAATCGAGAACCAGTTCGTGCATCCCCACCACGTCGCCTTCGCGGAACGAAGTGATTTCAAGCTCGGTTCCGGACGCGTTTTCTATGATTTCTTGCAGCGTGAGAGCGGTTCCCGAAGGGGCGTCTTTCTTCTCCACATGATGGCGCTCAAAGATTTGTCCGAAGTACTGGTGTTGAAGGGCAGCTGCAGCGCCGCGCGCGACATCAAAAAACAAATTCACCCCGACCGAAAAATTAGCACCGTACAGGAAACCGATTTCGCTCTCTTCTACCGTTTTGCGGACTCGCGCCAGCTCGGTATACCAGCCGGTGGTGCCGACGACAATATTTTTCCCGGCAGCGATGCAAGCTTCAATGTGTTCGAGGACCGCGAGTGAATTCGTGAAATCAATGACCGTGTCGACCGAGGCTAGCTTACCTGCCGTCAGAGCCGAGGCCTTCGGATTCTCAGCAGAGCCAAAGACATTCACCTGATGGCCGCGCTGGCGCGCAACGTCCGCTACCAGCGAACCCGTCTTGCCCCGGCCTAAGATCAGAATATTCATAAGGCACAATCTCTTAACGCGCTCCGTGAGGCGTTCAGGTCAAGCAAACACTTCGGGATCCAGATTCGAAAAAAAAGTCTTATGCAGCCGCCGCACAACCTGCGGCACTTCGTCCTCTTCAATCACAAAAGTGAGATTAATCTCCGACGCTCCCTGCGAAATCATGCGAATCTTCACATCGGAAAGCTCGCCAAACACGCGAGCAGCAATCCCCGGCGTCTCCCTGAGATTTTCTCCTACCAGACAAACAATCGCCTTCCGGCCTTCATACTTCACGTCCGCCAACTTCGCGAGATCAGCCGCCAGCGCCGGAATTGACTCATTCGAATCCACGGTCAGCGAAACACTCACTTCCGAAGTAGAAACCACGTCCACGGCAATTCGATGCCGGTCGAAGGCCTCGAAGATCGCCCGCAGAAAACCATGAGCTAGCAGCATGCGCGGCGCCGCCACATCGATAATGGTAATCCGTTTCTTGGCCGCAATGGCTTTGAAAGAATTTCTGCAGTGTGGCACGCGGGCTGAGATGCGTGTTCCTTCGCAGTCAGGATTGCGCGAATTGAGTACGTAAACTGGAATGTTCTTTTGAACCGCCGGCAGCACCGTAGCCGGATGCAGAACCTTGGCGCCAAAGTAAGCCAACTCCGCCGCTTCATCGAAGCTAATCACCTTAATTCGCCGCGCCTCTGCGCACAAGTTCGGGTCGGTCGTCATCATCCCGTCAACGTCGGTCCAAATTTCGATGCGATCGGCGGCCAGTCCCGACCCAACGATGGCTGCGGAATAATCCGACCCGCCGCGCCCGATGGTGGTAGTGATCCCCGCTTTGGTAGCGCCGATGAACCCACCCATCACCGGCACCCGGCCCTTGTCCAGTACGGGTTGTACCTTCATCCGCAGTTTTTGGTTCGTCTCTTCCATCAACGGAACTGCCCGCATGTGCTCGTTGTCGGTGACGATACAGTCGCGTGAATCCACCATCGTGGAATCAAGTCCGCGTGCGCAAAACGCAGCCGTAACAATCCTGCTGGAAAGAATCTCGCCAAACGCCGCGACATGATCGGTGGTGCGTGGGGTCAATTCGCCAACAGCGGCGATGCCGCGCAAGAGTTCGTCCAACGCTTCGAAGTAAACACCCAAATCACCATGGAATTCCGTGAACAGCGCAGTGCCCAACAACTCTCCCGCGGTGTTGTAATGCCGTTCGCGCAGAGTGCGGGAGAGACTGAGTGCGGCCTTGCGATCGCCATTCCCCGCTGCACGCGCCATCGCCAGCAACTGGTCCGTAACTTTGGACATGGCGCTTACCACGACCACCGGCCTTTGCGAACGCCGTCCTTTAACGATATCGGCGGCCCGCTCGATGGCCTTGGCGTCCTGCACCGAGGTGCCACCAAATTTCATCACGATCATTGGGGGAGGCACCTCAGCGGCCGATTCGCGCGGTTAGCATTGCGGCTGGAGATAAACTCGCGGCTCTTCACCTCAGCGATCAATCGAGGTAACCCCGCGCCTTCAACAACTCAGCGTTTAGCAGAGCCGCGCCCGCCGCCCCTCGAATAGTGTTGTGGGAAAGCACGGTGAACTTCCAATCCAAAACCCCGCATGCCCGCAAACGCCCGACTGTGGCCGTCATCCCGTTGCCCGCCTCAACATCGAACCGGGGCTGCGGACGGTCCGCCGATTCCGCGTAGCACACTGGTTGTTCCGGAGCGCTCGGCAGCCGCAATTCCTGGGGCACGCTGCGGAATTCGTTCCAGGTCTTGATGATCGTTTCCGGCCGTGCCTTCTTCTTCAACTTCACGGACACGGATTCGGTATGCCCGTCTTCCACGGCGACGCGGTTGCATTGCGCACTCATAGCAAACTCGGCCGATACAACCCCAGCCCCATTCAACCGTCCCAGAAGTTTGCGCGTCTCCTCTTCCATCTTTTCTTCTTCCTTCGAAATATAAGGAATCACGTTTCCCAGAATATCGAGCGAAGCCACGCCAGGATAACCCGCACCACTCACCGCTTGCATGGTCACCGCCATCACCGTCTCGAGGCCAAAGGCATCCTGCAGAGGTTTCAGAGCCAGCACTAGTCCGATGGCCGAGCAGTTTGGATTCGTGACCACAAAACCGCCGGACTTCTTACGCCAGTTTTGACACTCGATCATCTGGATGTGATCCGGGTTGACCTCGGGAATGACGAGCGGCACATCGCTTTGCATTCTCAGGGCGCTGGAATTGGTAACTACGGCGCAACCTGCGGCCGCAAAGCGAGGTTCCATTTCGGCCGCAATTGATGCGTCCAAGGCGGCAAAAATGATTTTCGGTGCGCCCTCAGGGCCAGCCGGCGACACCCGCATTTCCGCCACGCGCCGAGGTATCGGCGTTCTCATCTTCCAGCGCGCCGCTTCGCCATACGGGCGCCCTTCGGAGCGATCCGAAGCCGCCAACCAAGCAACCTCGAACCACGGATGGTGTTCCAGCATCTGCACAAAGCGCTGCCCTACCATTCCGGTCGCGCCCAGGATCCCTACAGGAATTTTCGTCGACATAGGTAATTTGAATTTTACAACACGCCATCCCTCGGATTATCTCCGCGCAAGATCATGCACTTCTAGATCAAACTTCGGACCTGACCGATTGTTCGAGAACTGGTCGAGGAGTCACACAACCACTAATGCAGATCCATTCTGTGCCGATGGAGGAACCCGAGGAGTCAACATGCCCGAACTACGCCAGAACTATTTCACCAAGGAATGGGTCATTATCGCCACCGAGCGCGCCAAGCGTCCCGAAGACCTGGTTATGCACCGCCCAGCCAAGGTCGCGCTTCCGTTCGTAGAAAACTGTCCATTCTGCGCGGGCAACGAAAATAAAACGCCGCCAGAAGTGATGCGCGTTCCCACCAACGGCGGCGGGCCGTGGCAGGTACGGGTTGTGGCCAACAAATTCGCCGCCCTGTCGCCCGACGTGCAGCCTACTCGCTCCATCCATCGCTCCCGCCGCAGGATGGGCGGGTTCGGCGTGCACGATGTGATTATCGATACACCAGACCACGCGCAGACCATCGCCACCATGTCTGATGCCCACATCGCCAATCTGCTCCGGGTCTACAAGTCTCGCTACGACGCATTGAGCCTTGATCCTCGCATCGCCCACGTCACTATTTTCAAGAACCATGGTGGCGATGCCGGCGCCAGCCTGGAGCATCCGCATTCCCAACTGATTGCCACGCCGGTAATCTCGCATCAGGTGCGGGAGCGCTTCCAGCAGGCCTTGAACCACTACGACGAGTACGGCGAATGCATGTTCTGCCAATTTCTGGAAGAAGAAATCCAGGAACCAGAGCGGGTAGTGCTCCTTACCGAACATTTTGTTGCCTTGGAACAATATGCCTCGCCCTCGCCTTTTAGCACCCCCATTTATCCCCGCCGCCACATGGCCAGTTTCGGGGATATCAGCGCCACCGAGATTGCGGATCTGGCTCGAGTATTGCGAACAGTCTTGGCAAAGCTTTACCAGGGGCTGGGCAACCCCGATTTCAACTTCACTATTCGCAGCGCCCCCGCCGAATATGTTGGCGTGAAACACTTCCACTGGTATATCAGCATCATCCCTCGCCTCACCCGGGTAGCGGGCTTCGAGCTCGGTTCTGGGATGTTCATCAACACGGTGCTGCCGGAAGCGGCTGCAGAGTTTCTGCGAAAAGTGAAGGTGGAAATGGCCGTGGGAGCGGGTTAACCAGCTCTACTTACCCAGACTTTGTAATTCCGACCCACCCATGCCTTGTCATTCCGAGGAGCAAAGCGACGAGGAACCTGGGTTTCCCCGGCCCGGCAAAAACCTGGACTTCCTCGCTATGCTCGGGATGACAGCGCTGGATCTTTCCCGATGCAGGCGGCCGAATCATGCGGCGTCGGGCCGGCCAGGCTTCTCTCCATCGTCAGGTTCGCCGCTGTGCTCCGGGCTGCCACCTGGTTCCGGGAAATCCGTGTCAGCGGATTTCAGGATCGGATCCTGGTCCCGATGCCCCAGTTGCCCTTGCAAGGAAGTGTTGTCAGATGGATCTTTTTCGTCCTGTTCTACAGCGCCTTTAGAGCGGTCTTGATCCTTTGTAATTCTCACAATTAATCTCCCACATGGCAGTGAACCACGCCTATAATGAGCCTACTCTGAAATTTTCAACCGTGGCACGGTTTTTTCTAATGTAGATTAGAAAGAATTTCAATGTATTGGGAGGACCCATGAAGCGATTGATTCTCACCACGACCGCGGTGTTGTTTTCGACCTTGGCTCTGTGGGCGCAAACCGGAACATCAGAACCGGCTACCACGCCCGGTCAAACCGTAACCATGGCAGCCCACTCGCAGCACCATCGTAATAAGCACCGCAACCATCGCCATCACCCGCAGCATCACACCGGCATTAACGCCCGACGTTGATTGGAATTCAATTACAAATTGGCAATTGAAAATCCCCCGGCAACTTCATTCGCCTGGCGCGCGCCCTGCCGTCGACACTCCCAGTTTGCGCAACCGCTCCCTGGCCTGCAGCGCCTCGTTGGATCGGGGATAGCGCTGGATCACATGCCGAAGCTGGGCAATTCCATCATCTTTCTTGCCCAGTTCAATGAGGGCCAATCCCTTTTTTAAATCCGATGACGCAGCCTTATTGCCGGTAGGAAAATTCTGCAGCACCTGGTCGTAGTTGGTTACCGCTTCCTGAAAATTCCCCTGTTTAAAGGCGAGTTCGGCCAAGTAGTAGTACGCATTCCCCGCGAGATCCGTATTGGCATAAAACTTCACGTAGTCGGAAAATTCCTGCTTGGCCAGATCACTCTTCGCCGCGTTGTAATCCCGCAGTCCGTTGTTGTACAGCACATCGGGAGGCGGAGCCTGAGCCTGGGCTTGCTGTTGCGCCTGCTGCGCTGCCTGTCCCGCCGCCACGCTTTGCTGCGCGGCCTGCATGTCTTCCAGTTGCTTGCTGACCTTGGCCAGTCTCGCTTTTAATTCATCGAGCGAATCATTGAGCGACTGGATCTGTCCAGAAAGCTGGTCCACCTTCGCGCCATTATCGTTCTGCAGCTTTTCCAGACTGCCCTGAAGCGCGGTAATCGACGCCGTCACTTTATTCATGCTGTCGGTATTCTGGTCCATCAAGTTCTTCATCACGCCCATGCGTTCGTTGAAGGACGTTTGCATCTGCGTCATCTGGTCCTGCAGGGCCTGTACACGGGTCAGCAGTTCAACCATTTCTTTGTTTGCGCCCCAGGCAGGCGTCACAATTCCCCAGAAAGCGATCACCAGGGCAACTACGGTCGAATATCGGTGGATTTTCATAACCTATTCCTTAAGATGCAGAAGCCTCGATCCGAACAATTGAATTCCATTGTGAAGGATTGCGCGGTCCACGCATAGTTATCCTGGAAGGTTCCGTGAGTCGCGCGGTTGGCCAAAAAATTAAGTATTGAGGTGCGACGCTGACGAGGCCTCGCACCTCATATGACTATTTCTGATAAACGAAATGGCCACGGCGATTCTGCTGCCAACAGGCCTCGTTGGACTCAGTGCAGAACGGCTTCTCCTTGCCGTAGCTGATCGTCTTGATATTGCCGGGGCTGACGCCGCCTTGTGTCAACGCGCTCTGTACGGCGCCCGCGCGGCTGTCGCCCAACGCCAGGTTGTACTCCGTTGAGCCACGCTCGTCGCAGTGTCCCTCAATCACGAAGTGGATGTTGGGATGCTGCTGGAGGAAAGCAATATCCGCCTGGATCGAACTCTGCTGGTCCGCCCGAATATCGGATTTGTCGTAATCGAAGTAAACGTCCTTCACGCTTTGCGAGAACAACTCCTCCTCGGTCGGTCCGGCTGCAGCAGGAGGTGGTGGCGGCGGAGGTTGGGTCACAGTGACGCGTGCCGTTGCCTGTTGCGTTCCCCCAGCTCCTTTCGCAGTCAGCGTGTAGGTAGTCGAATCCGGCGGCGTTACCTGCTGCGAGCCGCTGGCTTGTACAGCTCCAACTCCGTCAATGCTTACATCGGTGGCATTCGACGTTTGCCATGTCAGCGTTGTCGACTGTCCCTTTTCGACGGTGTTGGGATTTGCCGTCAACGAAGCCGTTGGCGCTGGCGGTGGTGGTGGTGGCGGTGGTGGCGGCGGTGGTGTTTTCTTATGGCAAGCGCCGAGGAACAGGATGGCGCTCAACGCGAAAACAAGTGTTATCCACTTCATTCTTTGCTGCTTCACTTTTCCTCCCTGCGGTGGTCGCGCGCTGCTGCCCCCAACGCGCGCGTCAGACTCCATAGCGGGGCGGGTTCACTTCTCCGCCTCCCCCGGGCTAGTCAATCCAAGAACTCGCCAAACTTAAGTGTTGCGCATATAAGCACGAGCGTCGACACCCGTGCGGTGTAACGGAAAATTCACGCTTACTTTAATTTCTTTGATACCTAATGGTAAACCTTGTTAAAGCTTACTTCCAGTCGTTGCCAACTCGCGATTTATATCAGAATCTGGCTTCAGCCATCAGCCTCACGATTCGTATCAGGATATGGCTTCAGCCATATCGCACTGCCCTGGAACGATCCCGGCTTCAGCCACTGAGGCTCGCAACTGGAGCCTGCCCAGCGCCTGAAGGCGTCGTCGAAAGACTGCGTACGGCACGCTTAAAGGCGAGCCTTGACACGAATCGGAGTTTCTTCAGACAACAACCCCTACTTCCAACTCCAATTCGGTTGCGTATTCTTACCGCTGAAAGTCAATTGCTTCACATTGCTCCCATCCGCCAGCATGGACCAGATTTGCTCACTCCCCCCGCGGCTTGACTGAAAAACAATATGCCGTCCATCCGGCGACCACGAAGGAAAATCATTCCGTCCGCCATCGTGAGTCAGCTGCACCCACTGTTTGCTAGCCGCGTCCATGAGGTAAAGATCCTCGGACCCCGGTGCTCCCGGCCCGTAATGGCGCGTCCAAGCCAACGCCAGAAATTGTCCATTGGGCGACCACGCCGGCGAGACCGCGTAACCCTGGTCCGTAACCCGCTGCACATTCGTGCCATCGGCCTCCATGGTATAAATTTGCGGCAGGCCGGTCCGCCCGCTGACCCATGCGATTTGTCCGCCTGTCTTCCGGTTCCACACCGGCGAAACGTCCGGACCTTTCGAGGAAGTAATCCGCTTCAGATTGGCACCCGATTGATCCACCGTATAAATCTCGCTGTCTCCGGAGCGTGACGAAGAAAATGCCAGCTTGGTACCGTCGCCGGACCATGCCGGCGATAAATTGGTGCCGCCGAACTTGGGGAAAGACACCAACCGGTTGAGATCGATCGAGTACATCAGGATCTCCCAACCCGATTTCGTGATCGAACTGAATGCCAGCCGTGAACCGTCAGGCGAGATCCGCGGAGACAACGAAATCGAGTTCTGATGCGTGACCTGGCGCTGGTTTGCGCCGTCGTAATCCATCACCCAGATTTCCTTGTGCCCGCTACGGCTGCTGACGAAATAAATCTGACTCTCTGCAATCCCAGGAATGCCACCGCCCAGCCGGAAAATAATCTCGTCCGCGAACTTGTGCGCGATTATACGGGCTTCATCACTCGTGGCCGCATCCTGATACTGCTTGCCCAGCACTTGCGGCGACGTAATGTTCTTGACGTCATACAGCCAACCCTGCACGGTGACGTTGTTCCCGGTTACACCCAGGCTGCCGAATGCCAGCATCGCGGCATTGGGAGGAGGAGCATTCCAGGCTTCGAACTTCACCTCTGTCGGATTTCCAGGACTCGCCAAAGGGTAGAAACTCTTCGAAGCCATGTCGAAGATCCCGGCATTGTCCAGATCATTCCAAAGAGTGTCGTTGAAAACCTTGAGCAGGTCGGTGTTCTTGGCGTCCGAGGTGGAAGGCTTGAAGTCAGGGACAGCGAGGCGAACCTTCTCCATCCCTAAACCAGTGCCGGTTTTGATCCAGTCTTGTTGGCCCAGACAAGGAGCGGCGGTAAGCACCGCAGCCAGTAGAAGAAAAAACACCACTGCAAAATGGCAGGATTTGATTTTCAAGTGGCGGGTGCCGGTTGTGCTCTGGCCGATACCAGCCTTTAGAACTCCCCTCAAAGTATGATGACGTACATTCCAGTGCAAGTTACCCTTCCCCATTTTGTTAAGCTGCTTGCTTATCAATCCATTCGAGCTGAATGCTGCGTGCTAACAGCTGACAGCTTATCTTTTGTAATCGAACCAGAACTCGACCGAAACTTTACTCTCAGAATAATCCGGCGGCAGGGGACCAAAAGTGTCAATGCGCTGCAAGGCCCGCACCGCCGACTGATCGAGCGAAGGAACACCACTCGACTGCTCTACCTGCACATTCGTAGGGTGCCCATCCCGCTTAATGTCAAACGTCACATAAACCCTTCGCGCGTCACCTATGCGCGGATCGACCTCGTACTTGAGCCAGTTCTCGGAAACTTTCTGCTGCACAACACGCACGTACCAGGCATAGCGCGAACCAAAATCCCCTCCGCCGCCAGTGAATCCGAATCCACCTTTCGCGCCGCCGGCATTGAAAGTTCCGTAAGGCCCGCTGACTGGCCCGCCTTCTCCGAACGGAACCACATTGCTGGCTTCTTGTTCAGGCTGAGGCTGAGTTTTCTGATGATTTTCGCTGATGCGCGGTTTCGTTTTCGTCTTAGCATTTTTATCGGGAATCGGAATGGCTTCCGGCGCTTTCTCCTCAACCTTGGGCGGCGACTGGGTCAGCCCCTTGGACTCGTTCGCCAGAACATTCTGCGTCTGCACCGGGCTCGCAGGCAGTGGCACCGAACTGACCAAAGTTACGCCCATCGCATCACCCCCACCGCCCGCACCCCAGGTGCTGCCGCTGCCCCCGTGCCAGACAACTGCGTACAACACGATGGAGCCCGCAACGGCCAGATGCAGCACCGCCGACCACGCCAGGTTGCGCCCCCACCGATCGTGCTCGAAAAATATCTCAGCGTTGACTGCCATGACTTTGAAGCGGTTGCGTCACGATGCTTACATTCACGATTCCTGATTGCTTCACCGCATCCATCACGGTTGCGAAGGCCCCGAAGGGCACGTTTTCGTCCGCCCGTATGAAAATGGACTGGTGCTGCGGATCGCGAACCTTCTGCCGCAGCTTGGTAGCAATGTCATTGATGTTGATCGCGTCGTTCCCCAGAAAAACGCGCTGTTGCTTGTCGACGCTGATCACCAACCGCTCTTCGGTGATCTCCTTGACGGTCCGCGTCTTGGGCACACTGACCTCGATCCCCGATTGCAGCACGGGCGCGGTCACCATGAAAATAATCAGGAGCACCAGAACAACGTCGACCAGCGGGGTGATGTTGATGTCGGAAAGAGAAGTTTGAGTTCGTCCATTCGAAGCCGTAAAGGCCATTACCGCCGCACCTCCGGCACTGCAGGCTGCGAGCGCTCGACCGCGTTCAGCATCTCGAGAGCAAAGTCGTCCCCCCGCGCCGCAAACTCGCGAATGGAGCTACCCAGCAGGTTGTAAGCAATCACCGCCGGAATCGCCGCTGCCAACCCCGCGGCAGTAGTAATAAGCGCCTCCGAAATCCCCGGAGCCACCGCCCGCAAAGTAGCCGCGCCCGCCGTCCCCAACCCATGAAACGCATCGATAATTCCCCAGACTGTGCCGAACAGGCCTACGAAGGGGGTTACGGCGCCTGTGATTGCGAGCCAGGGCATGTTGCGTTCGAGGCGCGAGACTTCTTCGGAGCAGGCGATTTGCATGGCGCGCTGGATTGCTGTGCTGCTGCTTTGACGGCGGTGTTCGGCGAAGCCGCCTTCAAATACGGCGACCAAGGGGCTGGGTTTGAATTGTTCGGCTACGGCCGAGACATCCTGCAGGCGTTGGGCTTTGCGGAAGGCGCGGACGAAGCGGCCGCTCTGTACGCGGGCTCGGCGGACCACGCTCCACTTAGAGAGAATGATGGCCCACGAGATTACGCTGAAAATCAGGAGGATCAGGAGAACAACCTTGGCGACCGGACCGGTTTCTCCAACTAGATCGACGATCTCTCCGCCAACCACCGCTGCCAGGAGTAGGGAAAAATGCATTGGGTTTTCGCTAATTATTATAGACGAACATCCGCACCCGCTTGGGCCAGGTATCGAGTGCAGCAACCGGAATCTAAACTCGGAAGTACGCCTTCGTGACACACTCTGGCAGGTTTACCCGTAATATACTGCCCAGTGCGCGGGAAGGAATTGACCAGAACTTTCCTCTCCAAACATCCTTTGAGTCTTAGAAGCGAATGGAGGATGCATGAAACTCGCAACTGGAACTCTCCTGCTGCTGGCCACGCTTGGGGCGCCGCTAGCGGGAGCGCAGAGCCAGATCAAGTATGTAGTCGTGATCTTCCAGGAGAATCGCACGCCCGACAATATGTTCCACGGATTGCCGGGTGCGGATATCGCCAACAGCGGATTCAATTCGAAGGGTAAACTCATTACGCTGACGCCCGAGCCGCTGGCCAATGACTACGATATGGATCATTCTCATGCGTCCTTCGTGGCCATGTACGACAACGGGAAAATGGACGGAGCTGACAAGATTCCCGCTGGTTGCAAGGGCGGCGGAAACGGCTGCCTGCCTCCCAATCCGCAGTTCAAGTATGTGAGATCGTCCGATGTAGCGCCCTACCTTCAAATGGCGAAACAATACACCTTCGCCGACCATATGTTCCAGACCAATCAGGGCCCTAGTTTTCCGGCACATCAATTTATTCTCGCGGGCACTTCGGCGCCGACTGCAACCAGCGATTTATTTGCCGCCGAGGAGCCAGGCGGGGTGACCGGGGCGGTTAACAACACGGGTTGTACCGCGCCCAAGAAGGAATCGGTCAAGATGATTGATCCCTCAGGTTCGGAAAAGACGAAGCAATACCCGTGCTTCGATCATCCCACCCTGACCGACCTGCTGGACAATGCGGGGGTCAGTTGGCGTTATTACACTCCGTCACCGAACTCGACGTGGACCGGACCGAACGCGATTTCGCATATCCGCTTCGGCTCGGATTGGAATAACGTTATTTTGAACCCCAAGCAAATATTAGTTGACATCAAGAAGAATCAACTTCCCGCTGTGAGCTGGGTGATCCCCACCTGGGCAGCATCCGACCACGCTATGGGGAATAAGGGTCTGGGGCCCTCCTGGGTCGCTTCAATTGTGAATTCCATCGGGCACAGCCAATATTGGTCGAGCACCGCCATCTTTATTACTTGGGATGACTGGGGAGGCTGGTACGACCACGCCGCTCCCACTATCTACGATTCCTATGAGTACGGTTTTCGCGTGCCTCTGATTGTGGTTTCGCCTTATGCGAAGACCGGTTATGTTTCGAAGGCCACGCATGATTTCGGGAGCATTCTGAAATTCACCGAGAAGGTTTATAACCTGCCTTCCCTTGGCTACGCGGACAGCCGCGCTGACGATTTTTCAGATTGCTTTCAATTCGACGCAAAGCCGCATGAATTTCGCACCGTCCGGGCACCGCACGACGCAAACTACTTCTTGAACCGCGTCGAGACGCCCGGAGATCCTGACGACGACTGAAGCGGGATGAGTTCAAACCTCTAGATCGGCGATCTATCGCACGCTTTTCGTGGTATTCTTCGCTCATCTTCTGGCATCCCAGGACAGCTCTTGCTTGCCGAACTGCGGCTTGAAAATTACGCGGTCATCGACAATTTGGCGGTAGAGTTTGCTGCTGGATTGAATCTTTTGACCGGGGAGACCGGAGCCGGCAAATCCATTCTGATCGATGCCCTGGCGCTGCTGCTCGGCGACAAAGCTTCCGCGGACATCATTCGTTCCGGAGCAGACCGCGCTCTGATTTCGGCTGTGTTTGAGATTGATGAGCGGACGGAAAAGATCACCACTCGAATTCTCGAAGCCAACGGTATCGATCCCAACGACGAAGATGGATCCATCATTTTGCGGCGTGAGATTGCGGCCGGGGGCAAGGGCCGCGTCTTCATCAACAATCAGCCGGCCACCGTGAGCGTGCTGCGACACCTGGCGCCGTATCTGGCGACCATCCACGCGCAGAACGAATCCATTCTTTCGTTCGATTCCTTGGCGCGACTGGACTTGCTCGATGCTTTCGCCGGCACGCAACTTGAAACCATCAGCCAGGCTTTCGCGAACTGGAAGAGCATTGCACATCGCATTGAAGAACTTGAGCATGGCGAACAAGACCGGCTGCGCCTGCTCGATCTCTGGACTTTCCAGAGGCACGAGATTGACGACGCCAAGCTGCAGCCCGGCGAAGACGAACGGCTGGAATCGGAAAAGCGTGTGCTCGCGAATGCGGAAAAAATTTACAGCGCGGCGATGAACGCTTTCGATCTGCTTTACGAGGGTAGTGCGTCGACCTCGTCCTCGCTGCGCACCGCCCAGAAGCACATCGAAGAACTGTCGCGCTACGAGCCCAAATTCAAAGAGGCGCTGGGGGCGATTGACAGCGCGCGCATCAGTGTGGAGGACGTGGGCGCAACCCTGCGCGATTATGCCGGCGGTATTCAGGCACCGCCCGAGCACCTGGCTGAAGTCGAAGACCGGCTCGCGACCATCGATCGATTGAAGCGCAAATATGGTCCCACGCTCGAGGATGTGATTCATCACGGCGAAGAAGTCAGCCGCAAGCTTTCGGAGATGGAAAACAAAGACGAAATTCTGGCCCAGCTTCGGGGAGAATTGGCGCAGGCCGCGCAGGAGTATTTGCGCTCCGCTCGGGTTATTTCGAAGAAGCGCTACGAGGCTGCGCGCAAGCTGGAGAAACTGGTTGCAGCCGAGATCAACGATCTGGCGATGAAGTCGGAATTTCACATAGAGGTCAGCGGCACGGACGAAGAACCGAACTGGACCGCGTCTGGGTTTGATCAGGTGGTGTACCTCATTTCCACAAACCCTGGGGAGCCGTTGCGACAATTGGAGCACATTGCTTCTGGCGGCGAATTGTCGCGGGTGATGCTGGCGTTGAAAGTTAGCGTGGAAGCTGGCGCAGTCAAGAAGCCAGGTGTGGCGCGGACGCCTGCGCACCGTACTCTTATTTTCGACGAAATCGATACCGGCATCGGCGGCCGCGCCGCTGAAGCCGTAGGTAAAAAACTGAAGGCACTGTCGCGTGCGAATCAGGTACTCTGCGTGACTCACCTGCCGCAGATCGCTACTTTCGCTGACCATCATTATCTGATCGAGAAGAAGAGCTCCAGCGACCGAACCCGCACCGCGGTGCGGCTCATCACCGGCGAGGAGCGCACTGAGGAAGTCGCGCGAATGTTGAGCGGAGCCAAGCTAACCGAGACATCGCGGAAACACGCTGAACAGATGCTGAAGACCAACGCGTGAACACTGGCTTGCGCGCCCCACAATGTGACGGCGAACGGACCGCCCGAGCCTTCGCAAAGTGCGCGACAGGGTAAAAGTCCCCACCCTGCCAGAATCGATTACCCTGAAGATCAACCCCGATCCCACAGGCGGCGGACAGGAGTGTCCGCCCCACACGACCAGCTGTGAGGGTTTGTTGGTGGCATGGAGTACAGAGATCGTTCGTTGGCAGGCCTTCGCGTTGCAAAGGCATGCGCTTCCTCAGGATGACAGCGTGGTAGAGAAAGGTGTGTTTAACGCCTTCCTACCCCATATCTCGAAAGCGCGAGATGTGGGGTGCCAACTTCTAACTTTACTGTATTCATGGAATGAGCGAGTTACGGAGAACATAGCAGTTTGCGGCTTGACAAGATTTTGGCCGACTCTTGGTTCGGCACCGGGCAAAATGGGTGGCATCAGGCGGTTGCTATCAAAGTTCGAACCTGTTACGTCAAATATGCGTATCTTTAACTAGTACACTATGCGGATGCTGCTGGACATATTCGCGCAAATCTTCCGCACCCTGTGGGCGCACAAGCTGCGCTCGTTCCTGACAATGTTCGGCATTGCCTGGGGCGTGGGCTCTTTGCTACTGCTGGTGGGGCTTGGGGAAGGATTCCGTTCGGGCAACAAGCGCGAACTGGCGCAGTATGGCAAGGACATCATGTTTATTTATCCGGGGCGCGCGCCGGCGGTGCAGGGCAACATGAGCTCCGCGCGCAACTACTTGCTTACTTACCAGGATTATCTGGATATCCGCAAGGAAGCGCCGCACGTGCGCAATGCTTCGCCGGTGCTCGTCCGCCCGGATGTGCGGGCGGTCAGCGAGTTTGCCAGCGCGAATGGAGAGATTGCGGGAGTGGAGCCGCAGTTCAGCGAAATCCGGTATCTTCCAATCAAACAGGGGCGCTGGCTCAATAGCTTGGACGAAACTCAAAGACGCAACGTCATCGTTCTGGGGGATGAACTGGTCAAGCACCTCTTTCCCGGACGTCCAGCCGTGGGCGCAAGCATCATTTTGAACGACATCACCTTCGAAGTCATTGGCGCGGTGCAGCGGGTGGGGCGCGGCGACGATAATTCCACGAATATGCGCGGCTACATTCCCTATCGGGTGATGGCGACGTTCTTCCCGCTTAAAGGGGAGAATCATGAGAATTCCATTTCTTTTATTAATTATCAGCCGCGCGTAACCGATGAGCACCTGATCGCGCAGGATGAAGTTCGCAAGCTGGTTGCCCGCAATCATGATTTCGATTATCACGATAAGAATGCTTTTGAGGGATGGGACACGATCCAGAACTCCAAGGCGGTCGGTTTGATTTTTGACGCCATGAACATGTTTCTGGGCGCGGTGGGACTGGTTACGCTTGCGCTGGGTGCGATTGGGGTCATCAACATTATGCTAGTAACCGTCAGCGAGCGTACACGGGAGATTGGTTTGCTCAAGGCCTTGGGCGCTACCAACCGCACCATTTTGTTGCAGTTTTTTCTGGAAGGAATATTGCTGACCCTCTTTAGCGGAATGATCGGCATGGGATTCGCGGCGGGTCTGATGGCGGTGATGGGCACGCAGCAAGGGCCGGGAGGATTTGATCCTCCTAAGATTGTGCCGATGTCAGCGATTTTGGCGATCGCCAGTCTGACCGTCGCCGGTGTGATCGCGGGACTTTATCCCGCACGCAAGGCGGCGATGCTGCAGCCGGTAGAAGCGCTGCGGCAGGAGTAAGAAATGTTCCGGGACGTGTTTCAAGAAGCTTATGGCGCCATGCGGCACAATCGCCGCCGCACCGCTCTCACCATGCTGGGTATGGCGTGGGGTATTGCGACCGTAGTTATGCTCCTCTCCTATGGCAATGGTTTTGGGGAGGCGTGTACCAACATTTTCGCTAACTTCGGTACCAAGCTGATGATCCTCGTGCCCGGCCGCACTTCCATGCAGGCTGGCGGACAGAAAGCCGGCATGCAGGTGCGGTTCACCATCGACGATGTGGACGCGCTGACTACGAATCTTCCACAGATCACCCATATCAGTCCTGAAGTCGCCAAGCAGTGCAACATTCAGTTCGACACGCGTACTTTCACCTTCGAGGTTACGGGAAATTATTCCAACGTGGATGCCGTCCGCGCGCTCAAGCTTGGCCAGGGACGCTTCTATAACATGCAGGACGAGTTGCAGCGCGCCCGGGTGACGGTAATCGGCTCTGAAGCGAAGGAGAAACTTTTTTCGGGACGGAACGCGTTGGGCGAGCGCATCCGCATTGATGGCCTCAGCTTTGAGGTGGTCGGTGTATTGAGCGCCAAGATGCAGGAAGGCGACGACGACATCAACCGCACCATTTATGTTCCCTTCACCACCATGAGTGACCTCAAGGACACTCACTACCTTGATTCCATCTGGTTCAATTACGAGACGCCGGAGTATACGAGATTGGAACAGGCGACGCGCGATGTGCTGGCGGTTCAGCACAAGTTTAGCCAGGCGGATCGCCGAGCGGTGCGTGTGTTTAATCTCATGGAACAAGTTCATCAGTTCGAAATCATCACCATTGGGTTGAAGATTCTGTTGGGGTTTATCGGCACGCTCACGCTGGGCATCGGCGGCGTCGGCCTGATGAATATTATGTTGGTCTCAGTGACTCAGCGTACGCGTGAAATCGGAGTGGAGAAGGCGCTGGGGGCGCGCCGCAGACACATCCTGCTTCAGTTCCTGTCTGAAGCCCTCGCCATTACTTTCATCGGGGGCGCAATGGGAGTCATGCTGGCGTATGCGGTTTCGCTCTCCGTCGGAAGGCTTACGCTGTACAGCGCGATGGCGAAGAATGCTGAAAACGGTGACATTCGACTGATCATCGCGCCGGGCACGCTGCTGGTTGCTATCCTCATCCTCGCCGCAGTGGGAGTGATTAGCGGCATGGTTCCCGCCGTGCGTGCGTCTCGCCTGGATCCCATAGAAGCTCTGCGTTACGAATAGGCCGGACGCCTTCCCGAGACAAGAAACGAGTAAAATTCCAACGTGTGAGCGGCCCCGCAGTCCGAAGGGTTTGCTCATTCCAAGGAGCCCGGATGCGCTTTCTCACCCTCTGTGCAGGTATTACTTTGTCCGCCTGTTTGATTTGTCTCCTGGCCACGGCGCAATCCCCAACTTCCGTTGAATCCCAGCGCAAGGCACTTAACGATCTTCTCGCCGAAGAGTGGGAATACAAACTGCGCACCAGTCCGCTGTTCGCTTCTTTTCTGGGAGACAAGCGCTGGAACGACAAACTCGACGACTTCTCTCAAGAGGCGATTGACAAAGATCTGGACGAAACGCGGAAGTTTCTTACTCGTTTTCGGGATATCGACACTTCAGGCTTTCCCGAACAGGAGGCGCTCAACCAAGTCTTGATGGCTCGCAGCCTTCAGATGAAATTAGAGGGCAGTCAGTTCAAGCCATGGGAAATGCCGGTCGATCAGCAGAACGGTGTCCAGATCGAGCTTCCCCGGTTGGTTAGCGTGCTTGCTTTCGAGTCGGTCAAAGACTACGAGGATTATCTTTCCCGGCTGGGGCAAATCCCGCGCCTTCTGGATCAGACCGTGGTCCAGATGCGAAAGGGCATGAACGATAAACTGATGCCCCCGCGTTTCCTGCTGGAGAAAGTAGTAAATCAATGTAACGCGGTCGCCTCCGAGGAGTTGGAGAAGTCTCCCTTCGCCCAGCCTTTTTCGACTTTTCCCCAGGGCATTTCCGAGTCGGACCAGAAGCGCTTGCGCGCAGCCGGTCGTGCCGCCATTAAGGAGTCCGTCTTGCCCGCGTTTGGTCGCTTCACGACCTTCGTTCGTGATGAGTATGTTCCGCGGGGACGCATGGAGCCCGGCATCTGGTCTCTTCCTGACGGAGCCGCGCGCTATCGGTTTGAAATCCGCCGAATGACCACTACGGACCTGACCCCGGATCAGATTCATGAAATCGGGCTCAAGCAGGTGGACGAGATCGAAGCCGAGATGCTTGTTCTGGCGCACAAGCTTGGATTCAAGGATCTGGCCAGCCTCAACGACCATATCAAAAGCGAACGAGGTTTCTATGGGACCTCGGGCCAGCAACTGCTCGAGCTATATAGGAATTACGCGCAGCAAATGGAGCCAGAATTACCCAAGCTCTTCGGCCATCTTCCCAAGAGCAAACTGATCGTCATTCCGATGGAAGCTTCGGTTTCGAAGAATGCCGTTCCAGCGGACTACACCGATGGTACCGCCGACGGGTCTCGTCCGGGTCACATCAACGTCAATGAGTCGGACCCTGGACACCGACTGGTGCTGAATGTTGAGGCGATCGCTTATCACGAAGGAGTCCCCGGACATCATCTTCAGATCTCACTTGCTCAGGAATTGCCCGACTTGCCTCCGTTTCGAAGATATGCAGGTTACACGGCTTTCGTCGAGGGATGGGCACTTTACTCGGAGCGACTGGGTAAAGAGGTTGGCCGCTATCAGGATCCGTATAGCGACTATGGCCGGCTGGAAAATGAGATGTGGCGAGCGATCCGTCTCGTCGTCGATACCGGCGTGCATGACCGGCACTGGTCGCGGGATCAGATGGTGGCCTACTTTCATCGCTACACCGCCATGGATGAGCCTAACGTGCAGAGCGAAGTCGACCGCTACATTGCCTGGCCCGGCCAGGCTCTAGCCTACAAGCTTGGGCAGTTGGAAATTCTCAAGCTTCGCCAATACGCGAAAGATCAGTTGGGCGACAGATTCAACATCCGCGACTTCCACGATGAGATTCTCGATGGCGGCGCTCTGCCATTGGAGGTGTTGGATCAACGAGTGCGCGCGTGGGTCGGCGATCATCGTTAAGACCAGGGTTGATTTTGGTTCCGCTTCGGTAAATCAGATCTTAATCTTTGTTTGTTCCGAGAGCTTCGGTGCTGTTTGGGAGTAGTCTGAGGTCACACTCCGATGCGCTCCGCTCTCGCCGCTCAACGTCTGATCAAGAGTTCGATCTTGGTTGTGCTGCTGGCATCTCCCGCTTGGTCCATTGCTCCGGATTCGCAAAAGGGTTCAAACAAATCCGCCTCGCGCTGGGAAGAGGGTCAGCCGGGTTGCACCTTCAGCCGGGACGACGACGGCAAATACCGTTACGGTTTCTGGAATGCCGACTTCGGCGTTGTCCTGGCGGTGGATTCCCAAGAGTTGGAAAAAGTGCGCCGCCGGGCACAACCGATATTGGCCTTGCATCTGACTCTGCATTATCGCGGCAAAGACTCGGTTGACGTGGTACCGGGCAGGATCAACCTGGAGTTCGTGAAACACTACCACGATGAACAGAGCGCGCTCGATGCCGACGCTTTAGCGATTAAGGAGCAAAACGATACTGATGTCTTCATGCGGCACACCGAACACGAAATCCGCAAGCATCCAGAAAAAAAAGGAGAGGAAGAGGCCACCTTAACAGCCCGTCAAAAGGATGCGGCGGAGATGACTGAGTTTCTGAAAACGCGCAGCCTGCGGGCGATGAAACTGGATTCTGGACATCCCGAAGCCAGCGGATGGGTGTTGTTTAGCACAAGAAGCAAATGGATCGATCACTTGCTGAAACAGGAAGAATTTGTGCTGCGGGTTTACGTTGGAAATCGCGTCGTTGAGTTCCCATTCTCGCTGCCGCCGAGTGAGGGCGATCTGATTCTCCGCAGCCGGCCGTAGAAGTAGTCACAGTCATAACCAGGCTACGGGAAACTGTTAGATCAGCGTTCTGCCGGTTTCCACACGAGCGAGGACGCTCGCGCCCACATTACTCAGTCAAGCGGAGGACTTGTACCGTAATGTTATCCGGGCCGCCGCGGTCTTTGGTCATTTTGATCAGGGCCTCGCAGGCTTCCGATGGCTCAGCGTGGGCGACGGCACTGTGGATCTCGTTCTCACTCAGCAAGCTCCACAACCCGTCGGTGCAGAGGATCAGTACGTCGCTATTCTGCAACTCGATGGCATGCTGCGGCATTTCGGGCCAGAGCTCGGCGCCTGCCCCTAGAGCGGCGGTGAGAATGTGTCTCTGCGGATGAATCTCGGCCTCTTGAGCGCTGATCACTCCATTCTCGACCAGGCGACCCACGTAGGAGTGGTCGTGAGTCAGACGAGAGATCTTCGCGCCTCGAACCAGGTACAAACGGCTATCGCCGACGTGCGCGTAGTAGAGTTGATTGCCGCGAAGGGCGATCGCGGTGGCCGTCGTCCCCATACCGTGCAGTTTAGGATGTACGGCGGCGTATTCAAGAATGCGCTCGTGTGCAATCTGGAATCCGATGGCGAGCAACGATTGGACATCGGCGTCGGGAGTATCGGCGAAAGCTTCCTGAATAGTATCGACCGCGATGCGACTGGCTTCCTGACCACCTTCGTGACCACCCATACCATCGGCCACAACCGCTAGTCTGCCCCGGCGTGCGAATTCCTCGTCGTTGGCGGGCTCCCAGTAGGCGTATTGATCTTCGTTATTTTCTCGCTGGCAGCCAATGTCGCTCAGGCTCGCCAGCTCGACTCCGGGCCGTATTCGCATTACACCTCGCACGCGCCGCCTCAGATACCGATCTATGTGAACTTGGGATTATATCGAACCTTCCATATTTGTTTTTCGAAACCTGCGGCTTGTTACAAGATCGAGACAGAGATGACATTTGTCACCACAAGCTGATGATGATCGGCACTGGTGCGTTCAGTTCGAATCCACGATGATGAGTTCGCTGGCTGGTTCTCAATCCAGTGATCCGAGGGACAACAATGATCGCGACTCTGCAAGAAACACAAGAGCATCCGAAGAAACAATCCGGTAATGACGGGGTGGTGATCGCGAGCCTGCGCCGGGCCAGCAAGAACTTCGGCAACGTGCAAGCTTTGCGCCAGGTGGATTTTACCGTCAGAGCAGGCGAACTGGTCGCACTTCTCGGACCGAACGGGGCCGGTAAGACTACCGCAGTCAAACTGTTTCTTGGGCTGGCCAAACCTACGTCGGGAACGGTGAGTGTGTTTGGCGGCGACCCGATCAATGCGGAGGTCCGCACCCGGATTGGAGCGATGCTGCAAGTGGCCAAGGTGCCAGAGACGTTGCGGGTCCGGGAGCACATCGATCTGTTCTCATCGTACTATCCGAAGCCGTTGCCCCTGGCCGAGACTCTGGCCGTGGCTGGACTACAAGAAATTAAGGACCGAGAATTCGGCGAGCTCTCAGGCGGACAGCGGCAGCGTGTGCTGTTCGCTCTAGCTCTCTGCGGTGATCCTGACATCTTCTTTCTCGACGAGCCCACGGTCGGACTGGACGTGGAATCACGGCGGCAGCTGTGGGAAGAGATTCGCAAACTGATCGCGCGAGGCAAAACCATACTGCTTACCACTCATTACCTTGAAGAGGCGGATGCGCTTGCCGATCGGGTGGTGGTGATCAATCGCGGCGAGATTATTGCGGAAGGGACGCCGGCGAAGATCAAGGCCAGCACCGCCGGGCGCCGGATCCGTTGCGTCAGTTCGCTTGCGATCGAAACGGTGCGCGCCTTGCCCGGCGTGGTTGAGGTCCGCAGGGATCGCGATGCTTTAGAAATTCACGCGGCTGAGGCTGAGCCCGTTCTTCGCGAACTTTTGATGCGCGATCCGAGGCTCTCAGGCCTCGATGTCAGCAGCGCCGGACTCGAAGAAGCGTTTCTGGCGCTGACGCAGGATCATGGGAACGCGAGGGTGACACTTTAACGCTCCGGTGGAGGCGAGACTCCTCCACCACAGCCGCCGGGTCGGCGGCGCTACATTTCAATGAGGTGATTCAATGGCTACAGTTTCGACTACATTCGCAACGATCAAGTTGGAACGCCCTTTCAGCAAAACTCTTGCGATTTATTTCAAGGAGGCGAAATACGAGTTTCTGACACGGCTTCGTCTTCGCGCCTACTCGCTTTCTACCATTACCTTTCCGGTGATGTTCTACGTTCTGTTCGGCTTGGTATTGAATCAGAAAGATGCCGCCGTCGGCGGCACTACGCTCCCGACTTACTTGATACCAACCTATGGCGCGTTCGGAGTGATGGGCGCGTCGCTGTTTGGGACGGCGTCTGGATTGGCTGCGGAGCGCGGGTTGGGATGGCTGCAAGTAAAACGCGCCAGCCCCATGCCTCCATTTGCCTACTTCACGGCGAAGGTCGCACTGGGCATGATTTTTAGCACGGTTGTGGTCTCGCTCCTGGTGTCGCTTGGAATTACATTCGGAGGAGTGCACTTGCCCTTGCTGGAGGCCGCGAAACTAATCGCAATCCTGGTTGCTGGTTCCCTTCCCTTTTGTGCCATGGGATTGGCCATCGGGTACTTTGTTGGTCCTAACTCGGCTGTAGCCACGATTAATCTGATTTATCTGCCGTTGTCATTTTGTTCCGGGCTCTGGGTTCCGATTATGTTTTTGCCGAAACTGATGCAGCAGATTGCCCATTTTCTGCCGCCTTATCATCTGGCCCAACTCGCACTCGGAGTCGTGGGTGGAGGGCAGCACGAATCGAACTGGACACACTGGGAAGCGCTAATCGGATTCTCGCTCATCTGCCTCGGCGTAGCGCGACTGGGATTTCAGCGTGACGAAGGAAAGATGTATGGCTAGGCCGGAAGGCGCGGGCGAGGACGCCCGCGCCTTCCGGGAAAGACGGGCAGCCTCAAAAAGGGGTAGCCTAGAGCTGCGCAATGAGACTTCTACCCAAGAATCGAGATCACGGCTGGGCGCCTTATACCTGGCTCGTGTACTACTGTTTCTTTCTTCTCAATCCGATATTGAATCATGCGGGCTGGAAGGAATGGCTGGCCACCGGGCTGGGTACGGTTGCATTCCTAACTCTTTACTTCAGTTTTTTCTGGATCAAGTGCCCGTGGAATCTGCTCAATATTGCGGGCATCGTGCTATTGGGCGTTGGCTTTTCGCCCTTCAACGAAGGCGCCTGCACTTTCTTCGTTTTCGCCGCTGCTTTCGTCCCGTTCGCGGTGCAAAAAGAATCAACCGCCCTCAAGTTGCTGGCGATGGTGCTGGCGGTGGTCACTTTGGATTGGTGGCTTCTGCATCGTTCCGGTTGGTTCTTGTTTTATGGCGGTGGACTCTCGACAGCGGTGGGCGTCGGCAACGTCTATTTTGCTCAGCGGAATCGTGCCAACGAGCGACTGCGAAAAGCCAACGAAGAAATCGAGCATCTGGCCAAGGTGGCGGAACGCGAAAGGATTGCGCGCGATCTGCATGATGTTCTTGGCCACACGCTTTCCGTGATTATTCTGAAATCTGAATTGGCTGGGAAACTGATTGACCACGATCCGGCGCGTGCGAAGGCCGAAATTGCCGACGTGGAGCAGACTTCCCGCGCGGCTCTGGCCGATGTTCGAAGCACGATCCGAGGCTATCGCGCTCACAGTCTCGAGGCCGAACTTAAGCAGGCCAAGGCCACGCTCGAAACTGCGGGTGTGACCGTGAAGTCGGAGTCTGAGGAGGTTCGCTTAACTCCGGCTCAGGAGAGCGTGGTCGCGCTCGTGGTGCGGGAAGCTGTGACCAACGTAGTGCGTCATGCGCACGCTCGCAATTGTCGTTTGCGGCTGATGCCGGTGAATGGAAGTTGCCGAATCGAGATTCAGGATGACGGCCGGGGCGGCGGTGCGGTCGAAGGCAACGGCCTGCGCGGGATGCGGGAACGCATTGAGGCTCTGGGCGGTACTCTCGAACGCGAAAACAGCGTGGGAACCCGGCTTAGCATTGAGTTCCCGCTGATACCGAAAGCGAACGTCGATCATTGAACCCTGTAAACAAGGTCGGGCGAAAAGCGATCCGCGTCGTGATCGCGGAAGATCAAGGCATGGTGTTAGGCGCGCTCGCGGCACTGCTTGAGATCGAAGGTGACATTGCTGTTGTAGCCCGATCGCGCAACGGCAAAGAGGCGTTGCAAGCGGTGCTCGAGCACAAGCCTGATGTGTTCATCACCGACATCGAGATGCCGGAGATGACTGGGCTCGATGTTGCAGGCGAACTGAAACGCCGGCGTATCGGAACCCGCGTGATTATTCTGACTACCTTCGCACGCGCCGGTTATCTGCGGCGGGCGTTGGAAGCTGGGGCTTCGGGATACTTGCTGAAGGACATGCGATCTGAAGAACTCGCCGAAGCTGTGCGTCGGGTGCAGCAGGGCTTGCGGGTAATCGATCCGGAGTTGGCCACGGAAGCCTGGGCAGAACCGGATCCGCTGACCGACCGCGAGCGGCAGGTGCTGCGACTCGCGGGTGATGGCATCACTAGCGGTGATATCGCGGCTACACTCAGCCTTTCCGAAGGAACTGTTCGCAATTATCTTTCGGAGGCCATCAGCAAGCTGGGTGCGAACAATCGCGTGGAAGCGGCGCGAATTGCCCGGACTAAGGGATGGCTGTAAAGTTGGGCCACGAGGGCGAGGATGCCCGCGCCTACAACATGCCGCCGGTTTTCACCGTCAGCATGCTTAACGCGGTCTCCAGCCTGGTGATCGCTTCGGCGAGTTCGGGATGTTCTCCAATTCTCTTGCGCAGCGCATTTAGCAGTTGGTGGGCGTTGGACACGTGCTCGACGACGGGTGCGTGTTCTGGATTCTGCTTTGGCTCGGATTCGTTTTTTGATTGCATCGGAAGTTTGCCTCGCTGTGCAGTTCTTTCGCCCGCTTCGCCGCTTCTACGTTAGCCTACCCCTCACTGGTCATGATGAACAGGGGCTTCATCTCGAAGCTGCTGAAATGCGGGCGGAGCCGTGTCGTGTTGTAGTGCTCTTTTACATTTACGATTTTTTTCGAGGCGATTACGGCATCAACGGGCATGTTATCGTAACGGCCATTCTTCAGCACCACGAGCCGGCCGTGAATCTTGTTCAGCAGCAGGTCGAGGGCAAGATTGCCATAGGCCATGGGGACGATCGAGTCGATGGCATCGGGATCGCCGCAGCGGACCAGGTATCCCAGCTTCTGGTTGATCACTTCGATGACTTTACCGTTATTGTATTTGGGCGAGAGCTCTTTCAGTTTTTCCGAAACCAGATCGCCGATTCCACCCAACTTCTTGTGGCCGAAGGCGTCCGTACTGTGGTCCTCAAAAATCATTTCGCCGCCTTCGAACATAGCTCCTTCAGAAACCAGAACCACGGAATACCGGCTCGGGTTTTTGCGGCGGTCGGCGACCAGCAACTCCGTCAGTTGCTCGATGTCGAAGCGATGCTCCGGGATCACACATCGGTTGGCGGCGCCTGCCATGGTGGGGAGCATGGCAGTAAAGCCGGCGTAGCGGCCGAAAACTTCTAGAACCAGGAAGCGTTCGTGCGAGCCCGCGGAGGTCCGCAGGTCGTTGGTCATTTGGATGGTGCGCGTCACCGCAGTGCTGAAGCCTACGCAGTAGTCGGTCCCCGGAACATCGTTATCCATGGTCTTTGGGATCGCGACGACCTTGACCCCTTCCTGATAGAGCCGTACGCCGTAGCTCAAGGTGTCGTCACCGCCAATGGGTATGAGGAAATCGATCCCAAGCCAGTCGAGATTCTTCAACACTTCCGGAGTCAGGTCATTGATCTCGGCGTTGTACGTGCTCTGCAGGTGCTGAGGGACGCTGGACTTTCTTACTTTGCCGGGGTTGGTTCGGGAGCTGTGCAGGAAAGTTCCACCAGTTCGGCCGGCGCGGTTGACGATTTCTTCGGTCAAGGTTTGAAAGTTATCGCTGTTGTCATAGTCCTTTTCGCGAACGATGTCGACCAGACCTCCCCACCCCCGACGAAGGCCGATTACCTTGCAACCCTCGCGTATTGCCCTGAAGGTGACGGCACGGATTGCGGGGTTTAAACCGGGTACGTCACCGCCTCCGGTAAGGATTCCAATTACCCCCCTTTTTGTGTTCACATTCGCCATTTAGTGTCGTCCTTAGAATTAACCAGTAAGCCGTGTAGCTTCCACACTTCGCGGTCAGGAAGTTTTACTGTTCACTGTCGAACTTCTCTTAGTTGAAAGACATGGTATCGTTCCATCTTACTAAATCGCTACCAAAACCCTAAAAGTTGAGGGCTCGGGGCATCGAATCACAGAGTGTTACAGTTTGATGAAGACAGGCGGAATACACCCTGTTGGAAGTGTTCCGTGAACGGTATAATCTCGCCATTGCATGCAGACCCCCTAGCAAGTTCAGCAGCGGTGGCTCCGCAAAACACAAACGGGCTCATACCGGGCCAGAATAACGGAACGAAGCAAATGCCTCCCGAGCAGCAGTCAGTGACGCAGCTTCTGCAACGATGGGGCAGCGGCAATAAAGCAGCGCTTGACGAGTTGATGCCGGTGGTCTACGAGCAGCTTCGCAAATTGGCATCGCGCTGCTTGCGCGCTGAGCGGCCCGACCATACCCTGCGCGCTACAGCGTTGGTTAACGAGGCCTACTTGCGCCTGGTCAATGCGGACGTAGCCTGGCAGGACCGGGTTCACTTCTTCGCAGTTTCGGCGCGCCTGTTGCGGCGCATCCTGGTCGACCACGCCAAGGCTCATAATCGCGGCAAGCGGGGTGGGGGCGCGGAGAAGATTTCGTTAGATGAGGCCGTGCTAGTTGGTCCGCAGGCAAGCGGAGGGATTGTGGAGTTGGACGAGGCGCTCCAGCGCCTGGCTACGCATGACCAACGCAAGAGCGAACTCATCGAGCTACTTTTTTTCGGTGGCCTGACCTATGACGAAGCTGCAGCTGCGCTCAAGATTTCTCCAGCTACGGTGCATCGCGAGTTGAAAATGGCGAAAGCCTGGCTGCACCAGGAGCTGACACACAATTTTTCCTAGGAAACGAGCGGTGACAGCTTCCTCTTCCAGTTCCGAGCACTGGCGCCGGCTCGAGGGCCTTTTTTATCAGGCGCTCGAACTGGAGCCAGAGGCGCGTGCGGAATTTCTCGACCAGACTTGTGGCAGTGACACGCAATTGCGAAAACAGGTCGAGGCCCTGCTGGATTCAGCCCACGAACCTACGGGCTTTTTGGAAAATCCGGTATTCGAAGCCGCGCAGCAGATAATGCGGGAGAGCCCGCACGAAACCATGGTTCCTGGCGCCGAGTTGGCGCATTACAAAATCATCTCTATGCTCGGAGCTGGCGGGATGGGTGAGGTCTACCTTGCCGAGGATCTGCACCTTCGACGCAAGGTCGCAATCAAGATGATTGCCCCTGAACACACTCGTGATGAACGTGGCTTACGTCGTTTTGAACACGAGGCCCACGCTGCTTCGGCGCTCAACCATCCCAACATTCTTACCATTTATGAATTCGGTCAGGCCGATGGGCGGCATTTCATTGCCTCGGAGTTCATTGACGGAGCGACGCTTCGCATGCGCCTGTTGCAGGGCAAACTTGAGTTGAATGCCGCGGTTGATATTACCATCCAGATGGCCAGCGCTCTGGCGGCGGCGCATGCGAGCGGAATCGTTCATCGTGACATCAAGCCGGAAAATGTAATTGTGCGGAATGACGGAATCGTTAAAGTGCTGGATTTCGGGATCGCTAAACTCAACGAGAGGGTTCGAGAGACCATTCGTCCAGGAGTCTCGACCGCCGGATCGGCGACGAGCGAACCTGGAATGGTGATTGGTACGGCGAGATATATGTCGCCGGAGCAGGCGCGCGGACTTCCGGTCGACGCGCGCAGCGACATTTTCAGCCTGGGAGCGGTGATGTATGAACTGGTTACCGGAAGGGGTGCGTTCGACGGTGCGACCGCCAGCGACCTGATCGCCGAAATCTTGAAGGTGGAGCCCTTGCCTCCTGTCGAATTTGCTCCCGAGGTGCCCCATGAAGTCGAGCGCATCATTGGCAAGGCGCTGCGCAAGGATCGGGAGACCCGGTATCAGTCAGTGAGGGACTTGCTTATCGATCTGCAGGACTTCAAGAAAGAGGCGGAGTTTCAAGCGAAGCTACAGTTGACAGCGCGCCCCCGTTTTATCGGCTCTGAGCGGAGAGCACGGCAAGTGCCGCCATCCCTCGGGATTGAACCCGCAAAGACAAGATCAGGCAGCCACAGGCTATTCAACGATCAGCAGCAACGTCTCGCCACAGGTCTGAGTTTTTCGCGAGGAAGGTGGCTGGCGCTCGGACTGGTGTTGTTCGCGATGCTGCTCACTGGCTACTTCGTGGTACGAAAATCGCATGTACTCTCCACATCTGTCCAGCCGCGCAGCCTGGCAATTCTTCCGTTTCGAAATCTCAAGCAGGATCCTGAAAGCGATTTCCTGGGATTTTCGCTGGCGGATGCTGTCATCACGAAACTCGGGTACATCCGCGCGCTTACTGTGCGTCCATCCTCTTCAGTGGATAAGTATCGCAATCAGATCATCGATTCGAAAAAGGTTGCGGCAGATTTGAATGTCGACACGCTGCTCATGGGCAGCTTCATTCGAGATGGCGATGACCTGAGGATTACAACGCAACTAGTCGACGTGAAGCCGGACAAGATTCTCTGGCAGAGCACGATTGATTTAAAGTACGACAAACTGTTAACCGTGCAAGACCGCGTATCGCAACAGATCATCAAGGGATTGGAGTTGAACCTCTCGCCTGCGGAAGCGGCGAATCTCAAGCCGGAAAATCCCATCAATTCGCAAGCCTACGAATACTACTTGCGCGGAGTCGATCTTTACTCGCTGAATGAGTTTGCGGCGGCGATTCAACTGCTGGAGAAGTCAGCCGCGATGGAACCGAATTATGCGCCGACTTGGGCGCATCTGGGCCGGGCCTATACCACCAATGCGTCGTTACGTTTCGGCGGACGCCAGGATTACAGCAAAGCGCAGGCTGCCTATGAGAAAGCCATCGCACTGAGTCCCACACTGGTTGAGCCACGAATTTATATGGCCAATTTGCTCACCGATACTGGAAGGGTCGAGGAAGCTGTACCGCTGATGAGATCAGCTTTGCAAACCAGTCCCAATAACGCAGAGGCGCACTGGGAATTGGGATATGCATACCGGTTCGGCGGGATGTTGGAGGAATCAGTGGCAGAATGTGAAAAGGCGCGGCAAAACAACCCGCAGGTCAAGATCAACAGTTCGGCGCTAAACAGTTACTTGTACATGGGCAAATACGACAAGTTCATGCAGAGCTTGCCGGTCAATGATTCCACTTACATTCTGTTTTATCACGGCTTTGGAGAGTACTATCTCGGCAACTATGAGCAGGCTGCTAGAGATTTCGATCGTGCCTTCGATATGGAGCCTTCGTTGCTTCCTGCAAATGTAGGGAAAGCGCTGAGCGATTCAATTAAGCATGATGATACTGCGGGCTTGAAGCTGCTTCACGAGACGGAAGACAGGATCGACAGGCAAGGCGTGACCGATGCTGAGGGAATTTACAAAGTCGCACAAGCCTATGCAGTTCTGGGTGATAAGGCATCGGCTTTACACATGTTGCGGCATAGCATCGGCGGTGGATTCTTTTGTTATCCCTACTTCATGCGCGACCCTCTGCTAGCGAATCTTCGCAACGAACCTGAATTTGAAACCCTTATTAGCCAGGCCCGCGAGAGACACGAACAATTCAAGGCGAGATTTTTCTGAAGCGCCGTCGGACCGATTAACCTGGTTTCGGATCAAATCGCCTTGGTCCCCAGGCTCGCGTCCGCGGCAGCCATCGGTGGACGTTCCTGCAATACTCCTCATAGTCCGCGCCGGACATTTTTCGCAGCGTCGCTACGATCGCCTGAATGCGTCGAGGCGCACCTTATGCTGAAACACATTTAGCCCTTCTCACTATTAACCTCAATTTATTCGTAAGCAGCTAACTTCAAAGTTAATACCGAATGCACTGTATCGAAAAAGAGAGAGCGCCCTCATAAAATCTGTTGAGTCCGGGCGGAAACGCCCAAGGGCGAACGCGATTGAGTGAGTGCTCAGTGAGGCCGCATGGCGGCAACTTTTGGCCGTCAGCGAAACGAAAGGAGAACAACTTGATTCGACGATTTGGAAGGACGGCAGTGACGGCAGTGATGACGGCTGCGCTTTGGTTCCTGGTAGCAGCGCCGCAGGCGCGCGCAGATGACGACCATAGAGAGAAGTGCCAGCGTGCGGTCGAAAAGGCGGAATCGAGACTGGATAGAGCCATCCAGCGGGATGGTGAGCACAGCCGCGAGGCCGAGGCCCGACGACACGATCTGAATGAGGAAAGAGAGCGTTGCTGGAATCAATATCACCAGTGGTGGAACGGGAGAGAACACCGGTGGGAGACCGAGCAGAATTGGGATCAGGACCACCGCGATCACGATCACGACCACGATAATTATCAACATTGATCTGCCATCCCAGATCTGCCATCTCAGAGGCCGACAAGTGACTGATCTTCCAGTTCGAGATAGCTCTGGTCGGCCTCTACCGCTTCGCCGGAAAGTTGATCTTCCGGTTATGTCGCTGCACTCCCGTGCCAATTGAATCCGCAAGAGGCAGACCATCACACCGCTTCTACACGAGAAGAACTAGGTGACGGCTAATGCGTGTTGTGGATAGGCGCGGCGCTGGGCTGTTGGTCCGGCCCATGGGACAAAGCAAGGAATGTCAGTGCTCCCACGATGATCGCTATAAAGAGGTAGATAAGAGTCGGGCCGCAACGTTTTCCCGCCAACATGACCTCTTTGGATGCCTGTTTTCAAGCTAGCGGGCTGTGACAATTTCTTATACTGCATCGCGCTGCAAAACATAGGGATTCCACTGGATTCTCACTTCGAAACTTAGCCCCTAGACTCCCATTCAGAACGCGAACTGTGGCGTTACTCCCCTTTTGGAGGCTTCGAGTCCCATGAAGAAAAAGATTTCGATTTTGTCCGTTGTGTTACTTCTGAGTTGCTGGCTGGTTGCCCAGTCGGGCTCCGGTGGCTCGGGATCTGCTGGTTCGGCAGGCTCCGCTACGGGGCAGTCGAGAGCTGGTTCCGCTTCGCAAAGTGGGCAGGCGCCGGGCACCACGGCGAACCCTGGACAGACTGGCACCGGGAGCACCTCGCCTAACTCCGGAACCGCTTCACCCACACCAGGCACCGCGGCACCAACGCCGGGTACCGCTGCTCCCGATTCTGGGACAGCTAACCCCGGGTCAACAACTACACCAGGCAGCACGCAGACCCCGGGAACAAGCCCAGAGACTCAGGCTCCGCCTCAGGGGCAGAACCCCAACTCGACGACGCCGGGAACCACAAATCCTCCTTCCGACACGACTTCTCCAAGCACGACGCCTCCTGCGGATAATAGCAAGCCGCCACAATAGTGGTCGCCAACCCGAACATGGGCCACCGAGAAAATACCTGGTGGCCTTTTTCTTGGCATACAGAGATCCCCTCAGGTTCGAGAGAAGGATACCTTAGCCGCAATCTTAATGCTGCCACCTGCATCTCAGTTTCGCGCAAGCCGCCGATGGCGAATCTGCCTCGGCCTTGCGCACCAGATTTGTTGCAGAGAAAAATGAGGAATATCAGACTTTCTATGACGGCAGGGGCTGGCATTGGGGAGGTTCGGGAGACCGCGACCCAAGAGGTAAGTGTGAACATGATGGCGTGCGACCGTGTCCGTGAATAATCCGCACGCCGCGATCGTTCTCGTCTTCGAGATCAAGCCGTCCCAGCGCCGCTAGGCGCCATGCGCGCCCGGTAAAGCCGCGGCGTCGCGCCCTCCGAGCGAAGCTGGCGGCGCAATGCTTCGCCATCCCCGAAACCTGCCTGAGACGCGATGGCCTCGACTTTGTCGGTAGTTTGCTCGAGCCTGGCTTTGGCCGCTTGCACCCGTAACCGCGCAACAAAGCGTGCGGGAGTGGTACCCACCTGCTGGGAAAAAACCCGGCTGAAATTTCGATGGCTCATACCGGCGCGGTTGGCCAGAGCGGGCACCGAAAGATCTCCATCAAGATGTTCGGATATCCATGCGATCAATTCCCGGATCGGTTGCAGGCCCGAAGCCTGGGCCGCAAGTTGCGAACTGAACTGGCTCTGACCTCCTGACCGGCGCAGAAACAGGACCATATGGCGTGCGACTTCCAGCGCGAGTTCGTGGCCGTGATCCTCTTCGACCATCGCAAGTGCCAGGTCGGCACCGGTTGACACGCCCGCACTCGTCCAGACTTTTCCATCCTGAACGAAAATCTTGTCGGGGTCCACAGCAACTTGCGGGTAGCGTTTCGCCAGCTTCCCAGCTAACTTCCAGTGTGTCGTAGCGCGGCGCCCATCAAGAATTCCCGCCGCGGCCAAAGCAAACGCACCGGAGCAAACCGAGCCGATGCGGCGCACGTGATCCATTGATGAGCGCAGCCAAGCCAGCAGTTCTGGCGCAATGGGAATATCGATTCCTGAGGCTCCGGCGATCAGCAGCAAGGTATCAATGGGCATTCGTGCCTGGGTCCATCGACGCCCACCCACCAAACCTAGACCCGACGCCGTCATCAGCGGCAGATCATCCATCGTGAGCAACTCGATCTCATAAGCGGGAGACTGCCTTTTCCCTGCGAAAGACAACGCTTGCGACGCACGTGCGAACACGTCGAGCGGGCCCGCAAGGTTCATCAGATGCACGCGCGGAAATATGAGTAAGGAAATCCGACGGGTCGGCCACTGCCTCTGCGGGAGCGTCTCTTGCCCGGTAGTTGCTGACAAAATTCCCATGTACTCAAGATGCCGCGCGAGGGCCAATTGATACATGAAAAAGAATGGCAGAAAACGAGCAGTATTTGTCCGTCCGAAAGAGACCTGTCCGCAATCTGATGATGCAGGACTAATTATTGGAGGATTGCCGTGAAAATATTGACGACCTTACTTACCGGTGCTGTGCTGTTCGTAATAATCTTATCCTTACCATCATCCGCTCAAAACAACTTGGCCGATCCGAATGACAGTGCCTGCTGGCAAAGTCTGGAGGCGCTCCACAACTGCGCGCAGGTGCAGAACGATCGCGCCATTGCACAGGCGGAGCGTTGCACTTCATATCCGGAGTACCAGTGCGAGGCCGAGCCTGATCAGCCTCAACAAACGGCAAGCGTGGCCCGCGTTCATAAGCAACATTCAAAGGCTGCGTCCGCCAGCGCCGTAAAGTCTCATCCGGCACAGGGTAGTAACTCGGATAGCGACGCTGTGCTCGTAGGGAACCCGGCGAACTAGCCTGCTTCACGGGAAATCTTAGAAATTGAAGGTCGCCGCTCTGGAAACACAATCCGGAGTGGCGACTGTGCATTTGCGTGGGGCACTCAACTCAAATCTGGCGCGTCCGAGCGAACCGACTCACTGCTGCGCCTTTTGCAGGCTGGCGGACACATTCACTTCCGAGCCAGGCTCCACCGAGAGTTCCCGCTTCCACTGGGCAAACCCCGGCATGAAAAGGACGACGACATGAGAACCGGTGCTGACACCGATAGTCGATGGGGTGTTCCCGACGTATCGGCCGTCGAGGGTGATCTCAGCGCCGGAGGGCGTCGAACCGAAATTGCACTTGATCTTCTCTCGATTGAATTCTGCGGTTGGGGTTGCAGCTTGCACCGGGCTGGCCGAATTCGCCGTCGTGGTTGTTGATCTCTCGGTTGAAGTAGCGGTCGCCGCCTCTTGACTCACGTGGGCCGATTCAATCACCGTGTATAGCTGCTTGCTCGCTCCACCCTTTTCATTTTCGTAGAAAATTGTGATCCCGCGCTTATCCCTGCGGGCGTCAAACGTCTGCCCAATCGGCAAGGCGACGCACTTGGACCAGCGATTATCCCAGACGCAGGTGATGTCAAAGGGCTTCCCGTTCCCATTTTGCACGTGCATCGTATTGCGCACCATTGCGACCTTGCTTTCGTGGCAATAGCCAGAGTAATTGGCGAGGTCACAATCTCTGGTGGGCTGATTCGGATCGGTGTTGAGGGTTTTCGATGTAGCCTCCAACACCGTAATCCGGAAGCGTTCGTTCTTTGTTGCTGCAACGGACATTACCGCACTGATCAGAAAAAATGCCGAGAGCAGCCTGACATTACCACACATATTCGCTGTTCCTCGCCCTGAGCGACCGTCACCACAAGGGTTGCTTCTTTGACCTATCCGCAATTGTACGGCAACTCCGGGGCACAAAGTCTTCCCCTACACGCCACGACTTTGTCCCCGGAATCTTGCAGTTCTATTGCGCTCACTCCAAAACAAGAACCGTCTTACCCTCTAGAAGGTGAAGATCGGCCCGAACTCCGAACGCAGATCTCTCCACGTGCGGCTGGGAACTCCCGCCACCGAAGTATTCGGCGTGAAAACTCCCGCGTTATTGGGCAGAGAATAACTGCTGTAGAGCGACTGCTCAAACGCAAACTGCACCCACGGGTTCAGCCGATAGAAGAGGGTAACCGCGTTGAGCGTGCTCTTGTAAGGACCGGCGCCGTCCGCTCCAATGTCTTTGGCCTTGGCGAAGTCGGAGTGCACGACCTCATCCAGACCGTGGTAGAAGTAGAGTTGCCAACCGGCATTGTGACCTTTCGGATCCGCGTTAAACCAACGCGAAAGTGGCAGGCCCAGTTGGACGAAGCCGCCGTAGGCGCGAATGGGACGCTGGGGAGCAACCACAATTTGTCCAGCGGCATTCGTACCGAACACCAGAGTTCCAGTCCCAGAGCGATCTATCGTGGGAGCAGTGACCGTGTTAGTCAGGCCGCCGGCATCGCTAAAGTAGGAAAGAGTCTGACCGGCAAACGTGAACCGCAAATCTCCACCGCGATAGGCACTGGCCACCACCGTAGCCCACCTCGTTGGCAACTGAACCCCGACTTGACCGCCGTAGCCCTCGCTCCGCCCGGAAGCACCGGTTGGAAAGGCTGCCTTCACCGCGGCGTAATTCGCGATCGCAGCAGCGGAACTGCCTGCTGGAGCAGCAATCGCGGAGTGCAACACGATCGATTCGCGATGAGTTTCAAAGCCGCTGACGAGGATCTGAGCCGGCGATACTGCAGGAGCCGGATCGAGCTGGAATTGGAGAACCGCTCGAGCTGAATATTGCAAATTGTTCGAGTCAGATCCCTGGCGCTCGCCGTATCCCAACTGGTTGGCGGTCCCGTCGGTCACGGCGCTTGTACAGCCGATGGTGGTCGTGGTGCCGGGCACAAAGGTTGCTGGTATCGAGCAGGAAGTGATGGTTGCATCGGCCGGAACATTACCTTCGCTCGGCATACTGACCGCGAATGCCGGAGAGAATTTGAAATTCCGGGACCCTCCCAGCTTCTGCACCAAACCCACCTGCAGCTGTGGAGAGCGTTCATAGATAGTTCCAAAGTACGCCGCTAGCTGTGTGGTTTCGACGATGTTGGGAAGAATGCTGGAGCCGTAGAGGAGCCAGTCCTGGCCACCCTCGAAGTAGATGTCCGTCTTGTCGCTCGCCGCGTAGTCCAGCCGTGCATAGGCCAAGCGAAGACTTGCCATGGAGCTGCGGATCGCAGAAACGTTACGATTATCCGCGCGGCTGAAGTTGCCCCAAAATCACCCTCGACTCGACCGGTTAAGACAAGCTTGGATGAAATGTCCGGCCATTCAAGGTTGGCTCCGAAGCGCGTCGAGCGCGCCTTGATGTGAAAAGCGGGGTCCGTAGTCGGCCCTGTATCTGCGTTCAGGAAACCGGGCAGAACGAAATCGTCGCCACGGGGATCACTGGAATCGTGAACCAAGGTAGCCTTGATGAAACCGTAGGGCGTCATCTTGACCGGGCCCAACTTGAAGGCCGGAACCAGCCCATCTTTGGTGGGAGGGTCGACGGGATTAACCCGGACCGGACTGGCGGCCGCGACCACTGTTCGTGGGACGGGTTTCTCCATCTGCGGAGTGGTGGCAACCTGCCCCGACTGTGGGCTGGCGATGGATGCCGAGATCGGAGTGGCAGCGGGTTGCGCTTCCGGATTCGCCGCCGCAGACATATCTGCTGCATTCAGCAAACCCTTGCGAGTAAGCGCTTCGACCAGGAGTTGAAACTCGGCTTCAGGGGCTGCGCCTTGAATGGCTTTCGCCTCAGATGGCGCGAGCACCCCCTTCATTACCAGGACACCCAACAACGCCGTGACATTGCCATTGCTGATTGCGGACGCCGGGTTCAGCGGCGCAGGACTCGCAGCCGGTTCCGCCGCATTGGTTGCGTTGGTTCCGGCTCCAGTATTCGCAGGGACGGCATCGTCCGACCCAGCCATCAGGGGTGCGGTCGCTACCATTGTGAGTAATGATGCACACAGCCACTTTCTAAGCTTCGACATAAGCAAGGGCTCTCCTTCTTCGCTAGATTTCGAATACTTGATACCGGTAAAACCTTACGCAAGAACTACAAGAACTAAGGGACCCGCCCGAACGGTTACCAGGTTCAGGCTGTGCTGCGGCAACTATATCCAGCTGCGGGTGACTACCCGAGTGCCAGATCAGGTGCGCTTACCGCACCACCAAACGAGTGAACGGAAACACATAGGCCTGGAGAGTCACCATAATTCCCACCAAGGCCGCCAGCGCAATGCTGTGGAAGAACACGTACCGCAGGATGTCACCCTCGTGCCCATACCATTCCGTGGCAGTGCTGGCCACGACGATGCTTTGCGCATCAATCATTTTTCCCATCACGCCACCACAGCTGTTGGCTGCCGCCATCAAGGTGGGTGAGACTCCAACTTGTTCGGCGGAAATTCTTTGCAGGCTGCCGAACAAAACATTCGACGACGTGTCCGAACCGGTCAGCGCCACGCCTAACCACCCCAACAAAGTTCCGAAAAACGGATAGAGCACTCCGGTTCGCGCGAATGCCAACCCCATGGTGGCGTCTAACCCCGAATAGCGCGTGAGAAAGCCTATCGAGAGCATGGCGGCTATCGTCAGCAGGGAGAAGCGCACCCGCACAATCGTTCGCCAATATGTATGTGCCATCTTCCACGGCGTGAACCCCATGACAAGACCCGAGATGATGGCGGCCACCAAGATTCCCGAACCGGTTGCGGTCAGCCAGTTCAGCGAATAGACGGCGGCTTCGGCCGTGGGCTTGCGCACTACCGGCGGCACGCGCTGCACCATCTGGTGCAGACCCACGACTGGAAACTTCGGTGCCGACAGCTTGTCAAGCTTGGTTTTCACGCTGGGTAGTCCCCACGCGAAAACCACAATGCTCAAAACCAGCCAGGGTATCCACGCCCGCGTCACCAGGGAGCGGCTGTGCCCGTGCGTTCCACGGGCATCGCGCTTTCCTTCGTGCTCAAAACCCCAGATGCGCTTGGGCTGCCACTTCAACAGGAAGGCGATCAAAGCCAACATGGAAATCACTGCGGCGACAACGTCGACCAGCCAAGGCCCATGAAAGTTCGACATGAGAAACTGCGGGATAGCGAAGAACACCCCCGCCACCAGCACCGCAGGCCAAACTTCGAGCATTCCCTGGAACCCAGCGAACGCCCATACCAACCAGAAGGGCACGAGCACCGAGAAGAAAGGCAATATGCGGCCAGCCTGTGCACTCAGTTCGCGGAGATCCAACCCCGTAACTCCCTGCAACGCGATGAGAGGAGTTCCGAGCGCGCCGTAGGCGACTGGCGCGGTGTTGGCGATCAGCGAGAGTCCAGAAGCTTCCAGGGGTTTGAATCCCAAACCGATCAGTACCGCAGCGGTCACGGCTACGGGCGTGCCGAACCCGGCCGCCCCCTCAAAGAAAGCACCAAAGCTGAAAGCGATCAGCAAAAGCTGTAAGCGCCTGTCTTGTGTGATGCCCGTCAGGCTCTCTTGCAGCACCTTGAAAAGTCCGGCGTCGCAGGTGAGCTGATACAGAAATATGACGTTGAGGATGATCCAGCCAATCGGCAACAGGCCATAGCCGGCGCCTAACACCGCGGTCTTGGCCGCTAGGCTGGCTGGCATGCCGAAAATCCAGATGGCGCAGATAATTGAAGTGGCCAGACCCAACAGCGCTGAAAAATGCGCTTTCATGTGCAGCAGAGCCAACGTTCCCAGGAGCACCACCACCGGCAGAGTTGCAAGCAGGGCCGACAGCCACCAGTGTCCTGTGGGATCGTAGCTCTGCGGCCAAGGGTGGGCCAGAGGCGGAATCCGCAAAATCAAGACAGCGGCGACAACCGCAGTTAAGAGGGCGGTTACCCACGCCACCGCATTGGCCGATGTGGCCGAACTGCTGGGCACCTTCTCAGTTGCAGTGCTCACGGATTCCTCCTGGAACCAGCAGATATTTTGGTGACGCATTGTATTCCCGTTTGTCCGGGCATACAAGCTGTGCGTAGTGTGGGAAAGAGAAAAACCACAATGACCCTTCTGAAGGAACGGGTCGGCTTGTTCTAGTTACCCGCTCGGAGATGGCTGCACACGGCGCTTTGGCAAGTACCACGGACGGGAAAACTGCTTTCGTCATGACGCTCCTGCCAAGAACCCGGACTCTCAAGGGTCGACATCATCCTAGAGAACAGAGCCGTTAGGATGACGAATTGTCTTATCATCTTGTCCTACAAGCTGCGACGCAGCTCACTGATGAATGTGATGGCGGTCACATCAAAAACAGGTGGACAGGAGTAGGCCTTAGGGCGGGTGAGCCCTCGGTTCATGTTGGAGTAGATAACATGAAGGCCGTTAGTCCCTTGAAGCCGGTCTCCCGCACGACCCTTAGCGAGCAAGTAGCCCTGCAGCTCGCAGCCGAAGTTGCGGCCAAACGTTGGCAACCTGGCGATAAGCTGCCCTCCGAAGCCGAGCTTTGCCGGGCCTTCAACGTGGGCAGGTCCACGTTGCGCGAGGCCCTTAAATCTCTGGCGTTCGTTGGGATCATTCGCATGCGCGCCGGAGGCGGCAGTTACGTTGCTGAGAGGCCTCCCAAATACATTAATCGGCCGCTGCTCACGCGGGGCACGCTGAGCACTGAAAAAGATGTCACCGATCTTTCCGAGGCCCGCCTAGTACTGGAAACAGAGTTGGCTTCTTTATGCGCCCAACGCGCCACTCGTGCGGACCTGGCAAAACTGCAAGGCTTGTCCAGGAAGATGAAGCTCGCCAAGGACGACGACCAAGGGCAATTCCCGCAACTGGACCTTGAGTTCCATCTGTTGATTGCGGCCAGCAGCAAGAACGAGGTCTTGGCGGAGTTGCTCGGTCACATCCGCGGCGCGTTGCAGGAATTAATCAGCAAGAGCCTGCTTCCGTCAAACGGCATGGACCTTGCTTGCAAACAACACGAGAAAATCCTCGATGCCTTAAGGCAGCGAAATCCTGTTGCTGCTCGCAAGGCCATCCGCGCTCATTTGAGTACTTTTCACCGTGGCTACAAGGTTCTGCTGAGCACACGACAGTAAAACCTACGAAGTTCGGGCTGACGATACCGCCCGTCAGTCGAGTCCTGCTGTCACGCGGGAATGAGTTGCAAACCTCGATTGAAAGCGTCCGTAAACCTGTCTAAACCGTTGCTGCCGCCGTTCACCAGGCGGCGGGCGGTTGTGAGATCGTTAGCAGCCACCGCTTCACGGATCCGGTCTTCCCGGTCGCCAAGAAATCTTGCCAGCAGGTTCGCGGCGACCTGGGGATCATTCGCGAGTTCAGGATTGGTTACGAGGTCGACATTGATTTCGCTTGCATAGTGAGTGTAGTTCGCGCGGCCGGTCAGTTGTACGAAGCCACGCCCACGGAAATTTGCACCGTCAGGAGCCCCGGTATTTCCCAGATCGTGGCGATTGTCGTAAAGATCGAAGGGGTGGCCCGAAGGCGAGGTATTGAAACGCGATTGTCCTTCGCTGATCGGCTGAAACGATTCCGTCTCAGCTCGAATCGTCCCTAGCGCCATTAATACCATCGCCCGGTCAGGCAGCTTCGCAGACACCAGGGCATCGAGCACCGGTGGCAGATTTGCCTTGATATTCCCAATCTGGGTCAAAGGAAACATCTGGGAGACGACTTGAACGGTGACGCCCGCAATCGCGGACGGAATCGACGGTATCGCAGCCAGCCCGAGCGCCGTCGCAGTATTCGGACCCACCACTCCGTCAGCCGCCAGGTTTTCGCTCCGCTGAAAAGCAAGCACGGCCGCTTCGGTGCCGAGTCCAAACGACCCATCGATTGCCCCGGGGCTGAAACCTGCTGCTTGAAGCGCTTGCTGCAGAGCGATCACCTCAGGCCCCGAACTATTCAGCTGTAGCAGGGCACCCATGGTCACCTCCAGCTTCAAGGTCGAATTGAAAGCCATTCTGGCTTGCAATCAGCAGCAACCCATCTTCACTTCGCCCGTAGCGGTCAATGGAGGACCAAAGGCCTCCTGCGGTGCCGGCGCGCCCTTCGCCACCAGGATCCAACGTCGCACCGCATCGAACACGACCAGCACCACGCCCAGGATAAAGATGGTCATCAGGACTGAATCCAGGTAGCCGGTGAACACCTGACCGGGCTTCGCGGTTAGCGGCCAGAAAATATTCTTGATCGCGAGCACTCCCGCCGTCACCGTAGTGACACCCACAAAGCACATGGGTATAGCCGTAATCCAGGCATACTTCTGCTTGCCCATGTTAATGAGGAAGGTGGTCGTCACCGCGAGCGCAATTGTCGCCAGCAACTGATTTCCGGTTCCAAACAAGGGCCACAGCGTGGAAATATTTCCGGTGTAGATCAGGTATCCCCAGCCCAGAACCACAACAGAGCTGGTGATCAGGTTTCCCGGCAGCCAGGCATTGTTGCCGAATGGCTTATGCACTTTGCCAAGGAGTTCCTGCAGAACATAGCGGGCGACGCGTGTGCCGGTATCCACGGTAGTCAGAATGAAAAGAGCTTCAAACATGATGGCGTAGTGGTACCAGTAACCCATCAGGCGGGCCATCCCAGGCAAGCCGCGGAAGATGGTTGCCATGCCAACCGCCAGCGAAACTGCTCCACCCGTTCGCCCAGCCAGTTTCTCCCCCACTTCGCGGGAGAACATATCGAGATTGACTGTGCTCAAACCCAGATGGCTGAAGACCGCCGGCGTGGTGTTGATGCCGAAGTAGTCGCCCGGAGCCAGCGAGCACGCCGCAATCAAAGCCAGAATGCCGACGATGGATTCGCAGACCATGGCTCCGTATCCGATGAAACGGGCGTCGGTTTCTTTATCCAGCATCTTAGGTGTTGTACCCGAAGATACCAGGGAGTGAAAACCCGAGATCGCGCCGCAAGCAATCGTCACAAAAAGAAACGGGAACAGAGTCCCTTTGATGATCGGCCCGCCGCCATGAACGAACGGGGTGAAATTGGGGAATTGAATGTTGGGATGAACTACAAAGACGCCGACGACCAGCACAATAATCGTGCCCAGCTTGACGTAGGTCGAAAGATAGTCGCGCGGCTCCAGCACCAGCCAGACGGGAAGAATCGAAGCCACCAGGCCGTAGATGGCCATGAGAATCGTAATCTGATGGGGCGTGAACGTAAGCGCTGCTGCCGCTCCACTCTGAGCGACCCAGTGCCCCGCAACGACGCTCCCAATCAAAAGCACAACGCCAAAGATGCTAGGCCCGGTAACGGTGATCTGTCCGGCATGACTCTTAAACATCCATAAACCCATGATGACGGCGATGGGAATCGTCATCCCGATGGTGAAGACGCCCCACGGGCTATTGGAAAGCGCATTGACTACGACGATGCCAAGGCCTGCCAGCGTAACCAGAAGAATAAAGAGGACCGCAATCATCGTTACAAGTCCGGCAAAAGGACTGATTTCGGTGCGGGCAATATCCGCGAGTGATCGCCCGCGATGGCGCACCGAAGCCACCAGCACGGTGAAGTCCTGGACGCAACCGGCAAGCACGCCACCGATCAGTATCCAGAGAAAGCCAGGCGCGAATCCAAACTGCGCCGCCAGAGTAGGTCCAACCAGCGGCCCCGCTCCGGCGATGGCTGCGAAGTGATGTCCAAAGAGCACCCATCGCGGCGAAGCAACGTAGTTATGTCCGTCAGCGTACATGTGCGCCGGCGTGGTCCGGCGATCGTCGAGCGCCAGAGCCTTCGCCGCGATGAACGCGCTGTAATAACGGTAGGCAATCGCGTACACGCATAGCGCACCCAACAGAACTGGAAAAGTATTCATGCCTCGCTCCAGATCAACAAAGTGGCAGATGCTGCTAGCCCGTTCGACCGCATCCTACACCCATTGCGGAATCCGGCACAACGATTTCGAGGTATATATGCGGCACAAGGTTGATGTGGGTGGCGGCAACTCCGCAATCTTCTCCAACAATTGTCGGTGTATCGCGATATTTAAAAAGCTATCCCATCGCTTGGTGGTAACAGGCGAGACCAAGAGTTACCCTGGGCATTGTTCGTGACGTGGGATATTGGATGCCAGACCCTGATTTTCAGAACAGAAATTCCTGATCGCCTTCAGACTGGAAGACGACAAGAGCTAGGGTTTGTGCTGGACGCTCTTCTCAGCTTTTTCAATCGCTTCCCGGAAATGTGCCACTGCCGGCACGTTCGGTGAATAAAGCACGCCTCGACCAGAGTAGCGCCATACCGGCACGCTATCCAGCGGATACTCCACCCTGCCGCGGTACACCTCGAACGTGTCGTCCGACGGACCAATTTCCGTCCCGACTTGGGGCTGCGTGGTTGCCGGTCGACCCAGGGCAGGATCATTGCTCAGGTCAGGAGGTCCCTGCTGACCACCAACGATCACTGTCCCGCGGCCCGCAGGCGCTACACCTACGGAGCGACCATCGGCGGGAACGCCGCTTACGGTCGGAGTTACCGTCCTTCCAAGGCCCTTTCGAACCGCGACCACCAAGTCTGCCGACTGCACGTTGTATACAGGCTGCAAACGTCCCCATTGGACAAACGCCTTTTCGACATCCTCTTGAACGGTTCGATTTTGGATGGGATCAGTCAAAGGGCGGACTGGCTCCGGAGCCACCACAATAACGACAGTACGAGCTTTCAAAACATAGTCCGGCAGCGAATTCTTGGTTTTATCTTTAGCGATTCCCTGGGAACCTGAAAGAACGACGACAAGTGCGAGAAGTCCCAGCGCGCGAACTGACACGACAACCTCCAGCGGACGTCCGATTCTGGCTCAGATTCTATACCTAAAGCGGCCCAGGCAAATGGCTTTTATAGTCGTCACACCAACGGAGAATCGCATACACCACACAATCATCTTCTTTGCGCCAAACGGCGCTACAATGTCGGGCAGATTCCGGCACGAGACCGGTAAAGACAGTTGCTGCCGAACCGAAAGGATCGAGTATGCACATGGCACGAGAGAAGCCCGCTGTAAGTCAGGAACAATCCCTTGTCCGCTTTGGTCTGAGCCTTGCCAACTGGAGTGAGCGCTGGTTTCCCGACCCGCTGATTTTCGCGTTGCTCGGAATCGTGGTGGTCTTTGGAATCGGCCTGTTGCTTCATCAACCTGCCAGCAAACTAGCCATCCAGGGTGGAAAAAACTTCTGGGCTCTGGTCCCATTCACCATGCAAATGGTGATGATCATTATCGGAGGCTATGTTGTCGCTTCGACACCCATCGTCTACCGCGCAATTCAAGCCTTAGCTGGAATTCCAAAGACGCCGCGAGGGGCGGTTGCGCTGATCGCGCTTTTTTCCATGCTGACCTCGTTAATCTCCTGGGGCTTGAGCCTGATTTTCAGCGGCCTTTTCGTTCGCGAACTGGCTCATCGCGTCAAAGGAATGGACTACCGCGCAGCCGGCGCAGCCGCATATCTCGGGCTCGGCGCCGTTTGGGCCATGGGGCTCTCATCCTCCGCCGCCATGCTGATGGCAACCAAGTCCGCGATGCCGCCGTCACTGTTCAACATCAGCGGTCTAATCCCGCTGACCCAAACTCTGTTTTTGTGGCAAAGCATTGCGACTACGGTCATCCTGATCGTGCTATCGGTATTGATCGCTTACGCGTCCACGCCGTCTCCAGAAAATGCCAGAACTGCGGAATCCTACGGCATTCAATACGAGCCCATTAGCTCCAGCCTCGAGCCCAAAACCAAACCTGGCGAATGGCTCGAGTACAGTCCGCTGCTGACCGTCCTCGTCGTCCTGCTTTTGTGCTGGTATCTGATCGATGTCTTCCGCACCTCGCCGCAAGGCGCGCTGGCAGCGCTTGATCTGAATACTTACAACCTGATGTTCATCACGGTTGGACTTCTGTTGCACTGGCGACCGAAGCGTTTCATGCGCGCCGTATCGGAATGCGTTCCAGCGACCGGCGGCGTGCTGATCCAGTTTCCGTTTTACGCCGTAATCTTTGGGATGATTGTGGGTACCGGGATCGCCGATGCGCTGGCGAAGGTCTTCGCTTCCATCAGCACCCACAACACCTATCCGTTGCTGGTGGCAATGTATTCGGCTGTGCTCGGGGTTTTCATTCCCTCCGGCGGCAGCAAGTGGGTCATCGAGGCGCCGTATGTCTTGCAGGCCGCAAATCTTCATCAGGTGCATTTGGGATGGGTAGTGCAAATCTACAACGCGTCGGAGGCCCTGCCCAATCTGGTCAATCCCTTCTGGATGCTGCCGCTGTTGGGCATCTTGAAATTGAAGGCCCGAGACATTGTGGGATATGGTGTGCTGCAGTTGATGGTTCACGTCCCTGTTGTGTTCTTCTTATGCTGGCTGTTTGCCCGATCCATTCCATACCTGCCGCCGATGAAGTAGTGGTGGCCTCTTTGTCAATAGGATTAAAAAGGGTGGGCCCCCATCTAAAATGATGGTGGATTCCCGGGCCTCGCTAGCTCAGGGCCCGACACGCCCGAGACCTCGGCCACCCGCCGTGAACTCTGATCAGTGATGCAGATCACAGCATTCGGTATCAAAGCCGCATATGCTCCGCCAAATCGACGGGCGCCGTTTCGACTAGCCACCGTATTGGTCCCCGATGCATGCTGGACAGAAACGGCAGATGGCGTTACCCTGCCAGTGTTCTAAGAGGCTAGCGGCTATCAGGTAGCACGTACGATCCAAATGCTCCGACATCCAGTTCTAAATAGGGCATCAAGGCAATCGCGCTGAACCTATTTAAGGAGGAAGTTTATGGCTAGCACTAGTCAGACAATCCGCTATCAGACCAGCCAGACAGAATGGGATCGACTGGCAAACACGCAAGAGTTCAAAGACCTGATGGCGACGAAGAGAGTTTTTATCGTCCCTGCCTTCGTATTCTTCGTCGTCTACTATTTCGCGCTGCCGGTCCTGGTCGGCTACGCGCCCCAGTTTATGTCGACGAAGGTCGGTCCGGTAAACCTGGCGTACCTCTTCGCTTTGTCTCAGTTCTTCGTAGCCTGGCTCATTGCCGGCCTCTACGTCAAAGCAGCCAACGACTTTGACAGACTGGCGAAAGATATTGTCGAGAAGGCCGAGAACAAAGGAGGCAAGTAGCCATGGCGAATATCTCCCTGCTCATGTTCCTGTTGTTCATCGCTATCACCCTGGGCATCACCTACTGGGCTTCGAAGCGTTCGTCTGGCGCCAGCGCTTATTTTGCGGCTAGCCGGCAGATCAAAGGCTGGCAGAATGGGATTGCGGTTGCCGGCGACTACATGAGCGCCGCGTCGTTCCTGGGAATTGCAGGCATTATCGCCTTCCAGGGATATGACGGCTTCCTCTTTTCGGTAGGCTGGCTGGTAGCCTACCTCACAGTCTTGTTGGTGATCGCGGAACCGCTGCGCAATGCTGGTAAATACACGATGGCAGATGTGCTCGCCTATCGCCTGAAGCCACGGCCGGTGCGGGCGATGGCTTCGCTCAGCACTTTGACCGTCAGCACTTTTTACATGATCGCTCAGATGGTGGGCGCGGGCGCATTAGTGAAGTTGCTGCTCGGAGGGTACGTCACCTACAACCAAGCGGTGACCGGCGTTGGGATTCTGATGATTATCTATGTTGTCTTTGGCGGCATGTTGGCCACAACGTGGGTACAAATCATCAAGGCGATTTTGCTCATGGGGGGGACGATTCTGCTGAGCATCCTGGTTATGGCTCACTTCCATTTCAGCTTCGGCGATTTTTTCGGAGCGATTGGGCACGTGACCTATCACGATGCCAAGGGGCAGACGATCGTTAAAGATTTCCTGCAACCGGGGCTTCGCTACAAACCGCCTTACGGGCCGCTGGACCTGATTTCTCTCGGTCTGGCGCTGATTTTTGGCACGGCCGGATTGCCCCATATTCTCGTGCGGTTCTATACCGTGCCGGATGCCAAGACGGCGCGTTATAGCGTGGTTTGGGCAATGGTGCTGATCGGCAGCTTCTATATTATGACCACGTTCCTCGGCTTCGGCGCCGCGACCATTGTTGGTCCGGACTTCATCAAAACTCACGGCGGCACGAACATGAGTGCCCCTCTGCTCGCCCAAGCTCTGGCGGGGAACATCTTCTTCGCATTCATCTCGGCCATCGCCTTTGCCACAATCCTTGCGGTAGTCGCGGGTCTCACTATCAGCGCGACTACTTCGTTTTCCCATGACTTCTGGACTAACGTGGTGCATAACGGAGTCGAGCGCAGGCCCGGCGAGGAAGTATTGGTGGCGCGCATCTCGGCCTTTGTCGTTGGCGGAGTGGCAATCACGCTCGCGGTTTTGCTGGGACCGACTGCGAATGTGGCTTTCCTCGTGGCACTAGCCTTTGCGGTGGCCGCATCCGCGAACTTGCCCGTCATTGTGCTATCGATTTTCTGGCGCAGGTTCAATACTGCGGGAGCCGTCGCGGGACTCGGCGTTGGGTTGCTGGCTTCGATCGGACTTATCTTGGTCAGTCCCAGCATGATGGCGGTCGATCCACCAACCGTAACCGGAACCGCCAGGCATTTGATCCAGGCCAAGGCTTGGTTTCCATTGGAGAATCCAGGAATCCTGAGCATTCCGCTTGGATTTCTGGGGGCTGTGATTGGAACTCTGCTTAGCCATGAACCGACGGCGGAAAGCAAGTTCAACGAGTTGCTGGTGAGGTCCAACACCGGGCTGGGATCGGAACGGGCGGGAGCGCATTAACTGGAAGAGCTCGGAAATCTTGCGACGCGAAAAATCTCGCCGCACAAATTTAGAATTAGGGGGTGATTGAGATGTCCGCAATTGGCGAGAAACACCGAATAGTAACGGAGACGAATGAGACCGAGATTGCAGTCCACTGGCGCGAGGAGGAATATTACTATCCTTCCCCCAAGTTTGTCGGTCAGGCGAATCTGACCGACCCTTCGATTATGGAGCGGTTCTCCGAGAAGCATTTTCCGGAATGCTTTCGCGAATATGCGGACATGCTGAGTTGGGATCAGTACTGGCACACCACACTCGATACCAGTGACCCACCCTTTTGGAAATGGTTCGTCGGCGGAAAGCTCAACGCGTGCTACAACTGCGTCGATCGACATCTCGATAAGTATAAGAACAAGGCCGCTCTGATTTTTGTACCGGAACCGGAGGAAGAAGCGCCGGTGGTTATCACCTATCGAGAGTTGTACGTTCGGGTGAATGAGATGGCGGCGCTTCTGCGTGATTTTGCCGGTCTGAAGACTGGGGATCGCGTCACTATTCACATGCCCATGATTCCCGAGTTGCCGGTCACCATGCTGGCTTGTGCGCGGCTCGGAATCATTCACTCGGTTGTATTTGGCGGCTTCAGCGGAGAAGCTTGTGGACGCCGCGTGGCCGATTCCGGCAGCCGGGTGCTGATTACGACGGATGGCTACTATCGAAATGGCAAAATGATCGACCATAAGGCGGGCGCAGATATCGCACTCGATGTCGCCAGCCAGGAAGGCCAAAAGGTCGATAAGGTCCTGGTCTGGAGACGGCACCGCGGCAAGTACGCATCCGCGTCGCCCATGGTGAAGGGCCGCGACTACTTCGTCGACGAAGCGCTGCAGAACTTCGCAGGACAATTGGTGGATCCGGTCTCCATGGATGCGGAGGCTCCGCTCTTCCTTATGTACACCAGCGGCACCACCGGCAAACCCAAGGGATGTCAGCACCGCACCGGCGGTTATCTCGCTTATGTCACCGCTACGTCGAAATACATTCAGGACATCCATCCCACGGATGTGTATTGGTGCATGGCGGACATCGGATGGATCACGGGTCACTCTTACATTGTTTATGGACCTTTAGCCTTGGCTGCTACCAGCGTGATTTATGAAGGTGTTCCCAATTATCCCGATGCAGGAAGGCCCTGGCGAATTGCCGAGCGTCTCGACGTTAATATCTTCCACACATCACCCACCGCGATTCGCATGCTGCGCAAGGCTGGACCTGACGAGCCGAAGAAATATCACTATCACTTCAAACACATGACTACGGTTGGCGAACCGATCGAGCCGGAGGTCTGGCGGTGGTACTACGAAGCGGTCGGCAAGCATGAGGCCGTGATTGTCGATACCTGGTGGCAAACCGAAAACGGCGGATTCCTGTGCAGCACCAAGCCAGCTCTGGATCCGATGAAACCAGGAAGCGCAGGCCCAGGGATGCCGGGAATTTATCCCTACATTCTGGACGAGGAAGGTCACGAAGTCAGCGCGGGATCAGGCAAGGCGGGCAACATTTGCATCCGCAATCCCTGGCCCGGGATTATTCAGACGGTGTGGGGAGACCGCGAGCGCTTCGTTAACCAGTACTACAAGAAATATTGCAAGAACACCGACAGCAAAGACTGGCGTGACTGGCCGTATTTCGCAGCCGACGGGGCCGTGCTAGCGAAGGACGGATACTTCCGTATTCTGGGCCGGGTGGACGACGTCATCAACGTGGCCGGACACCGTCTAGGCACGAAAGAAATCGAATCAGCATGCTTGACCGTCCCGGAAGTTGCCGAAGCCGCGGTTGTGCCCGTGGTGGACGAAATCAAAGGCCGCGTGCCCGAAGTCTACGTGGCGCTGCAGCCGGGGATTCAGCCCAGTCAGGAAATCTACGACAAGGTTACGAAAGCCATTGAAACTATGATCGGCAAGATCGCGCGTCCCAAGCGAGTTCACATCGTCCCCGACATGCCGAAGACTCGCTCGGGCAAACTCATGCGTCGCGTGCTGGCGGCGATTTCCAATAATTTAGACACTGGGGACATCACCACTCTGGCGAATCCTGACGTGGTGGAGAAGGTTCGGGAAATGGTGCAGGGTAAAGACGTCGTCACAATGAAAGAAGGTCCGGAAGATTTGAAGCAGTTCGGCAGCGTGGATTGAGATTGGGAGCGATGAAATCAGCGGTTGAGCTGTACGCCTGAATCACTTGAAGGGCTGCGATTTCAAGGTCGCATTGTGGTTTCATGCGCGAACGTCGCGAATCGATAGGCTATTCTGCAGCGTCCTGTGTTGTCACTAACCGTGAATGTAAGATTCGCTCCTCCGATTTTTGATCTTTGTGCCAACCGCTCGCGGGCTCCTCTCATCTCACCTGCTGCGCTGCTTCGCCAAAAGGATTTGCCATGCTAAGTCTTGATCCGAAGCAGCTTCGGGGTGAGCTCGTCGAGTTAATCGAGAAGCAGATCAAAACACTTGCACAGGAAACCTGCGGCCAACTCACAGAGACGGAGTTGCGCGAATATGCTGCGCGAAGGAAGCGCATCGAGGACTTATACGCCGCGCTCCACAACGTAGATTCCGCCGCCTAAAAACAAATTCATCATGAATCGAACGGAGGAACGCCGCTGTGCGATCCCCGCATAATTTTCGATGGCGCAGAGGCCCACCACTTGGAATTTCACGGGGAAGAAGATCGCATTCGCAAATTGTGTACGATAAAGCCGTGGACACGGGAGATCAGCGCAGTTTACAGGTCATTCAACGACTCAGAAGAGCCTTTCAAGAGCACACAAACGTCTTCAGCAGAGGGCTGCCACCAAAAAGTCGATCCTTAGCGCCGCACGCCTTCGCGATAGGTACTGGCTTAACTACCAAGCTCTTTGGTTTTCAAACGTTGGTCGTTAACTTCAAGAATACGGTTTAGCTCCCCGACAAGATCCAAAAACTTGAGACGATCTTGTTCTACGGCGATCAGGGAGCAGAGTTCGTGAATGCGGTCGCTCTCGGTTTTGTCCATCATCCTCGGTTGTCATCGCAGTTATGCTGCCGAACGCCGGCGCAAACCGTCAGAATTCTCTGATTGTAGGTAGCGGATTCTGAAGTACTTGCGGGGCTCCTGTAGAAGACCAGTCAATGAATTGTATGGAGAAATTACACGATTTGCGCCGCGAGCACATGGGGATACTTCCACGTAGGAGAGTCTGCGTTTGCGTTCGGTGTAAGCGCCAACGGGAATATACGATCCTGTTCCGCGGCGCACTGCTGCTTGCCTACAGCGTTCGCTGTATTGCGGGTCTGAAGTGGGCTAGGCTACTTTATATTTAGGTTCGAGTGAACCTTGCGGTCATGGGTTAGTGTCAGCGAGGCTGACGTTTTGGCCCTCACGACCGCCAAAATATCTAATCTCGCATAAGGTTTCCTCAGGCCGACAGACTGTCGGCCATTTTGCTTTGCACGGGAAAAGCGCGGTACGTGGGCGGAGGTAATCCTCGCCGGAGTTACCAGCTTCACTTCTGTTTCCTCGCATAAACAAACACCACGACGGCGACTAAAATAATTATGATAGCGGTTATAAGGGTCTTGTCGAACACGACCCAACTTGACGCCCCTGCTCCTTAAGGCAAGCTTAAACGGTTTCTACGTTGAGCCCGTAGAGTGTCCGGCGTACGGTTTGTGCCCGGCATCCGACCTCAGCCTATACAATCGCCCAAGTCGCTTTCGTATTGGCGTGCGCGACCAGTGCCAATTTCTAGGCGCTATTCCCAATAAAAGCCCGTTTGTCACTAAACGTGACTACGGTGTTCACTGTATTGCCCTCGTCCGATGGGTGCGCTACGGTTGTCGAAACCTCTACATGGGCGGTCATGGGTTAGCGTCAGCGGCGCCTCGTTATCTTTCATTCGCGCCTGACATTCGACCCTCACGAACCGCCCGACTTCGCCAATCCAATTTCAGGCCGAACGATCCCCAGCGTTCGGCCTTTTTTTAACTTTTTGCCGCGTGGAGGCATGTCAGGCTCGCGGAAGATTGACGACCAAACCGGTTCCGAACGTGCACAGAGCCCTGAGCTCGTCTTATATTTGTTGTATTTGCTGCAGCCCGTGGGGGCATCTTTCGGGCTGAAACCTTGCAAAGTCACTTGGCAGGTTGCCCTCCCCCTACAACCGTGGCAAACGTTTCTAACGCACCTGCTTGAGCGACTCCGTTGATGGTGACTATCTGTCTTGAGGTGCTAGTCTGCGGCTTGGGATTTGCTCTCGGCAATCGGGTACTTCTTGGCAAGAAAGGCCATTCTCCTGCGGATATCTTCCAAGTCTTCCTTTATGACCGATTGCAGGAGTAACAGCAGGTCATGTGTCTTTTCAGGGTCTTTTTCGTCGGCTATTTCCTTGCAGAGTTGGCGCACGAGATCTGCGTTGTACACGACTGGCTCCCCACCAAAACGCAAAGTCTACTATCGGGCGTAGTCGATGGAGAATACAGTGCTCACTGTATGGTCTCGAACACAAGGTTTAGGTTAAAAAGTATGTAGTTTGGAACAACATCCTGACCCGCATCGTTTGGGAGACGAGGCGGGTTTTTCCTTTCCTCCCCGCGATCCCTTCCACAAAGATGAAATGGCCGTAGATTAAGCGCTGACGCCCGATGAACCTTGGGCGGTCAACCTGAGAACCACACAAAGAAAAGAGCGTCCCCTCCCTGGAACGCTCTCCCCGAACAGCTCTCCTGAGAACTGCTCCGCGACACAGTAGGAACCAGCAAGTTGAAGCAACTGGAAAAACTACCGGGCTGTCAGTTTCCGTGACAGACATACCTTCTGTCAACCAAGAAACGATTCTGGGTCGTCCGGAGCAATTAGCACTGGGACGAATTAGTTGCTTCGATACCGTGCATTTCCCGCGCAAGCGTTCGCTAACACTGCATGGCAGGCGGCTTGACCGCGAGCCCATTTTCAGCTTTGGAATTTTCCTAGAGCATGTGTTGTATAAAACCATCCGGCAGAATACCGCATCGTAGATAGAACTCTTGCCGAATGCCACTTCGGGTCGCACCGGTTCGTTGGGACGCTGAAGCTGAGCAACGACACAAAATCTCGGACCATGGCCCGTCGCAGCCTCCAGGAACTACGCGACGAAGTCAATCCCCTCATGCTGCAGCGGATTGAGAGTGTGAACGCAGAGACGTTCCTTGGAAGACTCGACGAGGAAGTTTTGCTGCAGCAAGAAGAGCGGCGCAAGCGAATCCCCGAGGTGTCCCCAGTTCCTCTGGCAGCTTTGAAACGAAGTGCAGCGTAGCTTGAAGGGAAGTGATGATGGAAAAGCCAAATGTAACTCTGCCTGGGAAAGTCGAAAAAATCATCCAGTCGTCCGATCCAAGCGAACCGGAGAAGGCGGAAATATCCGTCAAGGATGGTGATCCTCTGTATCAGGAAATCCGCATTGAGAACTCGCTGACGGACGAAAACGGCAATGAAGTGCGACTCAAGAAGGGTGCAGAGGTCGACGTGACGGTTGAAGCTGAAAAGGACGCGACAATACCTAAAGACAATTGACTGCCTGGCGCAAACCGCGCTCCGCACTCTGGACTGCGCGGGCCGTTGTCACGTTTCGTGCATCCCGCTTCTGAGGTGTAGCATTTGGCTGCGCTGGTCCTCCTGCTCCTCCCCCACAGACCCGCATCAGGAGCCATCCAGCGGGTGCGGGTCTCTCATCCAGTGTCTATGGTATAGTGCGCCGGTGCTCGCTGAGAGATTGCCCGGAGTCAGATCCTCGCTGCATAGAAGAGTGGTTTTGCGCGCAACGTGGAAGTGTTCACCGAATTGGAAACTGCCAGAATTCGACGATCCTCGGACCTGACCTAAGAGTCGAACTCCCTGTCCTACCCCGATTTCCCTGCCTACGCCGCCTTCTTCTCCTGCCTCAACTTTGCCCACCTAGCCCGCTGTGCCGCGGCAATCTTCCTGCGAGCTGCCACCGACATACTGCGCTTAGGTTTTACTGCGCTTACTCCGTTCGCTGAAGCTCTCTTCGCCCATCGCGCTTTCTGCGCGAGACTCATCTTCTTACGAGCTGCCGCCGACAGCGTTCGCCTTGGCTCGGTGTAGGAACTTCCGCCGTCCAACTTACCGAGCACTGATAGCGCCGCGTCTACATGCTTCAGTTGCGTCGCAAGGTGAGTCCGCTCGGCTCGCAGTTCCGCCACTATCGACACTAATCCCTTTAGATTTGACATGGTTCCCCCTCGAGATGAATTGTAACCAGTTATGCTTCAAGCGCTGGAACTTTATTCCAGACGCACCCGTAAAATCGTGCAGCGGTAAGGAGGTAACGAGTGCGCGAGAGTACTAAACAGAGAGGCAAGGCACTGGGATTGGCATTGTTGAATTTTGCCCTCGTTCTTGGACTGTTATTCGGCACGCAGGCATTAATTCGTGGCCGCGTGCGAGATCTCTGGGGACAGGTAATTCTGTCCGCTGTAGTCTTCGCTTCATACCTGGCGGGAAGAAGATGGATCGAAGGACATCAACCGCCTGAGTTGGTCGGGAAGGGTGGCGTCACCGAATTCGCTAAAGGGGTCGGGCTCGGGATCGCTCTGTTCTCCTCGGTCATGGGCCTGCTATGGATTGTCGGTGACTACCATCCCGTGGGACACGGGTCTGCCTCTGGTCTAGCTACCGGTGCGCTCATTGCTTTGATGGTTGGGATCGGTGAAGAGACGCTCGTGCGCGGCTTCGTATTTCGCATTGTGGAGATCGCAGGAGGGACGTGGATCGCCGTTATAGTTTCCTCAGCATTGTTCGGCGCGGGGCATGCATTCAACCCAGGTGCGACAGTTCTCAGTTCTATTGCGATCGCGCTCGAAGCCGGTGTGCTGCTAGCTGCTGCGTACGTAATCACCGGAAGGCTGTGGTTTCCGATAGGCCTTCATACGGGCTGGAATTTCACCGAGGGCTCGCTGTTCGGAATGTCGGTATCGGGTTACGAGACGAAGGCAGGACTGCTTGCGGGCACGCTGAAAGGACCTGAGATTCTGACCGGTGGAGCATTTGGACCGGAAGCTTCTATATTCGCGGTGGCAGTCTGCCTGGCAGTCGCAGTGTTGCTTCTGCGGCGTGGTGTTCAACTGCATCGCGTGAAATCATTAATGTGGAGCCCGCCGCAGCAATCCAAACAATAATCTTCGTGTCGCATCTCGCAAAGATTGCGGAAGTCGAGTGGCAGGTAGAAACGATGCCACGCAAACCAACTTCCTCGTTGTCCAATATTTAGAAAGTCTGCGACAGCCGGTTGCTAGCGAGTTTCGAGGGATGACAATTAATTTGACCAGTCGGTATGTCCATCCGTCGGGAAGTTTGGTGCTTGACGCAATGGAGCGCAATGGGTGGGCACAAAGCTGCGCAGAGTGCCCAAAAGCAATCGCCGCAAGTACCGCACCGGTAGGGGATTACGTGGTGAGCGCGGATGGATTCGAACCATCGACCCATGCCTTAAAAGGGCATTGCTCTGCCAACTGAGCTACGCGCCCACGTTATTCGTACAACCGCTTAACAACATCCTACCACTACGCCCGGCGCACAGGTGGGTGCACAACTTGCCTGGTCGCCCCACCGAAAGCAGTTTAAGGTTGTGCAGTGCCTCCAATTGTTGCGATCGATTGGGTCGTTTTTCTTTCACCCCAAGGTCGAGCAGGTTCGTTGCGATCCCTCAGCCATCAAAGTGGCAAGTCCGACGACAAGAATCCACCACAGAGGAATTTCGACTGACCTCAGCCATTGCAGCGGCTTCAAAATCTCCTCCGTTTTTATCTTAGATGGCGTGACGCTCGCTCAGTAACTCCCGGCTGTTGTGCTGCAAAAGGAGAGCGTCCAAGCCTGTATCCCTCAACGAGGACGCCCTCCCGGAACAGTTCCCGCAGAACTACTCGCCGACAAAATAGTTCGTCATAGTGAACGTAAATGGCACCGGCGAGGTAAAGTCCTGGCACAGAGTGGGGTAATCGATTACATGGGCCTGATCAAGCAGTGATGTTCGACGGGCACAGTCGGCGGACTAAAACTAAACTCTTAAGGATCAGAAGCGCTACGGAAAACGCACATCGAGGCTGTAAATCTCTTGTGTACTTCTATCCCGCATCAGGAGCGGCGAGTCGTCGGGTGCCAGGCCGACCCAGAACTCCCAGGGATCGAACCCCCGCGGAACTTCCTTCAGGCTGAGCAAGCGTTCCATTTTTCCATTGGCCACATTCACGCGGACCAGATCGTCGGCTTTGTCAGAATAATCTTCTGCATATAGATACTTGCCATCGTGTGACCAGTTCTCGAAACCAAATCGCGACATCGCGAGCTGGGTCCAAGTCTTCTTTTCCATGTCGTAGAGCATCAGCTTCGTGGAGTCCGCCGAAAGGGCCGCCACGTGGCGTCCATCCAACGAACAGCGGGGACTGAAAAGATTTTCAGAGCCTGGAACATCGGAGACTCGCGAAGTCTTCAAATCCACTATGTGAATATCGGGCCCTGTCGCGGTTCCGTAGTCCAGCCAGGGGATTCCGGCGAACACGATCGAATTGCCGCTGGGTGTCCATGTGGCATCGCCTTGGTTGCGGTCCCCAGTCGTCACTTCACGCGGAGTTCCGCCCTCGGCATTGATCACAAAGATCTTCCATGGTCTTCCCGGGCGTGCTGAGGCCATAAACGCGATTTGGGTTCCGTCCGCTGAAAAGCGAGGGCTATGCGCCTGCATTGGGGCATAGGTGAGTTGCGTCCGCGAGCTTCCGTCCGGCTTGCTCCTCCACAGCGTGAGTTCCGGATGCGCTACATAAGTCATCCACTCGCCATTACGCAGGATATCAGCCTCTCCCGCCGACACCCCTGGCACGTAGATGGAAAACTGCGACTTGCCATTCAATCGAATCAAATCGAAGCGGCGCTGCTGACCGATCACGAACAGTTTCTTTCCATCCAAACTCGGTGTCGGGTCACTGAATATGAGCGGTCCGACTGTCAACTGGGTCGGCTCAACGCCAGCCTTGTGCAACCCAGTTTTGCTCAACCAAGACCCGCCCTCGCGCAGAGCCCAGATATTCTGAGTGTGGTCGCGAGTCGATTCAAACAGGAAGTATTCTCCATCGGGCATCCATGTGCCGCCAAAGTCTTGCGCTGGTTTGCTCCATTGCGGCAGCACCGGATGTAAATTCCGGCCATCGGGCGAAACCTCCCATAAGGACGAAGTGCGCTGGTCAGCGTTGCGGACGGTGAAACGCAAGCGGCGGCCATCGGGAGAAAATCGAGGCGCTGAAGGAACTCCAGGTACCGTAATGAGTTCGCGCGAATCACTCCCGTCCGCATTGCACGTGTACAGACCTGATTGCCTGGCATACACGATATGCTGGCCATCGGGCGCCCACGTGGCTGCATGGGCCAGGATATTTCCCACGGGACGGAGCGATCCCGCGGGGAGTGGCAACACCCAAAGCGGCCACTCGGTCTCCGAACCCTCCGCCACACCTTTCACCAGCAATTCCGAACGACCTGGGTAGAAATCGTAGATATCGGCGCTCGCCAGCGACGTCGGTACCTGTGCCGTCTCTCCACCCGAGGTCGAAACCTGCATGAGGACGGAGTGGCCGCTCAGATGTTCGGAAAAGTAGAGCCGGCTGCCATCAGTGACCAGAGAGCGTTTTGATGTTCCATCGTTTGTGATCTGTTGCGACGAAATCACAACTGGCGGGGATTCGGGGGATCTCATGAACAGAATGATCGCAACCACTATCGCAAGCCCAGCGAAACTTAGTGCTGCCCGCTTCTTGATACTCGGCTTGGGTTTAGGTTGAACGGCGGTGGCGGCCGTCCTGAACAGCGCGCGGATTCTGTCCTTTGAATCTGGCACCGGCACCGCGGCGGATTCGGAAGCCAAGGATTGCCCTGACTCCGTTTCCCGTCGCAGACGCTGCAAGTCTCCCCGCATCTCAGCCGCAGTTTGATATCGCAGCCCTGGGTCTTTCTCCAAGGCCTTTCTCACGATGCGTTCAAGTTCTGGAGGCGTAACGGGATTAAATCGCAACGGCCACTCCGGCACGCTGTGAATCAGAGAGTCGAAAAAAGCGGCTGTGGTCTTTCCCTGGAAAGGCACCACTCCGACCGCCATTTCATAGAGCACGACGCCGAACGAGAACAGGTCGGTACGGGAATCCAGAGGCCGGCCCAGCGCCTGCTCCGGCGACATGTAATGCATGGTTCCCAGAGCGGAACCGGGGCGCATGAGATCCTCTGGCGATTGCGTGATACCCCCGAAAGTGTTCCCACTAACGCTGGCTTCGTCTCCCACGCTGAGTTTCGCCAGACCGAAGTCCAGAATTTTGGCGTGGCCGCGCTTGGTAACAAAGATGTTCGTCGGTTTAATGTCGCGATGGATGATGCCATGAGCGTGGGCGGCGTCCAGAGCATCGGCGATCTCGATTCCGAGGGACAACAGAGTTTCCATTGGCAACGGGCGTCCCGCAATGCGGTAGGTCAGGGGCATCCCGTCGAGAAACTCCATCGCAATGAACGCTTCGCCGTCCTGCTCGCCGACGTCATAGACCGTGCAAATATTAGGGTGATTCAGTGCGGATGCAGCCTGGGCTTCGAGTTGAAAACGGGCGAGTGCGTGCGGATCACGGGCAACCTGCTCCGGCAAAAACTTGAGGGCGACGAAGCGATGGAGCCGGGTGTCCTCAGCTTTGTAGACCACGCCCATGCCGCCGCCACCGAGCTTTTCGACGATCCGGTAGTGCGAGATGGTTTGGCCGATCACACGAAATGCCCGCTTTCAGGTCGCTACATCTTACGGACGCCAGCATCTCCTAGTCAACGAGCGGTAGCACCTCGGGTGGTGACGAATTGACGTATCTCCTTACAACCACATTCTGTCACCACTTGGGTGGGCAATAGCGCACGAGTTCCTGCTTCATTTCCTCTGGCAGTTTCCATTCCCGGGCTAACTCAGCCGCCTCGAAGTTTCCCCTTGACACCAGCACTCAAGCGAATACTATAGATGAATGTTTATGCATATCCGTGCATAATTATTCACGATGAATAAATCCTTACGACAGCGAGACATTCTGGAATTGCTGAAGCATGGCCCAGTCGCCAGCCAGGAAGATCTGCAGCGGGCTCTGCGTAAACGCGGGCTCAAAGTGGGCCAAGCCACGCTCTCACGCGATATACGCGATTTGCGTCTGGCGAAGACAGCCGACGGCTATTCTCTGTCTCAAGGTGACGGCGGGTCCGGCCCGGCGCTGCCTCCAGTCTCGCGATTGGTGCGGGAATTCGTACTGGAAGTGCACCCCGCACAGAACTTGCTCGTACTTAAAACCAGCGTTGGCAGCGCGCAACCCGTGGCCGCGGCCCTGGACGACGAGGAGTGGCCTGAAGCCGTGGGCACGATTGCTGGAGATGACACCATTCTGATTGTTTGTCCGGACAAGCACGATGCAGAGAAGTTGGCTGGCCGCATTGAGGAGATGCTTGCCTGATGCCAGCCAAACTGAAGACGGCGGTGTTGGGTGCAACCGGATATTCCGGTCTGGAGCTTACGCGGCTTTTGCTGCGCCATCCTCGACTGGAACGACCGGCCCTGCTCCGACGCCCTAGTGACGATGACGCGACACCCAACCTGGCTGAGATGTTTCCTGTTCTTTCGGGCAATGGAAGCTATCCACTGCAACCGCTGTCCTGGCCAGCGCTTAAGCAACAGAGAATCGAATTACTTTTTCTCGCCACGCCGCATGAAACCTCGCGTTCGCTCGTGCCCGAAGCCATCGCGCAGGGCCTGCGGGTCATTGATTTGAGTGGGGCGTGGCGGCTCAAGCAGGCACAAAACCGCGCGGTTTATAGCTTCACCGATGCAGATTCAGTAACCGCGGCTGAACTCACCGAAAGGGCGGTTTACGGACTGCCGGAGTTGAGCGCCGATCGCATCCCGGATGCTGCGTTGATTGCGAATCCAGGGTGCTACGCGACTTCGGTAATTCTGGCTTTGGCGCCATTGCTCACGGCTGGAGTTGTGAATCGCGACCGCGGGATTATTTCCGATTCTAAGTCGGGTGTATCAGGTGCGGGCAAAGAACCGAATTCGCGCACTCATTTCGTTTCTGTCGCCGACAACCTTTCGGCCTATTCGGTCTTCGGTCACCGTCACGTGGGAGAGATGCTGGAGCAATTGAAGCTAAATTCGAGTGAGTTAATTTTCACTCCCCATCTGCTTCCGATTCCTAGAGGAATTCTCTCGACCATTTACGTGCAGTTGAACCGTCAAATGAAGCCCGTCGAAGTCGAATCCTGCTTTCGCGATTTTTATGCTGGAAGGCGCTGGGTGCGGGTGTTTGCAACGCCGAAACTGCCGCAAATCCAGTTCTCGCTGCATACCAACTATTGTGATCTGGGCTTCTGCCTGGCTGACGATGGCCGCCGGTTGGTTCTGGTTTCTTGCGTGGACAACCTGCTTAAAGGCGCTGCGGGACAAGCGGTGCAGAACATGAATTTGATGTATGGATGGAAAGAAGAGGAAGGCTTGCAGTGAAAATCGTGGTCAAAATTGGAGGCGCGGCGCTCGAGGACAAATCGAGATTGCGCAAGTGCGCTCGGGCAATTGTCGAACTGGCGCAGGATGGCCATCAAGTCGCCGTTGTGCATGGCGGGGGGAGTGCGCTTACTCGAACACTCAAACTGTTGGGCAAGCAGAGTGACTTTATAAATGGGCTGCGCATCACCGATGCTGAAACTCGCGATGTTGCTCTGATGGTATTGTCCGGGATCGTGAACAAGAGTCTGGTCGCGGCAATCGTGGCTGCAGGAAGCGCGGCGGTAGGTCTCTGTGGCGCCGATGGCATGTCCTTTCGCGCGCGCAAAAAGCAAAACTCAGGTTGCGATCTAGGATTTGTTGGGGAAATTTGTTACGCCGAGCCGCGCTGGATCGAGGCCATCTGGGGCGCGGGAGGCATTCCAGTTCTTTCCTCGGTGGCGCTCGGCTCCGATGGCGAGTACTACAACATCAACGCAGACCAGATGGCGTCCGCCTGCGCCGTGGCTTGCCATGCCGACACTTTGATTTTTCTCACTGATGTGGACGGTGTGAAGAATGCCGACGGTGAAGTAATCGCATGGCTGGACACTAAAGATGTAGCTGCCTTGGTTGCAGCTTCCGTTATCGGTGGCGGAATGCTACCCAAACTGGAAGCTTGTAGCGAGGCCCTGCACCGGGGCGTGGGACGCGTGCGAATTCTGCCTGCGGCGCAAGTCGAGATTTTGCCGCAGTTCTACTTCACCAAGCTGGCGTGCGGGACGGAGGTGATTGGCGCATGAGTCTCGCTTCCGTCATTCGTTCCGAAGAAAAATTGCTGCTCCCGACCTACGATCGTCACAAGATTCTTTTCGAACGAGGTCGCGGTGTGTATCTCTGGGATTCGCGCGGGAATCGTTATCTCGACTTCTTGAGCGGGATCGGGGTGAATGCTTTAGGACACGCGCATCCTGCGATTCAGAAAACATTGAAACGCCAGGCTGGCCGGCTGATTCATATCTCTAATCTATTTTTCCACGAATACCAGGCGGAACTCGCGAAGCTGCTAACCAAGATTTCCGGCCTGGACCGGGCTTTCTTCTGCAACAGCGGAACTGAGGCGTGGGAGGGCGCACTGAAACTTGCCCGCGCCTATGCGCGCACGAAGAATACGAATGGCCACCGGCCAAAGTGGCGCATCCTCGCACTCGACAACTCATTTCACGGACGCACCTTTGGTTCGCTGGCCACCACCGGTCAAGCAAAGTATCGCGATCCTTTTGTACCGCTGCTGCCCGGTGTCGGATTCGTTCGTTTCAATGACGTGGAAGATCTGAAACACCAATTCGACGCCGGCGTTTGCGCAGTCTGCCTGGAGACGATTCAGGGTGAGGGCGGAATTTGTCCAGTCAGTCCAGAGTTCTTGCAGCTCGCGAGAAAGCTGACCGCAAGCAACGATGCTTTGCTGATTCTCGACGAGATCCAATGTGGATTGGGACGAACCGGACGTTATTTCGCGTATCAACACTATGGCGTACAGCCTGACATCGTGACAATTGCAAAGCCCCTGGCCGCAGGATTGCCGCTGGGAGCGATCCTGCTCAGCGATCGCGTCGCTAGCAGCATGCACCCTGGCATGCACGGCACCACGTTTGGTGGAGGGCCGCTGGCCTGCGCAGTCGCGATCGAGTTTCTGAATGCATTGGACAAGTTGCAGGATCATGTACGCCAGATCGGAAGCTATTTCCGTGGCCAACTCGAAGAACTAAAAGCCAGACATGGTTGTATTCGCGAGGTTCGTGGGATGGGCCTTATGCTGGGCGTGGAATTGGAATCCGCCGATCTGGCCAAGGCCGTGGTTTCCATCCTGTTGCAAAACAAAATTCTGATTAACCGCACCCATGAAACAGTTCTGCGTTTTCTGCCACCATACATCATTCGCGAACAACACGTCGATGAAGTGATTCGGGCGCTCGATTCGGCATTGAGCTCGAAGGCTTTGAAGGGGCAAGGCGTTGCCGCCCCGGCCGTAAGCCGCCGCAAGAAATCGACACAAAGGAGCCAAAATGAGTAGTCAGTCATTAAATAGAGCGCCTGCTATTCCTGCGCGCGTTCCGAATACGTTCTGGGGACCTGACCTGGTTTCCACTCGCGATTTGGGCCGCCAAGGTGTTGCGGCAGTGCTCCATCTTGCCGGACTTATGAAAACGCGTCCTCGGGATTTTCGGAGCGCACTCGCCGGCAAACAGATGGTGATGTTCTTTGAGAAGCCCTCTTTGCGAACCCGGTTAACCTTTGAAGCAGGGATGGCGAGCCTGGGCGGAAATACGTTTTTCGTGGATCAAACTCACGAGCGACTCGACGCCCGTGAAAAGCTGAGCGACATCGCCCATAACCTCGAACGCTGGGTGGATGCCATCGTTTTGCGTACATTCGCTCAGGAGACAATCGAAGGAATGGCCGAGTATGCCTCGGTCCCGGTCATTAACGCGCTGAGCGATCTAGAGCATCCTTGCCAGGGGTTGGCTGACTATTTCACTTTGCAAGAACGCTTCGGGAATCTCAAGAATGTTTGCCTAGCCTACGTCGGCGACGGCAACAACGTGGCTCATTCGCTGCTGCTCACTTGCGCTTGTCTCGGATCCAAAATCCGCGTGGCCACTCCGGAAGGTTATGGTCCCAACGCGCAAATCCTCGCCGATGCCCAGGAGCTCGCCGAAGAGACCGGTGCCGTCATCGAGATACTTTCCGATCCACGCGAGGCCGTTGAAGGCGTCGACGCGGTTTACACCGATGCGTGGGCCAGCATGGGCCAGGAGCATGAGGCCAGCAAACGCGCCCGGATTTTCCCGCCCTACCAGATGAATGAGGAACTGGTGGCGGGAGCGGCTCCACACGCTGTATTCATGCATTGCCTGCCCGCTCATCGCGGAGAGGAAATCACCGACGCCGTAATGGACTCGGAAAGATCGGTTGTTTTCGATCAAGCGGAGAGCCGGCTACACGTGCAGAAAGCCATCTTGTATTTATTGCTTGGCGGGGAAACCCGATTGCCAACGAGGAGAGCTCATGTCTGAGAAAATTGTACTTGCATATTCGGGAGGTCTGGATACCTCCATCATTATTCCATGGCTCAAAGAGAATTACGCCTACGATGTGATTGCAATGGTAGGCGATGTTGGCCAAGGAGATGACATTGAAGCAGTGGTCGCCAAGGCCTATGCCACCGGCGCGTCTCATGTCGTAGTGGAAGACCTTCGAGAGGAATTCCTTACCGGGTACGTCTTCCCCGCGCTGAAGGCGGGAGCCGTATACGAACATAAATATTTGTTGGGCACATCGCTCGCACGGCCGGTGATCGCGAAACACCAGGTTGAGGTTGCTCTGCGCGAGGGAGCCTCGGCGGTCGCTCATGGATGCACAGGAAAAGGCAACGACCAGGTACGGTTTGAGTTGGCTTACCAGGCACTCGCGCCCGAGCTCCGCGTGATCGCGCCTTGGCGCGAATGGTCGCTCAAGTCGCGAGAAGATTGCATTGACTATGCCGAACAGCACGGAATCCCTGTGGCCGCCAGCCGCGAAAAGATTCACAGCCGTGATCGGAATCTTTGGCACCTCAGCCATGAGGGCGGCGAGTTGGAGGATGCCGCCAATGCGCCCCTGGCCAGCACTTGGCAACTCACTCGCTCGCCGCAAGAGGCACCGGACCGCGAGGAACAAGTAAAGATTGGGTTTGAAGCCGGCATTCCGGTTTCGGTCAACGGCCTCGGCCTGGACCCCGTCTCATTAGTCGAACTGCTAAACGAGATCGGCGCTCGTAACGCTGTCGGACGTGTCGACCTGGTTGAGAACCGGTTCGTGGGAATCAAGTCTCGCGGTTGCTACGAGACCCCGGGCGGGACTCTGCTGATTACGGCGCATCGCGAACTCGAAGCACTTTGCCTGGAGCGCGATGTCGCACATTTCAAGCAACAGATCGCACTGAAATACGCAGAACTGGTCTACTTCGGATTCTGGTTTGCGCCGCTTCGCGAAGCGCTCGATGCGTTTGTCGAGACCACGCAGAAAAACGTGACTGGATCCGTCACGCTCTCTTTGTATAAGGGCAACGTCTCGGTAGTGAGCCGCCAATCCACGCATTCGCTGTACCGAACCGATCTGTCCTCGTTCACGATGGGCGAGGCTTACGATCAGAAAGACGCGGCCGGATTCATTCGTATTCTCGGCCTTCCCTCCCGTTCACGGGTTCAAGCCCATAAAGAAGCGGTCGGATCGGAGGTGGCGCAATGAAGATGTGGTCCGGCCGTTTCCGGCAGCCTCTCGACCCGGAATTTGAACGCTGGCAACGTTCGTTTGATTTTGACCGCCGATTGTTGGCTCACGAACTTGCAGCCAGCAGCGCTCACGCGCGTGCTTTGAAGGGTGCGGGTGTTTTGAATTCGACTGAGCTGATCGCCATTCTTCAAGGCTTGGAACGAATCGGCGAGCAAGCGGCATCGTCGCCCAAGTTTCTCGAAGACGACGAAGCCGAAGACGTGCATCACTTCGTCGAGAAGCAATTAGTCTCGCTGATCGGGGACACGGGATACAAGCTGCACAGCGGGCGCAGCCGAAATGAGCAAATCGCAACCGACCTTCGTTTATATGTCCGCGCAGCGGTTGATCAGATCCGGACTGATCTGGCCGCGTGGTGTAGCGTTTTTCTGGATCGCGCTCAGCAAGCGGGAAATGCAGCTATGCCTGCATACACGCATCTGCAACGCGCGGAGCCTGTGCTGGTCTCGCATTGGTTGCTCGCTTACGTGGAAATGTTTCTACGGGACGCCGACAGGCTCGCGGATTGCCGCAGCCGCTTGAATGTTTGCCCTCTCGGTTCTGGCGCCGTCGCGGGAGCCACACTGCCCTTGGACCGGCGAACCATGGCGGCTGACCTTGACTTCGAGCGGCCAACAGCAAACAGCATCGACGCTACGGGTGATCGCGATTTCGTCATCGAGTTTGTGAATGCGCTTTCGTTGCTCGCTCTCCACTTGAGCCGCTGGGCGGAGGAGATGACCCTATTTTCGTCCCAGGAATACGGCTCCGTGCATTTGCCCGAGGCCTACTCCACGGGAAGCAGCGCGATGCCGCAAAAGAAGAATCCTGATCTATTGGAACTCACACGCGGCAAGTGCGCCCGCGTGATTGGAGCTGCAACCACATTGCTGATTTGTATGAAAGGTTTGCCCCTCGCCTACAACAAGGACTTGCAGGAAACTCAAGAACCGCTGTTCGATGCCGCCGACACTGTGCTGTCCTTGCTGCCACTGGTCACTGGTTGGATGAAAGCCGTGAAATTCAACTACGAGCATATGCAGAAGGCAACGCAGTCGGGATTTATGAACGCGTGGGCCGCCGCAACATACTTGGTCCAACGCGGAGTCCCTTTCCGTCTGGCGCATGAGCAGATCGGTCGGGCGGTGCAGATGTGTCTGGAGAAGCATTGCGAACTTCAAGATTTGTCTTTGGAGGATCTGCGTTTAGTGAACCCGAAATTCGATCAGGATTTTTATGCCTGTCTGACGCTGGAGTCGGTGCTTGCTATCCACGATGTCCCCGGAGGCACGGCTCCGGCACGAGTGTGGCAAGCCATGACTGATGCTCGACAGAGGGTCGATTCGATCCGGGAGGATGTCCATGCGCACGCGTAAAGCCATTCTGCCCGACGCCCAGCGGATTCATTCTCTGATATGCGCTTACGCGGGAGACGGCACTCTACTCCCACGAACCCTGGCCGAGATCTGCGAGAATGTGCGAGATTTTGTAGTTCTGGAAGATGGCGGCTTGATCATCGGATGCGGCGCGCTCCATCTTTATGGCCCGCATCTGGCGGAGATCCGTTCCATCACCGTTTCGCCCTCGCAGCAAGGCAAAGGCGGCGGCGGACATCTGGTGAAGGCATTGCTCGCGGAGGCGAAAAAGCATCGCGTGAGTTGCACTTGCTTGTTCACGCGCGCTCCGGAATTCTTCGCCCGCCTGGGCTTCTCGACCGCACAGCGGGAAGATCTGCCGGATAAGATTTACAAAGATTGCCACGTTTGCCCGCGGTTTCATGCGTGTGATGAAGTGGCCATGGTGCGCGGCGAATTGCCGAAATTTGCGATTCTGCCGGAACCTCCGAACTGGCTGGTGAAACTTCAGGTCTGAGTGGCCGACGTGCACGTTGGTAGTTTTGTAGTTCATATCCTTTGTGTCCCTTGTTGTTGGTGAAGTGCAAATGCCGGAACCACAAAAGATACGAAGGAACACAAAGGTGTGATGGAAACCCTACCGAATCCCAGCCTGCGACGGCGCGGTTTTGCAAGCCCGCCTATTCGCGTTATCTTATTCTCATGCAACTTCGTGGATGCGGTACCGCTCTTATAACTCCTTTCCGTCAGGACGGCTCCATCGACGAGCCGGCCCTGCGCAACCTGGTGGCATGGCAGGTCGAATCCGGAATTGACTTTCTGGTTCCCTGCGGCACGACCGGCGAGACTCCGACTTTGTCGCATGACGAGTGGCTGCGGGTCATCGATCTGACGATCGAAGTAGCGGCCGGACGCGTGCCCATTATGGCTGGGGCCACTTCCAACTCGACGCAGGACGCAGTCAATAAAGCGAAAGAAGTCGCAACGCGCCCCGGCGTAGACTCAATTCTTACCGCATCACCTTACTACAACAAGCCGACGCAGGAAGGCCAGTACCGCCATTTCCGCGCAATTGCCGAGGCAGTCGACAAGCCAATTATTCTTTACAACGTGCCAGGCCGCACCGGGACGAATATCGAACCGGCTACGCTGGCCCGGTTGGCGGAAGTCCCGAACATTGCCGGTGTCAAGGAAGCCAGCGGCAACATATCGCAAATGGCGGAACTCTGCGCTCTGGTGCCGGAAACTTTCCTCGTCTTTTCTGGCGATGATGCGGTTACTTTGGCGCTGATTGGGCTGGGCGGCGTCGGCATCGTTTCGGTAGCTTCCAATGAAATTCCGCGGGAAATGGCCGAGATGACGCGGGCTGCGTTGAACAACGATTGGATCACGGCGCGGCGTATTCATCGCAAATACCTGGCGCTGATGCAAGCCAACTTCATCGAGACCAGTCCGATGCCCGTGAAAGCGGTGCTGGCGATGATGGGAAAAATCGAAGAAGTATATCGCTTGCCGCTCCTGCCGATGCGACGCGAGACCAGATCCAAGTTGCAAAAGATCGCGACCGACGCTGGGGTGATTGCCAAACCAGCGAGCCTGCCCGCCGACGTAGTGAATTTTTACATCTATGAAAACTGGCTGGCCGGACCGCACAAGATCGTGCTGCACCGCTCGAGTTGCGGGCAATGCAACCACGGCAAAGGACGTCCCGCAGGACACGACGCCAACCACGCTCGCTGGCACGGCCCTTACGCCACTCTTACCGAAGCGCGCGAAACTTCCCAAGGGATGGCCGGTGTCCTGATTCGTAGCGAGTGCAAGTGCATTTGAGGATTTCCATTGTCAACGCAGATTGTTTGTGCGAGCGTGACGGTGCGAATGGGACGCTGACAATGGCGCTCTGAAAATCCCGTATACTTTCCCCGCATGGAATCCCTCAGATCTGCGATCGAACGGCTCGCCTCTCTCGAAGTCGAGAGCAATCCGGATGCGCGCCAAATCTTCATGGACTTTCGCGATGAGCTTACCCAAGGCAAGATTCGCGCCGCCGAGAAGATCGACGGGCAATGGGTGGTGAATGTCTGGGTCAAGCAGGGCATTCTGCTGGGCTTTCGCCTGGGTGAACTCAGCAAGATGGGGGAAGACGTAAGCCTTTCCTTCGTCGATAAAGACACTTTCCCTGCCCGCCGGTTCACCGTCCGGGATCGGGTACGCATCGTGCCCGGCGGATCGTCGGTGCGCACCGGTTCGTATGTGGCACCCACAGTTATTTGCATGCCTCCGATGTTTATTAATGTTGGAGCGTACGTGGACGAAGGCACGATGGTGGACTCGCATGCGCTGGTCGGTTCCTGTGCGCAGATCGGCAAGCGTGTGCATTTGAGCGCGGCCGCCCAGATCGGCGGGGTTCTCGAACCGATCAATGCGTCTCCGGTCATCGTTGAAGACGACGTACTGGTGGGAGGTAACTGTGGCGTCTACGAAGGCACGCTGGTACGGACACGAGCGGTGCTCGGGGCCGGCACGATTCTGACTCGCTCCACGCCGTTGTACGACATTGTCCGCGGGCAGGTGTATCGAGCCACAGACGATAAACCGCTCGAAGTGCCGGAAAATGCAGTTGTCGTGCCAGGGTCACGAGCGGTGAAAACGGGTCAGGCTGGGGAATGGAATTTATCGCTCTACACGCCTGTCATCGTGAAATATCGTGATGAGAAAACCGACCAGAGAATCGAGCTCGAGGAATTGCTCCGATAACTCAGGATAACCGCTGCGTTGCACTTGAAGCCGAGGGCAAAGCCACGTCGGTTGCATTCATTCGTCGGCGAGTCTGCAGGTGTTTCTCGCGAAAGTGCGCTTTCGCCCGCTCGCCCCAGGCGCGCACAAAATAATAATTCAGTCCCGCACCGATGACCGAACTGGCAATCGGAATCACTCGCCCCGCCCACTTTTCGACGGCTTCTTTGCTGGCCTGCGCTGCGATCCGCTGGATCACTTTGGGCACAAAGCGGTTGACCACTTCTTTTTCCAGAACCTCGCGGGTAATGTCCACGCCAGCGGCGCTGGCCGCGGCAATCCATAGCTCAGCAGTTTCCTCATCAGTGTTGTATTCAAAACCGTAGATCAGACTAAGTTTCTGAATCGTTCGCAAGGTGATGCCGGCGAGAATGCTGAGGTCGGGGATCATGGTCAGGATCCCGCCCATGCCAAGCCCGGCGCCTTCCGCCGCAGCCAACTTCATTCCGCTGTGGATGACGCGGTTCGCCAAATCATCGAGAATACTAACGTCGACCGAGTAAATACCCTGAAAGGTGTTGATGGGCACGCCATAGGCGGCGCGAAGCTGCAAAAGAAATTTGTTCGGATCAACCTTCACCGTCTCATATGCGTGTTGGAAGCCACGCCGTAGACCATCTTCGATCCGGCGCCGTATCCATGACTTGCGTTGTTCAGCCATCTGACTTGACGTTAAATCAAGCAGAGCACAAATACCAGTTCTCCGCTCCAGATTCATAGTCCCTCAGTTGGCAAGATCCGCGAGCCGGCGGTCCGTTCGGGCTTCGTATGCTAGGATCATGGGACATCTAAAATGCCAACTGGAAAGCTGCAAATCGTACCTCTCGGCGGCCTGGGCGAGTTCGGAATGAACTGCATGGCCATCCGCTGGGGCGACGACATCATCGTCGTCGACGCCGGCCTGATGTTCCCCGAGGCAGAATTGCTGGGAGTCGACATCGTCGTTCCCGACATTTCTTATCTGATCGAAAACCGGCAAAGGGTGCGCGCCATCATTCTCACCCACGGCCATGAAGACCACATCGGCGCTCTGCCGTGGATTCTTTCCGAACTCAACGTCCCAGTCTGGGGGACGGAGTTCACTCTCGCCTACGTAGAAGACAAACTGGAAGAGCACGGACTGCTGGAGAACGCCGAACTGCGTGAGATCCGTTCAGGAGAGCGGTTCAAGGTGGGGCCGTTCACCATTCATCCCATTCACGTTACTCACAGTCTCGTTGATTGCGTGTCGCTGGCCATTCACACCCCTCTGGGTGTGCTCATTCACACCGGCGATTTCAAGGTAGATCCGACTCCTACCGACAACAAGATGTTTGACCTGCATTCGTTTGCGGAGTACGGCAAAGAAGGCGTGCTTGCGCTGTTCCAGGATTCGACCAACGTCGAGCGCAAGGGATACACACCGAGCGAGAGGGCGGTGCGGCGCAAGTTCGATGAAGTGTTTGCGCGCACTGAGCGGCGGCTCTTCATCTCCTGTTTTTCTTCGTCTATTCATCGCATTAAGCTGGCTGTGGAATTGGCTTGGGAGCACGGACGCAAGGTTGCATTTGTCGGGCGCTCGATGACCAGTTCTTCCGAGATTGCCGAGGACCTGGGCTACATCGAAATCCCCGAGGGTCTGCTGATTCATCCGGGAGATATGAAGAATTATCCACCCGAAAAAGTCTGTGTGATGATCAGCGGCACGCAAGGCGAGCCCATGTCAGCGCTATCGCGGGCTGCGGTGGACAATCACAAGCACGCCAAAATCGAAAAAGGCGACACGGTTGTGCTGTCCTCACGAATCATTCCGGGGAACGAGAAGGCGATCTACCGCATGATCGACCATCTGTTCCGGCGTCAGGCGCACGTAATTTACGAAGACGGATCTTCGCCGCCGATCCATGTGAGCGGGCACGGAAGCCAGGAAGAACTCAAGCTCATCATCAATCTGGTGAAGCCGAAGTATTTCATTCCGATTCACGGCGAGTACCGGCAATTGAAGCTGCACGCGGAAATGGCGGCTGCGATGCACAGCTCTGTTGGAAGCGTGTTGCTGATCGAGAGTGGCGACATTCTGGAATTCGACGAACTGGGCGCGCGCAAGGCTGGGCGCGTGAACGTGGGTCGCGTGTGCATTGATTCCGGTTCGCGCACTGATGTGGTCGAGGATTTGATCATCAAGGATCGCCGCCACCTCAGCGAAGACGGCATCGTGCTGCCAATCATCGCCATCAACAAACTTTCCGGCCGGGTGGAGAGTTCGCCGGAAATCGTGACTCGCGGATTTGCGCCGGGTGAAGATGGCTTCCTGGACGGTGCGCGGCAACTGGTGATGCAGACTTTGGAACAGTCTAGCGCCGAAGAGAAGGCCGACTACGGGGTCATAAAAGAGAAAATCCGTGCGGACTTGAAGCGCTACATCTCCAAGCAAACGCAGAAACGACCGCTGATCATGCCGGTGATACTGGAAATCTAAATTAGAAAGAGCCTGGCCGCGGATCAACGCGGAGAAGCCAGCGGAGTTGATCTCATCATAACTCTGGAGGATATTCGCGAAGCCCAAACTCGCTTGCGTGGCGTGATTGTTCGCACCGAGTTGATTCAGGCGTTATTGCCTGCAGATGCTCCTGAGGCAGGCGGGCGCAAACTCTATCTCAAGCCTGAGAACTTGCAACCCATCGGTGCATTTAAGCTTCGTGGAGCGTACAACAAAATCGCTTCTCTTTCTCCGGAGGAGCGGAATCGCGGCGTGATTACTTATTCCAGCGGCAATCATGGGCAAGGCGTCGCCTATGCGGCGCGTGCGTTGGGAGCGAAAGCTGTGATCGTAATGCCGGACAATGCGCCAGCCATTAAGCGCGATGCCGTGGCATCCATGGGGGCTGAGATCGTCCTGGTTGGCCCTGACAGTCTGGACCGCCAGCGCAAAGCGGAAGAACTAGCCGCGCGGCATGGTTATGTGATTGTGCCTCCATTCAACGATGAGAAGATCATCGCGGGCCAGGGTACGATGGGACTGGAGATTCTGGAAGATCTTCCGGAAGTGGAGACCGTGCTGGTGCCGGTTGGCGGAGGCGGAATGCTCAGCGGTGTGGCCACCGCGATCAAGTTAAGCAAACCGGGCGCCAAGGTCATCGGGGTTGAACCAGAACTGGCGGCGGATGCGCAAGCTAGTTTGCGAGCGGGAAGGATTGTCCAGTCCACGGCAGAGCAAACGTCGCGCACGATTGCCGACGGATTGCGGACTCAGAGTATCGGCGCTATCAACTTCGAGCATATCCGGCAATACGTGGACGACATTGTTACCGTCAGCGAGGACGAAATCCGCCACGCCACGCGCTGGCTGGCAACGAATCCTAAGACCGTAGCCGAACCTAGCGGTGCGGTGGCAGTGGCTGGATTTTTGTTCCATCAAGACCAGTTGCCGAGAACTACGATGAACGTGGCAATCATCAGCGGAGGGAACATTGACCCGCACATGTTGCAGGAAATCAGGTCAATGTAAGACGTTGCAAGCAACGTCTCTACCGAAGTTGTCGTCATACTGATAACGTACTCCGCTAGATTAAAATCCATGCAACTGCGATCAATGATTGTTGCTACTGTCTTACTCTGCTCGCCAGCTTGGGCGGACACCCTACGGGGCACGCCGATACGGGTTGCTTCCATTTATCTTTCGCCCGATTCCAGCTCCAACAAACTTGCGGAAATTGAGCGCGGGCGTGAAGTCGTCATTCTTGAGACCAGCGGCAACTGGTTGCACGTGGAAGCAGCCCTTACGGAAGAGAAAATCATCACCGGCTGGATGATGAAGAAATCCGTTGTGCAGGGTTCGACTCCCAACGGCGACAAGATCGTTTTCGGCGAGGCGGTAGACTCCGAAGACCAGGCCAGCCAGCGGCATGGGCGTCGCGGAGCTGCGCAGGACGCGATGCGACTCTATTACAGGACCGCTGAGTATTTCCCCCACTCGCCCCTTGCGGGTGAAGCCATGTACCGTTCGGCTGATATTCGCTGGCAGATCGAGAAGGCAGATGTGATGTCCCGCCCTTCCGCTAAGGAGAAAGAAGCGTTTCTTCGGGAAGGAATGAACGACGAATTCATGAAGGAAGTAATGAAGAAATTTCCTGGGACAAAGTGGGCCGACCTGGCGGCCTTTCATCTGATCGACAATAAGCTGTGCGGCGATTGGCAAGCCTCCTCCAAGTGCCCGGAGAAGGAGGCCGAGATGTACGAAAAGTATGCCAACGAACATCCGCAATCCCCAGCGCTGGTGGAAGCGTTGTACGACGCGGCGTGGCGGCGGTCTGCCTTAATCGAAATCTACAAAACCGAAGACCAGTCGAAAAAGTCCGATGAGTCCAAGACCAAGGCCATCGCTCTGGCACAGAAAGCGGTAACGCAGGCCCCGCAGAGCGATTGGGGAACGCGCGCTCAGCGACTGTTGTTTATGATCGAGCAGGGCATACCGACTTATGGCAACACGACAGAGTAACCTTCCTCGGGCCGTCCAAGACTTGGCACCCACTGCCGGGTAATTTTCTGAGATACTTCCCATTCACCTGGAGGATGCTTGAGCGACTATCTGTTGTCTGTGGTCCTTGGAATTATTGAGGGGCTCACTGAATTCTTGCCCGTTAGTTCGACGGCACATCTTCGGATTGCCGAAGCGCTGTTTCACATTAATCTGGCCGACGGATACTGGAAGATGTACACCATCGTGATTCAGCTCGGCGCTATCCTGTGTTTGCCGGTATATTTTCGTCACCGCATCGCAAAGCTGCTTTCGACTTTTCCGAAGGGGGAGAGAGGCGATAGCACGCCGCTGACCCATCCATTAGGCCTCACGATCGTCGCATTCGTTGTAACCGCCATTCCCGCATTTTTGTTAACTAAAGTCATTGGCAAGCATCTGGAGAGCCTGCACATAATGGGCACAGCGTTACTGGTTGGCGGCATTGTGATGTGGATTGTCGATGCCATAAATGCACCCGCCGAAGCTGCTGGGCCACAGTCTGGGGGCGGTCGCATTCACGCCTGGACCATGGAGGCCATGAGCCTGGGCCAGGCCATTTGGATTGGAGCGTGCCAGATTCTTTCGGCGCTATTTCCGGGCACGTCCCGGTCCATGTCGACGATTGTGGCGGGACAGCTGGCAGGAATGTCGCGCGCGGCAGCGCTTGAATTTTCGTTTTTCCTCTCGATCCCAACCATGGTGGTTGCCACTTTCTATGACTTACTGAAGTCCCTCCGGGGCAAGGGTGTAAATCCGATTGGAGTTTCCCAAATCGATTCCCACGGATGGATTGTTTTGATGATCGGATTTGTCGTTTCCTTTTTTGTCGCTTATCTGTCCGTCGCGTGGTTCATGGCCTGGGTTCGGAAGCATGGGTTTGCTCCATTTGCGGTCTACCGGATCATCGTCGGTGCGCTGGTGCTCGTGTACGCGTCCCGGCTAGTGGCATAGGTGGTGTTTGTCATTCTGGATACTGCCGAGAATCCTGAGTTGTAGGCTTCTCTCATTCTTGTCATAATTGAAAGGCTCTGGCACAGATCTGGCACCAAGACAGGAGTGTCGTTCCTGCCTCGGAGCAAATACGCGTATGAGGTATCTCAGACAGATCTTTGCCCCGACCAACAACCGCCGGCTCAATGAGCTGATCGGCTTTCTGTTGTGCATCTCCGCACTCCTCCTTTTCCTGGCATTGGCTTCGTACTCGCCGCTAGACCCGTCTTTCAACAGCGCCTCCGTGCTGACCGGTTCGCGGGCGGCGCGTAATTGGATCGGGGTAGTAGGCGCTCTTATTTCTGATCTGGTTCTGCAAGGCTTTGGGGTTGGAGCATTCCTGCTCCCCGTCTTCTCTGCAGTGCTCGGCATTCGCTGGTTTCGTTCGCGCAGAGTCGCTTCGCCCATAGCCAAGGTTTTAGGTGGACTCTGGCTGATAATCTTTGTTCCCGCTCTCCTGGCGCTTTTGCCTGGCCACCTGCGTTGGATGAACGCGATTCCGATGGAAGGCCTGTTTGGCAGGATGGTCGGAGATTTTCTCATCCATTACTTCAACCTGGCGGGAGCCTATATTGTTTGCGCCAGCGTCCTGGCCGTGGCGCTTTATCTCTCGACCGCGTTCTCCTTCGCTGCTCTGCAGGTTTGGGCACCTACGCGTTTCGCATTTGCGATTGCCCTATGGGATCGCTGGAAAGATTGGCAAGATGCGCGGGCTAAAAAACGCATGCAAAAAGAGTTGGAGAAGCGCCGCGCGGCCCCAAAGCCGGTAATTACAACGCAAATGGTTCCGGCCCGCTCTGCAACTCCGCCCGTGCAATCTCAGACGCGGGCTCCTGAGCCCGTTCGAACCGGCATTGATCGAACATTTGGGGAAGAGACTCGAGCGGAGGCTCATTCGGTAGTCGAACCAAGGCCCGAATCGCAAGCAAGTTCACCCCAAGTTACGGAGCGAGCCGACAGCGCGCAGAAACCCAAAACGATCTTGCCCCACATCGCAGGCGGTTTTAAGCTGCCTCCCAGTTCCCTGCTGCACCGGCCGGACGAGCAGCAAGCTGTCGATGCCAATGAGTTGAAGCTACTAGCCCAAGTGCTCACGGGAAAATATGCTGAATTTGATGTGCATGGACAAATAACCCAGATCAATCCCGGCCCGGTGGTCACGACTTTCGAATTCAAGCCCGAGGCGGGCATAAAGTACAGCCGCATTACCAATCTGACGGACGATCTATGCCTCGCATTGAAAGCGGAGAGCATTCTGATCGAGCGGATGGCGGGCAAGTCCACGGTTGGCATTCAGGTGCCCAACCGCGAGCGAGAAATCATCTGGCTGCGCGAGAACATCGAATCCACAGAATTCCTCGGCTCGAAGTCGAAGCTAACGCTGGCACTAGGAAAAGACATCAATGGCCGTATCGTTACCGCCGACTTGAACGGGATGCCGCACCTGCTCATTGCTGGTTCAACCGGCGCGGGCAAGAGCGTCGCGATCAACGCCATGATCATGTCGATCCTATATAAGGCGACGCCCGATCAAGTGCGGCTGATTTTGGTAGATCCAAAGCGGTTGGAGTTGGGAAATTACGAAGGGGTGCCCCACCTCTATACGCCCATCATCACCGAGCCAAAACTGGCCGCCAATGCGCTACGGAATGCGGTGCGTGAGATGGAGCGGCGTCTGAAACTGCTGGCCGAAAAAGGTGTACGCAACATCGACCAGTACAACAAGCTTTTCGATGAAAGCGGAACACCTAGTCTGTTTGGCGATAATGCAGACGAACGTCCTTTGCCGTACATCGTAATCATCATTGACGAACTCGCCGACCTGATGATGCTCGATTCCAGCAACGTGGAAGAATCGATCACGAGGCTAGCCCAGATGGCACGCGCAGTCGGCATTCACCTGGTCCTCGCGACGCAGCGTCCTTCGGTCGATGTGATCACGGGCCTGATCAAGGCAAATTTCCCGGCGCGTATGTCATTCCGTGTGGCCACCAAGGTAGACTCACGCACAATTCTCGATGCCAACGGTGCGGAAGCTCTCTTAGGCAGAGGAGACATGCTGTACCTGCCTTCCGGGTCGGCTCGGGTTCACCGTCTGCATGCTCCGTTCGTTACAGAAAAGGAGATTGCGGCAGTGGTCGAGTTCTGGCGCGCTCAAGGCCTTGCTGAATACGAGGAGAAGTTCCTGCAGGCACCAAGAGAAGAGCGGGAAGACGGAGGCTCTGGAACTGGCGCTGAAGGAGATGAAGAAGCGGCAAACGATCCACTCTATGAAGATGCCGTGAAATTAGTGGTTGAATTCGGCAAAGCTTCCACTTCCCTGCTGCAGCGGCGATTACGCATCGGCTACGGGCGCGCGGCGCATCTTATCGACCTGATGGAGCGGGACGGCATTGTGGGCGCCGCGGATGGTCCCAAGCCCCGCGAAGTATTGAAGCGGCCGGATTGGCTCTCCGAAGTCGAAGAGTCGATGAGGTAACCTTCGCGTCAAGAAGTTTCGGCCTTGCGCCATGCCCTCAGGTTGACCGCATAGAGCACGATGCAAAACAAGTTTGCTGGGATGAAACCCCATTGCGATGTCTTTAGTCCGATGAAGCAGATAATTACGCTGTTCACGCCGGCCAGAATCCATCCCTCCCAATGCCTTCGTCCGATCAACAAAGTTGAAAAAATCGTAAGTACACAAGACAGGTAGTCGAGCCTCAGCCCCACCGAAATGCACCTCCAAAGCCATTATGCGGCAAATGCTTCGGCTTTCTATGTGACGGTGAAGCTCTCGTAACGTAACGTAAGTACGTGCACCAACGAAGCGTTCAATAAAAAAGGCGGCTTCAATCGAAGCCGCCGCTTTCAGTTCCATTGCTCGGTTAGAAGGTGATCTTTCCTTGTATTTGGATCAGCCTTGGCGATGCGTCCGCGCCCAGTCCAGAGCCGTAAATACTGGTCGGGGTGCTGATTGTGCTGGTGATTTGCCCAAACTGCGAGCTGTTGGCATTTTCAATTGGGAAGTTGAAGTTGGGATGGTTGAAGATATTGAAGAATCTCGCACCAATCGAGAACTGTGCTCCTTCCCACTTCGGAATGCCGAAGCCCTTCTCCACCGCGAAGTCGGTGTCGAAGTAGCCAGGGCCACGGAACTGGTTGCGTCCTTGATTACCGAAAGTGTCGAACGGATCAGCAAAGTTCGACGTCAGCAAGCAGGGATTATTGACCTTTGCCGCCTGTCCACTGCAATTGAAACCGGTCGCACCAACGATGTTGGAGTAGATGTAGGTCAGTCCAGATCCAAAGTTGGTAGAGCTCAATGCATTGGTGTCATTGTTGCTGAATACAGTGAAGGGCAAGCCGCTGTGCCGGAAGATGGTTCCCGAGAACGTCCAGCCTTTCACCAGTACGTTCGGGCCATGGCTGGTCAAATGACGGAAGGCATCACTCCACACATAGTTCATGACGAAGTTGTGCCGGATGTCATAATCCGCATTGCCATAGTTATACTTGCGGAAGTTGAACGGATCCTGCGGGTAAATGATGTCCGCCTGCTGGCCGCCAATATTCACGCCAAAGGGAGAGAAGGTGTTATTGGAAATTTCATCCTGAGCGTGGCTGTAGGTATAGCTCGCCTGGAATTGAAATCCTCCGCTGAAATTGTGCCTAGCCGTCACTACCAAACCGGAATAGTTGGAGTTGGCGACGTTCTGTTGCTGAGAGACTTGCCCTAGTGCGGCATCCGGTACAGTCGTTGGCAGGTCGGCGAAGTGAGTTTGCGTGCTGCCCGTCCCGAACTGATTTGCAATGCAGCAGAAAGCATTCACGGCCTGATTGACGAACTCCTCGTGGGAACCGTGATTGCCCACGTACATTGCACTCAACGTAGTCTTCCAACCGACTTGCTGCTGCAACTCCAGGCTCCATTCGTAATAACGCGGAACCGCGGTCTTTGTGGGGTTGAAGAAGCTGAACGGAGGCGTGTTGGGGCTGCCGCTGGCAAAATCCGTCTTGAAGCCTGCATTCGCCGCCGCAGCTATGCTATTCAAGCTGTTGACCTCCTGCGGAGCCAGAGTGCCGTTAAATTGCGCGAAGAACGGAACGCTCGGCGCCTGGTCCAGGATGCTGTCGATTGCGCCCGTAGGAAGCGCATCGGCAAAGACTCCGAAACCACCGCGAACAACGGTGTTCTTAGCGCCAAACGGCGTCCAGGCGAACCCTATCTTGGGCTGAGCGGCAATTCCTGTAACCCCGGGAAACGCCTGATGCTGGTTACCCAAAACTTGCTGGTTGATTGCGGCTGTCTTGTTGAGTTGGTCAAACGGTGCCGCCAAGCGCTGGAAGCAATCGACTTGGCAGACGGGGTTCGAAAGATGGTCGAGACGCAAGCTTAGGGTCAACTTCAAATTGGAGGTTACCCTGATATCATCGGCCCCATAAATTCCCAGTTGATAGAGCGCGATCGGATACTCCAGTCTGGTGGGGAAGGTCTGTTGTATCCTTGATCCCACAGCCCCAGTGCCCCCCAAGGCAAGATCAGCCAGGCTGAATTCCACAATCTGGGGACTGGTGAAAATTCCCGGGGTCTTGTCCGTGACATCGTCGCGACGGAAATTCGCTCCAACCTTGAAGCTGTGCCGGCCGTGAACCCAGCTGAAGTCGTCTACAAACTGGTACTGGGTGATGTTGCGCCCTTGGGGAAAGTTAAAGTCAATTCCGCCGAGCGCGGTTAGAGAATTGTCGCCCAGGAAGATGCTTGCGCCGAGAGTGCTGGCTTGGGCAGTGGGGTTTGCGAAGGTAAATACCGCGCTATACCAAAGCAGCGATGCGTTAAAGTTGTTCACCTTGCTGCTGCCGAAGGTATGAGTCTCGCCGAAATTGCTCTGCCACTGCGGCTGATCACTAATGGCGTTAAAGTTCGCGTTGATCGGGTCAATGTAGCTGGCTTGCAGTCCGTGTTCATGTTCCACGCGAACGAAGAGCTTGTCGTTGTTCCCGATGTTCTCGTCGAAACGGCCAGCGTAAAGGACATCATGGGTAGCGGCCGACAAGCCTCCCTGAATCTTCACTGCGCAGGGAGTGCCGCCGGGACCGAACGCGGCGAATGCCGCCCCTAGCGCCGGAGTGACGTTGGAACATCCGGCAGCGCTGATCACATTGTTGTTCGCATCCGTGCCGCCGGGCAACGCTGACGCACCAGCTTGCGATACGCCGTTGTAAAGATTGAATAAGTGTTGGTAGTAAGGGACAGAAGCAGTTAATCCGCTTGTGCCCAGATTGGCCAGTACCGCATTTTCGAACGCCGCCGTAGGCAGGTTAACGGTCGTGGGCGACGGAATCAGCAAGCGCAGACCCTCATAGTCGAAGAAGAAGAAAGCTTTGTCCTTCTTGATCGGCCCGCCGATCGATCCTGCCCATTGATTTGCATTGACGAACGGGCGTGGACTCACGTCACTTCCAGCCAGCGCATTCGCCTGGTTGCGGAAGTAGTTGTTGGCGTCCATGACCCGCCCGTTCCACCAGTACTCGGCATTCCCGTGAAAGGCATTGCTGCCACTCTTGGTCACATAGTTGATGTTGGCTCCGGCCAAACCACCATAGGATCCGCTGTAGCCATTGGCGACCACAGCGCTTTCCTGCACATCGTTCAAGCCCAGGGACAGGTTGGTCGCACCGCTGTTGTTGATGTTGAAGTACGGATCGTTGTAGTTGGAGCCATCCACGGTAAACAGATTGGACGTGGCCGGTAGACCGTAAAGCTCGAAATTGCCCCCGCCAAAAGTAGAACCGCCAGCGGTGTTCATCACCGCGCCCGGCGAGGTGAGAGCAACCGCGGAAATATCATTGCCAGGATTCGGCAACAGAGCTACCTGTTCGGGGCTGAAGTTGGTATTCAGATTCGCGTTGTCGGTTTCGACGGCTGTGGTCTGCCCGCTAACCTCAACCGTGGTTGAGCTGGATGAAAGTGAGAGTTGAAGGTTCCCTGACGCGCTCGAGCCCAACGCTACGGAAACTCTCTGGGTAACGGGTTGAAACCCCGTAGCGTTGGCGGTTACCGAATAATTTCCCGGCGACAGCAGCGCAAATCGGTACGACCCCTGGGCATTCGTCGTCGCGGATTGTGAGCCACCGGTATCAATATTTTTCAAAGTTACCGACGCGTTGGGAATAACAGCGCCTGTTGGGTCCGTCACAACGCCGCTGATGTCTCCCGTTGTTGTCGTCTGCGCCCAGACTTGCGACATAGCCGCCAACACAAACAACAAGATGGCGAACGATAACGAAGTCCTCATTTTCTTTACACTCATTTACATTTCTCCTTACTTCAAGTTCGGGTTGTCGAACAGCATCAAAACTTGTCGAGCTGAACAATGCATGTGACAAACCGAAGATTGGGTGTGGGATCTGCCGTGGGCGAGTCGTCCGTTTTTAGGGACGAAGACGACCTCATTCAGGATGAACGACGCTCGGTTCCAGCTGTGAAAATCAGGGCGTCCGCAGTCGAATGATTTTATCTACAGAAATCTATAACCATTTCTACGCCGTTATACCAAAACTAGTAGAGCGAGAAATAATTCCAAAGCGAATTGTGCAAATGACTGAGATCGCCACACAAGCGACGTTGGTTATGTTGGCTCCGATTGTTGGGCAGTGTCGAAGCAGGTGCGAAGCGTGCGCATATAAGTATTAACGCGCAGAAGTTCGGGATGGTCGCAACCATTTCGCGCTTGAGTGCGTCAATAGTATGTATGGGGTTGTTTCCGCAAATCGAAACTCGCCTGCGTGAGCTTCGCATGATGATTCCTGAAATCCGCGCGGTCGTTGCTGATGATGAGCCGCGGATGCGGGACCAGTTGCGGCTTTTGCTGGCAAACGAAAGCGGCGTTGAGGTGGTTGCCGAGTGTTGTGATGCGCTCCAAACCATCGGCGCGGTGAAGACACACAAACCTGATTTGTTGTTGCTCGATATCGAAATGCAGAATTGCGATGGTTTTCAGATTCTGAATTGTATTTCGCAGAGAGAAATGCCTATCGTGATCTTCACCAGCACCGACCATCAGCACGCAATTCGAGCGTTTGAGGCGCGCGCGCTCGACTATCTCTTAAAGCCATTTGATCAGGAGCGCCTTCACACCGCTATTGAGAGAACGCGAGGCGAACTTCTCAAGGCGCACGATCGTCAGTTGACCCATCGTATTCTTGATTTGCTTACCGAAGCGAAGACAGGGGCGCAGACTGAGCGACGATTGGCAATCAAGACCGCGGGACGCGTTGTTCTCGTGAACATGGATGAGATTGATTGGGTGGAAGCGGCTGGGAACTACGTTGAGTTAAAGACAAACAGCGGGGCTTACCTCCTCCGCGAGGGCATTGGGCGCCTCTCCGCGAGGCTGGATCCTGGCCAGTTCGTTCGTATCCATCGTTCCATTATTGTGAATGTGCGGAAGATCAAAGAATTGCAGCCCTGCAATCGCGGCGAGTACATGGTTGTTCTAAAAGACGGCAAGCAGTTGTCGTGTAGCCGCAGCTACCGCGCAAAGCTGCAAGAGGTCATCGCTGCCCAGTGAGGCTGCATTCCCCGCAGCCAAATCGTTAGAAAGCTATTGCTGGAAAATATCCACTCTCGCAGTCGTGTCATTTTGTCCCGACAGGGAGAAAAACTGTGCGGGTGAGACCATGTAGAGAATCGCGGCCTGGGTATTCCCTGTTTCTGCCACCGTAACCCTACCAGAAGATTCGACAGAGGTGGTCGCCGTGATCGGTTGGTTTACGAGCAGTCCGTTAGGACCACTTACGTTGAGAGTGAAGTTGAGGGTGTTGGACCCGGCGATCGCGATGCCCACGATGTTGCTTACGTTGAGATCGACCGGCGCGAGCGACCCACCCGCATAGGTCCCTGACAATGAAGTAGACGTATACGTTCCTGGCTGCACTTGCGGTGTCATGAATCCGAAACTGACGGCCGTGTCTGAGCCGATAACGAATGCCTCATTATCACTCACCATATAGAAGACGGGTTGCGAGGTTGGCGTCGAATTTTGAAAGCCAGACGATCCGTTCGTAGTCGGAGTCACAGCAACGCGTCCGTTCGTAATGATGTAGGTCCCCGACCCGCTTGGTTGGGTCAGCGTACCGCCAGTATTCTGGTCCGAGGTCAAGTTGAAGCCTCCACTGATGCCTGCAAACAGTCCGACCTGACTCTCAGCCGTGGGTCCCGATGGATTCAGCGCTGTGAGTTCGAAAACACTGGCACTTGTAAAACTGCTGGTAGTCGTCTGTGTAAGGATCGCACCGCTAACCAGAGGATTGCCCCCGCTAAGGAAATTATCCGTCTCTATTACCAGCAGCTCGCTTGAGTTGACAATATAGAAGCTGTAACCGGTAGTTCCCTGAGCGGTCTTGATATTTAGGGTCCCTCGACCGTTAGAAGCTACCGTGTACGAGCTCTGGGCAATAGGAACGCTTGGGGATGGGCCGCTCACACTGTCGTCGCTATCCAAAAGGCAGTTAGCGGACGTTAAGCAAAGGTTTCCTCCTCCGTCCGCGACAAATTCGCCGGCCAGGCCAAAACGGTTCTTGCTGGAGTCGATTCCCAAAAAACCGAATGCATAGTTGCCCGAGACCGAAGACAGAGAAAATGGCCCAGGCTCTTGTTTCAGAAGCACCCCAGAATCACGCGTCCCTCCGCCGTTGCTATCGTCAAACTCAATGATGTTTGCATTTCCGCTGGCCATCATCGAAATCGCGTAGGTGCGGCTGCCCAATCCTGCGATATTGAGGAACAGAAATCCAAAGCCATTCGGGTCGATAGTGTATGTCCCGGTGAAGGTTGGATTGACCGGGTCACTTGCCGTGTTGTTAACGTCCATCAACCCGCTGGTAATATTGCCGTTCCCATCTGCAACAAAACTGCCAGCAGCCACGAAAAGCGGGAGTTGTGGTCCACTCGAGTCGAAGCCGCGGACCGAGAACGCGTAGTTGCCATTTAGTTTTGAGTTGTCGTTAGCCCCAGAGTTGACGGTAATGCTCAAATTTGCGGTGGCGCTTTGCGGCGGACTCGACGAGTCGACCACTTTCACCGTGAAACTGGAGGTTCCGGCGGCTTGAGGAGTACCAGAAATCACGCCGCCGCTAGATAGAGGATTGAAGCCAAGTGGAAGGCTCCCAGCCGTAATGCTCCAAGTATAGGGCAGGACTCCACTGCTTGCCTGCAGAGTAAACGCGGGGTAGAGGACACCTACGGTGCCATTGGGCACCGACGCCGTCGCGACCGCCAGTGGCGGTGGCGGATTGATGGTGATGCTCAGCGCCTGGGTCACACTCGAGCCCGCGGCATCGGTGACCTGTACGGTGAACTTGGAAGTCTGCAACAGCGTTGGCGTACCTGTGATCTGGGCGGAGCTACTGGTGGATGTGGTTTGAAAGGTTAGTCCTGCAGGAAGGCTGCCTGACGTTATCGTCCAGGTGAATGCCCCGGTTGCGCCAGCGGCATTGACAAATGCGCTATAGGGAACACCCAGGGCGCCCGCCGGAAGCGAGGTCGTGCTAATAGTCAGAACCGCGGTCAGCGTGATCGATTCGGTCGCGGTCACGCTACTGTTCGCTACCGAAGTTGCGGTGATCGTCGCGGTTGTGTTCGTTGATATGTTGCTCGGCGCCGTATACACCACTGAAGTCGTGGTATTACCGCTCAACGAGCCGGGACCAGAAAGAGTCCAAGTCACGCCTCCATTGGTTTTGTCATTGGCGACCGTGGCGGTAATGGTCACCGTAGCTCCGGGATTCAACGATTCTCCCGAGGCAGGTGCCAACGTAACCGTGATGGAACCGCTACCCGAGCAACCCGCGAAAACCAGCGTCCAGACAAGGATCCCCACCGCTACCAACGAAAGAGCTCTCAAATTTCTCACGGTTTCTCCACTGAAAGTTGTAACAACATCTTTGCGAAACGGCAAGCCGCTAGAATGAGAACACAACCTGCAAGTCGATCCTCCGCGTAGCCGAACCGAACGAATATGGCCCGCCGGCAAGCGCGTTCGACTCGCCAAAAAGTGGTGAAGCGAGATTGCCAACCGGTGGCGCCAGGTTCACTCGATTGAAAACATTTCGCGCTGCGACGCTGAAGGTTAAATTGTAGCGGCGGTTGCTTGCGGCCGCCGAACTGAACGGACCGCCAGGCCCACCACTCCCACTCAATCCGCGGCCGCCCAATCCACCTCCGGGAAAGCCTCCTCGTCCACCCCCGCCTGCTCCTCCCTGTCCGCTGCGAGGACCCTGCCCTGCACCCACCTCTCGTCCAAATCCGAAAGTCTTGCTGAGGCGCAAATTCGCGGTGAACAGTGCCGGACCGTTACCGATATTGATTGGAATGAGTTTCTGCCCGGGCGCGGGAGCCAGGTTGAAAGTACCCAACTGCGTGCACGCTAAGCCGGAAGCGATCTGCACCACGCTGCAAGTTGCGGCCGAAGCCAGCGCGGGCCGATCATTGAAAATAGAATCGCCATTCAAATCCTGACCCGCCGTAACGTTATAAGGCTGACCCGAACTCAGGATGATAAAGGGATTCAGACGAAATGCGTAAGGGAGAGAAACCGTCCCGCCCACGACCACCCGGTGGTGCACATCGAATGACGATCGGCCATAATCCGCCATTGGGTCATAGGAGTTTGAAAGAAAATTGGCGCTAATTGTTGAACCGCCGCCGCCACCGGATCCAAAGCCGCCGCCGCCACCGCCAGATCCAGCTCCCAAGTCACTGTTGGCGTAATTCAGCATGTAAAAACCGAAGAGCGAAAGCTTGGATCCCAGGTTAGTTCTGAAATTAGCGATCAGCTGGTTTTGCCGGAAGATTCCTTCAGAGTCGTATTGATAAATATTATCCGAATCTCCAAGGGGCCGTATTCCGGGAGGAAACGTCCCCGGCAGCGGTGCGTTGGCGTTGCTCAGGAAAAGCTGATGTTCTCCGTAGGAATTAATGTAAGTAAGGGCCACAGTGGTGCTCTTGGCTACTTGCCGCTCGATGCCTAGCGCTGATTGCATGGTCGAGGGTGCTCGCAAACTGGGAGCGATTTGGTAGCGTGTAGGAGAGATCTGGCCGCCGAAACCGCTGTTCGCCTGAATGATGGTCTGCTGTTGTGTAAAACCGTTCAGTCGCTCCGACTGGAGGATGAGGTTGTACGGAAAGCGGTCGTAGAAAATCCCAAATCCAGCCCGTAACACGGTCTTGGGCGTAGCCTTTTTCCCCCCGCCTCCGAGGCCCCAGGCAAAGCTGATGCGCGGAGCGAAATCCCCCTGATCATGAATGTCATTCTGGGTTTCAAAACGCAGGCCATAGCTGAGCGTCATGTTGGGGCGGATCCGCCAATCATCTTGTGCATAAAGTCCCGCATCAACCACGCTCACCTCGGATAGCGGCTGTCCAGTAGTGATCGAGAACTGGCTGGCGCCGCACTGGGACAATGCGCCAGGCGTGGGCACAGTCGGCAACGCTGCGATCAACAGCGACAAACACGAAGTTGCAGGCTGCAGGTTCGTCTCGTATGCAGACAGCGACGAGAAAGTGAATGTGCCATTGAAATTTGTATTCGCCACGTTGGAATCAGTCATCGCGCGCAGTCGTCCACCAAATTTTATTAAATGGTTGCCGTGAACGATAGACGTGTAGTTCTGCAGTTCATAGTGGTTCTGCACGTCAGAACCATTTCCTAACTGATTCCCTCCGCCCGTGAACGCTCCCAGCACCGATATAGTTGGCTGGAAATTCTGTACGGTCTGGCTGCTATTGTCGCGGAGATACTGGAAGCGGGTCTCGTTCACAACATTCGTGCTGAGCACCTGCGTGTCACTGATCTGCAGAGTGTGTTCGGTCGAGCCCGTGTTGTAAGCCTGGGAAGGAAGGGAAAACTGTCCGACTCCCTGGTTGTCCTGGATGTCGCGGTACAACTGATAGCGGACGGTCAGAGTATTGCTCGGCGTGAGCTGAAAATCCAATCGAGGGCCGATATTGGTTCGAGTCCGGGCATTGGGAACTGCCTGCATGAAGTTAGCGGTCGTTGGGTTGGGGTCAGCCGTAGTCGGCACGACCGCGTCCACAATATTAGAGTCAGCGATCTGTCTGCGCTCCGCATTGAAAAAGAACGAAGCCTTCTTGCTTATTGGGCCACTGACGCTTCCTTCAAACTGTTCCGAGTGAAAAGACGGCTGGTTTTGTGCGAAGGGGCTCAATGCATCGAAGGCCGAGGGGTTCCCCATCAGCATGAACTGTCCGTGAAACTGGTCCGTGCCGGGCTTGGTGAAGATTTCAATCCGCCCGTAGCCGAGTTTGTCGTACTCTGCGGAAAATGGGTTCTGATTAATCCTGATTTCGCGGATTGAGGACTTGGGTGGAAGCTGCCCCGCTGTGAAGCCATCAATATAGATCTGCCCGCCGTTCGGTCCCGCGGAAGGTCCCGCCAGCGCCTCGAGTTCCTGTTGCAACTCGTCGGGATCATCCGAGAGAGCTTCGAGATCCTTTCCCTTAATTACAATAGAGCTGGCATTCTCTGATGGGTTCACGCTCACGGTTGCGCTTTCTTCCTGGACATCAACTTTTTCCTGCTGCACCTTAATCTCTAGTGCAATGTCGAACTGCTGCACTTGATCCGCGGAGATCGCGACGTTCTGCTCTGTGGAAACTGCGAAGCCCTTAGCCGAAGTGCTGACCGTATATTTCCCCGGAGACAATCCCTTGAGTTCGTAGGCTCCCTGACTGTCGCTAACCGCTGTTGTCTTTTTCCCCATTGGGGCCGTTGCCGTGACGGTGGCTTGCGGGATTACTGCGCCGGACGGATCCGTCACCCGGCCGCGAAGCGTGCCCGACGAAGTTTGCGCAGACAAAGAACTGGTCACCAACAGAACGAAAAGAGCGACCAGAACGCACGCATGACCTCTAGAACCGCCAAACTTCATCAATTCTCCTGAAGGAAGCTACTGTGTTGCACCCGCCGCATCGGCTCCGCCTCCCAGGTTCCAGGGGGAAAGAAGCATTGCCGCTCGATTGCTGTTGGGAGAGGCCGACAGAATGGGTTCCACGCCGCTTAGCAGCGTGATCGCGGTCGGCTGAGTATTGGCCGAACCTTGCGTCGTCACGATCATAACCGCATCACCCTTCTGCAAATCGGCAAGCGTGACGGCTGGCATTCGCTTCAGCATCTGCTGAAAATCCGGTGGCCCACCCCCACGCGAGCCTCCACCGTTACCGCTTGCCGTGCTCCCCCCAGCCTTGGCGGGCGGGCTCCCTCCGGCGGGAGCACCCGGAGCCGCATCCGGATTGTCGCCTCGCAATCGCTGCGCAATCCGTTGAGCAAACGCAGGCGGTAGTTTTCGGAGTTGCGAGTCCGTAGTGATCCTCAGAGTCACCGGCTTCTTGGTTCCCAGATCCGTCACGGTGATCGTATTGTTGCCTGCATCTGTTGACGCGACTAAGCCCGCGACGTTCCGGAAGGTTCCGGAGACGACCTCGTCCGCCGCCAACTCTGTGCCGTCCGGGTTGCGCTCTCCCCGCGCGCGTAGTTGGTCGCCGGCATTGATTTGATCGAATGTGCCTGGCTTGGCGTCGTCGAACTTGACGGAGTCAGAAGAGTATCGGCGAATAATCGTGTTCTTCGAAATATGAATCGTAATCGGCTTGGCCTGGCTCAGAGCGGCCGCCGAAAGCGTAATCGTTCCGTTGCCCGCGTCGACCTTGCTCACCAATCCACCCACTCCACGCTTCTGCCAATCCTCGCGATCATGCTCCTGCTTCGCCGTCAGGTCAGACTCTTTCATGAGTACGATAGAAGAAGCTTCCAGGGACTTGCCGTCATCCGAGGCCTTCCCGCGAACCAATATGCGATCACCCACTTGAACTTCCTGCAACTGTATGGGCATCGCGTCCTTCAAATCTTTCTGTCCGGGGGCAATGCGAACGATGCGAGTAGAATCTCCGACGAGAATGCTGACGGCTGACCCTGCGTCGGTGGTAAGTGTAATGACGTTTCCAGAAACAGCTTTCACCACTCCTACGGGCTTCGCTGTCCCAGCAGGTGTGGGGATATGAGACTCCTGAGCTTGATCCGAAGTAGCGTGGCTTAGAGGGACGACGAAGCAGGCGAGCGCCATCGAACCGGCGACCACCGCGGTTCGGATCGGCATCATTCTTCGCGCCTCATAGAACACTTTGCGCTCGTCATAGTCCTGGAATTCAGTTGTGCCGCTGACACACGTCCTGCCGAAGAGATGAGGAAAGGGCTCACTCTGGTTGCGATATCGTTCGAAGCTCGCCAGACATATTCCACCACACTCCACTCCATACTGGACGTAAAGAATCGTCAAACGAGTGTAAATTTATGTCGCATGGGCACTTATAGGCGAAACGGATCGTGATTCTCGCGCCGGCCAGGTTCCTATGCCGTGGCCAGATAAACGTAACGCAGAATAAACAGGATGGTGAGAATCCAGATGAGCGCATTGACTTCGCGAATTTTCCCAGAAGCAACTTTCACAACGGTGTACGAAATTAGTCCGAGGCTAAGGCCGGTTGCGATGCTGAACGTAAGCGGGGTAGCCAGCATGGTGATAAAGGCCGGTACGGCCTCGCTGAATTCCTGCCAGGCAATTTGCGCTATGGATTGCGTCATCAGCACGCCCACTAGAATTAGCGCAGGAGCCGTCGCATAGGCCGGAATTGCAGTCGCCAGCGGCGAGCAGAAGGTGGCCAGCAGGAAGAGCGCGGCGACTGCGAGATTACTCAGACCGGTACGCGCCCCAGCGGCAACGCCCGCAGCACTCTCGATGTAACTTGTGACGGTCGAGGTTCCAGTCAACGCGCCGAAGATGGTTCCAACGGCATCTGCAACCAGGACCCGGCCCACCCGCGGAATTTTTCCCTCCTTGATGAAACCGCCTTGCTCACACACTCCCACCAGAGTCCCGACGTTGTCGAAGAGATCCACAAACAAAAACGCGAACAGGATTTCGAGCAAGCCGAGATGACTGACGCCGCGAAAGTCAAGTTGCAGAAAGGTGGAGGAGGGATGAGGCATGGCGAAGATGGCCGCTGGCCAGTTCGTGATGCCGCGCAGAATTCCGAGCAGCGCGGTGCCACAAATGCCGATCAGAATGACGCCAGGAAATTTTCTTGACATCAGGATCAGCGTAAGTCCCAAGCCAAAGCAGGCAGTCTGCACTTCTTTGTCGGCGAAGCTGCCAAGACCGACATAGGTAGCCGGATTCGCCACCACGAGCTTGGCGTTCCGCAGTCCCACAAAAGCAATGAACATTCCGATGCCCGCCGCAGTCGAGTGTTTCAGGCAGTCGGGAATGCCGTTGACGATCTGCTCGCGCACCCTCGTCAGAGTGAGCACCAGGAAAAGAACGCCCGAGCAAAAGACCACGGCCAGCGCGGTGCGCCAGGGAACATGCATGCTGAGGCAAACAGAATAAGTGAAGTAGGCATTCAGCGACATTCCCGGCGCCAGCGCGATGGGATAGTTGGCGTAAACCCCCATCACCAGCGTAGCCACCGCGGCTGAGACGCAGGTCGCAAAGACTACGCCATCCGCTGGCATTCCTGCCTGAGAGAGAATCTGGGGATTCACCACGATGATGTAGGCCATCGTGACAAAAGTCGTGAGCCCGCCCAGCATCTCCTGCTTCACAGAAGTCTGGTTCTCGGCCAGCTTGAAATAGCGATCGAACAATCATTCTCCTGGACCGTTGCTAGGTACGTCTCTACAGAATCAATACGCGGTCTTGTCAGGCTGGTCTTGCCACGCACGGAATGCGGCTAATGCCTCTTCGCGCATCATCTGAATCATCGGAACCTTGCGCTGGGGGTGCGGCTGGGCGATCTCTCGGTAGATTAGCGAATCGTCAAAACCGAAGTTGGATGCATCAGCCGCGGCACTGGCGAAATAAATGCGCGCAAGGCGAGCCCAGTAGATTGCCCCCAGACACATCGGACACGGCTCACAAGATGAGTAGATTTCACAGCCCTGGAGATCGAAAGTACGAAGTTTCTTGCAAGCCTCGCGAATAGCGAGCATCTCCGCGTGCGCCGTGGGATCATTCGTCGAAGTAACCTGATTCACGCCCTCGGCAACAATGGTACCGTCCTTCACCACCAACGCACCGAAAGGCCCGCCGCGTCCGGAGCGGACGTTGTCGATCGAGAGCTGAATGGCCCGTGCCATGAAAAGGTTGTCCATGCGTTTGTCCACGCCGCACGACTACGTGTGTGAAATGCTGTTACTGATTCACCGGTTGCTGTTTGCGGGTCTTGGCGTAACCAGGCTTAATGATTGAGTAGATAAAATCACAGCGCTCTTTGTACGGTAGAAAGGCGCTCTTCATTGCATTGATGGTTATCTTTTCGAAGTCATCCAAAGACAAACCAAACGTATCCGCAGCTGCTTCGAACTCCCGTGTCATGGTGGTGCTGCTCATTAATCTGTTGTCTGTGTTTAGGGTAACGCGAAATTTTTCCTGGAAAAGAATCTTGAACGGATGCTCCGCCAAACTCGGCGTGGCGCCGGTGTGCACGTTACTCAGCAAGCAAATCTCAAGCGGAATGCGCTTGTCGAGAACGTATTGCGCCAGGTCGCCCAACTTCACCGCCTTGCCATCCACAACGGCGATGTCCTCAATGAGCCGCGTTCCATGCCCGATGCGGTGCGCCCCGCAGTACTGAATTGCCTGCCAGATCGATTCCTTTCCATAGCCTTCTCCGGCGTGAACGGTGATGTTGAAGTTCTCGCGCTGAATGTAGTGAAAAGCATCCACATGTTTCTTGGGAGGGTAACCGCCCTCTTCCCCGGCAAGGTCGAAGCCGACAACCCCACGCGCGCGAAAATCAACCGCCAGTTCCGCCATTTCCAGCGAGACTTCCATGTTGCGCATAGCGCAGATAATCAATCCCGAAGAAATCCCGAAATCCCTTCGACCGCGCTCCAGCCCTTTTAACACGGCCGAGACTACCTGTTGATGAGTCAATCCGTTCCTGGTATGAAAGACCGGTGCAAACCGAGTTTCGAAGTAAATCACTCCATCTTTGCTTAGATCTTCGGCCTGTTCATAGGCGACGCGCTCCAGAGCTTCCTCGGTCTGCATTACTGCGATAGTGTGCGCGAATCCCTCCAGGTATTTGGCCAGACTTCCCTGGTTCGCGCCCCGATGAAACCACTGCGCTAGTGCTTGGGGATCTGCGGTGGGAAGATTCGCATATTCCGCATCCCTTGCCAACTCGATAACGCTTTGCGGTCGCAGTACACCATCCAGGTGCTCATGCAGAAGGACCTTGGGAACGCTTTGCAGCAACTGTTTATCAAGTTTCATAGACGGTTCTCTTCGATTCGAACAGTGCTCAACAAGACTGAGTGTTACTCCTCGCCAATGTCTTCATTCCAAACCTCAGGGTTCGCGTGAATATACTCGCGCAATAAGGAAGCACACTCTTCGGAATCGAGATCGATAACTTTCACACCGAGCGACCGCAACCACTTCACGCCACCCTGGAAATTGCGACTTTCACCGACAACCACAGTGCCGAAACCAAACTGTCGTACGAGCCCGCTGCAGTACCAGCAGGGAGCGAGGGTAGTGACCATGATGAGATTGCGATAGCTGCGCTGACGTCCCGCATTGCGGAAGGCGTCGGTCTCGCCGTGCAGGGAGGGATCACCGTTCTGTACGCGGCGGTTGTGGCCGGCGCCGACAAGTCTGCCGCTCAGGTCAAAGATCGCGGCCCCGATAGGAATGCCTCCCTCAGCCAGCCCTTTGTGGGCCTCCGCCTTCGCCGCCTCCAGCATCGCAGAGTAATCGGGAGTAGACATTTGGTTGATTATAGTGATCGCAAGGACGCTGGCCGCGGCTCGCGCGAAGCTTTTTGGGCCCAGCTCAGGTCTTCCTGCAGTTTTCTAGCGCTTCTCGAACGGAATCCAGTGTTGCGGGTAGGGTGGACCGATATAGTCGGCGCGGGGCCGGATGAGCCGGTTGTCGTCGAGCTGTTCGATTACGTGGGCGGTCCATCCGCTGATTCGCGACACAGCAAACACCGGCGTGAACAGGTCGACGTCGATTCCCAACGTGTGATAGGTCGAGGCAGAATAAAAGTCCACGTTGGCGTTCAGCTTTTTGTCGACTTTCACAAACTGTTCGATGGCATGCGACATCTCGAACCACTTGGCTTGGCCGCTGGATTTCCCGAGATCCTCGGACATCTTGCGCAGGTGCGTGGCTCGCGGATCTTCCGTATGGTAGACGCGATGTCCGAAACCAGGAACCTTCTTTTTCTCCGCCAACATTTTCTTGATGTACTCTACCGGGTCGGAACCTGACTGGTCGATCGCTATCAGGATGTTGAACACGGCTTCATTGGCTCCTCCGTGCAGCGGGCCCTTCAGGCAGCCAATGGCGGAGACAATTGCGGAATGCATGTCCGAAAGGGTTGCCGCGGTGACCCGCGCGGCAAAAGTTGAAGCATTAAGCTCGTGGTCGGCGTGCAGGACGAGTGCGATGTCCAGGGCGCGCTCGGCGGTGGGCGAGGGCTTAGTGCCGTTCAGCATCAGCAGAAAATTGGCAGCGTGGGAAAGCGAGCGATCGGGTTCTACCACCAGCTTCCCTTTTCGTATGCGATCGTAGTTGGCAACGATCATCGGAATCTGCGAAGTCAGACGAATCGACTTGCGGATGTTGGCCTCGTGATCGTTATGCCTCTCATCCACATCGTAGAACGACAGAGCCGATACGGCTGTACGCAACACGTCCATCGGCACAACGTGCTTGGGTGCGGACCTCAGGAAGCTGACAATCGCGGGATCCAGCTTGCGTTCCTCTGCCAGGCGGTCGCGGATTTCCTTGAGTTCAGTGCGCGTGGGCAGCCGCCCATTCCACAAGAGATAACACGTTTCTTCGAAAGTGGAATGATCGGCCAGTTCGTGAACATCAATGCCACGATAGGCGAGAACGCCTTGGTCACCATCGATGTAACAGATGCCGGAGGTGGTAGCGACTACTCCCTCCAAACCTTTGGAAGGATGCGCGGTAGTCACACTAGACATGCTTCCTCGCTCGAGCCATGGGATGCGTTGTGGCTGCACAGAAGGGAAACCCTGCGAGCGCCGCAACTAACTTTTATACGCCAAAATGGTTAACTTTCCAACCGGGGCATGGCCCTATAAGCGGTGACCTAAGGGTGTTTGGTCCGAAAATCGCATGCCAAAAGCCAAGGACTCGTACCTCGCGGCTATGACTTTTTTTCCGTTCCACGTTAGTGCCAATCGTAAGACGCACGCGGCAGGATAGCGAAAACTGCCTTGTCACGATTTTTCACCCACCACTTTTTCCATTTTAGAGAGTTCTCCGAAGTGGGAGGCGCATCTGCGGGGACAGGTGGGTTTTTCACCATTTCTGCAAGGGCGATTAGGATCAGACTCGTGCGGCGATCTGCCCACGAAAAAAATCCGGCACATTCCTTCCTTGCGGCTTCTTTTTGCTCCTGCGAAGGCTGGCTCACAGGGAGGACCCTTCCCACGCACGCGTCAAAGTTCTTCTGCGAATCCTTGCTGACCCGATTCGAGCTCCCCAACCCATCGATGAGGATTCCAACGGCAGTCTTGCCTCCGGCGAACCTAAGCTTCCGGATTGCCTCGAGCGGAAAGTAGCCCGGATAAATCGGGAATTCATTTAATTCGGTTGCAACTTGGGCCGCTATTTTCTGCTCTCCAAACCGCAGTAAGGCGGCTTGAAGATTTCCCTGAATCTGGCTATCCACATTTGGTCTACCATCCTCATCCTGAAGTATCTCTGGGAATAGCTCCCTCGCGCCCATTACTTCTCCGGCATGCGGTGCGGGAAACGCTTGAGAATCGCTTCCCCCGATGGGCCGCCGAAGGTAGCGATGTCGAGAATGGCGTCGGGGTGCCCCCACTCGACTCTCCGGGCGAGACACTGAAGATAAGGATCCGACACGCTCTCGAAGACAGGTGTGCTCAGGTGCTGCCCTTTGTATTTCTCAAGCCATGTCTTCCACTGCGCAATCCCGGAAGGTGAATAGTCAGCGTCGGGAAAGTCGGGGACAACGTGTCGCCGCGCAATTCCCCTAATTTGCGCAAGCTGTCCGTCGCGAACATCGATGGGCGCGTCCGATGGTCCGAGTACGATCACTCCCGGATCATTTACATGTTGAATCAAATGCTCGACCAGAGTCAGGAGAGCCCAGTCATCGCCAATAAAATCAAGCCTGGCGGGGTACGGCCCGCCACGTCGCTGCGTCCATTGCTTCTTAATCACCGCATACGCACTTTCGTCGCCCAGCTTTGCAAGGGCGGTTCGAGCCGCGGCATCAAAGGTGGACGAAGTGCACTCGTTGTTCTTGGGCAGGACGGCGAACACATGAAGCACGGGGATGGCGAGATTCCCGGCAATCGAGGCTTGATCGAGGATCACATCGTGGCCGTATTTCATTTGCATCGCCTGGACCTCATCCGGCGACGAGCATGCGTCTAGGACTTTCTCGAGAACAGTGACCGCGAGTTGCGGGTTGCTCGCAGTACAATTTTGCGCTGACACCGGCGGAGCGATGCGACCAAGGGCGATGAGAACAACCACACAGCGTAAGGGTAGGCTTCGCTTGGCCACGTCTCAAATCCTAGTGCAAATAGAACGAGCAGGCATGTCACTCTAGTACTGAATGAATGCGGCTTTTCTTGCAAGGACGACTGGCTCGTCCGTTCCAACAGTTAACCCGAAGGTACAAGGCCCTGCTGGATATACTAGCGGAGCGTCTATTCCCGGTTACAATCGGAGCATGCGCATGCGTTGGGGATGGTCCGCTGTGGCCATTGCAGCACTCGCGGCCGCGGCCTTAGCCGCCGACGAGCCGCAGAATCTGGCAGTGCTGCCCTGCCCTCAAGCGGCCGCGAGCGACCCTGCGTGCAATCCTTCACAATCCGATCTTAAGAAATCCAAAATTGCTTTCTCTAAAGCGTTGAAGCTGCAGAAAGCTGAACACTTCGATGAGGCCTACGAGGAATTTGACACCGCAGCCCGTCTGGTTCCGAAGAACCTTGAATATGTAACCGCGCTGGCCATGGTTCGACAGCAATTAGTCTTTGATCACCTGCAGCGCGGGAACGACGATGTGACAAAGGGAAAACTGGTCGAAGCGCAGGCTGAGTTTCGTAGTGCTTCTAATCTTGATCCCCAAAACGAGTTCGCACAACAGCGACTTCATGATTCCCTCGCCGAGTGGGCTCCGAAAATAGCTGAGACGCCGCGCGTGGTGGCCGAGTCGCCAGAGATACGCGTCGTTCCCAACCCCGACGTTCATGAATTTCACTTTCGTGGGGATTCGCACGCGCTCCTTACTCAGATTGCGGGAGCGTACGGCGTAACCGCGGAATTCGACGAGTCCATTCCCTCACGACGCGTCCATTTCGACATGGAAAGCGTCGACTTCTATACGGCCATGCGAGCGGCTGGTGACGTGACCGCGACCTTCTGGGTGCCTTTGTCAGAAAAGCAGATATTCGTGGCGCGGAACAACGCGGAGAATCATCGCCAGTTCGACCATATGGCGATGCGCACGTTCTCCCTGCCCGGAGTTACGACCGCGCAAGAGTTGAATGAAATGACCACGCTCTTGCGGACAATCTTCGACGTACGATTCGTTGCGCAGCAGCCACAGGCCGGAAGGCTTGTAGTCCGCGCCCCCGCGCTCGTACTGGATGCCGTAACCAAATTGTTTGAGAGCTTTGGTCTCTCGCGTCCGCAAGTCATGCTGGACATACAAGTCTTTGAAATCAACCACCAGTTAACGCGGAACATGGGAATCCACATCCCCAACCAGTTCACGCTGGTCAATATTCCCGCAGCCGCGGTATTGGCGCTCTCTGGGCTGGGCGGACAAAACATTCAGAGCCTGATTAATCAATTGATTTCGAGCGGCGGTATCAACCAGGCCAATTCGCAAGGCATTGCCGGATTGATCTCGCAACTGCAGGGTCAGCAAAACTCAATTTTCAGCAACCCGCTGGCCACGTTTGGCGGCGGTCTGACCTTGATGGGCTTGAGTCTGGGAACGCTCAGCGCCGAACTCTCCCTGAACGAAAGCTGGGTAAAAACGCTGGAGCACGCAACCTTGCGCGCAGCCCAGGGGAATGAAGCAACGTTTCGTATGGGCTCGCGTTTTCCAATTCTGAACGCAAGTTTCGCGCCCGTCTTCAACACCCCCGCTATTGCGCAGGTACTGCAGAATGGGAGCTTCCAGGCGCCGTTTCCTTCGTTCACTTATGAGGATCTGGGTCTGACCTTTAAACTGAAACCCAATGTGTACACCAACTCCGACGTGGGCCTCACATTCGAGATGGAATTCCGCACCCTGGCGGGACAAAGCATAAACGGCGTCCCCGTGATCGCAAATCGCGAATACAAGGGCGCCATCACCCTAGTCGATGGCGAACCGGCTGTGGTAGCGGGCGCAATGAGTCAAACCGAACAACTCAGCCTGAACGGAATTCCCGGTCTCGGAGCCGTTCCGGGGATCAATAAAATAATGGTTTCCAACAGCAAGATGGATGAAACCGATGAACTGCTGGTGGTGGTCACACCGCATGTAGTCGATCTCAGTCCGGGCCAGAGCACGGAAGTCTGGCTACCCAAGGGCGGTCAGTGAAATTGCACCGCTCTAGCCTGTGTACATCAGTTCCACGATCGTGCAGTCGTCGTTCAAGGGCGTGCCGCCGCAGAAATCAGAAATCGCGATAAAAATTTTTTCTAATGTTCCGCTTATCGCAGCTTGCTCCAGACGAGAATCTTCGAAGAAATCTCCGCGGGCATTTTCGGCTTCGGTCACGCCGTCCGTAACCAGCACTAAGCGGTCGCCTGGCTTCAATCGGCAGTGATCGCTTTGGTACTTGGCATCGGGCAGCAATCCTACTGGGAGATTTCCCTGCGCCGGCCGCTGCACCTCTCCATTGGAAACTATCAGCGGCAGAATGTGACCACAATTCACGTACTCGACATCCCCGTTATTCTGAACCCGGGCAATGATCACGGTGGCGTACTTCTCGCCAATATTCTTGTCGGTGAAGAAACGGTTTACGGCGGTAACGATATCGGTCAGCGGCATGCCTGCGGTAAGCTGCGAATAAATCATCCCTTGCAACGTGGAGGCGAGGAGCGCGGCGGAGACTCCCTTGCCGCTCACATCGGCCAGCACAATCGTCAGGCCTTCCTCGGTGTTGACTGCGTCGAAGAAGTCGCCGCCGATTTCCTTACAGGAAAGATTTCGTCCCGCCAGCTTGGCGAATGGAACCTCGGGGATCGTAACTGCCATGAGTCGTTGCTGGATGGACGCCGCGATTGACAGTTCTTGCTGGTACCGGCGGCCCGCCTCCTCCGCCTGCACCAGGCGGGCGTTCTCGATCAGCGAGGCAGCTTCTGTTGCGATGGCATGCAGAATATCGTTGCTCACCCCGGAAATGTCACGCGAGGCGAAGCGTGAATCCACGTATAGAGCGCCCATAACTTCTGCCGACATCGCACCCGCAGGCGCCTCGGCGTCGCGAGTGGCATGAACCTGCGGCTTGCGCAGGGGTACGCAGATCACGGTGCGAAGATCATAAGCAACGATGCTTTTGCGCCCGGTGAGGTCAACCGACCGGCTGGTATCAGTCAGGACGAACTCAGAATTTGACTTCAACGCGTCCTCGAGAATCGAGTGGGAGATCGTCTTGTCGTCCAGCAGTGGCTCGCCCTTTGCGTTCCGGCCCGCCGCCAGGCGAAGTTCTCCATGAGCGTTTTTCATGTAGACGTACGCTCGCTCGGCCCGGGTGAGTTTCAATGTTACGTCCAGCAGGGTCATCAGGATTTCATCGAGCACACCGATCGTATTCAGCTTGCGGGCCGCTTCGAGAAAGAGAACCAGTTTTTCCAGATCTGTAGTTTCGTCCGAGATGTGCATCCCGGAGATCTGGCTGAGGAATTCACGGGCAGAGTTGGTGGTCCCATGCTGCGGGTTGAAGATCACATATGCAACTTCTCGAACTCCAAACTCCAGACGGTCGTTGCGCTCCAGAGTCTTGCGTTCGACGCGTTCCCCGTTGACGAACGTTCCGTGTTTACTGCCTTGGTCGACGACACTGAACACACCGTTTTCCGAGACGATGAGCGCATGGTCGCGAGAGACGCGGGGGTCGGCGATGACCAGATCTTTATCGACCTTTCGTCCCACACCGAAAGGACTGTGATCAAGGTTGATGACGCGCTGCTCGTTTCCCTGGACAAACACCAGCGTCGGAAATACTCCCGAGCCGGTTCCTGAAGACGGGCCTACTATAGTTTGGAAAGCCATGTAGCGCTGCACTGCTCCTTATAAATCCGCTAGTGGAATAATGACAGCATCAAGCGCCGGTGGGAAGGGGGAGATTTCACCAGCCCGCAGTGTTTCAGGCCGCCCCGCGATGGAAGGTGGCAATTGCCTCCTGCTCGGTGTCGTACACCTCGAACACGGTGACTAATTTAGTGATCTGCAGGACGTCACGCAAGCGCTGGCCCAGACCCGTCAACTTAATTTCGGCGCCCGATGCACGCGCAGACGAGTACACGCCCACCAGAGTGCCGAGACCGCCGCTATCAATGTAGTTTACGCCCGCAAGGTTGAGCACGACCTGTCGCGTGGAGCTCAATACCTTCTTAAGATTCTCCCGGAGTGCGGTGGCCTCTTCCCCGAACACGATGCGGCCGTGGCACGACATAATGGTAACTCCCTCGGATTTCCGGGTGTCAATTTTCAGGGCCATCGCATCCTCCACACCGCATCGGTGTCCGAGAAGCCTAACGCGGCTGGCCGCAGGATGCAAGTTCAGAGGCTGGGCGGGTCGAATGCAGGACCAGGTTGTTTGGCAAGGGGCTCGTTCGCGACCTTGCCCAAGACACTTACCAATAGCACCACCACAGTCGGCGGAATTGCCAGAATCGTCCACAGCGGAACCGCCCAGGCGTTTTGCACTGATCGAGCAGGTAAGAAAAGCCAAGCGATCGTCAACGCTACCGCGGCCAGCCAGGGCCAGAAAATCAACAGCCCGCAAATCATGAAGATGACACGCATCCGCCCGCTCTTCGGCCAAAGGGTGCCCCACTCCCGTACCAGCAGAAGGATTCCTGGCAGCAGGAGAACCTGATTGTACGGAGCCGCTTTGGGGACAATCACGACGGTAACGGCAAGCACGAGCGCGAGCATGAAGCGAAAGGCGGACGAGTCGGCGGATGCGCGGCGAAACTTCCAACACAGGGCGGCCAACGCCAGAACCGCCAACCCCGCAAGCGGTCTCCCCCACGCGGGGGTGATCAGCATATCGAGCACCGACTCGGCGCCGTCATTGTATTGCCGGTAAGCGCTAACGGCGTCACGAAAGCGCCAGACCCAGCCAGGCAATACATATTCGGCCGCGGCCAACAGAATCGCCATAGTCGAGACAAATCCCCACACGAAATTGCGCCGCCTACGCCAGTCGCTGAATGCCCAGAGCAGAAGCCAGACAAGCAGAAGCAAAACCAATTGCGGTTTGATGGTAGCGAATGCCAATAGGACACCGGCGAAGGCGAGCATCCGTTGGGCAAGCAGCGTGGCGCTCCCCGCGACCAACCCGCCGACCAGCAAACCTAGTTGTTGCACCTTGATTCCCTGCACGGCCTGAAAACTCCCAAGCGTCAACACGATCAAGGTTGCCGTGGTTGTCACTGAGGGACACCAGCGCAGCGCGCGCGACCAGAGTGGAACGGTGGCAGCGGTCAAAATAAGGAGAAACCACCGAAAGCCTGTCTGCACCACCGAGAACGGCAACGCGATCGTGGGTGCAAGCAGAAAGACCACAAATGCCGGATAAGCAAAACCTGCCTGGTCCTTCGGATCTGTGGGGCGTGTGGGATCTAAAGCACGACCCCAATAGCCGATCTGAATTTCGCGAGTAATCTGCGAACTGTACGGATCGCGATGGTGGAGGAGCAACTCTCGGGCCCCGAGCCATCGAGGGTACAGGTCAGAAAGGTTTCCTCGCGGGATTCCGTTCTGCGCGGCATAGGCTTCCTGGTGCCCAACCAGCACCTGTTGCACGTAGAACCACATGCTTCCAGTCAGAAGCAGGGCCAGAGCGAATCCGAGTTTGGAATTTCTGTGCAACGGCGTGGCAAAGAGGAAATCGTTTCATGGTACAACCTCTGACGGCGAATCTGTCTCCCAGAAATTAGGCGACAACCACCACCCGATTGCTGACTCGCCATCGAGAAAAAGTAGCCGCAACCACCGCGGTGGCCGTGAACAAGGACAAACTAAACAGAGTATATTCTGGCACCAAAGCTGCCCGGCTGAGGTGCGCGGCTGGCACGAGGAGCGAGCAGAGTGAAAGGATCAGCGAGGTTACCCACTGCCACAATTGACACCCAAACGTTACCTTGATGAAAGCGCGTGGGACAAAACCTGCGTTCCCGATCATGTCTCGATGAGCCAATAACACCAGTAGCGCCGGTATAAGCAGTGGCTGATTGTACCCGGCCAATTTCGGCAGGATCGCGATCGTTACGGCGCTGACCCAAGCCAATGCCCACGCGAAATCCTCGGATCCTGGCGCAGCCTTCCTCCAGTGCCAGCAAACTGCTACGAGAACACATACCAACCCCGCTGTCACCAGCTTTGCCACGAATGATGGCAGAAATAACTGGATGACGGAGGGATCGGCACCATAACTAGGATATTCGCGAACCGCCGTTAAGAACCGCATAATCCAGTGCGGCGACACTGCTTCCGCGGCAATGACCAATGCCGTCATGGTCCCGGCGAAACTGTAAATCAGAAGCTTCCGCTCCCTCCATCGCGCGATTGACCAGAGCAGGAACCAGAGAATGACTAGTCCCGATACATCCGGTCTGATAGTGGCGAGCGCTAACAGGAATCCGCAGAGTACCAGCCAATTGCGAACCGCCGCCGCCGCTGCCGCCGCGAGAAAGAAAAGCGCCAACGCCGCGAGGTTTTGCATATGAAACTCCAGCATCGCGGGATAGCTGCTCAATACCAGCACGATTCCTGTCATCGCGAAAATCGGTCGAGGACGAAATCCGATTGCATACATCCAAAGAGGAAGGCTGCATCCGGTTAGGAACAGAAGAAGCCACCTGAATACCTCTTGCGCCGTGCGAAACGGCATCGTCAGAGTTGGCGTCAGCAAAAAGACAACGTACAACGGATAAACGAAACTCTCCTGGAAGGGAGGGTCCGACGGTTTTGACGGATCGAGCGGCCGGCCATAAAAGCCGGTTTGGATTTCGCGGGTCACATCCGCTCCGTAAGGATCGCGATGATGCAACAGCACTTCGCGAGCCCCCACCCATCTTGGATAAAGGTCGGAGTTGTTTCCGATCGGTACACCTTTGCCTAAGGCTTGCGCAGTATTAGCCGGGATCAGAATGTTTTCAGCCCAATGCCAGACGCCGAATGCAACCAGTAAGGACGCGGCTAATCCCAGCCATGGCAAGACGCGGGCTCTATTCAAGGACCTAGACACCAGAGGCCGCCAATTCGCAGTTTGTAACTCCAAGGCCAGAGACCTCAGAGAGGCGACACGGAGAAATTCGAACCATGGTCATCAATTGTAGGAGCTCCGTCTCCATATTGGTGCGGCCTTCCAAACAGCAATGAGCCAACTCTTTCAGGCGAGGCAGCTATACAGACTCTCGCATCTCACTTGGTTGTCCTCTCGATGTAGTTAGAAACGAGATCTCTTTGGCAATTCCATACAACCACAGCAGAAGCACCCAACCAAGTATGCCCGCCCACTGATTGCGAATGGACAAGATCACTTGCAACGGAGGAAGAAAGAATGTTGTCATTGCGACCATCATGAGCACGCGGTGCCTTCCCCAGCGTTTGCCCGCCAATAGTTCATCCGCCAGCAGCAGGACCGGCACCATGAGTACACTCAAGTCATAAATCAGAGCGTGATAGCTAACGAGGACGGTTGCAATTGCAGCCAGAGAAAATTCCAGTTCGACGAGATTCTTCCCGAAAACCTTGCGGCACTCCGATGCTGTGAAGAGGAGAAGCCCAAGTGAGATTACGAGGATCACGGCAACTATGTGGGGGGGTGTGCCAGGAAAGAAAATGGCCAGCGCGCCGCGTAAGTTTGGCATGTCCGAAGGTACGATGGCGCCCCTTGCCAACGTGTTTTCCAAATGCATCACATAGTGTGGGTACAGCAGCATGCCTTCTTTACCTACAATTGCAACGGAGACGAGCAGCAATATCGCCGCTATCGGTAAGAACCCGGACAAGATTTTTTTTCTGCCCTGCACCAGGAAAAGAACGACTAGTGGCAACAGCAATTGAGGCTTGAACAGTCCTAGCGCAAGCCAACCGCCTGCGAGCACATCGCGATTTCCCTTGAGACAAACGAAAGCGAGGGCATAGAGCAACAAGAGCAGGATCGAGTCCTGACCCTGAAGCAGCGCGGCAAAGATTGGAAAGAAAGCTACGCTCGCCAGGACCCAGAGCGGCCAGGGATACTTCTGAAGCTGGGACAGATGCGCCGCCAAAAAGAATGGCAGGGCGATCAACATTACGAAATTTACCAAGTCCCAGAGCGCGAATGCCAAAGGGTAAGGCACCAGAGTGAAGGGAACAAACAATGCGGCCTCGAACGGCGGATGGTTGTAAGGCAATGCACCGGCACGAATGGCAACTTCTGGAGAGAATTCGCGCTGCACCCTAAACTGCGTCGCGTCGTCGTACAGTTGCTGTCCCAGCCCCCGTCGCACAATAGTTCCTGCGCAGTAATAGATGGCGAAGTCGGAGTATCCCCTCCGAATTGACTGCCTTACATTCCAAAACATTACCGCATAGAGCGCAGTGGTTGCCGCCAAGTAGACGCAAACAGCGAATTTTAATTTTGAGGCTATCACTTAGCAACCCGCCCAAGGCGCAAGCCGCATGCTCGCAGAGGCGAGGCGATTTTATACCGAGGGACGCGAGGCAAGGTATTATCTTCGGACTGGTGATGGAGTTCCTGCAAACGCGTCGGGTATTCGTGGCCATCCTCGCGTTGGGTCTTTTCACCATGGCGGCGCGCAGCGTGACCGATCCTGACGTTTGGTGGCATCTGCGCACTGGAGAACTCATCATTCAAACGCATTCTGTCTTTCACACTGATCCGTACTCCTTCACGCGCTTTGGACAACCGTGGGTCGATCACGAGTGGCTATCTCAAGTTTTTATTTTCAGCTTGTATCGGTTGGCTGGCTGGGGCGGACTGATTGTGGGGTTCGGCGCAGTTATCGCGGCTGCGTTCCTGGTGGCTTTCTCGCGTTGTCCCGGACGTCCTTACGTCGCGGGGGTGATCACATTGCTGGGCGCTTTCGCGTCGGCTCCCAGTTGGGGAGTTCGTCCGCAAATGCTTACCTTGCTGTTGGCCAGCGTGCTTCTGCTGATTTTGGAACGTTCTTTTGAACGTCCCAAACTTTTGTGGTGGACTCCCGCGCTGATGCTGTTTTGGGTAAATGTTCATGCGGGATACGCGCTGGGCATCGCGTTAATGGCGTTATTTTTTGTTGGCGACGCGCTGGATGTCGCCTTTGGTTTCAAAGGCGCGCCTGCGACCGCCACCCGCTTTCGAACCCTGGGGTTGGCCATCCTGGTTTGCTGGGCAGTGGTTCCGTTAAACCCGTATGGAGTGATGATGTATGCCTACCCGCTCCAGACGATTCGGTCGCGAGCGATGCAGGGCTACATCGGTGAGTGGTTTTCCCCAGACTTTCATCAATCCATGTACCTGCCCACGCTGGCGATGATATTGGCCACGGTAGCACTGGCCGCGCTGTCGCCCCGCCGTTTGCGTCCGCGAGATATTCTGCTGTTATCGGTCGCGACGTATGCGGCGTTGCGTTCAGTAAGGCACATTCCGATTTATGCGCTAATCGCGATTCCTATCTTGAGCACGATGGTGCTGGCTTGGTTGCACGACAGCCCGATTGCGAAGCGGATCAAGTCGAAGCAAAGTTCCTTGACTCCGGCTAAGGCTCTGCTCAACGCTGTTTTGATGGTGGGTTTTCTCGTTTTTCTGGGCATGCGAGTGCGCTACGTCGCACATCGCCAAGCCGAGAGCGAGGCCAAAGAATTTCCGGCGGCTGCGCTCTCTTACATTGCCACACACCGGACCACCGCGCCTGTATTGAACCATTACAACTGGGGAGGATATTTCATCTGGAAGCTCTATCCCGAGTATCGGGTCTACATCGATGGCCGAGCTGACCTTTATGGCGACGCATTTATGGACGAGATGGCCACGACCTATTACCTGAAAGGCGATTCCTGGCGAAGGCCATTTGAAAGGTGGGGAATCCGAACCGTCCTTCTGCCTCCGGACGCTCCGCTGGTGATTGCTTTGCGAGCCTTGCCGGATTGGGAAACAATGTATTCCGACCATCAGGCCGTGGTATTAACCAAGAAAGCTCGGTAGGGGATGGCACATCCTGGCGAACTTGCCAGCGAAACGCGAACCAACCGCGGGGAAATCGTGCGAATTCGTCTATTTGGCCCAGAAAAATTGCACCTTTGAGGGCGAAAATCCCCAATCAAGGGCTCTTAAACCAGCGATTCCATGAGAAACTAAGGTCACTCCAGGGGAGCCAAGGTGTGCAACAAATTGTCGCTATAGTCAGTTACCTCGGGGTATGATTGGGGGGGACTGGAGAGAAGATCCTTTCCTGCCCGTAAACCTTTGATTCAAAAAAAGCAAGTCACCCGTGCGCTGCTTATTCAGGTGCGCATGGAAATGCACAGCTTAGGTGGGGAGTGTCTGTGCGTCAGCTGGATGCAGGGAGCCGAAATGAACATAAAGAAGATTTTCCGTAGACTTTGGTCCGAGGACGAAGCCCAAGACATCGCCGAGTATGCGGTCATGCTCGCGGTGATCCTAGTCATCGTTGTAGGTACGATCCGTCTTATCGGTGGAAACGCAAACAATGTGTTCTCTTCCGTTGCCAGTTCAATCGCTCAATAGTGCTCGGGGAACCACCAACGTTCCTCGCGTATTATTCGCGAGTTCTCTTGGCGAAGCGGACGGCTCCATCGTCCGGTTGTTCGTCGACGGTCCAGCCATGCTAGAGTTCGATTCCTGAGGAGCAGTGATGAATCGCAACCGGCTCTTGTTGATCGGGTTTGTCGCCCTGATACTGGGCGCGTTTGTGAGCTTTGTTGTCTACCGTAGCCTGCAGTCCCGGACAGCCTCCAAAGCTCCGCCGGGCGAAGAAGTATTTGTAGCAGCGGACGATCTGCAGGTGGGAACGAAAATAGAAGACAAGGACATCCGACTAGTCCGCTTCCCCAGCGCCGACCTGCCGGCTGGTTGTTTCCACCAGAAGTCGAAGGTAGTCGGCCGAGGCGTGGTGTTGCCCATCGCCCGAGGAGAGTTCGTTCTAACCAACAAGCTGGCGGGCGAAAATGCGGGCTCGGGTTTGCCGTCATTGATTCCACCTGGTATGCGGGCAATCTCGGTTCGAGTGAACGACACGACCTCGGTTTCGGGCTTCGTACTACCGGGGACGCGCGTGGACGTGTTGCTGACCGGTAATCCACAAGGGTCCAACGAGCAGCAAACCACCACTGTCCTCGAGAACGTCGCAGTCATAGCCACCGGCACGAGGTTGGAACGCAACTCTGCGGGAGAAGCGCAGAGTTCGCCGGTAGTGACCCTTCTGTTATCGCCGGATGATGTTCAGCGACTTACGTTGGCCACCTCTCAGGGTCATATTCAGCTGGCGTTGCGGAATCCGCTGGATACCAAACAGGAAGACATAGCCGCGGCGAGAGCCAATTCTCTCTTCAAGGGCGGCGCTCCTGCGCCAGAGGCGCCGCGAAGCAAGTCAAGACACGTCGCCGTCCAGGCTCCTCCCTCGATCCCGACCGCTTACACGGTAGAGGTGTACAAGGGAGACAAGAAGGAAGAGGACAAGTTCTAAGGACAAGTTGGGTGCGAGGTTAACAAAACATGTCGATCTGCTCCCGCGGGTGGGAGAAACGTGAAATGCGATCTGGCAAACGCGCAGCAATGATGTTTAGCATTCTGTTGCTCCTCTGCGCGTTGACCGGAGCATTGCAGGAACCAGGGACACCACAATCCTCATCTCCACAACCTGGGCAACCCCAGTCAGCGCCTTCCGCCGCGATGCCCGAGCAATCGGCACCTGAGGCTGCGCCGTCGCAAGCTACTCCTCAGGGGCCTGCGGCGACGGCACAGTCTCCTTCGGAGACTGAGTCCCACGGGGCGGCGCCGTTGCGGGTAATGGTCGGCAAGTCGCTGCTCATCAATACGACGGAGCGGCTGAAGAGAGTCTCTGTTACTGATCCGGGTGTAGCGGATGCCATCGTAGTCACACCCACGCAAATCCTGGTGCATGGCCGTTCCGCTGGCGAAGTTTCCCTGCTTATCTGGGATGAACTGGAGCGCTCCCGCAGCTTCGACCTGCGAGTGGATGTAGACGTCAGTGCAACCGCCGAGGAAGAAAAGCGAATCTTCCCCGACGAACGGATCACGGTCACCCCTTCCCGCTCGGCGATTGTGCTTTCCGGTCACGTGACCACCGAGGATATCGCCAAGCGCGCCGAGATGATTGCGGCAGCCTATTCCAAGAATGTTGTGAATGTATTGACGTTTGGTCCGGTGGGCGCGCAGGAAGTCTTGCTGGAAGTAAAGTTCGCCGAAGTCGACCGTAGCGCCGCATTGCAGTTGGGAGTGAATTACTTCACTCCTGGGACTGGGCATACTACAGGAACCTTAAGCACCGGACAATTTGGAGGAGCCACAGTTTCTACCAGTACGGCCAGCACCACTACTGCGGGAGGCACAACCACCACCTCCACGAGCAGCACCGCTCCCACCATTAACCTGAGCAACCCTTTAAATCTTTTTTTATTCCGTAGCGACATCAACTTTGGAGTTGTGGTCCAGGCGCTACAGCAGAAGAACCTGTTGCAGATTCTGGCGGAGCCGAACCTGATAGCGGTGAACGGCAAGGAAGCGAGTTTCCTGGCGGGTGGCGAATTCCCCTTTCCTATCGTCCAACCGGGACAGGGTTTCACCGCAGTCAGCATCTCGTTTAAGGAATTCGGAGTCAGGCTGAGGTTCACGCCGGTAATCATGCCCAATGGAAATATTCATCTGCGGGTAGTGCCGGAAGTAAGTGAACTGGACTTCACCAATGGGCTAACGATTTCCGGCTTTAACGTCCCGGCGATAAGCACGCGCCGTGCGGACACGGAATTTGAGCTGCAGGACGGGCAGAGCTTCGTGATTGCAGGTCTGATGGATAATCGTCTAACCCAAATCGCCAATAAGATTCCTGGACTCGGCGACATCCCGATTCTGGGCAATTTTTTCAAGAGTAAGAATTTGCAAAAGAGCAAAACCGAATTGATGGTGTTGTGCACGGTGCACCGCATCGCGCCCAGCAGCCAGGCGCCTGCCCCACCCAACGATCCGCAGCCTTTCTTGGACAAAGAAAAATTTGATGGGAAGAAGCCGTCGGGCGGCAGCAAGTAGACTCTGGAACGTCGAATTAAAGGCGGGCCTTGTGCGCGCCATGTTCGTAGGGAAATCCGTAGGAGAAGTAGCCGCGTCATGCCCGAACTCTCAGTCGTAATCGTCGCGGTGGATAGCGAGCAGCGCGCCATGCTGCAGGTTTTGGTGGACGGTACAAGTGTCGCTCGGGCCGTCCACACCCACGCCAGTTTTCCGGTGGCGGCAACGGACCCTCTTATTCACCGCATTCAGACCACAAAGGCCGATGTTGTTCTAGTGGATATCCCCGCGGACAATGCGATTTTGGCTTTACGGACGATCGAACTGATTCATCAGGAGTTACCAGCTTTGGCGCTGTTTGCCATGGGCAGCATCTCGCAACCTCAGGTGATAGTTGGAGCTATGCGGGCCGGGGCTCGGGAATTCCTCGAGCGTCCCACGACCACCACCGATCTCCTGGAAGCATTTGTCCGTCTGACAGCGACTCAGCGAAAAGTGAATCGGGAAGGGGCAAGCGGCAAAGTTTTTAGTGTAGTCAATGCTAAAGGGGGCAACGGTGCCACTACGGTGGCTGTGAACCTGGCCTTAGCGCTACAGGCTTCCCATGGCAACACGGCGCTAGTGGACTTGGCCCCGCTAGGACATGCCGCGCTCCATCTGAACCTGAAGCCGCTGTTCAACGTGACCGACGCGATCCGCAATCTGCATCGTCTCGACAGCTCACTGCTGGAGAGTTTCATGACACGACATAGCGGAGGCTTGCAACTGCTCGCCGGTCCCAATGTTCCGGTTGCGGTAGAGCCTTCGAGTTCGGAGTTCGCCAGGCTGTTCGACATGCTGATGGGGCAGTTCCGTTATGTTGTGGTGGACGCGTCCACGCGTCTCGACCAGACCACGCGGCTGATTTGTACTTTGTCCCATACCGTGTTGATGGTGGCCAACGCAGACGTTACTTCGTTGTGGAGCGCGGCTCGAGTGCAGCACTATCTCGGAGAAACTGGTAGCCGCGACAAGATAAGTCTCGTGCTGAATCGTTTCCGCAAGATACCCGGCTTCAGCGAAGCGGATGCGGAAGCGGCCGCTGGGGTAAAGTTGCTGTGGAAGATTCCCAATCAATATTTCGCAGTGTCCACTGCAATCGATCGCGGAGTTCCTGTGGTGGCACAAAATCACACGGAAATCGCCCGTGCTTTCCTGGGTCTGGCGGCTCGTTTGACGGAGAATGATTTGGAAGTAAAACGCAAGGCTTGGTCTTTATTCAAAACAGTTTAGAAATTAGAACACTGTAGGCTCTAGGCTTCAGGCTTTAGGACTATCAGGCATACTTCATGGCGAATTTGCAGACCTTCGAAAGAACTGAATACCAGCAGGTGAAAGCGGATCTCCACCGCAAGATTCTCGATCGTCTTGATTTGGAGAAACTGGGCAGAACTCCGAGCGACGCCGCCCGCGACGAAGTCCTCGGTTTAATCCGCACCACCGTGAACACCGAAGCCGTGCCTCTTAGCTTTGCCGAGCGGGAACGGCTTGCCCGGGAGATTCTGGACGAAATCTTTGGCCTCGGTCCACTGGAGCCTCTGCTCAAAGATCCAACCGTCTCCGACATTCTGGTGAACCGCTTTGATCGGGTCTACGTGGAGCGCGCGGGCAAGCTTGAACCCACAGGATTGAGCTTCAAAGACGATTCCCATCTGATGCAAATCATCGACCGGATTGTGTCTCGAGTGGGACGCCGCGTGGATGAGTCGTCGCCGATGGTGGACGCGCGCCTTCCCGACGGCTCGCGTGTGAATGCAATCATTCCACCTCTGGCCATTGACGGGCCATGTCTTTCTATCCGGCGTTTCGGCCGTGACCCGATCACAGCGCGGAACATGATCGAAAACAAAACGTTGACCGAGCCCATGCTGGAATTGCTCTCTGCCATGGTCAAAGGTCGGCTCAATCTCCTGATCTCAGGCGGAACCGGCGCCGGAAAGACCACCTTGCTCAACGTGCTCTCCGGCTACATTCCGAATTCTGAGCGAGTAGTCACCATCGAGGATGCGGCTGAACTGCAAATGAAGCAGGAGCATGTGGTGCGTCTTGAAACCCGCCCGCCCAATATCGAAGGCAAGGGCGCGGTGCGGCAGAGGCAATTGGTGATCAACAGCCTGCGTATGCGCCCGGACCGCATCGTGGTGGGCGAGGTGCGTGGTGAAGAAGCGTTCGACATGCTGCAGGCCATGAACACTGGCCACGAGGGCTCGCTGACCACGGTGCACGCCAATGCACACCGCGACGCCCTGGCCCGATTGGAAAGCATGGTCTCGATGGCCAACCTCAATCTTCCTGAGCGGGCGATGCGGCAACAAATCGCATCCGCCATTCATGCGATCGTGCAGATCGCACGTCTGTCTGACGGAACCCGCAAAGTGATTTCGGTCTCCGAGGTTACCGGCATGGAGGGCGAGGTCATTTCGATGCAAGACATTTTTGTGTTCGAGCGGACGGGGATCGATGAAGGTGGCAAAGTGAAGGGCGTATTTCGCGCCACCGGCATCCGACCAAAATTCGCCGAGCGTCTGGCCACTGGTGGGTGCCGTTTGCGTGCGGCGCTATTTGATTCCCGGGTGGAGGTCTAGAACCGGCATAGTCGGCGAGCAGAAAATCATGCTAGCACTTATCGCCATACTGGTTTTCGTGGTTGTAGCCATGGGCGTCTTTGCTGTGGCTTCTTTGCTGGATCAGCGCAGCGCACAAGCCCGGCTTCTGCGCGAACGTTTGGCCACCGTGCAAGAGGCGGCCACCAGTGAGCCCAGCCAAGAACTCGCCCTGTTGCGCGACGAAATGTTGAGCAAGATTCCGGCGCTGGATAGTCTGCTGCGCCGCTCTTCCAAAATTTCGAACCTGCAACCTTTCCTCGAACAGGCGAACCTGAAAATACGGGCTGGCAACATACTGATGCTTTCCGTGGCCAGCGCTCTCACGTTGGGGGCGATAGGATTTCTACTGGCTGGATCTCTGCCCCCCAAACAAGCTTTACTGTTTGCCGCTGTCGGCCTGCTGCTGGGCGGATTCCTTCCCTACTCCTTTGCCTCGTATCGCCGCTCCAAACGTTTCCAGAAATTTGAGGAGTTGTTTCCCGAGGCCATTGATACCCTGGCCCGAGCGGTGCGTGCCGGACACGCTTTCACTACGGCCCTGGAGTTGATTGCCAACGAACTCTCCGAGCCCATAGCATCCGAGTTTCGCAAGCTCTTTGAGGAGCAAAAGTTCGGCCTGCCCGTCCGGGACGCTTTGATGAATCTCGCCGAACGCATGCCCCTGGTGGACGTGAAATTCTTCGTTACGGCAGTAATGCTGCAGCGCGAAACCGGTGGCAATCTTGCCGAAATCCTCGATAATCTTTCTTATGTCATCCGCGAGCGGTTCAAGATTATGCGGCAGGTACGGGTATACACAGCTCAGGGACGTCTCACCATGCTGCTTCTGATGGGATTGCCTCCGCTGATTGTGATCACAATGCTGATCACGAGCCCGGCATTTATCCACCCGTTGTTCGCGGATCCCATCGGCCACGTCCTGGTCGTCGCCGGCATTGTGTTGCAGACCCTGGGTTATTTTGTGATACGAAAGATCATTCAGATTCAGGTTTGAATTGAGGCATGGCAATTGCGCTCACAATCGTAGTTTTTCTGACCATCGCTCTGGTGGTGTTTTCGTTCGGGGCGGCGGCTTATGCACCTTCTTCCGTGCTCGGTACGCGCTTGCGCTCACTGGGGTGGCAACGGGCCAAGCCTCCGGAGAAACCGGCACTCAAAGAACGCCTCGAACAAGCACTCGATCCCTTCAGTAAAGCGATACCGTTGTCGCCGAGCGAAGTCTCACGAACCCGCCGTTGGCTGATTCAGGCGGGTTATCGAGAATCCCGCCACCTGACCGTATATGTTGGCAGCCGCCTGGCGACGGCGATTTTCGCATTTGCGGTCGTGATCGCGGGCAGCGGCTTTGAGTCGCCAATCCTGATGGTTAGCGTGGGCGCCTTCGGATTCTTTCTACCCCGCTTTGTGCTTAAGCGGCTGATCAAAGCCCGCCAGCAGCGTATCAAGCTGGGTTTACCGGATGCCTTGGATCTCACCGTGATCTGCGTCGAAGCTGGATTAGCCCTCGACCAGGCGTTGATGCGCGTCGGTCAGGATCTGCATCATGCTCATCCCGAACTGAGCGACGAATTTCATTTGGTAAATTTGGAAATGCGCGCCGGCAAGCCCCGAGCTGAGGCTTTGCGCAATCTGGTAGAGCGTACCGGGGTTGACGATATTCGTTCGCTGGTAGGCACATTAATCCAAACTGATCGCTTCGGTACAAGTGTCGCCCAGGCATTGCGGGTACACTCAGATTCGCTGCGTACGGAGCGCCGGCAAAGGGCGGAAGAACAAGCTGCCAAGACAACCATTAAAATGGTAATTCCCCTGGTGTTATTTGTCCTCCCCTCGATCATCTTTGTCACGCTTGGCCCCGCGATCATCGACTTAATCCGGACGCTGGCGCCGGTGACGGGACACCGATAGAGCCGACGATCAAGATCGATGACCTGCAGATGAAAGACTTTTATTAAAGATCATTGATCGAGCCAGCAGTTGTGATTCAGGAGTTTTGATGTTGTCACCGGTTTCCACAGGATACGCGTTCAATCGGACGCGCAACACCTATCTTGCCACCCATTTATCCGTGGCCGGAAGTCATTGGTCACGCCTGCGCGGGCTCATGGGTAGGAATGCCGCAAGTTTCGCCGCTGGGGACGGCCTTTGGATTGTTCCATCTCGCGGCGTGCATACCCTCGCCATGAGGTTTCCGATCGACGTTCTTTATTTGGACCCAAACAAACACGTTGTCCATGTGGCGCAGAATTTGAAACCGTGGCGGATGGCCCGGGTGAGCATGCGCACAGCTTCAGTTCTCGAGTTACCAGGCAACACCTTAAAGTCCAGCGGAACTGCGATCGGAGATGAAATTGAAATTGCTTTGGGTCAAGTACGGGAGGTAAGCCCGGCGTGAACGACGAACTCAAACTTCTGGTCGAGTGGTCGTCGCCGTGGCAGGAGTTCGTGACGGCCATTCGGCCCGCTCTGGGACGCTCTCCAGAACGCCTCGCGGGAGAAGCCAGGACCGGACTGGTTCCCTACCGCGGGATGTTTGCCTCCTGGATTGTGGAAGGCGCAGTGCTTGGGCTCGCAATCATGCTGTCGCAAACGGTCGGCAGGCTTCAGCCTTATGAGCCACCGGCGATGCCCAAATACGACGTCATTTATTTCTCTGGTGAGGAGTTGCCTCGAACCGAGGATATGGGTGGAGCGCAAGCCGGGCGTTCGGGTCGCGCTGGCGGGCAGGAAGGTCATCATCGTTCCCAGACAATCCGTGTCGCGCGTGGCGAGTCGCTGCGCGAAAGAGTGGTGGACGCTCCCAAGCTCAAGCTACCGCAGTCGGACTCTGCGGTTGCCAATCTGCTGGCTTTCAAACCGGTTCCTGGACCTGCTCCGACCGAAGGCCTTAGATCTTCACTGCGGGCTCCAGCGATTACCGAAGCCGCGATTGCTCCTACCCCGGATGTGCGGAATGACAAGCCGCAGCGCGCGCCTACCTTGAACGCCAACGTCATCCCACCGACGCCCGAGGCGCAACGCGACAAGATGCGTTCCGCGCTGCCACTAAACGCCGCCATCGTTCCGCCAAGTCCCAGCGCTCCTCGGCGCGACGTTTTCGTTCCCGTAGCCGGGTCGCAAGCCGTGAGCGTCATTCCCCCACCGGTGTCCGCTCCCGAGCAAGCCAACAATTTGCATTCGCGGCTGACACTTCCCTCACCCGCGGTGATCGCGCCTCCCCCGACGCAGATTGCACGCGACATCAATCCTCGAGGACCAGGATTTGGTACAGGGACATTACAGAATCAGGTCGTTCCGCCTCCGGCCTCAATGGCAGATTCTTCCAGCGCACACCACGCATTCAACGGCTTGGGAAACGCTGCCGTGGTTCCACCGCCGGCGCAGTTGAACGGTGCTGCGGCGGGAACTCGCGCGGTAGCTGGTTTGGGGAACGCCAACGTGGTTCCTCCTCCGGTTCAGGTGGGTGGAGGTTCACTGCAGCATCCGACGATTACAGGCTTGGGAGGCGGAATCGCCGCGGTTCCACCGGCTCCAACAGTTTCCGGTGGAGGTTCGCTCTCCAGCATGGCTCGCGGGAATCGGGGTGCAGGGCTGGGCGGTCCGATGGATGCGGGATCGGTAGCCGCACCACCGAGCAACAACGGTGGCAGCGGGAAAGGAACTGGCGTCGTAGTTTCGAGCCAACCCGGATCGAAGATCGGTGTGCCCGGGAATGCTGGCACAGGCTCTCTGGCCATGTCTCCATCTGGAGGAGACAAGCCTGGACTCGGGGGATCAGGAGGAGGAGCGAGTATCGGCCGTGGTGCCGGGCCGGGCAGCGGCTTATCCGGACAAGGCTCTGGAGCAGCGAAAGCCGACGCCACGAAAGAAGGCGCGGGTCGCGGAACTGAGACTCTGGCGCGCGGCGGAATCTCGCCGTACCCTGGTCCCGGTGGGGCCGGCAACGGAACGACGGGTAAACCACCGATGCCCGGAGTCTCTGTCAGTGGCGGCAGCAACATTGTCACACTCCCGAGTTTTGGCGCCGATGGAGCTGGGCCGAATGTCGTCGCACGCTCTTCCACCGGCAAGGATCATGCTGGACCAGGCATCACTATCGTCGGCAGTGCGCGCTCGGGAGGTGCATTCAATTTCTACGGGAAGCTCATCGGCGATAAGAATTACACCATCTACATCGACACAATCCTGGGTACGGCGGTGATGCAGTATGCGGATCCATCGTCCGCTGTGCATCCGTACGCCGAAGATTTGGTCGCTCCGCAGCCCATGCGGTCCGATTTGCCGGCCAACTTGAAGCCGTCGCGGCTGGTGATTGCCTGCATCCTCGACCGTTCCGGAGCACTGCGAAATCTAAAGGTGTTAGAGCCCGGGGGTGGTGAGATGACCACGAAAGTCCTGGCGGCGCTAACCAGTTGGAAATTTCGCCCAGTATTTCGCGGCGACCAACCGGTAGAAGTAAATGCAATCCTAGGGTTCGACATCGATACTCGCTAACACCACGCCCAATCTCGACACCGCTCACAACATGCCCACGTAGCCCCGGACGCCTCGTCCGGGCGGTTTTGGCACAACCAGTGCCACCAGGTTTGCTTCAAGCCCGAGGGCGAGACGCCCTCAGAACAGCCGGCAAGATGCCGGCGCTACGACCGCATTTATCATGTGCCTTCGCGGTGAAACAGCACCGCCGTCTCGTCCGCATGGATCAGTTTCCAGCCCGGCGTCAACTCCAGAATCGTCCCCAACGACGAGTTCTTCTGCACCAGTATCCAATCGACATGCCTTGCGTCGAGCACGTCACGCCAGTCGGGCTGCACTAAGATAACCTTCAGATAATCCTTGAAGAATCGATCGCCATACAAGTCGTGGCGATCGTCCACCAGGACTTTAGTCTGCGTATAGAGGCTGTAAATCAGATATCCGCCCCACTGGTCTGGACAAAAAATCGGCTCACGGATTCCCCGCTCGGCGATCAATTCTGCAGCTTCAACTGGAAAGCGTTTGTCATCGAAATAAGCATTGATCAACTGAGTGGACCCGAGCCCGCCGCTGTGCGCGCAAGCCCACAAGCCGAGAATGAATGCCAGCAGCAGCCAAATGTGCCCTTGCAGTTTCACTGTCTGCATCCGGGCGCCGAAATTTTGCACCCTTGAAAATAGGGCGCGCAGCCAAAAAGCCATCTCCGCATTTCCGGCCGCGTTCGCAACGGTCTCCGAAAGTAGTGGAGCAATTATCAATGTCAGCAGCAGGGATGAAACTGGAAGATTACGTGAAGCGTAGAGACCGCTATACGCAGCCAAGAGAATCACCAGCAACCGAGCGGGTTGATGTTTTCGCCTGGCACTCGCCAGCGCGCCGATGGCAATCAACAACATGACCGCGAAACACTGCTGGGCTGCGCCGTGAAAGTCCGGCGACAAGAACTCGCTGACGTGATTCATCAGAAACCGGTCCGAAAGATAGCGATAAATATGAAGGTGCAAATGGTAGCCGTACGGATTGATGAAGCTCGCCGCCAGAGAGAGCGCGCTAACCAATCCCAGTTGCTGCAACCATCTTCGAATTTCTTCCCGTCGGTCGCGACAAGTAAAGTACTGGATCCCGCCGCCAACGATGTGCGCCCCCAACAGGGCAAACCCGAACAGAAATCCGCCGTGCAGATTGACCCATAGCAGCATCAGTAGGGGCAAGAAAAAAAGGCGGCGGGCGTTATTGTTATCGAATTGAGCGCGGGGTTCAGATCCATATGCCGCGGAGTCCAGCAACTCGAACCAGATCGCCGTAAACAGCCAACTCAAGACATGGGGACGCGCCAGGAAATGGACGGCCGAAGCACCCAAGGACAGCACGAGCAAGAAAAGGGTAATCGGCAGGCTGCCACCCCGACGCGTTGCCAGGCGAAACACCAGAACGAATGTGGCCGACATAATCGCGGCGGTTAAAAACACCACGCCGTTCAACCCAAGCATGTGATGAATCGCAGCTACCAGCACGTCGTACAGCCACTCCCACGCATACCAGGTCTGCCCGCTCATTGTCGCCGAGAATGGATCGACGCGAGTAATCGAGTGCGTCCGCAGCATCAGCTGACCGTTGCGGATATGCCATCCTGTCCCCGCATCACGGAGCAGCAGCCGTCCCATCGCACCGCAGCTGAAACCGAATAACAGAGCGACGAAAAGCAAATCGGAAACCGAAGGCAGGAGAAACACAAGCCAACGTGAGACGCCGCCGGACGGCGACACATTATTAAATTTAGGCTCAGTTTGCAGAGGTTTCAAATGCAAAGCGTGCTCGCGCCCGTCCGCTCATGTTACCCGATTAAACCGAGGAGCGCGCTATTCCTATACCCACGTAGCCCTGGATGCCACGTCCGGACGAACTCAAATGAAATTCGCGCCCATCCAAAGTCAGGCACGATACAACAGATAGCCTAGTCCGACTCGCATATGATGAAGCAAGTTATCGGGCAGGCTGGCGGCAATGCTGAGTCCGAGCGCAGCGTGTATGAAGCCCAAAGGATAAATGTTGCGATAGCGACGAAACATTTCGCAAAACAACAAACCGCCGATGAAACTCAGCAAGGCAAGAACCGGACTCGGGATGTGCGCTATCGAAAACAGCAGTGCCGAACCCCACGCGGCGCGCCGACTACCCAGAACCGATTCCATCCGCACGTAGAAGAACGACTGCAATATAAATTCCTGCTGCAGTGCCCAGACGGCATATTGCCAAGCTCTTCGCCAAGGCACCGGCTGAGGGGGGCCGAAGCTATGCATGACCGAACCAACCGCCACGATTGTAACCACCATAAATGCCCCGGAAGCGAGCATCACCACTACCCCGGAGCCAGGCTGGGTGAGTCCCAAGCCGCCAACTGAATAATGACTGCGAACTGTGAACCACACAAGGCAAAGTGCTGCTAGAGCGCTGCTGATCGTATTGACCCGGCCTGGGGGCGTCCACACGGCGACCATGATCAGGGCAAAGACTAGTCCGATCTCGAACGGCCCCACCAGATCAACCGCTCGAGTTCGCGCCGTACGGTATGTGTGCACGGCGACAATCCCGGAAATTAAACTTTTCGACTCGGCAGCCATAACAGGAATCTACTAAACGTGAGATGCAAGTCTGTCCCACACGGAATATTGTAAAGAAACGTCGATGAAGAAATCAGATGAACGTTAAACCAGTACCGCAGGTTGTGATTATTGGCGGCGGATTCGGAGGCCTGAATGCAGCTCTTCGGCTCGCCCACTATCCGGTTCGGATTACCCTGATCGACCGCAGGAATCACCACACCTTCCAGCCGCTGCTTTATCAGGTAGCGACCGCGGGCTTGTCGCCTGGGGAAATTGCCGCCCCTATCCGCTGGATTTTTGGCGGCCGCCACAACGTTGAGGTTCTACTCGGAGAGGTACAAGATTTCGATGTCAATCGCCGCGTCGTGAAGCTTGCCGATCGCGACCTTCCCTACGACTATCTGATCGTCGCCGCGGGCGCGAGCCACGCCTACTTCGGACACGATGAGTGGGAGCCCTTGGCGCCCGGGCTGAAGACTGTGGAGGACGCGCTGGAGATCCGCCGCCGCGTGCTGCTCGCATTTGAACTAGCCGAACGCGAGGCTGCCAGCGGACGCGGACAAGTGCAATTGAATTTCGTCATCGTTGGCGGCGGTCCCACGGGGGTCGAGTTAGCGGGAACGTTGTCGGAAATCGCCCGGCGAGCCTTAACGGACGAATTCAATTCTATCGATCCCAAGCACACGCGGATCATCCTGCTCGAAGGCGGTCCCAGAATTCTACCAGCTTACCCGGAGGATCTTTCCCGAAGTGCGGAAGAACAACTGCACGGATTAGGAGTCGAGGTACATACATCCACGATGGTGACGGGCGTCGAACCCGCCGCCGTGCGGATGGGATCGACCAGTTTGTCCGCTGCGGTAATTTTGTGGGCCGCCGGAGTGGCCGCGTCGCCCTTGGGCAAGAAACTCGGCGTGGCTGTCGACCGCGCCGGCCGCGTGCTGGTGAATTCTGATCTCAGCATTCCCGGACATCCGGAAGTTTTTGTCATCGGAGACCTGGCTGCACTGAAAGATAAAACTGGCCAGATGGTGCCTGGGGTGGCGCCTGCCGCAATCCAACAGGGAAAGGCGGCGGCCCGCAACATTGCCCGCGACCTGCAGGGAAAGACCAGACAGAACTTTCATTACGTGAACAAAGGCAGTCTGGCGACCATAGGCCGAGCCGCCGCCATTGCCCAGTTTGGCAAGGTTCACATCTCCGGCTTCATCGCCTGGCTTTCCTGGCTATTCGTGCACATCTTTTTTCTGATCGGATTCCGAAACCGTCTAATCGTAATGATTCAATGGGCGTGGTCGTATTTCACCTACGAACGCGGAGCCAGATTGATCACAGGAGATCAAACCTTGCCAAGTTGGCCAGATCTGCAGCGGCAAGAGGTATCTAAAGAGAAAGGAAAGGAGCTACACGCTTGAAGTCTGCGACACGAGAATGACTTAGGTAAGGGACACACGCTTTCAAAATCAAAAACACGTGTGCCCCTCGATCAAGTCATTTGCAACTCTGGCTCGGCACAGCAACCAAACTAAAGGAAGTGAAACCGTTTTGCGTCCCCGAAAAGGGCGAACCAGACACTTCCTTTAAGAGGGTGCCCTTTACCTTCAGGACGCCAACATTCTCGTTGTTGTTCGTTTCCGCTACGAAAAGCTTTGCGCCCGATTTTGTTGCCGATAGACCCAGAGCGTATTGGCTGGATCCTTTCAGACTCGTGGTGCTGATATAAGTCAAAGAGCCACCCGAACCGACGCTCAACACGCTGATTGCGGGCGGAGCCGACATGGTATTGCTTACGAAGAGTGTCTTGCCGTCGGCGCTCAGCATGACGTTATTGGAATTCACAGCTTCGTTGCCCGTAAAGTTATTGAGTTCCGTCAGTTTTCCTTTCGAATCCAAGCCGAAAACTTCCACCTGCATATCGCTGGCGGCATCACCAAAATACACAGTCGAGTTGTCGCAACTGATCTCTACGCCGGCCGCCAGACCTTGCGCACTGAACGGGCCCAACTCCGTCAGCCCTCCCTTAGCATTGATTTTGAAGGAATCGACTTGGCCGAGGTAAGCCGTGATGAGGTACTTTCCGCCGGACGTCGCCTTCAACCCAACCGGCGGGCCCGCAACGTTGTAAGTCTTATGCATTTTAAGCGAACAATTCGCATTGATTTGAAAGGAGGTAATTGTGTTGGACTGCGTGTTCCCGGCGAACAGAAAAGGTTTCCCTGACGTGTAAGCGACAGCCAGTCCAATGCCACGGCCAGCGCCCGCGCCACCCGACTTAAAGGGAGAGTGCGGGGCTGCTTTCAAAGTTCCATCCGCAAGCTTTATCGCATACGCAGCCACGTCGTCGGAATACGCATCCGAGGCAAAAATGCAATCATTGCTCGCGGTCTTGCCGGAGGCAATGTCAATCGAAGCAAAGTAACTTCCGTTCGACCCAAGTCCGCCGGTTGGGTAAGATTTGATCAAGGATACCGCGCCTTTGCTGCTGACTTTGTAGGCCGTAACTGAATTCTTCCCGGAGTTAAACTGAATGCTGTCGTTGGTGTAGAGATATTGCTGAGCATGCAGAAGAGCGGGACAGAGCACGACAACTGCGGACAGCCATAGCAATCCAAACTGCGATTTGAGAAGCTTCTCCATATTCCCCTCGTTTTCGTCCTCGATGGAATTGCCGTTCGTAAACATGCCGGTAAGTGAACCACATGACAGTGCATGTTCGGCTACTGGCGGGCGTTTACAGGCCGGCGGCCCGGAACAGTAGCACGCTGAGACTGCGCAAGTCAATCAGGCGATGACAACTCAGAAAGAGCCTATGTAAGCGCGGCATCCACGCCAGCACGACACGAATTGAACTCGAAGTCTCTTTCTAATTGTGGGAAGCGTCCGCCACGACCTCCTGCGAAGGAGGTACAGACTTCCGCGCCGACGAAATATTTTTCGATTCAGGTTGTCCGAACACTTCCGGATGCAGATAATATCCTTGTTCCCCAGCCGACTTGTCCTCCTCCACTGGAATGCGGTAGCTCTCTGCATACGCGTCGTGACGAATGCCGGTCACCTGCCAGGACACTTCCACATTAGGCTTACTCGTCCGAATCACGAAGCGGTTGGAATCGATCTTCCGGGCCACGATGGCCTGCGCAAACTGGCCGATCACGGTCAACTGATAACGGAAATCCCCATTCAGCGCTTCGAAGTAGTCGGGCAAGCTCACCGTTGCCAAGCCGTGGCGGTCAGTCGTGATGTTTCCGTTGTAGACGTTCATCATGTCAGGCGACTCGACAAACGAGTGCGAGAGATACTTATTCGCCGGATCGAGCGGATGGTCGATCTTGAATGAGCCGCTGCCCTTGGTCAGCTTGCCGGTCACGTTGAGGTTGCCCGCGAAGTTCCCATTGCCGCTGGCGTCAACGATGAACACTTGAGCATAGTTGGCACCGTTTCCGATGAGGACCGCGCTCTTCCCGCCACCCAAGTTTGTGAATACGCCTCCAATCCCAGCCGGACTGTTGGTTACCCCGACCACCCCGATGGCCAGTCCGGTTGTGGCCGTGGCGGCGCCGCTTACGCCAGTTCCGGATGTGCTGAGGCTAGTTCCCGCCACTCCAGTTGTCTGGCCGGTAGCGGCGTTGGCATTGCCAGCGACGCCAAGGCCTGTGGTGCTATTCGTGTATCCAAACACGCCAAAGACCTGGCCGGTGGCGGCAGTGTCGGAGCCGATCACCCCCGATGCGCCCCTGGTCGAGCTAATTGTCGAGCCACTGACCCCGTAGATCTGACCTGTTGTAGCGCCCTCGAAGCCGTTCACGCCTGCGGCCCCACTCGTAGTGCTGTTCGTGCTTCCAGTAACTCCGAAGACTTGGCCCGTTGAGGCCCCTTCGAAACCGCTGACCGCCGCCGCGAAATTCGTGGTGCTGTTGGTCCCGCCGCTGACACCGTACACTTGGCCGGTTGCGGCGCCTTCGAAACCGCTTACTCCTACCGCACCGTTCGTCGTACTGTTGGTGTTTCCTGCCACGCCTGAGACTGCACCCGTCGTCGCGTTTTCTTCTCCGACGACGCCTGCGGAATTTGCGGTCGTACTGTTGCTCGATCCCGAAACGCCAAAGACCTGGCCCGTCTTGGCCGTTTCGTAGCCGCTCACGCCCGCAGAGAATTGTCCTGTGCTAAGAGCTGTTCCGATAACGCCGGCAACACCTCCGGTCTTGGCTGACGAGTGTCCACCCACGCCCGCACCGCTGGTGCTGGCGCTCTGGCCGAACACGCCGAAGGAGGAACCCGACGTAGCCTTGGATGTTCCGATCACCCCGAAGCCACCCGTGGCCGCGTTGTCCATTCCAAATAGGCCATTGCCACCTGGATCGGAGCTCTGGCCGTACACTCCCGTCGTTCCTCCTGTCGAGGCAGTGGCGATGCCCGAGATAGCAGCCTGCGTGCCCGGCACCGTCGCCTGAATCCCGCGCACTCCGGTGCCGACAACATCCACCTCAGCCTGCGGCGTCTTAGTGCCGACCCCGACATTGCCTCCGGTCTGGTAGATCACCGAATTGCCCAATGTTGTGGTACCGGTCCAAAGCGGAACGAAGTTCGCCGTGCCCTTGCCCGTCACGCCCGCTGGAGGCAGATTCGCTGAGGACGGAGAAGCAACCGGCGCGCCTGTCTTGCCTTGCGCTCCTCCAACCGTGGCGTGCATGAATGCTGACGCGGGCAGCCCGCCTAACGTTTCTGCATCGGCTGCTTTCAGTGCATATGGCACGCTCAAAAGCAGCACCCGCGACTGCTCCCGCTGTCCAGAAATCTGCGTACTGACCCAGTGCACTTCAGCTGAATTAAACAAACTCTGCGGCACGCCATCGGCACTGGCCGAGCCGAGCATTGCGGTGTAGTGTCCAGTCGCATCCACCTGGACGTTCTGCGTCTCCACCCACAATGGGCTGCCGCCCTGCTGCTCTTTGTACAAAGAAAACGTAAGGCCGACGACACCGGTCATCGGCTTGCCGGATTCGTCTTTCGCGATACCCGAGAATTTGATAAGTCGTGGCACCTGGCTGGAAGTCAGACTCGAATTTGGGACCGCCGTTTGAGCCTGAGTTGTGTAAACCACCGCTGACAGAAAACTGACGATGACGAAGCATGCGCGGAGCTTCATTTCGGTAATCCTCTTTTTCTCTTAGTGGCGTTTGGGTACCGGGACTGCTGAGCAGACTGGGCCCCCGGTCGGCCATGGGCCACCCTTATATCACCGAAGGCGCAGCTTTACAATATTTCTACTTTTCCCTCCTTCAAAATTAACCACCGCAACTGTGCGATAAGAAGCTTGAGGCAGAACATCCAGAGCCTTTCACCCCACTGCCGACAGCGTCCCCACCCGCTATAATCTACTTGCCTTGAAACTTCTCCGGGTCAGCACTGTATTCCTGTTGTTCTTGTCCGGCGCCGCTTTCGCCGAGGGACAGGCCACAGCGGGTCAGACCGTGCTGGTAGTTCCTTTTGAAAATCAATCCAAGGCTCCGGGCATCGAGTGGATCAGCGATTCCTTTCCCGAACTGCTGCAAGAGCGTCTGGATTCCGCCACGCTGTTCGTGTTGCCGCGCGAAGATCGCATGCGCGCCTACGACCGCGTCGGCATCCCGCTTGGACTTCATCCCGCGCGCGCCACTTTGTACCGTATTGCCGAAGAGTTAGACGTCGATTACGGGGTGCTGGGCCTGTACCGCTTCGATGGCCGGACGTTCACCGCTACAGCGCAACTGCTGGATATGCGCCGTCTGAGGCTTCTGCCCGAAATGAGTGAGTCCGGCCCCTTGATCCAACTGATCAATATTCAGACTGCATTGGCGTGGGATATTCTGCACACCCTTCGCCCGGAAAGCTCCGTCAACCGTCAGTCATATATTTCCACTGCGCCACCGATCCGCTTGGACGCGTTCGAGAACTACGTTCGTGGCGTGACGGCACCGATGACTCAAGAACAGATCCAGCATTTTCGCGAAGCCGTTCGCTTGAACCCGGAGTACGCCCAAGCGCTCCTCCAATTGGGCAAAGCCTATTACCTTGGCAAGCAGTACGAGCAGGCGGTCTCGTTTTTGGCGCGTATCCCCGAAAATGATCCGCTCGCCCGCGAGGCGAATTTCTATCTTGGTCTCGCTGCCTACAACCAGGGAGATTTTCAGCGAGCCGAGTCCGCGTTTCGCTTGGTTGCGGCCCGATTACCCTTGGCCGAGGTTTACAACAATCTTGGGGTGGCCACTTCTCACGCCGACAGAAAAGCCGCCGCCGGATATTTTCAGAAGGCGATCGATGCGGATCCGAGCGATCCCGACTATCACTTCAATCTAGCGATAGAACTCTACCGCACAGGCGATGCGGCAGCCGCATCCCGCCAACTACGCGAGACTCTTTCGCGGAAATCCGGCGATTCTGCAGCCAAATCGTTTCTCGACGCAATTACGTCTGACGCCAGCTCAGCTCAGCGGGCAGTTGTGCCAGCCACTCAAAAAACACCGCTTGAGCGCATCCGCGCGAATTATGACGAGAGTTCGTTCAGGCAGCTTGCTTTGAAAATCGACGCTGTCGCCGAGCAGCGCCTGGCTAAGGCCGATGCCCGCACCCATGCGCAGTTCCATACCGATCGAGGACGTCAACTGTTGCTCCAGGGTTTCCTCTCCGAAGCCGAAGCTGAATTCCGCGAGGCAGTTGCGTTCAATGCATCAAGTCCCGAGGCCCATGCAGGATTAGCCAGCGTGCTTGAATCCGAAGACAGCCTCACCGCGGCGCGCACCGAAGCCGAAGAGGCGTTGCGGCTGCGTCAGTTCCCCGAACCACTTTTGGTGTTAGCGAAGCTTGATTTGCGAGACAATAGAGCTGAAGCGGCCGCGGAGAACATCAACAAGGCGTTGCGTTTGGAACCCTCCAATGCGGCCGCCCTGGCGCTCAAACGCGCCGTCGCAGCCAAACTTGCGCAGGAAGCGCAGCCGCTGCCCAATCGATGAAGCCGTCTTTCGTGTCGCGCATTTTTCCAGTCGTTGTGACCGGATTGCTGTTATTCATGCTCTCCGCCTCCTCCTCCTCCGCCGAAGTATTGAAGATCGTAGTGAACGACTCGATTCACCCCATCACCGACGAATACATCGGCCGCGCTATCGCCGAAGCCGAGCACAACAAAGCGCAGGCCTTGCTAATCGAAATCAACACTCCCGGCGGCCTGCTCGAATCGACGCGCGACATTATTGAGAAGATTTTAGCCTCACCCGTGCCTGTAATCATCTACGTCACGCCGAGTGGGAGCCGAGCCGCTTCCGCCGGTTTCTTCATCCTGGAAAGCGCCGATGTGGCAGTCATGGCTCCCGGAACCAATACCGGCGCGGCTCATCCGGTTTCGCTCGGCGGCGGCAAGATGGATGACACGATGAAGGAAAAAATTGAGAACGACTCCGCCGCCCTGATGCGATCGGTGGTCGGCAAGCGCGGCCGGAACGTCGAAATCGCTGAAACCGCGGTGCGCCAGTCCAAGTCGTTCACCGATCAGGAAGCCCTTTCACAAAAACTGATCGACTATGTAGCGCCCAGCGAAGAAGATCTGTTCAAGCAACTGCAAGGCAAGCAAGTGAAGCGATTCAGCGGCCAGACCATCACGCTCAATCTGGTCGGGGACTCGATTCGACCCTTTGGTATGACCCTGAAACAACATATTCTCGCGTATTTGATGGATCCGAACGTTGCCTTCATCCTGCTCGCTGTCGGCGCTCTCGCCCTTTACGCTGAGTTCAACCACCCTGGCGCGGTAGTGCCCGGAACGGTTGGAGTCGTGTTCATTCTTATCGCCATCTTCGCACTGAACCTTCTGCCCACTCGTTTCGCGGCCATCGTTCTGATTTTTGCGTCGTTTATTCTGTTCGCGCTCGAGGCCAAGTTCGCCGCCCACGGAGTGCTAGCCATCGGCGGAATCGTGACGCTCACGCTGGGAGGCCTGCTGCTCGTGGACGCGCCTATCCCGGAGATGCGAGTCCATCTCCTAACCGCTCTTGCGGTCAGCATTCCGCTAGGAATCATCACGGTTTTTCTGATGAGCATCGCCGTTAAAGCCCGAGCCAACAAGGTTGTAACCGGCGTGCAAGGGCTAATCGGAGAAGTGGGCGTCGCCCAAAGCGCTTTGTCACCACAAGGGAAAGTTTTCGTCCATGGCGAACTCTGGGACGCAATCTCCTCAGCCAACCTCCCCGCAGGACAGCCAGTCGTAGTACGCCAAGTCGACGGATTGCGGTTATCGGTCGATCCAGCTCCATCCGCCTAGCAATCTCCGTGGGCGTTTGAACAATTCTCCTAAGCGCTACTACTCACTCGGTCTACGCGACCAAAGTCGCCCTTGGCGGTCACTTACCAGTGCCCCGCAGAGGAACTATCTGCCTGCCGCCGGGAGCATTATCGGCGATACTCACCTGCCCTATCCGAATTCCCTTGGCCTGCGGCTTGAAGGATACTCGAATCGTGCAACTCTTCCCTACCGCCAGGCCTTTTCCGCAGGTGTTTTGCTCCAGAAAATCTCCGCTCACGGTAATGCTGGAAATCTTGAGCTTGGCATTGCCGAAGTTGGTCAGTTTTACGTTCTTCGGAAAACTCGTCTTGCCCACCTGCACCGTGCCAAAATTCAAAGCGCTCGGAAGTAAGTTGGGAGTGGGCGTGCTCAAGTACAAGAAGACAACGGGTGCGTTGGATGTGGCAATCTGACCGGGAATACCGAGGTCGCTGACGCCATCAGAATTGAAATCACCGGCCACGGCGGTTAGCTGATATCCGTTGGAAGTGGAATCGAATTCTTGTGGAGCTCCAAATGTACCGTCGCCATTTCCAATCATGACTTGGGTTGCAGCGTTGTAGTAACTACCAGTTATGGCTAGATCAAGCTTGCGGTCGCCGTTAAGGTCGGACGCAATCAAAGAACCTGAGAATTGGTAACTGGCATTGGAATACACTTGCGTTCCAAAGGTGCCATCGCCGTTTCCTGCGAGAAACGCGATTCCGTGCGACGTACCAACCGCGATGTCGAGTTTGCCGTCGCCATTGAAGTCCTGTATGACCGCTTGTGAAGTGTAGTAATCACTTGGACCGAAAATCGGAGTCTTGAAGGATCCGTCACCGTTTCCCAGAAATATCAGGAGACTCGCCCCGCTGTAATTGCCGAAAGCCGCAACGATGAGATCCAGATCGCCATCGCCGTTAACGTCAGCGACGCTGACATAGGAGTTGGGATACACGATGTACTGGGCTCCCACTTTGAAGGTGCCGTCTCCATTGCCGAGATAGACATTCAGAAACGGACTGCCATTGTTGTTGACAACGCCAACCAAGTCGGCCTTTCCATCTCGGTTGAAGTCGCCTGCAGCCCAAGAGGATATCGAGTAGTTCAAGGGAGTCTCGACCGGCGTTCCGAAACTCCCGTCGCCACGGCCCAGTACAACCTGGAAGCCATTGCCATTGTTATCCAAGACCACCAAGTCACTCTTACCATCGCCGTTGAAATCTGCTGTGAGCATAAGAGACGGACTCGTCGCATTTGTGCTCAAAGCAGACACGAGCGGTTGCTGGAAGGTACCGTTGCCCTTGCCCAGTTCGACGGAAATCTGCCCGTTCGGGTAGTTCGCTTCAGCTACCGCCATATCAAGTTTTCCATCTCCGTTGAAATCGGCTGCGACCGCGGCGGTACCGGAGTATGGCGTGGAGGCCAAGGCGACACTCTGCAAATCCATGAAACTGCCGGCACCGTTCCCCAGTAACACAGCAACCGCACCGGAATTTGTCATGGCGGCAAGGTCTGGCTCACCATCTCCATTCACATCTACCAGAGCCATCGGGGTGGACGTGGCTGCTGAGAGCACAGGATTTTGAAACGTGCCATCGCCGTTGCCAAGCATGACCCAAATGCCTGGCATGACTAGATCGAGCTTAGAATCGTGGTTGAGGTCTCCAACCAGGAGGCCCTGCCCATATTGGTTGGGCGCGTTAGAGATTTGAACCGGATTCTGGAAACTTCCGTCACCATTGCCCAGCGACACGTAGAGACCACCATAATTGGCCTGAGTAACTAAATCTAGTTTGCCATCACGATTGAAATCGCCCGTGGCTATCCCCGCCGGATAGGAGAGACCCTGGGAAGTCACTTGCGTGAACGTGCCGCCTCCCTTGTTTACCAGAACCGAAATGCCTCCAGCACCGTTATTGTAAGTGGATATAACCAGATCGATCTTGCCGTCACCGTTCACATCGCCGCCCGTCAGCAGGGTGGGGCCAGAGGATATTGGAATTAGCGCTTGTACTTCAAAACCTCCCGCACCGTCGCCCAGCAGGATTGCGACCGCGCTGTCGTTTGTGCTAATCGTCGCGAGACCGATTTTCCCGTCGCCATTGAAATCAGCGGCGACGATCCCCACTGGGCTCTGGCCAACGGGATAGTCCACATGGCTTTGAAACGTACCGTCGCCGTTCCCAAGCAGGATGGAAATTGTTCCCGCATTCGAATCGACCACGGCCAGGTCAAGTTTTTTGTCGCCGTTGAAGTCGGCCCCCACAAGCGCGGTGGGGTAAGAGCCTGTGGCATAGGTGCCGTTGGCTACAAAGCCTCCACTCGGGGAAGCAAGCAGAATGGAAACCCAGTTGTTGTGAGAATCCGAAACCGCCAGGTCCGGTCGCCCGTCACCGTTGAAATCCCCGACGATCACAGTCCCGGGATTGCCAGTAGCGCCCGGGAAGTCTGCGCGACCATAAAGATAGACCTGCGCTCCCGCGACCGGAGCGAGAAAGGCGACAGCAGCCGCCGCAAGAATCATCAAGGAGATGACCTTGGAACGCAGCACACATCGGTAGCTATTCATAATGACCCTCGTCAAACGGACGGCGATGATATCACAGAAGTCAAGCCCCGCAGCCTACATGTGCTGATGAACACGTTGCCTAGAGTTGCCCAAACGCCACGCCCCATGCTATCGATAACCCGATTAGTCACCGCTTTTTGCCGCCCAATTGCGATACAATCCGCCTCAGGATCTTCCTGAAAATCAGGTGCGGAGGCGCAGATGGAGCTTGGCTTTGGTTTCACGACCATCGTAATTATCATTGCCGGTCTATACCTGTTAAGTTCGATCAAGATTCTGGCGGAATACGAGCGCGGCGTCATCTTTCGCTTGGGACGTCTGCTACCCCAAGCCAAAGGACCAGGCCTGATCTTTGTGTTTGCTCCGCTCGACCGGATGGTTCGTATTTCTTTACGTCAGGAGGCTCTGGAAGTGCCCCCGCAGGACATCATCACCCGCGACAATGTCACGTTGAAAGTAAACGCGGTCATCTTCCTGCGAGTGATCGAGCCACGAAAAGCCGTCGTAGAAGTTTCCAACTACGTGTACCAGACATCGCAATTCGCGCAGACCACGCTGCGTTCCGTACTCGGTGAACAGGAACTCGATGAACTGCTCGCTCATCGCGACAAGATCAACCTGCGCTTGCAGAGTATTCTCGACACGCACACCGCGCCGTGGGGAGTGAAAGTGGCCAACGTCGAAGTCAAGCAAGTGGACATGCCGGAGTCGATGCTGCGCGCCATGGCCAAACAAGCTGAGGCGGAGCGCGAAAAGCGTTCCAAGATCATTCACGCGGAAGGCGAATTTTCCGCCGCTCAGCGCCTGGTCGATGCCGCACACTTGCTCTCCAGTGAACCGGTGAGCATCCAACTGCGCTATTTGCAAACCCTGACCGAAATTGGGGTGGAGAAGAACACCACAGTGGTCTTCCCAGTTCCCGTGGACTTTTTTTCCGGCATGCAAAAACTATTGGCAAAACCCGACGGAGACGCTGCCCCTGCCGCTGCGAAAAGCTGAGCGGGCATCCATCGGCAACAAACACGACGAGGTGCAAATGACAACAGCCACATCGCAAGATACGGAAATTACCCTTGGCACCGGAAAGATGCTTGCCCTGTTTTTCGGACTGGTGGCAATTTGCGCGGTCTTCTTCGGAATGGGGTTTTCACTGGGAAGAAGCTCCGTCAGGCTCACGTCGCCAGACTTGCAGGCCGCGGCTGCAGCTCCCACCGCCGGCCTACGACCGCCCGCAATCAGGAATGCCAGCACTACGCCGCCGGCTGACATGACATTCTACAAAGCGGTTCAGAGCAAGGACGACAGTAGCCAACCGGCTCCTCAGGAGGCCTCGCCAGCACCCCAAACTGCACCTGCGCCAAACCCGACGTCGTCTGTGGATCCGGCTGCTCCGCCGCCGTCGAACGCTTACTATGTGCAGGTGGCTGCAGTCACCAAGGCCGAAGATGCCGAATCTCTGATCGATGCGCTCAAGAAGAAACAATACCCCGCATTCCAAACCAATACGCCCACTGACAAGCTCATCCACGTGCAGGTGGGACCGTACGCTGACATTAAAGATGCAGAGGCCATGCGCGCCAAGCTGGTCAGCGATGGTTACAACCCAATCTTGAAGAGGTGACAAATGCCGATTTTCAATTGGCAAACTAAACCAAACTGACAACGGCCTTGATGTCAAAAGAAGTTCTCCACGCTATTTCCGACATTGACAATCATCGATTCCCGGCTTATTGCTAAATCGTGACTGACGCAGAGCAAACCCTGAATCGTACCCTGCATGCCATCGCCGACCCCGTCCGGCGCCGCATTCTGCAAGCCCTCAAGGAACGCGGCGCGTCCTCAATTGGCAAAGACGAAGGTCTATGCGCCTCCGACATCGAACGGCGTGTTCATCTTTCCCAACCCACAATCTCCCATCACATGTCCATTCTGAAGAAAGCAGGACTGGTCGAAGCCAAGAAACTCGGTCAGTGGATGTGGTACCGCCGCAATGAGACGGCCTTGCGGGATTTTGCCCACGAACTGCGCGAGAGTCTCTAGACGACGGGGTCTTCGAAGTCGCGCGCGGGCATCAATCCGGTGCGGTAGACAACCCGATGGAGCGTAGGGGCCTGTGTTCCGCGTTTGCTGTGTACGACTAATCCACCCCTGTCAGATGTTAATGCCGAAGCTCCCCGGTTTTAGCACGACGCGACGCGCCCGGAACTAGCTTTATCCTGGCCACAAAGGCGTCTGCAGAGCCTTGAAAAACGGTTTGAAATGCGTTCTTCGAAATCGGTAAATTAGCGGAAGTGGTTTGGCCGGTTACAAAAGCGTCTTCACCACCGACGGCGATACCGCGTCCGAAATCGTCGCCGCTGCCGCCTAGATAGGTCGAGAACAGCAGTCGCGAACCCTTAGCATTTAACTTCGCGACATATGCATCGAACCCTCCTCCCGAAGCTGCTTGGATGGGGTTCTTGATGGGAAAGTCGGTTGAGGTCGTGGTCCCGGTGACGTAAACATTGCCATGAGCGTCCACATCGAGGATGTCGCGGAGGAAATCCTGCGCATTCTCGTCGCCACTGCCACCCAAAAAGGTCGAGTAAATGAGGGACGCAGCGCCCGATTTCGTGCGATCGATTTTCGCGACAAAAGCATCAGTACTTCCTCCGCCGAATTTGGTTTGAAAAGAGCCGGGAGTTATGGGGAAATCAGACGAGAAAGTTATTCCCGTCAAGTAGGCTTTGCTCGCGGAGTCCACTGTAATGGTAAAGCCCTCGTCGTTCGCGGTGCCACCGAGCAACGTCGAGTAGACAAGCTTGCTTCCAGTTGGATTGAAGACGGTCACGAAGGCATCGTTGCCTCCCTTGTTGCTTTTCTGAAAGGCGCTCGCGGTAGTAGGGAAATCAGCCGACGAACTCAATCCGGTGACGTAGGCGCGTCCGCTGGTGTCGATTGCGATGCTTTCGCCAAAATCGACTGAACTGCCGCCGAGGAAGGTCGAGTATTCGGCAGCGCTGGCTCTTGGATTGAGCTTGAAGACGTACCCGTTGGTAAAGCCGGTGCATACTTTCTGAAACGCTCCTGGGGTGGTTGGAAAACCGGGACCGGCGTTGCCGGTGACGAACACGCTGCCATTCGTGCTTACGGCAATGCTGAACCCCCTTATGCCCTCACCGCTCACACCGAAGTGAGTGGAATAAATCAGCTTCGAACCAGACGGCGATAACTTGGAAACGAAGACGTCGTTCAGCCCGCAACAAATTGGCTGGTAGACACCTGGGGTGACGGGAAAATTCGAGGAGTTAGTTGCCCCGGTCAAGTAAACATTTCCTTTGGTGTCGAGAGCAATTCCATATGCGCTGTCGCCACCAGAGCCGCCGATGTAGGTGGAATAAATGACACCGGAGCCGCTCCGGTTGAACTTGGTCACGAACACATCACCGATTACGCTCTGATATCCACTTCCATTGTCACCTTGGTAAGTTGTTTCGAAAGCTCCGGAAGTGGTCGGGAAGTCGACGGAAGTAGTCGCGCCGGTCACATATGCGTGTCCGCTTTTGTCGACGGCGATGGCATTCCCGAAATTGTCGTTACTGCCCCCGAGAAACGTCGAGTAACTCAGCACGGGATCGATAACCAGGGATCGAGTTCTGTCGTAGATTGGCAAGCGGAAGCGGACGCGGGTGGGACCGGTTAACAGGTATTGGCCATCGGGCAAAGGTGTGGTCTTTTCTTTTCCGGCAGCTGGACCCCCGTTGCCAGGCTGATACAGATGAGGCTTGTTGAAACGAAGTTCGCCTTGAGCGGTGCTTAGAACCAAATCGCCATCGCTATCCACGCGAATGGTGTCCGCGCCGTCAAAACTCAGCTCGAGCACAGACACATCTGCAAATGGGGCAACCAAGAAATCAAATTCGAGCTGCTGCCGGCTGGTATGATAGAGCAGATCAATATTCGGGTAAATATTACGGCAGCGCACTTGAGCGTATGATGGGACATTCCTCCGCCATTTTCGCGGGTCGTTGCCCACAAAGTAATTACTCTTGGCCGTCAATTCATGAACACCGACGACCTCGGATGATGAGTTCGATCCTGACAACCCCATGTGCAGCGCCGCTGGAGCGCTTGTGTTCTTGCCTTTCCGTAACAGTATGGCCTCGTTCGACATCAAGAAAACGGTGTAGCCACTTCCTCGGGAAAGAAACTTTACGCGTGAGTCGGTTTGGCCTCGATTGGCTTCGAAGCTTGGATTCAACTTGCCATAATTGTCTGCCACGGCAGCCGGATTGGCGGCTGCCTGTGAGCTGATCGCAAAGGCGCTTACGCATATGACCGAGACCAACGTTGATTTCATATTTCCTCCTCACTCGATTACCGTGGCCGGTTTCTCCGAGATGCAACTCGATACCGTTCTTAACTGGACCGATACGTAGCCGCTCGTATTCGCCAATTGCATCGGCAGGCTGATCTTCTTGTTAGTGTGAGCGCGCCGAAACTATCGGAGAAACGTGGGGAGCTCGACCCAGCGGAAGCAAGACCCCATTGGGGCATACCATGGATTCCTTGCTGAGTCAAGTGATTCAGACGACAAAGTTCTCGGCCACCCACGAAAGTGAGATCTGGCCCACCATTTCTCGCCGCACCTTGGTTAAAAGGATACTTGCTAAGCGCGAGGGGCTCTTCGCGGAGCCAAACGCCGTGGCACATTGCCCTGATGAAGCGGCACCTCGGCCTGCACGATTTGACGGGGTGCAATGCACTTCTGAGTATTTATTTGCCCATTTTTGCTTGCGATCGAACAAGCTACGCTGCTTAAATTGAGAGCAACTCAAGGCTAATCCTAATCGTTTTGCCTGACACTTTTTGTCCATAAGGGGCGTTTTATGCGGTCTTCCCTGCGCACGTCAGCATGCGCTTTATTTTTTACAGTTTTGATCGCGGCCATTGGATGTGGTGGAGGATCCATGGGCACGCGGAAGAATCCCACCAGCCAGCAAAAAGCTCCGACCATCACTTTTGCCGCTCAGCCAATCACGGTAGCCGCTGGTGCGTCGACGATGCTCAGTTGGACCACAAGCAATGCAAGCTCCGTGAGCGTCAGCGGTCTGGGCACATTTCCGGCCACTGGTTCGGCGAAGGTCACTCCCGCAACCACGACAACCTATACGGCAACTGCAGCCGGGCCGGGAGGAACAACTCAATCCAAAACAGTGGTAAACGTAACCAGTTCCGGTCAACAACCTACCATTAGTTTTAATGCGCAGCCCAGCAGCATCGCTGCGGGCGCATCGGCATTTCTAAGCTGGACCACAACGAACGCCACAGCGGTGAGCATCGCGGGCGTGGGGACGTTCGGGGCAACCGGTTCGACTAACGTGAGTCCCACTTCGACTTCCACTTACACCGCCACCGCGACCGGTCCGGGAGGAACAGCCGTATCAAACACCACGGTCACGGTCACGTCGGGACAAAATACTCCGCCCACAATTTCATTTAACGCACAACCCAATAACATCACTAGCGGAGCCACGGCGACTCTGAGTTGGACGACGACCAACGCGACCTCCGTGAACATTTCGGGCCTCGGAAGTTTCCCGCCGAACGGGTCGGCGAAGGTAACACCAACCACCACCACCACCTACCCCGCAACCGCACAGGGACCTGGTGGCACGACCCCGGCTTCCACTACCGTCACCGTAAAATCCAACGGGACTTCTTTATCCAAACTGCAAGCGGCTGGCGGATGGAACAGCTGGGGTGAGTATCCTCCAGGATATGCCATCTGCAAATATCCCTGTCCAGGGATCACGTGGTCCATGCAGCAAGGCATCAAGACCCCTTCGCTGAGCGGAGACGCCACCCAGTTCAACATTGGTGGAACCACGCCTTACGCGGACGTCTTGTGGAGCAATCCTCTGATCGGAGCGAATTCGACCCAAGGCCTGCCGGACTCGGGCCACACGCTGCTTCCGACTCTGCACAACTTCACGTATGACGTGTACTTTTATCCCACGAACCTCGGAGTGACGCAGGTTCTCGAGTTCGACATCAGCATGTACTTCAATGGGCTGGGATTGATCTGGGGCAACCAGTGCAACATCCTTGGCGGGCACGAATGGGATATCTGGGATAACGTCGGCCACCATTGGGTTTCGAGTGGCGTCGCCTGCAATCCCGTGAACAATGCGTGGAACCATTTGACGATTCAAGTGCAGCGTGAGTCTGACAATTCACTGCTGTACCAGTCGATCACGCTGAATGGAGTCACCGGCAACATTAATCGACGCTATCCGCCAGGCGGGGCTCCAGGCAGTTGGTGGGGTATCACGGTCAACTTCCAGATGGACGGAAATGTTGACCAGGCTTCGTACACGACGTTCCTGGATAATTTCGTCTTCACCTACTGGTAAGAACCCTCACGGGGCACAGCGTTCACGTTTGTGCCCCATATTCTCCAATCAAACTAACGCACAGGAATTTCGTGGACTTTCTCGGTTCACTGACGCGATAGCCTCCGCGACGCCAGCATCTTGTCGTATGCTGGGCATGTTAAGTGACTTCGAGGTTTGAAGCCTCCGCGCGACCGCTCAGGCTTCGGCGCGTCGATCTATATCCTGTGGAGATATAACGATGAAGCATTTCCATTATCTGGTTTTGATTGTCTTCGCGGCCACATCGAGCATTGCCCAGAACCAAGGCAGTTCCGGCATCCCGCCATACAAGAATCCCCATCTGCCGGTTGAGCAGCGCGTACAAGATTTGCTTGGCCGTATGACTCTGCAGGAAAAAGTTGCCATGCTGAGTGGGGCCGATTGGATGCAGAGCGTTCCGAACCAACGGCTCGGCATTCCCTCCATCAAAATGGCCGACGGCCCAGCCGGAATAAGATCATGGGCCGGGCCTTCGTCTGAAACCGGTGCGGAGGCTGCCAGCAAACAAATCACCACAACTGCGTTTCCAGCAGGAGTCGCGATGGCCGCAACCTGGGATACCGAACTCCTGCAAAGCCAAGGTCAGGCGATCGGCCAGGAAGTAAAAGCTCTAGGACGGGACATGATTCTGGGTCCAACCGTGAACATTAACCGGACTCCTCTGTGGGGAAGAAACTTCGAGGGGTATGGCGAAGATCCCTATCTCACTACCCGCTTGGCCGTAGCGTATATCAAGGGAGTTCAGAGTGAAGACGTCATCGCGACCGTCAAACATTTCGCGGCGAACAATCAGGAGTTCGAACGGCATCGGATCGATGCGAAAGTTGACGAGCGCGCCTTGCAGGAAATCTATTTCCTCGCGTTCAAAGCCGCGGTCCAGGAAGCTGGCGTCTGGTCGGTGATGTCGGCGTACAACAAACTCAACGGAGTGTACTGCGCCGAAAACGCTGCCTTGTTAAAAGACCTGTTGCAAAAACAGTGGAGCTTCAAGGGATTCGTAGTGTCTGACTGGGGCAGCACCTACAGCACCGTAGACACGGTGAATGCCGGCATGGATTTGGAGATGCCAGGCGGCGAACCGATGAAGTCCTGGCTCAAAAAGCCAGACACGCAAGCATCGGGCAACGGCGGCGGATGGTTGGTCCCGGAAAAAGTGCTTCCGGAAATATCGTCCGGCAAGATATCCACCGCGACCATCGATGACAATGTAAGCCGCATGCTTCGAGTCATGTTCGTCAGTGGGCAATTCGATAAGCCGCACCGGGCAACCGGCGAGATCGATACACCTGAGCAGCGGGCCCTGGTGCGCAAGGCGTCCACCGAAAGTATTGTTCTCCTCAAGAACTCGGGCGACCTGCTCCCTCTTAATCCATCGAAAATCCACTCCGTAGTTGTCCTGGGTCCGAGCGCTGCGGTAGCGAGAACCGGTGGCGGGGGCAGTTCGCTGGTAACTCCCAAGTATTCGATAACTCCGCTGAAGGGTATTCAGGATCGAGCGGGTCAGCGCCTGCAAGTGAGTTACGCACTGGGCGTCTCTATGGAGGGCGAGGATCCGAGCAAAGACGCTCCGGAGGCGCGAGAGCAACTCAAGAATGAAGCCGTGAGCGCCGCGGCAAAAGCAGACGCTGCAGTCATCTTGGTGGGCAGATCGCCGAAGCTCGAGTCGGAAGACTTCGACATCAAATCCCTCGACCTCCCTGCCGGGCAGGACGACCTCATTGAGGCCGTGGCAAAAGCCAACAAGAACACTGTAGTGGTAATTAACGCTGGCGGTCCGGTGGTCATGAGCAGATGGATCGCACAAGTTCCAGCGGTTCTGGATTTATGGTACGGGGGGCAGGAAGGCGGAAACGCCATCGCAGATGTTCTGTTCGGCAAAGCCAATCCGTCAGGCAAGCTCCCTGTTTCTTTTGTGAAGGAGTGGAAGGATTCTCCCGCCTATGGACATTATCCCGGCGAGAATCTGCAGGTCGAGTACGCGGAAGGCATTTATGTCGGTTACCGATATTTCGACAAGCAGAAAGTGGAGCCTCTCTTTCCTTTTGGCTACGGTCTTTCTTATACGAAGTTCGATTACAGCGATCTGAGAGTTTCTCCGAACAAGGTGCTGTCGGGCAAGCCTGTGGAAGTGAGCCTCCGCGTTCACAATTCCGGATCTCGCTCGGGAGCGGAGATAGTCGAGCTCTACGTGCACGATGGACATTCGAGCGTGGATCGCCCCATCCAGGAACTGAAAGGCTTTCGCCGAATAAGTCTGGCGCCCGGAGAGGACAAGGTTGTTCGTTTTACCCTTGACCGGAGCGCGATAGCTTTCTATAGCCCGTCGAAGAAAGACTGGGCGACGGAGCCAGGCCAATTCGATGTACTGGTTGGCTCCTCGTCGCGGGACATTCGTCTGAAGGGGTCGTTTAATCTTGAACAGTGAGCCCCGCGAAAACGGAATAGCCACGGCCTGATTCCCGAGGCCAGCCGGGCTTATACTCCGATTACCGCTACCAGTTCTTTTACCGCCTCGGCGCTCTTGTCCAGCGCTGCCTTCTCCTCCGGTGTGAGTTTGATCTGGATGATGTGCTCGATTCCGTTCGAGCCTAACTTCACTGGCACGCCCACATAGAGACCCTTGATCCCGTACTCGCCTTCCAAGTAGGCCGCACACGGCAGGATCTTCTTCTTGTCTTTCAAGATGGCCTCAACCATCTCCGCCACAGCGGCTGATGGGGCGTAATAGGCGCTTCCGGTCTTCAAATATTTCACGATTTCGGCGCCGCCATCGCGGGTGCGTTGCACCAGCCGGGCCACGGTGGCCGCATCCATCAGTTCGGTAATCGGGATTCCGGCTACTGTGGAATAACGCGGCAGAGGGACCATGGTATCGCCGTGGCCGCCGAGGACAAAGGCGGTCACGTTCTCCACGCTGACTTTTAATTCTTCGGATATGAAGGCGCGGAAGCGGGCGGAATCGAGGACACCGGCCATTCCGATAACGCGCTCGCGGGGGAAGCCGCTCATCTTGTACGCGGCCTGCGCCATGGCATCGAGCGGATTCGACACGATAATCAGAATGCAATTCGGCGAGTACTGCACCGCCTTGCCCACAACATCTTTCATGATTTTGTGGTTGGTGTTGAGCAGATCATCGCGGCTCATGCCGGGCTTGCGGGGGATGCCGGCGGTGATCACGACGATGTCGGAGTTGGCGGTGTCTGCGTAGTCCTGCGTGCCGATGATGTGAGAGTCGCGCTTCTCGATGGGCATGGCTTCGAGCAGATCGAGGCCTTTGCCTTGCGGGACGCCTTCGATGATGTCGATTAGAACCACATCCGCCAGTTCCTTGGCAGCGATCCAGTGGGCGGCTGTGGCGCCCACGTTGCCCGAGCCTACAACCGTAACTTTCTTACGCATGATTTCCTTTCTTGAGTAAGAAGATCAACATCGATAACCACAACGGACACAAAGGTATGGCAAAGATCAACAACGAATCGATTTCCTTTGTGCACCTTTGTGTCCTTTGTGGTTATTGGTTTTTGCTGCTAGCGCGTTGCGCTCAGTACTGCTGCATCCATGTTTTCGATGATGTGGCCGGCAAACTCGCTGGTCTTCACCTTGGTGGCGCCCTCCATCAGCCGCTCGAAGTCGTACGTGACTTGCTTTTTTTCGATGGTGCGCTCCATGCCGTGCTCGATCAGGTCCGCTGCTTCACTCCAACCCATGAGCCGGAACATCATCACTCCCGAAAGGATGACCGAGCCGGGATTGATCACATCTTTGTCGGCATACTTAGGAGCCGTGCCGTGCGTGGCCTCAAAAATCGCATATCCATCGCCGATGTTGGCGCCCGGCGCGATTCCCAAGCCACCCACCTGCGCGGCGCAAGCGTCGGAGATATAGTCGCCGTTCAGATTGGAGGTGGCGATCACCGAGTATTCATCCGCGCGCGTCACGACCTGCTGAAATATGGAATCAGCGATGCGGTCGTTGATCATAAGCTTCTTCTTCCACGCACCTTTACCGTGAGTGCCGTAGATCGTGCTGAGAACGTCTCGCACTTCCTGGTAAATGGATTGCCGGAATTCTTCTTGCGCGAACTCCAAACCGGGCTCGGTCAGATTGGCGTTTTCTTCAATCGTGAGGTTGGGGTTTTTATCTTTGTTGTCGAGGATCCAGCTCTCCCGCTCCGTCACCACCCGGTCGCGGAATTCTTGCGTAGCCAGTTCGTAGCCCCACTTCCGGAAGGCCCCCTCGGTGAATTTTTGAATGTTACCTTTGTGCATCAACGTGACAGTCTTGCGGCCGCTGTCCAAAGCAAACTGAATTGCCATGCGTACCAGGCGTTTGCTGCCGGTCACGGACATCGGCTTAATGCCTACGCCTGAATCCAACCGGATCTGTTTCTTGCCACCTTTGAGCATGTCTTTATTCAGAAACTCGATGAGCCGGGCAGCTTCCGGAGTACCCTGTTCCCACTCGATTCCGATGTAGACGTCTTCGGTGTTCTCGCGATAGATCACAAGATCCATACGTTCGGGATGCTTCACCGGCGACGGCGTGCCCTTGTAATACTTCACCGGACGCACGCAGGCGTAAAGATCAAGAGTCTGCCGCAACGCGACATTCAGCGAGCGCATGCCGCCACCCACGGGCGTAGTCAACGGACCCTTGATGGCGACGCGAAACTCGCGGATCGCATTCACCGTGTCATCCGGCAACCAATTGTCGAACTCGGCCTTTGCCTTTTCGCCCGCAAACACTTCGTACCAAACCACGCGGCGCTTCCCTCCGTAAGCTTTCTGCACCGCCGCATCGAACACGCGCACGGACGCTTTCCAGATATCCCGCCCTGTGCCGTCGCCTTCAATGAAAGGAATAATCGGACTGTCAGGCACCTGGTAGCGCCCGTTGCTGTAGGTAATCCGGGCGCCATTTGTGGGCACCGGAAGGCCGTTGTATGAGACCGCCATTACACATCCTCCGTAAAGCTTTTTGGAACCAACAATTATAAGGCTTACAAGGCATGCGCGAGAAACAGAGGCTCGGCAGGGAGTTTGGCACTTCCCGGAACTCTGGATTCCTCCTCGCCCCATTACAATGTTGAAATGCGTCAAGAAGGAGTTACCCGGTCTCCTTATAAATTGTTCGCAATAGTGATAATCATCTTGGCTTGCTTCTTTGTTCCACAGTGTGCGACGGCGCAGCAAATTGCCGGCCGGCAGTCCTCGGGCAAACCGCAGGAGACTGATGCCGCGAAGCTTGCGTCGGTTCAACTGGCAACGCCAGCTCCTCCGCCACACGCTTTTTGGGATCGTACAAATATTGCTCTCTTTTGCGGGATCGCGTTCACCCGCGGCATGGACTATGCTTCCACTCGAAACTTCCAGGCCCGTGGCAGACAAGAGATTCTGCTCCCTGACGACGTAGTCAACAATTCGGCAGGATTCGCCAGCTTGGAAGCCGCCGCAACCATGACGTCCATTGGCATCTCTTACCTGCTCCATCGTACTGGCCATCACACGCTCGAGCGCTGGATGTCAATTGGACATATCGGCGTGACCGCCTTTGGGGATGTCCGTAATTATTCGCTTGAGTCGAGACATCTCGCCGGCCGTCCCTGAGCGCGATGACTGGCAGGAGGCAAGACACGGAACTTCTTCGGCATTCCGAACGTAGTATCATCAGGCACCGCCCGTGCCTAGGGAGATGTGTATGCTTCGAGAGGCTGGTCGCACGATACTCCGTATTGTTGCCGTTTCAGCGCTTCTGACTGCTCCAGCGCTAGCGCGGCAAAGCTCTGACCGTGTCCAGATAAACCATGACATCCTCCTTGAACCCGGACAAACGTCGGGCGATCTCGTGTGCGTGAATTGTTCCATCTTTGTGCGCGGTGAGGTGGCCGGAGATATCGTCGCGGTTCACGGAAATGTAGTGATCGAGCAGGGTGCCAAAGTGGCTGGAGACGTCGTGACGGTGCTTGGGAATCTCCGCGTCCGAAGCGCCGCCCAGGTGGGAGGCGACGCAACCGCAGTGGGAGGAACGGTTCGAAACGAGCCTCAAGCTGCCGTCGGTGGCGATGTCACGTCGCTCGGAGGAGCCGGCTGGATGGTCTTAATCGTCTTGCTGCCGCTGGCGTTCTTCGGCGGCTTTATTGCCTTCCTCGTCTGGTTAATCGCGCGCATGCGCAGGCCCACGCCCATTGCAGCCTAGTTGCGGTGAGGCCAGCCTACCATCTTCGGGTGCCGAAATATTTCCTCACTCCGACCGTGTTGTATCTGCCCCATGGGCCGTTATTGCCCAAGTCTGCCGGGCCCAGGTTGCGATCGCGTGCGCCCAACCGGTCGAACAGGAAATGCTGGGTCACGCGGAATTCGAATCCTTTCTTTATGTACACTCCTAATCCCCATGAATGCTCGATACCAATCGCATCGGGCGACCAGGTATAAAGCGCCTGTGGGACGCTCTTACCGAACAAAAATGACGGTTGCCCGAATAGCATGAACCTGCGGAACTGGCCCTTGCCAAACGGACGCACTTCCAAATATCCCGAAAGCATGTAGCGGGCGAATTCGCTGCAAGGCGCCTTCGCACCTCCGTAATCCCTGGCGTTGCCGGCACACAAGTTTGGATCGATTTCGTTGTGTGGAGGCGCCAGGTCAAACTGCGCATAGCCCCAGAATGCATCGTGAGGAAAGAAGGTGCGGTCGGTGACGTCAGTCACAGAATCAGTCTGTGCTTGCAAAGTTCCGGGCAATACTAGACACAGGACGGTCCACAGCAGCAGCCGTTTCATGAATCCTCCGGGAAGAATTATGTCGTTCGGGGAAGTCTCGATCTAATCTTTGCCGGGCCTCCGACCATGCAGGTCGTTCTCGGAGCCTCCTGCCCAGCCTGCTTATGAGCCTGCTTTGGAAGAGCCACATTGTACATTAGGAAGTCTTGAGTCGAGAGTAGTTTCACAACCTTGCATCCCACTGAGCACTGTCATTTCGAGCGAAGCGAAATCTGGGGTTTGCCTGTGGACGATACAGGGAGTGCAGACAGAAACCCAGATCCCTCGCTGTGCTTGCGATGACAAATCTCTTTAATAGCGGACACTCAGACTTCCAACGGCAACTGGACTACTGCTTCGCAGCCTTTTCCCCCGGCGCGATTATTAAGCGAAACATTTCCGCCGTGAGCCTCGGCGATCTGCCGGCTTAGAGCTAAGCCGATGCCGGATCCCCCGGGTTTGGTCGTGAAAAAAGGCACGAATAAGTTCGATGGATTCGCGATCCCGGGGCCTTCGTCCTGCACAAAGAGATGTAGCCAGTTTCCGTTCTTGCTCCATCCCACTCTCACTCTTCCGCCATTGTCCAGCGAGGCGTCAACCGCATTGCGGATCAAGTTAATCAGCAACTGCTGAAGTTGGTCAGGGTCGGCCTGCAGCGTGACTTCCGGTCCTGCGTCAATGTCCACAGCGGCCCGCCTTTCCAAGCCAGCCGCAGTTCGGGCGAGCATACCTATGTCGGTTGGACGAAGCTGCGGCTTTGGTAGCCGAGTGAGCCTGGAGTAATCGCGCATGAACCGGCTCAGAGCATCCGAGCGATCAACAATCACACGCAGGCCGCGGCGCAAATCATCTTCCCAATCGGCGGCGCGCACCTCGCGCTTCATGATGTCTTCCAGACTGCCCGCGATCGAACAGATCGGAGCCAGAGAATTATTCAACTCATGGCCAAGTACCCTCACCAGTCGCTGCCAGGCTTGTCGCTCTTCCTCGCGCAAAGCGCGGCTCAAATCGGCGATCACGACCAGGTAATGCGGCTTGCCTCCTTGGCGAAACGTCGAACGACGAACACCCCAGCGGCCGGACTGGCCGGGAAAGCTTTTTTCCAGGGTCCGCGCTGATTCTCCCTCCAGGCACTCTGAGAAGCCCAAGTCCTCAGCGCTCTTTCCCAGCAGACGCTCGGCATTTTGAGCCATCACGCGTTCGCCGGCGCGGTTCACCAGCCGCAGTTTGCGGTCGCCATCAAACGCAAATACAGCCACATCGATTTCGGTCATCACCGTGGTAAGCAATGCGCTGGCTTCCATCGCCCCGAGGCGCTGCTCGCGCAACATTTCCGACAGCGTATTCACCTCGATCATCAACTCGCCCAGGGCATCTCCCATCTTTGCGCCGCGTACACGGAAGGAAAAATCGCCCTCTCGCAAAGCGGATTGCATGTTGGAAAGGGTTTGCAACGGACGAATCACGGCTGAGCGCAACGCGAAAGCAAAGCCCAGCCAGATCATCAGCACAAGAAAAGTAAGACTCCAGCGCGTGCTGGGTTCGTGATCGCCGGTCCAGAGCAGCACCATTGCGAGCGCGATCCCCGCCGCCCCGGATGCCAGAGTTAGCAACAGGATACGGTTTTCGTGGCTTAAGCGGCGCTTGGATTTTCGTGGAGAACGCGCTCGAGGCCTTGGCCGGGACGCATCTCTAGATGCCGTCTGGCCCTGAGCAAGGTTAGCTGCTTCCGATTCCATATTTCTGCAGCCGTCTGTAGAGCGCGCTCCGGCTTAGACCGAGCGCGTCCGCCGCCTGGCTGATGTTTCCGCCAAATCGGTCGATGGCTTTGCGGATCAGCAGCGACTCTACCTCTTCCAGACTGAGATCCTCCATCCGCTGTGTGCTTTCGCGCGGATTGCGCAGGCTCAAATCGCTGACTCGAACCACATCCCCGCTCGACAACAACACGGCACGCTCAATGGCGTGGTCGAGTTCACGCACGTTACCAGGCCAAGAATACTCCAACATCGCCTGCATGGCGGATGGATCTAGCGTTTTCGCCGGTTTGCGGTAGCGTTCAGCGTAGCGGTTCAGGAAATACATGGCAAGCTGCGAGATGTCCTGCCTGCGATCGCGCAGCGGAGGAACATGAACCTCGACCGTGTTCAGACGGAAAAGAAGATCCTGACGAAAGCGGCCACCGTCAACGTCCTGGTTCAGATTCGCGTTGGTCGCGGAAATAATTCGCACATCCACCCGACGCGTCTGCGAAGAACCTACTCGCTCCATCTCCCCGCTCTCCAGGACCCGTAGCAACTTGGCTTGCTGAGAAAGTGGAATGTTTGCGATCTCATCCAGAAAAAGCGTACCGCCGTGGGCCAGTTCGAAGCGGCCGATCCGGTCCGTACGGGCGTCCGTGAAAGCTCCTTTTACGTGGCCGAATAGCTCACTCTCGAAGACTCCCTCGGGCAAGCCGCCAGTATTCACCGCAACCAGGGGCCGAGACGCGCGGTTAGAAAGCACATGCAGAGTCCGTGCTACAACTTCTTTTCCGCTGCCGTGCTCGCCGGTAATCAGGACATTGGCGTCGGACGGCCCCACGCTGCTGATAAGCCGCAACACAGGTTGCATCGCCTCAGAGTTCGCAATGAATTTCGGGAGTCCTTCCGCGCGCAACAATCGGTTTTCGGCTTCGAGCCTCTGTCCTCGTCGCAATGCGCCACTTAACTCGACTTGAGTACGCAATACCGCGAGCAGGCGCGCATTCTCCCAGGGTTTTTGAATGAAGTCGCGCGCGCCGCGCCGCATCGCCTCAACCGCTACATCCACACTGCCCCATGCAGTCATGACGATGACCGGCAAGGTGCTGTCCGTTGCCTGAATTCTGGAGAGCAGGTCGAGTCCTTCTTGACCTGAAGTCGTGTCGCGCGTGTAATTCAGATCGATCAGGACGGCATCAAACTCTCGCGACCCAAGTGCGTCCAGCACGCCCGACGGCGAAGTAACCACTTCGATAGCGAAACCTTCCGGCTTCAAAAGCAGGCGCAAGGCTTCCAGCACATCCCGCTGGTCGTCCGCAATCAGCAGCCGTGGGGCGGATTTGGGGCTGGTAGGCACAGTCATAGAGGATAACGCTGTCGTGGTCATGTCGTGGCAATCCTGAAAATAAAAGACCGACCATGAATCGATCTGACTCGCACTCCGAGAAGTTTAATTGCTCTGCGGCCGTGAGTCTTCAATTGCAGAATCCTTTCTGGGAGTTACCCCTGTGAAGTGAGGAATCTGCTGCACCTCACCGCGCACCGCTTCTTCGATCTCGATGCCCGCGTGCGCCAGTGTCAGACCAGTGGCGCGGTCCAGTTCCACGATTGATTTTTCATAGGTGGACATCGCTGCCACAAAATTCGACTCTGCTTGTGCCAAGTCGCGGTCGGCCTGCAGCACCAAATTGCTGGTGGACGCGCCCAGGGCTTTCTTCTTCTGCTCGATCTCGAAAGTCTGCTGTGCCAAAGCACGCGCCTTGCGCGCAGCCTCCACTCGAGACCGATTTTGCAACAGGGCAAATTGCGCGTTGCGCACCTCGATCCCGATCTGATTCTGCAACTGCTGCAGATGCAGTTGCGCCTGCCGGTATTCCAACTGCGAGCGAATCTGATCAGCTTGCGCGCCGCGATTACGCAGCGGGATGGTGAGATTGAGGCCAACCGCATAGTCAGGCGAATTGTTTTTGAACAGATCGGTGAATGCGGTTGAATATCCGGTCGTACCAACCGGAGGAATCGGCGGTCCCTGGTACTGTGAGAGCGGGGTCTGCACTCCGGCCAATCCGTACGTTCCATACCAAGCCACCAGGTCTAAAGTTGGCTTCAATGCGTTCGCCGCTGCTTTACGCGTGATCTCGCGATTACTCAGATCCATGCGCGCTTCAGCCAGCTCCGGACGATGCGTTTGGGCATCGGAAATCAGGTCTTGAAGTGGAGTCACTGGTTCCACAGCAGGAATGCTCATCGTATCGGTCGGAATTACCGAAGCCGAAGCCAGCACCGGATCGCTCAAATCCCGCGTGATCGCGTTCTTAACCAGCAGTTCCTGTAGTTGCAATCCATTCTGCGAGAGCAGTAGATCCTGGCTGCGGGCCGCTTCTTCACTTTCCGCTTTCATCACTTCCATGGGAGCGATGGCGCCGATCTTCACCTGTTCGCGATCATCCGAAAGTGTTTTCTCTGCAACTTCGAGCGAACGTTCCTTGACCTTGACGTCCTCGTACGCGTTCACAAGATCCCAATAAATGTTTTGGATTTGCGACACGGTGGCGATCACTTGACCACGAAATGACACATCGGAAATCTCGCGGTTGTTGCGGGCGATGTGAATAAAGCGCAAATTCGGCCCGAAACCAAAGCCCGCCAGCAAATGCTGGCGCAACGTCAGCCGAAATCCGCTGTCCACTTCCGGGGAGAGAATCGCAAATCCACTGTTGCTGGTGACGCGGTCATTGTTGAATCCGAGCGTCATCAGCGTGCCGGAGCCAAAGCCCTGCGTGTAACTGAAGTTGGCAACACCTGTGTGCTGCTGTAAAGACTGCACGCCGTAAAGAACCGTACTCGATTCAGGGAAGGTAGCGTGGTCAATATTCATGCCTCCCGTAACGATGGGATCGAAGGAGTCGATCGGAGTACCGGTGCCTAGAGTCGACTGCACCAGCCCCGAAGCGCCGGTACCAGCGCCGCCCGCACCGCCCGATGTTCCGCCAGCACCCGCTCCAGGTGCTCCGCTACCAAAGCCTCCAACTCCTCCGCCCGGAGTTCCCTGCACCAGTCCGGTCGCGACACCGCGGACACTTTCTCCAGACTTGGAGCGCATGATGTCGGTATCGGCAATCGACAGATTGAAGCGGGCGATAGCAATGTCGAGATTGTCTTCCAGCGCCAACGTAACCGCATCGCTAAGCGAAAGCCTCAGCTTTCCATCCTTGAGCAGATCTTCAATCCGTGGAGTGTTTCCGAAGCGAGGCGGCGGCACCTGATGCGCGATGTAAGGCGAAAGAAAGCCAGGGAAATGGGAGGCTGGTTTGGAATAGTCGACTAGATTCTGTGCTGTGATCTCAATCGTCGCCAGGAGAAACGCAACAGTAAGTACGATTGTCAGTGTTGTCCGCATTTGTCTATTAGAAGACGAAGTCATAACTTCCCTATCCGCGATCTAAAACCTTTTTTAAATCTCTACCTCGACTGCTGAGCCGCCACCGGACTCGCTTCCGGATTCGCAGGATCTTTCGCTATCCATCCGTCGAAGAGCTGGATTGTCCTGTCGCTGTATTCCGCGTTGGCCTCGGAGTGTGTGACTTGAATGATCGTAGTTCCCTGATCATTCAACTTCTTGAACAACTCCATGATTTCCTTTGCCTGACTGGAGTGAAGGTTGCCCGTGGGCTCGTCAGCGAGAATCAGTTTCGGATTCCCCACCACCGCTCGCGCGACTCCAACCAACTGTTGCTGTCCGCCTGAAAGCTGATTGGGATACAAATCTTTCTTTCCGACGATCTGAAAGCGATCCAGAATCTCCGCCACCATGCTGGCGCGTTGCGAGCGGGCAATGCTGCGGTAAGAAAGTGGAACATCGAGGTTTTCGTACACCGTAAGGTCATCCAGCAAATGGTAGCTCTGGAAAACGAAGCCGATATATTTCCGGTTCAGCTCCGAACGCTTCTTCCGATCAAGCTTGTGCACGGCGTGCTCGAGGAGGAAATATTCCCCGGCCCAACTGTCATCAAGCATGCCAATGATGCTCATGAGCGTAGACTTCCCCGATCCTGAAGGGCCCATTACCGTGACGAACTCACCTTCACGAATATCCAGGTTGATGCGGCGCAGAACATAAGTGACCCCGGCCCCGGTTTTATAAGTGCGTTCGATGTTGCGCAGTTGAATCATGATTTCTCCATGAATCCGAAAGCCGAATCGAAAGTCGCGCTACTCGTACCGTAAAGCGACCATGGGGTCGACTTTGGCGGCTCGCCGCGCAGGACCCGCCGCCGCTCCCAGCGTGATCAATATGATGAATACGGCGGCTGCAGCATAGATAGCCGGATCTCTCGGGCTGACTTCGACCAGTGAAGCTGAAACCACTCGTGCCATCGCGATCGCGAGCAGCGAACCTGCAACCAGGCCCGGCAGCGCGAGTGCCATGCTCTCCCGGATGATCATCCGCAGCACGTCTAGCGGTTGTGCCCCCAATGCCACACGGATACCGATCTCGTTGGTTCGCTGCGCCACCGAGTAGGCCATCACGCCATAGAGACCGATAGCCGCCAGCAGAAGCGCGACCGACCCGAGTGCGCCCAGCAAGCTGGCAGCGATCTTTTGGGGAAAAAGCGACGCGGCGATGTATTCCTCTAAAGGCCTGGCGCTGAAAACCGGCACCGCTGGATCGATAGCTTGCGCCTCGCGGCGCAGCGCAGCAACGGCGTCGTCGAGGGGAGCCGATGAGCGAACGTAGAATTTCAGCCCCATCTCCGGCCGATAGATCTGGCGAATCGGAACATAAAAATACGGCGAGGCATTCTCCGTGAGTCGGTAAATCTTGGTGTCGTGAACCACGCCAACGATGGTGAACCATTCGCCCCAGCCATGAACCTTCTGGCCAAGCGGGTCCTTATTCGAAAGGAAGCGGCGCACGAACTCTTGGCTGACAACCATGACTGGCTGGTTGGCTCTGTCGTCGCGTAGATTGAAGTCTCGCCCCTCAAGCAGCGGTATCTTCATCAGGTCGAAATAGCCGGGCGCGACCAGATTGCGATAGAACTTCATATTTTCGTTTGGTCCCGGGACATATCCTTGAATTTCGAGGTCTTCCCAGGAACCAGCAGAGATGCTGAGTGGAATGTAGTCGCCGTAGCTGACAGCGGTTACTCCAGGCTGTCGCTCCAGCGCCTGTCGAAGACGGACACAGAAAGAATCTGCTTGGTTGGCATCGTAGCCTGCAGCCGAAAGGTTCATCTGAGCGATCGCAACTTGGCGAGGATCGAACCCCGGTTGGATGGTTCGCGCGACCTGAAAGCTTTTGACAAAGAGTCCCGCGCCGATCAACGCGACTACCGCCAGCGCCACTTCAGATGTCACGAGAAGGCCACGCAAGCGGTGCGAATGTGTGCTTGAGCTTCCGCTTCGTCCACCTTCTTTCAACATATCGTTCACGTCGCCCCGCGCGGAGTGTATCGACGGGACAACGCCCGCCAGGGCAGCAACAGTAAAGGCGAGGGCTACAGTGAAGATCAGCACGCCTATGTCAATCGATGGCCGCAGCATTTCTGGCACGGTGGATGCCGGCACCAGCCATCGAAGCGATCCCCCGAGCCAATGGCTGATCAACAGGCCAATCAGGGCCCCACCCGCAGCGATCAAGAAGCTCTCAGTCAAAAGCTGGCGGACTATTCGTGAGCGTGGAGCGCCGAGGGCAAGGCGGACACTGAGTTCCCTTTGCCGGGCGACCGCGCGTGCTAGAAGCAAATTCGCTACGTTCGCGCACACGATCAGGAGCACGACTCCGCATGCCCCCATCAGGATGCTCAGTGGAGCAAGCAGGGAGTCCTGAATTCCGTAATGCGATTTCCAGAGCGGCAAAAACGTCGCGCTCATCCCCTGGTTCGTGTCTGCGTCCAATTCGGCCATGCGCTTCGCAAGCGACTGCACTTCGGCCCGGGCCTGCTCGATCCCGACTCCCGGCGCAAGCCGAGCCAGAACCCGGAACATGCGAGTCTTACGATCTTGCAGCATCCAGTCGCCGGTGGAGCTCAGCTGGCCGAACATCGTTGCCGGCGCCCACATCTGGAAAGAAAGGCCCGGCATTGAACCGTGGAACTTCTCAGGAGCCACGCCGATGACCGTGTATGGAAAGCGGTTGATGCGCAAGGTCGCGCCAATCACCGACGGGTCAGAGTGATAGCGATTTTTCCATAGCGCGTGGCTGATAATAATGACGGCGTGAGCATTCTGCTCGTCGCCACTCTCCGCTTTAGAAAAAAACCTTCCTAGTTCAGGCTGGACGCGAAGCACGTCGAAATAATTGCCCGAAACCAATTCGCCCCAAATCCGCTCGACGCTGGTTTCATTGCCGACCGCAAGATCCATGGGGTAGGCCACAGTCATGGATTCGAGCAGCTTGAGATGGTCTCGAAAGTCGCTGAAGTCGAGATAAGACGTTGGAACCCATTCGCCCGAGGGAGTCAGGCTCTCCAGCGCAACCACGCGCTCCGGCTGGCTTGCGCCGGGCAGCGGATTAAGGAGGACGGCCCGAATCCAACTGAAGATGGTTGTGCTCGCTCCGATGCCTATCGCGATGGTCAGAATCGCGACCACGCCAAAGCCGGGATTCTTGCACAGCATGCGCAAGCCGTAGCGCACATCCTGCAGCACGGATTCCATCAGTTCACCTCGACGCTCTCCTCAACCACGCGTCCGTCAAACATGTGGATGGTGCGTTCGGCGTGCCGCGAGAAGCGAGGATCGTGGGTGACCATGCAGATGGTCGCGCCCTCGCGATGCAAATCGCGCAACAGGTCCATCACCGCTTCCGCATTGCGAGAATCCAGATTTCCGGTAGGCTCGTCAGCCAGCAGGATCGCGGGCGAACCCGCCAACGCACGCGCCACGGCCACCCGCTGCTGTTGTCCACCAGAAAGCTGCGAAGGATAATGCTTAGTCCGGTGGTTCATCCCTACGCGCTCCAGGGCGTTGTGGACTCGCTCTTTGCGTTCATTCGCTGGCATGCCGCGATAGGTGAGCGGGAGTTCGACGTTTTCGTACACCGTCAAATCGCCGATGAGATTGAAACTCTGAAAGATGAATCCGATTTCGCGATTGCGGATTCGCGAGCGTTCGCTGATGTTGAGATTCGCTGCCGCATGTCCATTCAGCACGTAAGTTCCGTCCGTCGGCGAGTCGAGTAATCCGATGAGCGCCAGCAGAGTCGACTTGCCGGATCCCGACGGCCCGGCAATCGCGACATACTCTCCCTTGCGAATCTCCATGTGAATTCCGGACAGCGCATGGGTTTCCACCTCATCGGTGAAAAAAACCTTGGTGATGTTTTCCATGCTGATAATTGTTCCCGCGTCAGCCATCGAAGTTCCCTTCCCTTTTTCAGCGCTCAGCCCTATTCCAGACGAACGCGATCATAAGAATCCCAGCGAGACATATCGGACAAAACAACCTGGTCGCCTTCCTTCAGCCCCTGCAGAATTTCAACCGTATTCACCGAACTGCGGCCCAGTTTCACCTGTGCGCGCACCGCATTGTTTCCGTCGGGCTCCAGCTTGAACATTCCCACCGTACTCTGCTCCTGCCCGAAGGCCGGACGTCCCACATACAACACGTTTTCCATCTTCTCCAGATCGATGGTTCCATCCACGCTAAGATCGGGCCGCGCCCCTTGCGGAAGCTTGGCGTCCAGCGTCACATCCACGGTCACTGTCCCATTCACTACAGACGGATCAATGCGCACGACGTGACCAGGAATTACGCCGTTATGTGTATCGACGGAAGCGGGCTGTCCGATCTGAATATCTTTGGCCTGGGTTTCCGCAATCTTCAATTCCGCCTTGAGCCGTTGCGGCTGCACCACTTTCGCGAGCGTGGTACCCGGCGTCACGAACTGTCCGATTTTCAGCGTCTGCTCCTGCAGAACTCCCTCGATTCCCGCCCGCACTCGCAGGTGATCGAGTTGGCTCTGTTTCAGTTGAGCCAGCGCCCGAAATTCTTCCACCTCGGCTTGTTTCGCTTGCAACTGCGCCTTGAGCACTTCGCTGCTGTTCACCAGTCTCTGTTTCTCGATGTCGTTCTGGGTGGAGAGCTGTTCCGCTTTCTGGTGGGAAACATTCATGCTGAGCTGCGAGATGACCCCCAGCTTGGCCAATTCAGAATCAATGTCAGCCTGCATCTTGGCTTGGCTATATTCGGACTGCGCCTGAGCCGACAAAGATTTCTGCGCCAACACCTGGCTGGCGAGCGCCACTTCCAGGTTCTTGTAATCGGCTTCGGCCGCCTTCAGCTTCCACTGGGCATCCAACGCTTCTTGTGTCAATTGGGGATTGCTCATCTCCAGCAAAATGGTGTCTGCCTTCACTTGCGCTCCCGGAAGTTCGAGGATCTTATCCACCCGACCCTCAGTGACCGCCGGGAGGAATTGGATCGAGCCTTCCATCGGGGCCAGTGTTCCCAGGCCGCGCACCTGCCGCAGAACCGAACCGCGCTTCACCGTGTCCACCCAAACCGTCGACCGCTCAACTGTAGGAGCCGCAGGCTTCAGCCGCGACAGTCCCATCGTCACCAACGCCACAAGGACGATTCCGACGGCCGCATAAAGGATCTGGCGGCGACGACGTTGACCTGCAGCGGATGGGCGAGCAATATCCATTTGGCTTAAAGAATGGCACGCGCACGGCCACTATGTTAAGCAAGTAACTGGCGTGTCTCCAAAAGCTTACGTCCAAAGCAAACACCTTTCAACGAACTTGTTCTGTCCATTCATGGGAAGCAACTGTCCGAATACGAACACCCCTCGCAACACCAGTTTCTGATATTCCAAGGAGCCAAGCGACCTTTGTCATTCCGAGGAGCGTAGCGACGAGGAATCTGGGTTTTCGCCGGTACACGCAAGACCCCAGATCCCCTCGCTTCGCTTCGGGATGACAAATAGTGCTCCTGTCAATCCTGCTACAATTTCCTCGCGTCTCACTCTGTCATCCCCAGCGGAGTAACTGGTTCGCGAAGCGAAGCAGCTACGGAGTCGAGGGACCTGCTTCCTCTCGCACCCACGATGACACCCTAGCCATTTTCGCCACGCTCACAGATCGGCGGGGTGCCCCACCCTTTCGACGTTTCTTGCGGAAGACGGTACCCGAGATAGTTTGCTGCCGAACTTCCGCGTTGACGGACGAACACCTCTTGGGCGATCTGAAACACAAGTCCACGAGGCTTGCGGTCATGGAAAAGCCTCTGAAAGCCCGCCCTCTCGCAAACAACGCGAGAAGGGCAGGGCACCCGGTTTTGAGCGTGGTGAAAGCATGGGCCAGCCCCCCCCACATTCTATTTGTCTACTTCTGTAAAAAGACGCTGTAGTTGCCGGGCTGCTGGAAGATGAAATCCAGTAATCCGTCGGAGTTAAAATCTGCGGGAACGATGCCGTTTTCAGCGTTGTAGAACGGTTCCCCCAGCAGCTTTATGATCTTCTTGGTTTCAAACGTCCCGTCTCCCCTTCCGAGGTAGAGGTCGGTTTCGGTTTGAGAATTGGATACAAAATAGTTAGTAATCAGGTCGGTCTTGCCGTCAGAATTAAAGTCACCAGCAGTGAATGAGAATACCCCGTATTGGGCCGGGACCGGGATGAGAACCGGCTTCTTAAACGTTCCATCGCCATTTCCCAGCAGGATCCAGAGTTTGCCGTTATTCTGATCCCGCTCGCAGTAGGCTAGATCAGCCTTCCCGTCGGCGTTAAAGTCAGTCACAAGGATGGGTGGTCCGAAACCACAACCAAAGTCCTGCGGAATTGAAATCGTTCGAAGCCTGAACGTTCCATCTCCATTGCCGAGAAGAATCTCTATCTCAGTTTCACGCAGAATTGCGAGGTCTAGGATCCCGTCTCCATTGAAGTCAGCGGACACAAAGTCATAGCCTGGCACATTGGCGTCGTATAACGGCCGTCTAAATGTTCCATCGCCATTGCCCAAAAAGACATAGATACCACCTTCCAAGGCTATGGCATCGAGTTTACCGTCGCCGTTGTAGTCGCCAGCAACAATCGCGAACGGATACACATCGAAGTGCCCAGAGCGCGACCCGAGCCGGAACTTGCCGTCGCCAGTGCCTAGACTGACCTGAAGCTGCGTTGGCGGCCCGTTAGGATCGGCTCCGAATGCCAGATCCTCGTTGCCATCGTTGTTGAAGTCCCCAGAGGCGATCGCCGCTGGACCAGAACCATAGTAGTTGTGAGTGACAATGGAACCATGTCCGAAGGAACCATCGCCGTTGCCCAGTAGGACCTTGATCTCCGAGAAGCCGTAGTCGGCGGCAAAATCGAGTATGCCGTCATTGTTGTAGTCTCCCAGCACGAGATGCTGCGATCCACGGTCTCGCAGGTAAACATGAGGCCGCTTGGCAACGATGGTGGTGGTTGGCGTATGCACTTCCACGAGCCCAAAGCTGGAACTAGAAACGCCTCCGCCTGGTGGTGGGTTAGTCACGGTGATGTAACCCGCCGTGGCTGTAGCCACATCCGAGGCAAGAATCTGCGCGTGCAACTCTCTGGCTGAGACGAAGGTGGTCGAACGCGGGCTGCGATTCCAATTCACTACAGCGCCTGAGACGAAGTTCGCGCCATACACCTTCAGTGTGAATGCCCCGCTGCCGGGAATGACTGCCTGTGGGGCTGGCGGACCAACCACGGTCGGAACAGGATTGTCTGCTAGAGCAGACGCCACAGACAGAAAACTCAGCAGAACACTTGCCGCGACAATCCATCGAAGAGAACTGGGACAACGGGAATTGGGATTCATGGGGTTACCTTCAAAAAGATTCGAGCCAAGATGTGACGTAGGCACTTCGCCGCAACCGGTGTTCTGTCCGCGTTTCTTGGCGCGCATCATCGTAACCTCGTTCCACTCCGTGCTCAAGCATTTCCCGCAGTGCCTAAAGGCTGGAGCACTTATTCTCCAAAGCGGCTTCAGTCTCCTCTTCCGCTAACTGCCGCACACTCCCACATCTGCGCGAACTGAGACTTCGCGCCTCAACAGAACATCAACCCTGAGGGAAACAACGGCGGTCGGATCATAGACGGAACTGAAAATCCGCCGCCCTTCGAGCGCATACCTAGCGTCGAAATTGCACGGTGCCCCAGGTTCGCGGCCGTTCTTTGGACACTAACCTGGGGCATCACGGCGCATTGAAGCGCTGTGATCGGGGGCGAGACGTGCCCCGGGTTTTTCCGTGTCACGCGGCCTCCGACCGTTTCCGGAACTGGGAGTTCGTCGAAACGCTCGCCCACGATGACGCCCTAGCCATTTTCGCCACGCTCACAGATCGGCAGGGTGCCCCACCCTTTCGACGTTTCTTGCGGAAGACGGTACCCGAGATAGTTTGCTGCCGAACTTCCGCGTTGACGGACGAACACCTCTTGGGCGACCTGAAACACGAAGTCCACGAGGCTTGCGGTCATGGAGAAGCCTCTGAAAGCCCGCCCTCTCGCAAACAACGCGAGAAGGGCAGGGCATCCGGTTTTGAGCGTGGTGAAAGCATGGGCCAGCCCCCGTCTTGCCTTCATTTGGTTCCCCCCCAGATTCTCTATTCCGTGTCTCCTGCCTACTTTTGGGTAACGACCACGAATTGGCCCGGATCCAGGATTATGAAGTCCAGCAATCCGTCAGAATTAAAATCGGCAGGCGCAATACCCAAGTCACCCTCGTGCGGCCCTCCGCCAATCTGCACGAGTTTGTTGTGCTGGAACGTGCCGTCTCCATTTCCAAGGAAGAGGGCGAACTCGGACTGAGTGTCGGACACAAGGTAATTAGCAACCAAATCCGTCTTGCCGTCAGAATTAAAGTCCCCTGCCGCAAACGAGAATCCGCAGATGCCATTCTGAATTGGAATGGCAACCGGCTTCTTAAACGTTCCATCGCCATTTCCCAGGAGGATCCAGAGCTTGCCGTTGTTCTGATCCCGCTCGCAGTAGGCTATATCAGCCTTCCCATCGGCGTTAAAGTCAGTCACAAGGATGGGCGGGCCGAAACCACAACCGAAGGTTTGCGGTATCGAAATCGTCTTCACCTTGAAAGTTCCATCTCCATGGCCCAGAGCAATCTCTATCTGAGTTTCACCCACCATCGCAAGGTCCAGTATCCCGTCTCCGTTAAAGTCAGCCGACACCAGGTCATAGCCTCCCGCTTTGCCGTCATGCAACGGACGCCTGAAGGTTCCGTCGCCATTGCCCAAAAAGACATAAATACTGCCTTGCAATGCAATCGCGTCGAGCTTGCCATCGCCGTTGTAGTCGCCCGCGATAGCTGCGAACGGATAACCATCGAAGTGCCCAGAGCGCGACCCGAGCCGGAACTTGCCGTCGCCAGTGCCTAGACTGACCTGAAGCTGCGTTGGCGGCCCGTTAGGATCGGCTCCGAATGCCAGATCCTCGTTGCCATCGTTGTTGAAGTCCCCAGAGGCGATCGCCGCTGGACCAGAACCATAGTAGTTGTGAGTGACAATGGAACCATGTCCGAAGGAACCATCGCCGTTGCCCAGTAGGACCTTGATCTCCGAGAAGCCGTAGTCGGCGGCAAAATCGAGTATGCCGTCATTGTTGTAGTCTGCCAGGTTCAGGACGAATGCTCCGTTACCCTTAAAATAAACATGTGGCCTTTTGGCAACAATCGTGGGTGTTGGCGTGTGCACTTCCACGAGCCCAAAGCTGGAACTAGAAACGCCTCCTCCGGGTGGTGGGTTAGTCACGGTGATGCGACCGGCGGTCGCCGTGGCCACATCCGAGGCCAGAATCTGCGCTTGCAGCTCCCTGGCCGAGATGAACGTGGTTGAACGCGGGCTGCGATTCCAGTTCACCACCGCGCCGGATACGAAGTTCGCGCCATACACCTTCAGCGTGAATGCCCCGCTGCCGGGAACAACCGCCTGTGGAACTGGCGGACCAACCACGGTCGGAACAGGATTGTCGGCAAAAGCTGACGGCGCCAACAGGGAGCTCAGGAGAACGGTTGCCGCCGCAATCGCCCGAAGGTATCGCGCCGCCTTAGGGTTAGGGTTCGTGGGGTTGCCTCCAAAATGATCGAGCCAAGAAACGACTTGCGCTCGTACCTGCTGTCGCCGAAATGGGATGTGACGTTATGACAGGCACGGCTGCATGTCAAATGAATTCTATGGTTGCGTCTTGCCAAGCCGTCTCACCGCGCAAAATCTACATCTTCCGCTGTCCATCCCTGTCTCTAACCTGATGATTCATAAGGTGCCGGAAGATGGAACCTCCATTGCGACTCGTCACTCCAGCCTCGCACCGTCAGGATGTACTCATGAGAAGATCGCGACAAACCACAGGTTCCGCCAAGCTCGGCGGTTTAGCGTTCGCGATCTTGGCGGGGCTAACCTTAATTGGGACTACCGGGTGCTCGCGGCAGTTGCCGGTCCCGGCATCAAGCGGGACGGCCAAGAGCAGCCAGCTTCCCTTTGAGCGGGTTTCCGATGGTGGCGGAATCTCTCCTACGTCGGGATTCAGCTTCGACGGGATTCCGGCGGGGACCGAGATCATTATCAGGTTGCAGGCGGCGCTGTCCAGCGCAGACTCTCGAGTTGGGCAGTCATTCGACGCGGTGGTGGACGAGCCTGTGATCGTTGCGGGAAAGACCGTGGTGCCGCGGGGAGCGACGCTCACTGGGCGCGTAGTCCAAGCGAGGGCCTACCGATCCCCGCGCGAGCTTGGATATGTACGGGTGACCCTGGAATCGATTGTGGTGAACGGAAAGGCGGTTCCTTTGCGGACCTCCAGCATTTTCGCCAAGGGCGCATCGTATGGCAAACGCGAAGCGCCGCCCATGACGAGCTCCGCGTCCGACGGCAAGGCTGGGCTCGCCGAATCCGCCTTGAATTCCACGAACCGCAGTCAACCCTCATTCACTCCCAGCCAAGGCGATGTGAGGTTTTCCACAGGACATCGTTTGACCTTTCGACTGGCGCAGCCGCTTCATCTCGATAGCTGATGCGGTTGTGAAGTGCGGTTGCACGTTGCGTGGCTACAAGTTCGCGCCAAGTCCTTCCTCCCATTTTGGATTCGGTTTGAATCTGGAAATCCCTGTTCAACCATCACAGCACTCCTCAGGCAATCCCGCCTAGACTTCCCAAATGGGGAGCACGCGCGCAATGCGTGACTCCACAGCACTTTATCAACGGGACGATAACGGCAATGAGCGCGATTGCACAACTTGAGGTACGAACTGAGGAACCGGTGGAGCGTCCGCAAACCGAACAGCAGTTGCGGGATGCGCACAAAATGGAGGCCATTGGCCGGCTAGTCGGGGGAGTTGCCCACGACTTCAACAACCTGCTGACCGGGATGGTGCTTTGCACCGAACTGATCCTGGCAGGATTGCAAAAGGACAGCCCGCTGCGACGTTTCGCCGAAGAGATCCGCAAAGCTGGGGAGCAGGGGGCCGGACTGATCCAGCAATTGATGGCGGTGGCGCGGCAGAGGGCAGTCGAGCCTTGTCTGCTGCAGGTGAACGATGTCGTGTCTGACGTTCGCAATCTGTTGACGCGCCTTATTGGCGAGAACATCGAGCTAGTCGCCGAACTCGCCGATGACCTGGGTTTCGTGCGGATGGATCCGGCCCAGCTTCAGCAGATCATCCTGAACCTGGTGCTGAACGCTCGGGATGCCATGCAGGATGGGGGGCGAATCACGCTCAACACCAGAAATTGCGAGGGAACCAGACCGGGAGGCGAAGCCCACAACCAGTTGTGCGAGTCCTGGGTCGCGCTGGCCGTCAGCGACACCGGGTGCGGCATGGATCCGGAAACCCGGGCCCGGCTATTCGAGCCTTTCTTTACCACAAAGAAACCGGGACAGGGAAATGGCCTGGGGCTGGCCACGGTTTACCGCATCGTGACGCATGAAGGGGGAACGATCGAAGTAGAAAGTGAAGCCGGAAGGGGCACGCGGGTGGTGGTGCATCTGCCGCGAGTGCTCGAATCGAAACCATTCAACGTTTCTGCAGTTGCGAACAAAATCAGCCCGGTTCCGAGTCCGAGGATCCGGAGAGCGAGAAAAAGCAAAACGAGAAGGGGAAAATCCGTATGACCAGCGCCGTTGCCCATGCTTTCCATCCGCCGCAGCTCGAGGCGGCCAATTTGCTGAATCTGGTGATCGTCGACGACGAACGCGCGGTTCGCGATGTGTGCCGTGAAGTGGCGCAGTCCCTGGGTTTTAACGCCATAGTGGCGGAGTCTGCCGAACACATCTACCGGTTGCTTGAATCGCAAGCTATCGACGTGGTTCTGCTCGACTTGAGGTTGCCTGGCGCCGGCGGCATTGAAGCGTTGCACAAGATTAAACAGCGTCGCCCCGACGCCGAGGTGGTCGTGGTCACCGGTTACGCCACGGCGCAATCGGCTGTGCAGGCCATGAAAAACGGGGCTTACGACTACGTCACCAAACCATTCACCATCGACGAACTCAAGCTTCTGTTGGAGAGGGTGGCGAACCACTTGAGGCTGAAGACTGAAAACCGCATGTTGCGCGAGAAGATTAAGTCCAAGCTGGGGTTCGGCGGCATTGTGGGGCACGCGCCGGAAATGGAAAAGCTTTACCGGATGATCACCAAGGCGGCGCTGAGCAGCCACCCGGTGCTGATTCTGGGCGAAAGCGGGACGGGAAAGGAAATGGTGGCTCGATCCATTCACTTCTCTGGGCCATTCCGAGACAAGCCGTTCATTCCTGTAGACTGCGGCTCGCTGGTTCCTACTTTGATCGAAAGTGAACTGTTCGGGTACGTGAAGGGCGCTTTCACAGGCGCAGTGCAGGCGAAGGAAGGGCTGCTGGCGATGGCCGAGGGCGGCACCGTTTTCCTTGATGAAATTGGAGAACTTCCCGTCGATTTGCAGGCCAAGCTGCTGCGCGCTATTCAAGAGAAGGAAATCCGGCAGGTGGGCAGTACCAAGCGCACCATCATCAATGTACGAATCCTGGCGGCGACCAATCGCGATCTGGAAGTGGCGGTGGCGCAGGGAACCTTCCGACGCGATCTGTATTTCCGTCTGAATGTGCTGAACCTGCGCATTCCTGCATTGCGCGAACGGCGGCAAGACATTCCCGTGCTGGCAACCTATTTTCTGGAACGGATGGCACGAGACTTCGGACAAGAACGCGCCCTCAGCGACGATGCCATGAAGGCCCTGCTCGCCTACGACTGGCCGGGAAACGTTCGTGAATTGGAGAATTGTTTGCAACGGGCCTGCGCGATGAATAGCGGCCCTGTCATCCAAGTGCTGGATTTGCCGAGCGCGATTCACGGCGGCAACGGTCATGCTACGGTCGAAGCGGAGGGCTCGGCCAAGATCATTCCCATCTCGGAGCTGGAGAGGAAGACTATTCTCAACACCATTACGCAGCTGAATGGGGACAAACTCCTGGCGGCGCGGCTGCTGGGGATCGGCAAGACAACGCTTTATCGCAAGCTGAAGGAGTACGAGTTCCAAGCTTAGGGGAACTCGTCGAATCTAGGCTAAAACCAGACGTTGCAAGCGACATCTCTACCGTAGAGACATAGCTTGCTATGTCTTGAGCGCCAGTTGCAGCAGGTGGGTTCGGTAGACTTCCTTAGTTCGAATGCGGACTCACCTTCCCAAATCGGAACCAGCGCAAGCAGAAGCTTGGCGCAACCCACCTGTTATCAATGGGCGAGTTCTGGCAGGTGACGTGCACTTACGCTCAGCATGATTTTGCTGATTACGTCTCTGGCGAAAGTGCAGGATTGCGCGAAGGCTCTGCAAGAAGTCACCGGCGAGCCCGTGCAGGTAGCAGCAAACCTTCGCGAAGCCATCGCCCAACTGGAAGCCCACGAATTTTCAGCCGTAGTTCTTGATCAATTGTTGTTGGACGCGGAGCCCGACGATGTGGAAACAATCTTCAAACACGTGGGCACGGCAGTTCCCGTCTATTCAAACTTTGCCATCAGTGGAATCGAGCGGGTTTCGCGCGAGTTGCATTCGGCCTTACACCGCCGCAAGCGCGAGTTGCAGAGGGCCAGGCAAGAGGTTGAACAGGATTTACGCAGCCAACTAAGGGGCACGGTCACGGCCTTGCTGCTTTCCTGCGAGATAGCTCTCGGCGTACCCGATCTTCCTCTGCTGGCAGAGACCAAGATGCGCGCCGTCGACGCCCTGGCAAAGGAGATGCGCACAAAGCTGGGCGTGCCGGCGTGAGGAGGCTACAAGTAAATGGTAGTAGAATCGCCGCGTTCGCTTTTATCGAGGACCAAGATCTCTATGGGGTAGGTAAATGAGAGAAAACCACACGAACAGCCCAGCGAAAGCGAGCGTGAGTGCGCTCCAACAGATGTAGAGCAGCGAAAATACGGCACGCGCAGAATGCCCTCCGGAGAACGATTTGACTAATAAAACAATTGCCCACACCGGCAGGACGAATGCGAGAATGAGGCCGAACATCGCATAGGCCTCGGCTACACCGCCAGCTACCGCGCCGAGGCCAGTAGCCTTCTGCTCGGATATTCCCCTGAAAGCGTGGAAGATCCCAATGATGAGCGGAATAGACAACGTCCAGGTGAGGATCGAGCCCCAGAGGAAATATTTGCGTTTGCGCTCGTCGCTAGAGCTGGCGTCCATCGCGGGATCTAGAGATTGTCATAGGATCGAACGAAAAATCAAGTGTCCTGCAACGTTGGTAGTGTTCTAGTTCTCGGACACCAACGCGTCGTCCGCCATTTGGATCCAGTCCCATGACAGGATCATCCGCGAATGCGGATGTCCGGCAAAGTCGAGACACCTGCTTTTCTGTTCGCGCCAGCCAAACCGCAGATTCCTCGGCTTCGCTCGGAATGACAAGAACTTGATACATTCCGCAGACCGCGTTCAGAGGCGGACCTGACCATAAAGACAGAGCTCCGTGTTAACGATTGGCCCTGGCCGTCTAAGCTAAGACTCTCGATTGACACGCCTGAGCACGCCGAACTGCACATGGAAATCATCGTGCCAGAGAAAGCGCCCCCACAGCCGCTTTGCCCGGACTTGCACGCCTGGATGGTAGTACCCGAGTAGCTGGTTCCGCTGGAGTTGGCAACATCGCCGTTACCCACGCCAATGACGCGTGTGCTTGGCGGCAGGACCCAACCCGAGGGGATAACGATGGTTCCGGCGGGCAGCAGGATGGTTGCGGGCGGCGGGCTGGTGATTCCCGCCCATGGGCTCGCCCCGCACGTCATGCTCGTATTGCTGCTGCCTGGGAGACCACGAGCGTCGATGACGGCGCTGGTCGAAGAGAGGACCCCGTGTTGTGGGTTCAGAACATAGTTCAGCACGCCACAGAAGTCTCTTCCTGAGGCCGTGAAGATGCTAGCGTCAACAAAAGCGGACGAGTTTACGACAGTGCTTCCAGACGAATTATAAACGCCGTTGTTTCCCGCGCTTTGGGCCTTTGCGGGGGTTACAAAAACTGAATAGCACGCGATCAGAACAGTTAGAGTCGCACGCTGAGCGCGATAGAGCGCCAACCTCGTTGCGCTTTTCATCAACCCCTCCTTTGGAACCTTCGTCATTGCTTAAGTTTAAGCGCTGTCCCACAGCCGTGAGGACACCCCTTGCCGGTGCCGCCGAACTGAGTCGTGCTATAAAGACTTCCAGTCTTGTCGAAGACTATGGTGGCACCGGGGAATGCCCCGTCAGGCACCCCCGCAAAGCCGTAAAGCACACTGAAGGTCCACTGCTTCCCGTTAGCGGACTTCATCTTGAAGACGCTGCCCGCGTTTGTGCTACCGAAGCTCGCCGTACCGTAAAGAGCGCCTTGTAGGTCAAAGGTGAGACCGCCAACGGGGCCACCGCCGCCAGCACCACCGTCGAACCGATGCAATACCGTTTCTCTCCAACCGCTCAATTTGCCGGTGCGCCTAGCCAACTTAAAGATCGCTCCATTACCACCACTAGCGCCAGCGTACGCTGTTCCATAGATGTTGCCGTTTTCGTCGAAAATGACACCTGCCGTTGGTGTGGCGCCGTCCTGCCCATTAAAGCGGCAGAGAATTTTCTCTGTCCATTCGCCGTCTTTCCTCACTGGTGACGTGAGCTCGAACACCGTCCCGCAACCGCTCCCGCCGTTGCCGCCGTTGCACTCTCCGATCTCGTTACCACCGAAGAAAGTTGTGCCGTAAACAGCGCCATCTCCGTCCAACACTAGACCGCCGTTGGGATTCGCGCCATCACCGGACCGTCCTCCCGCAGCGCCGCCCGCGAAGCGGTGTAGCACTCTCTCCGTCCACACCCCGCCCTTTTGTTTCGGTGGACTAAGCCCAAACACTGTCCCGCATTGGCCACCGTAGATGTAGTTGCAGGTTGTGCCTTTGCCGCCTCCAAACTGAGTTGCTCCGTAAATATCACCGTGTTTGTCGAAGACAAGGTTGCCCCAAGGGAAGTACCCGTCATCTCCTCCCTGGAAGCTGTATAAAATAGTCTCCGTCCAAGCACCGCCTTGCTGCGTCGGGGGTGACAATTCGTACACCGTGCCGCAGCCCGCCTTAATCCCCAACAGCACACAGTCGCCCGTGCCACCGTATGCCGTGACGCCATAAAGATTACCTGCGGCGTCGAAAATCAGCCCACTGGTCGGCACACTGCCATCCTTCGATCCCTCACCCTGGAACTGGTAAATCAGCGTCTCGGTCCAGGCACCTCCCTTCTGCGTAGGCGGCATTAGCTCAAATGCGGTGCCGCACTCGTAGCCGATTGGTGTGCAAGATTCCGGCCCTCCGGCAGTCGTAGCTCCATAGAGGTCGCCCTGCGGGTCAAAGACGACGCCGCCCGCAGGCACGGAGCCATCCGTAGTGCCGCCCTGGAAGCTATAGAGCACTTTCTCCTTCCACTCTGCCGAGGCGGGCAAAGCGACGACAACGCAAGCCAACAAAAGCAAGATTAACGGATAACGGGCAAACCGAGAGTGTGTCACGGCTGAGTTAACGTCTCCTAGAGAAGATTTTCGCGGCGCTGCGGGTGGGAGGAGTGTGGCGACACCGCTAGCGTCGCTCATTCTACCTGCGGCTGCCACCAGAGTCGATGAAAAATCTCCGCGTGGTCCGCCATTTGGGTCCAGTCCCATGACAGGATCATCCGCGAATGCGGATGTCCGGCAAAGTCGAGACACCTGCTTTTCTGTTCGCGCCAGCCAAACCGCAGATTCCTCGGCTTCGCTCGGAATGACAAGAACTTGATACA